>PDYJ01002302.1_pt1:1405000-2087314 | contig 2087314 bp, 1640 predicted proteins | sample 1430841 | NCBI WGS metagenome assembly PDYJ01 (sample SAMN07237672, study PRJNA390542) | Gut metagenome, whole genome shotgun sequencing project. | isolation source: fecal pellets | host: Mus musculus | place: USA: New York, NY | collected 2016-10 | reverse complement strand
ACTGGACGAACATACTTACCTTGTCAACTCCACATCTCTTTGGAGAAACTGTACGGACGGCTGTTCCCCAGCCCGAAGACAAGGGTGTGTATCTGCGGGATATTCTCGATGATGAGGCTGATGCACGGTTTTTCCTTTCGAGGAAAGACATAGATAAGCTGGAAAGGCAGATAGCCTATGAATCAGAAAGTCAGGATTTCAGACCGGAAGAGAGTTTCATGGATCTGTTCCGCGATGATGATTTCTGCGAAACTTACGCAACGACGCCAGCCTCCTGTTTCTGTCCTGAGAACTGGATTTCCAGCCACACTATCCGTCCATCCCCTGACATAGAGCGTTTCCGCTGTCCGCCGTACAAGGCAGCAAGGCAATAAGGGACTGCGCGTTGAAAACCGATTCCACCGTGATAATCTCCGGCGCCATCGTGTCGCCACAGTTTGGCGGAGGGTTCAGGCCCGTATTGTCAGGAAAGGCGCCTTGTCTGCTTGCCACGTCGAGCAACTCAGCGGCATGCCTGATTGTCAACGGCGACGACATAGTGCTGAGGCGGCTTACTCCAAAAGAGTGCTGCCGGCTTCAGACAATCCCGGACTGGTATGAATGGGTGTGCAGCGAACCGCAGATATAAAAATGCTCGGCAACGGCTGGACGGTGGATGTGATACGCCACATACTCCAATTCTTATAAAAACATTCACTAATTAAAATTATGGAATTTAAGTCATTAAAAAACATCGAAACATCCTTCAGGCAAATCCGACTGTTCGGTATAATCGTCATATCGCTCTGCGCTCTGGTCGCGGTAGCCTCGGTTATGATGTCCTTACGGTTTGCCGAAAAACAGAGGGAGAAAAATCTATGTCCTTGACAACGGAAAGAGCCTGATGCTCGCCTTATCACAGGACATGGAACAGAACCGCCCAGCAGAGGCGCGTGAACACGTCCGACGCTTTCACGAACTGTTCTTCACGCTGTCGCCCGACAAGTCGGCGATTGAGCACAACATCAACCGCGCCATGTCACTGGCTGACAAAAGTGCCTACAACTATTACTCCGACTATGTGGAGAAAGGCTACTACAACCGCATAATCGCTGGTAATATATCTCAGGTGCTTCAGGTTGACAGCATAGTCTGCAATTTCAACGACTATCCCTACAATATAAGGACTTACGCCCGGCAGATGATTATCCGCCAGAGCAACGTGACGGAAAGGTCGCTTGTCACGGATTGCCGCCTTGTCAACACCGGCCGCTCGGACGACAATCCCAACGGCTTCATGATCGAGGGCTGACGATACTCGAAAACAAAGATTTGATAACCACCAAACGTACTTTATCTCAATGAAACTAAAAATCAGAAACCTCGTGTCGCCCTTATATAATAAGGTATGGCACACACCGAAGGGGCGACTTGTCGCCAAAATCAGGAAGGCGTGCGATGACCTGCCCCGTAACCAGAGGCTGATGGTCGTGACAATACTCCTGTCGGCTTTCATACTCGCCGCTTTCTTCGTGTTCGGCAATGCCTGTTACAAGATGGGGGCGGGTCATGCCCGCCAATCCTTAGAGATTGAGCATATCGAGGCAATCCCCATACAGAAGGGACTGAGGACTATTTCCGATGAGAACTCATGGACATTAAAATCAAGGCTTATGAGGAAATGACATCGGAAATAAATGTCGAACCATTAGACTCCGCTGCCCATGAAACTGATTGACGAACTCAGGAACCGGCTCACGCCCAAGACTCCGGCTGACCGGGAACGGGTAAAGAAGATTGCAGTCTATACCGTGTTGTGCCTGTCATGCCTCGTGTGCATCTGGCTGATATTCGCTCCAAGCGGAGATGATGAAGCGGTGGCAGGCAAAGCCAACACCGAACTACCCGACGGAACAACCGACGGTATTCCGGACAGTAAGATTGCCGCTTACCAGCAGGCTGCGCAGAATAAGGAGAAGGAAACCCGGCAGGCCCAGCTCGAAAGCATATCGGCAACGCTTGATACGGTTGCCACTCAGTCAACAACCGATATGCCGGACGCTATCCAGTCATCGGCTGACGCATACCAGCAGGCTCAGGCTTCATTACAAGACTTTTATATCTCGGAGCCGTCAGGCGAGGCACAGCAGGTTGCCGAGTTGCAGGAACGTATCGCAGAACTGGAAATGCAACAGGCGATGCCGGACTACAACCACAAATCTCCCGATGAGATGGAGTTGCTTGAGCGCTCCTATCAGCTTGCCGCCAATATATGGGCAATGGCAACGGTGGCAATTACCAGCCTACACAGCCGCAGGAGGAAGAAAAAGGCAAACGCAATGTCCTGCCCGTTGCACAGGTCAGCCGCAATGTCGTTTCATCGCTCGGATCATCTTCCAACCGTGGGTTCAACACCTCGGTCGGAGTACAAAAGACATCAAGCAAGAACACCATTTCCGCAGTGGTCGCCAACGACCAAACTATCGCCAACGGTCAGCCCGTCAGACTGAGGCTTACTGAGCCGATGTGGGTCGGGAACAGACTTGTGCCACGCAATACAATCATAATGGGCGAAAGCCGATTGCAGGGCGAGAGGCTGGAGATTGAGATTTCATCGGTCGAGTCGGAAGGCTCCGTGTATGAGGTGGAGTTGCAGGTATTCGACTCCGACGGTCAGGAGGGTATCAACATACCCAACTCAATGGAGTCTGACGCACTGAAAGAGATTGGAGCAAACATGGGCAGCACTGTCGGCAGTTCAATCAACATCTCCACCAATGCGGGAGCGCAGATAGTGTCAGATGCGGGTCGTGGCATACTCAACGGCGTCAGCTCATATCTCACAAAGAAAGTCCGCGAGGTAAAAGTACACCTCAAAGCCGGCTATAAGGTCATGCTGCACCAGCCGGAACAAAACTAAATTCAAAACCACTAAAAATTTCCAAGTATAATGAAATTGAAAACATTTATTCTTTCAGCTGTAAAATTTAATCGAGAAGTGCGCCAGATTCTAATTGAGAAGTGCACCGTTTCATAGGACATGCAAATTTAAAAAATTAGATACAATTATAGTTGATTTTGGAGTGTTTTCTTGGTTTCTTTCATTCTGAAGGATTCTCCGGTCATGTTTATGAGCACGGCTTTGTGGGTCAGGCGGTCTACCATTGCTGTCACGAGGACTTTGTCGGCGATAATCTCGCTCCATCTGTTGAAGGCCAGGTTTGTAGTGATGATTACTGATTTCTTTCCGGCTCTGAGAGACAGATGGTTGAAGAGCAATTCGCCGGCTTCTTTGTCGCAGGAGACGTATCCGAACTCGTCGCATATCACAAGGTCGTAGTTGATGAACCTGTTTTCAAGAGAACGGAGTGCGCGTTCCTGCCGTGCCTCTTTGATCTGCGTTATAAGCCGTGGCACGGAGGTAAACATTACGGTCATGCCCTGAGTGCAGGCTTCGATACCCAAAGCAGTGGCAATGTGCGTTTTGCCTGTTCCAGGATTGCCGTACAGGATGAGGTTTCGTCCTTGCCGGACGAAGTCGAGCGACCGCAGCAGTGGCAGAGCGGTGCGTGCGTCATCGGGGAGTTCGTCGACAATGAGGTCGCCCAGATATTTGAGTTGCGGAAAGTCGGCACGCTTTATCAGAGTGCGGCGGCGGTTGTCGGCACGCATTTTAAGCTGGTCCTGCATCATAATGGCCATGAGGTGCTGCACGCTCCATGATTCGGCGGCGAAGCGGCTTATATACTCGTCAAGGGCATCGCGCCACAATGGGAGTTTAAGCTCTGTGGCCGCTTTGCGTATTATTTTAATGTCTTTGTTTTCTTCCATTTTTCAATCAGTTGTTGATGTTTCCTGCGTGTAACTTTGGATGGCTGCACAGGACAGCGGTAAGCGAGTCGAGTGTAGTCACCGCGTGCTCTTCGATTGAGGTTTTCTGTTGGCGGGGATGGATGTCAAGAGAGGATACGGAAGCAATGGCATCCGCATCATTTTCAGACACATCAGTTTTCAGCATGGAGTCAAGTTCCACTTTGAGATGGTCTGCGGTCATGTGTCTGACACCTTTGAGGCGCAGGCTGCGTGCAGCGGCGGTAATCCGGGACTGCATGATGCCGTTGTCGCGCGCATACATCATGAACCGGATAAACTCCCTTTGCCGGCCGGGACAGAAGTGGATCCGGTAGAGTTCGGCAAGTTCCGCCGGAACCTGACGCATGGCCGTAGAGTTGTCCAGAGCGCCCGGCTTGCGAAGAAAAGTGCCGAGATAGTGCTCCAGTTGCATGCTCCAGCCGCCCTTGCCCTCCAGTCTTACATGGTCTGCCACTCTGCGTCCTTGATGATATATGGCTATATGACCGGAGTATACGCGGGCCAGAACACTGCTTCCAACGAGTCCTTCGGGCACGGAATAATTGTTGTAGTCAACGTTTATCGTGCCGTAGCTGTCAGGGGTATGCTCCTCGGCCTCAAAGCAGCCCATCGGCTGCGGAGCCGGCTGCAGGCAGTACAAATCGGCGCGGATACGCTCCTGCTTCTGACTGTCGCTGATGCCGGTGATACCCGAAGTGGAGTTGATTTTAAGGAGAATACGGTCAAGCCAGTTCTGAGCCGCATCAAGAGTCTCGAACGACTGGCGGGACACGAACGCCGCATGGCGCACGATTTCCACCGAGCGCTCCACCGAGCCCTTCTCCCAACCCGAACGCGCATTGCAGAACCGTTCCTCGAATTTATAATACAGAGAAAGACGCTGCATGGCCTTTGTGGGGTACTTGACAGCCGGACGTCCCTGACGACCGGTGCGGATAGTGACGGCAACCTTCATGTTGTCGTACACCATGGTCTGCGGAACTCCCTGTATCTCTTCAAAGAAATTACGGTGGGCCTCCATCAGCGACAGCGTGTCCTGACGACGGAACAGCCATGCGCTGCGCCGGTTGGAATGCAGCAGTGTGAACACGGCCATCTGCACCATCTGACGGCGGCCGCCTATGACAAGAGGTATCTCTCCCCAGTCGAACTCGCACTCCTGCCCGGGATCATGCTCGCGCCTGACATAGACCTCCTTCTGCGGCCTGGTGCCCATGGTCGCACTGATGCGTCTGACATGATTGCACACACTCGGATAACTGAGCGTAAAGCCCCGCTCCAGAAGCATCGTGTGGATGCTGCGACACGTCCACTGAAGCTTGCGCATGCCTGTGGCCCGACGCACACGATTGTCTTCAAGACACTTGCGGATAATCCCCTTGATTTCATCCGTCACCACCGGACATGTCCGCACCGGTGTGTTGAACTTAGGCTCCGAACCTAAAAGTGTTGCAAACGCCTTCATGTCGCAGACACCGTCGGCGTCCAGACACACACGCTCATACTCCCACACGATCTTGTCTACCGTGTGGCGGCTGATGTGCATCTCTCCCGCAATCTGGCGCTTCGACTGACCCTTGACATGATAACGTGTCAGGACCTCGTTTCTTTCTACCATAGTTTTCATTTTGTGGGACCGAGTTGATATTACTATAATATAACTCAAAATCCCCGGTTAAAATTCTCCTTTGAACCGGTGCACTTCTCGGTTAGATTTCATGGCGCACTTCTCGATTAAATTTTACATTCTTTCAGCCATTGCTGTGATAGGCATGGCAACCCCGGCTTTTGCCAAAAACACCAAAGTTAACGTGTCTTCAACCGAAGACCAGACCACCGAAGTTGCCGAACACGACATGAATGTGTACGGTGCGAACTACACCGACGGCGACAAGTTTGACGGTCTAACCCGTAAAGTCGGCTTTGACCGAATGATACCCCCTCACGCACTGGAAGTCGCGTATGAAAAGACGACACACATCATCTTCCCCTCGGAGGTTGTCTATGTTGACCTCGGCAATGAGAACCTCGTCGCCGGACTTGCCGACGGTGCGAAAAATGTGCTGCGTGTCAAATCGGCTTTCAAGTCGTTCAAGACTGAAACAAACCTCTCGGTAATAACCGAAGATGGGTCATATTACAGCTTCAACGTGAAATTCGCCAAAGAGCCGCTGTTGCTCAACATCGAGATGACCGACTTTCTCCATGACGGCGAGGCAGTCAATCGTCCCAACAACGCACAGGAGATCTATCTGGAAAAACTCTGTCAGGAGTCGCCGATGCTCGTGAAGCTGATTATGAAATCTATCTACAAGCAGAACAAACGAGAAATCAAGCATATCGGCAGCAAGCGTTTCGGAGTGCAATTCCTTCTCAAATCAATCTACACCAATAATGGTTTGCTCTATTTCCACACCGAACTGAAGAATACATCAAACATCACTTTCGACATTGATTTTGTGTCGTTCAAGATTATGGATAAGAAAGTTATCAAGCGAACCGCCATGCAGGAGCAGGTGCTTGAACCGCTCCGTGCCCAGAACTATGTGACTGTCGTACACGGCAAATCCACTGAAAGAACCGTGTTTGCTCTGGAAAAATTCACAATCCCCGATGATAAGCAGCTCGTTATCGAGGTCGCCGAAAAGGAAGGTGGCCGCCATCAGTCTTTTGTCGTGGAGAACGATGATATTGTGAGAGCCAACGTAATTGACGAATTAAGCATACAGTAACCGATGAGAAAAGCGATAATGATTTTCGCTGCCATGCTTGCCCTTTTCACGGGGCAGGCAATGGCCCAGCGATGCCTCCCCGGAATGTCAGCCGTGGAAATAAAGGCGAATATGGTGGACGGTTTTTATACCGGCAACTCCCGCAACTGCGGCTATTCTTTCGGAGTATATTACTCCGTGTTCAAAGGCAACGCCAACACATGGACTTTCGGCGGCGAGTATCTCCAGACCTACAAGCCATACGGCGAAAAAGGGCGTATCCCTGTGGCGGAGTTCACTGGCGAGGTCGGCTACAACCTGCATCTGCTGAGCGACTACTCGCAAACCTTCCACCTCTATGGCGGCGTGTCGGCCATCGGCGGATATGAAACGGTAAACTGGGGTAAGTCGGTACTGTCCGACGGATCCACGCTCCATAACGGCGATGCCTTCATATATGGCGGCGCACTGACCATTCAGGCAGACTTTTACCTCTCCGATAAAATTGCCTTGACTGCCAACGTGAAAGAGCGTTTTGTGTTCGGCAACTCCACGGGCCATTTCCATACTCAGTATGGTGTCGGTGTCAAATTCATAATCGAATGAGCCTATGGGAATGACAGTGATTGACCTCGACATAAAAAATCTTCCTCTTGAAGAATTTATGAAGGCTATGGGATTTGAGCCGATAAACCGGAACAATAATCTTCTGACCTACGAGTCGCCATATTCGGCAAATGGCAATATCGTTGTGGATACCGATGCCAACGGTTGGTACGATAAGGCACAACCCGAAAAAATGTATGGCGGCATATATGACCTCGCCTATGAGATAATCGGAAGTGCCAATAAATCGGAACTAAACCTGTTCATCGCCTCGGAAATGAAAAAGGTTCGTGATGTGAAAATGTATCATGTCACGGCAAACGATCCGGGAAGAAAACAGGAACGACCGCAACGCAAACGTGGTATGCGCCTATGAACATCGACGCTATCAGACAAATCCCGTTGGTGGATTTTCTCAACCACCTCGGCTATCAGCCGACAGGACGCGACAGCAAAGGACTGTGGTTCTACTCTCCATACCGCAATGAGCGTAAGCCGTCGTTCCATGTCAACCCGCGTAAAAATCTATGGTTCGACTTCGGAAGCGGAGCAGGTGGCGACATATTCACTCTTGCCGGAGAACTGACAGGCGAAACTGACTTCATCAGACGGGCGGAGTTCATCGCTCAAAAGATGCAGTTGCCGGTCGAGAAGCCTTATAAACCCGTGCCATTCGTTGAGGAACCGACATTTGAGAATGTCGAAATATCACGTCTGGAGTCGCCGATACTGCTGAACTACCTCGCTGACCGTGGCATACCCCGTGACATCGCCCAACGATACTGCGTACAGGTTGACTACACGCTTCATGGCAAACGGTATTATGCCGTCGGCTTTGAGAACAATGCTCACGGATATGAATTGCGCAACCCGTTTTTCAAGGGAGCATATCCGCCGAAAAACATCACGCATATCGCCAACGGCAACCCACGGTGCAACGTGTTTGAAGGCTTCATAGACTTTCTTTCGGCGGAAAGACTTGGCTATAATGACGGTAACGACAGCGTGGTACTCAACTCCGTGTCAAATCTCAACAAGGCAATACCTTATCTGCAACACTATCCGCTTGTGCTATGCTATCTCGACAATGATGTTGCCGGACGTGCAGCACTCGCCAGACTACAACGTGAGTTTGGCGACAAGGTGGCGGATAAATCCTCACTCTATCCTCAACACAAGGATCTGAACGACTACCTTATGTCGCTCACTCCGAAAAAAGCAAAATCAACAAAATCAAAATTAAAACTCTGAAAAATTATGACTACAATTCTCAATAAGATTGGCGCGATGCGCCTTACTCCCGCCCGGTTCTTCGGGTTCTGGGCAACACTCTTTGCCCTCGTGTTCACTCTCTCGTCATGCACTGACGATCTCGATGTGCAACAGTCTTACCCCTTCACAGTGGAGGTAATGCCTTACGCTGAAAAGATAGTCAAGGGGCAGACCGTGGAGCTGCGCTTTGAGATCAAACCGGAAGGTAACTACACCAACACCCTCTACACAATCCGCTATTTCCAGTATGACGGCGAGGGAACGCTCAAACTCGTTGACGGTCCGGTGCTGGTTAACAACGACCGTGTTCTGCTCGAAAGCAAAACATTCCGACTGAACTACACTGCCAAATCTTCCGACGCACACAAATTCCTCGTGGTCGTAGAAGATTTATGTAATGGACAACATACGCCCTCTAATGTGGCGATGACATTTATGTTTAACAGTGCCTCCAACGATGAGTAAATCAGACATGTAAGTTTGCTGTTCACAACATTATTTTGGAGGCACTGGCAGAGATTCATCATAGGCTATCCAAGTAAGAGAGAAGATTTTCATCGGTTTTCCATGAGATTTTCTTCCCATTGGAACTATCGATAGCACAGGTCATGAGAGCTTTAGCTTTCATCTCCAAATTTACTTCAGCATAGATGTTCGTTGTGTTTATAGATACGTGTCCGAGCCAAGCACGGATCGTATTTATATCCACTCCTGCTTGCAGAAGATGTGTTGCGGTGGTATGCCGGATCGTATGTGGGCTAACTCTCTTGTCCCTTACGGAAGGGAACTGTAGTTCCAGTTTTTGAGCATACCGACTCACCATTTCGTATATTCCAAATCGGGTTATACGTTGGCCGTAGCGGTTTAAGAAGAGTGGTTCATCTGGCTTTCTGTCATTGATTATTGTCTTAAGGATTGCACAGACATTGTCCCAAAGGGGGCATCTGCGAGTCTTGTTTCCTTTCCCAACAATGGTTACCAAGGGGATTGTTGATTCACTTTTGCTTTTGGCAAGCGTCACGGATGATACGTTCAGGTCGGATGCTTCTTCGGCTCTCGCTCCTGTATTGTATAGGAAGATCAAAAGAGCGTAGTCGCGTCTGCCCTGAGCGGATCTCTGGTCGGGCAGAGATAGCAAAGCATCCATCTCAGACTTTTCAAGATACGTTATCATTCTCTTAGGGGCTTTCTTCTTAGGGATATTGCGTATGTTTCGGCTCCATTCCATATGCTCCGGAGAGTTCATGGATACATACTTTGCGAAGGCCTGTAATGCGGCAAGTCTTTGGTTTCGAGTAGCCACTGAGACGTTACGGGTTTCCTGCTGATTGTCAAGAAAGTCTGACACGACATTGATTGTCAGTTCCTGAAGGTGGAGCTTGTCTGGATTTTTATTACAGACATCTCGAAGGTAGCCAACAAGAAGTCTGAAGGTATCGCGGTAGCTACGTACCGTATTACGCGACAGATTCTTGGCAGCCAGCATATAGTCGGTGAGATAACGCCGCACCCAATAACTGAGATATATGGTTTTTTCATTCATGTTGATTTGTTTTGGGGTTTGCATATTCAAAGAATAGATTGGCCGCATCTGAGAGCAGTCCGGTAGTCATGTTAAGATACACAGTTGTGTAACTCACTTGTTTATGGCCCAGATAGGTAGATAACACAGGCAAAAGAGTCTGAACATCCTTACCATCTTGGTACCACTTTCTTAATCGGTTCACAGCGAACGTATGGCGCAGATCGTGGATACGTGGCTGATACCTTGTGTTGTCGTTTCGGCTGATTCCTGCTTCTATACGTATCTTTTTGAAGATGCCGTTTATGCAGTTCAGTCTCATTGACGAGCCGTTACACATAATCCATAGAGATGTGTCTTCATCAGAGATCTTGCAGTTGTCCTTTCTCCATGAAAAGAACTTTTCAATCAGTTTCTTTACTTCCTCGTTGAAAGTGACAGTTCTTGACGTGTAAAATTTGGATTCATGGATTGTGATACAACAGTTTGCCAGATCCACATCTTTCATGCGAAGGCTCATGGTCTCTGAGATTCTTAACCCCAGCACATATGTCAACTGAAGGATTGCTTTGACGCATTCAGGATATGTGAGAGAAGGCCGTTTCTGATATGTCATGGCAGCTGAGAACAACTTCTTGAGCTCGATATCTGAGTAAATATACGGTGTTATTCGCTGCGGTTTCTTAGGCTTATCCATAGTCAAGGGTATTTTTGATACATACCCTCGTGACATGCACCACCGGAAGAAGCCAGACAGAGCAGCGTGACGCGTAAACCACTTTCGAGTAATCTCGTTGCCTCCTGATTGCAAAAAATCTGATGTGATGGATGCGGTTATCTCTAACAGATTCATATCTTTCCCCAGATAATTGCAGAACTGTTTCAGAAGATTCGCATTGGTTTTGAACGACTCTCCCAATGAACGTCTATACTCGACATATTTGTCAATGGCACTATTGAGCATCATAACTCAAGCACCTCCTTCCAGTCCATATCCGACACTTCCCTTAGTCTGGAGAAATTGACCTTGGCGTAGATGGCGGTAGTATCGATTTTCACATGTCCGAGCACATCTGCGACTTCTTTAAGAGAGTGTCCTTCATTGACCAGTCTCGTTGCGCAACTGTGTCGGTAACTGTGAGGACCATGATGCCTTATGTTGAGTTGCCTGCCTTCCAGAGATCTACTTGCCACTTGGTAAACTGTTGATGTACATATGCCGTGGAATGGAGCTCGGGTAGTAAGGAACACAAACTCCTGCTTCGGATACTTTGGACGAGCTTCAAGGATATATCTCAGAAGTGGCTGTGCAACCTCATCTATCAGAGGCATTATCTGCGGTCTGCATCCTTTTGCCCTACGCAGATGAATGACGCTATTCCGCCAGTCAATGTCCTTGAGTTTCAGTTCAGTGATTTCACTGGATCTCAAGCCATACATTGCCAAAAGCGATAAAATTGCATGATTCCTTATGCCCTGAATCGTCGGATTTCGCGTAGATTCAGTCAAGATAACTTTCACGTCATCCCAATGAAGATATGACGGAAGTTGCTCCATCGTGTACAGCCGAGGGGCGGAAAGTGTTTTCCACAAATCGTCTTTCACCCATTGTCTATCAGCCGCATATCTGAAGAAGCAACGTAGTACGGATACAAGCCCTGCAATAGTGCGTCGATTACACCCATTGTAATGACGTTCTTTGAGATAACTGTCAATGTCTGTAGATTGAACATCGGCAAGCAATAAGCTTGAGCCCTGAAGGTAATTCATCAGATTACGAAGTATACTCAGACGGCTTCTATGAGTCTGGACAGAATATCCTTTGGATTCAACAAGCCAGTTGAGATATGACATGATCTTGTCTTTTTCGGGAAAATCATGTTCCTCCGGCTGGGCAAGTAGTCCCATATGTGAAAGCCAATTAGTTGTGACATGAATGAACGTCCGATAACTATTATCGGTACCGGATTTCTTTCGTTTGCTTGGATCCTCAACATCTCGCCATATAGCTGCCGCGTTTTGTATTTCACTCATGGTTACAAGAGAAGTAGATGGTAAATCAAGCAACTCTATGGCTGTCAGTTGATATTGTGCGATTCGTCTCAAAGTCACTGAAGGAACCCCCTGTTGTTCTTGAGCTTCCAGATATACGAGCCGTTCCATATACATCGGTGAGACAAGGTGTCGAACTCGAAAGTATCCTCTTGGAAAAATCTTGCTGATTATATTATCCTCAGGATAATAGCGGTGATCCAGTCTTCCCAAATATGTCAACCATCTCTTGGACGCACCAAGAAAGCGACAATGGAAATTAACCTCCACGCGCATATCACACCGTTGTTGACGTGTCATCGAATCCCATTCAGATGTCTTTTGGACGATATATTCCAATGGAATCTCGAATGTGTCACTTTCTCTAAGGGCAAGAAGTTCATCAATTGCGATTAGCAGACCAGCCAATCCTCGCAAATGTCGAATGCCCATTCCATCTGCGTGTAGTTTGTGCAGATATGCTTGTCTTTGCTCAGAGAATGAGGCTTGCTCATGTCTTTGCAAATCCAAGAAGTTTGTGAATAGTAAATTAAACATATTGTAGAATTAAAAAATGTCTGATATAAAATATGACTATTTTCTTAACCCTAAAATTATGTTGTTATGATTAAAGTTAATGCACATATCCTTAATTACTTATCAAGTGATGCAAACATAAATGTCATCGCCACATTAGAAGATAATTTCGGCTCGACACCGTGGGAACAGACTTTTGAGTTCAACGGAAAAAGCGAGAGTGACGATAACGGCGGAGTTACAATCCAGCCCGTAAATCCCGGAACATTAACCCCGATCAACCTATGAAAAAACTACTGATGTTCTTCGTGGCGTTGCTGACCCTTGCGGCAGCAACGCCCGCCCACGCGACCAAAAGAAGCATAATGGAGTTGCCGTTGTTTGAACGTGCAGTGCTGATAATCAAGAAATTTGAAACAATGCACCACCCGAAACACTGGCCCTATTATCAAAAGTATAACGTTATCCAAAGTAATGATATAAAAAGCTTCTATACTCATGGTTATACATTGGATTTTGGATGTTATTCTTGTGATAATAAATCAGCCCTTACATTGTCAAAACATATAGAGAAAAGATCTATTTTGTCAGCTCCACTGAGAAAGATTATTGTTACATCCCATTTTGGGAGGCGTACAGATCCGTTTACAAAAAAATCCAGATGGCATAATGGCGTGGATTTAAAAGCAGTTGCCGGAGAACCGACATATGCAATGTTCGCGGGAGTGGTTGCCGAGGTGGGTTTTGATAATAGCAGGGGCCGGTATGTTATAGTCCGTAGTGGTCGGTATGCTTTTGAGTATTATCATTTAAGCCGGTGTCTTGTGTCCGAAGGAAGCTTGGTTTTAGCGGGAGATTCGATTGGGAATGCCGGTTCCACTGGTCGTTCTACTGGTCCCCATCTTCACATCACTTTAAAATGTGATGGAGTAAGCATCAACCCGGCGATTCTTATTGACAGGATAAGGCGTCATCGCTATTGATTATTTAATGATTTCTGGAACCAAGCCTTTTAAGCCATTCTTTAAGGTTCCTGTCTGTTTCCCAAGACGGTCTCGATCCATCATCTGAAGTCTCGGGGATGACATCCCTGTATGCTTTCTCCAGGGCCTCCCGTTTCTGCCTGGAGTCCGCACGGGCATATATTTCAGTAGTCAGGATTGAGACATGTCCGAGAATATCTCTGATATATACAAGATTCACTCCGGCTTGCAAAAGATGCATTGCCCTTGTGTGACGTAGGCAATGCGGAGACAGTTTCACAGGAACTAAATCAGGATTGGCAGAATGAGCCTTTCGGATGTATTTCATAAGTATATACGTTACCCCTGCACATGTGAGCCGTCCTCCAACTCTATTTTTAAATAATGGTTCCGTCTGCATTTCCGGCCGATGCAGAAGGTTGTCATTAAGGTATTCGGTCAGTAGTGCCACGTTCTTCTTTTGCAGAGGCACCGCCCTGTTTTTGTTTCCTTTCCCTTGAAGAACCAGATACGCCGGTTCTTCAAGGTGAAGGTCGCAGGGACGTAAAAGTACCAGCTCATTGACCCTCGCCCCTGTGTCATAGAGCAGTGCCAGCATGGCAAGATCTCGTCGGTGGCTGATTGTGTCTGTTGGAATTTGGTTTAGCAACAGCCTGATTCCGTCAACTGATAGAAACAACATGGGCTTGGCAGTACCTTTCTTTGTTTTTATGGTCAGCACATCCTGCCATCTGTCAATATGAGGCACATCAACACGTTGCAGGTATCGGCATAACGAGTGGATAGCGGCAAGCCGCTGATTGCGGGTTGATACCGAGACATTTTTCTTGTCCTCAAGCCATGAAAGGTATTCAAGCACAAGTTTTTTTGTGACATACGCCGTGGTGATACGTTCTGAACGAATGTGTTGTGTCGTTTCAATGAAATCAATATATGATGACAACGCATTGGCATAAGATCTTACAGTGTGGGGACTGCAACCTTTCTCGGCACACAAATAGACCGAAAAGAAGTTTCCGATGTATCTGGCTATATATGTTTCTGTCCTGTTCATAAACTATATTGTTTTTATCGTTGGGAATACGTATTCTGATATGGGTGTGGTCAGTTCGGAGAAGTCTGGATATGCCTGATTGGTGATTCTGACATAATATTCGGTGTCGGTGACACATTTGTGCCCTAACGCCACGGACAGTACCGGCAGGATGCAGTAAACATCACGGCCCTCTTTTGCCATCCGGTCAAGAGCATGCACGGCAAAGGTGTGTCGGAGGTCGTGTATCCTCGGTCCAATTCCGGGTATGTACTTTATGTCAGCATCCCTGAGTATCTTATGGAACCATGCGCCTATGCAGCTCGGATGTAGCCTATCGCCCCTGAGATTCACCAAAAAATAAGAGTCGGGATTATCTATGTTTTTGACAGGTAGTTTTCTCCTATAATCAAGATATTGCGTTACTGCATATTGAAGCGTAGGGATTATAGGCAGTAGGCGTTCCTGCCTGTTTTTCGTATTCCGGACGGTTATCTTACCCGTTTGTATATCAACATCTGAATTCTTCAGGCTGCACGCCTCTCCGATTCTCATACCGGTCGAGTAAAGAAGCCGAAGAAGAACCGGGACTGAAAATATTACTGAATGATAGCGCAACGAACCGAGGCGTAAGGCGTCGGCTGCTCGAAAAATCTTCTGTATTTCCTCCCTGGAATAGATATATGGCGTATACGTCTTTTTGGGTTTGCGGGGATATGCCGGCACCTCGCATTTTATTCCGAGTCTGATAAGATATTTACAGAACTGACCGATGGCGCTAATCTTCTCATATATTGTTGCGGGCTTGTTCCCGGACATGGTTTTCTCAACCCAATGGGCTATTGTTTCTGCCCTCAGCTCTACATTAGGGATACTTTCCTGAGTGGCGAATCGGTCAAAAAGACGCAATGCGTCATAGAGTCCGCTGCGGGGACTAAGACCGCCGGCATCCTTCATGGCTACAAAACGTTCCAGATACGGTGCAAACACGCTGGTGTATTTCCTGTTCTCATTCATAAAATCCACCGTTTGATTGATTGTAAAAATTATCATCCACTTGTGGCACATCATGCATACAACGTGTCAATGAATTGATGTCTATGCGCAAGTAGTTCATTGTCACGTCAGTCCCACTATGGCCCAACGTTTCAGAGATGCACACGAGCCCTGTCCCTTGCTGGAGCAGACGGGTCGCAAGTGAAAACCGCATTGAATGAGGCCCGTGTTTACGTCCGGCGGTATGTATGTTGCTTCCCACAATCACATTTGAAATGTGTCTTGCTGCACCGGATCGGTTCATTGGGGTATATGGAAGTACATGAGTCACGAAAATATTGGGGCTTGATGTCTTTGGTCTTACTTTCAGATATGACACAATCGCCTCTCCGACATCTTTCAACAAAGGCAGTTCAACGGTTCTACCTGTTTTCGCTTGAATGATATTCAGCATGGATCTGTCCCAGTCCAAATCGTCAAATGTAAGTCCGATGATGTCGGAAATCCTTAAACCGAGCCTCGTGGAAAGGAGGAGCATGGCATATGTGCGCTTACCTATCGGGCCGCTACGATCAACATGGGATTCTATGGCCTTAATTTCGTCCCTTTCATATGTCGATGGCAATCTACTTGTTCTCGTCGAATGCATTAACTCAAAGATATATGTCATATCCTTTATGTCGGGATGCCTTTTAGATACATACCGGTAGAATTGCCTCATGGTGCTAAGACGGCTGCTTTTCGATTCCTCCACATTGAGAAACGCAATGATGTCGGACTCTTCTATCTGGGCAAAAGTGGTCTTTCCATTGACATTTAATGATGTCACAAAGTATGAGAGAAGTCTCTGATAATTCTCGACGGTAATAAGCCGGCAACGTTGTCCTATCTTATAGACAAGGAATTCTTTGCAGACAGCTCCTATTTCGCCGGGTAATGGGGGTTCTGCGACACGTTTGGCATGTTTAGGTATGTTACCGGTTTGGAAAAATGCATCTAATATTCTGATACTTCGCTTATACCGTCTTTGTGCGGACGGAGTAAGTGTTGGAAGTGTCTCAAATAGGAACCGCCTCCCAATCTCACAAGTATAAGCCGTTGCTCCGATCTTTTTAAGGTAAGGCAACACATGGAGTATCCATCGGCGCATGTGGACTTTTACGCAGCCGGGGGAATAGCCTGATTCATCCATTTGTCTTGAACAATTCCGGATGAGTTCATCGAAAGAGGAAATTGAGGTGGTCTTGGCTGTAAATTTTAGAAGTTTATCATTTTAACACATAAATTGTGTCAATAGTTTAATATTATCCAAACATATTATCTTAAAGATAAATTGGTGTGCAATGATATACATGTTCATAGTCAATATTGCTTTGGATAACGTTATACTTTTGATAATAGGGCTTATCCATAGCTTTTGATAAGCCTTATGTGGGCTACGGTCATTGCGTACAGCCGGGAGAACCATATCGCCGAGGTGTGCAACTGACCGAGGCTCAAGCCGACGCGCTACTGCGAAAAGACCTCCGCAAATTCTGTGCTCTATACTCACAATACGGCAAAGACAGCCTGTTGTTATCCTAACTTTCGGATAAGAGATATTATCCCAACTTCATTATTATCCCAACCAAAGAGGTATATATCCTGTAAAACAGATTATTATATACGATTATGGTTGGGATAATAATTTGATTGTCCAATCAAACTTTGTTGAGTTTTTGCTACTTCAGACCAAAGGCAGCTGCAAGAGATTTTTTGACTTTGGATGTTTTGTAATGCTTTTCAATGTTTTTTGTAGTGGCATCATCCATTATGGCAAGAGCCTTGATCATTTGTTCTTTGGATATGCCGACATACTTCATGGTCGTTTCGATACTTTCATGTCCGAGCAACCGTTGGATTTGTACGATGTTCACACCATCTTCCAGCCAGTGTGCCGCCCTTGCATGCCGCAAGCTATGACAATGGAATTTGTCCGATACCATTGGTGATTTGGATGCATATAGTTTAAGACGTTTTGAGACTGCCTCCTGACATAGCTTCGTATTTCTCCTGCCGTTGATTGGAAAGAACAGAAAGTCCGATGGAACAGGGGCTTTCCCATGGAACACGGATATATAATGACCGATGATTTTTGCCACGCTTTTTAGAAGATAGATGCAACGGCGTTTGCTTCCCTTTCCTGTCACCCTTATGCACGGACTCTTACTGCCAAGAGCAATATCGGCTATTTTTAGTGAAAGTACTTCATCTACACGTGTTGCAGTGCTGTACATGACATTGAACAGGGCAAAATCTCTCTTGCCTGTTATGGAGCCTGTGTCTATTGATGCAAACAAGGCTTTTATTGTTTCCCTTGATATGACCTCCGGCAGCTTTTTTACCGGACGTATCCTTTTTACCGATGTGATACTACATCCATACTTTATGAACGCGACATTTTTCCTAGATAAAAAAGCTATAAAGCTTCGCAAAGCCGCCAAACGCAGGTTGCAGGTTGACGGTGAACAGCCTTTTGCCTCTTTCATCCATGCAAGCCAATTTTCAATCGTGTCCACTCGGAAACAATCCCCGACAAGAGTCTCCCGCCTTATCCCCTTCACTGACTCCAGATAATCAAGGAAGAGTCCAAGTCCGTTCCTGTATGATCTGATTGCATTCCCGCTTAGGTTTCTCACTTCTGTCAGATAGTACCCTTGCCATTCATTGATGGCTTCCCCCACCATTATGTGTTCTTTAAGTTCCTTAGTCATTTTCGAAGTATTTGTTTAACCCCGGCAGCAGTTCATCGTAAGCGGATCCGGTAACAGACTCCAGTTCTTCCGAGAACAGCGGCACGAGTTTGTAATAGTATATTGTATTCTGTAAATATCTGTGTCCCATAGATCTGCTGAGGCACACCAGCTTCATGTCCCAATCAGAATTTGAACCGTCCCCGCACCATTTGTTGATGTTTGTCACCGCATAGTTGCTCCTCAGGTCATAAGCACGGGCATAATCATTACTGACCCGCTTCCACAGCTTTTTGAAGTTGGAGCTTACCCATGCGTCGGAATACGGTCTGTCGTATTCATTTGGAAAGAACGTCTTTCTTCCGGGCATGATGGCGTCCATTTTCTTGTCGTATATTTCCAGGGCCTGTCTCATGGATTCATGTAATGCCACACGATGCTCATTATAGCCTTTCGTTTGGCAGATATTGATAACACCCGCTATCAGATCAACATTGCAACGTTCAAGAAGGCGGGCCTCGGTGGTTCGCATGCCGGAACTGTATAGAAGCCGGAAGAATACCGGAAGTTCAAGCCGGACCAGCGACGCTCGGATGTCATTACATGTGGCTGATGGGGTGAACGAGTCTGCCTCCGCAAAGAACGCGGCCAATTCTTCCTGAGTGAACGGATGTGGCGTATACGTACAACGGTTGGCTCTAGGGGTGGTCAGAGGCAGTCGCAGTGCCGTGAACCCTCTGCCATTGGCAAACCTGACAAACTCACGGACGGCTCCGATCCTGTTGTTGCGGCTTTTTGCGGACTCTTTTTCTCCGCGCTTGCAGAAATCATCAATAATGCAGGCTGTCAGCTTTTTAGCATTCGGATATTTTGATGCGCAGAACTCATTGAACCTTCGGAGCCTCTCCATTGTACGGCTATTGAGCCTGCCCGATGCCTCTATATGGGATTGGTAGGTCTCAAGCATCTTGGATATGATACTCGGACGGAACGGAAGCCCACAGACTTTGGGGCGTATAGGCTTATGTATATAGCCGGGATCCGGAGGGTATGACGGCAACGAAAACCGCACCCCTGTTTCCGTGGCGATATGTCGGACCAGCCTTCTGATGATTATGCATCTGGCTCTGTGGGTATAGTATTTTTCACTATCGCGTCTGTGACTCCATTCGGCTATCAACATGTCGTTCATTACACCACCGTGTGATTCACAATAGCGTAGAAAGGACTTTAGATATATTCCGGTTGCATAATCCAGTCTCCCTTCCTTTGTCAGAAGATTTGTATATTCTTCAACAATACATCCGATATTCTTCATTTCATTCATCCGTATAGGTTTTAGGCAATGGATACTTCTCTATGCTGAGTCCCAGTTCCCGAAGATGCGTGATGTCTGAGTCAACGTACGCTTCGACTGCCTGAGGGCAGGTATGCCCCAAAATGCCACTTATTATGACTGATTCTGTGCCTGCTCCGAGAAGCCGTGTGGCAAGATTATGCCGGAACACACCGATTCCGCGATGGCTTTCGCCGGGACGCAGCCCAAGTTTGTCAAAGACTCCGGATATTATAGTCCCGATGCTTTTGTATGAAAGTCGTTTTCCGGGTTGTACTTTACTTGGGAAGACGTATTCAGAACGGTCTTCCGCATTTCTTTCGTTCAGGATATATATCAAAAGCGCATTGCCGACATTGGCTGACAACGGCAGCACAAGGGGGTACCCGGTCTTTACCTGTATCAACCTGATTTCTTCGTTCTCCCAGTCAATGTCTCCGGATTTGAGGTTTGCAATATCACAGCCACGCATACCGGTATACAAAGCCAAAGCCACTATGGCTTTCTCTCTCAGGGTCATTCGATTGTCCAACGGATTGGACAGACAGTCCTTGATTGCTTCCACTTCAAAGTCCCGTAGATTGTTATAGTTCCTTTTCTTGGGTTTCATCTTCGGCAACAACGAGATGATTCGTGGAATGTCAGGTGACAGGTCTCGGATCTTGTCCAATGCCAATCTGAGGTGGGACTGGGTGTGTTTTGAACCTTTTCGCTTTCCGGTCATGAAAAAATCCAAGACCAATTTGTCTGTTACCTCATTCAACATTACCGCCCCAGCAAGCTGCATCTTCAATAAGAACAATGCCAGCGTAGTGTATTTGGCGGATTTGGAAAGATTTTCCTCGGCCATGTTGGCCCTGTTCCGGAATTCATCCATTAAAAGCTTGTAACCTGGATTGAGTTTCTTGTAATTGGATGAAAAAAGTAATTTTGCACAAGGACGCCCATTCGGCAGATGGCCGTACTCATCAAAGGCTCTTACTGTATTGAGATACATTTTCTTAAGATCCAAAGTGAACTTTGTGTATCTCCGGCTATTCACAATGCGTTCCCAGTAGTCTTCATAGGATGAGATTGGGGATTTTGCATCGAACAAAGCAGCAAGGATTATCTTCACCTCCTTTATATATACTTTGTTGTAGTTGCAACTCTCCAAATGAGCAAGCAACTTTTGGTGGGTAAATTTTAATTGTTCTATGTCCATATATGTATTTGGCTTTAGTGCCAACACAAATATAGATATCAAATTATTATCCCAACCATAATCGTATATAATAATCTGTTTTACAGGATATATACCTCTTTGGTTGGGATAATAATGAAGTTGGGATAAGTGCTGTTAGGCGCATTAGCCTATAACTGCGGGCCCGGAGTAGTCAACAAATCCTCAATCCTGAAAAAACTCCGCCGTGGCGATAGAAACATTTTCAAGGAATACACCGCCCATTGCCGCTACAAAGGCAAGTGGCACAAGCAACTGCACCAGCGTAGGCTGACCGAGTTTGCCGCCCTGTATGTGCGGTAATTAAGATGCAAGCCAAACGCCGCCTTTGGGCGGCCGAAATTTTCAGCAAAATCAGTGGCGCAACTCTATCACAGGGTCGCGCCACTTGTCATATTACGATTTGGCAAATAATATCTTTACATATAAAGGTGCATACCGGTCACATCTGAAAAGATGTCCTCAAGCATATCGCAATAGACACCTTCATAGGTCTTGATGTCCTTGATTTTGACCTCAAAAGTCTTGCGGCTGAACGATAGACGGTAGAACCTCACATTGTAGAGGTCTGCGCCTGCATCATAGATGATTTCAAGACGGTTAGCCGATGTCTTGTTACGGCTAAGGCTCATTCTCAATCCGTTGCCGAGGTTGATGAAGTTGTGGCTTCCGGTCATTGCCACAAACCGCTTGCCTCCGATTTGTCGGAGTATGGTTGCTGCTATCTGATTGTCCATAGTGCTTTATTTTGAGTGTTATGTTTCTTGTTGAGCCATTCATCACGTTTGCGTCTGCACTCTGCGAGTGTGGGAGCGACACAAGAGAACAGCTCGTTGTAGTTATCTCGGTAGTCGTACATCACACGGCTTATCCGCTTGCCACGATGGGCAGAGTAGAAAGTTTCGTATTGTTCAGTGCCGTGAGCGGTGGTTGTGCTCACTCCGTTGGCGGTCATTCTCGTTGCCATATTCATAAGTGTTTTAGAAATTCACAATCATCATTCGCTGGTCGAATGTCTTTACTGGGTCGCTGACAAGGCGTTGCTTTACCCAAAAGTGGTGTTTGCCGTAGCCATATAGGAAAAACTTGTTGAGGTCGGTACGCTCGGCGCATACGGCTACCGTTTCCCTCAGTTCGGTTTCATTGCGTGTCAGCAATATGCGGTTTATGAGGTCAAGCACAACCGCTCTTATCTTATCGTCAAAGTCAAATATCAGACTTTCAATTATCACGTTCATATCTTGTGGGGTGTTGTGACCTGCGCCAATGCTGACGCAGGTCGGATTAAACATTCAGGCGGTCATTCTCTTGCGGATTAGCTTGGCGTTGTTGTTGACAAGGTTGATGATGCGGTTGTGGTATTTGGTGTCCTTGTTGTATTTGCCGTGGCACTGCACCACTTTGAGGGTCTTTAAGTCAACCTCAACGGTTTCAATTATCTCATCGCCAATCCTTGCGGAAAGAATTAGGGTGTCTTCCTTGCGGTAATATCCCGCTCCGAACACGCAGATGTCCTGCATCCTGCCTTCCTCATAGTATTCATCTATGCTTTCAAGCACTTTGATTGTCAACTCGTTGTCAGTGATTACCAATCCGAAGAACTTGGATTTTAAGGCAATGAACTTATCTTCATTCTCCTTTTCTTTGAGTAACCTCTGTTGCTCACGCTCACGCCTTTCTATCTCATATTGCCGTTCACGCTCGGCTCTCGCTTTCTCCCTCTTGGCGTCAATAAGCCTATTGACTCGGTCGTGTGCCTCGATAAAATCTTGTGGGCAGATGTTCTTGGGATTGCGAATATCCTTATCCAAATTCTTCAGCATCATCAGATAGTCACACCACATTCCGATATTGTTGATTTGATAGTGGTGGCGTTTGGCTATCAGATACGATGCCCAAAGATTGTCGGCAGTCGTGCGATTGGAGAGAAAGTATTTCATTTCCTCAATCTCTCCGGCTTTCATCAGCGTTTCAATCCGTTGGTCGGAAAGGAGAGCCTTGAAAAGACGCACGGGAGATACTCCGTGGAAATCGCCTTTGAAGCCATTTCGCTTAAGTTGCGGAAGAATTGACATTCTTGGATAAACATCGCCCCATGCCACAACCTCGTCATATAGGCTGTTGTGCGGTCTTACCTCCATATCGCTGTCCAATGCCCATACATCGCAGTAGTAGAATGGAAAGCCACGGAGTAGAGCCATATCGGTGACTTTGCCGTTGGAAGAAATCCACCTTTGGACTACCTCATGGCAGTAAAACTGCATAGGCTGCCCCTTACGGCTGACATATTTAACTTGCGACACACGGATAACTTGAAAACCTTTGCAGGTGGTTATCACGCTGAAATATCGTGTCTGGTTCATAGTGCGCCTGCGTGTTTCCTGCACTTTGAGTTCAGAACCGCAGATTGGGCATCGGCAACCGCATAGATTATCGGCAAGGGTGCTTTTGCTGTGCCATACATGACCGCAGTCGGAGCAAGTCATCGTGCCATTCTTGGTGCGGTAGGCAATGTGTTCGATGCAATGTTTGTATGCCCATTCAAACTGAGCGTCAGATATTGGGCTGAGGGTAGCCGATAGTCTTGCAACCTCTTTCTGTATCTTGGTCTTGGGTGTCATAGCGGTGTGGTGTTAAAAGTCAAAAAGACTTGGTTGAACATCTTGGGTTTTCTTCTCGGTGGTCGGCTTGGGTTGGGAGTGCTTGCGCATCTTTGCCATTTCCTCTTGGCGCAGACGTTCTATCGCGTCCTGTCGTGCCTGTTCCTTTTCTTCCTCGGTCAACTCTACCGTATGGTTTACCACCACTTTGCAGTTGATAGGATTGCCCACCTCTATCTCGTTTTCCTCAAAGTAGTGTACGGCTTTTCCGAAAATCTCATCATCAGTAAATCCGTTGCAACCGCTTTTCTTGACCTCGTTGATTATATAGGTCACGCAGTCCTCTACGGACTTTGAGGGGTTTGCGAACTTGACGGCGAAAAGCACGTCATTCTCGGCTCTCTTTTCAAGGTAGTGACGGATAGTGTCCGCAAATGCCATAGTACCTTTGTTTTCATTCTTGTTTGCCATAGTCGTAATATTTTAGAGTGTCATTAACCAATAGATTATCGCTATCATCGTCAGTATGGAGATTAGCCACCCCACACCTCGGAGTATCGGTCGGACTACAACCCACATTATCAGAGCCACTATTAAGCCGATTATGCAACCAACCACTTTCGCCAACCCTTTGATTATGCGGTATTGATGGGAGGTTTGGTGAGCTTCGCTTCGACCTAAATTTCTATGTTGTTTTGTAGCTGTCATATCGGTGGGTACTTTTTTTTAACCATGCGTCCAATGACGGTGTGGCTGTATGAGTTGCTCGACGCCTCAATGACGTATGGCGACAAAAAAGGAATGTTCAGGCAGGCAGGAACAAATACTACCTCCGCAGGAGCGTGGAGATTTTTCCATGACTGAATGAACATTCCTTAGCCATACGTTTAATCAGGCGAGCTACTTATACTTGCCCATCTGTTATTGTGATGCTATGATTGAAAACGGTACCCCCGATATGACAGCCCGAAACAACATATAGACCCGGCAACCGTCAGTGTTGCCGATGGTTCTGAACCCTCTGAAAAAGAATGATTGAAAAACTGATAATGGCACAGTCCAATCCCGATAAGGCATAGTCTATGATTTCACATCATTGTCTATGCCCGTGGATTGCAACAACAAGCGGAGAGTGGCGTGGCGGTCTTGGTCCATTCATGGCTGACTGCCACACCTCTCTCCGCTTTCAAACGGTATGAAACAATTAAAGGAGATGATACCCCGTGTGGGAAATATCATCTCCTTTATCTTTTAATGCAGAACTGCTCAGATTGCTTCCTTGTCTGATTCTTCCTTGACCTTCTGCTTTTTCGGTTTGCCGAGGTTCATGGTGTCCCTGATGCTGTTCATGTCACGCAGGATTGATGAGTCAAGCACTCTGGCGTAACGCTCGGTCATTTTAACGCTGGCGTGTCCGAGCATCTTCGACACGTTTTTCAGACTAACGCCTTGCGAAAGGCAGACGGTGGCGTATGTGTGCCGGGCCACATGGGTGGTGAGATACTTGTCAATCTTGCAGATTGTGGCAATCTCTTTCAGATAGCGGTTCATCACCTGATTGCTCGGAATGGGGAGCAACACACCTTTTTTCGCCGCCTTCTTGTCGCCGCGATATTTCTCTATTATTTCAAGAGGAATATCCAGCAGGGGAATATTGCTCATTTGGCGCGTCTTCTGACGGGGCTTGCGTATCCACTTATTCCCCTCGTTGTCGGTCACGATATGTTCCTCGGTAAGCTGGGAAACATCAGTGAAGGCAAGGCCAGTGAACGCCGACATCAGAAACATATCACGCACCACCTCCAATCGCTTGCTTCCCGGATCACATTCATAGATGCGGTTGACTTCCTCGATAGTGAGAAACTCCGGGTCGGTGGGTTCCTCGCGGAATTTAATTCCGGCAAACGGATCTTTGTGTATCCAGTCGTTGGCGATGCAGCGGTTTGTAATCTTCTTCAACGCCTTCATGTAGCGGATAAGCGTGTTCTGGCAAAGGTCTTTCTCCGTTTTGAGATAGACCTCGTAGGCGCGGATTACCTCGCCGGTAAAATCCGAAAGGGGCAGGTCGGGCACATCGTATTTCTCCTTTATCATTTCGCAGAGGTAACGCTTCATCGACTCGTAGCGTCTGACGGTAATCTTCACAAAGTCCTTGCCGATTAGTTTCTCCGCTTCTTCGTTGTGTTCCTGAATTACTTGAAGGATTGTCCGCTCCTGTTTGCGAACCTGTCCGATGCCGTAGAAACGCTGTTGAACCACAGCGGGAGTGATTTCCTCGCCGTTCTGCTGAAGCTCGGTTATTATCTGGTGGATTTTGATGCGGGCTTCCTCGATAAAACGGTTGAGGTCAACGGCAGTCTTGCTCGTGCCTTTCGCACGTTCCTTTGACTGATCCCACAGATTGGGAAGGATACTTTTGCGGATATTATTTTCTACGCGCTGTCCGTCCACAGTGATACGCATACTCACAGAGGCTTCTCCGCTCTTGAGTAGCTTGGTCTTTTTAAGAAAAAAAGACACACGGAAATTGGTTTTGCTTCTCATTGCCAAATTCTTGTGTTAAAGGTTTGCGACGCGGTGGAGCAAAACTGATATAGATTTTGATAAATAACTCGTTGAAACATAGTATCTAAACGCTGTTTCGGTGGAGATTGTTCAGTGGATATTTCGGCTCCACCGATTTCTACACCACCGCCGGGAGAAATTTTTTCAAAAAAAATTTTCAGAGTGGCTCCGCCTTGTCAAAGTTCTGTTGATTATCTCTTCACAGAGGATCCTTTTAAGAATTTGGGCATAATGTTGTAAAATGCGTGATTGCAGATAGATAGCAAGCCGTGGGGTGGTGTGGATTTCAATCTTGCTCCACCAAATCTCGTTTGCTACCCTGCTGGATTGGTGTGGATTGAGCGTTTTGCCTTACCCCTAAAATGCGAAAAACACCGAATATCGCTGATATTCAGTGTTTTACACCGCCTTTCGGCTTTAGGTTGTGGTGCCACCAGCACCATTTTTAATGAATTATAATGAATCGTAGTGAATAGCGTTAAATGCTATAATCTTATATATCAATGTAATTAAACTGAACTGAATTTGTTTTCAGGCGTTAATATTCAAGAATTATAGGTAACTTTATAGGTAACTTTTGAGAAGTTCACTATATTTGCAATCGGATTGGTTCGGTTTGAATTTGAACCACAACCCAATCCTGTATGTCAGACAATTAAACGAATTTGAATTATGGCAAAGACTCTCTCCAGATTCTACTTCCTCAAAAAGGACGAGAACAAGGATAAGGCAACTCTCTTCGTGAGGGTACAAGACCCCATACGCAAGATTGATGTTCAGTTCACAACGCGGCTCCGTGTGTCTGTGCCGGAGTGGAAAGTGGCTGTTTCGAGCGAGGACGCATTAGCCCGTCATCGCAAGGAGTATCCCAAGCTGCATGACAAACTCGGTCGCATCGAGGTCATGCTCAAACGAGAAATGGAAGCTCCGGAATTTGACCGCGAAAAGGTCAAACAGGAAATAATGGCTATTGCGGATCCGGAAAAATCAGAGATAGTACGCCGTCAACAAGAGGCGGAAGTTATCGCAAAGGAAAAAGAAGAACGACAACTACGGGAAGAAGCGGAGAAGGCTCGCATTGCCGCAGAAGCCGAGCGGGCTAACATCTGGAATTTTCTTGACCGCTTTGTAGAGGAAATAAAATCCGGCAAACGTCTCAATGGCAACAACCGATACACAGCCGGTAGCTGCAAAGCATGGAGCAGTTTCCGAAAACTGTTTAACGGATTTGACCCACGCCACAAACTGACATGGGCAGATGTTGACCGCTCGTTGGTGACGAAATTTCTCAACCACCTTCAGAAACTCGACTATATGGGTAGCTCAGTCAACAAATACCTTGTGTCGTTTCGTGCTATGGTTGGCTACGCATACGAGGATGGACTGCACAACAACGACCGTGCATTAAGCTGCTTCTCCAAGCGTAAAGTGGAAGAAAGCGACAAAGCCGCTGAAATATATCTTACCGAAACAGAGTTGCAGACATTGGCTGAAATGGAGCTGACCGGATTGAAAGACCAAGTGCGAGATATTTTCCTCGTGGGTTGCTATACCTGTCAGCGTGTCAGCGACTATAATAATATCCAGCCGGAAGATTTTACGACAACAGCGAAAGGCACACCGATTATCCGTCTTGTTCAGCAGAAGACTCGCAACGAGGTGAAAATCCCGATAATGAATCCCAACCTCAAAGCTATCTGCGAGAAATACAACTATCGGCTTCCTTCGGTGGTTGACCAGATTCTTAACCGATATATCAAGGAGATACTTAAAGACCTCTCCGAAAGCGTGCCGACACTTGCTGTCAAGGTTCCGACAAAACTCACCATGAAACAGAAAGAGAGGGAGAAATCCGGAGAACTGACGGTTGAGCGCAACGATAAAGGAGATGTGATGATGCCGCGCTATGATTGTGTCACCACCCATACAGCCCGACGCAGCGGAATAACCAATATGTACCTCTCCCACAAATTCACCATCGTCCAGATGATGCACGTCAGCGGACACAAGACCCAAAAGACCTTCATGGACTACATCAAGCTCTCGTCAGATGAAATTGCCGATGAGATAGACGCAATAGTCAACGGTGCGAAAGAAGAAGTGTTCTAAGAGACAAAGCGTCTGCATATAGCTGAAAATCAAAATAAAAGTATTAACTTTGTGTATGGAAACAATTATTCGTATTCATAACGAATCAGAATATAATGAAATACTGCGACAAGCCGTCGCAGTTATTGAGACTGCGAGAAGCAATGCCGCCAGAGCCATAGTCAGCACATCGAATGAAATGTATTGGCGGATAGGTCAACTGTTATATGAGCGGAAGCTCGACAGCAAACACGGAGACAAAGTAGTCAAGCGGTTGTCCGCCGACCTCAAATCATCATATCCAAAAATGGGAATGTCGGTGCGCAACTTGTTTAACATGAAGCGGTTTTATGTTAGATTCCATGAAGCAAATCCAAAAGTGCAACAGGCTGTTGCATTTTTGCCGTGGGGACATATAAATTACCTCATGTCTAAGTTCGATGATAATGATGAAGCGATAGAGTACTATGCCTGCAAGTATCAAGAAAAGGGCTGGAGCCGAGATTTACTCATCAATGCTGTAAAGCTGGAGATGCACAAGCATCAGCCGGAAAACAACGTCTCAAATAATTTCGCCATCGCACTTCCGGAGGCTCAGGCAGCATACGCCAACGAGGTTTTCAAGGATTCCTATTGCATGGGATTTCTTGGAGTGACCGAGCCACTTCTTGAACTGGAGCTTGAGCGGAGATTAGTAGAAAAAGTAAAACAGTTCCTTCTTGAACTCGGTCAGGGATTTACATACATCGGCAATCAGCATGTACTATCCTACAACGGCAAGGATTACAAGGTGGATATGCTCTTTTTTCATCGGGGACTACGGTCACTTGTCGCTGTCGATTTGAAAATTTCGGAGTTCATGCCCGAATATATCAGCAAGATGAACCTCTATCTCTCGTTGCTTGACAGACTTGAACGAGGCAAAGATGAAAACCCATCAATCGGCATAATCCTATGCGCCGAGAAAGACAATGTGGAGGTTGAGCTGGCACTTGAAGGATTTACAAAGCCCATCGGTGTAGCCGAATACAAACTTATCGTTCCTCAAAAAGAACTGAAGCAACTCATCACCGATGAAATAAAGACCTTCAACCAAGAAGTTGCCGACAAATCAACAGAACAATCAGTAGGGAAAGACTGAGCATAGCCTGAGTTTTTCTTTTCACCACCCCACATATATAGTTTGGTTTAGTTTATCGGGCATATCTATAGCCCGAACCAAACCGACTGATTACAATTATCCACGACGGTGCCAAATGTGGGTAAAAATATGCGATTAGGCATTCTCGTATACCTCATCTACAAATAATCCACCATCACGCATAATGAGGAGTTTGTAAGAGATTATATCCGTTAAATTTCATTTTTTAGAATTTCAACAGGATAACTTAGTCTTTTGCGTGAAAAAATCACGCAAAATTTGTGTAGCCCAAATTTTTTTTCGTAATTTTGTAGGCAAAAAGGACTATGAGATGATTGAATCATTCACCATAAAGAATTATCTATGCTACCGAGAGGAAACAGAGTTCTCTTTCCTTGCTTCAAAGAAAGAAGGTAGCAAAAAGAGTTTACCACCATCTTGGTATAAAGAGATTGATGGTAAACGTATTCTTCGTTTACTCATTTGCGTAGGGCTTAATGGCTCAGGAAAGACCAAAATGTTCTCCGCTCTTAGATATTTACGAACATTAGCAATAAGTCGACCTTCCAAACCTTCTGAGAAACCGATTTTCAGGCCATTCCTTTTGGACAACTACTCGTTTAAGAATCCTACGGAATTGCAATTAACATACTATATTAACGAGACATGTTATAAGTATCGTATTAAAGTTTCCAATGAACGCATAGAGGAAGAAGAATTAGTAATTAAGGGTAATAGATCTTGTCGGGTATATTTAAGGACTCATGACACTAAAACCGATAAAGTTCAAATAGTTTATGGGAATGGTTGCGATTTATCCAAAAACGACAGGCACGATCTTGAGATTAATACGGTAGCAAACTCCACTGTACTTTCTAGTTTTGCTTATCTAAATCTCGAGAGTAAGATTTTATCTGCTAATTTGTACTATTTTGAAGATAAAATAAGCTATGTAAAAAAAGGTGATAAGAGTCTAGCAGATAAACTAAAAACAGATGATAGAGAAAAGGATGCTTTAATTAAGAAAATGATTCTTCGACTTCTTAAAGATGTAAATACTAATATCTGCGATTATGAAGTAGAAGAAGCAACTTTAAATATATCCGAACTAGAATCTCATGGAGCTCCGGTCGCATTGATTAAGGCAATGAGAGAGCAATATCCTTCAGGTGTGATTGTCCATAAGAATTTGAAGTTTATACATTCAACAAGTGAATGTCGTAAAGCTTTAGATTCTGAAGTGGAGTCACTAGGCACTATGAACATCATACGCTTGTTAGTGGTGTTGTTTGATATTATCCTTGGAAAGAAATCAACCACTGTTGATGAGGTAGAATCGGGCATTCATACAAAAGCTTTAGAGTTCATTTTAAAAATGTATCTCTCTTTAGCTAAAGATTGTCAGTTAATTGTTGCAACTCATGACTTACATATTTTAAATTCATCTTTTTTACGCAAAGATGCTGTTAGGCTCTTCAAAAAAATGGAAACTGGAGCGATTTCAGTTAAACGCCCCGAGTATATCCATAATACGGTTAGTTTCTTCAGAACTTACTATAGGGAGGTCGCTCCTGAAATTGACAGTATCATCAGTCAATTGTCGATTTTTGAAGATTACGAAAGAGATCTTTTCGGAGAATAAGATATAATATGCAATTGTAGCACATAAGGAGGTGTCAGAAAACACCTCCTTATGTGTTATTAAAAGGACACCTGAGCGTGAAATATGCACTGAAATGAGATTTGCCGATAGGTTTAACTGATGTTATCGTGGTTATTTCCGTGCTTTTTTCACGTTTTTATTTGGTAGTTAAGAAACTTTTGGCTAATTTTGCAGCGTTGACTCGAAATTAAAACCCTGGCTAATGGACCAGAGAGTTGACATTCTTTATTATGAGTGATTTTTACTATGTAAACAAAATTGCCCAACCGACGGGTGAACATGAAGTCCATGCATCAGGTTGCAGGTACTTGCCGTCAGTAGAAAATCGAATCTTTTTGGGACATTTCACAAGTGGCAAGGAGGCTGTAAAAGAGGCAAAGAAATACTACAGCACTGTTGACGGATGCTTCTTTTGCTGTCGTGAAGCACATACAAGGTAAAAACTTGACAACCGGACAATGGCGAATGGCATACAACACCTAAGTGTACCGTAGCGGAATCGGTAGGTCACCGCATAGTATTAACTTCAAGATTCAAGATATGGCAAAAACTGTAGAAAAAGGCCGGAGTGCAGAAACTGGTAGATTTGTATCTATTGAATATGCACAAAAGCACCCAAGTACAACTGTCGTCGAAAAGGTCAAAGTAGGGCCAACAAAACACAGAAAGTAATTATTTAGATTTAGGATGTGCCAAGACGATGAATATCGTCTTGGCTTTATTTTGTATGGCGGGCGGTAAACACAAACAACTGAACTTGGGGCAGAATCCTACCGCTCCATAAGATAATCCCACATTCTATGTGGATATTATGAAGTTACGGATGTGATCCAACAATAATATCATATCCGCAATTTCATTTTCTTTTGTCCAGTTATACTATAGTTTGGTTTGATTTACAGGCATATATAAAATCCTAACCAAACTAATCTGACTTCTATTACCCACGACGGTGCCAATTGAAAATCGGCGAGTTTCAACAATTCACAACAATGACGAGCCAAATGTGGGTGAAAAATACGCGATTTGGCACTCTCGTGCACCTCATATATAGTCTATAAAGAGATGGATAATCACAATTGCCCCTATCCAAATCTGCCATCACGTTTCCAAAAGTGGTGTAAAACCATTAGATTTGGAAGTGTGATGTATTTGTCTTAGATGTGATTTATAGGTTGGGATAATGCTTCATGCTTCCAAATCCCATAAAAAAATAGAGATTTGGTAATGCGATGCCGGAAATATTTCGTATATTTGCAGTCTAAAAATATCTTATATGCTGATAGGAAGAGAGAAAGAGATACAGGAACTTCGACAGGCCTACGATTCAGAAGAATCTAAGTTTGTCGCTATATTCGGACGCCGAAGAATAGGAAAGACATATCTTGTTAGAGAGGTTTTTCATGATAAATTTGCGTTTTCTTACTCCGGAATGGCTAAAGCCACAACGAAGGAACAGTTACAACGATTTTACCTATCTCTGAAAGATCACGGCTATAAGAGAAGTGTAAAGCCAAACAATTGGATCGAGGCTTTCTATATGCTTGAACAGTTTCTTAAGGAACTGCCGGAAGGGAAAAAGGTTGTATTCTTGGATGAATTGCCGTGGATGGATGCTCCTAAATCAAGTTTTATGCCTGCCTTTGAGAACTTCTGGAATGGTTGGGCATCAGCCAGAAAAGATATACTCCTTATCGTTTGTGGTTCAGCGACCTCTTGGATGGTAAAGAAGATACTGAGAAATAGAGGTGGCTTGCATAATAGATTGAACAATCAAATTCACCTACAGCCTTTCAATCTGCATGAGTGTGAGTTATACGCCAAAAGCATAAATCTACCAATAGAACGGCAAGAAATTATGGAGGCTTATATGATTTTGGGAGGCATACCATTCTATTGGTCGCTACTCAACAAATCGTTAAGTCTGCCACAGAATATAGACGCACTGTTCTTTGGGAAGACTCCTAAATTGGGGAATGAGTTTAATGAGCTATATTCATCATTATTCAAACAGCCCGAACCATATCTCGATATCATAACTGCGTTAGCAAAAAAGAAAGTCGGGATGACACGTGATGAAATCATCGAAAACGCAAATATTGCAACCAGTGGACTGCTTACAAAGTATCTGGAGGATTTGGAGAATTGTGGATTTATCCGTAAGTATCAGGCAATAGGCTCTAAAACAAAGAACTCTCTCTATCAGCTTATTGATAATTTCACGCTGTTCTACTTCAAGTTTATGGAGGGTCGAAAGAATACTGATACCAATTACTGGTCTAAGATACAGATGGCTCCTATCTTTAACACATGGAGCGGACTTGCTTTTGAGCGCATATGCCTCTTACACTCAGAGCAGATAAAGAAAGCTCTTGGAATAAGCGGAGTTATCACTAACGAATACTCATGGCGCACCGCTGCCACTGACGAACATCCCGGAGCGCAGATAGACTTGCTGATAGACCGCAGTGACAAGGCAATAAATCTTTGTGAAATAAAATATTCCGATGGTCCATATACCATTGACAAGAAATATATGGAAAATCTGCGCAACAAGGCAGCTCTATTCCGGCAGCTGACAAAGACTCGCAAAGGAATCGCCCTGACCATGATAACAAGTTCCGGACTTGTGAAGAACTCCTATTCAATGAACAGCATCCATTCGCAAATCACAGCCGATGACTTGTTTGTGAACGCATAAATAAACAACAGTTTTCTTTTGCCCAGCTATATATACATCGGTTTATCGGGCATATATAGTGCCCGAACCAAACCTTTTTAGGAGTTGTTCACCACTCCTTATGTGTAAAAAAATAAAGTCGCCACAATCAAATATCCGATTTTGTATATCAGTAAAAGTGTTTTTGAAATAAATCGACGTACTTTTTCATCGAATCAAGTTCGTTAAACTTGCAGACATTTACCGATACTGTATCAAGGTCATAAATTTTGGCATCCTCCATTGAAAGCAGGAATGGTGAATGAGTGGAAATTATCACTTGGCAATTATTGTACCGAACCATGTATTGAATTAATTCCGCAAGTTTCATCTGCAAATCTGCTGACAAGCTGTTCTCAGGTTCATCAAGGATATACAACCCCTCTTCAGAAAACATTTCAGAAATATACATAAATCCGGTCTCTCCATTTGAAAAGCCCCGTTCTTCCTTTCCGAGCTTTTCTCGAATGTATTTTGTGCCAGATAGCCGGTTGATTTCAACCGCATCTTTGAAGCGACTGACATTTTCACCTGTTTCAAAATTCAGATGCTTGGGACGGAATTCGGACCCGCCATGCTTAATAGCATAAATCTTATCTCCGAGCATTTCGGCTTTGAATCGAATTTGGTCATTCTGCATTCTGCCATGCAGCATTGCTTTGAATATGTCATCACTGGTAATGACACGAGTTATTTCGGCAATGTCATATCGGGCGGAGCGTTTCCCTGAATAATCAAATTCTTCGCCCGTCCATCTCATGTCTGTCTGATAATGGCAAAACTGGAGATAAAGATTCATGTATCTCCCGGTATTATAGACACTGTTTCGGGTTGCATGTAGTTTGGCTGCAATAACATCTAGAATTGTGGATTTACCGCTGCCGTTATTACTATGAAGAATGGTGATATCATCAAAATCAAGAACCCGAAAGTCTATTTCAGGAAAAATGCCGAATGGATAACAACTTTCAAAGAACTGTTCGCCGTAACGCCCTTTTTTCAGTCCTTCAAAGATAGTTGCAGGGCTTTCTCTTCTGCCTCTTTAGAAGGAAGTTCAAACTGCTTAAGGTATATCATGATTATATTAATCGAAGTTAATAAATCCTTTAAGGTCGCCATTGACATCTACGGAACTCAAACCGCCATCGGAGACAACAAAATCTTCTATAAACAATGTCTTACAAATTTCAATAACTTTCGGCTCCGTATCCTGATAGGTCGTCCAACGGCAAACCGCAACGGATTTCTGAGGGAAGGAATCGGAAATTTCATAAATAAAATACTCCATCCCATGTTTCTCAAACTCTTCAATTAAAGCTTGCTGTTTATCAGTCGGGACAACCAACCAAAACTCAGGAGGGTAGTTTCGAACAGGAGAATCAAAGTCAACTCTTATTGGTAACTGTGGTTGGCGAGCATCCGGAAGAGCTGACAACGGTATTTTTATGATTTCATTCATTGTAGTCCTAACTATTCTCGTGCTTAATACTTTTAGGGCAATGAACCGCTATTTTAAGAGCTAATCTTGATTTTATCTTTGATGTACTCTTGAAAACCATAATCCCTTCATAACCATACGGCAAAAGGTATATTTGTTTTGGATTCTCATTGTTTGGGAAAACACCTGCCACACACTCTTCTTTGGGACTGGTTGTATTCTTTTTTAAAGCCCCGTTTTTCATATTTTCTCTCCATAATAGTATTGCCTCATTGCCATTAGCCTTTACTTTAAACTCATTCCCATATTTGTCGTAGCCTTTCGATGGATTTTTCAACGCCGAAAAAGGGACACAGATTTTATACATAACGCATTCTTGAATTGTCCATATCGTATTCCAGTCAGGAAGAACGCCTGGAAATCCCCATGATGCAAATGGAGCTTGATGACCTTCGATACGCTCACCAGTGTCAATATCTAAGAAAATATAATCACCAAGATACTTATAGCGGATCTGCGTCGCATCCAGTTCATTTGAGATGACATCGCCTTTAAGAAGATAAAGTCTTGATGGTCCGATACATGGAATAGCCCGAAATTTAAATGCCAACCTCGGAATTCGAAAATTAAAAAGTTTCTCTCCAAACCATTCAAAACTACCGTTAACAGAGATGAGTGGATAATCCGGTGGCAGTATTTGTCCACGAGGAGTTAAGATTGGAGTTTTAAGATAATTGATGGTAACGGAACCCGTGGCAGACTTGTCAATCAAATCCTTGATTGACATAAAGGCAGTACTTTGAGAAAGTAGCAGATAATCACCTCCGTAGTGTTGTTGGTGATAGGCAAGAAGATGATAATTTTCATAAGTGAAAATAGATATGCTACCGAATAAATGTTTTAGACAGTCTTCTTCATACCCTAAGGAAACCCTTTTGGGTATTTTTTTATAAGTATCACAATCTTTTATCGCACGGTAATTCGGGTTCAATAATAATATTGTTATTGTGGGGTGCGGCCCTTTCGTCCATGTATTTCTGAAAAATGAAGCATAGGCTATGCCGAACCCATCGGCAACAATTGCATAGTAATTGCGATAACTTATTTGACTGAACAGTGCTTTGAGTGCCTCAAATTGCTTTTCAAAATCATCCTCAAGGTCAATGGCAACAATCTCAAGCATAGGGAAAGTTTCCTCCAACTGAGGAAGTACGGAAGCCCCCGTTTTAGGGTCATGGAGATATATTATTTTCATAACATTAGTCTAAAGGAAGATTTTACATGGTTTAATTTTTAAGAAATCGGCTTCTGAGATTTGACTTGCACTGAATGTATCAAAATCATCCAATATGCTTGCGTTGAACTTCTCATCATCAAAGCAGAATGTATCATACTTAAACTGAGTGAATTCCATATCAGAAAAATCTATTTCTGATATTTTTGCAATATTATCAATTTCCATTTCAAAACCGGGCTCGCCCATAACAAACCCATCTTTGCGAGGTAGCAAGCCATAAGCATATTCGCCAATACATACAATGGTATGCTCGGTATTAAATCCTAACGACCTATTTACTGAATTACCCGTTCTAATGCGAATTACCGGGTTAACCCTCATACAATTATAGTAAGCGTCCTTTACGGGCACAAAACTTATTGTCGAAGTATTTCCGGTTTGCAAATCGTTAAGATTCAACACCCCCTTGATGTATTCAAAATATTTTTCAATAGCGATACATTGTTCTACTGTTGTATAGGTGAGTATTGGATATATGTCTATGCAAGAGTCATTAAATGCCTCTAAATATTCATTATTACCTTCTCCACGTTCAATCACAGCAATCTTACAGTTATCGATATCGGAAGTTGATATTTTTGCGAATAATTCAAGGCTTTCAACATAGCTTATCGAAAATCGCATTAGACTACGAGGGTATATTACATCACTACGATGCTCATCATACCACTGATTTTTGAATATTCCGTATCCAAAAACTTCTACTCCATAATCTTTGCCGTAGGGCAGAATCATCAGCTGACCACGCCCATATTCACAAAGAACATGAAGAGCTTCCGTGTCAGATGCGAGATTCAATTTTATTGGTTCACCATTTCTGCCAACTGATCTTTTTGAGACCTGCTGGTCAATCCATTCTCTTCCTCTGCCAAAGGCAAATACCTTTGCAATTGTATCAGTACCATCAATCTTAAGTTCTACACAATCTCCGATATTCTTTTCTGTAATCTCTTCTTCCAAGAGTGAAAAAGCATACGTCTGCAGTCTGAATGTTAAATCTTCAGGTTTGCTAAGTATAAAATATAAATCGCGACCATCGTCAGCAGTGATGCCAATGGTATTCTGATTTATAGATAGCCAGTCCCATTTCAGATATGAATTGAAATCCTGGGCAAGTTCTATACAATTAGGGCCAAATGCGACATCAGACACACTTAGAACTCCTAAGCCATCGTAAAGTTCATCACCATCATCTCCAAGCATCTCATCCCTTGAGTCTACAAAATAGTCCGGGAAATAGTTATCATTATTAATTACAGTCACATCGTAACATAAGGCATGAATACGATATAGGAATAATGTTTCATCTTCAAAGGTAGTAGAGCCATCTTCGTCGAAATATAAAATGGTCCCGGCAGCTATAGTTTTATGCCGAGGAGTAATAATTGAGCGCTTAAGGGTTATTTGTCTTGTTTCCATTTTATGATATTTTGTCGCAAAGGTAGAGATGGTGTGGGTAGTATAGTTTCTCAGACATAAGAAACTTTTAAATTTATCACTATGTTATAAACAAATTATTTTTGCGATAAGCCTATCTTGAAGCATACATTCTATTAATGTATCAAACTTCTGCTCTATAAAAATAATATTGGGGTTAAGGGCCAATGTTTTAACTTTATTTGATATGCGATTGAAATCGGTTATTTCATAATAGGAAATGATTGTATCCTTATCATTACGCTTTATGTCGATAATTCTACCGCCATACCCTCTCCAAGAATAAAGGTCTTCAACTTCTTTAATATAGTATGATTTATCAATTTCTAAATTATCATGTGATGTTGCAACTTCATAAGGAACTACGCTGCCTCGGACGCTAGTTATTGGACCAATTAATCCAATTTCCAATTCATCAAGTTTCCTAAAAGCTATAAGGGTTTTTCCCTGTAGGTCTTTATCTATAAGAGATTGAATGGATGTATCCTCTTTAGATATAAGAGCTTCCTTTTTAAGAACGCATTTATCATCATAAAAATCTACGAATGAGCAGCCTGGGAACATCTTAACTTTGTGAAATCCTTGATCTTTGGCAAAACAAGGGAATGGTGCAATGTTATTCTCACCTTCAATGAAATACTCCTTCAAGTCTTTGCTGATTGATTCTATGTTAATGGCTTCGCGTGGTATATTTGTCAACCAAATACATTTTGGATGTTCTGATAGATATTTTAATGGCTTACCTTCAGGAAGCACACCATATAGCACACCATTTATGGTTCTGCATTTAATGACACTTCCGGCTCTAATTACTGTCCAATATGGCTGATCTAAGAATATACGACCATAACGAACGATAATAGTTTTTCTTAATGTAAGAGATTTCATAGATTCTTTAGAATTGAAGTTCAATCAACTTTTTTTGTTTTGCCACAAAGTTATGGCGTGTATGGGAAGTATAATTTCTCACTTATAAAATTCGCTCGATTTTTGCAGAATTTCAGCAACGTGCTGACGTAATGAGAGTGGCGAAACGACTTCAAGCTGTTCACAATGGAGCAATATTTCCTGCACGAAGTCAAACGCGGGGATGAGGTTATAGCTGAAGTCAGTATAGTTTTCTCCTTTATCTGCAATTTCTTGAGAGGGATGAAGTGGTTGAGATTCAATATAGCGCGGAAGTTCATGGTAAGCTCGTAACACTACGCGGCACGGGGTTTCGGTGTAGCCGTCGGTTGACACTCCGAAGTAATTTGCGAAATATACCTCCGGCTCAAAATCTGTAGGATAATCAAAACGTTTGTCAGTCAATTGACAAGAAGCAATACGGTCAAGGGCATATAGTCTAAGGTCGCCGGTTTCAACTTTCTTACTTAACAGATACCAGCGACGTTTGAACATCTTGAGTGCCAAAGGTTCTATTAGTAAAGATTTATGAACAGGGCTACCTATATGGAAACTCTGATAATCAACTTCAAGGATGCGATTGCACTTAAGCGCATCTGTTATGACGTTAAGATGGATAGCTCCTTTGTCAGCCGGTTCGAGCAGTATCCTATCGGACATTGAGCGCGATTGTGTGATCAGATTCTCAGTCGCTATTGTGCTTAATAGCCAGTCTATTATCTGATTATTGCTGAGTGAATCCGTATCAATCTTGTAGCGACTGTATGGACCGGCTTTTATCGTTACAATGTCAATGCCGAACTGTTCTGAAATTGCAATGCGATGATTATAGAAAGTACGTCGGTCAATTTCTGTTTCCCCGCAATCCTTATAGAGCCCCGAATCAGACCACCGGTCGTTTATCTCGGCAAGAGTCAACCCTTCGGGAGATTTCCGAAGGGTATCTACAAGCCAAAGATAGCGTTTAAGCAGTAGTGCTACCATTATTCTTCCGGAAACAGATCGATTTTGTGTTCCCTTGCAAAATCAACCACTCGTTTTGCGATTTGATCAAGATGCCGGTCAGAAATTGCATCAGAAAACTGCGGGGTGTGTATTAAAAGCATAGGATGGGCTTCATCATTTCTAATGCTTACATTCATCCACTCATAGCGCACGGTTTCTTCATTGCCAAGATATTCCACGCCGAACAGATCGCCGAAATAAGAATTTCCGTAGGTCTCTCGTGGAAAGTGGCCAACTGCCGCAATCACTATGGGAAAATTACGGAAGAAATCGCTTGACAGTAGTGATACTCGTTTTATAACAGATTCTGCACCATCCGAATTTTTAGGATTATGCTTCATTGAGACTACAGCACTCATGTCGGAGTGAAACGAAAGGCAATGGAAGTCGATATCATCATCCTTTGTCATCGTCTTTCGTTCTGCCGAAAGGAGTTCGAAGATGCGGTTGATAAGTTTCTGATAGTTATACCATGTTCTTGCCGTGCCTTTTTCACCTTTCAGAGTACCGGCCTCGTCAGAGCCGCTTCTTACCTGAAATTTCTGACCTTTATAGGGGTAGAGCGGATTGTAATTCTTAAGTGTGTCGGGAGTGCAACATTCCGGGAGGTTGTCATATCCTATACCCTCCTGTATATTGCGACTCCAATCTTCGTGATTTGCTTTAATGGATCGCAAATAATCATTGCGTCCGTCTTCCTCTTTGCTTGCCTCCGGGTCACTTGCACCCTCTTGACCAATAAAAAGGATTTTTGCATTAGGATTGCCATGGCCGATATAGGCCTCATTCGTAGAGTCTATCAGTGCCTTGAATTCTTTTGAGTATTTCATGATAAGAATTGTTTGTTGCCTACATTAACGTATTTCGGCACTACGTCCGCAGCTTTATAAAAAGGGCACGGCATTCCTTTTTCACCTTTGATTAGTCCGGTTCTGGTAAACCTTGAAGCTCAAATAATGTAAAAGGCAGACCGTGCCCCTATGACGTGTAAAATTTAATCGAGAAGTGCGCCATGAAATCTAACCGAGAAGTGCACCGGTTCAAAGGAGAATTTTAACCGGGGATTTTGAGTTATATTATAGTAATATCAACTCGGTCCCACAAAATGAAAACTATGGTAGAAAGAAACGAGGTCCTGACACGTTATCATGTCAAGGGTCAGTCGAAGCGCCAGATTGCGGGAGAGATGCACATCAGCCGCCACACGGTAGACAAGATCGTGTGGGAGTATGAGCGTGTGTGTCTGGACGCCGACGGTGTCTGCGACATGAAGGCGTTTGCAACACTTTTAGGTTCGGAGCCTAAGTTCAACACACCGGTGCGGACATGTCCGGTGGTGACGGATGAAATCAAGGGGATTATCCGCAATTGTCTTGAAGACAATCGTGTGCGTCGGGCCACAGGCATGCGCAAGCTTCAGTGGACGTGTCGCAGCATCCACACGATGCTTCTGGAGCGTGGCTTTACGCTCAGTTATCCGAGTGTGTGCAATCATGTCAGACGCATCAGTGCGACCATGGGCACCAGGCCGCAGAAGGAGGTCTATGTCAGGCGCGAGCATGATCCCGGGCAGGAGTGCGAGTTCGACTGGGGAGAGATACCTCTTGTCATAGGCGGCCGCCGTCAGATGGTGCAGATGGCCGTGTTCACACTGCTGCATTCCAACCGGCGCAGCGCATGGCTGTTCCGTCGTCAGGACACGCTGTCGCTGATGGAGGCCCACCGTAATTTCTTTGAAGAGATACAGGGAGTTCCGCAGACCATGGTGTACGACAACATGAAGGTTGCCGTCACTATCCGCACCGGTCGTCAGGGACGTCCGGCTGTCAAGTACCCCACAAAGGCCATGCAGCGTCTTTCTCTGTATTATAAATTCGAGGAACGGTTCTGCAATGCGCGTTCGGGTTGGGAGAAGGGCTCGGTGGAGCGCTCGGTGGAAATCGTGCGCCATGCGGCGTTCGTGTCCCGCCAGTCGTTCGAGACTCTTGATGCGGCTCAGAACTGGCTTGACCGTATTCTCCTTAAAATCAACTCCACTTCGGGTATCACCGGCATCAGCGACAGTCAGAAGCAGGAGCGTATCCGCGCCGATTTGTACTGCCTGCAGCCGGCTCCGCAGCCGATGGGCTGCTTTGAGGCCGAGGAGCATACCCCTGACAGCTACGGCACGATAAACGTTGACTACAACAATTATTCCGTGCCCGAAGGACTCGTTGGAAGCAGTGTTCTGGCCCGCGTATACTCCGGTCATATAGCCATATATCATCAAGGACGCAGAGTGGCAGACCATGTAAGACTGGAGGGCAAGGGCGGCTGGAGCATGCAACTGGAGCACTATCTCGGCACTTTTCTTCGCAAGCCGGGCGCTCTGGACAACTCTACGGCCATGCGTCAGGTTCCGGCGGAACTTGCCGAACTCTACCGGATCCACTTCTGTCCCGGCCGGCAAAGGGAGTTTATCCGGTTCATGATGTATGCGCGCGACAACGGCATCATGCAGTCCCGGATTACCGCCGCTGCACGCAGCCTGCGCCTCAAAGGTGTCAGACACATGACCGCAGACCATCTCAAAGTGGAACTTGACTCCATGCTGAAAACTGATGTGTCTGAAAATGATGCGGATGCCATTGCTTCCGTATCCTCTCTTGACATCCATCCCCGCCAACAGAAAACCTCAATCGAAGAGCACGCGGTGACTACACTCGACTCGCTTACCGCTGTCCTGTGCAGCCATCCAAAGTTACACGCAGGAAACATCAACAACTGATTGAAAAATGGAAGAAAACAAAGACATTAAAATAATACGCAAAGCGGCCACAGAGCTTAAACTCCCATTGTGGCGCGATGCCCTTGACGAGTATATAAGCCGCTTCGCCGCCGAATCATGGAGCGTGCAGCACCTCATGGCCATTATGATGCAGGACCAGCTTAAAATGCGTGCCGACAACCGCCGCCGCACTCTGATAAAGCGTGCCGACTTTCCGCAACTCAAATATCTGGGCGACCTCATTGTCGACGAACTCCCCGATGACGCACGCACCGCTCTGCCACTGCTGCGGTCGCTCGACTTCGTCCGGCAAGGACGAAACCTCATCCTGTACGGCAATCCTGGAACAGGCAAAACGCACATTGCCACTGCTTTGGGTATCGAAGCCTGCACTCAGGGCATGACCGTAATGTTTACCTCCGTGCCACGGCTTATAACGCAGATCAAAGAGGCACGGCAGGAACGCGCACTCCGTTCTCTTGAAAACAGGTTCATCAACTACGACCTTGTGATATGCGACGAGTTCGGATACGTCTCCTGCGACAAAGAAGCCGGCGAATTGCTCTTCAACCATCTGTCTCTCAGAGCCGGAAAGAAATCAGTAATCATCACTACAAACCTGGCCTTCAACAGATGGAGCGAGATTATCGCCGACAAAGTCCTCGTGACAGCAATGGTAGACCGCCTGACCCACAAAGCCGTGCTCATAAACATGACCGGAGAATCCTTCAGAATGAAAGAAACCAAGAAAACACTCCAAAATCAACTATAATTGTATCTAATTTTTTAAATTTGCATGTCCTATGAAACGGTGCACTTCTCAATTAGAATCTGGCGCACTTCTCGATTAAATTTTACACCTATGACGGGACAATCAGCCTACACGATTCATTATTCGGCGCTTCGTTAAATTTACCAGATTTGACTAAGCCGGATAACTTACGGGTAAGTTGTTTGCGATAATTTCATCCTCTGATGCGTAGTGCAAAATTAGTGAAAATTTCTCACTCCCACAACAATGGATTCTCTATCACACGATTGCTGCCTTATCGGACGCAAAATTAATTATTGTGTGTGAAATACTCTTTCTCATATCATTATTTTCATCTATTCCGACTATACTCTATTTTCGAGGAGTTAATTAGTGCTATTAACATACCACCGGGGGAAGCTTTTGCTTCTCTCGGTGGCGTTGGGATTATTCGTAGCCTTCGGGGAGTTCGGGCTTGGCGTCTTCGGGGATATGGGGGTTCGCCCGCACTTTCTTGATAGCTTCTATTTCGCCCGGAGTCAGGCGGGAACGTTTCTCATGAGGCAATGGCTTCGGCTTTGATTCAGCCTTTGGCTTTGATTGCTCCGTTTCCACGGTTTTGGGTGGCTCCGGAGGTTTCGGTTTCCAGTCATCGACAGGACGGAAGTAGAGGAACTGCGGGGCGTTGCGCTCCATGTTGAAGATTTTGGTCTTCATGCCTTCCCGTTCCTCTTTCTTACCATCGAGCATACGGCGTTCAAAGTCCTGATATTCCTCGGTGTCTGTCCTCCCTATGCGGCTCCATCGGTAGAGCCATTCCACTCGTTTGAGGTGCTCAATCTCGCTGTCTTGATGGAGGAACATGATGCCGAATGCGATGAAAACAACCGCGTTTATTACGAACCCGATTTTGAAAGCATTTAGTTTGTTGCGCAACGTGGTTTCGTTATCAGAGCTGTTCTGCCGGTTCTCAATTCTTTTGAGGATGGCATTGTTCTCTACTGCTTTTTTATCGGTATTCAGGATTCCATCCTTGACCGCCTTTCGGATAGCCTTGTCAAACTCCACTTTTTCAAGTGCGTCCAATGCACTGACAGTCACCGTTACCGGCTGCGGTGTCCGGCTGTCTCCGGCATTACATTTGCGGGTAATCTTAGTCACTGCTTCCTCGATGTCGGACTTTCTGGCAATATCGTCAGGAAGCACAACCTTGACCTCAGACGGCATCGTCTGTGTTTGTGGCGGTGGCGTTGCCTTCGCCTTGGTTTCGAGGGTCTCGATGCGTGTGCCGTGGTTGGTAACTGTCTTTTGCAGGTCGTCAATCTGCTCACCTTGTTTCTTGACGTCATCATATAGCTTTGACATATTCAGATTCTTCTTGATTTGCGTTTACGTTTGGCTTCTTCTTTCTTGATGGCGTTTTGAAACGCCTGTTCCTCCGGGTCGAAGCCGGGGCCGAGAGTGAATAGATTTCCGATTGCCCCGACGGTGGCTTCAATCACATCTTCCACAAGTGAGGACTTCTGCATCGGTGTATATTCCACTGTTACTTTGGGGCGCGTCGTAGCGTAATCAGACTGTTGTTGCCCATGCCTGCGGTTGAAATCAAAGAGGTTGTTCAGGCGGCGATATGTGAACGCACGGTCGATTTTAGACCCGTTGACCGTTATGTCACCGTCTGTAAATTTCACGCCGATGTGTTTGCCGGTGTTGTGATCGTCATGGAATTTTACCTCAATTCCGGCACAGGCGAGGCGGCGCAAGAACTCATCCCACGACTTACAGCCATAAATCGCCTGACTGATCCGCTCCTTGAATACCGGAATTTTGTCCTCGTATTTCTGTTTCAGCGGCGAGTATGTGAGTCCGTATTTGTCCTTGATAGCCTTTACAACACGGTCGCTGCGCCTGAAATTGTTGCGCTCGTCGACTGCCTTGCCTGACATATTCACACGGTTATAGACGATATGGAAATGCGGATGTTCGGTTTCCAGATGGCGCACGACAAGATACTGGGTGTTCTTGATTCCCATACCTTCCATATACTCTTTTGCGAGCTGAGCCATGAATTCATCGGTCAGGCGAGGCGCATCGGCGTTGTCAAAACTGATGGAAATATGTCCTGCCGGATTCTCCTTGCCGGGCATAAATCCAAGTATCGCTTCAAACGATTGCACCATTTTCGCATAGTCGGTAGTGAAAATATTTTCACTACCGATGATGCGCCATGTGTCGGGTGTGTACTCTTTCGGGTCGTGGAACTGGCGCGTCACATACCCCACGACATCGTGAAACGTGCCGCTTTTAAGTATTCTTGCAAACATAGTCAGTATCTTTATTGGGTCTTAATTTTTTGAGAACGTCAAACATCTTATCGACGACAGCGGCTAATTTATTTGCAGCACTGCGAAGTTTGAGCTGATGAAAACAGGTCATTGCCTGATTGAAATCGGAACTGAGATTTAGTATTCCTTTGGCAATTTCCTTTTCAATCTCGCTCAGGCGGCTGACGATAGTGAGCCGGAACGCGCCGTGTCTGACATACTCCGCCATCTTTACTCCGGCGGTTTTTGACCGCTCCAGAAGGTCGGAGTATTCTGCATCGTTCAGTTTGATTGTCACCACATGGGTGCGCTTCTCATCGGTCGGTTTAGAGGGACGACCGCCCTTCCTGACAGTTGGTTTACTCATAGTAGACATTGTTGTGGTTTATGTGGATTGGGGAGGCAAAGAGCGGCTTATGCTGCGCAGTTTTGGGAGTCGTTTTCGGAGAAAAAGAAATCCCGAAACATATCCTTGCCTTCCCAATTCACTACGTTCATCGGGAAGCTGCCCCACGGTGTACCGGGTGCAGTGGTATCCCGACATTATCATCTCAGAGTTTACGCCATATTTCGATGTCGTCGGCATAGAGATTGAGATGCTCCAAGAGGACGGCGTTGATGTAGCTGCCGACGGTGGTGTCACGGTCACCGAGGATACGGGCTATGCGTTCGAGCTTCGCCCACACGCTGTCCTCGATGTTGACAGGGTGACGCTTCTCCAGCTTTGCCGGCGTGAGATAGGTTGCCTTGAAATCGGCGTAATCCGATTTGCGCTGCTGCTTGCCCACGCGCTGTTGCTTCGGCTGCTCGGTAGTATCGGTTGCCGTCTGCTCGTTGTCGAACAGATTGTCTGTATTGGTAGGATTGGGATTGGTGCTGTTAACAGCGTTGTCGCTGTTAACAGGATTGACAGGGATGGTTGAGTTGATGGAGTTATCTGGTTGCATAATAATTTGTGGTTTGGTGGTTGATACTTTGGATTCGGGTGCATCGGTCAATTCGGTTGACTTGGACACGGTGGATTTATTTGTTTTCATTGGATAGTGTGTTTTTGGTGAAACTTTGATTTGTTAGATACTCATTCAAGTCGTTGAACTCGGAGTATAGCGTAGAGCGGTCAATAACGGTTGAGCCATATATGGCTGTCAGCTCGGTGTGTGCTGTTCGTCCGGCAGTGTCGTTGTCAAGATAGCAGTTGATAGCGGTGTAACCTTTGAGATAAGGCACAGCCTTGTTGACATTGACAACCGAGTTGAGTATGATTGCATCGGCTCCGCTGACTATGCCGAGTGTGAGAGCGGAGAGATAATCAATAAACCCCTCGAACACGGCACACTCTGTTGACGGACCATCTCTCGCCCACGGCAGATATGAGATGTCCTTGCGTCCCCGGCAACCTTTGAAATAGCGGTTGCGCAGTTCGCAGCCTCCGCTGACATTCTCGAATGCCACGGCAAAATAAAATCTACCGTTGACGCAGTAATACGCCTCCTTGCATTTCGCTTTTGCAATGTATGCCGGGATACCACGCTCTTGGAGGTATGCGACAAGTGCGCGCTGTTCCAGTGGCACGACCTCAAACCGCTCCATACTCGGCGCAGAGTGGCGCTGGGGATAAGAGGAAGCGACTGGCTGCACCGATGGCACCGGACAACTGTCAGCGATGCAACGCATGAGATAGCGCAGGTCTATTGACTGATACATCTCGGCTGCAAGGTCGATGATGTTGCCTCCTTTTCCAAGTCCGAAGTCATACCAGCAGTTAAGCGTGGTTTCCACCTTAAACGACGGCGTATGTTCCTGTCGCAACGGCGACTTATACCATAGCCTCGTTCCTTTTCTCACCGTCGGTTCATGTCCGAGTTGAGATAAGAAGGTGGCTAAAGGGATTGATTTAATCTCTTTGAGCATATCTAAAATTTATGTTGGGGATTTGGTTCGGGTTCAGCTCACATATATACACCCCGTACTGAACCGAACTTAAATCAGAAATAAAAATCGGGGTTGTATGAGTATGTGCCGTTTTCCCGGATTACCATCCGTTTGTTCATTAGAAAAGATTTCAGTTTCGTCACCTTGCCGTCGCCATATGGGAACCCACAGGCGGCATAGGCTCTCTTGATGCTGTCCTCACAGTTCTGACACCCTTTTATAGCGCCGTTGGCAAATGCCATTTCAAGAGCCTGTCGGTGCTGTTCGGGCGAAAGCTCCGAGTATGAGAAGGTCTGAACCTTTGACTTCCCGGCAAAGGTGTATTCAGTGGCAATCTCCGGAAGTCCTGCCTCATTGACGATGAAAGCAAATGGCGGGAAGTCCATCGAGCGGATACACGATGCCGAAACCTCCGTCACCTCGCTGTCGGTCGTGCTTTTGCAGACTTGCAGAACCGTCTCTGCTTTGTTGTTGAGTTCGGTGCCGACATGACCGCGCACGTTGTCATCGCTCTTGTTAAGGTGCAGAACCGTGTGTATGTGTATCTGATACTTGTCAGTCCACTCCATGAGCTTGCCTATAAGTCGTGACGATTCAATGGCATTGTTGATGTCGAACATAAGGTCGCGGATTCCGTCAATAATCACCAGTCCGACATTGGGTGTGTTTGCGATAGCATTGTCGATAAGTTCAAGGCGCAAATCGGGCGTAATGGCGCGGAGCTGGGCGAATATCAGATTTTTCGGATGGCTGTCAAGAGGTAGCCCGGCGAGCTGAAGCGCACGTCGCATGATTCGCTGGCAATGGTGTGGACTCTGCTCGGTATCGAAATACAGGATTGTACGCTTGTCATCGGGAAACTCGGCGATATAGCGCAAAACCTCTCCATTGGTAAGTGCAGCCGCAAGAATCGCACTCACGTTGAACGTCTTTTTGCTTTTCGCCTTTCCGGTGGATGCTGAGAAGTTGCCAAGTGTGCCGATAACCGATCCGTTGCAAAAGAGAACCTCAGGACTTTTGGCTATCTCATCGGTCACTCTGAGCTGATATGACTGCCAGAGTTTGTTCAATTCTTTCGCGTCCATCATTTTCTATCCCTTTCAAGTATCAGACGTTCGACATCGCTCTGACGATAGCACACCTTTTTACCAACCTTCACTGGGATTAGAATCTTGTTCTTGTTCCAGTTCCAGAGGGTGGTGTGGCACACGCCGAATTTCTCCATCACCTCCTTCTTGGTGAGCAGAACCTCCTGTGCCGCGCTGACCATAGCGGGAAGAAGCTCGGCTTTGGCTGCCTCGATTGTCTGCTTTATCAGTTCAACGAGGTCCGCAAGTTTAACATTGACCGTGACATCGGTCACACCGCTGTTGATTAACTCTAAAAGATTTGTCATAGGCAAATACAATGTCGCCGATTGTTAAACGACCAAACGACTCCGGCGACTTTATGAACCGTTCAGCCACTGTCCCGGTCGGAACAGCGCTGCAAAGATAAAGGACAACCGCCCGCTTTGCAATAGCTAAAACGCTTCATATCAGCCATATAAATTCGTTTAATTTCGTTGGCGTAATTAAACGAATTAAACGAACTGAATAGCCGCGAATCACAACTGCCGAAAATGAAAAAAGCCACCCGACCGCAAAGGTCAGATGGCTTCAATATGGTGAAATTCCGGCGTTATGCCGCCTCAAAATGGTTTCTGATATTGTCGAGATTCTTTTTATCCTGCCCCATATCAATCATGCGCTTGCCTCCCATCATCGGAGTGGTGAGCTGCTGGTGGGCTTTCTGCACTCCGCGCAGACCGACAAACTTGTATTCAGGATAATGTTCAGACAGGGCATCGTGGAATGTGGAGATGTCGCAACTGCGTATGTGCGAATCCTCGTGAAGATAGATATACAGCATGGCGAGGTCATTGCCGCTCGACCGGAGTTTCAGGAACTCCGATATTTTGCCTTTGATGTGGTCAGTGTTGTCGGGAATGAGGTTGTCAAGGGTTTCACGGACTTTCCTCCTGCCACGTTTCTTTGGCTCTTTCTTTTCATCGGTCACTTCGGCTATTTCATCATCAGTCAGAGCTGCCTCAGGTCTTACTTCCTCCATTTCCTCAATGACTGTGTCGGTAACCGGCACAATGCTTCCCATAGATTTCTGAATTTTTCGGAACTGCCGCCAATCTTCTCTTGTGCGGTGTCCGTTGACTATGCTCATTTGGATTGTCACAAGAATCATAAAGCGTGCTTTTATACGGTCAGACAGACCGGTATCCTTGTCCTGTATCATTTCCTCGTTGTATGAAACGACAGTTTCCCAGCTGTTGCCGAAATACATCCATGCAAGCATCGCAGGAACAATGGAATCAGGATTCTGCGACTGGAACCCATCAACAAGAGTAGAGGCTATGTCGGCATCTCTCAAAAATTTCTCTATTGAATCCAGATCCTTAGGATTCTTCTCCGACATTTTAGCCATGACAACGTTGGCATATCCCGGAGCTGCCAACTGAGCATATTCAAATATCTGTATAAAACCGGAACGGTCGCGCCTGCTCACCTCCTCGGCGAAAGCGCAGTATTCCTCGCGGTGGGTGTCAAGCCACTCCTTGACCATTTCCTTGAATTTCTCGTGCTTGATTGTACGGGGTTTAATTTTCATATTGTGATGTAAACGGCGGAACTTCATTATCCCGCAATCTACAAACCGACAACCCGATTGAATGGTTCACTCGCCGTGCTTTATTAAAAAATGTAAAAAGATTTATTTTCCGTTCATTCAGTTGCGTCAAGGCTGGTTCAGCATCGTCCAAACGCCTCTCTCATAGGTAACTTTATAGGGAACTCGGCAAAATTAGAGTGAAAGTAAAATCGCCAAGCAGTTGAATGTCAACTACTTGGCGATTTTACGGGTGGTGCCACCAGGAATCGAACCGGGGACACAAGGATTTTCAGTCCTTTGCTCTACCAACTGAGCTATGGCACCGTGTTTTTCTCTTTTGCGTTGCAAAGGTATGGACTTTTATTGGTTCCTGCAAATTTTTCGACAATTATTTTTCAAAAAAATTTCACTTTTTTGAACACGATACGGTTAAAATCGCGCCTACCACCTATACGCCAATGCATTACATCACTCCGCGAAAGACAAACTTTTTTTGCTCTCTTTTGTTACTTCTTGTGCTCTTGATGAAGCCATGACCATTGTATCATACAAAAACAGTGTTTTATTGATGAGATTATTTCAGGAAATTTTGAGTGGAATTTCCGATTTTTACATTCACTGATATAAAAATCACGACAGCGATGACAAAAAATGTGTGACTACCCACTTTTCCTACACCGCCGTCGTGCTCCAACAGTATATAGCTACATCATCAGTTGGCTGTACTAAGATATGCATGGATGCCTTTGGCCGCATCACGGCCGGCTGCGATGCATCTTACAACGAGAGATGCTCCTGATGCCACATCACCTGCTGCAAAAACTTTATCCACATCGGTGGCGTGCGTCAACGGATCAACCTTTACATTGCCGCGCGCATCCTTTTCGACACCGAGCTGGTCAAGCAGACCTTCAGCGAGCGGATTGGTGAATCCCATAGCCAGAAGCACGAGTTCGGCTTTGATTGTCGACTTACGCCCAGTGTGCACAAGATTCATACGGCCGTTAGAAGAATCTTTTTCCCACTCTACCTCTTCAACCTCAACTTCGCTTACACACCCCTTGTCATCCGGGATGAAACGGCGAGTATCAAGAAGCCAACGACGGTCACACCCCTCCTCATGGCTGCTTGAGGTCTTAAGCACCACAGGCCAGTAGGGCCACGGCGTGTCGGGATTATCATCTACCGGAGGTTTGGGCATTATCTCTATCTGCGTTACCGAGATGGCTCCCTGTCGATGCGATGTGCCCACACAGTCACTGCCTGTGTCGCCACCGCCTATCACAAGGACATTTTTCCCTTTGGCTGTCACACGTTCTTTTTCGGTAAACTTACGGCCGGCATTGACGCGGTTTTGCTGCCGGAGCAGTTCAAGGGCGAAGTGCACACCCTTGAGTTCGCGCCCCTCGACCCTAAGGTCACGCGGCTCTTCAGCCCCGATAGCCAGACACACGGCGTCATAGTCCTCGAGCAGTTGTGTTGCCTTGATGTCACGGCCTACATTCACACCGCATCGAAACTCTACCCCCTCGGCCTCCATCAGTGCTACACGACGGTCAATGACGCTTTTGTCGAGTTTAAAGTCAGGGATACCAAACCGGAGCAATCCCCCGGGAGCCTCATTCTTCTCAAAGACGGTCACACTGTGTCCGCGACGGTTGAGCTGATTGGCACATGCGAGTCCGGCAGGTCCGGAGCCTATCACTGCCACCCGTTTGCCCGTACGCTGAGTCGGAGGCTGAGGCTTCACACGCCCTTCGGCAAACGCCCGCTCCACGATGGCAAGCTCATTTTCACGCACTGTCACAGCTTCATGCTGCTTGTTGAGCACACAACCCTTCTCACACAAAGCCGGACACACGCGCCCTGTAAATTCAGGAAAGTCATCGGTCATCGACAGAAGCGCATATGCCCCCTCAATGTCATCCTTATAGAGACGGTCCTGCCATTCTGGCTGACGGTTGCCGAGCGGACAGCTCCAGTGGCAAAAAGGCACACCACACTCCATGCAGCGCGACGCCTGTTCGCGACGTTCCACGGCATTAAGGCGCATCTCCACCTCGTTATAATCCTTCACGCGCTCTTCTTTCGGACGATAACCGCCCTCTTTGCGCGATATATTCAGAAAAGCCTTGGGGTTTCCCATTTTTTCTTAATCTACTTTTTATAATACTGTTTTTTAACTCTTCCTCTCAGCTTCGAGCACCTTTTTATACTCTATGGGAATCACTTTAAGGAATTGGCCCACGTATGTATCCCAGTCGTCAAGCATCCTCGCAGCCAGGGGCGAGCGGGTATGCTTGTAGTGGGCCGATACCAGACGGTGCAACTCGCGGTTGTCCGATACATTTTCAATCAGCGAGAGTTCCACAAGCTCCATATTGCAGAAATAGTCAAAGTCGCCATTAGGATTCCATACATAAGCAATGCCGCCACTCATACCGGCCGCAAAGTTTCGTCCGGTCGTGCCAAGCACAACTACCCTGCCACCGGTCATATACTCGCAGCAATGGTCGCCTACACCCTCCACCACGGCAGTGGCACCCGAGTTGCGCACGCAGAATCGCTCCCCTACCCGACCGTTGATATAAATCTCGCCCGATGTGGCTCCGTAGAGCAGCGTATTTCCGGCAATTATATTATCCTCAGGAGCAAAGGCCGACCCGACGGGTGGGACTATCACAATCTTGCCGCCCGAAAGCCCCTTGCCTACATAGTCGTTGGCATCGCCTTCAAGCCTGAACGAGACACCATGCGCCAGAAACGCTCCGAAGCTCTGTCCGGCCGAACCCTTGAATGTACAGCGTATCGTATCGTCTGACAGTCCGTTCTCGCCATACTTCTTGGCCACATCTCCCGAAAGCATCGCTCCGACCGAGCGATCGGTATTGCAGATGAGAAACTCCAGTTCAACCGGCATGCCGGATGACAGTGCTGGGAAAGAGCGCGATATAATCTCGCGGTCAAGCACATGCTCGATCTCATGCTTCTGCTCTGTAATATTTATTATAGCATTGTCGGCAGCCTCCTCGGGTATATAAAGTATCTTGCTGAAATCGAGACCCGGAGCCAGCGCGGCGCGCATCCTGTCGTTGACACAGAGCATATCGGCACGACCAATCACATCATCCAGTCTGCGCACACCGAGCGAGGCCATCGTCTCGCGTATGTCGCGGGCAAGGAAGCGGAAGAAGTTGACCACATACTCCGAACGCCCGATGAAACGCTTGCGCAGCTCTTCATTTTGCGTAGCCACGCCTACGGGACATGTGTTCATGTGACATTTGCGCATCATGACACATCCGAGCACTATCAGAGCACTTGTGGCAAATCCATATTCCTCGGCTCCAAGCATCGCCATGATGAGGACATCACGACCGGTCTTGAGCTGACCGTCGGCCTGGAGTTTCACCTGTCCGCGCAGATTGTTTATCACAAGAGTCTGTTGAGTCTCGGCCAGGCCTATCTCCACCGGCACACCGGCATAGCGTATGGAACTTGCCGGCGAAGCACCCGTACCGCCGTCGCTGCCACTGATGGTTATCAGGTCGCTCTTGGCCTTTGCCACACCGGCGGCGATGGTCCCGACACCGCTCTCCGAGACGAGTTTGACGCTCACCTTGGCTTGCGGATTCACATTCTTGAGGTCAAAAATCAGTTGGGCCAGGTCTTCGATTGAATAGATGTCATGATGAGGAGGGGGAGAAATGAGTGTAAGTCCGGGTATCGAATGACGGGTCTTGGCGATAATCTTGTCAACCTTGAATCCCGGCAACTGGCCGCCCTCACCGGGCTTGGCTCCCTGCGCTATTTTAATTTGTATCTCATCAGCATTGACAAGATACTCGGCCGTTACGCCAAAACGTCCGGATGCCACCTGTTTGATAGCCGAACGTGCCGATGTGCCGTCCTCTCTCGTAACGAAACGGGCAGCATCCTCGCCTCCCTCTCCGGTGTTGGAACGGGCTCCGATGGTATTCATGGCTATAGCCAACGCCTCGTGGGCCTCACGGCTGATAGAACCGAACGACATGGCTCCCGTAACAAAACGGCGCATGATATTCTCCTCCGGCTCTACCTCATCGACATGTATCGGCGTGCCGGGACGCAACTCGAGGAAGTCTCGGATAAATATCGGAGCCGGCTTATTGTCTACAAGAGCGGTATACTCCTTGAATTTCTTGTACGAGCCCAGACGCGTGGCAAGCTGTAGAGTGGCTATGGTCTCAGGATTCCAGGCATGCTCCTCGCCATCCTTTCTGAACGAATACTGGCCGATAAACGGGAGCGGAGCCTGCGTGTCAAAGTCCGTGCCATACGCCTCGGCATGCGCCATAAGTATGTCGCGTGTCATCGCCTCGAGACCGATCCCCCCGACCTTCGACACAGTATCACCGAAATATTTACGGCACAATGCGTCAGAGAGACCTATCGCCTCGAATAGTTGCGCGCCTTTGTAGGATGTAAGCGTCGAGATACCCATTTTTGACATCACTTTAAGTAGCCCTTTGTCGACAGCCTTGATGAAATTATGGCATGCTGTGGAAAAATCGAGCTGTATCTCTTTACGCTTCACCAGATCGTCAATCACGGCAAACGCCAGATAAGGATTGATGGCCGAAGCACCATATCCGACAAGCAGCGCGAAGTGCATCACCTCGCGGGCATCGGCGGTCTCTATCACGAGAGCGGTCTGGACACGCTTCTTTTTGTCTATGAGATGATGATGCACGGCCGAGGTGGCGAGCAAAGCCGGTATCGGAGCATTGTCGGCATCCACACCGCGGTCTGACAATATCACATAATTGCACCCCTCGTCGACAGCCTTCTCGGCATCCTCACACAGCCTTTCGATCCCTCGGGCCATCCCCTCGGCACCCTCGCTGACCGGAAATGTCATGGAGAGTTTGCGTGTGATAAAGCCCTTGTAGCGCAGATTGCACAGCAGGTCAAGCTCGCGGTTGGTAATTATAGGACGTTTGAGCAGCACCATCTTGCAGAGGTCGGGCGACAGTTCGGTCAACGAGAACTTCACGGCTCCGATATAACTGTCAAGACTCATCACCAGCTCCTCGCGCAGCGGGTCAATAGGAGGATTGGTCACCTGCGCGAAATGCTGGCGGAAGTAGGTATACATAAGCTGCGGCAACTCCGAGAGCACGGCGATAGGCGTGTCCTTTCCCATCGAGTTGACCGGTTCCTTGCCATCGGCCGCCATCGGGGTCATGATCTTCTCGACCTCCTCGCGATTGTAGAAAAACACCCTTTTGAGTCGGGCGAAATCGTCTACACTGTCAGCCACTTTACGTCCCGAAGTGATGGAGTCGAGGCTGATGCGGTTGCGTGACAGCCAGTCGCGATAAGGGAAACGTGACGCAAGCTGTTCCTTCAGCTCGTCATCATAATATATCTTGCCCTCCTGCATGTCGACCATCATCATCTTGCCCGGACGCAGACGCCCCTTTTCGCGTATCTCCGAGGGGTCAAATGGCAACACGCCTGTCTCCGAGGCGAGCACTACCGTGTCGTTTTTGGTGATAAGATAGCGCGCCGGACGCAGACCGTTACGGTCGAGCATGCCGCCGGCATAGCGACCATCGCTGAACAGCAGAGCCGCCGGACCGTCCCAGGCCTCCATCAGACAGGAATGATACTCATAGAAAGCCTTGAGTTCAGGCGAGATGGGGTTCTTGTCATTGAACGACTCCGGCACAAGCATGGCCAGAGCATGAGGAAGCGACATTCCGGCCATGACGAAATACTCAAGCACATTGTCGAGTGATGCCGAGTCGCTCATGCCCGGCTGCACTATCGGAGTCATGTCGCGGCCTCCGAACGGCGCGTCGTTGAGCACAGCCTCACGGGCTTTCATCCACAGTCGGTTGCCCTGTATGGTGTTGATTTCACCGTTATGTCCGAGCATACGGAACGGCTGGGCCAGCGACCACGTCGGAAAAGTGTTGGTCGAGAAGCGCGAATGCACGAGTGCCATTGCCGTCGTGAAACGCGGATTCATGAGGTCGGGATAATAATATCTGAGCTGGAGACTCGAAAGCATACCCTTGTAGACTATGATACGCGATGAGAGCGACACTATGTAAAACTCTTCTTTGCCGGCAATATCGCCCGAGGCCGCTATTTTTTTCTCCACAGCCTTGCGCAGAAGATAGAGACGTATCTCTATCGGGTCGTTTGTCTCCTCGTCCGAAACGAAAATCTGCCTGATGGCCGGTTCGGCCGAACGGGCCACCGAGCCGAGTTGCTCGTTATTGGTAGGCACATCGCGCACAGCCATAAGTTTGAGTCCGAGCTGCAGGGCCTCGCGCTCTATCACATCAAGTATCATGGCCTGCGACTCCTCATCCTTGGGCATAAACACGAGTCCCGTGCCATAACGTCCCTTTTCTGGGACAGGGATACCCTGAAGCAATATAAACTCATGGGGCACCTGTACCATTATACCCGCACCGTCGCCAGTCTTCGGGTCGGCCCCTTCGGCTCCGCGGTGCACCATATGTTCGAGCACCTGCAAGCCCTGCTCCACCAGTCGGTGGCTTTTGATACCTTTTACATTGACAAGTAATCCCACGCCGCACGCATCGTGCTCAAAGCGGGAATCGTAAAGTCCACGTGTCTGATTGTGGTGTGTCTGCATTATCTTATAACTTCTGATTTTTTTCAATTCTCTTCAACTCCTCTGAACCAGTCGGCCTCCGTAGGCAGTTCGGTCGAGGCTCCCGACTCATATTCCTCATTGTGCTGCGATGCATCAAGCCCGACTTGCTCGTTCCACTTGCTCACACGCATGGGTATCATCTTATCGGTCAGCCAATAGAGCATGTAGCTCACGCTGAAAGTGTAGACAAACACCATGCCGAGTACAATGATGTGGTTGAGAAAAAACTCACCACGCGAAATCATGTCGGGGTCAGAGGCTGCAAAATAGTCATAGGCAAATACACCTGTAAGCACCGTGCCGATGATACCGCCGAGCCCGTGAGTCGGGAATACATCGAGAGCATCGTCAAGCACTCGGCTGTAGCTTTTCCATGATACAGCCATGTTGCAGCATACAGTGATAAAGAACGCAATAAATATGCTCTGGCCTGTTGTGACCCAGCCGGCACAAGGGGTGATGGCCACCAGTCCGACCACTGCTCCTATGGCGGCACCCATCGCCGAAGGTTTGCGTCCGCGCATGGCATCAAGGGCTATCCACCCCACCATAGCCACGGCTGCGGCAGTATTGGTATTTAAAAATGCCGATATGGCTATGCCGTCGGCCGCAAGTGAAGAGCCTCCGTTAAAGCCAAACCAGCCTAACCACAGGAGAGCTGCCCCAAGAAGCACAAACGGCACATTGGCCGGTTTGTTTTCCGCTCCTGCGTCTCTGCGCTTGCCTAAAAACATCGCTCCGGCAAGAGCGGCCACTCCCGATGCGGCATGCACTACGATACCACCGGCATAGTCATGGACATGCATCATGCCAAAAAGACCCTCAGGATGCCATGTACAGTGGGCGAGCGGACAATACACCACCACTGTCCAGAGTATCATAAACAGCAGATAACCCGAGAAATGCACTCTCTCGGCAAATGCTCCCGTGATGAGCGACGGCGTGATGATGGCAAATTTCATCTGAAACAATGCAAAGAGTGCCAGTGGTATGGTGGTAGTCACCAATCCTATCTGAGACATTTCCGATGACGGGTCGGTGACATTTCTGACTCCGACGTTTTTCATCATTATGAAATCCATGGGGTTACCGATCACATGGGCTATATCGTCACCAAAAGCAAGCCCGAAACCAAACACCACCCATATCACACTCACAAATCCCATCACAATGAAACTCTGCAACATGGTCGAGATGACATTTTTCTTACGAACCATACCACCATAAAAGAATGACAGTCCCGGCGTCATCATAAGCACAAATATCGTGGCAGTAATCATCCACGCCACATTGGCCCACAAATGGTCACCCGACAAGTCAAACTGTCCCCCCTGTGCATCGGTACGCAATCCTACAAAACTCATTACAAGAAGACTCGCCAAAACAAGGAGCCAACCTAAATTTACCTTCTTACCTAAAACTTTCATGACCTGTCATGAATTTAATGTGTGAAACCTATTGATGGATTGCCGCAACAATCCGACCAACTCTTAAAATTTGTTTATCTCGCCACAAATGTAGAGCTTTGCAATTAAATACGCAAGAAAAATTACATTTTTCTTTAAAAACAGGTAAATTTTAGACATTTTCCACACAGCCGTTCCCACAACCTCACGACACAAACCAAGACAGTCTGACCGCATAAAAAAAATCAGGTGCTGTGACTTTAATCGCAGCACCTGTTGTAAATTATTTTTTTGACCGACCGTATTCAGGTATTTCGTCAGGATGAAACTCCATGTAATCCGAGACAGGAGACGAGGCCATAAAGTAACCGAGACACTTGTCTCCGCTAAACATAGCCGGACCGTTGCTGTTGTTCTGCAAAGCCTCAAGATAATCATGCATCTCTCCTGAAATATGCATGACGGTAAAAGTAATCACATCTCCGTCATACAATACATCCTCATCATCCTCTTCGTCAGTATCCCTGCGCGTGGTCATAACAGCACATGTGCATATTCCGTCGACGGCACTGCGGTCGTCCGTCTCTCCCCACATATATATTTCGCCATTACGGTAAAGTTTTATCCAGTAACAGTCTCCGTCATTCGAAGCATTGTCATAAAAACGCCCCTGAAACACCGCCACATAATCATAGGGCATCTTGATCCAGTTAAACTCGATACTCTCGATTTGAGTCGCCGGATACATTGTCGCCACAGCTTCATAACGGCACCCCTTCCGCTCGACCGTCAACCGGTAATCATGCCCGGCTATTCCCGACGTCGTATTGACAAAATAACCGTCGGCATCAGCATGGAGGTCATATGTCGCTCCGTCAGTCAGGTCAGTCAGAGTCACGACAGCATCCGTAAGACGCGTACGGTCCATAGGCTCCCCCATCGGTGTGGTCAAGGTTATGCTCACTCTCGCGCCGTCGGGAGTGAGTTCAGCCTCTATAACAGGAAGCGGGTCGATGTTGTGATAACTGATGTCGAGCTCCTTCTCACACGAAACGAGGACAGCTATCAAGCCTATCGACAGTAAAATATTATATAGTCTCATATCTATCAGAATTTTAACATATATGACACTGAAGGAACGATACCATACATAGACTGTTGCACCGCACGTGTGCCAGAAGGCTTGGACGGATCATCCTCAAAATACACTACAAACGGATTATACCTGCAATATGCATTATAGATACCGAAAGCCCATTCATATGTAAACTTCCTGCCTATATGCGTATACGTGGCCGACAAGTCAAGACGATGGGTCGGCGGAGTCATATAAGCGTTTCTGCGTGAATAGTAATAACAGGTCACCCCGCCTATCTCATATTTCACATCAGGGGCTGTAAGCGGCTGTCCCGACAGGTAAATCCATGACCCTGACAGGCTCCAACGGTCGGTCAGCCGGTATATTGCCGTTATCGAAAAATCATGCCGGCGGTCATTGGTGGCGTTATACCACTGCCCGTCATTGATACCGGCAATCCTGGTCTGCGTGCGGGAGAGTGTGTAGGCCACCCAACCGGTCAGACGACCCGCATTCTTGCGCAACATGAACTCCGTGCCATAGCTGCGCCCACGTCCTCCGAGTATAATGCTCTCCAACGCTATGTCGGAGAACGCGCTGCTGCCGTCCTTAAAGTCATAGACATTGGATATGCTTCGATAATAACCCTCGGCCGACCAGTCAAAAGCTCCGTCCACGGTCATGCCGCTGTAACCTATGCCATACTGCCGCGACCTTTCGGGCCTTACGCATGCCGAGGTCAGCGCGTAGCGGTCAAACGGAAATGATGTGCTGCTCGAGCGTATGGCGTGCAGATTCTGAGTCGAGATTCCGGCTCCGGCTTTCACATTATGTTGCGGGGTGATATTGTATTTGATATTGACACGCGGTTCGGCCTCGATATAAGTCTTGCCATCAAACTGACCGGTAACAGTGCCGGTGCTCATAAACTCATGAAAACGGTCTGCCGACAAGGCCGAGGCGACATTCAGACGTAAACCGGCCGTCACATCTATCTTCCCGCCAAACGAGCCGGAATAATCGACCCACACCGAATTTTCCCACAGCGAGCGTATTTCCCTTTCCCTCGCCGCATTGATTACCCATTCGGCTGACTTCACTCTAAGCAGTTCCGACCGCAGGCCCAGTTCCATCGCATGATTGTCATCGGGTTGCCATCTCATCCTCTCGTTAATCGAATAGTTATGGATATAAGTCCACATCGTCTCATTCATATCCATTATGTCCACTCCCATTTCGGGATTGAAACGGGTCAGTGCGACAGAGGTTTTGAACGACAGATTATCACCGGCCATGGCCGTCCAGTTGAGCGAGCCGCCAAGGTTGCCCCAATGCATGCCCATAAGCTCCGACACAGCCATATTATCACGGCTTATAAAAAACGATGCGTCCACCAGATGGGCCGGCGAAGGACGGTAACGCACCTTGGCCGTGACGTCATAGAAATTCATCACCGTCCCACGATACTCGGGCACCATTTCGAGAAATGCATCCACATACGAGCGACGGGCTGTGACGGCAAATGACAGCTTGTCTCTCACAATCGGTCCCTCGGCCTTTATCTTTGCGGCAAGTATGCCTATCGAGGCTAAGCCGTGAAATTCCTCCATATCTCCGGCAGCAAGAGACATGTCGAGTACCGAAGATGTGGCCTCGCCATACATGGCCGGCATCGCTCCCTTATAAAGCGTAGCCCCGCCCAGGGCCGCATCGTTGAATGTAGAGAATATTCCCATCACATGCGAAGGATTATATAACGAAATGCCGTCAAGCATCACGAGATTCTGATAAGCGTTACCTCCTCTGACCTCAAATCCGCCACCGCCTTCTCCTTCGCTCCTCACGCCGGGCAACAGCGTTATCGACTTTATCACATCAGCCTCGCCCCCGAAAGAAGGTAGCCGGGTCAACTTTGACAATTCAAGTTGCTCCGCTCCCAGCCGCATACTGCCGATACGATGACGGGCTGAATTGTTAATGACAACAACCTCCTGTAACGTCTCGCTCATGACGCTGTCAGCGGGCTCCTCGGCAGCCCACGCCGCGACAGCCCACAACATTCCCAGACTTAATAAACCTGACCTCTTCAACATAAAATTCGTATACATATCAGACCGGAACATATCACTCGTCTGCATTACAGACAACGAGGTGCGTCAAACTCTGGTTTGACACACCTCGGTATTGGAGTCCTTTCGGATTAATATTCCTCGGGATAATTATTCTGCTACAACTTCGAAGGGAACCTCTACGGTCACGTCACGGTGCAGACGGATGGTAGCGGTGTAGTTGCCTACTTCCTTCACAGCCTCAAGGCTGATGACCTTGCGGTCAATGTTGTGACCGAGTTTCTCAAGAGCCTCGGCAATCTGGATAGCGTTAACCGAGCCGAAGATAGTGCCGGTCGACGATGTCTTGGCACCGATGGTGAGCTTAACACCTTCGAGGGCGGCGGCTGCGGCCTCTGCCTCTGCCTTGATGCGCTCGAGCTTATGGGCGCGCTGACGCTGATTCTCGGCAAGAACTTTAAGAGCCGACTCAGATGCGATCACGGCTTTGCCGGTGGGGATAAGGTAGTTGCGGCCATATCCGCTCTTTACTTCGACTACATCGTCCTTGTAGCCAAGGCCGTTGACGTCTTCTTTAAGAATGATCTTCATAATTCCTGATTAGCTTTTAAAGTTATTTCATCAAGTCGGTAACGTAGGGGAGGAGGGCGAGGTGACGGGCACGCTTAACAGCCTGAGCCACACGACGCTGGAACTTGAGAGAAGTTCCGGTGATACGACGGGGAAGGAGCTTGCCCTGCTCGTTAAGGAACTTCTTGAGAAATTCAGGATCCTTGTAGTCGATATACTTGATACCGCTTCTCTTGAAACGGCAATATTTCTTCTTCTTTACGTCTACCGAAAGGGGAGTGAGGTAGCGGATTTCTGATGCTTGTGCCATGATTTAGTTCTCCTTTACTTCTTCGTTGACAGGTGTGGTTGATTTTGTGCGGTTGCGACGCTTCTCTGCATATTCTGCGGCATACTTGTCGTTGCGGAATACGAGGAATCGGAGCACGCGCTCGTCGCGGCGGAAGGCGGTCTCGAGTTTCTTCACGAGAGTGGAATCGCCATCAAACTCCACGAAAGAGTAGAAGCCGGTAGATTTCTTCTGGATGGGATAAGCAAGTTTGCGAAGACCCCAGATTTCTTCATTTACGATAGTTGCTCCGTTGTCGGTGAGCACCTTCTCGAACTTTTCTACCGCTTCCTTCATCTGCTGGTCAGACAAAACGGGAGTTAAAATGAAAACGGTTTCGTAATGATTCATTTTGGTGAATGATTAGTTATTTGATTTTTAAGAAAGTGCGCTCAAAGGCACTTTTCCGGGCGCAAAATTAGCAATTATCCCCCACTCTACCAAACTTTCTCACAACTTTTTTCACTTTTTTCGCTCCAAAAGCCTCCCAAAGTCACAAAACGTATGGCCTTACACCGTATTTCTTTTACAACGTTTAAAGCTCAATATTAAGTCGGATGTTAAACTGGCGGCGTGTCAGATAATTGGGCACGGCATACTGTATGTCGTTGACATCTGTGACCCAATAATAGGAGGCCACGTTGGAGATGTCGAGAAGGTTAAACACATCGGCTCCGACCCATACGCTTTTGAGCCATCGGCCTATGCCGCTGCGCGTCTCGCCCTCCTTGAGAGCCGGGAGTAGAGCATACTGCACCCCGGCGTCAACACGCTTGTAGGGTGGCATGCGGAAATAATCGACATCTCGCGAGCTGCGTGGGGCGGTCGAGGGGAGTCCCTGCATGAATATGCCGCGCAGCGAGAACTTGAGCCGCGGTATCTTTGGGAAATAATCGGTAAAGTACAGACCGAATGAGTAGCCTCTGTCGGTCGGACGCGGCACTTTGACCCCGTGCAGCGTCTCGGATGTCTTCATGAGCGAGAAACTCACCCACGAGTCACTGCCTGGCACAAACTGTCCGAAGAGCTTGAAGTCTACGCCGGTCGCATAGCCCGACGATTCGTTAAGGCCCGAGTAGACGAGTTTGAGGTTGTCTATTTCATAGGGCACGAGGTCTGACATGGCTTTGTAATAGACCTCACCAGAGAGCTTGAACGGACGATTGAGAGCACGGAATGTATAGTCTGTCCCTGCTATGAAATGGATACTGCGCTGCGACTTGATCTCCTCGTTGAGCACTATGGTCTGGTTGCCGTCGGCATCAGTCACAGGCATACGGTATTCTTTGTAGAACGGTGTCTGGTAATAAAGTCCCGTCGCAAATCTCAACGCCCATCCGGGAGCGCGCTCAGGGATAAAGCCGACCGATGCTCGCGGACTGACAAGCGTCTCCTTGTTGAAACTCCAGTGGCTCAGACGCACTCCGGCATTGACCGTCACAAATCCGGCCGGGGTGGAGAATTTCCACGCGTCCTGCACAAAGGCCGCCACACGTGTTGACGTGAGGTCATGGCGTGAATCGAGATTATATATGACCCTCACCTCGTCGGGCATCGACGGGAGCGAATATCCTGCCGAGTCGCGCAGCTCCCACTCGCGGCTGCGGTCCATAATCTTTTCGCTCTGCACACTCAGCCCGTAGGTGAGTGTATGGCGGCTGTTAAGGGCTGTGCTTCCTTTGATAGCGAGAGCCATGACGGAGGCTTTGAGGCGGTTGCGTGCATGCTCGCGATAGCGTCCGACACCCAGCTCCCCGCCGACGTCGGAGGTACCGGCCTGGTCGAGCCAATATTCGCCCGATATGTCATAAGCCACGAGCTCATTGGTGAGATAACCCGAGGCGAGAAGCTGAAGGGCTGTCCCGCGGTTAAGGCGATAGTCGAGCGAAAGGGCTCCGAAGTAGGTCTCGAAGCGGTCTTTTTCATGTCCGTCGAAATAGACGGTAAACTGTTTGGCATCGGATGATGTGCCGAATGTAGTGGTGCGGTTGACAGGCGTAAAGAGATAACTGTTTATAGCTATATTACCGAGCAGTGATGCCGAAAGCCGATCGGAAAACCGATATGTCATCGAAGTCTGATAGTCGAAATAGCGCGGGTCATACTCTCCCTTGGTGTCGGTCGACCCTAAAAGCGATGAGTTTGACTTGTATCTGATACCATGCAGTTGACTGAACCGTTTGCTCCCCTGCCCTATGGCAAGCGAGCCACCCATGAGACTTGCCGACAGCGAACCCTCAAAGGCCTCTGGCGTACGGTAGGTGATGTCGAGTACCGACGACATCTTATCGCCATACTCGGCCGGATAGCCGCCGGTGGAAAATCCGATAGCTCCCACAAGGTCGGGGTTGATAATACTCAGCCCCTCCTGCTGGCCCGACGACACCAGTTGCGGACGGTAAATCTCGACACCGTTTATATACACGGAATTTTCATCATAGGACCCACCTCTCACGGAGTATTGCGACGACAGCTCGTTTGAACCGGTCACTCCGGCGAGTGTCGTGAGCAGCGACTCGACACTGCCGCCCGAAACGTCGGGCGAACGCTTGAGCTGTGAGGCGTCGATTGTAGCCACCGAGCCGGTCTGTTTCTTAAGTTCGGTCACCTCTACCTGCTGAAGCAGCTCCGTGTCGAGCTGTAGTCTCACATTGAGAGTGACATCGGCCTCGGGATCGATGAGCTTGCGTTTCTCCTCGCGATAGCCTATACATGAATAGTAGACGGTGATTGTGTCGGCCTTGGCACACGATAGTGTATATTCACCCTCCAGACCCGAAGTGACACCGATAGCCGTACCGCCGATACGCACGGTGGCAAACTCTATCGGCTCGCCCTGCGCATCGGTTATCTTTCCGTGTATCCTCACCTGAGCAGCTATCGTACCGACAGCCGACAGCAGTATTATTATATATGTGACAAGGCGTTTTGACCTTATTTTATGCACATGTTCTGACATACTATCTAAACGCAGTTTACGGCATAAAATTGTATCGACGCATCACACCATCCTGTGCAGACGGTGAGGGAAAAGAAATACTATCGACAACACTACCATCAGAGCCAACGCCCAAGGATAGTAGAGATAGACGAATGGAGCAGCGGGAGCTATCCCGGCCAGCGAGGAGGCCAGGAGGGTCTGCGCTCCGTAAGGGATGAGACACTGCACGATACAGGCACACGAGTCGAGCAGCGATGCGTTTTTGCGTGGATCCACTCCGTAACGCTCGCCTATCTCGCGCGATATGCCGCCGACCGTGATGATGGCAACGGTATTGTTGGCCGTGCACAGATTGACTATGGCTACAAGAATGGCTATACACACCTGCGCGCCCCGCAGTCCAGACACGCGCGAGGTGAGCACACGCAGCAGATACTGTATGCCTCCGGCGGCCTTTATCACTCCGAGCATACCGGCCGCAAGCAGCGTGACGATAATCAGATCGCCCATCGAGTCTATACCTGTGCCCATGTAGCCGAACAGGCTGATGATATCGTGTCCATAAAACAGTCCGAGTGCCAAAGCTGTGATTATGCCCAGCGACAGCACCACCGTGACATTTACTCCCATCACGGCAGCCACAAGCACCACTATATATGGCAGTATCATCACAGGGTTGGCGTCATCGCCAACAGATACCTCAGGCGTACCGAGACTCATCACCACATACACAAGCAGTGTGATGATGGCGGCGGGGACACATATCCACAGGTTGGCCTTGAACTTGTCGGCCATCTGGCATCCCTGCGAACGTGTGGCGGCAATCGTTGTATCGGAGATAAACGACAGGTTGTCACCGAAAAACGCACCGCCGAGCACTACGGCCACATAGAACGGCAGACATGCCCCGCTTGCATTGGCCATCTCTACGGCAAGCGGCGTAAGGGCCACGACGGTGCCGACCGATGTGCCGATGGAAAGCGAGATAAAGCACGAGGCCACAAAGAGTGCGGGGACTATGAACTGAGACGGAAAGAAACGGAGTGTGAAATTGACAGTGGCGTCAATGGCTCCTATCTCCTTGGCCAGAGCGGCAAAGGCTCCGGCAAGGATAAATATCCATATCATATAAAGTATGTTGGCATGGCCGGCCGAGCGCGAGAAGGTTTCGATGCGCTCCACCAGTGTGCCGCCGCGACGATAGATGACGATACTCCACACCGAGGCCACAAGAAGGGCCACCGACAGGGGCATTTTGTAGAAGTCGCCTATGGCTATCGACACTACGAGATACAGACACAGAAATACGGCCACCGGCGAGAGTGCCAAAAGCCCGCGCGAGGTAGTGATTTCGGGAAGTCGGGTAGACGGATGCATGTTTGTCGTCAATGAATCAATCGGGATATTGCATATGGTCCATGAGGACGTGTATAAACGGACGCTCACCCACCTGCACAAACCCCACACGCTCATAGAGTCGGCGTGCTCTGGGATTGTCCTTGTCGACAAGCAGCCCGGCGGGTTTTCCACACTCGCGGGCCCGCTCTATCATGGCTTTAAGCAACTCCGAGGCTATCCCACGGCCTCGATGGGCAGGAAGCACTGCAAGCGTATCGAGATAAAACTCTTCCGGCTCACACTCATCCTCCACTCCTTCGAAATGATGACCGAGTTTTTCGGTGACAGTATCGAAAAACGGGCGGCGCAGTTCATGAAGCTTCGCTCCGTCATATCCTACACATACTCCCACCGGAGTGCCGTCATCGTCAACGGCCACAAGTGCGTTGCGATAACTGTACTGGCTGTCCTCGCGTGCGGCAAGCGTCACAAACATATCTATGACATCATTGACAGTATGATTCTCGCCGGCAAGATTGGCGGCTATCTCCTCACCGATGGCATCCACCACCGAGGCTCCGATGAGCATAGCGTCCTGTGGACGCGCGGGTATAATCGTCATTTTTCTATATGTATTATAGTATTGTTATCAATAATCAGTGTGTCTGCCACACGGCAGTCGGGACTCAGTGCGGGAGCCTTGACCTCACCACCTATATATATAGGAGCGCGTTCTATGCGTATGGCATCCCACAGACCCAAGTCCATGAACGAACGCAACACTTGTGCGCCCCCCTCGACAAGCACACTCGTCACTCCTCGCGAATAGAGGTCAGAGAGCACCTCGATCAGTGAACTGTAGGAGGAATACACGACCGTATGGTCATCCGCACACCCACCGGTGCGTCCCCTGCGGTCGAGAATGACTCGCAGGGGCGAACGACCGGCAAATAAACGTGTATCGAGCCGCGGACTGTCAGCAAGCACCGTGCCGCTCCCGACAAGTATCGCGTCGTGGGTGGCTCTCAGTTTATGCACAAGCATTGAGGTCACGGGAGTGGATATGTGGCCGTCGATATATCCGTCGGCACTTTCGGCCCACTTGAGCGTGACATACGGGCGGCGCAGACGATGGGCGGTCATGAACTTCCTGTTCAGAGCAACACACTCCGCCTCCATACACCCGGTCTCCACCTCGACACTGGCTTCGCGGAGCATATTGACACCGCGTCCGGCCACTTTTTCATACGGATCGAGACACCCAACGACCACTCGCGGGATGCCCTTCTCTATGATGAGCGAGGCACACGGCGGAGTCTTGCCATAATGTGAGCACGGCTCGAGGGTGACATACATGGTGGAGTCACGGAGCATGGACTGATCAGCCACCGAAGCGATGGCATTGACCTCGGCATGTCCCTCGCCGTGACGGCGGTGCCACCCTTCGCCTATGATGCTGCCATCGGGAGCTACGATGACGGCACCGACCATTGGATTGGGCGAGGCATCAAGCTCGCCGTGACGCGCCAGCTCGAGGGCGCGCTGCATGTATTTGTTCAATTTTTTCAAAATTGAAGGTTATGAGGTTATAAGAGGTTCAACTCGCCTACGCAATGTGTCACGGCTGCTCGTCCTGCCAGTCACCGTTCTCCTTTATGAGTGCGATGAGGCGGGGCAGGGCTTCGGAGGCCGGAATGTTTTTCACCACACACTCCTTACCCTTGTAGAGACTTATATGACCGGGCGCGGCTCCGACATAACCATAGTCGGCGTCAGCCATCTCTCCGGGGCCGTTGACTATACACCCCATGACTCCTATCTTCAGACCCTTGAGATGAGATGTGGCGGCCTTTATCTCACGCAATGTCGACTGGAGGTCGTAGAGCGTGCGGCCACATCCGGGACAGGAGATAAACTCGGTCTTGGAGATACGGTGGCGTGTGGCCTGGAGTATATTTAGCGCGAGGCGGTTGAGCATCTCACGGTCTATATTGTCTGCCGTAGAATCAATGGCTATGCCGTCGGCGATACCTGACAGCAGCAGATAGCCGAAGTCGACTGCCGCAGCGATGGTAAGAGCCTCAAAGTCGTCGGTATCGTAGGTGAACGACACAACCACTGGATTGGTCAGACCGCGACATGCCATAGCGTTGACAAACGATTTGGTGCGAAGCGCGCGGTCGGGCTGCAAAGCCACAACAACAACCATGGCATTCCTGTCGGCCGCAATCTCGTCAAGGGCCTTATCCAAATCGTCATCATCAAGGTTAAACACAAGGATATGACCGTCGGCATCCGGCAGTTCGTCAAGACCAGCGATCTGCGGAAGAAGTCCGCGCCATGCCGAATCACGACGACACGGAGCGCATTCATCCACTCCGTCGGGATAGCCACATGCCTTCAATCCCTCAGCCTCGCCGACGGCATCATCGACATGACTGATGATGGCACATGCCACAGGTATCTCACACTCGGGCTCCTCGCTGAGCGACACGCGTATGGTGTCGCCTATGCCGTCCATCAGGAGCGAACCTATACCGACAGCCGACTTGATGCGACCGTCCTCACCGTCACCGGCTTCGGTGACACCGAGATGTAGTGGGAAGTGCATATCCTCGGCATCCATGGCTTTGACCAGACGGCGCACCGTCTCGGTCATGACAAGCACATTGGAGGCCTTGATGGAAATAACAACATCGCGGAAATCCTCGCTCAGACACACGCGCAGAAATTCCATCGCACTCTCCACCATACCGGCCGGAGTGTCACCATAACGGCTCATGATGCGGTCAGACAACGACCCGTGATTGACACCGATTCGCAAGGCTGTGTGATGCTGCTTGCAAAGATCGATAAGCGGCACGAGAGCGTCGCGTATCTTGCCGAGTTCGGCGGCATACTCCTCGTCGGTAAACTCTATCTTCTTGAACGTGCGGCCCGGGTCGACAAAATTGCCCGGATTGATGCGCACCTTCTCTACTCGCGTGGCCGCCGCAAAGGCTGCCCGAGGATTGAAATGCACATCAGCCACAAGCGGCACCGACACCCCGAGATCCGACAAAGCCTCCTTGATAGGCGTAAGATTCTCAGCCTCGCGCACACCCTGGGTGGTGAGGCGCACTATACTGCCTCCGGCATCGGCTATACGTTTTATCTGAGCGGCTGAGCCAGGCGTGTCGTTGGTGGAAGTGGTGGTCATCGACTGCACCACTACTGGCGCATCGCCTCCGATAGTCACCTGCCCCACCCTTACAGGCCACGCCCGACGACGCTGCTGGTGAAATGTATTGTTCACGTCTAAACTCTAAACTTTATACTCATAGACAACATCCTTCAGTGCCTCGTTGGCCTTGACGATTTTCTTCGACAGGGTAGCGCGATAAGCATCATATCGGGCGGCGAGGTCGGGGTCAGCAAGCGCGAGTATCTGCACAGCTGTAACCGCAGCGTTCATGCCGGCATTAATGCCAACGGTAGCCACCGATATGCCCGGAGGCATCTGCACAATTGAATAGAGGGCGTCCATACCGCTGAGAGTCGAGTTGATGGGTATACCGATCACAGGCAGCGGAGTCATGGCGGCAATCACTCCCGGAAGAGCGGCGGCCATGCCGGCTGCGGCGATTATCACCTTTATGCCGCGGGCCTGCGCGCCGGTGGCAAACTCCTCGACCTCACGCGGGGTGCGGTGAGCCGAAAGAGCATTCATCTCAAAGGGCACCTGCATCTCGTTGAGAAAATCGGCTGCCTTTTTCAGTATGGGAAGGTCACTTGTGCTTCCCATGATAATACTTACTATCGGTTTCATTATTGTTTTGATGGAAATGTATAATGATTGTAATTGTGATTATATTCCTGATATGAGCCACACGCACAGAAATCCGTTGGCCGCTCCGGCGAGCACCTGGAGCAGAGTGTGGCGGCCGAGATATACACGTGAGGTCATGACCATGCCGGCCAATACGACGCCACACGAAATCCATACGTTCATATCATAAATGGCCTGATGGGTAGCCGCAAGTCTAAACAGCATGGCGACAAGTCCGCTCACTGCGGCCGCATGGGCCGAAATCTTCCACTTGAGATTGACCAGCGTATTGACCGCTATGGCAGCCGCGCCTCCCACATAAAACAGCGACAACCATGCAGGGGCGGCCGCACGATACAGAAAAAACGCACATCCGAGATAACACAGCATGGCTACACCGTAGGGTATGAAACGATCGCCTCGCTCGTTGAGCCCGGGATCTTTGACCATACCCGACTTATAGAGCGCGAGTATCACCGTAAGCGGGAGAACACAGGTGATGACAAATGTTATGGCCACCGTGGTCCACAGCACTCGGTGGGGCAATATGGCCAGCACCGACAGAAACGATGCCAGCATCATGCCGTAGGTAGGCACAAGCAGGGGCGAGAAAAGTAAAGACAGCAGTTGTGATATGCGTTTCATTCAGTGCTCTTTTGATTATTATGTTTATACTTACAGTTTCTTGCGCAGACGGGCCACAGGGATACCGAGCCGTTCGCGATATTTGGCCACCGTGCGGCGGGCTATGTTATAGCCCATCTCCGTGAGTCTGGCTGTGAGGGCATCGTCACTCAGTGGCGATGACGGAGCCTCCTCTTGTATTAACACACGCAGAGCCGAAAGGATTTCGCGCGACGAGGCATCTTCATCCTCGCTCACACGCTCGTTGAAGAAAAATTTCAGCGGATACACTCCACCCTGCGTGGCTACATATTTGCCGGCCGTGGCTCTCGATACCACCGAAATGTCCATGCCGATGGCTCCGGCTATATCCTTGAGCACCATAGGGCGCAGACGGCTCTCGTCTTCGCTCAGGAAAAACTCGCGCTGCCAGCGGGCTATGGCCTCCATTACCTTCATGAGCGTGACGCGACGCAGACGCAGCAGTTCGATGAAATCCGACGCATCGCGACGCTTGCTTGAGATAAACGACAGTGCCTCACGCTTGCGCATGCTTGTCTCGCCGGTGTCCGCAACGCTTCTCTCGTCGTCCACATCAAAACTACGCTCGATGGCAAGTTCGGGCAGATTTCCCGGCATCGACACAGTGATGCGGTCGTTACGGTCGACCTCGACATAAAAATCGGGCACAATGTGACGCGCACGGTCATCGGCATCACTCTCTCCGAAACGGCTCGCGGGCTTGGGGTCGAGCGAGCGTATCACTTCATCGGCCTCACGGAGCGACTCGCGCGAAATGCCGAGCAGCGATGCGAGACGGTCGAAATGACGCAGCGAGAAGACGTCAAAATAATTGTCGACAATCTCTCTGGCCGTCCTGACAGCCTCGGAGTCGGGCATGCGCCGCAACTGAAGAGACAGACAGTCACGCAGGTCATAGGCACCCACCCCGGCAGGATCAAGCGAACGGATGCGTGCGAATATATCCTTGATTTCAGCCATGTCCACCTCTATGCCGGCATCTATGGCCAGATCGTCGTCTATCTGCGGGAGTGTACGCGTCATGTAGCCGTTATCGTCGATATTGCCGACGATATAGCGGGCTATCGCCAACTGACGCTGCGAGAGGTCGGTCTCGGCAAGCTGCGACATGAGCGACTCCATGAGCGACTCGCCCGCGGCTACAGCCACAGGCTCAAAACGCACATCATCGGCACTGCGGTTGTTGGCTTCGAGTCTGTAGGGGGGTATGTCGTCCTCGTCGCGATAGTCAGCCAGTTGCATCTGTTCAGCCGACTCGCCATACGCCTCGGCCGGCTCTTCGCCTGCGGCAGGTGTGTCGACTACCTCGAGAGCCGGATTGTCGTCCACCTCGCGGCGCACCTCTTCCTCTATCTCAGGCTCGGTCATCTCGAGCATACGCACGAGACGCATCTGCATAGGCGATAGCCTCAACTGCAGACGCTGCTCCAATGACTGTGACAGGGACTCTTTCATTCTCGGTTATTATATTTATGGTCAAAAGCCTAAACTCTCTAAACTATAAGTTATAAATCCCGGCCTTATATCCGACAAGGTTTTCGGGACGGGTAAACCAGTCTATGGTAAGTGCGAGACCTGAGCGCAGATCATGACGCGGACGCCAATCTGTGAGCGACGTGATGAGACTGTTGTCGCCACACAGGCGGAACACTTCACTTCCGGCCGGACGCAGACGGGCCGGATCAGTGACATATGTCACATCCTCACCCATTATATCGGCTATTGTCTCAAGTGTCTCGCGCATGGTCACTTCAGTGCCAGTAGCTATGTTTATCTCACGACCCACCACTCCGTCGGCATTGCCGAGAGCGATGAAACCTGCGGCCGTATCGGTGACAAAATTAAAGTCACGTGTAGGCGTAAGGTCGCCCACCATAATCTCGCGTTTTCCTGAGGCTATCTGCGCGATAATCGAGGGGATGATAGCTCTCGCGCTCTGACGCGGACCATAGGTATTGAACGGACGCGCTATAACAACAGGCAGGTCAAAGGCGTTGTGAAAACTCAACGCTATGGCGTCAGCACCTATCTTGGTGGCACTGTAAGGCGACTGCGGCTGCTTGGGATGCTTCTCGTCGATGGGCACATAACGAGCTGTGCCGTAGACCTCGCTCGTGGAGGTCACCACAAGACGGCCGACTCCGGCATCGCGACATGCCTGGCAGATGTTGAGCGTGCCTTTTATATTGGTGTCGACATAGCTGTCGGGAGCCACGTAACTGTAAGGGATGGCTATCAGAGCTGCAAGATGATAGACTGTCACACAATCTCTGACAATCTCGCGACACAGATTGGGGTCACGCACATCGCCGGTGACAACCTCGAGATCGGGATTGTCCATACCTTCGAGCCAGCCCCAGTTGTTAAAGGAATTATATTGGCTCAATGCCCTTACTTTATAGCCTGCGGCGAGAAGAGCCTCCACGAGATGAGACCCTATGAAGCCGTCGGCCCCGGTCACAAGCACTTTATCTTTCATCATATCAATATGCTTTTGTGAGATGATATTCATATCTTATATCATCGTCCGACACATACCATAGGGTCATGGCCGACGATGAGAGTGATTCAATATTAAGAGTCGTCACTTCCTCAAGATGCAGAGGCTGTGGCGGAGTATAAAACTCGTCTCCGTCATTGTCGGAGTGGGAGAAATCGAGAGTCAGTTGCGTGTCGGTGCGCGACCACATGCCCTTGGCTGTCTTATAGTCGTTATAAGGATACAGGGTGAGTATCCACGCGAGGTCTCCCTGAAACGACCATGTGTAGAGCAACACATCGTCGGCAGCGGTGCCGTCGCTGTAGAGTGACACCTCCTCACCGTCGGCGGTGAGCGATGTGACGTTCCACCGTCCGAAAAGATGGCCTATGTCACCGTCCATACGCGTACACCCGGTGATTGCAGGCAATGTCACGGCAATCAGTAGCAAAACACATGTTATATTATATAATCTTCGCATCCGGCTATAAGTTTAAGAGTCCGTGATATTTTACCGAAACCATCGCGCCGAAAGCATTCGACGGCATATTGCCGCGGTCCACCTCAACCTGCGCGTTGACCGACAGCCCCTTTACACGGGCTGGACTCCAGGTCACCTCGGCCATCACCGACGAGAGATGTATCGGAGCAGGCAGCATGAAATATCCGCTGCCCCACGCCTTGCGGTAGCCCCCTTTGACCAGATAATCCACTCCGGGAGCTATCGAGCCCTCGATCCCGACATGAAATCCGCGCATGGCGTTGGCCAAAAATTTATTGCACCCGTCAAGATTATAGATAGGTGCCATAAGTGCCGGAGTACCTATCGACTGCCCGTAATAGGCATAAGAATTATACGACACATTATTATAATAGTCATCCGACCCCGATGTGTGGCCGGTGATGGTGGTACCTGCCCAGTCGGCCGGATTGAAATGTATGGGTCCGCTCTGATTGGTAAAGTCGAGATATTCGATTACAGCACCCGAGATGACTCCGCCTTTGCCGGGAGCTTTATACTCTATGCCCCACAGGCCGTCCCAGCCATTCTGCTTGCCTATGCCCGACCCGTCCTCGAAAGGCCAGGAGAAATATCCGGCCAACTCATGACCGCCGTCGAGACGATAACGGGCCCTGAGATCCCACGACCCGAGATGATTGCCCACATAGAAGCTCTCACCACCTTCACCTATCGGGAGAAGCATGCGCAGGAGTGTCTTGACTCCGGCCGAGCGGTCCTCATGACGCCACACTCTGCCGTGATTGTAAAAGTCGGTATAACCGCCAAACTCTCCGGCGGCCTGCATGCCCACTGTTACAGACAGTCTTTCAGAGGGTCGTGTGCGGAAATAACACCGCTTGTAGCTGTAATACTGACCCTGCGAAAGATTCTCATTATAATAATTGTAATGGTCGCGCCACCAGTCATCGTCAAGCATCTTGCCATAGGCTACCTCGCCCTGTATCTGCACCCATCCGTTGGTAAAGGGGATGTCCTGAAAATCGACAAATCCTGCCCTGACCTCGGGTATCGGACGGGCATTGCCGCTCTCCACAAGGTCACCGCTCGTAAGCCGCTGATTGAGAAGAGCCGAGCTATGCTCGCGCATACCGGCCGAGAGAAACACCGAGCGGTAACGCGCTATGCCGTAAAGCTGCTGGATACGTGTCGATGACGGACGCATCGGGTGTCTGAGCCACACCTCACCGGCCGCGTCATACCGCTCATAATCCACAGCCGACGCATGGCCGCCGATCAAGTCAAGACCGAAGCCATAGCCCCATCGGCCTGCCATGTCGAGCGGACGCCACACCGATGCTTCGGCCTGGATATTGGAGGCACTGGAAAAACGGCCTCCACGCATAGTCGAAATATAATGTGGTGCGAAATCACCGCTACCCGCTCCTGCCGTCAGCGACACCTCATAATCAAGCGGATATGCAGCTCCCGCACTCAGTCCCGACAAAGCCAGGATGGAATATATGGAGAGTTTTCGGAAATTAATCATTGACCGATATATACAATTTCCCACAAATTTAGCTCTTTTTTCCCTAACCGCAAAAAAAGAACTTTGTCACAAACGACATCCTGCGCGACATTATCGCACCATTCTGCCATATTTCATGTCGTAACTTTGCGATACCGACACCACCGCCCTCAACCAACCCACTCTCAACCACCACACCCTCACTCCAAAAATATTTAAAAGCCATCGCATTATGCCACACATCACCATCCAGTCACCCTGCACAACACTAATCGACAGCACCCACTACTACACAAAGCGTAATTACATTTTATGTAGTTACAATTTGTGTAAAAACTCCGTTCCCATTGGTAGAAACACCAACATGTGGCTTACTGGCTGAAATCGCAATATTTCAATCTCGGACAGGATACATAATCTATAAATCTGCCGTCAGCAAGCCCTGTTAACAATATTTTTGGTAGGCAATGGTGCAAAATGAAAAATATTTGCTAACTTTGTGGCCTTACGATTTGAAATCCATTACTCAACCCAACCAATATATAAGTACAAAAATGGTAAATTATAAGGATTTAGGTCTCGTAAACACCAAGGAAATGTTTGCCAAGGCCATCAAGGGAGGCTATGCCGTGCCCGCTTTCAACTTCAACAACATGGAGCAGCTCCAGGCCATCATCAAGGCCGCTGCCGAGGAGAAGTCACCTGTGATACTTCAGGTATCGAAGGGCGCACGTAACTATGCCAACGCCATCCTCCTCCGCTTCATGGCTCAGGGCGCAGTAGAATATGCCAAGAGCCTCGGCTGGGAAAATCCCCAGATCGTGCTTCACCTCGACCACGGCGACAGCTTCGAGCTTTGCAAGGACTGCATCGACAACGGTTTCTCTTCAGTGATGATCGACGGCTCACACCTCCCCTATGAGGAAAACGTAGCCCTCACCAAGAAAGTATGCGACTACGCTCACCAGTATGACGTGACTGTCGAAGGCGAGCTCGGCGTACTTGCCGGCGTTGAGGACGAAGTATCATCCGACCACCACACATACACCGACCCCGAGGAGGTTATCGACTTCGCGACCCGCACCGGCTGCGACTCACTCGCTATCTCGATCGGCACAAGCCACGGTGCCTACAAGTTCACTCCCGAGCAGTGCACCCGCAACGAGGAAGGCAAGCTCGTCCCCCCGCCGTTGGCTTTCGACGTGCTTGACGCCGTTATGGAGAAGCTTCCCGGATTCCCCATCGTACTCCACGGCTCGTCGTCAGTCCCCCAGGACGAAGTTGACACCATCAACAAGTATGGCGGCAAGCTCCCCGACGCTATCGGTATCCCTGAAGAACAGCTCCGCAAGGCTGCCCAGAGCGCGGTATGCAAGATCAATATCGACTCTGACAGCCGTCTGGCCATGACTGCTGCCGTGCGCAAGGTTCTCGCCGAGAAGCCCGCCGAATTTGACCCCCGCAAGTATCTCGGCCCGGCCCGCGACAACATGGAGAAGCTCTACAAGCACAAGATTGTATCGGTGCTCGGCTCAGCCGGCAAGGCATAATCTCCCTGTAAGGAAAATACGACTGTCCTGAAAACCGGGACACCTACAGATAAAGACTGTTATCGGCCCTAATCACAATGGCCGGTAACAGTCTCGTTTTATTTGCCAGCCCGACACACTCTACCCCGCCCCGAACCCTCCAAGTCCGAAATTTGTTAAGTCTAAAGGAACATAAAGACTTGACAAAATGAATCATCACACACACGCTAGCCGTCCCGACGGACCGGGAACAGACACTTTCGCCCGCAACATCTTCTTCTCGGCGCGAAGAGCCATCTCGCATCATGCTTCCGGTGGCAATGTGCTCATGTTTGCGACACTGCTCGCACTGATTGTAGCCAACATACCGGGGGCCAACACTCTCTATCACGACTTCTGGAGTCAGGAAATGAGGCTACAGGTGGGCGACTTCAACGTATTCTCCCACGGAGGTCACCCGATGACTGTGCTACAGTTTATCAACGACGCTCTCATGGCCATCTTCTTCTTCAACATCGGACTGGAGATTAAGCGCGAGGTGCTCGTCGGCGAACTATCGTCAATACGTCAGGCACTGCTTCCCATAATGGGAGCCATCGGTGGCATGATAGTCCCCGTCAGTCTTTACTATCTACTGGCCCGAGGCACCAACTATACCGACGGAGCAGCCATCCCCATGGCTACCGACATAGCTTTCTCGCTCGGCATCATCGCGCTGCTCGGCTCGAGAGTGCCCTCTTCTCTCAAAATATTTCTGACCACCCTCGCAGTAGTCGACGACATCGGCGGCATAATAGTCATAGCGGCCTTCTATGCCGGGCATATTGACGTGGCCTTTATAGGCTATGCAGCCATCGGACTGCTGGTGCTGCTCGCCGGAGGCGCGGTGCTGAAGATCCAAACCAAGATGTTTTACTTCATAATAGGTGGAATGGTATGGTTTTTCGTGCTCAACTCCGGCATACACCCCACCATAGCCGGCGTGCTCGTTGCCCTGTGCGTGCCGTCGACTCCGGTCTATGCCCCCAACAAGTACATACGTGTCATACGCGAAAACATACGCAACTTTCGCGAAGATGATGACGCCGACCTCGACGACCGCACCATCCTGAGCCACGAGCAGCTCGACTGGCTCAAGCAGATAGAGACGGCATCTGATCGCGTCATCTCACCGCTCCAGGACATGGAAGACCAACTGCACCCGCTCACCGACTATCTGATAATCCCACTCTTTGCCTTTGCCAACGCCGGCATATTTCTCCTTGATATCAACCCGCTCACAGTGGTCACCGGTGTGAGTCTGGCCATACTCGTAGGTCTTGTCGTGGGAAAATTCCTTGGTATACTCCTCTTCTCATGGGCAAGCGTGAAACTCGGCATAGCCCCGATGCCCGAACAGGCCGACTGGCGCATGATGAGCGCGGTGTCACTGCTCGGAGGCATAGGATTCACGGTGTCACTGTTTATCGCCTCACTTACGTTTGATGCCTCGACAGCCGCCGGCGCGGCAATGCTCAACGATGCCAAACTCGGCATTGTTGCCGGCTCGCTCATCGCAGGCATAGGCGGATATGTGATGCTACGCTTCTCTCTGCCAAAAGACAGGCAGAAAGAAGCCTCTCAGGCCATCACTATAAAAAAATGAAAGAAGAATTATACGATTAAAGAAAATTTTCCGTAATTTTGCGTTGTAAAATAGACAACCCAATAAAATTATCATCAATGACTATTGATCAGTACAATTTCAACGGCAAGAAGGCAATTGTGCGCGTTGACTTCAACGTTCCCCTGGACGAGAACGGCAACATCACCGACGACACCCGTATCCGCGGTGCACTCCCCACACTCAAGAAAATCCTCGCCGACGGCGGCAGCCTCATCATCATGAGCCACATGGGCAAGCCCAAAGGCAAGGTCAACCCCAAGATGTCGCTCGGCCAGATCAAGGACACCGTAGGCAAATATCTCGGCACCGAGGTTAAGTTTGCCGAAGATTGCGCCCAGGCCTCAGAGCTCGCAGCTTCACTCAAGCCCGGCGAAGTGCTCCTGCTTGAGAACCTCCGCTTCCACCCCGAAGAAGAGGGCAAGCCCGTAGGTATCGACAAGGCCGACCCCGCTTACGAGGCAGCCAAGAAGGAAATGAAGGAAAAGCAGAAAGAGTTTGCCAAGACTCTCGCTTCATATGCCGACGTATATGTCAACGACGCTTTCGGCACAGCTCACCGCCGTCACGCATCGACCGCTGTAATCGCCGACTACTTCGACGCTGACAGCAAGATGCTCGGTTACCTCATGGAGAAAGAGGTCAACGCTGTCGACAACATCCTCTCTGACATCAAGCGTCCCTTCACCGCTATCATGGGCGGCTCGAAAGTTTCGACCAAAATCGGTATTATCGAAAACCTCATGGACAAGGTCGACAACCTTATCCTCTGCGGCGGCATGACCTACACTTTCGCCAAGGCTCTCGGCGGCAACGTAGGCAAGTCAATCTGCGAGGAGGACAAGCTCGACCTCGCTCTCGACATCATCAAGAAGGCTAAGGAAAAGGGTGTGAACCTCGTGCTCGGCACCGACTGCGTTGCAGCCGACGACTTCAGCAACGACGCCAACACCATGGTAGTGTCATGCATGGAGATTCCCGCCGAATGGGAAGGTCTTGACGCAGGTCCCGAGACCCGCAAGGCTTTTGCCGACGCCATCAAGGGAGCCAAGACTATCCTCTGGAACGGCCCCGCAGGTGTATTTGAGTTTGACAACTTCACAGCCGGTTCACGCGCTATCGCTGACGCGATCGTAGAGGCTACCGAAAACGGAGCTTTCTCGCTCGTAGGCGGCGGTGACTCTGTAGCTTGCGTCAACAAGTTTGGTCTTGCCGACAAGGTGAGCTACGTATCTACCGGTGGCGGCGCACTCCTCGAGGCAATCGAAGGCAAGGTACTCCCCGGCATCGCAGCAATACGTGGCTAATACTTGGAATAATTAGCAATTACTAATTGCTGACAACAAAAACAAACGTCCCGCATGTACTTTGAAAGTACATGCGGGACGTTTGATATTATTGACGTCTCATATTATTGTCTCATATTCAAAGCTATCATATCAGCATCAGCCCAATTACTAATTACTAATTACTAATTACTAATTGCCCTAACTCCTTCTTCGTATTTTCTGAGCGAATTGGCTTTTTTTATAGCCTTCATAGCCTTTCGGTCAAGAGACGGCGCGAGATATTCCCAGAACGGCTTCACCTTACCCAACACCTGCGCGTCACCGCTCAGAGTATCGCGATAATGACCGTAAACCATCGAATGAAGGCGCATCATAGCCTCGTGACGGCGAGACTCGTCCCACTCCTCACCCGCGAGCCATTCGGCCACGATGGAAGGACGCGAGAAGAGTCCGCGACCTATCATCACACCTGCAAGCGACGTATAGCGCGACAATACGTCATCGATATGCGACGGATGCGTGATGTCACCGTTATATATCACCGGGTGAGCCGATCCGGCGAGCAGAGCGGCAAACTCATCGAGCCACAGTTCGCCCTGATATTGCTGACGTGCTGTGCGCGGATGCACGGTGACATGGCTGAGCGGCAGAGCGTTGACCGCATCGGCCGAAACACGCCACTCGTCGGGCGACTCAACGCCGAGACGCATCTTGAGCGAGAACTCAATATCGCTGTAACGGCCTCTCATCTCATCGCCGAGCGCGGAGAGCAGCTCGGTGTCGGCTATCATGCCCGCACCACGCCCATGGTGGACCTGAGGCGGAAACGGACACCCCATATTGATGTCAATCTGTCTGTAACCGGCCTCGGCCACAGCATCGCAGAGCATGCGAAACTCGCGCAGATCGCGCAGGATTATCTGTGGAGTCAGACGTATATCCTTATTGAAATCCGAGCCAAGGTCGCGCAGATCGCGACGGCGTATCTCACCGCGCTCCACACGCAGAAACGGAGTGTGATAGCATGTGATGCCGTCACCGTAAATCATGTGATGAAAATGACGCCATGCAGTCTCGGTAAGCCCCTGTATAGGAGCCGAAAATATCGCTTTATTGTTCATTTCTTCCATATCTGTGACAAAAATAGTGAAAATTTAGGCTATATGTGTTGTAATTGAGGAGAAAAAACGTTATTTTTGTAAAAGGGATTCTAAACCTTTTTCACCCCGTGGTGTCTAAGTAGTAAGATACCATATAATTAGTCACAACTCTATCAGTAAAATCTCTCTATGAAACTGAAACGCATACTACTTACCATGGCAGGAATCGTGGCAGCCACCTCGGCGGTCACAGCCCAGTCATATTTTGACGATGACATCTATTATGATGCATCCAAGGACAAGTCCAAGCCGGCCAAGACCGTCAAGCAGACTTACCGCACCCCCTCGACCGTGATTGTGGCGGAATATCCCGCCGCTGACACCTATAACGTCACAGGCACCCGCACCATCAGTGTGGACGATTACAACCGTCGCGGCATCTTTGCCACCGACTCGCTGACCACCGACAGCACCGCCACCGACTTTGCCTACACCCGACGCATCGAGCAGTTCTACAATCCAGAGATTGTATCCGGCTCAGGCGATCAGGAGTTGGTAAACATCTACTACATGGAGCCGGAGCGTGTCAACGTCTATGTCAACACACCCTCGGGCTACTGGGGCTATGATTATTTCTACCCCGATTTCGCATGGTATGGCCCGAGCTGGGCCTTCAACTGGCGATGGAATTCACCCTGGTATTGGAACAGTTGGTATGACCCCTATTGGTCATGGGGCTGGGGACCGTCATGGGGTTGGGGACCGAGCTGGGCATGGGGACCTGCATGGGGCCCATCGTGGGGCTGGGGCCCGTCTTGGGGCTGGAGCGGCCCGATATGGGGTGGTCCGTCATGGGGCGGCAACCGACCCACTCATCGCCCCGGAGTACGTCCGGGCTCTTCCTTCAACCGTCGACCGACAGGAGCCATCGGCACCAGCGGACGCCCCGGCCTTACTAACGGCGGACGTCCCGGCACCAACGGCTACACACGTCCTTCAGGCGTAAACGGCCGACCGTCGACCGGCACAAGCAACCGTCCGGGCGTAAATTCGACCAATCGTCGCCCCACACGTGGTGACGGCTCGGTGACAACCCGTCCCTCAAATACCAACAACGGTAATTACAACTATCCGAGCAATACAAACGGAGGTCGCGGCTCAGGTTACGGCTCAGGCTCATACAATCAGAGTTCACCCTCACGCGGCAGCTCATGGGGCACAGGCGGCGGCTCGTTTGGCGGCGGCCGTTCAAGCGGCGGAGCACGCACAGGCGGCGGTGGCCGTGGCCGTCACTGATAAGTTTACCGACGGTCTTATAAAATTATAAAGTCAACAAAGTTAAGATAATAGCTCAAAGAAATATGTAACGGCTCAAGTCTTTAGGTATTATCTTAACTTTTTTATTACTTTTTTAAACCACTCTCACAATCGACTTGTTATTAACATAGCATACTCATCCATTCAACTTGACGTTTATGAACAAGACCCTACTTATAGCTCTCAGCCTCAGCCTTTCGGCAGGGACGATGATGGCCCAGTCGGCAGTCGACGCATACTCTATATCACGTGGAGGCGACCTGCGCGGCACAGCCCGGTTTATGTCAATGGGCGGAGCGTTCACCGCTCTCGGAGGTGACATCTCCACTCTAAACCAGAATCCCGGCGGTATAGGCCTCTACCGCAGCAGCGACCTTTCGCTCACTCTTGACCTCGAACCACAGTCAATCACATCAAGCGACGGCGGCTCGGACTTAAAAACAAGCCAGACAAAGTTTAACGTCAACAACTTCGGATATATCGGAGCTGTCAATACCGGCAGCGAGACAATGCCATTCTTCAACTGGGGTGTAAGCTACTCGCGCGTGGCTTCGTTTGACCGCCGACATGGCAACATACTCAGCAACATAGGCACATCCTATACCAATATGGTGGCTGACTTCACTTCGCTTGACGGATTCACGCCCGGCACATTGGCTGAAACAAAGGACTATAATCCTTATCTCAGTTCGTCTGCTCCGTGGTCAAGCATCCTGATGTATAACTCTTACGGCATCAATCCGGCATCGGTCGACCCCAACAATACCGAATATGTAGGTCTGTTCAAATACAACGACATGCCGGGAGGCAACAACGGCTCGTCAGGCAACGCCATATATGACATCGAAGAGAAAGGCCACATTGACGAGTATTCAATCAACTTTGGCGGCAATGTCATGAATGTGCTCTATTGGGGCGTTGGTTTCGGCATTACTGACCTCGATTTCAAACAGTATGCCTATTATTCCGAAAATCTCAGCAACGCCAATGTGCCCGACGCCAATGCCGACACATACACCACAGGCAATGCCTATCCTTTCACTCTGAGCAATTACAAACACATCTGGGGCAGCGGCTTCAACTTCAAGGCCGGCGTCATCGTCAAGCCTATCAATGAGTTGCGTATAGGTGTAGCCATACACACTCCTACCTACTACAATCTTTCATACGAAGGCCAGGGCTTCACCGAATTTTACATGTCTTCGCCCGACTATCAAAACGAGGCTTACGACGGCTCTTACAGCACCGATCTCGCCAACTTTGACTGGAAACTTCAGTCACCCTGGCGGTTCATGGTGGGTGCTGCCGGTGTAATCGGCGGACGTGCCATCATCAGTGCCGACTATGAATACCGCGCCTATGGCGACATGAAGGTCAAGGACTGGGACGGTTATTCATTTGACGACGTTGACGGTGACATCAAGACCTATTATCAGTCGACCAACATACTGCGTCTCGGTGCGGAATACCGCCTCACTCCCCAGTGGAGCATACGCGCCGGCTACAGCTACGAGTCAAGCCCCGTCAAGAGCGAGATTCTCGACCCCACAGGCAGTCAAGCCAACTATATCTACACCTCAGGCCCCTATGACTACGAGACACAACCGTCATACACTCTGGACCGTTCCACCAATTATATTACCTGCGGACTCGGCTACAGATACAAGAATTTCTATGCCGACATGGCCTATGTATATCGCCACCGCAAGAGTGACTATCATGCCTTCAGCGACTACAACGAGTCGATAGGCGACCATCTGCTCGTACAAGCCCCCAAGGCAGAGCTTTCCGACAACAACAGCCAGATAGTACTCACATTAGGATTCCGTTTCTAATCACACTCAGCACCATACCCATTACAATAAATGGCCCGCAAAAAGACCTCCTCACCTCCTTCGCGTCACAACGACACGGAGGAGGTGATTGACCTTGACAATCCCGAGTTTCAGAGAGCTTGGGAATTGTTGCAATATACCAGCCAATCAGTATTTCTGACCGGCAAGGCAGGCACAGGCAAATCGACGTTTCTGCGCTACATCACACGCCATACCCACAAACCATACGTAGTGCTCGCTCCGACCGGCATAGCGGCTGTCAATGCCGGTGGCCAGACACTCCACTCGTTTTTCAGAATACCGTTCAAGCCTATCACGCCCGAAGACCCCGACTTTGACCGCAAATGCCTGGCCGAACGCATGAAATATCCGGCGGTTCTCATCAAACTCATACGTAAACTCGAGCTCATAATCATCGACGAGATTTCGATGGTAAGGGCCGACATAATAGATTTCATCGACAAACTGCTGCGCTTCTACACCCGCAATGAGCGTCAGCCATTCGGAGGCAAGCAACTGTTGCTCGTAGGCGACGTGTTTCAACTCGAGCCGGTGGTGACAGGCGACATGCGCGATATACTGCGCCCCTATTACCGCAACTTCTACTTTTTCGGTGCTCACGCTTTCTCACGAATCAGGATTGTGCCCATCGAACTGCGCAAGGTCTACCGTCAGAACGACCCGGAGTTCATAGCTCTGCTCGACCGCATACGCGCCGGCATCTCCACACCTCAGGACATAGCCCGCCTAAACACCCGCGTGTCCGTCATACCTACCCCCGGCAAGAAGGCGGCCAAAGACTTCTCCATGACACTCGCGGCGAGGCGCGACATGGTCGACCATATCAATGAGGCCCATCTCAACGCCATCAGCAAACCGGCGTTTGAATTTCACGGCATCATCAAGGGTGATTTTCCCGAAAACTCTCTGCCCACCGACCTCGACCTCTCGCTCAAAGAGGGTGCGCAGGTGGTGTTTATCAAAAATGATCCCGACCACCGCTGGGTCAACGGCACAGTAGGACGTGTATCGGCCGTGGCTGCCGATCTGCTTGAAGTAACCCTCGAGTCGGGAGCGACACATCGGCTCAAACAAGAGGTGTGGAACAATATCAAATACACCCTCAACCCCAAGACCAAAAAGATTGACGAGACCGTGCTCGGCAGCTTCACACAATATCCGGTAAAACTGGCCTGGGCACTCACAGTCCACAAGAGCCAGGGACTGACATTCAACAACGCCATCATCGACCTGGGACACGGAGCCTTTGCCGGCGGACAGACCTATGTGGCACTGTCGCGTTGCCGCAGTTTCGAGGGCATGACGCTCGCCTCGACCATAGCCGACCGCGACATCTTTGTCAATCCGTCGGTGACACACTTCGCCCGCTCGTTCAACGACCAGTCGCTCATTGACGACGCCCTCGAGAAAGCCCGTGCCGACAGTTGCTATGACAAAGCCCGCATTCATGCCGACAGGGGCGAGCTTGCCGAGGCCTTCGACATGTTTATCGAAGGTATGCGCAGCCGTCCAATACTTGACAATCAATTGCTGATGCGTTTTGCCCGACGTAAACTTTCGGTGGTCACACACATGCGAGAGCGTATAGACCTGCTTGAAGACCGTATCAGGACCGATAGCCTACGGTTTGCCGACATGGCGTGCGAATACGTGTCGCTCGGTGATGACTGCATGCAGGACGACCTTCCTCTCCCGGCCATAGCCAACTATGACAAGGCTCTGACACTCTCCCCCACCCTCGCGCCTGCACTGCTCGGACGGGCCAAAGCCTACACCATGCTTGAGGAGTATGACAAGGCAGTGACCGATTACAGGACACTGCTCGAAAAGTCACCGCTGTCACTTGAAGCCATAATTGACATGGCCGAATGTTACATGCTTCTCAACGACCTGCACAACGCGCTTGACCGATGCATGCTCGCTCTTGACATTATCAAAAACGGCGACGAGGAGTATCCGCGCCGACACCAATATCGCCTGCACACCATCCTTGCTGACATATATGACGGCGTAGGTGACACCACCCAAGCCGAGCTACACCGAAAAATCGCCCGACGACTCAGAGGGTAAGGCGATGATGCGAAAAATAAAAAAGAAAGAAAGCAATATATTTATGAACAGATCACTTCCATTCTACCCCAAAGGTATGAAATGAATGGTCGTGAGCGGCGGCCGTAGCGATGATTTTATACTGACGACGGCCGACGGAAGTGTATCGACAGTCAACGATAAGTCGGAAATGCCCGGCATGTCACCAATCACGGCTATGCCATTATAATCGACGGTCGAATGTATTTCGCCCGTAAACGGCATCACCGAAATATTGTCGGACATGACAGTCAATGCCATGCCATGCGGCGGCAGTTGCGGACCGTCATATGATATGACAGCATTTCCACACACTCCATCAGGAGTTATGACCGCATGACATCTCACCGACTGCCGCATAATAAATTGTTATTTTGATTCCGCAAATGGTAATCTCCCTAAGCCTGAGGACCGGACTCAAGCCGTCTCTTATCGGTTGCGGACGGTCTTCTGGCCTTCACGGGCACGGACATTGTCATTGCGTCCGCGTGTGCGCACAAGGGTTATGGAATCGAGATATGACACTTCGCCCGGAGCGGGAGCGTAGTGTATGGTGCCGTAGAGTGTGGAGGCCACCTTGGCCGAGTCAAGCACAAGCAGCAGACGGTTCATACCCTCGGCAGGTCCGGTAAACCATCTGTATTCGGTAGTGCCGTCATTATAATCCACAGCCATATTGAGCGTCACGGGACAATGGGTATTTATACCCTTGACCGACAGAGTATAGCGGTCGCCACGCTCCCAGTTTTTATCAGTAAAGACATTGAAGGATATAAAATCCGACACAAGCTCACGTGAATTTCGACGCGATACAAGGCCGGCCCATATATTGACCGAATCGCCGTCGAGGCTCATGCGCCGCGGAGCCTTCTCTGCCTTACCACCGGCACGCTCGGCCTCGTCGATGCGTGCCTGGAGCATCTCCTCCGTGCGCCGGCTCATCTCCATATATTTCTGGATATTGTGGCCATACCAATAGAGCGAAGTGTCGACCTGCTCGCGCGTCACGCCGTGCTTGGCATAAATCGACTGCAACAACACCTTGCGCAGCGAATCGCCGGCAAAGGACTTGGCGTCATTTTCGACCACGGCATCCCCCAGATATATATCCGCCATAAGACTCGCCATACGCTCCTCGGGTATCACATAGCCCGGAGTGCGGCTGCAAGCGGCAAGCACTATCAGGGCCGCGGCGATCAATAGGATGTTACGCATGACTGGTTGACTGAAATGATGGATAGAAACCGGTGATGGATTTCAAAAAATTATTTATTGCAGTTTTCAATTGTTGCTTTCGCTCGTCAGTTCTCTCAATGCCGAGGGTGACAGCACATAACGGTGATAGAAAATGAGCAATGCCACTATGCCACACGAGATGGCAGCATCGGCCAGATTGAACACCGGTTGGAAGAACAGGAAGTATTCGCCACCGACAAACGGCACCCACTTGGGCCAGAAGAACGAGAACAGCGGGAAATAGAGCATATCGACTACCTTGCCCATAAACACCGGAGCATAACCGCCCCCCGCAGGGAAAAGCGTAGCCACCTCGGGCGGATAAGGATTGTCGAATATCAGACCGTAGAACACACAGTCAAATATATTGCCCGCAGCCCCGGCCGTTATGAGAGCAAGACACACGAGATAGCCCGCCGGCACTCTGGCGATACGGTAAATCTTGCAGATGTACCATATGAGGGCCGACACAGCCACAATGCGAAACAGTGTAAGCGCGAGCTTGCTCCCGATGGTCATGCCGAAAGCCATGCCGTTGTTTTCGATAAACAGCAGATGAAACCACGAGAGAATGGGCATATCCTCGCCCAGATAGAAGGAGGTTTTGACCCACACCTTCAATATCTGGTCGAGGATTACCGTAATGACAATTATTATAGCAACTAAAGTGCCTCTTGAACACATAATTATTTTTTCTGCATATTCTTTGCCTCGACACTGCGAGTGGCATGCGGCACAGCGCGGAGACGCTCCTTGGGGATAAGTTCGCCGGTCTCGCAACATACACCATACGTCCTGTTCTCGATGCGTATAAGCGCGTTCTGGAGATGCTGTATGAATTTCATCTGACGTGTGGCAAGCTGACCGGCCTCCTCTTTGGAGAGGGTTGTCGCCCCCTCTTCAAGCACCTTGAATGTAGGCGAAGTGTCGGCTATGTCGTTGCCGTCGGTGTTGTTGATGTTAGCGCGGAGGGAGTCATACTCTTTCTGAGCCTTAGTGAGTTTTTCAAGGATCAGAGCTTTAAACTCCTGAAGCTCCTCATCGCTATAACGCTTCTTCTCGCTCATAGTGGATGTGTATTAGGCAGTGGATATGTTGATTCTGTTCGTAATGTTAACGTTTTATTTGTTTAACGAAATTTTAACGTAAATGTTCACGTCATCTATATCAAGTTGACTCACTCCCTCGGCGGCAGGGTCGACGGTGGCAATGTCAAGCGAGTTGGCGAGCACCTGACGCGAGATGTAGTCGGCATGTTCGCGTAGGGCTTCGTCGGTAGCCTCTGACGATGAGAATATGAGGCTGATGCGGTCGGTGACCTCAAAACCGCTCTGCTTACGGATATTCTGCACACGGTTGACAATCTCGCGTGCTATGCCCTCGCGCTTAAGCTCGGGAGTAACAGTGACATCGAGTGCGATGGTCACGGGGCCGTTGTTGGCCACAAGCCATCCGGGGATATCCTCCGAGATTATATCCACGTCACAGGCATCGACACGTGTCTCGACACCGTTGATCGTAAGATTGATATATCCGTCGGCTTCAAGAGCGGCCACTCCGGCGTGATCGAGGTTTTTGATGGCCTCGGCCACGGCTTTCATGTTCTTGCCATGCTTCGGGCCGAGCTTCTTGAAGTCGGGACGCGCGCTCTTGACGATGATATTCTCGTCACCCGACACTATCTTGAGGTTCTTGACATTTATTTCATCCTTGACCAGACCCGAGATAGCCTCGAGCATCGAACGCATGTCGGCGTCGAGCGCGGGCACCATAAGGGTGCTCAGCGGCTGGCGCACCTTGATGTTGACCTTGCGGCGGAGGGCAAGTGACATCGACACAATGTCCTGTGCCAGACGCTGACGCTTCTCAAGCTCGGGAGCGGAGAGCGAGGCGTCGACAGCTGGGAACGAGGCAAGGTGGACCGACACGTCCGATCCGGTCAGAGCGCGATAGAGCTCGTCGGCATAGAACGGAGCGAAGGGTGCTATTAGGCGCGACACTGTCTCGAGACAGTGATAGAGTGTCTGATAAGCTGCGGTGTCACCGTTCCAGAAACGTTTACGGTTGAGACGCACATACCAGTTGGAGAGCGAGTCGACAAACTCAGAGACGGCACGTGCCGCACGGGTTGGCTCGTAATCGTCGAGAGCCTCGATGACGTCACCCACGAGGGTGTTGAGCAGCGAGAGCACCCAGCGGTCTATCTCGGGACGCTCGCTCACGGGGATAGCCTGAGCCGCAGGATCGAAGCCGTCAAGGTTGGCATAGAGAGCGAAGAATCCGTATGTATTATATAATGTGGAGAAGAACTTGCGCGAAGTCTCGGCTACACCGTTCTCGTCATATTTGAGGTTATCCCATGGCGAGGAGTTGGAAATCATGTACCAGCGCACTGGGTCGGCTCCGAACTTCTCTATCTGACCGAAGGGGTCGACAGCGTTGCCCAGACGCTTTGACATCTTGTTGCCGAACTTGTCGAGCACAAGACCGTTTGACACAACGGCCTTGTAGGCCACCGAGTCAAATAGCATGCCGGCGATGGCGTGGAGCGTAAAGAACCATCCGCGGGTCTGGTCGACACCCTCGGCGATGAAATCGGCGGGATACACCTCACGGTTGTCAAACGCCTCCTTGTTTTCAAACGGATAGTGTATCTGAGCATAAGGCATGGAGCCTGAGTCAAACCACACGTCGATGAGGTCTTTCTCGCGATACATCGGTTTTCCGGTGGACGAGAGCAGAATGATGTCATCGACATAGGGACGATGGAGGTCTATGCGGTCATAATTCTCCTTGGAGTAGTCACCGGGTACAAATCCGGCCTTGCGATAGAGATTCTCCTTCATGAGTCCGGCCTCGACGGCACGGTCCATCTCAGCGCAAAGCTGCTCGACCGATGATATGCACAGCTCTTCCGAGCCATCCTCGGTGCGCCATATGGGGAGCGGAGTGCCCCAGTAACGGCTGCGAGAGAGATTCCAGTCCTGAAGATTTTCAAGCCACTTGCCAAATCGGCCCGAACCGGTCGACGCAGGCTTCCAGTTGATGCCCTCGTTGAGCTCCATCAGACGCTCGCGCACGGCTGTGGTCTTGATAAACCAACTGTCGAGCGGATAGTAGAGCACCGGCTTGTCGGTGCGCCAGCAGTGGGGATAGTTGTGGGTGTGCTTCTCTATCTTAAACACCTTGTCGGTGGCCTTGAGCTCCATGCATATCTTCACGTCGAGTGTCTCGGCGTCGGGAGCGGCATCGGGGTCGTAGGCATTCTTGACATACTGTCCCTGCCAGGGTGTGTAGGCCTCGACATCAACCATCTCCTCGACAAACTTGGGGTCGAGGTCGCTGAGCAGATAGAAACGTCCCGACATGTCGACCATCGGACGGATGTTGCCGTCGCGGTCTATGAGATGGAGCGGCGGCACACCGCTCTGCTTTGACACACGAAGGTCGTCGGCACCGAATGTGCCGGCTATATGTACGATGCCCGTACCGTCGTCGGTAGTAACATAGTCACCGGGGATGACACGAAACGCACCCTCGCCCGGATTGACCCACGGGAGGAGCTGCTCGTAGTCGATGCCCACGAGATCAAGGCCCTTGACCTGCGCGGCCACTTCATAGGGCACGAGCTTGTCGCCCTTGACATAGCCGTCCATGGGGAGCGATGCGGCCTTGGGATTGAAAAGCGAGGCCATGAGAGCGTCGGCCACCACTACCGTGATAGGTTTGCCCGAATAGGGATTGTAGGTGCGTACGATATTATACTGTATCTCCGGACCCACGGCAAGCGCGGTGTTGGAGGGAAGTGTCCAGGGGGTTGTGGTCCATGCCAGGAAGTAGGGTGTGCCCCACTTGAAGAGGATTTCGCGATAGGGAGCCAAAGCGGGCGAATCATTGTCGACCACCTTAAACTGAGCCACACACGTTGTGTCCTTTACATCGCGGTAACATCCGGGCTGGTTGAGCTCGTGAGAACTCAGACCTGTGCCGGCTGCGGGCGAATAGGGCTGGATGGTGTAGCCTTTGTAGAGATAACCTTTCTTGTAAAGCTCGCCGAGAAGCCACCACACGGTCTCGATGTAGCGGTTGTCATAGGTGATATAGGCGTTGGGCATGTCCACCCAGTAGCCCATGCGCGAAGTAAGGTCTTCCCACTCGCCCGTAAACTTCATCACCTCACGACGACAAGCGGCGTTATATTCGTCGACCGAAATCTTCTTTCCTATGTCCTCCTTTGTTATACCAAGGTTTTTCTCCACTCCGAGCTCTACGGGCAGACCGTGAGTGTCCCAGCCGGCTTTGCGCTTTACCTGGAAGCCCTGCATGGTCTTGTAACGGCAGAAAATGTCCTTGATGGTACGTGCAAGCACATGGTGGATGCCGGGACGGCCGTTGGCTGAGGGCGGGCCCTCGAAAAACACAAACGAGGGACATCCCTCACGCTCCGACATGGTGCGGTGAAACACATTTTCGTCGCTCCACATTCCGAGCACACGATTGTTGATTTCGGGCAGATTCAGCCCTGAATATTCTTTAAATCTCTTGGCCATGATGAGATGAATTTACTTAAAAGGTTAAACCCTCCACATAAAGGGTGCTAAAAAGCTCCGCAAAATTAGCAAAATTCTGTGGTAAAAACTACTACCATGACTAAAAACTATACGTTTTTCAATCCGAAAGTTTACTGACACATACTACTTGACATAGAAATCGATGAGGCGGTCGATGGCGCGGGTGCAGGCGGGACAGAAGGCCGGGGCTGTGTTGGTGCGCATGCGGCAGTCGTCGGCGGGACGGTAGACTCCCTTGAACTGATAGCCGCCCCCTTCATACACTCCCACCGGATATCGGGCGGCATCCGCCACAGGCGTTGGCACAGGTGTGGAGGGCGCGAGCAAATCCTGCCATTTTGACGCGAAATCGGTGAGAGTGGTGAGATTGGGCTCCCATGGCTCGACTCCTGCAATGTATATGGGGTCGGACATATCGTCGCCCTCGTAAAAATACTCATCGCCGAGCCCTCCGAAGCTGTGACCGAACTCATGGACCACAACCGACTTGAAATTAGAATGTCCGGCCGTGGTGAGAGTGTAGAAATTATAGATGCCACCGCCGCCATATTCGTTTGTGTTGGCGAGAATCACGACATGCTCGTAGGGTATGCCGGCAAGGGCATCGTGTATGCGTCTGACATTGCCTGTGGTCAGATAGCGGTCGGCATAAAATGTGCTGAAATTGGAGCCTACGGCTGTGGATTTCCACTCGCCGAGACGTGGCACACTCACTCCGCTGTCGGCCGACGGAGCCGCAACGGCCACAAAGTTGAAATCATCGGCCCGCTCACTGAACGGCTCATGTGAGAGTATGGCCTTGACTGCCGTCTCGGCATCCCCGTAAAACTTGTCGGCCTCGGCTGCGGTGTAACCCTCGGCAAGAATAGCCACGTCTATGGCGCGCGATGGCTCACCACCTTTATGTATATAGCGGTGAGGGTTGGAGACGACTCCCGACATGTCGGCGATCAGTATGTCGGACGGCTCGACCGTATGGGTCATGAAGCCCATGACGTTTCCGTCCACACCCCACAGCTCCACACTGACATTGGCAGCCCTCTTGGGAACAGGCACGAGAAACGTATTCTCAAAAGCCCTGGCCGTGCGCGTGGCTTCGGGCGTGGAATACCATTCCTGAAACAGCGTGGAGAACGATGTCACATAGAGCGTATCAGCCGTCACGGCGTCTGTCATGACGATGCGTCCGTTGCCTCGAAGCGGCACAGCCGAAAGGTTGTGGCGGCGTCCGGCCCAGCCTTGGCTCCGGCTCGCGCAGTCAAGCAGCAAAGTACAACCGGCATCCGGCCCGGCTTTGCCTCCGAATATGTAGTCGAGCCGCAGGGTGGAGTCGGCAAAATGTTTATCGAAATCCTGTGAATGCAGCGGCATTGCAGTCAAGGCCACTGCAATTGAGAAGAAGAGTGTGGTCGGTCTCATGATATTGATGTTGTAAAAAAACATCAAGGATGGGCGGCATGATATATGCAGTCCATCCTCGAGATTTTGTTTGAAATGTAAGCTGTAAGGCTTATTCTGCGGCGGGAGCCTCTGCCTCGGCGGGAGCTTCCTCAGCGTTAGCAGCAGCCTCTGCCTCAGCGGCGGCGGCAGCGAGTTCAGCCTTCTTCTTGGCTACTTCCTCGGCCTTAGCCTGGTTCTTGGCCTGCTCAGCCTCAAGACGAGCCTTTGCGTCAAGCTCCTTCTTATCGGCGAGAGTTGCGCGGAACTTGTCGGCTACCTGCTGTTTCTGAGCCTTCCAGGCCTCGAAACGACGCTGTGCCTCAGCTTCGTCAAATGCACCTTTCTTCACGCCACCCTGAAGGTGCTTCATCAGGAGGACGCCCTCGTTGGAGAGGATAGTACGAACGGTGTCAGTAGGCTGTGCACCGACGTTAACCCAATACAAAGCACGCTCGAAGTTCAAAGTTACTGTAGCAGGATTAGTGTTCGGATTATAAGAACCTATCCTTTCAATAAATTTACCATCTCGTGGTGCCCTGCTATCGGCGATAACAATTGGATAGAACGCATAGTTCTTACGACCATGACGTTGCAGTCTGATTTTTGTTGCCATTAAAGTGATTTGTATTAGAATTCGGGCGCAAAGTTACAACTTTTCCCCGGCACGTGCAAATTACGGATGATGTTTTTTCAAAAATTTCAGAAATTATATCCAAGTGAGAATGTCACTCTGTTTTCATGAAATTTCACGGATGAATCATTATACATGTTACACAAGCCAAATGAGCCGGACACACCGAAATAGAAGTGGTCATAAGCCAGTCCTACTCCCGCGCCCCAAAGCACATCAACACGATTCATATTGCCATCATCACCATAGATACTGCTTGACATATCGATATTTTTTCCGCTGATGTGCTCCTTGCCGGAAAAGCCCACTTCAAGCTCGGGGCCGGTAAACAGATGCAGACGCACATCCCGAGTGAAATCAAAGTGATAACCGGCCATAACAGGGACACGCATACCGAACTTGCGGACTGAGACTCCATCCAGTACAATATCGTCCTGAAACAAATCCACCCAGTCTTTCTTGACCGAATATGTATTATAATACAATTTCAGGCCCGGTTCAACGTAAAAATTAGCCACAACGGGGATATTATATATTCCTCCAAACTCGACACCGCCGCCATTATTGAAAAATTTGATTCCGACAGGGCCTCCTGTTATTTTACCGGGGCAGGTAACTTCTCCACCCACACGGATACCGAAATAAGCCCGATTGGCAGGATTGTCAACCAGATAACTTTGAGCACTCGCACTTACCACACCAAGTGCGACCAATGCCGATAATAAGAATCGTTTCATGACTTTTTTAGGTTTATTATCATAAATTGCCTATAGACATCACAAATCTACCTATTATTTCAAGACCAAACAAATGCGACACGAAAAAACGCATAATTATACCTACATTATGACCATTATTTCACGACAATCCCATTCGCATCATGGGATACATGCTCCTTTTCGACATACAGCCGAAATATTATTGGCATGATGTCACGACATACTTCATTTTTATGTAATTTTGCATGTCACAATCATAACACATCACTTATGAAAAGAGAATGGACCAAGATAAAAGAGTATGATGACATACTTTTTGAACGTTATGGCAAGATAGCCAAAATCACCATCAACCGTCCGGAGGTGTATAATGCCTTCCGCCCCCACACCAACTTCGAGATGCTCGATGCCATGGCCTATTGCCGCGAGGCAAGCGACATAGGCGTGATAATTCTCACCGGCGCGGGCGACAAGGCCTTCTGCTCGGGCGGTGACCAGAAAGTAAAGGGCATCGGCGGATATATCGACGACAACGGTGTGCCTCGCCTCAATGTGCTCGACCTCCACAAAGCCATACGTTCCATACCCAAACCGGTGATAGCCATGGTCAACGGCTATGCCATAGGCGGCGGCCACGTGCTTCATGTGGTGTGTGACCTGACCATAGCCTCTGACAACGCCCGCTTCGGACAGACCGGCCCCAAGGTAGGAAGTTTTGACGCCGGTTTCGGTTCGAGCTATCTTGCCCGCTGCGTGGGTCAGAAGAAAGCCCGCGAGATATGGTTTCTCTGCCGTCAATACACGGCCAAGGAAGCCGAAGAGATGGGAATGGTCAACAAGGTGGTGCCCTTTGACCGCCTCGAGGATGAGACTGTGGAATGGTGCGAGACAATACTCAGCCGTTCTCCGATGGCTATACGCATGATCAAACGGGCTCTCAACGCCGAGCTTGACGGCCAGCGCGGCATGATGGAGTTTGCCGGCGATGCCACTCTCATGTATTACCTCATGGCCGAGGCTCAGGAGGGCAAAAACGCATTTCTTGAGAAACGTACCCCCGACTTTGATCAGTTCCCGAAATTTCCCGGCTGATGAAAGCCTCGTGGCATAAACATCGGCTCGACTTCCGCTTCACCGCCATCACCTCGCGCGACAGTCTCACATTCAAGGACACCTATTATATAAAGGTGTGGGACGAGCAGTCGCCCGAGATGACGGGCATCGGTGAGGCCGGACTGTTTCGCGGCCTCAGTTATGACGACCGCCCCGATTATGAAAGCTTGCTGACCCGTGTATGCTCCGATATAGACATGTACACCGCATCAACCGACGGCCTGGCCGAATATCCCTCCATACGTTTCGGAGTGGAGACCGCCCTGCGCGACCTTGCCGGAGGCGGTGTGCACCGGCTGTTTGACACACCGTGGAGCAACGGCCGGGGAGCTATTACGATAAACGGTCTGATATGGATGGGCGACCGCGAGACAATGCGCAGCCGCATAGAGACAAAACTTGCCGAGGGGTTCGGATGCATAAAGGTAAAAATCGGAGGCATCGACTTCGGCCAGGAGCTGGAACTGCTCGCCTATCTGCGTTCGCTCGCGCCCGACATAGAGATACGGATCGACGCCAACGGAGCTTTCAGGCCCGACGAAGCTCTCGGCCGACTCGACCGGCTCGCCAAGATAGGCATACACTCCATCGAGCAGCCTGTACGTCAGGGCCAATGGGATGAGATGGCGCGCATATGTGCCGACAGTCCGATAGCCATAGCTCTTGACGAGGAGCTGATAGGTATTAACGACAATGACACTCGACGCCGTATGCTCGACTCGGTGAAGCCCGATTATATAATACTCAAACCGACTCTTACCGGAGGCTTCGAGGCTTCGGACGCCTGGATAACCCTTGCCGCCGAGCGTGGCATCGGATGGTGGGCTACATCGGCTCTTGAGTCAAATATCGGCCTCAATGCCATAGCCCAATGGGTGTCAGCCCATGACACCATAATACCTCAAGGACTGGGCACTGGACAACTGTATCAAAACAACATAGCGTCTCCCCTCGTCCTCTCGGGCGACAGGCTGCGATATGACACAGAGAAAGACTGGGGAAAGATATGATAACATCCGACAGCATACTCACTCCTGCAGCAAGAGAGTTTATCGCCCAATGGTATGACGGCAGTCAATACATTAAAGCCCACACCTCAGGCTCGACAGGCGCGCCTAAAGAGATAGACCTCGACAAAAACGACATGAGGGCATCAGCTCGAGCCACCATAGAGTTTTTCGGTCTGAACGCCGGTTCGACACTCCTGATCCCGCTTTCGCCTGACTATATAGCAGGCAAAATGCAGATCGTACGAGCCATAGAGGCTGGATGCCGGCTTATAACCGAACCGCCATCCTCCCGGCCATTTACAGCATATGACGGCGCGTGTACGCTCATCCCCGTTGTGCCGTCACAACTCGAAGGACTATTGGATTCGCCTTTTGTCAGCAGGGCTGAAAACATCATCATAGGCGGCGCGCCTCTCTCTCCCGGCCAAGAGCGTAGCCTGACGTCTGCCGGACTCAACGCGTATGCCACCTATGGCATGACAGAGACATGTAGCCACGTGGCACTCAGACGTATAGAACAGGACTCTTACCGCGGACTGCCGGGATTTGACTTCTCGACCGACAGCCGCGGATGTCTTGTAATCGACAGCTCGACCATGTCGTTCGGACGGCTGATCACCAATGACATGGTGAACCTTTCCGGCACAAATGAATTTGAATGGCTCGGACGATATGACAATGTGATAAACTCGGGCGGAGTGAAAATCTACCCAGAGGAAATAGAACGAGTCATGGCTCCGATGCTCCCTGTCGGAGCGACCGCCTATGTGACCTCGCGCGCCAGCGAGCGTTGGGGCCGTGAGGCCGTGATAGTGACCGACAGCCGCGAGGTGACAGCCGAATTGCTCGTAAGGCTCAAGGATTTGTTACCGCAACACCACGCTCCGCACGACATCATCTATCTCGACCACATACAGCTCACTTCTTCAGGAAAAATAATAAGACAACAGATATGATACTGCAAACCGAAATCACTCTGCGACCCTATGGCCGCGGCATACATATGGTAGGCGGCGAAATCATGAGGGCATTGCCAAAACTCCCCACCAAGGGCATACTCAATCTGCTCATAAAACATACGTCAGCCGCCCTTGCCATCAACGAGAATGCCGACCCGGATGTAAGGGCTGACCTCGAGACTATCTTTGACAGGCTTGTGCCTGAAAACGCGCCCTATTATCTTCACACTTTTGAAGGCTCGGACGACATGCCGGCCCATGCCAAGTCGATAATCGCCGGTGTTTCGCTTACAATCCCCATCACCGACGGACGTCTCAACTTAGGCACATGGCAGGGTATATATCTATGTGAGTTTCGCAACCACGGCGGCCCGCGCCATTTAGTCGCAACCGTTATCGGAGACGTTTAGCGAGTGTTTAGAGTTTAAAGGTTATCAATATGAAACGAATTGAGCTACAGGCTAATCACCTGCAACTCAATTCATGTCAAATATTCAGTAATATAATTGTATCTAATTATTTAGAATCGACTCTTTTCATTTGTACCGGCTCCACGACCCTTGTAACGGTCACGACTGGAGTTGAATGTGTACTGTAGAGTCAAGTAGAATGAACGGCTTAAATCCGTAACACAGACGTAACGGGTTATATCTTTACTGAATGTAGTAACACCATAATTACGCTTATTGAAGAGGTCGTTTGCCTCGGCAGAAACACTGAAGCTATTGTTACAGAATGCCTTGTACAGTTTGGCGTTCAGGTAAGAACAGGATTTACGATACATGTTCCTGTCATTGCCTGCGCTTTCCCATGCCATATCTACGTTTAACCATATATCATAGGGAAGATGTATGGCATTTTGCCACTGCACCATTCCTTGTGGATTATTCAAGTGTTTACACCCTTTCCAAGTGTCTATTGTAAACCACTGCTTTGTTATACCAAGGTTTACCCGCGGTTCCCAGATGCCGACGTTGAAACTTGTCCCTATAAAAGCACGGATTGAATGTATCTCCGGAAAATTATCCAGAGTCATGAGTTTCATTTCGCCGCTTTCTCCGTAGGGCTTGGTTGTAGATATGATGGGATCCTTTTTATAGGTATACGACAATTGTGCGAAAAATCGTCTCCATGCCCCGGTAAGTTCTACAGTGTGTATCTTCTCAGGCTTAAGATATGGATTTCCACCTTGAAGTGTGTAACGGTTGATATAATCGATTGCACCATCCAGCTCGCCATAATTTGGCCGTTTTGTCTTACCGGTATAGTTTATTGAAAGCTGGACTTTATCTACCGTCGTGGACATAAAGAAGGAGGGAAATAGATTATTATACGTCTTACTCTGTTCATCTTTTTTCTGCTCGTTTTCCAAATAATCGAAATTCACGTGCTCATACCTCAATCCGGCTCCAAAACTGAAACGACCGAATGTCTGTCTGAAATCAAGGAATCCGGCAATATTTTTTTCGTCAACCCGTGTATTCGCATCATCTATGATTTCTGCGTCAGTCATATAATCGGATGAGAAGCGAGAGGATACGAATTCCTCCCCGGCCTCAATCGTTCCTTTCCATACAGGATAACTTAAAACAAGTTTCTCCGCAAACATACGTCCCCTGCTCGTTCCGAGGGAGTTTATCAACGAGTTTCCATCTGTCACACTGATTCCATCCACCGTAATATTGGATCGGGACTTATTCCACAGATAATCGGTATTCAGATCAATACCAAGTTCCCCGATCTTGCCATTATAATAGATATTGGCATAATGCCGTGGGAGTTTCTTTGTGTCGCCTGACCGTACGCTTGTGGCTACGTCTAAAAGCTCTCCGTTAGCCGACAATTCAGTCACATGGGAGTGATGCATCTTGTCACTTGTAATTCCATTGCTGTAATAAGCTCCTATTGAATGTTTCTCATTAAACATATATGAGAACCCGGCCTTTCCGAAAAAATCTTTCACGTTACCGTGTCCCTTCTGGGCTATCTCTTCTTCCCATAACTGAGAAGAGTTGGATATTCCATATTGGTTGCTCTGAAACTTCGCTATTGCCCCACCGAAATTGGCGAATACCTCCAGTCCGCCTGTCCTATATTTGAAATTCACTTGATTCACATTAGAGAAATATTTATTCTCCCTGAGGACAGTCCGAAGCAAACTGCTGAAACCATCTCCCTGCGGCCGTTTAGTTGTTATACGGATTACGGAATTGACCGATGCGTCATATCTGGCTCCCGGATTTGTAACGACCTCTACGTTTTTTATATCAGCCGAACTTATCTGCATGAGTTCGTTGGAATCCCGTATAAGACGACCATTGATATAAATCGCCGGAGAACCTTTACCGAAAACCTCAAATGACCCATCGCGTCCGACAACCATAGGGACTTGAACCAAAACATCCTCGGCTGTGCCGGCATGTTCAAGCTGTGTCCCTGCAACATTCGTCACAAGGGCATCTCCTTTTATGGCTGTTACCGGGCGATTTGATTTTACCACGACTTCACCAAGCATGGTACTTTCAATATCAAGGACAATTATACCTAAATCACCCGTCAGGGGAATATCAAGGGTTTGAGAGGCATAACCAATAGAAGAGATTTTAACTAACTTGGGACTATCCCAATTTCCACTGAAAATAAAAGTCCCATCTTTGTCAGTGACAGTACCTGCGAGATATGTAGAGTCGGCTTTCAGTAAGACAACATTTACAAAATCTATTGGAGTTTTGTTTTCATCTACAACAACACCTTTCAAATTGGGCGAGAGAGCAATATCAACGACTGATTGCCTCGTGGCATTTGTATGTGCAAATGCCGCGAACGGCATCACGACCATAAGATATAAAATCGATTTGATTATTAGATTATTCATTTGCCGATATTTTTCGGCAAAGGTCGGCAGAAAATATGACTTCGGGATAAAACAAGTTTTATTCGCCGGAATTTTTAGCGAGATTTCTCCGGATTCGGCTCAGATAAACCGGCGTAACAAGCAGATAAGAGGCAAGATCCTTTAAAGAGACAATATCCATAATTTGAGGACATTGATTGATTAAATCAAGATAACGTTCTGTCGGAGTCTTGCGGTAGAGTTCAAGATAACGGGAATAAATCTCACTGAACAGGACACCGTTAATAGAGGAAAGATTACCCTCAAACGTGGCATCAACCAATCCCCTTGCTTCTGACATTCGTATTTGCAATACAGAAGAATCAGCCCCGGCTTTGATTGTAATTTCGGAAGGGCGGCAATTATAAGAATTGTAGAAGTCTGCGACAATCTCACCCTCAAAAGCAAACCCTACAACAGCCTCATTGCCGGAGGCTGTGAGAACGGTATATTTGAAATAGCCGGATTCCACCACTCCAAGAAATTTGCCGGTCAGTCCTTGTTGTACAAAGGTTTCTCCTTTTGCATAATGGCACGAACGCCCATTCTCCCGACAATAATCCTTTATCGCCGAGAGTTGTCCAATCAGAGAATCGTATTGATTAAACTGTGCCATATAGTCTTGGTGAAGTTTAGTTGGAGTTAAGAGTTTAAAGTATCGGTTAAACTCCCTTAAACTCTAAAGCTACTCCTCATCCTTGAAGAGCTTGTCTTCGCGGTCGAGGTTGTAGTCCCTGGCCAGAAGGGCAAGAAATTTTGAAATCTGGGCCACGGCGTCGAGGGTGTCGGGCGTAATCTCCTTGCCCTGCAGACGCAACATAAGCATACCGTAAAGAGCATTGAAACAAGTCTCGATTTCACCGACAGGAGTGTCACCGGCCTTGGCGCGAAGTTCGACGATATAAGGCAAAGTCTTGTAAAACTCAGCGGTATATTCCGGGAAACGCGGGTCTTTGAGCAGTGCCAGATGCAGGTCGGTGAGCTGGATGATAACATTTTTATTGAGCTGAAGGTGGCCGGTCTTTTCGACACCCTCGCGACGCATCATGTCGATAAGCGACTCATACCACTCCACCATCTCCTTGCGTTGGGCATCGGTGAGCTGAAATCGGTCAATGACACTGGCCGTTATGCGGTCTATATCAAGATTGTTGGCACGTATTATATCCTCTATCTGCCACATATACAGCAGATATTCGGCGATATTCTCTTTGTGTTTCTGTGAAGCGATAATCATGTCGGAAACTATTTGATGCTACAAAATTAACGAAATTGAGCGGGAAAGTGTTAATTTTGCATGAAAATATTCACCTGTATGCAATCCACTTCCCACCTGTCATGCAATCTGCTTGCCGACCTGCTCACGGCCCACGGCGTGCGTCGCGCCGTATTGTCGCCAGGCAGTCGCAACACACCTCTGATACTCGCACTGAGCCGACGCGAGGAGATGGAGTGTCATGTGGTCATCGACGAACGTTCGGCCTCGTTCATAGCCCTCGGCATGAGCATCCAGACGGGCGAGCCGGTGGCTCTCGTGTGCACGAGCGGTACCGCACTGCTCAACTATGCTCCGGCTGTGGCCGAGGCGTTTTACAGACACATTCCCCTCGTTGTAATTTCGGCCGACCGTCCCGAGGAATGGATTGACCAGGACGACTCGCAGACCATATGGCAGCAGGACGCTCTCGCCCCCTATGTGAAGCGCAGTTGTGACATCTCGGCCAGAATAGATTTTCCCAACGGTCCGTGGTGGACCGACCGCATGATCAACGATGTGTTGCTCGAATGTGTCAACGGACGTCCCGGTCCGGTGCACATCAACGTGCGCCTTGACGCGCCGCTCCACACATTGTCGGAATATGACAGAGGGTCGGCACGCGTGGTGACAATGATTTCGCCGGCCGCACAGCTCCCTGTGAGCGAGATCCGCGCCCTGGCCATGTCGCTGGCATCGCCCCGCAAGGTGCTCATAATAGCCGGATTTCATCAACCTGACGAGAAGCTCAACCGCGCCCTCACGCGGCTTGCCTCACTGCCCAATGTAGCCGTGATGACCGAGAGCATTTCCAACATGCACTCGCCAAAATTCATCGACCGCATCGATTCGACTCTCTGCCGTCTCTCCGACGGAGAGCGCGAGAGCCTGCGTCCCGACACAGTGATAACCCTCGGGGGAGCCATCGTGTCGCGCCACATCAAAGACTGGCTCAGAAACATCCCCGAGTTCGACCACTGGCACGTAGGCATAAGCCACACCACCATCGACTGCTTCAAACATCTGAACCGGCGCATCGACATGGATGCCACAATATTCATGGGTCAGATGGCCGCCGCGTTGAAACCTCACAGGGCGGCATCGCAATATGCCGACCTGTGGCACGAAGTCGCAGACCGCGCGCGCAGACTCCATGACGCCTATGTGGCCGCAGCTCCATGGAGTGACCTCAAAGCAATGGCCGGCATATTTGCCCGACTACCGCACAGATGTAACCTGCACCTGTCAAACGGCACCCCCATACGCTACGCCCAACTGCTGAACCACCCGCGCATACACCGCAGCGAATGCAATCGAGGCGTCAGCGGCATTGACGGATGCACGTCGACAGCACTGGGTGCATCGGTGTACTATCTGGATAGTACACTCCTGATTTCAGGCGACATGAGCTTTCAATATGACCTCGCGGCTCTGTCTTCGACCCTCATGACACCCCGCTTCAAAATGATAGTCATATGCAACGGCGGTGGCGGCATATTCAGATTCATACCGGCCACCTCCTCACTGCCAGAGACAGAGCGATATTTTGCCGTTGGCACCCGGCTACCGTTGCGCGACCTGTGTAACGGCTACGGCATAGCCTTCTTCGAAGCCGACTCAGACGAATCTCTTTCCGAAGCAATGCAGGCAATGCTCGCCGTCACCGACCGTCCGGCTCTTCTCGCGGTGCATACGCCACCGGAAATTTCAGCCCTCACGCTGAAAAATTATTTCACTCACCCCACTGCCGGCAAGGTATAAAAAAGTTGCATATTGCCCGACAATTCACTACTTTTGCACCACACTAAAACAACAACGCAAATCTCATATCATGACAGTAGTAGACAGATTTCTGCAATACGTCAAGTTTGACACGCAAAGTGACGAACTCACCAATATGACACCCTCGACCCCGGGCCAGATGATATTTGCCCAACATCTTGAAAAAGAACTCCGGTCGATGGGGCTTAAAGACATCTCGCTCGACGAAAACGGCTACCTCATGGCCACCCTCCCCGGCAACACCGACGCTGAGGTGCCCACCATCGGATTCATAGCCCATCTCGACACATCGCCCGACATGAGCGGCCACCACGTCAGCCCCCGCATAGTCAAGGACTATGACGGCAACGACATCACGCTCAACCAGGCCGACGGCATCATACTCTCCCCCACCCAGTTTCCCGAACTGCTCGACTACAAGGGCCAGGACCTCATTGTGACCGACGGAAACACTCTGCTCGGAGCTGACGACAAAGCCGGCATAGCCGAAATCATCACGGCGGTAGAGTATCTTCAGCAGCACCCCGAAATCAAGCACGGCGACATACGCATAGCCTTCAATCCAGACGAGGAGATAGGCCAGGGCGCACACAAGTTTGACGTCGACCTGTTTGGTGCCGACTGGGCCTACACCATGGACGGTGGAGCCATCGGCGAGCTGGAATATGAGAATTTCAACGCCGCCGTGGCCAAGGTGACATTCAAGGGATGCAACGTCCACCCCGGATATGCCAAGCACAAGATGCTCAACTCCATACGTGTAGCCAACCAGTTTATCATCATGCTCCCCCGCTGGGAGACCCCCGAGCACACCGAAGGCTACGAAGGATTCTATCACCTCGTGTCAATCGAAGGATCGGTAGAGCAGACCGTGCTCACCTACATCATCCGCGACCACGACCGCGACCGCTTCGAGCGTCGCAAGAAAGAGCTGGAGCACCTCACACGCAAAATCAACCACGAGTTTCCCGGCTGCGCGTCAATCGAGCTGAAGGACCAGTATTACAACATGCGCGAGAAAATCGAGCCCGTGATGCACATCATCGACATCGCCGTCGAGGCCATGAAAGAGTCGGCCGTCACCCCCAAAGTGCAGCCCATCCGCGGCGGCACCGACGGAGCACAGCTCTCGTTCAAGGGTCTCCCCTGCCCCAACATCTTTGCCGGAGGCCTCAACTTCCACGGACGTTATGAGTTCGTGCCCATTCCATCAATGGAAAAAGCTACCGAAGTCATCGTGGCCATAGCCCGTCTGACAGCCGCCAAGGCATGAAAACACTTGTCATAGTCACCGGTCCTACCGGAAGCGGCAAGACCGACCTTGCAATAGATATTGCCGAGAGCCTCGACACTGAAATAGTGTCGGCCGACTCTCGGCAAATTTTTCGCGGCATACCGATAGGCACAGCCGTCCCCTCGCCCGAACAACTTGCGCGCGTGCGCCATCACTTCGTAGAGACTCTCGGGCTTGAGGAATATTACAGCGCGGCCATGTATGAGGAGGAAGCCCTCGCCACGCTCGACACAATATGGGCCACACGCGACTATGCCGTGATGTGTGGCGGCTCGATGATGTATATCGACGCCGTGACCAAAGGCATCGACCCGCTTCCGACCATTTCGGCCGATATACGCGACAAGGCTCTCGATATATATAACAAAGGTGGTATCCCCGCACTCATCAACACTCTCCGCACCCTCGACCCCGCTTATCTCACCGACTGCGACCTCAACAATCACCGACGTCTCGTGCATGCCATAGAGATTTCACTCCAGGGGGGAGTGCCCTACTCGTCACTGCGTAGCGGAGAGTCGAAAAAGAGAACTTTCAGAGTGATAAAAATGGCGATAAACCATAGCCGCGAGGCTCTTTTCGACCGCATCAACCATCGTGTCGACGCCATGATCGAGGCCGGACTGGAGCAGGAGGCGGCACGTGTGTATCCGCTGCGACATCTCAACTCGCTCAACACAGTCGGATACAAGGAACTGTTTGCCATGATGGACGGCACAATGCCACGCGAAACAGCAATCCCTCGCATAGCCAAAAACACACGCGTCTATGCCAAAAAGCAATTGCTCTGGCTCTCCAAAGACCCGTCGGTCATACTCCTCGACCCCGCCAGCCCGCTTCTGCCTCAGGCAATGGCTGCGATAAGAGAGAGTGAACAGTCTCCGCGTCAGTCCTCGGAATAGTGGCGAAGCACGCGGCGATAGGAGTTGAATATCTTAGATTTTGACACAAACCCCACGTAACGGCCGTCGGCATCAACCACGGGAAGATTCCACGCGGAGGTGTCGTCAAACATTTTCATCACCTCCTCCATGCTTTGACCTTCGCATACACGACCCGGAGGCATCGACATGAACTGATTGACATACATCCGCTTATACAGGTCGGGGCGAAACATAATGTTGCGTATCTCGTCAAGAAGCACCACGCCCAGAAGTTTGCCGCCGGCATCTATCACAGGGAAAAGGTTGCGCGAGGAGCGCGATATGGCGTCGACCATCTCCTTGAGATTCATTTCGGGGCGCACCGACACAAAGTCTGTCTCTATGACATTGCCCATCTTGAGCAGAGTCAACACCGCACGGTCCTTATGGTGGGTCAATAGTTTGCCTTCGCGCGCCAGTCGCATGGTGTAGATGCTGTAAGGCTCAAACATCTTGATGGTACCGTATGAAATGGTCGAAGCCATGAGCAGCGGCAGAAACAGTTCGTAGCCGCCGGTCAGCTCGGCCGTGAGGAAGATGCCCATCAGCGGTGCATGCATCACGCCCGACATCACTCCGGCCATGCCCATGAGGGCGAAATTGCGCGTAGGCAGGTCGAGACCAAACATTATATTGAGCGCGTAGGCAAAGAAATAGCCCGACATGCACCCCACAAAGAGCGAGGGGGCAAACGTTCCGCCCACACCGCCGCCGCCGTTAGTGGCCGAGGTGGCAAATGATTTCATCAGCACGAGCGCGCCGATAAAGGCCAGTATCCACCACACATTGGTGCGGTCGGCATAGAATATCGAGTTGTTGACAATAGTCGAGGCATCATCGCCGAGCAGATGGGTGATGGAGCCGTAACCCTCGCCATAAAGCGGCGGAAACAAAAACACAAGAAGCGCGAGCAGCGTGCCTCCGACAGCCGCTTTCTTCCACGGAGTGTGCAGACGGCGAAACAGTTTCTCCATCATATTCATGGTGCGGGTGAAATAGAGCGACACAAAACCGAGAAATACGCCCATGATTATGACATAGGGTATCTTCCATGTCTGGAACGGCTCGCTCTGTATGAAGAAAAACTCCACGTCATAACCCGTAAACACATATGCCACCGTAGCAGCCGTAATCGAGGCGATGAGCAGAGGCATCACCGACACCGTGGTAAGGTCAATCATCAACACCTCGAGAGTGAAAAGCATGCCCGCAATCGGAGCCTTGAATATGCCGGCGATACCCGCGGCGGCTCCACACCCTACAAGTATCATGAGGATGCGGGGCGACATCCTGAACACACGGCCGAGGTTGCTGCCTATGGCCGCGCCTGTATACACTATAGGGCCCTCGGCTCCAACCGAACCGCCGAAGCCGATGGTGATGGACGAGGCGATGACCGAGGTGTACATGTTGTGCTTCTTGAGCCTCGACTTGTTTTGCGACAGCGAGTATAGCACTCGTGTCACACCGTGAGAGATGTTGTCGCGCACCACATATTTCACATAGAGGCTCGTGATGACAATGCCCGCCAGCGGATAGAGCAGGTAGAGATAATTGCCCTCCGAGATGGACATGTCGGCCGTCAGAAAGCCAGAGATGGCGTGAATGAGCCATTTGAGCACCAGTGCGGCCATTCCACCGAGTATGCCGACAGCAAGGGCGAGTATTATCACAAATGTTTTTTCCTTGATATGACGCTCGCGCCACACCAGCAGTCTCATGAAAGCAGCCTCAAAGGCATCGCTCATACGTCCTATATGTTGAAACACAATATGCATAATCTCTCAATATAGTATATTATTTTCCATCACCGCGCAACACGGTGAAAAGTGTATAGTAAATAATCCTCATGTCAAGCGACAGCGACATGTTCTGAAGATAGAGCATGTCATACCTGAGCCGCTCCACCATGCCGTCCACATCACTCGCATAGCCATACTTGACCATGCCCCACGATGTGAGCCCCGGCCTCACCTGATGCACGAGCGTGTAGTGGGGTGCACGCTCTATGATGCGGTCGATGTAATAGCGGCGTTCGGGACGAGGGCCTACTATCGACATGTCGCCTTTCAGCACATTCCACAGGTTGGGCAGCTCGTCAAGACGATATTTTCTCATCACACGCCCTATCGGCGTGATGCGGCTGTCGGCGGCCGAGGAAAGCATGGGGTGTCCGTCGGGCTCGGCATGGTCACACATCGAACGGAGTTTATACAGCCTGAACGGCCGCTTTCGATAGCCGACCCGCTCCTGGGAGTAAAACACAGCTCCCGGCGACTGCTTTTTTATCACTACCGCCAGCACCGCCATGACAGGGAGTGAGACCGCAAGCCCTACCGACGAGATAATTATGTCAGTAAAACGCTTTATGGCCACAATGCTGTCGGAGAGCTCACACCGCGATATGTCGACGAGCGGCTCGGCCAATATCGATTCATAACGCACCGTCCCCATAATCAATGCCTTCAGGTCGGGTGAAACGTAGAGCGGCACGCCAAACGAAAAGAGCCGGTTGATGACCGCCAGAGCCTTGTCGGCTGACAATGTGTCAGCCACAAGCAGCACACATGACAGTTGGCCTGTCTTAAACATTGATTCGACATCGTCCATAGCCGTCATCTCCACTCCGTCAATCTCCTTACGGCGGCTGTCATCTGAGATGTCGGCCACGGAACGGATTACAAGTCCGTGCTGCGACGCCACGGCACGCAACCGGTCAATGCGTCGGACTATATCGTCCGCATCACCGACCACAACGGCCTTGCGCGCGCCTCCGGGCCTGCGCTGTAGATGCAGAAAATGTGTGGTGATACTGACACGTGTCACATAGACACACACAAACAGCACTCCGCCAAACATCAGCAATATCTCGTAGTTGAACACTCTTCGCGGCAACACATCGTTGAGCAACACCACAAGAAAGAATGCAATCGACCCTATGGCTACTCCGACAAAAGTCCTGACCAGCTCGGTAATGCGCGACTTGTTATAGACCTTTATATAATAGCCGGTAAGATAATACACCAGCAGCATGAACGGTGGAAACAGCAACATCGACAACACAACGCCATGTGACGACAGAAACTGTAGCAGACCGTGATAGCGCATGGCTATATCGGGCACTACCGCAAAGCGCAACACGTCGAATATCACCACTCCGACAAGAGTAGCGACATAGTCGGTCACGACATGGCATATGCGTATTCGGTCCTCCTGCATTAGTCACGAAGTATGATGATGTCTCCTGTATCCGTAATCTTTACCACCTTCGACGGACGTGACGGTGCGGCATTGTCACGACCTGTCAGGGCCACATAATCAAGCCTGGCGAGCAACGCGGGCTCAATCGAGCCATACACCGCCGGGGCCGGCTCTCCGCTGATATTGGCCGATGTCGACACTATCGGGCCACCGAGAGCCCGGCAGAGGTCCGAGGCAAATCCATCGCGGACTATACGTATGCCGATGCTGCCGTCGGCAGCAAGCAGCTCGGGAGCTACGTCACGGCCACCCGGATAGACCACCGTGACTGGTCTGTCGCTCGTCCTGACATACTCAATGCCACACCGGTCTGCGCCGTCGGCTATATGACCGGCAAGCATCTCCTCATCGGCCACAAGTGTAATCAGAGCTTTGGAATCGGCACGGTGCTTTATCTCAAAGACCTTTTTCACCGCCTCGCTGCACGTGGCGTCACAGCCTATGCCCCACACCGTGTCGGTGGGATAGGCGATCACACCTCCCGAGCGCAATGCGGCTACAGCCTTGTGCAAATCGTAAGTATAGTCGTAGTCACTATTCATATTACTGCAAATTTAACCTTTTTCGTCGAATCTACCATAACTACCCGCCACTTTATTTTATCAAATCCATACCTGACACATATAACCTCCGGCTCATTTTGACGCCTTCACACCGAAAGTATTATCATTTTGCCATCAAATTTCAAATATTTTTGGCAAAATGTTTGCATAATTCAAAAACGCATCGTACATTTGCAACATAATCAAACAAAAACACTCTTACAACACGTTTAAAACATCCACCAACAGCATGTCACTCATCATCCCCCGAAAATATAGACGCAAACTCCTCCCCGAGACCACCGAAGTAGCCATCAAGATGATCAAAGACACGTTTCAGGCCACACTGGCCCAGGAACTTAACCTGCGTCGCGTAACAGCCCCGCTCTTCCTGCTCACCGGCACAGGCCTCAACGATGATCTCAACGGTGTGGAGCACGCCGTGTCGTTCACCATCGACGCAATGGACTCGCGCAAGGCCGAAGTGGTACACTCGCTCGCCAAATGGAAACGTTACAAACTCGGAGCCTACGGCATCCCCCCCGGCTACGGACTCTATACCGACATGAACGCCATACGCACCTTCGAGGACCTCGACAACCTCCATTCGCTCTACGTCGACCAATGGGACTGGGAAAAGACAATACGCGAGGAGGACCGCAATATTTCCTATCTCAAGGACACGGTAAAGAAGATATACGACTCTCTGCGCAAGGTGGAGCATCTCGTGTATGAACGCTTCCCCCATATCACCCCCACTCTTCCCGAAGAAATCACCTTTATATATGCTGAAGACCTCTCGCGCCAATACCCCGACCTCACACCCAAAGAACGAGAGGCCGAAGCTACACGAAAATACGGAGCCATATTTCTCATCGGCATCGGGGGCGACCTCTGCGACGGCAAACCACACGACGGCCGCGCACCCGACTATGACGACTGGAGCACAATCAACGAAGCAGGATATGCCGGACTCAACGGCGACATCCTCCTCTGGAACCATGTGCTAGACATCCCCTTTGAAATCTCCTCGATGGGCATACGCGTGAGCCCCGAGTCGCTGCGCCACCAGCTTGAACTGCGCGGTTGTCCCGAAAAAGCATCGCTCACATTCCATCGCATGCTCCTTGACGGCGAGCTTCCCTACACCATCGGAGGCGGCATCGGTCAGAGCCGACTCTGCATGTTTCTCCTCCACAAAGCCCACATCGGCGAGGTCCAGGCATCGATATGGCCCGAGCAACAAATCAAAGAATGTGCGGCCGCCGGCATCGAACTACTCTAAGAAAAAACATCGTCACTGACGTCACGACACGTCATTTTTGTCAGCAAAATTCGGCCATAATGTCACCATTTGGCCGAATTTTTATTTTGTGATTCTTTAATATAAGTACTTCAGAGGGGTGTTCAACATTTTTGGCACGGTATTTGTTTCATTAGTGAACGTCTTGAGGCCGCGTAGCCTGCCGCCACAAGCATAAACAGAAAAAAAATAAAAAAGAAACAAATAAATAAAACACTATCAACTATGGGAAAAATTATCGGTATAGACCTCGGTACAACCAACTCATGTGTATCAGTACTCGAAGGCAACGACCCCGTCGTAATTCCTAACAGCGAAGGTCGCAACACCACACCCTCTATCGTAGCATTCGTCGACGGCGGCGAGCGCAAGGTAGGTGACCCAGCCAAACGTCAGGCCATCACCAACCCCAAACGCACCATCAACTCCATCAAGCGTTTCATGGGCGAATCATGCGACCAGGTGGCCAAGGAGGTAGAGCGTGTACCCTACAAGGTTGTCTGTGGAGCAAACAACACACCCCGCGTCGACATCGACGGACGTGAATATACACCTCAGGAGATTTCAGCCATGATTCTTCAGAAGATGAAGAAGACTGCCGAGGACTATCTCGGACAGTCGGTGACCGAGGCTGTCATCACCGTGCCCGCCTACTTCAACGACTCTCAGCGTCAGGCCACCAAGGAGGCCGGCGAAATCGCAGGTCTGACAGTAAAGCGTATTGTCAACGAGCCTACCGCAGCAGCCCTGGCCTATGGCCTCGACAAGAGCGACAAGGATCAGAAAATCGCAGTATTCGACCTTGGCGGCGGTACATTTGATATTTCAATCCTCGAACTTGGCGACGGTGTCTTTGAAGTTAAGTCGACTAACGGTGACACCCACCTCGGCGGCGATGACTTCGACCATGTAATCATCGACTGGCTCGCCGATGAGTTCAAGAAAGAGGAAGGCATCGATCTCCGTCAGGACCCCATGGCCCTCCAGCGTCTCAAAGAGGCTGCCGAGAAAGCCAAGATAGAACTCTCGTCGACCACTTCGACAGAAATCAACCTCCCCTACATCACCGCCACCGCCACAGGTCCCAAACACCTCGTGAGAACTCTCACCCGCGCACAGTTCGAGCAGCTTGCCGACAAGCTCATCCAGGCTACCATCAAGCCTTGCGAACAGGCCCTCAAGGACGCCGGCATGACACCCAAGGACATCGACGAGGTAATCCTCGTGGGCGGCTCGACCCGTATCCCCGCCATCCAGCAGGTAGTGGAGAAGTTCTTCGGCAAAGCTCCCTCCAAGGGCGTTAACCCCGACGAGGTTGTAGCCGTAGGCGCAGCCATCCAGGGCGGTGTGCTCTCAGGCGACGTCAAGGATGTACTCCTTCTCGACGTTGTGCCCCTGTCAATCGGCATCGAGACCCTCGGAGGCGTGATGACCAAGATGATTGAGGCCAACACCACAATCCCGACCCGCAAGAGCGAGACATTCTCGACCGCAGCCGACAACCAGCCTTCAGTCGAAATCCACGTGCTCCAGGGCGAACGCCCCATGGCTAAGGATGACAAGACCCTCGGCAAATTCCACCTCGACGGCATCGCACCCGCACCCCGCGGCATACCTCAGATCGAAGTTACATTTGAGGTCGATGCCAACGGCATCCTCAACGTGTCGGCCAAAGACAAGGCCACAGGCAAGGAACAGAGCATACGCATCGAGGCATCAAGCGGTCTTACCGACGCCGAAATCGAGCGCATGAAGAAAGAGGCTGAAGCCAACGCCGCAGCCGACGCCAAGGAGAAGGAAAAGATTGACAAGCTCAACCATGCCGACACCGTAATCTTCCAGACCGAGAAGCAGATTCAGGAACTTGGCGACAAGATTCCCGCCGACAAGAAGGCTGCAATCGAGAACGACCTCAACAAGCTCAAGGAAGCCCATAAGGCTCAGGATCTTTCCGGTATCGACAGTGCCATCACTTCGATCCAGAACACCTTCGGTGCCATCCAGCAGGAAATACTCAACGCCCAGCAGGCAGCCGGCGGCGCAGGTGCCCCCGGTGCAGGTGCCAACTACGGTCCCCAGCCAGGCAGCAACCCCAACTCGGGCAACGGCCAGGTCGACGACGTAGAGTTTGAGGAAGTGAAGTAAGTTTCCAATTCAATAATAAAAAAAGAATGTAACTCAATGTGAGTTACATTCTTTTTTTATTTGTACGCTTTCAAACAAATACTTGTTTCCTTTAATCTGCAAAACAAAAGTAAGGTTGATTCAGACTTTTTTCTTAACTTTGGCGTTGAATAAGAAAAGATTATAGATTATGTCGGAAGCAGAAATGAATAGTTATCGACTGACGTCGATGGAGGAGCCGGGCGACGAACGCATGGCACAGATTATGCGTGAAGTTGCCGAGGATGCTCGCGAAAGCACCCGCCGGGCTGCCGAGCGTGTGGCTGCCGGGATTGAGGCTGCTACGCATGAGGCCCGCGCAAGAGTTGAAGAAACCTTAAACAGGCTTCGCTATGACAGCAAGTGAACATCGACCAGTCCTGATTGTGATTGCCGGGCCTAACGGGTCGGGCAAGACTTCCGTGACCTCCAAGATTCTACATCATGAGTGGCTGGAGGATTCGGAGTATATAAACCCCGACAATGTCGCCCGCGATGTATTCGGTGACTGGAACAATCTGGAATCTGTTCTTAAAGCAGCCAACTATTGCAATGAATGGAGGGAAAAATGTCTTTCAGAACGCAAGAGCCATATATTTGAGACTGTGATGTCAGCCACCGATAAGGTCGAATACATTCTCAGAGCAAAAGAAGCGGGATTCTTCATCCGCTTGTTCTTCGTATCCACTGAATCTCCAACCATCAATGCAAAACGTGTCGCTAACCGAGTGCTGAATGGCGGACATGATGTGCCAATTCCCAAAATCATATCACGATACGATAAATCTATTGCCAACTGCATGGCGTTGGCCCCATACGTCGACCGGCTTTATGTCTATGACAACTCAATCGAGGATGCGGAAGCCCGGCTTTTGTTCCGTCTGAGCGACGGAGAGCTTGCCAAACGCTATATAGAAGAGCTTCCCAACTGGGCTTCAACTATCCTTCCAAGTAAGAAACGATAAAGTAACCGATGTCATTCTCATGAAATTAAATCTCCGTATTTGCGCCATACAATACCAGCACATTGATAATCAAAATAGTCACAATCAATATATACGCCTAATCCACCTCTCAGATGATTTTGTACCCCACTGGACATGCCAATTTCTACCTGTTGCTTTATCTAAAAGTATGAATTGATACATGTTTTTTGTGGGGTATAATTCAAATGAATTTAATCCATTATACCAAGATAAATCTTCATTACTTAATATCGCTGAAAATTCGTCTTTAGATTTTAGTGACCATTGTATTAGCTCTAATTTGCCAGTTTGAGTATCTAACTTAATGAGAATATAAATATTCTCCGTCGGATAAATCTTATAACGATTGGACTCATACTCTCTGTCCTGATTATATCTTATATCACTAAGAAGTTCTAATAACGATTCAGAATCCTCCATATTTTTTGGAGATATAGAGTCTACATGGACTGATGAAATAGAATCCGTTTGAGAGAATATGCAAAAGGGAATAAATAGGAGAATAATTGAAAAAAAGTATTTCATTGCAGTTATTTTAAATATTATAACTAAAAACCGCCCCACATAGAAAAGCCATTAGGTCCTTAGAATCCTTCAGATTCATCAATTGAAAGATTGACCCCTTTGCTCTTTACATCACTTACGATTTTTGAAAAAGCGTCTTTGTCGTTTTCATACATATACCTGAAGTATGATGATAACTTATTGTAATCTTCAAAACCATAAGCATCTAAAATAATGTCGAGGGATTCCATCCCATTCCCGTTCTCAAATGAGCCATCTTCATGTTGGACTTCATAGTCAACATTGAAAAAAAGTTCTCCATCTCCATTTAAGTCTTGTAGATAGATAAAAACTTCCTTAGTTAATTCTTCTGATTCCTCGGTATAGATCACAACTGTTGTGTCATGTTCAAGTGTTTCTTTTTTCATTGCAATATTTCAGTTTAATAAAAAATGGGAGCTTGCGATTAAAATCTTCCTGTCAAGACATCAGGTTTAATTTACGACCTAATTTACTTCATCATCTTCTATCTTGGCGTTTCGGTGATAACCATGTCGGACGAAAGAGTCAACGAAGATAAGTTCTTTGTACCATTCGCCAAGCTCATTCTTCTTGTTCTGCATACGGAAGAAACCACGTACATAGATGTCGTTTTCGTTGATGATTTTACGAAACCATATGGAATCCATAACAATGACCTCTTGACCTGTCTGATTGAGGACTTTCTTTTTTTCGATATATTCAAGCGGCGTTCCCTCAATGGCAGTGAACTTGCCGCGTGGGATGACGATTGTTTCCACTTTTATGTATCGTTTGACGGCAACATAGGTAGCGACAAATCCAGCAATAAAAGCTAATTTTCGCTGCCGCTCTTGTAAAGACCCTGAAAACAATAAATTATCAGATAACAGTGTATTTGTAATCCCAACACCGATATTCTCGCCATCGCAGACATTGCATGTATAGAAGTTGAAAACACTCTTTCCGTATAGTTCGGTAAAATGCCAAATATGCAACTGATTACCACCAAAGCTGTATACAATTGTGACATTGCCACGACAAAGTAAAATTCCACACTCTTCTCTTTTGCAAAAATCCTCAAACAATTGTGGCATTATATTGTCGAAAGACCGATGGCTCTTATACATGACCTCCCCAAAAGAAGGCATGAGAAGTTCCGGCAATCCCCATTCGGGAGTTTGCTTACGGATTTTATCTAACTCGATAAAACTGTGCAAAAGGATGGATTGATTTATTGGATTCGACACAGGCGCAATCACCAAATTCTCCGGTGCTTGCTTCAAGTCGGGATGTAGCAACCATGTGATTATGGAACGTTCCTTTATTAGCATAAACTTAAATTGGTGATATTTGTATGCGCTGCGCGTTTATGTTGCAAAATTAAGCAAATATTCTGGAATAAATTGCTTTAACTCCATACCTATGTCTAAAGGCATCCTCAATCTCTACTTTTTGCCATCTCTCTTGCCCTGGCGAGTGAGGCCGGACGTCCTATGTCAATCCACGTGTAGCTGCCTGACGGGGTATAGGCCCGGATATCAAGCTCCCGGCAAGCATCTATATAAAAAGGTGTGATTGAAAATTTACCCTCCGGCATATATTCGGCCATGCTGTCTATGACGCAAGGATTGATTATATGCACTCCACCAAACGCCATCTGACGGCTTCCGTCAGTCACTTCTGCGGGAAAAGGCGAACGGGTCTCGCCGGTCAACACATTGCGCCACCCGGTCATGCGTCCCGAAGCGTCAAACAACAGATAGCGCGAAGTCTCGCGGCTGTCGGCAAGCAGTGTGACGTCAGCCCCGGATGCACAATGACGCTCCATCATCTCCCGAAGGGGAAAATCAGTAAATATATCAGCATTATACAGCACCACAGGCCCGTCGCCGCGCAGCATCGTGGCAGCTTTAACCACTCCGCCTCCCGTGTCAAGCAGACACGAAGACTCGTCACTCACTCTTATGTCCACACCGAAATCGTGCGAGGCAATGTAATCCTTGATCATACAGGCGTGGTGGTGTACATTGACCGTAATTTCCGACACACCTGCATCGCGCAACCGCTCGATGGCCCGCTGCAACATCGGTTTGCCGCCTACCTCAATCAGAGCCTTGGGACAAGTGTCGGTCAGCGGAGCGAGACGTGTGCCGAGTCCGGCGGCAAATATCATTGCTTTCATAACACCTCGCTTATATTTTGTTCGCGATGCCACAACACCACCCTCACCTGAGGATAGCGCGCCTTGATATGCTCAGCCGTATGCTGGGCCGAATACACGCTGCGGTGCTGTCCGCCGGTGCATCCATAGCTTACCATCAGTGACGAGAACCCGCGGCTCAGATAATTGTCTACAGCCCTGTCGACGAGACTGTAACACGACTCAAGAAACTCGCCTATCTCACCTCGCTCCTCAAGAAAATCTATCACTTCCCGGTCAAGCCCGGTGAGACGCTTGTATTGTTCATAACGGCCGGGGTTGTCCATGGCACGGCAGTCAAACACATATCCGCCACCGTTGCCCGAAGGGTCATCCGGTATACCTTTTTTATAAGAAAAACTGCTCACCCTCACGGTCAGACCGTCATAAGGCCCGGCCTCGGCGGCAGTCGCCTCTGTTTTTCCGACAAGCAGCGAGAGCACCTGCGCAAGATAGGGATAGTCACCGATGCCCTCGGCAAGAAGCACACGCAGATTGGCCAACGCCGGAGGTATGCTCTGCAAAAAATGCGGTTTGCGCTCAAAACGCCCCCTCAACCCATAGGCACCGAGCACCTGCAGCGTGCGTATAAGAGCCATCTCCCTCACCTGCTCTCTGAGCTTCCGATCATCGACCGGCCCGTAACGTCGGGCCTCGTCGATATATACGTCGGTCAGCCGTTCGCGCAGTTCTGCCGGATATGCGGCCTTGGCCTGCCATAGAAACGATGCAAGGTCATAGGCCGCCGGTCCGCGCCGTCCGCCCTGGTAGTCTATCAGATAGGTCTCGCCATCCTTGACCATGACGTTGCGCGACTGAAAGTCACGCATCATGAAGCAACCGTGCTCCACACTCAGGCGTTCCACATCGGCGGCCAGCCTTACGAAATCCTCCTCCAGACGGGGTTCGCTGTAAGCTATGCCCGAAGTATTGAGAAACGAATATTTAAAATAATTGAGGTCCCACATCACAGCCCGGCTGTCAAACGCCTCGACCGGGAAGCAGCGCGCATAATCCAGACCCTCCGACCCTACACAATGTAGACGGGCCAGCACACGCATGGCTTTTTCGAGCAACGTGACATTATCTCTTAGCGAAAACAGCGACACATCGCCAAGATCGCTCACCAGATAAGCCATGACATCATCGCTCACGGCAAGTATCTCCGGGACAGGCAGTCCGCACTCGCCGAAATGACGTGACAGATATATAAAAGCCTCGTTCTCGGCACGGTCGACACCCTCGACACCCACCACGCTGACAGGGCCTGACAGACGGTAATAACGGCGGTTTGATCCCGCGGGAGTGAGCGGTGTCACCGACTCAGGCTCTACGCCCGTATATTTCCTGTAAAGTTCTTTCAATATCATGGTGCAAAAATAACGAGAAAAGATGACAAATCCTACAGCCCGGCAATCTGTACTGCGGTTTCATAGGCCTGAGATTTTACCGAGTTATATGTATAATGGCAAATGTACGAAAATTCTATGATTTTTCTTATCTTTGCAATGTGGAAACAGTCACTAACAACATATGCAAATCGGTGGCATCGCTCGATGAGCGCAAACACCGCCGCCGTGAAGGAGCCTTCAAGGCCGAAGGCTCCAAATGTGTGCTCGACACACTCGGCCATTTCTCACTGCGCACCCTCTATGCCACACAGGAATGGATGGACGAGCACCCCGACATTGCCCGCCTCCCCCAAGCCGTGACCGCCGGACGCGGTGACCTGCGCAAGATGTCTTCGCTCACCACTCCGGGACAGGTGATAGCCGTGTATGACATACCCGAACGCACTTTCTCGCCGGCCGAGACTTCGGGCTCGCTCATGCTCGCCCTCGACACCATACAGGACCCCGGCAATCTCGGCACCATCATACGCGTGGCCGACTGGTATGGCATCACCGACATTCTTGCCTCGCGCGAGACGGCCGACTGCTTCGCGCCCAAGGTCATACAGGCCACAATGGGGTCAATCTCACGTGTGGCCGTGCACTACTGCGACCTTCCGGCCACACTCTCCGCGTTGGGCAACGTGAAAATCTACGGCACATTTCTTGACGGTGACGACATCGACACCGTGACACTCTCGCCCCAAGGCATCATCGTGATAGGCAACGAGGGCAACGGCATCTCCGACCCCGTAGCCTCACTCGTCACCGACCGCATCACCCTACCCTCATGGCCGGCCGGACGTCCCACAGGCGAATCACTCAACGCCGCCATAGCCACAGCCATCACAGTCTCTAAATTCCGTGCAGGAAGATAAACGCACCATATGAAAGCCATCAAGACCGTATGGTTCTGCAACAGTTGCGGAGCCGAATCACCCAAATGGGTCGGACGCTGTCCGGCATGCGGAGAATGGAACACCATGGTCGAGGAAAAGGTGCGCCCCGCCTCCAAGAGCCGCATCCTAATCTCCCCGGGGAGCAACCACCACATTTCGGCACCCGTAGCGGTCTCGGCTATCGAGACCGCCGACGAGCCGCGTATCAAGATGCCGTCAGAGGAACTCAACCGTGTGCTCGGCGGAGGACTTGTGCCCGGAAGCATCATACTCATCGGCGGCGAGCCGGGCATAGGCAAGTCGACACTCGTGCTGCAAAACATTCTATCCATCAAATCGCGCACCATACTCTATGTGTCGGGCGAGGAGAGCGCGCGCCAGATCAAAATGCGCGCCGACCGCATAGGCCGGCCGAGCGATAACGTGTTTATCGTCTGCGAGACATCGCTCCAGAACATTGAGGAACACATCGAGAAGATACAGCCCGGACTCCTGATAGTCGACTCCATACAGACCATCGCCTCCGACGAGCTCGAGTCGGTGGCCGGCAGCGTCTCACAGGTGCGCGAGTGCGCCTCGCGTCTGCTCAAATATGCCAAAGAGTCGTCGGTCCCCGTAATGCTCATCGGCCATATCACCAAAGACGGCAATCTGGCCGGCCCCAAGGTGCTCGAACACATAGTCGACGCAGTGCTCCACTTCGAGGGTGACGGCCAGCACATCTACAGATTGCTGCGTGCCATAAAAAACCGCTTCGGCTCCACCTCCGAGCTCGGCATCTACGAGATGTGTCAGCGCGGACTGCGCGAGGTCAGAAACCCATCCGAAATGCTCCTCTCCACCCACACCGACGAAGACCTCTCGGGCGTAGCCATCGGAGTGACCATGGAGGGCATACGCTCGTTTCTCATCGAAGTCCAGGCTCTCGTCTCAACAGCAGCCTACGGCACTCCGCAGCGGTCGGTCAACGGTTTCGACTCCAAACGTATGAACATGCTCCTGGCCGTGCTCGAGAAGCGCGCAGGATTCAAACTCGCGGCCAAAGACGTGTTTCTCAACATCGCGGGCGGACTCAAAGTCAACGACCCAGCCATCGACCTTGCCGTAATCAGCGCGATACTCTCGAGCAACATCGACATGCCCATCCCCCACTCCACCTGCATCACGGGCGAAGTCGGGCTCTCAGGCGAGATACGTCCGGTAGGCCGCATAGAGCAACGCATACGCGAAGCAGAAAAACTCGGCATGGACACCATCCTCATTCCCCGCGGCAACCTCAAGGGCATCGACACCTCATCGTTTGGCATCCGCATAATCGAAATAGCCAAAGTCGAAGAAGCCCTCCGCACACTCTTTGCCTGACACCGGGCCAAAAGAAGAAGATACAAAAGGACAAAAGATTCAGAAGAAACAAAAGTTTTTTGCCATAAAACCGGCAATATAAAAAACTTTTGTTTCTTCTGAATCTTTTGTCCTTTTGTATCTTCACGCGCCACGGGCAGTATCATCTACCCGGCCACGCTGTCGGCAAACACCGAGCCGGCCGCAACTATGACCATCACATAATGCTCGTCGATGTTGCCGCCGAGACGCTCGCGTAACATGTCGAGGAGCTTGGCCTTACGTTTTTTCACCGTAATCTCCGCGACATTGAGCATCGAGGCCACCTCGACATTTCTGAGTCCCTGCTCAAAACTAAGTTCAAAGACACTCCTGTATTTCTCAGGCAGCGATCTGACCACCGAAAACAGTGCCACATACACCTCCTGCTCAATCATCGCGAGCGACACATCCTCGGCCTCATCCTCCGAGAGCATTCCGTGCTCCACATACCGGCGGCCAAGATCCTCCTTGCGTAGCATCATCAGAGCATTGTTGCGCACAGCCGTCAGCAGCCATGCGCGCCACTTGTTAATGTCAGAGAGTTCGTCGCGTCGCACATAAGTATTCATCACCGCCTCCTGCACACAATCCTCCGCCATATATGACAGTTTCGGCCCAAGTATGCGTGAGGCATAGCTGAGCAGTCGCGGATAGATCACCGAATAAAAAGGTGTCATCCTCCCGGCCAAAAAAGATGTGAATATGTGCTGATAATCCGCCACGTTGTGTAATGTTGGGGATGCAAAGTTAAGGTTTTTGAGCTATTTTTTCGTAAAAAGTATATTTTTCTTCAAAAAAATGTATACTTTTTGAATCCTTACGCATGTATATACCGACATCACACCTCTAACCGCAATGGATAGGATCAGCTTACTCATATTAAAGAAAATCACATCATCGCTGTCGACCGACGAGGCCATGGAGCTTGAGACCTGGATAGGAAACAATCCTGCAAGGCGCAACCTCATCGACCGTCTCACCGACCCGTCGGCTCTCGACGAAGAGTATGCCGGCGAGCTACGCATACGCCACGAGCGGCCTGCACGCGACATGGCTCTGCGCATACGCCACATGCATCGTCAGCATACACGCCGCCGTGTGTTCAGAGTGGCAGCGGCCATCGCTGCGACAACGGTGATCGGAGCGGCCGCATGGCTCTACATTACCGGCGACTCCGACAGCTCAGGCAGCGCGACACCGCCCCTGGCCGGAGCCATACTGTCGATCGACGACATAGCTCCCGGCAAGACCGGAGCAGTCTATAAGACAGCCAACGGCGACGCCGTTGCCCTCGGCGCGTCCGACACAGCCATCATGGCCAACATACTCCCCATAAGACACCCCGACCGATGCGATGCCAACCGGCCGGCCGACAACCTGTGTCTTGAAGTGGCCCGCGGACACGAATTTAAAATCATGCTCGAAGACTCCACCGTGGTGTGGCTCAACTCCGAGTCAACGCTCAGCTATCCCGAAGTGTTCAGAGCGTCCGAGCGTCGTGTCCACGTGACCGGCGAAGCTTATTTTGCCGTCAAGCCCGACGACTCGCGCCCCTTCTATGTCGAGACCGACGAGCAGGTGGTGAGAGTCTACGGCACGGCCTTCAACGTCAGGACCTATGCCGACGACCCATGCGTATGCACCACCCTCGAGCACGGCTCCATTGCCATCTCGCTCGCCGAGACACCGTCTGGCGAAGTGCGCCTCTCTCCCGGCCATCAGGCCAGGCTAAATCGTCAGGACAGCAAGCTCGACATGCTCGTGGTAGACCCTCAGGTCATCACCGGCTGGCGCAACGGACGCTTTGTGTTTCAAAACCAGCCTCTCTCCGTAATCATGCGCGACCTCGCACGATGGTATGACTTTGAATACGAGTTTGACGACCCCGACCTTCAGAACATAATATTCATGGGCAGCATACCGCGTTACAGCGACTTCTCGGTGGCCAAACGCATCCTCGAACGCAGCGGAGGCATCGAACTCAAGGCCTCGGGCAGCAAGATTATCATCACCACGTGCAGTAAATAAACCAAAACCAATTATTCATCATATTATTATCACGTCATGAGAAAAAGTTTTTTGATTTTCATTGTGTCGGCCCTGCTGCTAATCCCGTTGGGCGGCTATGCAAGGAGCTTCAATGTAACGTTTCGCAACGATAACGTCGAGGCCGCGCTCAACATTCTCCAGAAAGAGACCGGATATGACTTCGTGTATCGCAAAGACCTTATCAACGGCATCTCGACACCCGTCTCGGGCAGCTACCGCAACGTCGACCTCGACTATCTGCTGCAACATGTCGTGACCGCACAGATGGGCCTCGGCTATGAGGTAATCGACAAGACGGTCATACTGCGCAAAGGCGAGCCCGCCTCATCGGAAAAGAAAACCGTCTCAGGCACCGTTACCGACGAGCACGGCGACCCCGTGATAGGCGCGAGCGTCATCATAAGCGGCTCCACCAAGGGCGTGGCCACCGACATGGACGGACGTTTTACGCTCAATGATGTCCCGGCCAACGGTTCGTTCAACATATCATATATCGGCTACAAGCCTGTGACCGTCCACGTCAACGGACGCTCATCCTTCAGCCTCTCGCTCATACCCGACCAGCAGAAACTCGACGAAGTGGTAGTGGTAGGCTACGGCACAACCAACATCAAAGACCTCACCGGCTCGGTATCTTCGATCGGCGAGCGCACACTGAGCCAGCTCAACGTGCCCAACGCCTCGCAGATGCTGCAAAACCTCGCCGCCGGCGTGCAGGTGTCGTCAGGCACAGGCGTCCCCGGCGAGACTGTCAGAGTGCGTGTGCGCGGTGCCACATCGCTCACGGGCAGCAACGAGCCGCTGTTTGTAATCGACGGCATACCCGTCACCGACTCGAGCGCGCTCAACGACATACCTCCCAGCGACATCAAGTCGATGGACGTGCTCAAGGACGCATCGGCAGCCGCCATTTATGGTTCCCGCGCAGCCAACGGTGTTGTACTCGTGACCACCAAGCGCGGTGAAATTGACCAGAAAGCCACCGTATCGTTCTCCTACAATGTCACAACCGACAAACAGATCAACAACTTCCGTATACTCTACGGCGACGAATGGCGCGAGACCATCCGACGCTTTGCCCGCGAGACTCTGGCCATCGACCCCTCCAACTCAGCCGCCAACAGTATTCTGGCCGAAGGCTCGACCGACCTGGGCTCGGCCAACACCAACTGGTTTGACCTCGTGAAGCAGACCGCCATACGCCACAACGCCACAATGAGCGTGTCGGGCGGTGGCAAAAGCTCCAAATATTTTATGTCGCTCTCGCTTATGGATCAGAAAGGCATGGTGATAGGCGACCGCCTCAAACGCTACAGCGCGCGCATCTCGGCCGAGGCCTCGGTGCTCCCCATACTGCGTTTCGGCATGAACGCCAACATGACCTACAACGACAGCCATAGTGCCAACACCTCGCTCTTTACAGCCCAGGGTGTGCGTCCAGACCTCTCACCCTACTATGAGGACGGCTCCTATGACCTCTCCAACTCCAACAACCCCGTGGCGGCTCTCGAAAAGAAAAACGCCAACGAGAACTCGACCATAATGGGTACAGTCTACGGCGAACTCGACATCATCAATGGACTCCGTTTCCGCACAAGCCTCTCGGGCACATATGGCCACACCGACTCCGAGACCTTCACCCCCTCGGTGCTGAGCACCCGCAAGGAAAACTATGGATCGGAAGGACACTCGCGCCGCAGCAAGACCGTGTGGGACAACACGCTCAACTACAACAATAAGTTTAACGACATCCATTCGATCGACGCCATGGTGGGCGTGTCGTGGGAACGCTACATCTCCAAGACCCAGAGCCTCAGCGGACAGACCTATCCCGACGATGAGATATTCACCAACATAGGCAGCGCGGCCACCCTCTCCAACTGGAGCAGCGGCTACTCGTCGACAGGCCTCTTCTCGTCATTCGCACGCGCCAACTACCGATTGTTTGACCGCTATCTCTTCACGTTCACATGCCGCTATGACGGCTCATCGATGTTCGGAGCCAACAACCGCTACGGCTTCTTCCCCTCGGGAGCCATAGCCTGGCGCATCAACAATGAGCGATTCATGCGCGACCTCACATTTATCGACGACCTCAAACTCCGTGCGAGCGCGGGTGTGACAGGCGTGCAGAACTTCGGCTCCTACACCAACCGCGACCTCTACTCGTCGGGCAGCTACAACGACGGCAGCACCATCTACCACTCACGTGTGGGCAATCACGATATACGCTGGGAGAAGTCGACACAGTATGACCTCGGTCTTGACTTCTCATTCCTCAACAGCCGTATACGCGGTTCGCTCTCGGGCTATTGGAAAGTCACCAACGACCTCATATGGTCATTCTCATTCCCGTCGAGCGCGACAAGCGGCACCATGTCACGCAACATCGGAGCCGTGCGTAACGCCGGCGTGGAGCTTAACGTCACAGGCCGCGTCATCGACACCCGCGACTGGAATCTTGAACTGACACTCAACATGTCACACAACCGCAACAAGGTGACCCGTCTCGTCGAGGAGGGCCGCGCCCAGTCGGCGATGACCGAAGTGGTGCAAGGCTCGGGCAACCAGGTGCTTGTCGAGGGTTATCCCATGGGGGTTTTCTTCGGCTACAAATACAACGGCATCATCCAGTCCCAGGCCCGTGTCGACGAGCTCAACGCGTACGCCCAGTCAATGGGCAACTCCTATTATGACAGCAACACGCTCAAGCCCGGACATCTCGAGATAGCCGACCTCAACGGCGACGGCATCATCAACTACTATGACCGCACCGTCATCGGCAGCCCAGAGCCCGACGTGTATGGAGGTCTCATCGCCAACCTCGGCTACAAGGACTTCACACTATTCTGCAACTTCGGCTATCAGATAGGCGGTAAAAAACTTTACACCAAGGCTCTCCAGAACCTTCCCGGCCAGCTCACAGGACTCATCGACTATGGACTCAACGACCGCTGGACACCTCAGAATCCCGATGCCAAATATCCGGCCCTCTACATAGGCGACGGTGTGCCCAAGCTCACCGACCACCAGCTCTTTGACTCCTCGTTCTTCCGTCTGCAGGAAGTACGCCTGTCCTACAATCTACCCCTTGGCCGCGTGGCCCGCGGCAGCCTCTTTGTCTCGGCCACCAACCTCTTCACCATCACTTCCTATCCCGGCACCGACGCCGCCACCGTCAACCAGGCGAGCAACTATGGCGGCAACTACGAGACAAGCAACTATCCCGGTCTGCGTTCGTTCTCAGCCGGCGTGCAGATAACACTCTAACCGATAAATTTGTGTACAAAACGATGAAAAAGATATTATCATTAGCCCTCATATCGCTGTGCGTATCGTCGTGTGAGCTTACCGACGTTCTGGATCTTCCCCCGAAATATCAGGCCGACCTCGACGGAGCCATCACTACCCCGGCCGCAGTGGAGCTTGCCCTCAACGGTGTGTATCAGCAGATGCCCGGCTCTGTGGCCAACGTTGTGTATCCCACCGTCAGCGGCTCGTTCAAAGCCGGCACCATGACCCGCCCCGACGAAGTGACCGGCACACTCAACTGCGTGTATTACTCCGAGCGCACACTCCCGCTGCTGAGCTTTGCTGATGCAACAGAGTGGAGTGCCGACTATGCCGTGATCAAGAACGCCAACTTTCTTGAAGTAGCCGTCAACCGAATGGCCGACTCGGAATTCTCCGGCAACCGACGCCGGGAGATACTCGGCGAACTGGCCTATTTCAAAGCCTTCGCCTACTTCCGTATTCTCTGCCGCTACTGCGAGTTCTGGGACGAGGAGAGCGAGTATGGCGTGGTGTTTCGCAACGAAGCTCCCTCGGTCGAGAACGCGCCTATGGCACGAAGCTCGGTAAAGGATTCATATGACTACATACTCTCGCAGCTTGACATCGCCGTAGCCAATACACCGCAGTATACCGACCTGTCAAAAGTCAACGTCAAGGCCGCCGGAGCCCTCCGCGCCAAGGTGCTCTTCTATGCCGGAAGATATGACGAGGCCATCCGGGCCGTCGACGATGTGGTCGACACCGACGCTCCCCTGGCTGAGACAAGCTATGGCGGCATCTTTGACAACTTCGGCTCCACTCCCGAGATTTATTTCGCAAGAGTGTTTGACAAGAACGACGCCGGCCGCTCGATGCGCACATCGGCCTTCGGCGACGGCTCCAAGACACAAGGCTACTGGGGTCCGTCAGTCAAGTTTATGGATTATGTAGGCGATGACCCGCGCACGACTGCCATATACCGCAACATACCCGAGCTGCTCGTCAACCGCAACACCCAGACTCTCTATGACTATCAGACATGCCGCAAGACCTGGAACCAGGCCGACAACATGCCCGTGATATTCAGCCGCGAGGCCGAGCTGTATCTCATTAAGGCCGAGTCGCTCTTCCGCACAGGAGCCGCCATCGCCGACTGCTACGCGCCCGTCGCCAAGATACGCTCACGTGCCGGCGCGACAGTGGAGGCACCCGCCTCACGCGAAGAACTGGAGGATGCTATCTTCCGCGAGTGGATGATCGAGATGTCGTTTGAAAACTGGCACGAATGGTTTGCCATGATTCGCTTCGCCGGATATGAAAACCCCGATTTCAGCCGTCTGCTGGCCATGAATCGTCATCTGAAAGAAGCTCTCGACAAGGAGTATGAGAAGTCGCAGGCGAGCGGTGACACATATTACAAACGCATCACCGACCGCCGCATCGACGCCATCCCGACTTCCGAGACAAGTGCCAATCATCTGTGCAAGCAAAATCCAGGTTACAACTAATCAGTCCGTCACATGAAAAGATTATTCACCATAATTCTCGCCCTCGGCTGTCTCGCCACAATGTCAGCCAAAGAGCATGGCATAGAGTTTCGTCACGATCTGAAGTGGCAACAGGCACTCGAGGAGGCACGAAAGTCGGGCCGGCTGGTGTTTGTCGACTTCTACACCCAATGGTGCGGCCCCTGTTACAACATGGCCAAGACCGTCTTCACCCTTCCCGATGTTGCCTATTTCTACAACAACAACTTCATCAATCTCAAGATTGACTGCGAGGAGCCTGAGGAGGGCGTGGAACTCGCCCGCAAATATGGCGTACGCTCATTTCCCACTTATGGATTCATCGACCCTGCAACGGGCGAGATGGTCCACCGCAGCGGCAGCCGTCAGAGCCCCGAACGGTTCATACGCACAGGCCAGGATGCCCTCGACCCCGCGCTGCGCTCGTTCAGACTCGACTCGCTCTACGAGAGCGGCGACCGTTCGCGCAAACTTCTCGCCGACTACATCCGATATTACGCCTCGGTTTACAAGCAGGAGAAAGTCAGCAAAGCGTTTGACGAACTCATCGCTTCAGGGGCCCGGCTGTCCGACCCCGACGTGTGGCCGCTGTTTGATGAGCACATCAAGGGTGTCACCACCTATCTGACCGAAGTCTCCGACAATTATGCCTCATACTGCTCACTCGTGGGCAAAGAGGCTGTCGACAGCAAACTGAACCGCGAGACACAGTATGGCGACCCGCAACGCATCGCATCGCTGTGTGACTTTGCCGGCAAGGACTTCAACCTCAGGATGATTGACATCAACCGGCAGCTACAGCAGAAAGATTATGAAAACGCGGCCGCCACAATCGATGCCATGATAGCCGACAGCTCGGTCGACCGCCAGACGCTCATCGACCGTCTGAAATTCATGGTCCGTCTCAGCTACAAATCCGACGAGATGCCCGACTTCTGGTTTGAGAAATGCGTCGGCTACCTTCGCTTTATCGCCTACAACAATCGTGAACGCGATGACGCGCAGGTGCACCAACAGTATGCCGACGCCCTCGAACAGTTGATCACACGCCGTCAGTTTGCCGCCCCGACTGTCACCGCCGTGCCGACCGCCGGCAAGACAGTCTATGACATGAGGCCCGACGACCTCAAGCAGAAACCGCGCAAATAACCACGGCCCACCAGCCGCAATCACCCCCCTCGGGTACACATTAAGAACGATAGTCCCGGAAGAGACATCAGCTTTCAGTTATGGCTGCCTATCAGCCGTGTAACAAGGCCGATGTCACTCCCGGGACTATTGTCTCTACAGATCTCAGGCCCGCGGAAAACTCCCCTGCGCGGCAGGTCGATTTTTATATTTTGCAATCTCGACTAAAATCGCTAATTTTGCCGTCGGAAATAATCCCAATATTATAATAAGGTAAAAATGAGAAAAAACATCGTTGCAGGCAACTGGAAAATGAACACCACCCTGCCCGAAGGTATCAAGCTCGCCGAGGAGGTAAACGCCGCCCTGGCCGGTTGCACCCCCAAGTGTGACGTGGTTATCTGCGTGCCTTTCACCCACCTGGCATCCATCAACAACGTTATTGACAAGACCCGTCTCGGTCTCGGAGCTGAAAACTGCGCCGACCACAAGAGCGGAGCCTATACCGGCGAAGTGTCAGCCCCCATGGTGGCATCGACCGGTGCGACATATGTAATCCTCGGCCACTCGGAGCGTCGTCAGTATTATGGCGAAACCGCCGAGACCCTCCGCGAGAAGGTGCGTCTGGCCCTTGACAACAACCTCACCCCCATCTTCTGCATCGGCGAGGTGCTAGAGGAGCGCGAGAACGGCACATTCTTTGACGTAGTGAAGGCTCAGATCGAGGAAGGCCTCTTCAACCTCTCGGCTGAAGAGTTTGGCAAAATCATTCTCGCCTACGAGCCCGTATGGGCTATCGGCACCGGCAAGACCGCTACCGACGACCAGGCTCAGGAGATGCACGCCTTCATCCGTCAGACCATCGCCGACAAGTATGGCAAAGAGGTGGCTGACAACACTTCAATCCTCTACGGCGGTAGCTGCAAGCCCTCCAACGCCAAGGAACTTTTCGCCAAGCCCGACGTTGACGGCGGTCTTATAGGCGGCGCAGCCCTCGAAGCCGAATCATTCATGGGCATCGTTACAGCTTTCTAAAAAGCCTTGTAAAGCCATAAGTCACAAAAGTTAAGATAATGTCATGAAACAAGGGATATTATCTTAACTTTTTAAACTTTTTCTCAATCTCCCCACCCCACCACCACAAAATTCTATATCAGCATGCGCGCCTATCACATAGCAATCATAACGCTTGCCCTCAGCGGACTCGCCGTCCGGGGCGAGGAAAAGGTTGTGACCATCGTCGACCACATTACCGAGGGAACGACCAACACAGTCACCCAGCCCGGGGCACTGCTCAAACGCCTCTGCAAGATAGTCGATAACACTGAGGAGGAGGACCGCACAGAAGAGCCCTCCAAGCCCGTTGCAGGACGTCTGGCTGGATATAGAGTACAGGTGTTCAGTGACAACAACGTGCGCACCGCCAAAGCCGAAGCCGCCTCCAAGCAACGCGTCATATCGGCACGCTTCCCCCAATATCAGACCTATGTGCGCTACACCTCGCCCTACTGGCGACTCAAAGTGGGCGACTTCAGGACTCAACAGGAAGCCAACGCCGCCGCCGAGGAGCTGCGCAAGGCATTTCCCGCCTACAGCAAAGAGATACGCGTGGTACGCGACCGTATAAGTATGCCCCACGACTGATAGACACCCCTCTCACCTCCAGATTAGCCCCCTCTCAATCCAACCATCAACATCCGACAATGAGCACACAGGTATCCAACATTTCAGACGAGACTATCGCAGAGATCGCGCGCCACTATAAGGCCATAATCACTCTGCTTGGTGAGGACATAGAACGCGAAGGACTGATCAAGACCCCTATGCGCGCCGCCAAAGCCATGGTATATGCCACACGTGGCTATCGTCAGGATGCCGACACGATTATCAACGAGGCCATATTCACCCACGAGGGGTCTGACATGGTGATTGTGCGCGACATTGAGTTTTACTCGCTGTGCGAGCACCACATACTCCCATTCTACGGCAAAGTGTCGATAGGATACATCCCCGACAGCCGCACCATCGGACTTAGCAAACTCGCCCGCCTGGTCGACTTCTACGCCCGCCGTCTGCAGGTACAGGAGCGCATGACTGCGCAGATATGTCGAATAGTCATGGAGAAACTCGGAGCAAAGGGCGTGATTGTGGCATGCACAGCCGACCACTTGTGCATGAAGATGCGAGGTGTAGAAAAACAGATGTCGGCCACCACTACGGTCGAGAGCGCGGGAGCGTTCAAAGAGTCAGCTTCTCTGCGCGAAGAATTCTTCCGCACGCTCGCACAAGGACGCTGACGCCGGCTCAGCATCTCAGCCCGGCTGACCGAAGGGCAATCCATACCCCACAACCGTTTTTTACATTATTTTAGTAAATTTACAGCCAAAATCCACCCCGCCGACGGGGCGGATGTTAAACTGCGCCCCGGTTTAATCAATTAGAGTTAAAGCTCTTGCGCATAACCGATTAATGCAGTAATTTTGCATTAGAAAAATAACACGGTACTATCGGAAAACACGCAAGTAATAGTCTACAATTAAATTTTTACTAAAACTACATAGCAAATAATCTTCAGCCATTATCTGATACTTTTTTTAAGAAACGTTCATTCCTTTTTTTACCATTAATGTCAAATCTAAGATTGCTGACACCGCCTGATGATCAAGGCTCATAAAAGCATACCGATAATTAGAATTGATGATTATAATTACGGGCACTTTCTGCGCGAGGCAGAGGGTGCTTTTTTAATTGTTTCTGAAATATCATCTTAGGGAGATACAAAAGGACAAAAGACTCAGAAGAGACAAAAGTTTCATAATTCATAGGCAAAGCAAGTGCTTTATGAAATAAAAAAACTTTTGTCTCTTCTGAGCCTTTTGTCCTTTTGGATATCCTCCCCCTGTTTTTACCGCAAAGTCAGGGCGACGACGTTTTCGACGTGCTGTGTGTGGGGGAACATATCGACAGGCTGCACGGCCTCGATGTCATATTTTTCATGAAGCAAGGCGAGGTCGCGGGCCTGTGTGGCCGGATTGCAGCTCACATATACTATGCGGGCCGGAGAGGCTTCGAGTATCACCTTGACTACATCTTCATGCATGCCGGCTCGCGGGGGGTCGACTATCATCACGTCGGGACGGCCGTGACGCTCTATAAACTCGGCCGTGAGCACATTTTTCATATCTCCGGCATAAAACTCGGTATTATCCAGACCGTTGACACGGGCATTGACCTTGGCGTCCTCGATAGCCTCGGGCACATACTCCACACCCACCACATGGCGGCATGAGCGCGCGAGGAAGAGCGCGATGGTGCCGGTGCCGGTGTAGAGGTCATAGACGAGTTCATCGCCCGTCAGACGCGCGAAGTCTCGAGCCACGCTGTACAGGCGGTAAGCCTGACGTGAGTTGGTCTGATAGAACGACTTGGGACCGATGCGAAACCGCAGCCCTTCCATCTCCTCCTCGATATATTCACGACCTTTCCACGTAACGATGTCGAGGTCGCCCACGGTGTCGTTGACCTTGGTGTTGATCACATATTGCAGCGAAGTGATTTCGGGAAACTCCGCGTCGACGGCTTTCATCAGTGCCTCGATGGCCTCGGGATTGTCCTCTCCGACGGCCATAAGCACCATCACCTCGCCGGTCGAGGCTATGCGTATCATGAGTGTGCGCAGGAAGCCGTGGTTGGCGCGTATGTCATAAAACTCCAGATTGTGCTCCTTGCCGTAATTCTTTATAAATGTGCGTATGCGGTTGCCGAGATCGTCCTGAAGATGGCATGCATTAATGTCGAGCACCTTGTCAAATCCGCCCGGTATGTGAAATCCGGCTGCGCGGCGGTCGGGAAACTCCACGCCTGATCTCATCTGGTCAAATGTGAGCCACATCTTTGACGAGAAAGTATATTCCATCTTGTTGCGATAGTGCCATATCTCCTCCGACCCGAGTATGGGGGTGATTTCGGGAAACGGCACCTTGGCTATCCTCTCGAGCGCGTCCTTGACCTGACGCTGCTTGCATTGCAACTGAAATTCATACGGCAGATGCTGCCAGCGACAGCCGCCACATACGGTGAAGTGCTCGCAGCGCGGCTCCTCTCTGACAGGCGAAGGCTCGACAAGACGCTCTATATGCCCCTCGGCATATGACTTCTTCTTGCGGTCGAGCTTGACGTCAGCTACATCGCCCGGTGCTCCAAACGGAATAAACACTACCATATCATCGACGCGCGCCAGGGCATTGCCCTCGGCGGCCACATCGGTTATCTTGACCCCTTCGAGAGTGGGGAGCTCTTTGCGTTTTCTGCTCATTCAGAATTATATGTGATAATATTATTGGCTGTGACAATCGGTTGAGGGTGAGGAGGACCAAACCGAGATTCAAAATTACGCAATAATTCCGCTCGCGCCCCTTTCTATCACATTTTTTAACATTTGCAAGACTCATCCCGCATCCGTTATACGACTGAAAACCACGTGATTTCAGCATGATGAATTTCACCACGCGATACCACCAAATAAACTACTTATTAACAACGATTTACAAACGTATTGATGAATATTTTTCAGCTTTGATTTTTTGCAATCATCCACTTCTTCCTATAACTTTGCGACATCATAAACCAACAAAAATCTCACATTTTATGAAACATTTAATCAAACTGCCGTTCATCGCACTGCTCCTCTCGGTCCTGTGCATAGTGTCTTGCTCATCGGATGCTGATGAAATTCTTGAACAAAATAATGACGTCACAACCATAGAGCCCCAGATTATCTCTTCTGACAACTGCTCAGAAGACGAACTTTCAGACACCACTTACTGGAAAAGTATAGATGAAAACTGCGAAGAAGCATCTTTCATACCGATAACGATGCTTGATTCTGCTGAATTTTTTAATCGAATAAAAAATGTAAATTTTATTAAGCCTGCTATAAGCAGATTTGCATCAGAAGATTATATAAAATTTAGGCCCTACGGCTCTCTACACGAAGGAAATATCAGCTTTCGGGGCTTTAGAGTAAGATATTACACGTCTTATATATATCAATTCCCAATCGATATGAAAGCATATAGAGCGGGCTATCAATGCAGAAAAGATGAACACTATGGAGCATGCTATGGACATGCGAAGAGCGACAGTGAAGTTTATGTATGCCTGGATATCATTCAAAAAGTAGGCGATAAAGAATATGAATATGCCTATACTGTTGGATTAGAGGCTTTAATATCAAATAAAAGATTTATTGTTAACCCTCTTGGAGCCTTGTGATTTTTCAAAAACATTTGTATTTATTTGATTATCGCTCTTATTTGTGTAAATTTGCGACATGCGAATCTTACATATCTACATTTTTCTTATCATATTACTGACAATTTGTTCTTGCTCTAACCAATCCGCTTCCGAACAAAACAGTATTGCAAGGGCCGAGTCATTGATAAATAATCATTCAGACTCAGTTCTTGCAATTCTTGATAGCATTGATATTGAACAACTTGGCCCTCAAAAGGCATACGCCTATTATTTGAAAGGCAAAGCAAAACTCGATCTCCACAACTATCCCGAAGCCATGGATGCGTTTCTTCATGCCGAGAAATGTGCCGAGCAGACAGGCAACGACAGTGTGCTCGCACTGTCGAGAGTAGGCATGATGAATCTTTGCGACTCGATATGCGACAACAACGAGAAGGGTCACTATGCCGTTAAAGCATGCGAGGTATACGAAAAATATCACGACTATGACAATATGTATGCCATACTGTCAGGTTTTACCAATTATCATGCTCCCGAAGACAGGCCAGCCATTCATGCCGACAAAATAAAGCACTATGCATCAATACTTAACGACAACGACACGACTCGTTGTTATTTCTATGCCGATACACTCGAGCGACGGAGCGAACGGCTGTATCGGCAGTTGGAAAATTTCAATTCTCCTGATGTAACATCATGGCTTATGATTGATGGGCTCAAAGGCTTCAATCCATATAATCTTTCCGAAAAAATTAAGAATGACGATGGGTGGCGTGAGTATATTTCCAGCGATTCGGCCAATATATCCGCAAAAAACGCCCATCTTGTAGCCTGGTTGCTGTGGGAACAAGGCCTTGATGAAAATGCCAATGATTTCATAACCTATTACAGGGAAGAATACCGCGAACCGATCATAAACCAGACATTTGACACCATAAACAAGCGGCTTATACCATATGTGTCCTTCCGGCTTAAGGACAGGAGAAGAAAAGAGTTCCGCTCCACATTTCAGGAAGATGTCAGAGCGGTGGTCGTGCGGTTTAACTATGAAGAGGTGCTTATGCGCGAGCAGACCATCCGCTTTCAGCGCGTAGTGATAATACTCATCTCCGCTCTTGCCATAGCCGTAATGTCGGCGATTGCCATATACATACGCACAGCCACCATACGTCGCCGCCGTCGTCAGGAGCAGGACATGCTGACAGCCTCAGAACTGCGCACCGCCCTCCACGACCTCGAGGAGCTGCATCTCAACACACTCTCACACCTGTGTGACACTTATTACGAGAATTATGCCAACGAGTCGGTCAAGTCAAAGGCCGCACGCGACACACTCAGAGCCATCTCGGAACTGGCCTCGTCGGACGACTTCGTGACAAGGCTTGAAAAGCATCTCGATGACACCGCCGACGGCCTCATGAGCTGCCTGCGCGCCGAGATGCCTGACCTCAAGGAGTCAGACACGCGACTGTTTCTCTACAACGCTCTGGGCCTGTCGATTCCCTCAATATGTCTGATGCTCGGCGAACGCAGAGAGGTAATCTACAACCGCCGTCTGCGTCTTCGCGCACGCATCCGCGAAGTCGCCCCGACTCACATGGAAATATTTCTGAATTATCTGCGCTAAGCGACATTATCGCACCTTTGCGTGACAAATCATGGCGTAACTTTGCAGCACACAACCTCCACACCCCCGCATCAATCACCCACCCCTCCCCCCCCTTTAATCAACCCAACCCCCACACAACACCTCCCCCATCAGCCATCCACCCCACCCATCCCCGCCACGCTCCCGCAAAGTCAACCGACACATGGTCACCCCCCATCGTTCCGGCAAGCCCCCTGTCGTGATTTTTTCGCCATTTTATTAGCCCAGAAGTAACAATGCTTTGAAAAAAAATTATTACCTTTGTGGGTAAATTTGTCGTAAAAAATCACATTTCAATTAAACGATGATTGAAGAAGACCGAATAATAAAGATAGACATCGAAAACGAAATGAAGAGTGCCTACATCGACTACTCAATGTCGGTGATAGTGTCGCGCGCGCTTCCTGATGTGCGCGACGGCCTGAAGCCCGTCCACAGGCGTGTGCTCTTCGGTATGAACGAGATGGGCAACACATCCGACAAGCCCCACAAGAAGTCGGCCAACTGCGTCGGCGAGGTAATGGGTAAGTATCACCCCCACGGCGACTCGTCGATCTACGGCACCGTAGTGCGTCTGGCACAGCCCTGGGCCATGAGATACTGCCTGGTCGACGGCCATGGCAACTTCGGCTCGGTCGACGGCGACGGAGCGGCAGCCATGCGTTACACCGAGGTGCGCCTCGACCGCCTGGGCGAAGAGATGCTCGCCGACATCGAGTCGGACACCGTTGATTTCCAGCCCAACTATGACAACTCGCGTCAGGAACCCGTCGTGCTCCCCACCCGCTTCCCCAACCTGCTGGTCAACGGAGCCTCGGGCATCGCCGTCGGCATGGCCACCAACATGCCCACCCACAACCTGGCCGAGTCAATCAACGCCTGTGTAGCCTATATCGACGACCCCGAGATCGACATCCCCGGTCTGATGAAATACATCCCCGCCCCAGACTTCCCCACCGGCGGCACCATCTACGGCTACAACGGAGTCAAGGAAGCCTATGAGACAGGCCGCGGCCGAGTACTCATACGCGCCAAAGCCGAAATAGAAGCCGAGGACAACCACGAGAATATCATCGTAACCGAGATACCCTATAACGTCAACAAGGCCGAGCTCATCAGCTACATAGCCGACCTCGTGACCGACAAGAAGCTCGACGGCATCGCCGACATCAACGACGAGAGCAACTACAAGGGCATGCGCATCGTCATCAAGCTCAAGAGCGACGCCAACTCCAACGTGGTGCTCAACAAGCTTTACAAGATGACCCAGATGCAGGCCTCGTTCAGCGTCAACAACGTGGCCCTCGTCAACGGACGTCCCCGCACACTCAACCTCAAGGAACTTATCAGCGAGTTTGTGGCCCACCGCCACGAAGTGGTGATACGCCGCACTAAATATGAGCTGCGCAAGGCTCAGGAGCGCGCCCACATACTCGAGGGTCTCATCATAGCCTCGCAGAACATTGACGAGGTGATACGCATCATCCGCGGCGCGGCCGACACCATGGACGCTCGCGAGAAGCTCAAGGAGCGTTTCGCCCTCACCGACCCGCAGACCGCAGCCATCGTCGAGATGCGTCTGCGTCAGCTCACCGGTCTGGAGCAAGACAAGCTCAAAAACGAGTATGACGAGCTGGAGAAGGAGATAGCCCGCCTCGAACTGATACTCTCAGACGATGACGTGTGTCGCGCTGTAATCAAAGAGGAGCTAATCGAGATACGCGACAAGTATGGCGACGCGCGCCGCACCGACATAGACTACACCGCCGGCGACTTCAATGCCGAGGATTTCTATGCCGATGACGACATGATCATCACCATCTCCCACCGCGGATATATCAAGCGCACACAGCTCAGCGAGTTCCGCGCACAAAACCGCGGCGGCGTCGGTGCAAAGGGCTCCGACACCCGCGACGAGGACTTCATCGAGCACATCTATCCCGCCTCGATGCACAACTACATGCTCTTCTTCACCCAGAAGGGACGCTGCTACTGGCTCAAAGTCTATGAGATACCCGAAGGAGCGAAAAATTCCAAAGGCCGCGCCATCCAGAACATGCTCAACATCGAGCCCGACGACGCCATCAAGGCCTTTATCTGCACCAAAAATCTCGGTGACGAAGAGTTTGTCACAAGCCACAACCTCGTGTTTGCCACCAAGAAGGGCATAATCAAGAAAACAAGTCTCAAAGCCTACTCACGTCCCCGCGCCAAGGGCGTCAACGCCATCATCATCCGCGAGGGCGACGAGCTGCTCAGCGTCGAGATGACCGACGGCAACTGCGACATACTCATGGCCAACCGCAACGGCCGCGCCATCCGATTCCCCGAAAACAAGGTGCGCGAGATGGGACGTATGTCCACTGGCGTGCGCGGCATGACCCTCGACGGCGATGATGACGAAGTGGTAGGCCTCATATGCATGCCCGCCGACACCATAAATAATGTAATGGTGCTCAGCGAGCGCGGATATGGCAAGCGCACAGCCCTCGACATCGAGACCGAAGTCGACGGCAAGATGGAGCGTGTGCCCGTCTACCGCATCACCAACCGCGGCGGCAAGGGTGTACGCACCATGAACATCACCGAGCGCACCGGCCGCCTCGTAGCCATCGAGAGTGTCAACGACGGCAACGACCTCGTTATTATCAACAAGAGCGGTATCACCCTGCGCATCCACGTCAGCGACATAAAGGTGCAGGGCCGCTACACCCAAGGCGTGAGAATCATCAACCTCGACAAGCGCAACGACACGATAGCCTCGGTGTGCTGCGTGGATTCCGACCCCGAAGAGGAAGTGACCGAAGTGGAAGCTCAGACAGAAGCACCCGAAGAGCTGATATTTGACGACCCCGCTGCCGACGAAGCCGACGACGACATCATTACCGACGACATCGATGAAGCCGACCAGCCCGCGGCCGATGACGAACTTGATTAAACAAAACCAAGGAATTTGGAGTTATAAAGATTATAGCATGAAGTCTCAACTGTCACACCGATCTGACATACGCAGACCCCTTCATCACATGTTTTTTTATCTCCAAATTCTCCCGTTTTTTTAACTCTACAAATACATTACCAATTCTAATAACCCCCGATTATGAAAAAGATCTGCGTCCTGACGCTCGGGCTACTTGCCGCAGCGTCGATGTCAGCCCAGACCGCGACCGTAAAAGAAGCGGAAAAGGCTTTTAAGAATGTCAATTCTTATAGCAGCTATCAGAATGCCGTAAAGGCCATCACACCTGCGTTTTCCAACGCCGAGACTTCAGCCAACGCCCAGACCTACTGGATCCCCGGCAAGGCAGGCTTCAAGCTCTATGACGACATGTATGGTCAGAAAGTCATCGGCAAGGATGTCAACCTCGACGAGATGGGCTCCGCACTGCTCGACGGCTACAACTACTCGCTCAAGGCTCTCAGCCTCGACACCGTGACCGATGCCAAAGGTAAGGTAAAGACCAAATATTCCAAGGATATCGTAGCCGCTATCGCCTCTCACCACGCCGACTTCGCCAACTCCGGCTCAGGCTTCTGGGATTCCAAAAACTATCCAAAGGCCTATGAAGCGTTCATGGCTTACATTAACATTCCCGGCAACGCCAGTCTCGGCCAGTCTGCACCCAAGGCCCTTGCCGACTCCGTAGCCGCCCAGATGGCCTACTATGCAGGTCTCGCCGCATGGCAGGCCGAGATGCTCCCCGAAGCCGCAAAGGCTTTCGAGCAGATGATGGCTATCGGCTATGACGAAATGGCAGCCTATGACTATGCCTACTCTGTGGCCTATCAGATGAACGACGAGGCCAAGAAGCTCCAGTATTCCAAGATTGCCTATGACAAATTCGGCTCTGCAAAGCCCGAATTTCTCCAGCGCATCATCTCGTCCTACATGGCCGACAAGAAGTATGACGAGGCTATGAACATGCTCGAGACCGCTATAAAGAACGACCCCACCAACGGCACCAACTATTACCTCATCGGCGTGCTCTACGACGACAAGGGTGAAAAGGAAAAGTCTCAGGAGTCATTCAAGAAGGCTGTGGAAATCGACCCCAACAATGCCATGGCCAACTTCAGCTACGGCACAGCTCTCATCCAGCAGTATGAGCGTCTCGACGAGAAGACCGGCGAGATGAGCCAGGGCGAATACAACAAGTATAAGGCCGAGAACATGAATCCCCTTCTCAAAGAAGCCGCCGTATATCTCGAAAAAGCTTACGAGCTTGACAACGAGATGACCAACGCACTCACCAACCTAAAGATTGTATATTACAACCTTAACGACGGTGCCAACCTCGACCGCGTAGAGAAGCTTCTTCTTTAATCAAGTCAGATAAAGCCGTCGCAAGAAGCCATCACCGACCTCTTGCGACGGCATTTTTTATTATCTATCTGATTCACACTCACAGATTCAGACCATCCATCACAATCCAATGAGCGACACACTCTCACAATTTGACTCCGCCCTGGCTCTATGCCGTGACATCTTTGACAAAAAACTCCGCGACTACGGAGCCTCATGGCGCATAATGCGTCCGCGATCCATCACCGACCAGCTCTACATCAAAGCCAAGCGCATCCGCACACTCGAGGAAGAGGAAGCTATGGTCGACGAGGGTGTGCTCGGCGAGTTTATGGCTATAATCAACTATGGACTGGTCGGGCTGATACAGCTCCAACTTGGATATGCCGACAACGCCGACATCACCCCCGACCGGGCCATCACTCTCTATGACGAAAAGATGAAGACCGCGCGCGACCTCATGGCCGCCAAGACCCATGACTATGGCGACGCATGGCGCGGAATGAGAGTTAACTCCTACACCGACTTCATACTCACCAAGATACAACGTGTCAAGGAGATTGAAGGCAACTCAGGCCACACCATCATCTCGGAAGGCATCGACTCCAACTATCTCGACATCATCAACTATGCAGTCTTCGCAGTCATCAAACTCACCCAGGCCGACTGACACCCCTCACCGTCTGCTGCGCGAACGGCTCTATCACCCGGCAGCCGTGTGGCTGCTGCGCATACTCATCGGTGCGACCTTCATTATGTCGGGCTTTGTCAAAGGCATCGACCCGTGGGGCAGTGTAATAAAAATCAGCGAATACTTCACCGTATGGGGCTGGGACGTGCCGCGCTCGCTCGTGACATGCGCTGCCTTTGCCCTCGGAGCCTACGAATTTGTATGGGGCTTCATGGTATTGCTCGGATGTTACCGCCGCACAGCCGTGTGGCTGCTCTCGGCCATGATGGCCGTGATGCTGCCGCTCACACTCTATATCGCCCTCTATTCGCCGGTCGACGACTGCGGATGTTTCGGCGACTTTCTCATCATCTCCAACACAGCCACGTTTGTCAAAAACATATTCATCTCGGCGGCACTCATCTATCTCATCCTTTACAATACACGCGTGTCGGGATTGTTTTTCCCTTACACCCAATGGATTGTGGGCGGACTGGTAACCCTCTACATTCTGGCCATAGAGTTTTACGGCTATAACGTGCAGCCGCTCATCGACTTCCGCCAGTACACAGCCGGCACCACACTCCTGCCCCCCGACACTGACGACGACACGGCTGCCGAGACAGTGTATGAATACACCTACTCCAAGGACGGACTCGAGGAGACCTTCACTATCGACGCTCTGCCCGACTCAACCTGGACTTTCATGAGCCGCAAACTCGTGAGCGGAGGCGAAATAAATACCGACGGCTTCACCATAATCGAGGACGGCGAGGACATCACGGCCGACATCATCGACAGCGAGGCCGAACAGTTTCTCGTCACCATCCCCGACATCCATGACGTCGACCTCTCCTACACTTATATCATCAACGAGCTCAACGACTTCATCACCGGCCGCGGCGGCTCGCTCATAGCCCTCATCAACAGCGATGAGGAGGGCATGGAACACTGGAAAGACATATCCATGGCCTCCTATCCCATCTATCAGGCCGACCCCAAGATGCTCAAGGAGCTGGCCCGCGGCAATGCCGCTCTCGTATATCTCGACCACGGCACCGTGATGTGGAAGCGGACCCTCTCGTCAATAGGCTATTCATTTATCACCGAGACTCCCCACGACAGGCTGATACGTTCGCTCAACCCCGAAACTGGCTATGTGCTGAAACTTGTCACCACGCCATTTGTTATAATTTTGCTCATACTGCTCGCACTCGACCGCAGCGGCAAACTTCTGGCATGGCACCTGGCCCGCCGCCGCAGACTCAAAAAAGCAGCGTCGGCCGACGATGATACCTCAGAAGCCAAATAGACACCTGTCAGACTTAACCACCGATAATCCACCCTCAACGACCGCTATGCCTGACTATACTTCCGACACCATGAAATGGGACAAGCTGATTTCCGACAAACGGTTCGGGCTTGAACATTACCACGACCCCAAGCCGGGAGCGCGCAACGACTTTCAGCGCGACTTTGACCGGCTCGTGTTTTCCTCACCGTTTCGCCGCCTGCAGAACAAGACACAGGTCTTCCCACTCCCCGGCAGCATATTTGTACACAACCGCCTGACCCACAGCCTCGAGGTGTCGTGCGTAGGACGCTCGCTGGCCCATGAGGTGGCCATACGCCTGCGCCCGCGCTATGCCGACACACCCGAAGTGCTCGACTCGCTCAACTATCTCGGCGACATCGTAGCGGCAGCCTGTCTGGCCCACGACCTGGGCAATCCGCCGTTTGGCCACTCGGGCGAGAAAGCCATACAGGCCTATTTCAGCGAAGGGGCCGGACTGCGGTTCAGAGAGCACCTGAGCGAGCGCGAATGGAACGACCTGACTCACTTCGAGGGTAACGCCAACGCCTTCCGTCTGCTCACCCATCGCTTCAACGGACGCCGCCAGGGAGGATTTGCAATGACCTACTCCACACTGGCCTCGATAGTCAAATATCCCTTCGAGTCGACACTTGCCGAAAGCCACGGCAAGTTTGGATTTTTCTCGTCGGAACATGCAGACTTCATAAAAGTGGCCGACGAGCTTGGCATGCTGCGTCTCGCATCACCCGACGACACCATCCGCTACTCGCGCCACCCGCTGGTCTATATAGTCGAGGCGGCCGACGACATCTGTTATGAGATAATGGATATCGAGGACGCCCACAAGCTCAAGATACTCACTACCGGCGAGGTCATCCCCCTGCTGCTGGGCTACTTTCCCCAAGAACGGCAGGAACATATGCTCAAGGTGATGAGCCACGTCGACGACCCCAACGAAAAGATAGCTTATCTGCGCTCATGCATCGTAGGGGTACTGGTCGACCGTTGCGCCGACGCCTTTGCCGCCCATGAGGAGGAGATACTCGGCGGCACATTCCGCGGCAGTCTGCTCGACCACATAACCCCGCTCGAAAAGGAGGGCTACAGACGCTGCGAGTCGCTGTCGTGGGAAAAGATTTACTGTGCAAACGATGTGGTCGAAATCGAGCTTGCCGGCACGCGCATCATCTCGTTTCTGATCGACGAGCTGGTTAAAGCCGTGACCGACCCTATACTCAACTACTCGCGTCTGCTCCTGGCCAAAGTGCCTGAGCAATATGAGATAAACGCCCCTACCCTCTACGGCAAGATGCAGGCCGTGCTCGACCACATCTCAGGCATGACCGACGTCTATGCCCTCGACCTCTATCGCCGCCTCAACGGCATGAGTCTCAAGATCAACAACTGACACAAGGATGACACATCAGATGATACAACACCCAGCCCGTCTGCTCACACTGTTGGTGAGCTTATTTGTAACAATAGCCTCACAGGCTATGACAGTTGACGAAGTGCCCAACGTACACGTAGCCTCACGCACACGCTACGTTTCAAATCCCTCAGGAGTGCTCTCGCCACAGACCGAAGCACGTCTCAACATGGCTATCGCCGACCTGTGGGACAAGAGTTCGGTCGAACTTGTAGTGGTGGCCATCGACAGCATCGACCCCTCGATGACACCCGAAGAGTTTGCCACCGCGCTGTTTGAGAAATGGGGCATAGGCAAAAGCGACAAAGACAACGGACTGCTCCTGCTGGTGGCCCGCGATGACAGAAAAGTACAGATACGAACAGGCTACGGTGTGGAGGGCGCGGTGCCCGACATCATAGCCGGACGCATCATCCGCGAGAACATGTATCCTTATTTCCGTAACGGCGACTATGATGGAGGTGTCGAGGCCGCCGTGGCCCGACTCTCGGAGGTAATCCTCGACCCGTCGGTGCGCGACGAGCTCATGTCGGGACAGGCCAACGACAGCCGCGTAGCCACGGGCATATCGGATTTCAACGGCGAAGAGGTGTTTGCCTTCTTTCTCAAGATAGCCGGCTTCATCGCCGCAATCATGCTTGCGATAGTCATCTACTTCATCATCAAGACGCGCCATGTCGACGACGTGGAGCGTTGGCGTCGTCTCAACACCCTGTGGCTCCCGGCGGCCATCGTGGCCTTTGTCACGCTCGGACTCGGCGTCATCCCGTTTGGTCTGCTCTCATGGAAGATGTATCGCGTAAGACGCCACAAGCGCGTGTGCTCACACTGCGGCACCCGCATGAAACTTATCGATGAGGTGCACGACAACGACTACCTCTCCCCCTCGCAGGACCTCGAGGAGCGGCTCAACTCGGTGGACTATGATGTGTGGCACTGCCCGCAGTGTGCCCAGACCGACATCTACCCATATGTCAACCGTTCCACACGTTTCATAGAGTGTCCGCGCTGCCATGCCCGCACCATGAGCCTGTCTGACCGCCGCATACTGCGCCCGGCCACCACACGCAGCCAGGGCGAGGGCGTGGACATATATTATTGCCGCAACTGTGGCAACCACACCGAGAAACGATTTAAAATCGAACGCAAACGCGACGACAGCGCGCTCGCAGCCGGAGCTATACTCGGCAGCACGCTTGGCGGACGCGGAGGCGGCATGGGCGGAGGCTCCTTCGGAGGAGGCTCGTTCGGAGGCGGTCACACCGGAGGCGGCGGTGCCGGCGGCAGTTGGTAAAAAACGCGTCAGCCCAAAAGACATCTGAAAGAGCCGCCACGAAAAAAAGTTTTCAACATTTTAACACGTTTTGTTACTATCCGGCATTGATTTTCGGCATATTTTTTCTTACTTTGCATATTCAAATCACGCGCTCAGAGTCAAATACTTGGCCCAGCGCGGCACGCTAAACCGAAGAAATGAGTAAAATCATCGCCATAGCCAATCAGAAAGGCGGAGTGGGTAAAACCACCACCACCATCAATCTCGCGGCCTCACTCGCGGCCGAGGGTAAACACACACTCATCATCGACGCCGACCCGCAGGCCAACGCCACATCGGGCTACGGCATTGACCCCAAAAAAATGCCGTCGTCAATCTATGAGTGCCTTGTCGACGACTATCCCATGGACGGCTCGCAGGTGGCCACATGCTGCGAGCGTCTTGATCTGGTGGGCTCACGCATCGACCTGGCCGGAGCCGAGATAGAGCTTATAAACAAACAGGCACGCGAAAACGTGCTCAAAAAAGCCATCGCCCCGCTGGCGCAGAAATATGACTACATACTCATAGACTGCTCCCCCTCGCTCGGACTCATCACCGTCAACGCCCTTACAGCCGCAGACTCTGTGATAATACCCGTGCAGGCCGAATATTTCGCACTCGAAGGCATCACCAAGCTGCTCAACACCATCCGCATCATCAAGTCGCGGCTCAACCCGTCGCTCGAAATCGAGGGATTTCTGCTCACGATGTATGACGCACGTCTGCGCCTGGCCAACCAGATATACGAGGAGCTCAAAGGCCACTTCGGAGCCATGGTGTTCGACACAGTGATACCCCGCAACATACGTCTGAGCGAAGCCCCGAGCCACGGTCTGCCCGTCATACTCTACGACCCGCTGTCACGCGGAGCCACATCACACATCTCTCTGGCCAAGGAGCTGATAGCCAAAAACTCATGAGAGCCTAACGCCTCACATCATTAACAGAATCTCACCCACGACCGAAATATGCCACCAAGCAAACGACCCGCCCTCGGACGCGGACTCGACTCACTCATAGCCATGGACGACGCGCCCGCACGCGACGCCTCGGCAATCAACGAAATCGAAATCTCACGCATCTCGCCCAACCCCGACCAGCCCCGTACGATTTTTGACGAAGAGGCTCTTGAGGAGCTGAGCCGCTCGGTACGCGAATATGGCATCATACAGCCCATATCGCTGCGCAAGACAGGTCCCGACACCTATCAGATCATAGCCGGCGAACGACGCTACCGTGCCGCCCTCATGGCCGGACTCTCCACCGTGCCGGCCTACATACGCACGGCCGACGACGCCACAATGACCGAGATGGCTCTCATCGAAAACATACAGCGCGAGGACCTCAACGCCATAGAGATAGCACTGACATTCAAGAAACTCATCGACCGCTACGATCTGACACAGGAGCGACTGAGCGAACGCATAGGCAAAAAGCGCGCCACAGTGGCCAACTTTCTGCGTCTGCTGCGTCTGCCGGCCGAGGTGCAGCTCGGACTGCGCGACCGCCGCATCGACATGGGCCACGCACGCGCCCTGCTGAGCATCGACGACCCCAAGCTGCAACTGAAACTCTACAACGAGATACTCGCCCAAGGCCTGTCGGTTAGACGTGTCGAGGAGCTTGCAAAAAAATATCAGCAGACCGCGCTCAACGGTGAAAATCCCCCCAAAAAGGATGACAAAAGGTTTTCTAACAAAGATTTTGATATTTTAAGAGACCACCTCTCACACCGCTTCTCGACCCCCGTGAAAGTGTCGTGTGACGCTTCAGGCAAGGGAAAAATCTCATTCGCGTTTCGCAACGATGATGAACTACAAAGATTAATTGCTATCTTTGACACAGCAAAACAGTAACCCCACACAATGTATCCCTGCAAGGAAACTAAAGCTACATATATACGTCACTCCATAGCGGCTCCGGTCATCGCACTCCTGTTTGCGTTTGCCGGGTCATTGGGTGTATACGCACAGGCCTCGGAGCCCGAGGCCACCACACCCGAGACACCGGCGGTCACAGCCGACGAGCCCGTAAGCGACACCCCGCGGAGCAACCGTCCGGTGCGTCCGCAACGCCGCCCCACCTCGCCCATCAGTGAGATGCCCGACTCCATATCGCTTGGCCGGCCTTCGGGAGAGCCCTACATGATCGTTGGCGACAGTCTCGCAGTCTCGGGCGACTCGCTTGCCCTGATTCCGGCCGACTCTGTGATGGTAGTCCCGTCGGAGTACGCCGAACGCCGGTTTGAATTCATGCCCGACCCGACCAAAGCCGTGTGGATGTCGGCACTGTTTCCCGGCCTCGGCCAGCTCTACAACCGCCGCTACTGGAAACTGCCCATCGTCATCGGAGCATTCATGGGACTCGGCTACGCCACCTCATGGAACAATACCATGCTCAGCGACTACACCACGGCCTACAGCGACATCATGGACAACGACCCGACTACCAAGAGCTACATGGACTTTTTCGCCCCTACCGTCAAGGAAGAGGACCTCGACCATGCATGGCTCACCAGTCTGTTGCGTACCCGCAAAAACTATTTCAGGCGCAACCGCGACCTGTGTATCATATGTATGGTAGGCGTCTATCTGCTGGCAATGGTCGACGCTTATGTCGACGCACAATTGGCACATTTTGATATAAGTCCGTCGCTGTCGATGGACGTCGCGCCGGCACTGATGAACAATGACCTGCGCAACGGCTCTACGCGCCCGAGTATCGGGCTATACTGGGCCTTGAATTTCTGAAACAATCACCACATCCATTCATCCCCGCTCCCGCATGAGGCAATCATCCGGCAAGAGTGCGGAAAGTCAACATATCACTCCATCCAACGATGAAACAAACCTTTATAACTCTGATTCTCGGACTGAGCGGCAGCCTTATGGTTTCGGCCGCCTCACTGCCATCAATACTCGAACTTCGTCACTCCATCACCGACGACAATATCATAGCCCCCGAGAGTTTCGAGACACAGACACGACTGCTTGAGGAGAACTTCTATCTGAAAAACTACGTGGTGCCCGGCATCGACACCGGCAACTCAACCACAGCCACCGCCATCGAGTATGAGCAGCGTCTGGCCAAGCTGCCTACAGTGATAGACCTTCCCTACAACTCGATAGTAGGCAACTATATAGACATGTATCTCACACGCAAGCGAGGCCTTGTGGCCGACATGCTCGCGCTTCACAATTATTACGGACGTTTCTTTGAGGAGGAGCTACTCAAGGAAGGGATGCCCCTCGAGCTGGAATATCTTCCCGTCATCGAATCGGCCATCAACCCCAACGCCGTGTCGCGCGCCGGAGCCGTAGGCCTGTGGCAGTTCATGCCCGCGACAGCCAAAGGACTGGGCATGGAAATCAACTCGCTCGTCGACGAACGCCGCGACCCGCGCATATCCTCGCGCAACGCCGCCCGCTATCTCAAGCAGCTACATGACATCTACAACGACTGGTCGCTCGCCATCGCCGCCTATAACTGCGGCCCCGGCAACGTCAACAAAGCCCTGCGCCGTGCAAGCGGTGACAGCGAGGAAATTAAGGACGAGAAAAAAGATTTCTGGGAGATATACAACTATCTGCCCGCCGAGACACGCGGATATGTGCCAGCATTCATCGCCGCCAACTACGTGATGAACTATTACCGCCAGCACGGCATCTCGCCCACAATTGTGAAACGTCATCTCACCACTGACACCGTGCGCATCGACAAGAATGTGCACTTCAACCAGATAGCCTCGGTGCTCAACATTCCGGTCGAAGAGATAAGGATGCTCAACCCCCAGTTTCTGAAAGACCAGATACCCGGCGCATACCGCCCCTACTATCTCACACTGCCCACCCAGCAGTGTCTGAGCTACATCATGAGCGAGAAAAGAATACTCGATTATGACAAGGACCTCTATGCCCGCCGCACTACCGCCGAGCCCGGCGGTAGTGCGGGCGAAAGCTCGATAATAACCTCTGACGGCGGCAAGGCCAACCTTGCCAACGCAAGCCGCCAGTCGGACAACGCCGAGACCAACCACGAGATAGCCACACAGGCCACCGAGCGCACCGTGATCAAGATCCACGAGGTGCAGCGCGGTGAAAATCTGCGTGACATAGCCAAGATGTATGCCGTATCGGCCACCGACATCAAACGCTGGAACAAACTGCGCGCCGGCAAGGTCAAGGAGGGCGACCGCCTGACCATCGAGGTCGTGGAGCATATCACTCCCGACGAAGTGCATGTGGTGGCCGCTCCAGAGGTGGCACAGGTATTCCCCAAGGACAACACCGACACATCAGCAGAAGCCAAAGCCGACTCCAAGGCCGAGACCACCGAGACCAAAGCTGCTCCGGCAAAGCCAAAAGAAAACACCCAGCGCACCAAGGCCACTCACACCACTACCCACAAGGTGAAAAAGGGTGACACACTCGACCGTATAGCACGCAAATACGGCACCACCGTAGCAGCCATTCAGGCTGCCAACGGCATGCAGAAAAACAACACTCGCATACAGATAGGCCAGAGACTGAAGATACCCGCCAAGGGCAGCGCGGCCTCGACCACAAAAAAATCGACCGCAAAAAAATCGACAAAACGCAAGGCAGCACGCCCCAGAAAGTGAAAATCCCGACCGATTAGATGAAAGACAACCGCACCCAATTTGCCACACGATTAGGAGTAATAGCCACCACCGTAGGCTCGGCCGTAGGGCTGGGAAATATATGGCGATTTCCGTATGAGGCAGGGGTGCACGGCGGCGGAGCCTTTCTGATAATCGACCTGTTTTTCATATTTATAATAGGTGTTCCGGTGGTGTGTGCCGAGTTTATCATCGGCCGTCACACGGGGTCAAACATACGCGGAGCCTTCCGCGTTCTCGCGCCCGGCAAGCCTTGGGGACTGGTGAGCTATATCGGACTAGCCGCATCGGTGCTCATACTGAGCTTCTACTCCGTTGTGGCCGGATGGACCATGCACTACACGGTGAAATCGGCCGGAGGATTTACGGCCAGGATGACCGCCGACGCGCTCCATGCTCAGTTTGACACCTTCGCCTCAAGCGATGTGCTGCCGGTGGTGTGGACACTGGTGTTTCTTGCCGTCAATTATTTCATACTCTCACACGGAGTGCGGAAAGGTATCGAACGCATGAGCAACATATTGATGCCCATGCTGTTTGTGATACTGCTGCTCTTCACCGTCAACTCGCTCACGATGCCAGGAGCGGCCGGGGGCATGAGATTTCTCTTCATGCCAGACTTCAGCGCAATCACCCCCTCAGTGGTGCTCGGAGCCATGGGACAGGCGTTTTTCTCGCTGAGTCTCGGACTTGGATGCCTCATCACCTATTCGAGCTATTTCAAACGCGACACTCCGTTGCTGCGCACCTCGCTCATAACTGCCGGACTCGACACGCTCGTGGCCATATTAGCGGGCATAATTATCTTTCCGGCGGTGTTTACGTTCGGTCAGGAACCGGCCGCCGGGCCCAAACTGGTGTTTGAGGTCCTGCCGTCGATATTTGTCAACATGAGCGGCGGAGCCGTGTGGTCAACACTGTTTTTCCTGCTGCTGTTTCTCGCATCACTCACCTCGACCATCTCCATGGCCGAAATCACCATAGCCTATTTTGAAGAAGAGTTTGGGATGTCGAGAAAAACGGCCACAGCCCTCAGCATAGGCATAGCCATGACACTCGGCATGCTCTGCGCGCTGTCGTTCGGGGCACTGGACGGGATTAAGATATTCGGCATGACACTGTTTGACCTGTTTGACTACACATCGTCCAACATATTGCTGCCCGTGGGAGGCATGATAATTTCGGTATTTGTCGGCTGGGTACTTGACCGCTCGGTAGTGAAAGGCGAACTCACGGCCGGAGGAGGCCGCATCACAGCCATGGGTGTGAGATGCGTGGTGTTTTGCCTCAGATGGCTCGCCCCCGTATGCATCGGGCTCGTATTTCTCTACGGCCTTGGGGTAGTGTGACGACATGTCGACTGCCAGCACTTGCAGCCGGACAATATGCAACTCATAATAAATGAGTAGGTAAATGAGAGCGGGAATGTGGATTGAGGTGTTTTTTACGGAAAAATTTCTTTAATTAGAAAATAATCTTTTATCTTTGCATTTGAAAACTTGCAAGATTGGAATGATGCGTCTCTACTCGAGCAAGTGAGTGGGACAATGCAGGATTTCACCTTACATATAAGACTGAGAATTAATACCATAAATCATGGCAGAAAAAAAAGAAAAATTGTTTGACCAGTTTCCTCCGATTTCCACTGCAGAATGGAAAGCTAAAGTGGAGGCTGACCTGAAAGGTGCACCCTTTGACAAAAAGCTCGTGTGGCGCACCAACGAGGGCTTCAATGTACAGCCCATGTACAGGCTCGAAGACATCGAAGACCTTGCCACCACAAATTCACTGCCGGGAGAGTATCCCTATCTCCGCGGCACCCGCACCGATAATAACTGGCTTGTGCGCCAGGAAATTATCGCCGAGACACCCGCAGAAGCCAACCGCATAGCACTCGACGTGCTCACCAAGGGTGTGACTTCGCTCGGATTCAAGGTGCAGGCCCCGACAGCCGAGACAGTGGCCACACTGCTCAACGGCATCGACACCGCCAAGGTCGAAATCAACTTCAGTTGCTGCCTGAAAAAAGCTCTGCCTCTGGCCGAAGCCCTCGTGGCTTACGTGAAGGAGAACGGCACTGCCGAGACTTTTAAAGGCTCTATCGACTTCAACCCCTTCAAGAAACCTCTGCGCAAGGGTGCGACTTTTGCAGCCGACGAACTCGTGAAGATGGCCGGCGAACTGCTCGACGCCGTCAAGGACGTGCGCGGTCTGCGCGTGCTTGCAGTGGACAGCGACATGCTCAGCAACGCCGGTGCATACATATATCAGGAACTCGGATATGCTCTTGCTTGCGGAGCCGACTGGATGAGCCTGCTCACCGAGGCCGGACGTAACGCATCGGAAGTGGCCTGCCGCATCAAGTTCAATATGGGCGTATCAAGCAACTTCTTCATGGAACTTGCAAAATTCCGTGCCGCCCGCATGCTTTGGGCCCAGATTGTGGCCCAGTACAAGCCCGAGTGTGAGTGTGCCGCCAAGATGAAGGCCCACGCTACCACCTCGCGCTTCAACCAGACACTCTATGACGCACACGTCAACCTGCTGCGTAGCCAGACCGAATCAATGTCGGCCGCTCTCGCAGGTGTCGACTCGATAACCGTCACTCCGTTTGACGCACCGTTCAAGACTCCAGACGAATTTTCAGAGCGTATCGCCCGCAACCAGCAGCACCTGCTCAAAGAGGAGAGCCATCTTGACAAGGTAATCGACCCCGCCGGCGGTTCGTATTACGTAGAGACCCTCACCGTGGCTATCGCCAAGGAGGCATGGAAGCTCTTCCTTGACGTAGAGGAGAAGGGCGGATTTCTCGCTTGCTGCAACGACGGAGAAGTACAGAAAGCCGTGCGCGAAAGTGCCGAAAAACGTCACACCGACGTGGCCAAGCGCAAGGAGATACTCCTTGGTACCAACCAGTATCCCAACGTCAACGAAATGGCTGCCGACAAGATTGTAGAGCTTCAAGGCTCTGTGCCCTGCACATGCAACGGTGGAAATGGCTGCGAAAACGAAGGTGGTCTTCCCACCAAGCGTGCGTCGAGCGACTTTGAGGACCTGCGTCTGGCCACCGAGGCAGCCGCCAAGCGTCCCAAGGTGTTTATGCTCACCATCGGCAATCTCGCCATGCGTCTGGCCCGTGCCCAGTTCTCGGGCAACTTCTTCGGCTGTGCCGGCTATGAGATTATCGACAATCTCGGCTTCAACAGTGTGGAGGAAGGCGTGGACGCCGCTCTTGAGAAGGGTGCCGACATCGTGGTGCTCTGCTCAAGCGATGACGAGTATGCCGAATATGCTCCCGCCGCGTTCAAGTATCTCGACGGCCGTGCCGAGTTTGTAGTGGCCGGTGCGCCCGCATGCATGGACGATCTCAAGGCCCTGGGCATCAACGACTATGTACACGTGCGCTGCAATGTGCTCGAGACACTGCGTGACTTCAACAACCGTCTGCTCAACAAGTAAACCATTCCATCCCCTATAAGATATGAAACCCAATTTCAAAGACATTGACATTGTAAAAGACGCTTTCGGCGACCATCACGTCCCCGAGACACAGGGGGAAGAGTGGCTCACCCCCGAGCTTATCCCCGTCAAGCCCATATATACCAAAGATGACCTCGAAGGCCTGGAGCACCTGAACTATGTGTCGGGTATTCCCCCCTTCCTCCGCGGCCCGTACAGCGCGATGTATCCCCTTCGCCCCTGGACCATCCGTCAGTATGCCGGATTCTCGACCGCAGCCGAGTCAAACGCCTTCTACCGCCGCAACCTTGCCGCCGGTCAGAAGGGTCTGTCGGTGGCCTTCGACCTTGCCACTCACCGCGGTTATGACGCCGACCACGAGCGTGTGGTAGGCGACGTGGGCAAGGCAGGTGTGTCAATCTGCTCGCTCGAGGACATGAAGGTGCTCTTCGAGGGTATACCCTTGAACAAGATGTCCGTCTCCATGACCATGAACGGAGCCGTGCTGCCCGTACTCGCGTTCTACATCAACGCCGGTCTGGAGCAGGGAGCCAAACTCGAGGAGATGGCCGGTACGATCCAGAACGACATTCTCAAGGAGTTCATGGTGCGTAACACCTATATCTACCCGCCGGAATTTTCGATGCGTATCATCGCCGACATCTTTGAGTACACCTCGCAGAACATGCCCAAGTTCAACTCCATCTCCATCTCGGGCTATCACATGCAGGAAGCCGGCGCGACATGCGACATCGAGCTTGCCTACACCCTCTGCGACGGTCTGGAATATCTACGCGCAGGTGTCAACGCCGGCATCGACATCGACGCCTTCGCACCCCGCCTGTCGTTCTTCTGGGCTATCGGCATGAACTACTTCATGGAGGTGGCCAAGATGCGTGCCGCACGTCTGCTGTGGGCCAAGATTGTCAAGCAGTTCAATCCCAAGAATCCCAAGTCGCTCGCACTGCGCACCCACTCTCAGACCTCGGGCTGGTCGCTCACCGAGCAGGACCCCTTCAACAACGTAGGCCGTACATGTATCGAGGCCATGGGCGCGGCTCTCGGCCACACCCAGAGTCTCCACACCAACGCACTCGACGAGGCTATCGCACTCCCGACCGACTTCTCGGCTCGTATAGCACGTAACACCCAGATATATATCCAGGAGGAGACCATGGTGACCAAGCAGGTCGACCCGTGGGGCGGCTCATACTACGTGGAGGCTCTCACCAACGAGATAGCTCACCGCGCATGGGAGCACATCCAGGAAATCGAGAAGCTCGGCGGCATGGCCAAGGCTATCGAGAGCGGTCTGCCCAAGATGCGTATCGAGGAGGCTTCGGCCCGCACCCAGGCCCGCATCGACTCGGGCCGTCAGACCATCGTGGGCATCAACAAGTATCGTCTTGACCACGAAGATCCCATCGATATCCTCGAAATCGACAACACCGAGGTGAGAAAAGACCAGGTGGCCCGTCTCGTTGACCTCAAGGAGCACCGCGACGAAGCAGCCGTCAAGAAGGCCCTCGAGGCCATCACCGAATGTGTACGCACCAAGGAGGGCAACCTCCTCGACCTTGCAGTCAAGGCAGCCGGCGTGCGCGCAACCCTCGGAGAGATTTCAGATGCCTGCGAAGAAATCGTAGGCCGTTACAAAGCAGTAATCAGAACTATTTCAGGCGTGTATTCATCAGAGACCAAGCAGGACCCCGACTTTATCAAGGCCCAGCAGATGTGTGAGGAGTTTGCAAAACGCGAAGGCCGTCAGCCCCGTATCATGATTGCCAAGATGGGTCAGGACGGACACGACCGCGGAGCCAAGGTTGTGGCCACAGGCTATGCCGACTGCGGCTTTGACGTCGACATGGGCCCGCTGTTCCAGACTCCGGCCGAGGCTGCCCGCATGGCTGTGGAGAATGACGTCCACATCCTCGGAGTGTCGTCGCTCGCCGCCGGCCACAAGACTCTCATCCCGCAGGTAATCGAGGAGCTCAAGAAACTCGGCCGCGAGGACATCCTCGTGACTGCCGGCGGTGTAATCCCCGCTCAGGACTATGACTTCCTCTACAAAGCGGGCGTCGCAGCTATCTTCGGTCCCGGCACACGTATTCCCGTGTCGGCCATCAAGATGCTCGAGATACTCTCTGACGGAGAATAATCCACCGAAGCGTGATGTGAAGAGCAATGCTCCCGCGCCGCGCTGACGCATAAAAGATTCAAAAGAGACAAAGGCTGTAACTGTTATAGACCATTGTCTCTTTTGAATCTTTTTTTGTGCGTCATCCGGGCCGGAAATATCATTCCGGGAAGCCGCACGGGCAATCAATATGTCACTATCGGGGGAAGCTCCTTGGCCTGCTCTATCATGCCTGCAAGCTCGGTCTCGGAGGGCACACGTCCGCAGAGGTGTTTCTGCCCGTTTACCTCGACAAGCCGTGGATAAAGGTTGGCGGCCACGCGATGACGAAATTCCTTGACAGTGTCCACGCCGGCAGCCTCGAGGAGTTCGGCAAACTGTCCGGCCACGCCCTTGATGCGGAATAGGTCGGCGTGATTGGTCCATTTCAGTATCAGTTTTTCGCTGATGCCTGTCTGCTCGCTGACTTTCTCGCGGCCCGACTTCTTAGCACACGCAGTCAGCAACTGTTCGGTGGTTGAGATACCGATACTTTCGAGTTTGCGGGCATATGACTCGCCTATACCCTCGATTTGTTCTATCTTATAAGCCATAGGAAAGAGGTTTTAGTTATTTGGATGCTTACTTGATATATAAACAACCGAGCTGCGAGGGTGGTTGCGGAATGAGAGACCGGAAGTCGGGAAGAAGTGAAAGTTTTTTGTTTTGAGTGGAGGTGATATGATTATTTTCGCTATTTTTGCGGGAAACAATCGTGACCGAAAAAACATAATTATTTATCATGAACAATTTCTCATATATCACCCCTACCCGATATATCTTCGGAAGAAAAGCCGAGGATGAGACCGGACGACAAGCCAAAACCCACGGCATGACCAATGTGCTTCTCGTCTATGGCAAGGGAAGCGTGGTGCGTAGCGGACTGCTCGACCGCGTGAAAGCTTCACTTGCCGAGGAGGGTATAAAGTTTACCGAACTTGGTGGCGTACAGCCCAATCCCGATGACGAAAAAGTGTATGAAGGCATCGAGGCGGGACGCTCTGCCGGCGTGGACGGTGTAATAGCCGTTGGCGGAGGTTCGGCCATCGACACAGCCAAAGCCATTGCCGCAGGCATAGTGTATGACGGAGACTTCTGGGACTTCTATGCGGGCAAGACCGTAGTGGAGAAAGCGTTGCCCATAGGTGTCGTGCTCACCATTCCGGCTGCCGGAAGCGAGGGAAGCGGCAACTCTGTGATAACTCACCGCAACGGCATGAAAAAGATTTCGCTGCGCACGGATATGGCTCTGCGCCCAAAGTTCTCGTGCCTCAACCCCGAACTGACATTCACGCTTCCGTCCTATCAGACCGCATGCGGCGTGTGCGACATGATGATTCACATCTTCGAACGCTACTTCTCCCCCACTCCCGAGGTGGAAGTGACCGACCGTGTGGCCGAAGGGCTGATCAAGGCCATCATGACCGAGGCACCAAAAGCACTCGAGACGCCCGACAACTATGATGCCCGCGCCAACATAATGTGGAGCGGCACGCTGGCTCATAACGGACTGTGCGGCACTGGACGTGCCGAGGATTGGTCGTCACACTTCATGGAGCATGAGGTGAGCGCGCTCTATCCCGAGGTGGCCCACGGGGCCGGACTGGCCGTCATGGTACCCGCATGGATGACCTATGTGGCACAACGCAATCCGGCCAAAGTGGCTCAACTGGCCCGACGCGTGCTCGATGTGACTGCCGACGATGACATGACCGCGGCTATGGAAGGCATAGAGCGTTTGAGAGAATTTTTCACCTCGCTCGGGCTGCCGTCACGCCTCAGAAAGTTTGGAGTGAAAGAGGATGATATTCCCGTCATGGTGAAAAAACTGCATGAAAACAAAGGCCCGAAAATCGGAGCATACATACCGCTCGAGGCCAATGACACTGCGGAAATATATCGTATAGCACTATAATCAGGCAGATACAAAACTGACAAAAGTTTCATACGAAACAAAGGCTTAGGCACATTAAAAGCACTTGTTTCGTTTGAAACTTTTGTCAGTTTTGTATCTCTTTTAAGACAGAGAGTTATGAGTAGAGTTTTTCGCGGGCGGCAAGGACTTTGGCATCGGTGATATAATCGTCATAGTCCATGAGCTTGTCGATGGTGCCCTTGGGTGTCAGCTCGATGATGCGGTTGCAGACAGTCTGTATAAACTCGTGGTCGTGGCTCGAAAGGAGGATATTGCCTTTGAAGCCCTGGAGTGTATTGTTGAAAGCCTGTATTGACTCAAGGTCAAGGTGGTTAGTGGGCGAGTCGAGCACAAGGGTGTTGGCATCAGTCATCATCATTCGGGCTATCATGCATCGCATCTTTTCGCCACCGGAGAGCACGGATGCTTTTTTGAGCACCTCTTCGCCCGAGAAGAGCATCTTGCCAAGGAATCCCTTGAGATATATCTCAGAATTGTCTGACGAATATTGCGACAGCCAGTCGACGAGATTGTGGTCAGTGTTGAAAAACGCTGTATTGTCAAGAGGCAGATAGGCTGTGGTAATGGTCTGGCCCCATTCATATGTGCCGGCGTCGGCCTTGCGGTTGCCGGTGATAATCTCGAAGAGCGCGGTCATGGCACGGGGGTCATGGCTGAGGAAGGCAATCTTGTCGCCCTTCTCAATCTGGAAATTCACGTCGCTGAAGAGCACCTCGCCGTCGACACTTGCCGAGAGTCCCTTGACTTCGAGTATCTTGTTGCCCGGTTCGCGGTTGGGAGTGAATATGATGCCCGGATAGCGACGCGACGAGGGCTGAATCTCCTCGACATTGAGCTTTTCGAGCATCTTCTTACGCGAAGTGGTCTGCTTTGACTTGGCAACGTTGGCACTGAAACGCTGTATAAACTCGAGGAGTTCCTTACGCTTCTCCTCGGCCTTCTTGTTGGCCTGCTGCTGCTGACGCAGAGCGAGCTGCGATGATTCATACCAGAAGCTGTAATTGCCGGCAAAAAGTGTGAGCTTGTTATAGTCGATGTCGAGAGTGTGGGTGCACACCGAGTCGAGGAAGTGACGGTCGTGGCTCACCACAAGCACGGTATTTTCAAACTTGGAGAGGTAATCCTCAAGCCAGGCCACAGTCTCGAGGTCAAGGTCGTTGGTGGGCTCGTCGAGCAGCAGGTTGTCAGGGTTGCCGAATAGGGCCTTGGCCAGAAGCACACGCACCTTTTCGTTACCGCTCATGTCGCGCATGAGGGTGTAATGCTTGTCCTCACGTATGCCCAGACCGCTGAGCAGCGCGGCGGCCTCGCTCTCGGCGTTCCATCCCTCGAGCTCAGCGAAACGTTCCTCAAGCTCTGAGGCACGTATGCCGTCGGCGTCGGTGAAATCTTCCTTGGCATAGAGGGCATCTTTTTCCTGCATGATGTCCCAGAGCACGGTGTGGCCGCGGAGCACTGTCTCGATGACCGTACAGTCATCAAACTTGAAGTGGTCCTGTTCAAGCACGCTCATACGCTCGCCGGGACCCTGTGTCACATTGCCGTGAGTCGGGGTCAGTTGGTCGCTGAGTATGCGCATGAGAGTCGACTTGCCGGCACCGTTGGCACCGATTATACCGTAGCAGTTACCCGGGGTGAATTTCAGGTTAACATCCTGAAACAATACCCTCTTACCAAATTGTATACCTAAGTTATTTACAGCTATCATAGTGGAGCAAAAAATTTCGAGGTGCAAAGTTACGAAATTTTTTGCAATCAGACAATTAGTCAGGTCGGAGTTGATGGAGAGAGAGCTATGGGGCTAATGGGGCGGATGGGGCCAATGGGCAACCCTCGCCTCACAATCTCATAACCTCATAACCTTATAACCTCATAACCTTTGCTCGAAGAGCAAATTCAAATGAATTTGGCTTTACGCTGCACGTAGTTAGTGAGATAGACGGTGAATAGCGGAAAGATGACCATGCCCATAATTGGGAGCACCACGGCTACGATTTTGCCGGGAACAGTGACGGGCGATATGTCACATCCGACAGTCGACATGTTCATGAACGACCACCAGAGTGCCGACCAATAGGTCTTGACCTGGGGATTATAGGGCTGCTCCATGTCGAAAAATATGAGTGAGCAGAAGTAGGTAATCATCAGCAGTATCACGAGATATGACATAAACAGGCTCGTGACGGCGTTGCTCGACAGGTAGCCTATGACTATTGACATGGCCAGGGCTCCGCGCGCAAGGGGGATGAAACGGACAAAGTATAGCACATCGCCCGACAGGTGCATGCCGGTCATGTTGATGATATTGAGATAGGGGACGGATAGAAGCAGAAACGCCATGCGCCGCTTGACAAAACAGAGTTTATCGGAGGTATAGGCCAGTTCGACAAAAAAATCTATCATGAAAAATATACACACCCAGAACTGAAACACCATATACTGATGGTTTTCCAGAAAGTTGACCTCCTCGAATGTGTCGACCGATATGAAAAAAATAAGTAATCCGGAGAGCACGAGCACCATGAGATTCATGACCGTGAGAATGCGCGGAGTATGATGCTTGCCGGCCGGCTGAGCTGATGAAACGTGAGAATTGTCCATGGCCTTAATTTCTTTAACATAAGTTAAACAATTAAGTCCGCCTAAAAGTTGACACCTTCCCCTCCCTAATGTCTATCAGGAAGCCATACCAAAATAACATCCTAACAATGAATATAATACACAATCGGGGGGGTAATTTCACCAAGCTGTTCACGTAACATTACGAGTATGCCGGCTTTCCATTTCTTGACAGTGATTTCAGCCACACCGAGCCGCTCGGCTATCTCTGCATTTTTAAGTCCGTCGTGATAACTGAGCCTCAACACCTCGCGATAACGTGGCGGAAGCGACTCGATGGCCGCATAGAGCATGTCAAGCGTCTCTTGCTCAAGCATGGCCACATCCAGACCGGGGGCCACATGTGAAGCCTCTCCGCTGTCAAGATAGTTGTTGCGCGAGCGATGCTTTCTGATCAGAGCTATCGAACTGTGATAAATACATTTGAGTATGTAGGCATACCATGCAGGCGACGATTTGAGACGGCGACGCTCGGTGTAAGAACTCATCACGGCATCCTGCACACAATCCTCGGCAAGATATGACAACTCATCACCGAGCTGACGCGAGGCATATACGAGCAGACCCGGATACAAATCCTCATAGAACGGTCTGACATTGCCGGCTATGAATGATTTATATATGTAATCATAATCATACACGCTGCAAATTTAACGAAATAATCCCGAAAAGCAAACGTGAAACAACAATTTACCAAAAAATAGAAAAATAATGTAAAAATTTGATATACTTTTTTCACCCTATCGCCTTTTATCAATACAACACGAAAAAACAATGGATCCGATAGCATCTCTACTATACCGTCTTTCGATAGGCCGCATCACTCCCGAGGAGCGGCAGATTCTTGAACAATGGGCCGGCGATGAGCCCGACCGCCGCGCATTGCTCGCACGCATGGCCGACCCCGACTACGTGTCACGCCAGTTGGAACACAGGACACTGGTAAGGACTGAGCGTCCGATGGCCGACATGCAGCAGCGCATCTCGGCCGTGCGCCGCAGTCGCGTCATGCGTATGCTCTCGATAGCCGCGATGATAGCCGTGATAGCAGGCATTTCCGCCACATATATTATATATGGCCGCTCTGATATCTCCACTTCCGTTCCCACAGAGATAGCTGCCACAACCGACGGGCCTTCAAGCCTCGGGGAGATAGCCCCAGGCACCACCCGCGCCATGTTGATAGCACCTTCTGGCGAGACGCTCACTCTCTCGGCCTCCGACACCGCCGGAGTGCATGACGGCAGAATGATACTCGCGAAAAACTGTCAGGTGGAGGCCCCGCGCAGACTGTGTCTCGACGTGCCGCGCGGCGGAGAGTTTAAAATCATACTTGAGGACAGCACCGAGGTGTGGCTCAACTCCGAATCGACCCTCAGCTATCCCGAAGTGTTCAGCCCTACCGAGCGACGCGTGCACGTGACGGGCGAAGCCTATTTTGCCGTAAAGCGTGACGAAAAACGCCCCTTCTATGTCGAGACCGACAAACTTACGGTGAGGGTATACGGCACCGAATTCAATGTGCGCGCCTATGCCGACGACCCTTATGTCTACACCACACTCGAGCGCGGCTCCATAGCCGTCACCCGGGCCGACATACCATCAGGAGAAGTGCTACTTTCACCGGGCCACCAGGCCATGCTCAGCCGCGAGGACAACCGGCTCAACATGCGCACCGTCGACCCGCAGGTAATAGCCGGATGGCGACACGGACGGTTTGTATTTGAGGAACAGCCTCTATCAAGCATCATGCGCGACCTGAGCCGATGGTATGACTTCGAGTATGAATTTGAGTCACCCGAAGTGGAACAGATAGTCTTCATGGGCAGCATACCTCGCTATGCCGACTTTGCCTCGGCCATATCCATCATAGAAATGAGCGGAGGACTGCGCTTCACCACCCGCGACGGCAAAGTGATAATATCGTCGCAATAAAAACGGAACTAACCTTTACACATTACTCACCAATCATTTTTTACACAATGAAAAAAGTACTATTAGCCCTTCTGCTGGCAGTGACGATGCTGGTGCCGCTCGACCTTGCGGCGCGCTCGTACAACGCCAAGTTTGACAAGGCCACTCCCGAGGCGGTAATCAACGCACTCAAACAGGAGACCGGCATGGACTTCGTGTATCAGAAAGAGCTTCTGAAAGAGGCCAAGAGTCCCGTGACGTGCAACTACACGGGTCTGACACTCGAGCAGCTTCTCAACCGCGTGCTGTCGGTCAACATGCTGCTCGGCTACGAAGTGGTCGACAAGACCGTGGTGCTCAAACGCCCCAACATCAACGTCGATTATGTGCAGGGCGACATCAAGGGCATAGTATGGGATGCGGAAGAAAACGAGCCGCTGGTCGGTGCGACCGTCATGATCGACGGCACCACCAACATCACCGTCTCGGATGCCGACGGACACTTCACTCTCAAGAATGTCCAGGCCCTCAACCCTATGGTATCGGCCATATTTGTCGGCATGAAACCCGCATCAATCAAAGTGACTCCTAAAAACCAGAACAATATCCGCTTCAATCTCGAGACCCACGTCACGATGATGAGCGAGGTGGTGGTGACCGGCTATCAGGACATCAAGAAGGAGAAGATGACCGGCTCGGTGACCACTGTCAGTGCCGACAAGCTCGACGAACGCTACACACTCAACCTTCTCGATAATCTCGAGGGACGCGTGGCCGGTCTGTCGACCTACGGAGGCAAGCCCATTATCCGTGGCGTGGGGACACTCAGCGGATCGACCGCCCCGCTGCTCGTGGTGGACGGTCTGCCCATCGAAGGTGAACTGGAGGACATCAACCCCTACGACATCGAGAGCGTCAATGTACTGAAAGACGCATCGGCCTCGGCCATCTACGGCGCACGCGCGGCCAACGGCATTATAGTCGTAACCACCAAAAACGCCAAGAAAAAAGGTAAAATAGACATCGACTTCTCGGCCAACGTAACATGGTATGAGAACAAGAACATGGACTATCACGACAACTTCTACATGACACCCGAAGAGCATATCAAGGCCGAGAGCGAATATCTGGAGTGGAAGTATTTTGTCAACGACCCGGCCTACAACAATGACCCTGTGAGAAATATCGAGAGCTTCGCCACCGATATCAAGAAAGGTACCGCTTATTCGATAACTCCTCTTGAATATGCCTACTATCAGTATGCCACCAACAGCATCTCGCGTGAAGAACTCGACCGTCAGAAAGCAGCCTTCGCACAAAACAATTATGCTCGAGACTATGCCGATAACATCTATCGCCGTCAGGTGATACAGCAATACAACCTTGCCCTGCGCAGCTCGTCGGACAAATCGCGTAACAACGTAGTACTCAACTACAAGCGCGACAACAGCGGTATCATCAACCACAAGGAAGAATGGCTCAACGTGTCATATAAGGGAGCGTTTGACCTGGCCAAATGGCTCACCGCCACAGTGTCAATCAACTCCATCTACTCCTCCTCACGCAAATATGGCTATGACTACAACAGCAGTGCCAGCAATCCCTGGGCCTATGCCGGTTATTATTCATTCTACAACGAAGACGGCAGCATAGCGAAACAGTATCCCTGGTATAGCGGCACACGTTACTGGGACCCCGGTGAAGGCATGCATGACCTCGGAGTGGACGCTGTGAGCGAGATGTATGACAACACCCAGACCAACCGCCGTCAGAACATGCGCTATCACGCCGACCTTCTCTTCCGCATCATATCTGGCCTGACAGCCAACACACAGTTTATCTACGAAGTGGACGAGCGCAACGAGCAGCACCTCGCCAACGAGCAGAGCCACGCCTCGCGCACACTGCGCAACGCATTCGCCTACATGAAAGACGGCAAAATTGACTATATGACACCGCGCTCGGGCGGTTTCCTCCAGACAAACGAGAGTACCGGCAACTACTGGACCGCCAGAGGCCAGCTCAACTACTCGCGCACCTTCGGCCGCCACGACATCGCAGCCATAGCCGGTCTGGAGTTCCGCGAGACCAAATACAAGGGCACCAAGTCGCTCGTGCTCGGATATGACGAACAATTGCAATCAAGCTCGACCCACACAGTCGACTTCGGCACCATGAGCCAGATGAGAAACAGCCTTCTGTTCATGGCATCGGACGGAGGATTTCCCTGCTCGCAGTTTGCATTCGATCCTTATCTCCGTGATGGCATGGGTCTCGTGCCCGAGGTGTGTCACCGCTATGGCTCCGGATATGCCAACGCCACTTACACATATGATGAGAAATACAACGTGTTCGGCTCATTCCGTAAGGATTATGCCGACGTGTTCGGCCTCAACTCAAAATTCCGTGGCAAACCGCTGTGGTCGGTAGGCGCGGGCTGGAACATACACAACGAACAATTCGTACACGACATGGCTCCATGGCTCTCATTCCTCAAGCTGCGCTTCTCCTACGGTGTGACAGGCAACATCTATCAGGGAGCCACATCGGTAATGACAGCATCAGCCGGCTCGATCAACAGCACCACCAATGTGCCATACAGCACCGTGACCTCTCCGGCCAACCCCGACCTGCGCTGGGAGCAGAACCGCACCACCAACGTTGGTCTCGACTTCAGCCTGTTCAACTACCGTCTGCGCGGCAACATCGACTTCTACAACAAGATAGGAAAGGACATATTCAACGGCATGAATCTCGACCCGACAACGGGCTTCACCTCCATAGTGGCCAACGCCGCCTCCATCCGCAACCGCGGTCTTGAAATCGCAGCCTCCTATGACTGGTTTGTACCCCGCTCGCGCAGCGATTTCTCATGGACAACAAGCGTGACATTCACCTACAACAAGAATGAAGTAATCGATGTGGAAAACGACGCCACCTCAGCCTATCGTCTTATCTCCACTCCCTACAAGAAAGGCTATCCCGTCAACGCATTGTGGAGCTACCGATTTGCCGGCATCTCAAGCGATCCCGGCACTGAGGGCCAGACACTGTTTTATGTAGAGAACGGCGGCACATCCCACAATGCATCCGGCAAAAGCGTTGATATACTCGAGTTTTCAGGCCAGTCCGATCCCAAATATATCGTAGGTATCGACAATACATTCAAGTGGAACGGCCTGAGCCTCGGATTTGTGCTCGCCTACTACGGAGGCCACAAGATGCGTTGTCTGCCGCAGTCCGAAATATTTGAAAGCAGCTTTTATGCACCTATCGCTTCATATTTCAATAACGCCTGGACACCTGAGAATCCGACATCTACCCCGGGTATCGGCAAATACGCATCGAAATCACTTGGAAGTGAAACTTCATATGCCAACAATGCCGTGCATGATGCCTCGTTCCTCAAGCTCCGCAACCTCGTCCTGGGCTACACGTTGCCCGAAAGCTGGACCCGTCGGTTCGGCGTCAACCTGCTGACCGTCCGCTTCCAGGTCAACAATCCCAAGGCCCTCTGGACAGCCAACGACCTTGGCGTAGACCCCGAGACACTGGGCATACGCAATCCCGCCTCCTATATGGTAGGTCTTAACCTTAATCTCTGATCGGGAGTTTACACGTTTAAAGTTTACATTATGAAAATCAAACATATAGCCACAGGCATGCTCGCCGGAGCGATGATGATGACCTCATGCGCCGACTTCACCGAGATTGACCCCAAAGGCAAAAATCTACTCTCAAGCACAGCCGACCTCGAGCTGCTGCTCAACGCCGAATATTCGGTCAGTACCACCGACATGCAGCAAGTGTGCGGTGATGTGATATATGCCACCAGCACTCTGAGTACTCTGCTCCAACCGGTCGTCAAGACCAAATTTTCAATCCTTGTCGGTTGGGATGAAGCCGGCCACGACAACGATCTGCCCGAGCTCACCGCCTCCGACAGCTACTATGCATCATGTTACGAATACATCGGGCGCATAGCCAACCCCATCCTCGCAAAAATCGACGATGCAAGCGGCTCGGACACCGACCGTCTTGCCATAAAGGCCGAGGCTTATGTGGTACGTGCCTACTTCCACTATCTCGCAGTTCAGAAATTCGCACCCGCTTATGACAAAGCCACGGCAGCCAACACTATGGCTCTCGCCTATGTCAAGGAGGACCAGGACATCAAGCAACCCACGGTGCCTGTGTCGCTCGAGGAATATTACACCAATATCATCGCCGACATCGATGCGGCCCTGAGCCTCAACGCGCTCTCCGAGATGCCGCTCAACCGCATGCGCTTCGGTCTCGGAAGCGCGTATGCCGTCAAGGCCCTCGCTCTCATGGCCATGCAAGAGCCTGAGCGTGCGGCTGTAGAGGCTCAGAACGCGCTCAATGTCAACAGCACTGTAGCCAACTACAACAATATGCTTGTCGACACAGCCGATCCTGTTGGCGGAAGCTACAAGTCGATATTCCGTAAGAAGATGGAGTGTCCCGAGGACTATTTCAGCACCGATGACATCAACTTCTTCACATCCTATCCCACATGGGACTCGATGGAGAACGGACACGCCGTGCGCGACCACTTCAACACCATGAACAAGGCTTACGCTCCGATGGGCATGGACCCGTCGCTGATGATGATCGGCGTGCCCGGCTACACCATGACCTATGATCTCACCTCGTCATGGCCCACCATCGGCCTGAGCACCCCGCAGATGTATCTGATACTCGCCGAAAACGCCATCGACAACAACCGTTACGACGATGCCATGGGTTATCTCGACGCCATCCGCGCCAACCGCATCAATCCCGCCGCATATGCACCGCTCCAAGGGTCTGTAAACGACAAGGCCACAGCAATAACGCATCTCAAGACCACAGCCCATGCCGAGGGCATATTCTCGGTGTGGAACTTCATCAACCGCAAACGCTGGAACCGCCTCGACGACTATAAGGAGACTTTCACCCGCACCATATGCGGCATCGACATGTCTCTGACTCCCGACTCAAAACTGTGGGTGTTCCCGATACCTCAGAATGTAATCAACAATAATCCTAACTTTACTCCATATCTGAACTAAAAAAACGACGGTGTGTCGGAGAAAGTGTCATCACGACTTTTTCCGACCCACCATTTACTATCAATCTTTATGAAAAAGTTATCCATTATTGCCCTCGGCTCGCTCACCGTGCTCGGAGCATGCACTTCTCGTCCAGCCAACCAGTTTGACCTCAAAGGCGACATCGAGGGGGCAGACGGACGCACCATTTATCTGACTTACTATGCCGGAGACTCGGCCGTGACCGACAGTACTGTCATAACCGATGGAGCATTTGCTTTCACGGGCTCAATCGACCGCCCCGTGAGAGGTGTTGTGTATTTCGGTGTGCCCGACTGGAACAACAAGGCCCAGGCAAATGCCTATTTCGAACCGGCCGAGATGACAGTGACTGGTCTTAAAGCCGATGATTTTTCTGACGCGGTGTTCAGTGGTTCCGCGACACAGGACGATGTGACGGAGTATGACCGTCTGACCGCCCCGGTCACCGAACGCATCGCCGGCCTACGTGCCGCCATAGCTTCGGCTACCGACGATGCAACCCGAAAGGCCCTCGCAGCCGAGTCGGACTCGCTGGGGAAAGAGTATGAAAAAATCACGATTGATTTCATTAAGAATCATCCGTCGTCATATCACTCTGCCTCACTTCTGGTCATGACCTGCGGCCGCATGAACTATCCCGAGCTCAAAGCCGTCTACGAAGGTCTCACCCCCGAAGTGCAGGCCGCGGCCGAGGGTGTCGGCGAGGAGCTTGCAGCTCTCGAAGCCACACAACCAGGCCACATGGCACCCGACCTCATCGGCATCGACCCCGACGGCAAGGAGATACGTCTCAGCGAACTCAAGGGCAAAGTGGTACTTGTGGATTTCTGGGCCACATGGTGCGGTCCCTGCCGCGCAGCCCTGCCCCACGTCAGGAAGCTCTATGAGAAATATCACGACAAGGGTTTTGAAGTGTTTTGCATAGCCGACAACGACTCATCATCCGACGAGTGGAAAAAAGTCATTGTCGAGGAGGGTATGGAAGACTATCACAACATACTCCGCGGCCTGAAGACACAGACTGACAAAAACGGAAAGATGACAGGCTTTGACCGCTCTGGCGACCAGAGTGCGAAATATGCCGTGCACTATCTTCCGACAAAATATCTGATAGCGGCCGACGGCACCGTGATAGGCAAAATCGACAAGGACGAAGAGCTCGACAGGATACTCGAGGATTTGTTCTGAAAAGTTATGTTAAAAAGGCGTTGTGTCAAAAAGGTTTGCAACGAGACCTAATTCTTAAACTTTTAAGCATTTTAAACTCTTTAAACTACAAAGAAGTACTATCTTTGCAGTCAGATAACCTTATTCAAACAACACAATGTCACTTATGCCCTCACGGACAAGGCTCAACTAAACTATCCAATCATTTTTTTTAACATTATCGTAATGAACAAATTATCAATTCTCGGTATGGGTGCGCTCGCCATCATGTGTGCATGCAACTCCAAACCTTCGACCGAGTATACTATCAACGGTACCACCGACATCCCCGACGGCGAGACCATCTATTTCGCCTGCATGGTGTCAAACGACTCAACCTACAAGGACAGCTGCGTTGTGGCCAATGGCGCATTCTCATTTGCCGGCTCACTCGCCACCCCCAAGCTCGGCTACATCAGCCGTGGCCCCATCTCCTACATAAACGAGAAGGTGCGTCAGCTCATGGTAGAGCCCGGCAACATCACCGTAGCCCTCACCGGCGAGGATTACAGCAACGCCGAAATCACCGGCTCGCCCCTCACTATGGAGATGGACTCGCTCAACGCTATTCAGAAGGAGGTTTACGATCAGCTCATCCCCATGCGCGAGCAGTTTGCCGCCGCTCAGGGCGACTCTGTGGCCATGGCCGAACTCGAGCAGAAGTACACCGCCCTGATGAATCAGGTGAAGGACGCTCAGGTCAACTTTGTAAAGACCCACACCTCTTCGCTCTACGCTCCCGTAGTGATGTCGCGCCTCAAGAGCAACATGAGTCTCGACGAAATCAAGGAAATCTATAACGCCTGGACTCCCGAAGTGCAGGCTGCCGACGAAGCCACAGCCAAATATATCGCCGCTCTCGAGAATATCCAGCCCGGCGCAAAGGCTCCCGATATCACCGGCAAAGACCAGGACGGCAATGAGGTAAGCCTCTCGGGCCTCAAGGGTAAAGTGGTGCTCGTTGACTTCTGGGCCACATGGTGCGGTCCCTGCCGCGCTTCGCTCCCCCACGTCAAGGAGGTTTACGAGAAGTATAACGGCAAGGGCCTCGAGGTGCTCGCCGTGTCGCTCGACCGCAGCGAAGAGCCCTGGAAAGAATATATCGCCAACAGCGGTATGGGCATGGAGAAGTATGTCAACATCTACGACCAGCCCGTCAACAACGCCGACAATTACGCCATCCAGTATATCCCCTCCAAGTTTATCATCGACGCCGAGGGCAACATGGTAGGCCGCTTTGACGGCGAGGAGGAACTTGACGCCAAGCTCGCCGAGATTTTCGCTGAATAATACGCTATAATCAAGTCCGTAAGGACGCATAAGTGACATTGTTATTTTTATGAAAAGGTTTCTATCAGTTTTAATAGCCGTGGTGTGTGCATGTGTCATCGGCATCTCGGCCAAAGAAAAAGTGAGTGTGCTCTATGTTGGCGGCTCACCCGACTTCAATACAATTGGCGGCATGCCGGCTGATCCGGCCGAAGTAGCCAAATCGGCCAAGGAGCGCGCTGCCGACTTCACACGCTTTCTCAAACAGCGTTTTACCAAAGTAACCGCCATCGACGGCAAGGATTACAGACCCGAAATGTCAGAGGCCTATGATGTGACTGTATTTGACAGCAAGCCGGCTGTGCTCAGGCCCGAAGTGATAGAGCGCGATGAGAACGGACGCGTCATCCGTTATGAAAAAGCTGCCTATCTGCCCGACGATTTTGACGACGCCGTGATATGTATCGCCGAGGCAAGCGAAAATATCGGCCGCTCGCTGGGAAACAAAAATGACTGGTTTTGTCTCTGTCTCGACAATTACGCGCTCGGATGGAAAAAAGACCACCCGGTATTTAACGGCCCCTTCAAAGTAAACATCGTGTCGGAGATGCGTCCCACTCCCGACAACGCCAAGGAATATGCCCCGATGTATGGCTACACACTCCCCGAACAGACCGAAATGTGGATGGTGAGCAAAAACGGTGGTTTTGAGAACGGCCAGCGCATAGGCATGGTGTCGCGCCCCTGGGGCTACACCGACTCGCCCGAAGCCGAGGTAATATCGGGCGGACTGTGTGCCAAAAGCATTGATGCCGTTGCCATCGGACGTCACGGCAACTTCTTCCACTGGGGATTTGCAGCCAAGCCTTCCGACCTCACCGAGCCGGCCAAGGCCGCACTCGCCAACGCAATTGTCTACATGAAGGATTTCAAAGGCAAACGCATCATAGCCCGCAAACTCAACGAAGGCATAGCCACACGCGACGCTGCAACTGCGTCGAAATACACAATGTCGCGCGACTGCTGGAAAGAAATGGAGGCCGTAAACATGAAGTATTATCTCATGATGGACAGTACCATGCGCGCAATCAAGGCAAAACAGGCCGCCGGTGAAGAGCTCTCGCCCGCAGAGATGATGCACCTGCAATTTCCGGCAATTCCCAAACCCAAGTCCATACCCTTCTCGGAATACCTCAAGGGCCGCAATCCGGAGCTATACAAAGTGTTTGGCGAGGATGAGGCCGAGTATGCACGCTATTATGACAAAAATCGGCCCTATTTCCGCGCCGACAGCAACGAGGGCTACAGTCTGGAAATTGACCAGGAGGCCCGTGCGCTCGGCATTGCCAACAACGATATACGCCTGCTTGACAAGGCTGTCGAACTACTCGAAAAAGGTGGCGATGACGCCGTGACCGGTCGTACACTGCTTGAACGCTACACACTGTGCCGCTTCGCCACACCCGCCGAGTGGAAGGCGTGGCTCGATGCCAACCGCGACCGTATGTTCTTCAGCGAAAGCGGCGGATGGCTGTGGCTTGTCGACACACTCGATCCCTCGGTGCCCGGCAACGACTACTCGGTGCTTACCGCTCCTGCACAGCCCGAAAACACTGCTCCAGTCGCTCCGGCCGGTGACACAGACCGCAACAATCCCGTGGCTCTGAAAGCCGAAATCGTCGATGCTCCCGGCGGCATGAAGGACGTGGTCATCACCATGACCGTACACGAGGGTTTCCACACCTATGCCTATGTGGCCGATGAAGACCCGTTTATCCCGACCGAAGTGAGCATAGAACTCCCGGAGGGATATGAGAAATCGGGCTCGCTCGTCACTCCCACCCCAACCCCTTCGTCGACAGCAACGACCTATTACACCGGCAACGGAGCTTTCCGCCAGCGCATAAAAGGCAACGGCGACGGCGAGGTCGTATGTAAAGTTAAATATCAGGCATGCGACGCGTCAATGTGTATGCCCCCGGTAACAAAGACTATAACATTAGCTATCCGATAGAGACAATACTGAAAAGACACCACGAGGCCGAGTCCTGAATGATAACAACGTCAGGATTCGGCCTCGTCTTGTATCGGTGTGCAGGTATCTTTACGGACACACTTTGGCTGTAAGTCAAAAAAACACTACCTTTGCAGTCACAAAAATTCATAGTGATATGGACGAGAAATTAGAGCGGCTGTGGAACCGCGAATACTGCAAGGCGATGGCAGGTAATTTCATGCTGTTTTTTTCGTTTTACCTACTCACACCTTTACTCCCCATCTATCTCGACTCTCAGTTTAAAGCCGACAAGGATATGATAGGGCTTGTGCTGTCGGGCTATGTAGTCGCAGCACTCATCATCCGCCCGTTCAGCGGATTTATAGTAGACAGCTTCAACCGCAAGAAAGTGTTGATGCTCTGCTTCTTTACTTTTTTCATATGTTTTACGGGCTACATCGGAGCCGGCACGCTGCTGATGTTTGCCATCGTGCGCACCATCCACGGTATCCCCTTCGGAGCCACTACGGTGGCCAACAGTACGGTGGCTATAGACGTATTACCCTCCTCGCGACGCAACGAAGGCATAGGCTACTATGGACTGAGCAACAATCTGGCCATGGCGATAGCACCTTCGGCGGGCATATGGATATATGGTGCCACAGGTGATTTCACACTGCTGTTCTGGATTTCGCTCGCTGTGGCTTTCTTAGGTTTTTACTGCTCGACGGCCATCAGACTCCCGGCCCGCACACCTGTGGAGGGTAAACCTCATCTGAGCATGGACCACTTTTTTCTCACACGCGCATGGCTCATGGCCATCAATATATTCCTGTTCAGCATCTGCTGGGGCGTAATGAGCAACTATGTGGCCATATATGGTAAAGAAGTGATGGGTATAACCGATGGCACAGGTATATTTTTCGCACTGCTTTCGGGTGGTCTGTTCGCATCACGTCTGTATGGCGCGAAATCTCTACGCGAAGGTCGCCTGACCGAAAATGCTCTCGAAGGCGCGTGTATCTCGGCTGTAGGTTTCACACTCTTTGCTCTCGCTCCTGGTGTGTGGGCATTTTATGTGTCGGCCTTGCTCATCGGTCTCGGCAACGGACGAATGTTTCCGGCCTTTCTCAATATGTTTATCTCCGTTGCCCGCCACGACCAGCGCGGCACAGCCAACTCGTCAATACTCACTTCATGGGACCTCGGCATGGGTGTAGGCATACTCCTTGGTGGCATACTTGTGGAATATGCCGGCTACTCGACAGCTTTCTGGTTTACGGCCGCCTCACAGACTTCAGGCGCGTTGCTGCTCTACTTCTTCACCCGCCGTTTCTTCCAGGCAAGAAGAAGAGTTTAAAGTTTAGAGAGTTTAGAAAGTTTAGAGAGTATATCGTTTAAACTTTATAAACTCTCTAAACTTTAAACTCTAAACTCTATACTCAATACCCTTAAGATAGACTGTTTCAATGACTGGTTCGGTATAGGAGTAGAGCATATAAGCCGCAGAAGTGAGCGGTTTGGTGAGGAAGAATGACGCCACTTTGCCGGGAGTAATCGAGCCATAGTCGGCGGCAAGTCCCATAGCGGCGGCACCGTTGAGCGTCGAAGCGTTGAGCGACTGCTCAGGCGTCATGCGCAGTTGTATACAACCAAGCGATGACATGAAACGCATGTCGCCCGATGGAGATGAACCTGGATTATAATCCGAAGCTATGGCAACGGCAGCCCCGGCCTTTATCAGCTCGGGAGCCGGAGCATGACACATGTTAAGGAAAAATGATGCTCCCGGCAACACTGTAGCTATTGTAGGCGACACGGCCAGGAGTTCAATCTCGGCCTGTCCGATATTTTCAAGATGGTCGACCGAAGCGGCTCCGTGGGCCACACCCACCTGCACTCCGCCCGAGCAATGAAGCTGATTGGCATGCAGACGCGGAGTGATGCCATAACGGGCGGCTTCATTAAAAATCCTGTCGGTCTGCCCGACAGTGAAAAATCCCTGCTCACAGAATACGTCGACATAATCGGCCAACCCTTCGGCCGCCACAGCCGGAAGCATCTCGCGGCACACATGATCGACATACTCGTCCTGACGCCCTTCGAAAGCACGGCCTACAGCATGTGCTCCGAGAAATGTCGAACGTACGGCGAGCGGAAAATCCTGACGTATGCGTGCTATGACACGCAGCATCTTGAGTTCATCGTCAAGTGTGAGTCCGTAGCCGCTCTTGATTTCCACAGCTCCTGTGCCAAACGATATTATATCACGTATACGCGAAGATGCCTCGTCATACAGTCGGTCCTCGCTATATTCGTGCAGCCTGTCGGCCGAATTGAGAATGCCACCGCCTCGTGCGGCTATCTCGGCATAACTCAAGCCATTGATTTTGTCGACAAACTCCCGCTCCCTGCTCCCGGCAAAGACCAGATGGGTGTGCGAGTCACAAAACGACGGGAAGAGCCAGCGTCCGCATGCATCGATAGTCTCACACTCCCGGACCGGACACTCCGACATCTGACCATAGGAGTGAATCCTCTCACCCTCCACGGCCAACCATGCGTCATGAAGCACGGGCAGAGCGTCCATCTCACTACCACGCAGGGCCTTGCCGGCTTCGTGGCGCACACCGACTATAGCTCCGATATTTCTGATTAACAGCATATTGTATCTATTATTTAAAAAGTTAAAGGAGTCATAAAGTCAAGACAACACTTTATAGCCTCCTCTAACTTCTTGTATATTAGTTATTATCACATATTATGCCTGGCGCAGAAACTGCACAGCCTTCTCGATGTAGGTATACATCACGGTATCATTCTGAATAAATGGAACTTCACGACGGAATGCATCGTGGAACTCCTCGACTACAGGCGATGACTTCAACGGACGGCGGAACTCGAGAGCCTGGGCGGCATTGAACAGTTCGATAGCCAGGACGCGCTCGGTGTTGTCGGCCACACGCAACAGTTTGGTGGCTGAGTTAGAGCCCATCGAAACATGGTCTTCCTGACCCTGCGACGAAGGTATGGAGTCAACACTTGCCGGCCAGCAGAGACCCTTGTTCTGGCTTACGATAGATGCGGCGGCATACTGAGGTATCATGAAACCGCTGTTGAGTCCGGGTTTGGCCACAAGGAACGACGGAAGCGAACGCGCACCCGAAATTAGCTTATAGATGCGACGCTCGGAGATATTGGCCAGTTCGGCGAGAGCCACGGCAAGAAAATCCATCGGCAGAGCTATCGGTTCGCCATGGAAATTGCCGGCCGACACGATGAGGTCGCTGTCGGGAAACACGGTCGGATTGTCGGTAGGACTGTTGATTTCGTCCTCAATCTTGCCCTTGACATAGGCTATTGTGTCCTTGACCGCGCCATGCACCTGAGGTATGCAGCGGAACGAATAGGGATCCTGCACATGCTTCTTGGGATGAACTGCTATCTCGCTACCCTCAAGATATTCACGCATCACGCGGGCGGTCTCGATCTGACCCTCGTGGTGACGTATGCGGTTGACCTCATCGCCAAACGGTTCGAGACGGCCGTCGAAAGCGTCAAGCGACATTGCGGCAATCTTGTCGGCCTGACGGCTGAGACGCAGAGACTTGATTAGCGCGTCGGTGGCATGGGCCGACATGAACTGTGTGCCGTTGAGCAGGGCGAGCCCCTCCTTTGACTGGAGCTCGATAGGACGCCAGCCCATATTGTCGAGAGCCTCTGAGGCAGGAATAATGTGGCCGTGCCACATCACTTCGCCAAGTCCGAGCAGAGGAAGACTGAGGTTGGCGAGCGGTGCAAGGTCGCCCGACGCGCCGAGCGAGCCCTGACTGAACACGACAGGAAGTATGTCGGCGTTATAGAAATCAATCAGACGCTGCACGGTGGCCAGTTGCACACCCGAGTTGCCATAGGAAAGCGACTGGATTTTAAGCAGGAGCATCAGACGCACTATCTGCGGAGCCACCCGTTCGCCAAGCCCACAGGCATGCGACATGACGAGATTTTTCTGAAGCTGCGACAGTGCCTCGCGGTCGATAGATATGTTGCACAGCGAGCCAAAACCGGTAGTGATGCCGTAGATAGGCTCGGTCTGCGACTCCATCTTCTCGTCAAGATATTTGCGGCACTTTTCGATGCGCTCCTTTGCGTCGTCAGATAGCGAGAGAGAGGCGTGAGAGTTGAGGATCTCCTCAACTTTCTCTATGGTAAGCCATTCGGCTGATATTTCGTGATTCATAGTTTCTTGCGGTTATTCTTGTTATTTCATTTGTAACACATCCGACGGTTTATGCCAGCACCGACTCTATCAGAGAGTCGTCGGCAAGATTGGGAAGCGTTACCGTAAGCCCCGGAGTGCGCTCCATCTCGCGCTTGATGGCATCGACCGCGCCCTGATTGCGGGCCCATGAGCGACGGGCTATACCGTTGTTGACATCCCACAGGAGCATGCGGCGTATGCGGGTGTCAGACTCGGGAGTGCCGTCGATGACCATGCCAAAGCCTCCGTTCATCACTTCGCCCCAGCCTACTCCGCCTCCGTTGTGGAGCGATACCCATGTGGCTCCGCGGAAAGAGTCGCCTATCACATTGTGGACGGCCATGTCGGCACACAGGTTGGAGCCGTCATAGATATTGGATGTCTCACGATAAGGAGAATCGGTGCCCGACACGTCGTGGTGGTCGCGTCCGAGCACCACGGGAGCCGACAGTTCGCCGTTGCGGATAGCCTCGTTGAAAGCAAGCGCGATGCGTGTGCGGCCCTCCGAGTCGGCATAAAGTATGCGGGCCTGCGAACCGACCACAAGATGGTTTTCGGCAGCCGACTTAATCCAGTGTATATTATCGTCAAGCTGACCGCGGATGTCGTCGGTCACCTCCTCACGCAACTGCTCAAGCACACGGGCGGCGATGCGGTCGGTGGCTGCGAGATCCTCGGGAGTGCCGGAAGTGCACACCCAGCGGAACGGACCGAAACCATAGTCGAAGAAAAGCGGTCCCATGATGTCCTGCACATATGACGGATAACGGAACTCGCCGTCAGCATTCATCACATCGGCTCCGGCACGCGACGACTCGAGCAGGAAGGCATTGCCATAATCAAAGAAATACATGCCGGCATCGGTCAGCTTATTGATAGCGGCAATCTGACGGCGCAGCGACTCCTGCACGCGGCGGCGGAACTCCTCGGGGTCATCGGCCATCATGGCGTTGGACTCCTCGAGCGACAGTCCTACGGGATAATATCCGCCGGCCCAGGGATTATGGAGCGACGTCTGGTCGGAACCGAGATCCACGCTCTCGCCTTCGGCAGCAAGACGCTCCCAGAGGTCGACCACATTGCCGAGATAGGCCATCGAAACGGCACGGCCTTCAGCTCGGGCCTGACGGATGCGCGGCAACAGTTCGTCAAGCGAGTCATATACCTCGTCGACCCATCCCTGCGCGTGACGTTTCTCCACGGCTTTGGGATTGATTTCGGCAACCACGCTCACGACTCCGGCTATATTTCCGGCCTTGGGCTGGGCTCCCGACATGCCGCCGAGACCCGACGACACAAAGAGCATACCGGCTGTCGACTCACGCCCCTCTGTAAAGCGGCGGCGGGCTGCGTTGAGCACGGTGATGGTGGTGCCGTGGACAATGCCCTGCGGACCTATATACATATATGAGCCGGCTGTCATCTGACCATACTGCGACACTCCGAGAGCATTGAGACGCTCCCAGTCATCGGGCTTAGAATGATTGGGGATGACCATACCGTTGGTCACGACTACGCGCGGAGCCTCCTTATGAGAGGGGAAGAGGCCGAGCGGGTGGCCCGAATACATGACGAGTGTCTGCTCGTCGGTCATCTCGGAGAGATATTTCATGGTGAGCAGATACTGTGCCCAGTTCTGAAACACAGCTCCGTTGCCGCCATAGGTTATAAGCTCGTGAGGATGCTGAGCCACGGCCGGGTCAAGATTGTTTTGAATCATCATCATGATGGCAGCAGCCTGACGCGACCTGGCGGGATATGCGTCAATAGGACGGGCATACATATCGTAAGTGGGACGGAAACGATACATATATATACGTCCGTAGGTGTGAAGCTCCTCTACAAATTCCGGAGCAAGCTCGGCATGCAGAGTAGCGGGGAAATAGCGGAGCGCATTGCGCAGAGCCAACCGCTCCTCCTCGGGAGTGAGTATGTGTTTACGGCGCGGGGCATGGCTCACCGACTCGTCACGTTCACGACGAGGGGGCAGGATGTCGGGTATACCTTGTATAATCTGATTCTTGAAATCGGATGTCTCTGATGTCATATTTTGAGTTATATTATTTTTCATGTTAGATTTTCTCTTCCACAACCTTCAGTACTGAAGCCTCGAGAGTCTCGGCCTCGGCGGCAATAGCCTCGGCGTGTGCCACGAGCGAGTCGGCGAGCTCACGATCTTTGAGACCGGCGGCATTGATTTTAACGTTAAGCAGCGCACCACGGACTGCGGCACGGGCGGCAAGCGCACCGACACCGGCATCGCTCACCGACGCGGGATTGCCCTGCTCGGCCATAAGCTGTGCGAGAGGAAATACCTTTACAGCCTGCTCCATAGTGCGCAGAGGCACACGGGTGGCATACTCGGTGGCTCGTTCCATAGCCTCGGCACGGGCGGCTTTCTCGGCATCTGTACCCTTGGGCATGGCAAAGACTGCCATTATGCCGTTGAAGGCCTGTGTGTCCTCGTCGACCAGAGCCAAGAGCGAATCAACAAGTGCCCGGCCCTGCTCGGCTACATCCGAAAACTCGCGCCAACGCTCGTCCCAACCGGCTTTGTGGGCCGAAAGATTGGCCACCATAGTGGCAAGCGCGCCGCCGAGCGCACCCATATAGGCCGAGATGGAACCGCCGCCGGGAGCGGGTGACTCGGATGCAGTTTCGTCGGCAAACTCGCGACACGTCATGTCGACAAGTTTCTTCGCCCCGTCATTAGAGGCTATCATATATTCGATAATCTTTTCGCTTGGCTCGAAAGGCTTGAGTTCGTCAAGACCCATCGACTTGACGGCCATGCGTATGATTTCGCTTTCGGGAATACCTGTCGACCGCTGCTGCTTGTGGAGGAAATAGCGTCCGGCATCAACAATAGCACTCTTGGGCACAAGACCTACAATCTCGGTGCCTGTCACCCGTATGCCACGCTCGTTGGCCGCACGGCACACCTCGTCAAAAGCCACATGGAGAGGAGTGGTGGAGATGTCGGTAATATTCATCGACACCTGCGCGATGCCATACTCGTCGATATACCATCCGATGGCCTTGGTGCAGGGAAGGGTGCCGGGTATGGTTATGGTCTTGCCGTCGGCATCCTTCATCGGTTTGCCGTTGGGCTTGCCGCCTTCGCGCATCGGGCGACCCTTCTCGCGCACGTCAAACGCGATGGCATTGGCTCGGCGCGTAGAGGTCGTATTGAGATTGAAATTCACAGCAATCAGGAAGTTTCGGGCTCCTATCGTGGTCGCACCTGTACGTGCGGCACGCTCGTCAAACGGACGGTTACCGAAATCCGGGCCCTCGATCTCCGAGCCCATACGGTCGGCCAGTCCCTCATACTCGCCCTTGCGGCACACGGCAAGATTCTTACGTTCGGGACGGAAAGCGGCCGCTTCATAGCAGTAAACAGGGATATCCAGCTCCTCGGCCACCCTTTTGGCCAACTGACGCGACAGTTCGGCACACTCCTCGAGCGTAATGCCGCTTACAGGCACGAAAGGACACACATCGGTGGCACCCATGCGCGGATGTGCCCCATGATGCTGACGCATATCTATAAGCTCGGCGGCTTTCTTTATGCCCTGAAAGGCAGCCTCAAGCACATCCTCGGGCGAACCTACAAATGTGACCACCGTGCGGTTGGTCGCTTCACCGGGATCCACGTCAAGAAGACGCACAGCCGAAGCATCCGTAATAGCATCGGTAATTTGCTTTATCACATTCTTGTCACGTCCCTCACTGAAATTGGGCACGCACTCAACCAGCCTGGTTTTCATAATTACTGTATTTATTGGTATTCGGTTATTAGACTTATTGACGCAAAGGTAGTAAATTTCAGCAGTATTTTTTCGCGTCAAAACAATGTTTTTTAACAGCATCCCGATAAAAATAAATATTCCCCAAAACAGTGCGAAAAAGAGTTTTTTTCTTAATTTTGCTTTTTCAAAAAACATCTGTCATGGATTACAACCAATATCTGACAAAGGCCATGCAATGGGCCAAGGAAGCCGGCGATGTGACGCTGCGCTACTTTAGAAATCCCGAACTGAAATCGGTGACCAAGCAAAATGATTTTGATGTATTGACCGAGGCCGACAAGGCTGCCGAAAAGGTTATAATGGACAATATACGACGGGAATTTCCCTCCCACTCCATACTTTCGGAAGAGAGCGGCACGACTACTGTCTGCGACAGCGAATGGCTGTGGGTGATAGACCCACTCGACGGCACAACCAATTTCAAGCAGGGCCTGCCGGTCTACTCCATTTCCATCGCTCTGCAACACAATGGCGAGACTGTAGCCGGAGTGGTGTATGCCCCTTATCTCGGAGAGATGTTTCACGCGGCAAAGGGTTCGGGTGCATTTCTCAACGGCCACAAGCTGCATTGCGGTCAAAACGACAGACTGTCGACTATGGTAGTAGCCACAGGCATGCCATATGACCGCGACCGTCATCCCGACAACAATCTCGACAACATCGCGAGAGTGAGCATGCAGGTCAGAGGCATACGGCGCATGGGCTCGGCCGCTATAGACCTTGCCTATACGGCCGCCGGGTATTTCGACGCTTATTGGGAACTGAATCTTAATCTATGGGATATAGCAGCAGGTGCTCTGATGGTACAGGAGGCCGGCGGTGAGGTCAAGTCGATACGCTCTGACCGCAATCATTCAATCATGGCCGGTAGCCGGACTTCACTTAATGTATTCAGACCTCTGATAAAATAGTAATGTTTCGTATCATATCGTGTCGTTTACCGACACTGAAAAAAATCAAAGTCGGATGGCAAGCTCTTCTCTACCATCCGACTTTGATTTTTTCAGTCTTAAAGCACCTGCTCACGGAGCCACTTCTCAAGCTCTCCGGTCCATTGACGCTTATACTTGAAACTGTCACGGAATCCCCATCCATGGCCACCGACCGGATATATGTGCATTGCGGCCGGGACTCCGTTGGCAATCAATGCATTGTAATAATTGATTGAATTGGCCGGAGGAACGGCCCGATCATCAGACGAGAGCATGATGAATGCCTGAGGTGTCAACTTACTGACATGAAGCTCGTTGGAATACTCCTCCTCAAGAGCCTTTCCGGCATCCTTGCCGAGAAGATTATTGCGCGAGCCCATGTGGGTCACAGCAGGATCCATCGAGACAACAGGATAGAACAGCACCTGGAAATCAGGACGCGAGAGCGAATCGGGATAATGTGTGGCGAGTGTCGAAGCGAGATGTCCGCCTGCCGAGGCTCCCATTATGCCGATTTTCGACGGGTCAACGCCCCACTCTCCGGCATGACTGCGCACCAGGCTAACGGCTCGGGCTGCATCTTCGAGAGGTACATTGCTGCGCTGTTTGGGTATACGGTATTTGAGCACGACGTAAGTCACTCCCTGGGCGTTAAACCACGGAGCCATGTCGTGTCCCTCGTGAGCGGCGGCCTGATGACTGTAACCTCCGCCCGGACACATCACGACGGCCACTCCGTTAGGCTTGGCCGGACGATAAACGGTCATGCCCGGCTCGACCGACAGGTCCGACATATCTATATGCCGGTCGCGGGCCTCGGGATTGCTGAACAATATCTCGATTTTTTCCTGAGCTACGGACGTGAGTCCCATCGCAGTCAGTATCATAAACATTACTTTTCTTATCATGGTATGATTGGTGTAAAAATGGTAATTAAGAGGGTTTTAATAACAAATGTCGACCGAAAACACTCTCTAACGCTTGCGTGGCTTGAGCTTGAGTGTGTCAAATCCGTTGCCCCACACACCGCGCACGTCACAGTCAGTGATATAGGCCGTCGGGTCGACTTCGTGCACTATATGGAATATCTCGGCCGTATTGTACTGGCGACACCATACGAGCAGCAACACGCGGTGCGCGCCCGTCCAGTAGCCGTGAGTGTCGATGGTCGAGACACCGCGCCCAGTCTCGTGGGTAATGCGATAGGCTATCTCCTCCCACTTGTCAGAAAGGATGAAAAACTGGATGGTCTGCTTGTCTGCCACGATAAAACGGTCGGCGATATAGGAGTAGACAAATATGGCCACCCAACCGTAGATTATGGTCTCGGTGCGGGCTTGTATGCGGGCCTCCATATCGCCGTCAAACGGCAGGAAAAACGATGCGGCGACAATCGACATGTCCACAATCATCATGGTGCGCCCGACGCTTATCGAACTCACGCGTTCCATCACTGCCGCGATTATGTCAGTGCCGCCGGTGGTGCCGTTATGGCTGTAATAGATGCCGATGCCTACACCGAGCAGCATAGCTCCCATAAGCACACTCATGGTCATGTCGCTCACCAGCGGGGGACGCGACACAAAATATCCTTCCATCGCTCCGATGACAAGCGACAACACCGTGAAACCAAACACGGTCTTGATAACAAAATTTCGTCCTATGTAACGGAATGCGCACAGCAGCAACAACAGGTTGCTGCAATACATGGCCACCGCCACCGGGATGCGTTCACCCGAGAAATAGTACACTAATGTGCCAAAACCCGACATCCCCCCGATCACGACATGGTGAGGGAGGATGAAAACGGTAAATCCTACGGCATATATCAATATGCCGAGGATTATGTAGAAATAGTCGCGTCCGCTGAGGACAAGTCTATTGCAGGCCCTTAATATGTTCATTATGTTTATTCTTTGGGATGTCGTATCTCGGTGTCAAGTCTGTCAGCCCCGGGTGTATAGGAGACATATATCTCGTCGCCCGGCTTGACATTGTCCTCGACAATAAGCTCGGCCAGCGTGTCCTCAAGATACTTTTGGATAGCTCTCTTGAGCGGACGCGCGCCAAACTGTGCGTCATATCCCTTGTCAGCTACAAAATCACGCGCCTCGTCAGAGACTGTGAGCTTATAGCCGAGTTGCTCAACACGCTTGTAGAATCCGGCCAGCTCGATGTCGATAATCTTGAATATCGACTCACGGCTGAGGGGGTCGAACATCACTATATCGTCGATGCGGTTGAGAAACTCTGGGGCAAAGGCTTTGTTGAGAGCCTTGCGTATCACTCCCTGGCTCACCTCACGGTCATCGGCCGGACGGGTATTGAATCCTATGCCGCTGCCGAAGTCCTTGAGCTGACGCGATCCGATGTTGGATGTCATTATGAGGACTGTGTTCTTGAAATCAATACGTCGGCCGAGCGAGTCGGTGAGACGCCCCTCGTCCATGACCTGGAGCAGAAGATTGAATACGTCGGGATGTGCCTTCTCTATCTCGTCGAGCAGCACGATGGAGTAAGGATGACGGCGCACCTTTTCGGTGAGCTGTCCGCCCTCCTCATAACCGACATATCCCGGAGGCGCACCGACAAGACGCGACACCGTAAACTTCTCCATATACTCGCTCATGTCGATACGTATCAGCGAGTCGGACGAGTCAAACATATACTCGGCCAGCTTCTTGGCCAGGTGGGTCTTGCCGACGCCGGTAGGTCCGAGAAACAGGAATGTGCCGATAGGCTTGGCAGGGTCCTTCAGACCTATGCGGTTGCGCTGTATCGCCTTGACAATCTTCTCTATGGCATTGTCCTGACCTATTATCTGCGCCTTGATAGCCGGAGCCATCTCGCGCAGACGCTTACCTTCGGCCTGGGCTATGCGCTGGACGGGCACGCCGGTCATCATGGCCACAACCTCGGCCACCTTATCCTCATCGACAGTCTCGCGCATGGTGGCGAGTTTCTCCTGCCACTCGGCATTGGCCGTGTCGAGCTGCGCCTTGAGCTGCTGCTCACGGTCACGATAGGAGGCGGCCTTCTCAAAGTTCTGAGCCTGGGCGGCACGTAGCTTCTCGGCAGCGGCCTCATTGATCTCCTGCTCAAGCTCCTCGATGGCGGCCGGCACAGCGATATTGGTCACATGCACTCGGCTACCAGCCTCGTCCATGGCATCAATAGCCTTGTCGGGGAAATTGCGGTCACTGATGTAACGTTCGGTGAGCGACACACACGCGTCGAGAGCCTCGGGTGTATATATTACATTATGGTGGGCCTCATACTTCTCGCGTATGTTGTCGAGAATCACACGCGTCTCCTCGGGAGTGGTCGGCTCGACCATTACCTTCTGGAAACGACGCTCGAGGGCACCGTCATTCTCAATGTTCTTGCGATATTCGTCGAGCGTCGTGGCACCTATACACTGTATCTCTCCGCGTGCCAGCGCAGGTTTGAGCAGATTGGCGGCATCCATCGAGCCGGCCGCGTTGCCGGCACCGACTATGGTGTGGAGCTCGTCGATAAACAATATCACATTCTTGTTTTTGGCGAGTTCGTCAAGAATACCCTTGACACGTTCCTCAAACTGTCCGCGATATTTCGTGCCGGCCACAAGCGAAGCCATGTCGAGCGACACCACACGCTTGTCAAAAAGTATGCGCGACACCTTGCGGCGCACGATGCGGAGAGCGAGCCCCTCGACAATGGCCGACTTGCCCACTCCCGGCTCACCGATGAGCACCGGATTGTTTTTCTTGCGACGGCTGAGTATCTGGGCGAGACGTTCGATTTCGACATCACGGCCCACCACAGGGTCAAGACGATTGTCCTCGGCAGCCTGTGTCATGTCATAACCATACTTATCGAGCATCGGAGTGTCCGATCCGCTCCGACCACCAGCACTCTGCGGCTGACGCGTACGGGCTGCATTCTCGCGGCCTGACGGAGCTCCTGAAGCGGGAGCTGAATCCTCGTCTTCATCCTCCTCGTCATCCCCGTCACCCTGCAGACTCATGGGCCTGTCGGCTCCGGCCGACAGCATACGGTAAAGCGACTCGTATGTCACTCCGGCACGTCGAAACGGTTCCATGAAAGCCGAGTTCTGGGCATCAGAGTTATGAAAGATAGCCAAAAGCAGATGTACCGTATCGACCACATTGCTCTTAAGCATGCGGGCCTCAAGTACGCTCAGTTTGATAATACGGCTGGCAAGGTCGCTGAGCGACACATCGGCCACAGCCACATTACCCGTGTAGCCGCTCTCGGCGGCGGCATTGAAGAGGTCACGGTCAAGAGTCTCCTGCAACTGAGCCACGGGACTGCCCTTTGAGGCGCGGTCCACAAGCGCGGCAGCCTCCGACTCCTTGTCGGAGATCAGCGCGAGCAGCAGATGCTCAGGCATGACATAACGACTGTTATGACGCGCGGCAACTGCCGGGGTCGAATTGACCGTTTCCTTAAATTTTTGTGAATATACTGTTTCCATCTATTGTCCTTTGTCAAAAATTCAGTGATGAGTGTTATGTCTTTTAATTATAACAAAAACCATGCCAAAAAGTGCACTTAAAAACATTTTTTTGAAAGTTTACGACCGCTCAACACATTCTCCTCGCAAATATAACACTTATTTTGTGATTTCACGCTTTTTTACTAAAACGACTTAAGGGCATCATATAGCCTGTGGACCGGGAGCCCCATCACATTATAGAAACTTCCGGTAATGCCACATATGGCAGCAGCACCTATCCATTCCTGGATGCCATAGGCCCCGGCCTTGTCAAGCGGCCTGTAGCGGTCAACATAATAATCGATTTCGGCGTCAGTCAGCTCGGCAAACTCAACCTCTGACTCGGCACTGAACGTCTCACATCTCTCCGACGTCCTCACGGTGACACCAGTCACCACCGTCTGCACCCGCCCCGACAGCCTGCGCAACATGGCACTGGCATCCTCTTCGTCGCGAGGCTTGCCCAGCACTTCTCCGTCGAGTATCACCACCGTGTCGGCCGTAATTACAAGACGCCCATCCAGCTCCGCGAGCGGGAAAGCATCGGCTTTAAGACGCGACAGGTAGCCCGGCACCTGTCGGGCCGACATAGATTCGGGCACTATTTCGTCGACAGGATGAGATGTGTCGACCGTAAAACTCAGGTCAAGCAGCCCGAGCAATTCCCTTCGGCGTGGCGAGCCGCTTGCAAGCACCACGCTGAACCTATCAAGATTTTCAAGTGGATGAAACATATTTTTATCAATTTTCACGCAAATATAACACTAAATTCGCTATTTCGCATCATCCACCCAACACCCGGCTTTCCATTCTTCTGTTAAATATTGTCACATATTTAACATCTGATGCAAAAATCGCACACTTTTATCAGAATTATACACTGTTTTTGCCCGTTAGTTTAGAAAAAATTACATTTTTACTAATTTTTCTTGTTTTTTACATTTTTTATTCATTACTTTGCATCCATAGGTCAACTACACACTACAAGTGGTGGATTGCTCAATATCCGCATATCGCGAACACATCGTTATCACACCAATCATTAACATACATCAAAAAATCAAAAGCATGAAGAGAATCAGGATGCTATTAACAGCCTCATTCACTGCATTCTGTCTACTGTCGGGGGGGGTAAACTCTCTTGTAGCACAGACAGTTACAGCCAGCGGCACTGAAGACTCGAAAATAAGTGTGTATCGCGGAGTCGTGATTGACGACGAAGGTGACCCACTGCCCGGAGTATCGATTACAATCGTAGGGAAAAAAGGATTGGGTACAGCGACCAATGTAGATGGTGAGTTTTCAATTCGCTACAACCAGCCCAAATGCGTAATACAATTCAGCTATGTCGGCATGAAAACCCAACAGGTCAGGGCCATAGCCGGTAAGCGCATGACCGTGCAGCTCGAGACTGACGCCCAAGTCATAGGCGAAGCCGTTGCCAACGGTATCTACACCCGCAACATCGAGAGCTTCACAGGTTCGGTATCGACATTTAACAGTGATGATCTCAAGATGATCAGTGCCAACAACATCCTCAAGAGTCTTTCAGCACTCGATCCATCAATCATCATGCCAGAAAACACCCTAATGGGTTCCGACCCCAACACACTCCCCTCGCTAACCATCAACGGTGAGATGAATCCCCAGGCACTTGCCCAGGAATATGAGACCGACCCCAACCAGCCACTCTTCATTCTTGACGGATTTGAAAGCACACTTCAGGCAATAAACGACCTCAACATGGACCGCATTGAAAGCATCTCTATTCTTAAAGATGCCTCGGCAACAGCCATCTACGGTTCAAAGGCTGCCAACGGTGTAATCGTTGTCGAGACCAAGAAACCTGAAGCCGGACGCCTCCAGCTCAGCTACAACGGCTCGCTGCAATTGGCATGGGCCGACCTCAGCGACTATAACCTCATGAACTCTGAACAGAAACTCCAGTTTGAGCTTCTGTCAGGTGTATATGGCGAACTTGACAGCAACGGTCTGCCTATCGGCGAGACCAACCGCAACAGCTATTTTGGCCGTCGTCGACTCGTCGACATGGGCCATAACACCTATTGGATGAATGAACCTCTGAGAACTGCTGTAACCCAGACCCATAACGTATATATACAAGGCGGTGACCAGTCTTTCCGTTACGGAGCCGGCCTGTCATACAGCAAAAACGAAGGTGTCATGAAGGGCTCTAACCGAGATATCATCAACGGCAATATAAACCTGACATATCGAGTTGACAATTTCAACTTCACCAACCAGACTACCATAAACAGTGTAAGTTCGGCTAATGAGACCGTTCCTTTTAGCAGATTCGCAGAAATGAATCCGTTTTATGCAAAATACGATGCTGCGACAGGAGAGCCCCCAAGATATGTCTATGTCGACGGTTCAACCTATTATTGGAATCCTGTCTATGATATGCTTCAGAACAGTTTCAAAAAAGGTGATATAACGACCGTAACAAACAACTTCCAGTTTGAATGGCGCGCCACACGTCAGCTCCGTCTCCGTGGTAATCTGCAATATCAGATGCAAAAGACAACCAACGAGTCATATACATCGCCTAATGAAACATCACAATATTCCAATCCGGAGAAAGGTCTCTATTATAACAGTAATTCCTCAGCAAACAGCTACACTGGACGTATCAACGCCACATACGGTACAGCCATTGGTCTGCATACAATCAATGCAGTCGGCGGCATGCAGTTCTCCGAAAGAAACAATCGCTCATACTCCTTCTCTGCTCAAGGCTACACCAGTGACACTTTCTGGAATCCCAACTTCTCATCAGGCTATCCACAGGGAGGTAAACCCAACTCGACCGACTCAAAGACCCGCAACGTCAGCTACTATGCCAACGGCAACTATTCCTATGATATGAGATACCTCCTCGATTTCAACTGGACTCTCAGCGGAGCCTCACAGTTTGGCATCGACGACCCCTTCACCCCGACATGGTCGGTAGGTATAGGCTGGAACATTCACAACGAATCCTGGTTCAAGACCTCCAGTCTGATAAACTATCTCAAGGTAAGAGCATCATATGGCAACCCCGGTAACCAGAACTATGACGCAAAACTCGCTGCCTCCATATATGACTTCTACAACGATTATTCCAATCCGTTCGGTATAGCCAACATCATATCACAGTGGGGCAACAGCGGTCTCAAATGGCAGAAGACCAATACATATAACGTCGGCTTGACAGCTACCATGCTTGACAACAGGCTCTCTTTCAATGCCGACTACCAGATACGTAAGACTGATCCCCAGCTCGTACGCATCGATCTTCCAGGCTCGACCGGTGTCACATCGGCACCCATGAATGTCGGCGGAACTGACAACCGTTCCATAAGCCTCTCAGCCACATTCTATATTATCAAGAAATATAATTTTAACTGGTATGTAAGCGGCAACATGAACCACTATACTACCAATTATTATGGTATAGGCAACATTCTGGAACAATATAACGAAGCCGGACGCACAAGCACATCGCTGTTGCGAATGTATGACGGAGCAAGCACCTCTGGTCTGTATGCGGTACGTTCACTCGGCATTGATCCCGCTACAGGCAATGAAATGTTCCTGAAGAAAAACGGTACGCCGACATATGAATGGAACTCTGACGACGAAGTGCTCGTGGGCGATTCCAATCCCGATATCCAGGGCAACTTCTCTACATCATTCCTATACAAAGGCGTCACTTTTGGAGCATCATTCTCATTCAAGATGGGCGGAGATGTCACTCTCAGCACTCTGATGAACAAGGTGGAAAACATCTCAGGCAGCAGCCTCAACAAAAACCAGGATGTCAGAGCATTGACCGACCGCTGGAAAAAACCCGGCGACATAGCCAAATACAAACGTATCGACGATACATCGGCATCACATATCACCACCCGCTTCATCAAGACTGAAAACACTTTCAGTTGCGGTTCAATCAATATCGGTTACCGTACATCGACAGCCAAATTCCTCAACACTATTGGAGCGACATCTTTTGACATACGTTTCTATATGAACGACATCTTCCGCATCTCCAATATCAAAGAAGAGCGTGGTCTGAGCTATCCGTTCCAGCGTTCATGCTCCATGTCATTAGGCCTCAGCTTCTAATACTTATTCACAAAAACGAAATCTCATGAAAAAAATATTCATAACAGCTGTCACTTCAGCCCTCATGACCCTTTCGCTCTCTTCTTGTGCCGACTGGCTGAAAGTAGAGATGGAAGATAAAATCATGGAGCCTGTGCTTTTCAGCAAATACACAGGATATGTATCCGCACTCAATGGTGTATACGTCAGTCTGAACGACTACTATACTAACGCCGAGCTGGTAAATATCCTTGATGTAATGGCTCAGTATTATTATGTCACCGATGACAACAACCATAAATATCGTTTGTACCAGTCTTTTGACTTCAACGACATCGGTGTAGAATCAAAAAACGAGTCGCTTTGGAATCAAGGCTATACAATCATAGCGAATACCAACACCATTCTCAACCATCTGAGTGACATCAACGACACCCCGCTCACACAGACTCAATACGATCTGTTGCGCGGTGAGGCATTGGCTCTCAGAGCTATGTTGCACTTTGACATCCTGCGCCGCCACGGAGCCATTTATGCATTAAATCCTGATGCGGAAAGCATACCTTATCAGGATGACACAAGCCGCGAAATCAAACCATTTCTCACAAACAAGGAAGCCATGGAAAAGATCATCGCTGATCTTACCGAAGCCACAACCCTGCTGAAAGACTCCGACCCGATTATAACAGAAGGTATAAAAGACACCCAGACCGAAGATAACGGAGTGTCCAGCTACGACATGTCATTCCGACAACTGCGTCTCAACTACTATGCCGTACAGGGCCTTCTCGCAAGAGCATACCTCTGGATAGGTGACAAAGCCAATGCTTATAGAATTGCCAAAAACGAGATTATAGACAAGGTCAATACTGAGTCACTCCAAGTATTTCCTTGGGTTACGCCCGATCAGGTCGCCGATGACGGACGCCCCGACCTGCTCTTCTCCCCGGAAGTCATGTTCTCGCTTTACAACAACAATCGTAGGAGATTCAATGACAACACTTTCGCAAGCACTCTGTCATTAGGCAGCCGTCTCACATTCTTTGGAGAGAACAAAGATGATTCAAAAGTCGCACTTCTGTATGAATATCCTAATGACTACAGACGTAATCAATGGAATGTTGCAGAACCAACTGTGGGCTCAGACGATGACAGCACTCAGGGCACAACACTTTATCTGACAAAATTCGAGGATTTCAAATCAGGTGCTCTCGAAGCGACATACCGCTATATCATACCAATGATACGTATGAGCGAGATTTACCTCATTGCCGCAGAAGCCACAAGCAACAGTGAGGAAGCATTCGACCTGATTGATGAAGTAAGGACTCACCGCAACTGTCCGAATCTCGACAGAACTCAAAACCTTAATGATGCTCTTCTATACGAATTTGCCGGAGAAATGATCGGAGAAGGCCAGCTCTACTTCTTCTACAAACGCCGCCAGAATACATTCGTAATCAGCCGCACCGGCTCTTATGACTACAGCATGCAGCTCAACAACTATGTGTGGCCCATTCCGGAAGGAGAGATCAGCAAGCGTGGACAAATTGGTAAATAACGAATCAATATGATTATCACAATGAAAAAACTTATATATCTTGCAGGACTTCTGTCAGTCTCTATGCTTTGGAATGCCTGCTCAAAGGAGGATATCGACACATACAGCGGTGACGATGCTCTTTATTTCGCTCAACAATGGGGCGTATCATACTGGGTAAACAACATTGATCTCAACAGCGGAAGCCGTAATCACCATCAGGCATATTCCAAAATAGGATTTGGAGGCATGATTGAAGAGGATTCACTGCTTCGTCTCAACATCCAGGCGTCCGGTTTCGTCAAGGATTACGACCGCCATTTCAGAGTTGAGGTCGTTAAAGACAGCACTACAGCCATTGAAGGGGTTGAGTTTGAATTGGTCGATCCCATCGCCGATGCTGTAATCCCGGCTGGAAAATCTAATACCAAAATCAGGATACAGTTCCATAAGACCGAGCGCATGGATGACGAAAACATCATGCTTCAGCTACGCATTGTCCCAGGCGAGCATTTCGTCCTGCCATTTGACGGCGATGGCTTCGGAAAACTGCCGATTTATCACAGTTCTGCCGAGATGCTGAATGAATACAATCATCTCAATCTTGATCCATCGGTTCACAACATATTCATAAACAATTTCCTCACATGTCCCCCCGACTGGAAAGAACGATTCATGGGTATATGGTCGGAAGCAAAATTCAGACTGCTACTTGACTTGACCGAAGAGCGACTCGGATGGAATGTCGCAACATGGAACGATAGCGAGAGCATGTGGCCGCCGGCAACCAGATACAAAATGCCTCAGGCTCTGCTCGCCGACTATCTGAAAGAACAATACCAGAAAGGACGTGAATACTGGGTCCTGGATCCCGACGGCACCATGATGTGGGTACCGGATCAGAATCTGCCATGGGGTGAGGATGCCCGACCTGAAAGCATGGAAGGTAATTAATAGTTCATCATCATAACAACCACTCATATTATGAAATCAAAAATATATATCCCGCTCCTTGTCCTTACAAGCTTTATGACAGCCTGTGTAGAGGACGAAGGCAGCTACACTTATACACCTGTCAATGAAATTAACATTGACGGTATTGAGGATACATATTATGGCATGGCATACAGCGATGTCATAGAGATAACGCCCAATATCACAGGTTCGGTCAAAGGTGAAGACATCTCTGGCTATGAGTATACATGGTATCGCTGTCACTCCAGCCATGTGCATGACACAATCAGTCATGAAAAAGATCTGGTATGGCCAGCACAGGCTGCACCCGGAACTCATACCTTTTATCTCTCAGTCAAGGACAAAGCTACAGGATATGAGAAAAACTACAGCACATCCATACAGCTCTCGTCTCCTTTCTCACGAGGATTCCTCATATTAGGCAACCGTCCCCACACCGACAATCTGGTCGGACTTGACATGCTGTCAATTCTGAACGGTCGAAACGACACCATATATGCCAAAGATGTTTTTGACAACTCGGAGCATCAGTTGAAAAATGCAAAAGCACTTATCTACACAGGCAATTTACGTCTCAACCGTTTCTATCTCCAGACCGAAGATGCGACATATAATCCGACATTCACCACTGAATTTGAAACTCTTGGAAAAGAATTTAACGATTTAGGTTTGATCGAATGTCTTGAACCGCACAAAGTCCCGATGAAACTGATGGATGTCGGCATGAGACAAGGCGTACACACCGCAATGCCTCTGTCATCCCTGCCTCGTGCATATATTACCGAAGACCTCGCTTTCGCTCATAAAGGTACAGAGAGCATGAACTTAGCATTAAATCGTTACAGTGCCTACTCAAAGGAGTATTTCAAATTCCATCCCTACCTTTTCTATAATACTCGAAAAAGGCTCAGTCACGTAACAAATGATTTCTCTAATGCCTTAACCCCAATATTATTGTATGATGTGGATTACAACTGCTTCTCCTATATGCACGGTAATTCTCTGCAGTTTACCCATATGGTGCAGATACAGAACACAGCTCCATTGATGCAAAACAACATCTACATGATAAACCAGCCCAACGGCCGTACAATCGTCTATGGCGAAAACGACTATTATCGCTCAAATGGCCGATGCCATGCCATCATGAAAGACAATGACAACAGATATTTCCTCTATCGCTTTGTTTTAGGAATGCCGGGGATGGGATTCGTGACCCAGCCCACCATTTCCGATCCTTACGGCTGTGAGCTGAAAGTGGCTGAAATAACCAATTTCCTTCAGAGAGAACACATGTTCTTCGCTTCCGGAGCCGCATCTCAGATGTATTACTCGGTAGGCAATACACTGTATGCCTACGACTACGTGAGCAATAAACTCGGCAGCAAAACCTTTGACGGACACATCACATATCTCGCACCCGAGGTGTGCAGTATCCGCAACGAAATCTCACACTATTGGGTAGCGACATTTGACGGAGATAAAGGCCATCTCTACAAAATGAAGACTGTTGACAACCCCAACCAGATTGAATTTAAGGAACTTGAAGGACAAGACTGGGAAATCGATCTTGAAATCAAGTCTGTACTTTGGAAAGCCGGTTCATTCTATTAATGAATAAAACCATCTATAATCCATATTAATCACATGCCCAGAAAAGTAGTAATCCATAGTATTACTTTTCCGGGCATTTTTATAGAATAATTAACTGACATAACGTTAAACCCAATCTGATTCCTAAAGTCTAATATTCATATACAAATATTTTCCCTTCACTCTATTTGTAAATCAACGAATATTTACTACTTTTGAGAAGCCTTAACGAAACACCATTCATCCGATCATCACACCATTATTAAATATAACTTATGAAAAAGTTTTTTGCTACATTGCTCTTGGGAGCAGCTGTACTGACAGGTTCGGCACAGACCGAGTTTCGTCACATTTCTTTTGATGAGAGTCTCGCTGCTGCCAAGCAGGAGGGCAAGCTCGTGTTTATCGACTTCTTCACCACATGGTGCGGACCATGTAAGATGATGTCGTCCAAGACATTCCCCCAGAAAGAGGTAGGTGACTTCATGAACGCCAAGTTCATCCCCCTCAAGATGGACGCTGAGAAAGAAGGTCTTGAGCTCGCTAAAAAATACGGAGTGACCGCCTATCCCACCTATGTAGTGATTGATGCCACCGGTAAGGAAGTAGCCAAATTCTCAGGCTACATGGACGGCACTCGTTTCATCGACAAGGTCAATGTCGCGCTCGACCCCGAACAGCAGCCAGAACGCATAAAAGCACGCTATGAAAAAGGCGAACGCACACCCAAACTCGTGCACGCCTACGCCATGCAACTTATGGAGCAACGCAAAGAGAAAGAAGGCTTTCAGGTAATTGACGACTATTTCAACACACTCAGTGACGCCGACCGTCTCAAACCCGAAAACGCCTTCATATTCACGGTCTTCACCATCGACATGGACAACGACCGCGCCCGCTTCATGGAAGCCCACCAGACAGAATTTCCCGCCGAAGTACGCAAGGATGTCGACCGCAAGCTCCAACGTCTCTACAGCGAAGTGCTCAGCTCCTACTTCTCAGGCTTCATGTTCCGTGAAGGCAAGTATGATGCCGCCGAGTTCAACAAACTCAAAGCCACTCTCGCCAAACTCGGTCTCGAAAGAGAAGAAAACAAGGTCATCTATGAATTTATCGAAAAACGCCCAGGCAGCACCGACATAGAGTATCTCGACTATATCATAGCCAACTATGACCGTCTGCCCGCCGACCGTCAGGCCAGCCTCATCTTCAACCTCGCACGTCTCGTAGCCCCCGACACACCCGAGACCAAGGCTGGTATCTCCAAATTTATCCGCTCCAGGCTCTCAACCCTCACACCCGTCGCAATCCAGTTTGCCGGACGCACACTCCAAGGCGTAGAGGAATAAACTGATTTCCCACCCACTATGTTCAAGATGAGAAAACATTCGGAATAACCAACTGATACAAAAGGACAAAAGTCGCAGGAGCAACAAAAGTTTTTTCACAATGATTATCTCATAAAACTCTTTTGTCTCTTCTGACGCTTTTGTTCTTTTGTGTACACATCCGATGCAATCTCCCATAGACCATCCACACACAATAATCATGCATTATAAATCAACCATCACCCTGGCCGTTATGCTTCTGCTCATGGCCGCCGGCGTCACATCGGTCAAAGCCGAGGACAACCTCAACTATTACGATCATGCCGCGATGGTCGAGGCTGCCACGGCCAAACTGCGCGCCTATCTCAAAGCCAATCCGTCAGTCTCGGCCGACTCTCTGCGCTCCAATGTGATCAATGACCTCACCGACGGCCCCGTTGGCAAAGCCCGCGAACTCACCCCGGCTCGCAAAAAGAAACTCACCTCGGCCCAGGTCTATGACGTAGCTGTGCGCAGTTCTTTAATATTCGGCAAGATGGAGCACAGCGACTTTATCAAGTCCGACTCCGCCTACAAGACTGCATCAGCCGTAGCCCTGACACCCGACGGCATCTGCGCCACCAACTATCATGTAGTGGCTGACGTTATACTCGCAGGCTCGCTCGGACGCACCAACAAAAACGACGAGATGCGCTTTCTCATGGACTACGAAGGCAACGTCTATCCCGTCACAGCCATCCTTGCCGCCGACCCGCTCAACGACTGGGCCATAATCAAGGTCGACCCTTGCGGACATCCCCTCACCCCCGCCCCCGTCGGCGGTGACATACCTGTAGGAACTCCCGTCTACTGTCTGGCCAGCCCATCCGGATCACACTTCCATTTCACCGACGGCATGGTGTCAAACCGTACGCGCACCACCAACAAACGCACAGGCTTCACCACCTACACGCTCGAAATCACATCCGACTATGGAGTCGGAGCCAGTGGCGGACCGATATTTGACGAATGTGGCAACCTCGTGGCCCTCGTGAGCTCTACATTCTCGCTCTATGCCCAGCCCGAGCAATACCGCAACTTCCAGATGGCCTACAAAAAGACAGTCCCTGTGTTCCTCATCAAAGAATGTTTCAAATAATCCCCCTCCACGACATGAAAACCCTATTCACAGCCATAGCACTTACAGCGGCCATTTCATTCAACTGTGCGGCCCAGCAACCCGGCCGACATGGAGGCGGTCAGCAGCAACAGCAGCAGAAAAACGAGGAAATGAAGGCCAAACTCAAAGAAGAGGCCGCCGCTTATTATGCCAACGCCGACACTGCCGAATATGGCGTGCGCTACCGCTTCAAATACAAATACAACAAGGCTCGCAACCTCTCCTATGAGGAAGACCGCATGGTGCTCATACGCCCTGAGATGACGCTCGACATGAGCTATGAAGGCATGGGCGAAAACCGCTGGCGCATCAACAATCCTGACTCGCGCGGAGGCGACCCATCGCTCGCCTATCACCTCACCCCCTCCTACTATTTTTATTATCCCGAGACCGGCCGCATGGTCCAGACCTATCGCATAATCGCCGAAGAATTCAAGCTCTCCGACTCAACGTGTGCCAACAAATGGGACATCACGTCAGAGGAAAAGAAAATCGGCGAATACAACTGCCGTAAAGCCACGCTCGAGAAAGACGGACGCAAGTGGACAGCATGGTTCACCACCGATCTGCCCCACCGCGGAGCTCCGCGCACTCTTGCCGGACTCCCCGGAGTAGTGCTCGAAGCCTCCGATGCCGACGGCGAAGTATGCTGGATGTTCAACGGACTGCTTGCCGGAGAACCCGAAAGCAAGCTCTACATCAAATTTCCCGACACATTCTCACCCGTCTCACCCGAAAAATTCCCCAAGATTGTGCGCATGTTTGCCCTCTCCGACGGCAATCATCTCCAGTCGTCAGGCGTGATGGACATGCGTCAGGGCCACTATCCCGAGAAATACCGTCCCTCGACCGGCATCCACGCCCTCAACATCGACAATCCCATCGAACGCCGATAGTCCACGAGGTAAAAAACCTCAGACAAGACATAAGAGTCAAAAATCACTGCGTCGCGGTGATTTTTGACTCTTATGATATTTTATCTCCGCCATCTTTCCGCCCGCATAGAGCCAGCAACGGCTTAATTATTTTGACACGTCTGCGTTTTTTTGTAATTTTGCCATGCAAAACGCATAAAATCAGTCCGAACCCCACCCCATCGGCACGCGTTTTATCACAAGAAATAATCATCAATATTGATATGTCACAACTAATCGCAATAGTGGGTAGGCCCAACGTGGGCAAATCGACCCTTTTCAACCGCCTCACCCAGACCCGCACTGCCATCACCAACGACGAGGCAGGCACCACGCGTGACCGCCAGTATGGCAAAGTGGACTGGAACGGCAAAGAATTTTCAATCGTCGACACCGGCGGTTGGGTAGTCGGCAGCGAGGACGTGTTTGAGAGCGAAATCAACAAACAGGTACACCTCGCCATAGAGCAGGCCGACGAAATCCTCTTTGTGGTCGACTCAACCAACGGTGTCACTGACCTCGACGACCATGTAGCCGAGATACTCCGTCGGTCCACCAAGCCCGTAATCCTCGTGGCCAACAAGGTCGACGCCGGCGACTCGCTCTACAACATAGCCGAGTTCTACGCCCTCGGCCTCGGCGACCCCTACGGAGTATCAGCCGTCAGCGGCTACGGTACAGGCGACCTGCTCGACGAAGTCGTAGCAAAGATGCCCGAAAAGGATGACGATGAAGCCGCACACCTTGAGGACATCCCCAAGATATGCATCGTCGGCCGCCCCAACGCAGGCAAATCGTCGCTCGTCAATGCTTTCATGGAGCAGGAGCGTCACATCGTCACCGACATCGCAGGCACCACACGCGACTCCATCTACACACGCTACAACAAGTTCGGCTTCGACTTCTATCTGGTCGACACCGCCGGCATACGCAAAAAGACCAAGGTCAACGAAGACATCGAATACTACTCCGTCATCCGCTCCATCCGTGCCATCGAGGCCTCCGACGTGTGTGTGCTCATGATTGACGCCACCCGCGGCATCGAGTCTCAGGACGTCTCCATCTTCTCGCTCATACAGCGCAACAAGAAAGGACTCGTGGTTGTGGTCAACAAATGGGACCTTGTGGAAGACAAGAGCAAAGAATCGATCAAGCACTACGAAGACGCCATCCGCTCGCGCTTCGCACCCTTCACCGACTTCCCCATAATCTTTGCATCGGCCCTTACCAAGCAGCGTATATTCAAAGTGCTCGAGACAGCCCTCAACGTGTGTCAGAACCGTCAGCGCATCGTCCCCACCTCACAGCTCAACACCACCATGCTTGAGGCTATTGCAGCCTATCCGCCACCAGCCAACAAGGGCAAATTTGTCAAAATCAAATATGTGACAATGCTCAAAGGCTCACCCATACCCACATTCATATTCTTCTGCAATCTTCCCCAATGGGTCAAAGAGCCATATCGCCGTTATCTCGAAAACAAGATACGCGAAAACTGGGACTTCCACGGCACACCCATCAACGTATACATGCGCGAAAAATAATCGCAGCCACACTTGCTGCTACATTGTATAAATAACGAGAGATGCAACCGGTCTTCGGTTGCATCTCTCGTTATTTATACAATAATCACTCTCTATCAGAGCTCACTCTCGCCATAGCGGTGATAATCAAAACTGTCCACGTCGATATACCCGCCCGGAGCTGAAGTGGTCGAATAGTTGTATATGGCAAAACGCTGTCCCATAAACAGCAGACGGTAATCATACTTCATCTGATACTCCTTGCCTATGTCTGTCCACGACTTGCCGTCGGTGCTGTACTGACACACAGCCCTGTCTCTGCCGAGGCGGAAATCACCCTTGATGCGCAGATACAGCCTGTCACTCTTGAGTGACACCGACTCCTCATCCTCATTGTCAACAGCCATTATCACCTTGCTGCCCGGATGAAAGCTGACCTCGGTATTATGCTTCACCAGCGACTTACGGCCATCGGTCATCCTTACCGACAGAAGTGTCGAATGACCGTTGAAAGCACCAAATCCGGCCACATCGCCATCCTTCATGCCCGAGAGGTCGAGACATACAGAGCCCTCACACCCGGGACCCTCCATGCGCTGAGTCAGAGTGTTGACCGCATCATATATGCTGCCGGCCTTACGTGATGTCTTCAGCCGCAGATAGCCCGGACGTTCGGTCAGCGACCATGAAGAGTTGTCAGGACAATGATTCCACTGCCAGTGATAACCCAGAGTGTCAGCCTCAAATCCATCAGCATCCACGAGCTTGCCTGCCGTCGACAAGTCGGCCTTATATTCGATAGACAGGGGAACACGTCCGTCACTGTTTCCAAGCATCGGCCAGCCGTCAATCCAGCGACACGGCGAGAGTGTGAGCACACGGCCTACGGCTCCGCGGTCCTGGAATATTACACCCCACCATTTGCCATCGGGTGCATCGACTATAGTGCCCTGGCCCACATAGGGAAATCCTGCAAAATTGTCCTCAAGCACCACCATACGTTCATAAGGGCCGGTAATCCTGTCGGCACGGTAACACAACTGACGGCGCGGACGTCCCGAAGGCCAGTTTATGACCATGGCGTAATACTTACCGTCATGCTTTATCACACGGCTTCCCTCATGCAATCCAGCCGTCTCCTCGTCGGGACGTATCACTATCTCATCGACTCCGCCCTCTTTCACATCGCTCAGGTCGGGATTAAGTTCGGTGAGACGGATGTCGCCCGAGCCGGAAAACACATACACACGTCCGTCGTCGTCAAAAAACAACGACGAGTCATGAAAATGCCTCGGACGGCTCACCACACTCCACGGCCCGGCAGGATTCTCGGCCGTATATATGTACGATTTATACGGATGGTCGTTGGGCGAGAACAGCGCGTAAAAGCGACCGTCATGGTAGCGCAGCGATGTAGCCCATTGCCCCTTGCCATACACCGTCCCGCCATCGAGACGATAGGACGGAGTGTCTTCGAGCGTATCAAATACATAGCTTATCACCTCCCAGTTGACAAGGTCACGCGAATGCATAACAGGACATCCCGGCATCAGGTGCATGGTGGTCGATACCATATAATAATCATCCCCAACCCTTATCACATCGGGATCAGGCACATCGGCCCACATCAGCGGATTGGTCATGGTCGCTGATACTCCGCTATTGTCGGCGGCACTGACCGTCAGTATACCCGACAGCAGCATGGCTATCGGCAGCAGTCTTATTTTCATCGGTATATTGTTTTTGTATTGGATTTTGTCACTGTTTTTGTGCCATCATTTGTTTTTCTTTCCGAGGCTCATCACCGCCTCGGCATATCTGCGGCCGAGTTCACGATACCCCTCGGCAGTAAAATGGAGTCCGTCGGGCGCGCCCTTGCATCCGGCCGATGACACAACAGCCGAGTTGGGCACAGTCTCCGACAGCCTGTTGACTATCGGATTCATCGAGGCACAGAGTCCGCCCTCCTCCCCGGCAAGCATTTCACCTGCTATCAGAGGCACATTCTGCGGGTCGAGACCAAGGTCTGCTATAAGACGGTTGTAGATTTTACCCACCTTGTCAAGCCATGTGACATCGCCGGTGTTCGACTCACCCTGGTGCAGCAATATACCCTTGATTACTCCGCTGCGCTTTGCCTCACGAGCCATCCCGACAAGTCGTTTGTAAGGATTGCTGTCATACATGGCCGATGTGCCGCGCAACCAGTCAGGCCCCTCAGCCAGCACAGTCTCACACGAATCCGTGTCAAAAAGCTCTATTCTACAACCACCGACAGCCACATTGACCACACCGACCCTACTGTTCCGGGGCATTTTCTCCAGCAGTGCACGGCCGAAGTAATCGGCGGGGCAGAGGCCGGTGTTCTCGCGTGTCAGCGGAGGCACGGCACTATACCAACGACCCTTCTCGCGATTGAGAGCAGGCATATCCACCGCCGCCATCATCATGAAACGCGGGTCGATGCCACAGGTATCAACGGCCTCAAAAGGCGCGGCACCCTCCATATTGGACTGTCCGAAACACAGATAGACATGAAAGTCAGGGTCGGGACGGCCGGTGATGACAAAGCCGCCGTTGCAGGGCACGGTCACCTTCACACGCCCCTTCTTGTCGGCCCGACACTCGCGCATGCTGCCGTTGAGCGACTTATCGTCACTGTAAAGCGCGAGCGGACGTCCGCGCATCTCCTCAGGCAACTCTACCGAAATACTGTAAGGCTTCTCGCCGGCATTGACCCCGGCTATATACCATGTGTCACCGTGACGACGGCCGAGCACCACATACCGGCCCGGATAACCGTCGATATATCTCACCTCGTCCCACGTCGTAGGCACCGCCTTCATGAAATCCATAGCCCAGACGGGAGCGTCCTCAAGATTGTTTGGCGCGAGGGCAAAGTGCTGCACCGGGCTCTGAAACAGTATGGCCGTAGCCAAGGCAAACACATCGGAGGTGACGCGACGTGAGCCGCGAGGTGCATTATCGGCATTGTAATAACGGTTGAGCGCGCTGCCGCCGAAATCCATGCTGCCGACAGTATTACGCACAAACGGATGTATGCATGCATTCATGGCCTCGGCGTCACAGCTCCCTTGCGAGAAGTGCAAATTCTCGCTCGCAAGCACCGCCTCGCTCGCGGCATAGTTGGGATACATGCGTTCCCATCCGCGAGGCAGCGTGCAACCGTGAAATATCACCAGCAGCCCATAGTCGTTGGCATCGGCAAGTATGTCGTGATAGAGCCGCATGGTCTCCTGCTTGTCTCCACCGAAAAAGTCCACCTTGATGCCGCGTATGCCAATCTTACGCATCCACGCCATGTCCTTGCGACGCTTCACTATATCGTTCATAACGCCGCGCGGGCCTTGTGGAGCATCGTTCCAGCTACCGTTGGAATTATACCACAGATATAGGTCCACTCCTTTCGACTTGCCGTAACGAGCCAGCTCCGCTACCTTGTTATAGCCGATCTGAGCGTCCCACAGCGCGTCGACAAGCACACTTTCATAACCCATATCGGCCGCAAAGTCGATATATGCGCGCTGCTCGTCATAATTGCAGCTTGAGTCCATCTTTATGATCCAGCTCCACGTTCCGCGTCCGTATTCATACTTCTTGGAGGGCTCGTAGAGAGGTCTCACCACGTCAAACGCCACTGTAGTCTCCACTATCGGAGCTAATGAAGCTCCGATAGTCACCGTGCGCCACGGAGTCATGCCAGGCACCGACACCGAAGCCGATGTAGAGCCAAACCCGTTCATCTCGCCGGGCTGCGGATATGCCACCGTGTAAAGTCCGCCCTCTTGTCCGCTCAGATGTGAGGCGCAATAATCGCCGGCAATGCCTGTCTCCGACACGAGCACCCAGCCGGCATCACCGTTGCGAAACAGACACGGGAACGAATAACCCTCACCCCATCCGTTCTTGCCCGTTGAATCATCAAGCGTATAGGATGTCTCATAGCTCGGCGATGTGCGGGCAAAACCACCCATCGGCTTGCTCTGCGGACATAGAAATGTGGTCGTGCCCTCGGGCATCACGAAGCCCGTAGCCTCCGACTCCACCACGCAGCAACGCTCCTCGCCCTGAGGATGCAGACGGTAACGAAACGCCACATTATTGTCGCTCACTTCAAATATCACGTCAAACGCCGGTTTGCCGTCTCGCCCGAAAGTAAACTCGCGGCGATTGGCTCTGTATTCCACCCGGCTTTTCTTTATGTTAGGCAACGAATAGCTGTCGGCAACAGTCTGGCCGGGAGTATTGCCTACCAGACTGAGCGAACCGGTGAAGTCGCCCACATTGGTGCGCAGTCCGAGCGGCGACGGCATGACAAACCGTCTACCGTCATAGCTCACAGCATACTCAGGTCGCCCGTCAGTGTCAGTGACGGTCACGACTGTCTTTCCGTCGGGGCTACTCACCTCCTCCGATGCTGCAAACGCAACCATCGGAAAAGAGATGGCCGACAATATCAATCCTAAATTCAATCCTCTTTTCATATCTTCCTGATTATTATTTCTTCTTGAATATCAATGGCAGAAACTCATTAAGACATCTGCGCCAGGTGAGCCATTCGTGATGAGTGCCCGGCGATTCATAATATGTATGATTGATGCCGACACGCTTAAGCGCGGCCGAAATTTTATCACTGCCGAAGTTCTCCTCCGTGCCCATGCCGAGAAAGAGAGTGTCCACCCTGTCATTGAACGCTTTGCTGTCGGCAAACACTCCGTCATATATACTGTCAATCTTAGCTGGATCAAAAAACAGCGCGCCACTGAATGAGCCGATGTGCGAGAACTTGTCGAGATTTCTCAGAGTTATCTCAAGAGTCTCATGGCCGCCCCACGACAGTCCGGCCATAGCCCGGTGGTCACGATCGGAGAGCGTGCGGAAAGTTCTGTCGACATACGGTATCAGTTCGCCAAGCATTATAGGTGTGAACGAGGCTCCAAACTCGTCGCGCGATTCGCCCGGACGCGCCCCGTGGATATATCCGCAGTTGCCATAATCCATCACAACAATCATGGGGACACACTTGCCCGAAGCTATCTGATTGTCGAGAATATTGGCCATCATGCCCTGTTGATGCCATCCGCGCTCATCCTCGCCCATGCCGTGCTGAAGATAGAGCACCGGATAACGCCCGGTGACTGAGGTCTCGTACTCGGCCGGAGTATAGACATAACATCTGCGCTCGCCATTCTCAAGTGAGGAATAATATTTGCATTCTCTCACCTGTCCGTGGGCCACCGAGCGGTCAAACGTGTAATAGGCCGCTGCTTCGGCCGACTCGGGTATCTCTATGCCTCCGGCCATACGTCCGCATCCATAGAACGTCTCGGTGGCGGGGTCAACCACCGACACTCCGTCCACCACAAGAAAATAATAGTGGAAACCCTCGATGAGCGGTGGCGTGGTGACACTCCATGTGCCGTCGGCACTCCGGGTCATGTCATATTTGCGCCCGCATATATCCACCTTTACATCCTTGGCCTCGGGTGCATGCAACATAAACGAGACCCGCCGGTCGGCATCGACACACGGATATTTCGCCTCCGGCACATTGGTCACCGCAGGCTCTCCGGCATATGCCTGAAAGACACACAGCAGTGACATCATCAGGCCAAAAACAATCTTTTTCATACAGTCATATCTTTTTTACGCAGTCCGACTCCTCGCCAAAAAGATACGAGGGACGATAACCGCCGAAATCTACTATTATTTTCTCAAATACAATGCCCGGCTCCATCGGCTTGAGGTTTAGTCTCACACGTCGGCCGGCATCGCCGCGCGGCACTGCGAGACGCACCACCTTCTCGACAACCCTGCGGGCTACCGTGGGATAAAACACAGTATAGATATTCTCGGGAGCTTCGTTCAGATCACCGTTAAAATTGACCACCACAGGCTCCACTCCGTCAAAACCGACCGAATAACGGTGACCCTCCGTTCGGGCAAATGCCAGGGTCGACTTCACGACCACATGCACGTCCACACTGTCGACATCTGCCGGCACACACAACGAATAGCTTATCGATGCTCCGTCGACCGGTGCGGTGTAAGGCATCACCGCCATGCCCCCCTTGGTACGTCCTACATGCGGCAGTTCACACCAGCGTCCCTCTCCGTCAGGAGCCGTGGCCTCGCTGTAATGTGCGGCCTCCATGGCCACGCAGCCTTCGGCCAGCTCAAACTCATATCCGCCGCCTGACGCCGACTTGCAGTCTATGCGGTAAATCTCGGGAAGAGAGTCCTGCTTGAACGCATCGTTCCATGATGTATAGCCGATATGCTTCTGAGTCATCATGCCGTCCCATTTGCCGCCCGACATCACCTTATTATAATCGTTCATGAGCTCGGCATCACGGGCAAAACAACGCTCTACCCTATCGGCCCACAGGTTGGCCTCAGGCATGCCTCTGTGATACAATGAGTGGTTCATAGCCTGGGCATAATACATCTCATAGAGATTGGACATAAGTTGGAGCGGGAATAGTATGAATTGCTTGTAAGCGTCGCGATATTCCGGTTTCAGAGCAAGATACTGACGCAGAGCCTCGGCTTCAAGACGGGCATAATCGTCGGCCACACGACGCCACTCGCCCGTCTCGAGCGAATAGGTGGTGCGGTCAAGCATCTCGGGGGTCACGCGACCGTTATATTTGCACAGAAGATTGAATATACGGGCCGCCTCGCCGGCCTCTTTGTCGCCTAACTGCAAGGCAAAAAAGTCGCGCGTATGATCAAGGATATTCGAAGCGTCATAACGGCATGGATTCCACGCCATGTCTAGAAACAGTGTGATGGGATATTCCATCGGCTTGAGGTCGCCGACATTGAGTATCCACAGACGGTCGACACCGTATTCATAAGTCAGCCTCATCTGCTCCCACATGTTCTGCACGGGCGTGCAGTTGAGCAGCTTGCTGTTGCGGGGCGCACCCACGTAATCCACGTGATAATACATGCCCCAGCCTCCGGGGTGTTGACGCTCACGCTCGTCGGGCAGACGGCGCACATTGCCCCAGTTGTCGTCACACAGCAGCAGTGTCACATCGTCGGGCACCCTGAGCCCGGCGTCGTAATAATCAAGCACCTCCTTGTACAATGCCCACACCTGAGGTGTCTCCGAAGGCTTGCGGCCGGTCACTTTGCCGATAATTTTTCTTTGATTTTTTATCACCGACTCGAGCAGTTTCACGTCGGCCTCCGCACTCATGGCCTCGTCGCCGTCGCCGCGCATGCCTATAGTCACCACATCCTCGGTATCCTTCATGCGCTCCACTCCTTCAGTAAAAAATCGGTCGAGCACACGCTTGTTGGTCTTATAATTCCAGGCTCCGTTCTCCTTGCGCTTGCGGGCCCATTCCTGATGGTTCCGGGCCATCGGCTCGTGATGTGATGTACCTATGATCACACCCATCTCGTCGGCTGTGCGACTGTTGTCGGGGTCATCGGCATAGAAGGCCCACGACCACATAGCCGGCCAAAGAAAATTGCCGCGCAGACGCAACAGAAGCTCGCACACACGCGCATAAAACCTATGGTCGCCATAATTGGTGCCATAGGTATTCTTAACCCAGCCTGTCAGACACGGAGCCTCATCATTGAGAAATATGCCGCGATACTTCACCGCCGGCTCACCTGCCGTATAGGTGCCGCGCTTTATGGAGAGATTTTCGCGACGCGCCACAGGCACGTCCGCCCAGTCATACCATGGCGACACACCTATCTGCTCCGACAGCTCATAGATACCGTATATGGTGCCGCGTCGGTCGCTGCCGGCTATGACCAGAGCCTCGCCCACACCGTCAGCCGGATTTTTCACCATAGTCATTACATACTTCTCGCGATGTCCCTTGAGCTGACTACCGTCGAGCTTGCCCTCCGCGACCAGACGATCTATCACCGGAGTGCCAAGAGTGCCGGCTATGACTATACGTTCAGCCTTCACGATGTCCGACAACGGGGCCCGTGTGCCGCACACTCGTCCGAAATCTTCCGACAGATTGGACGCAGCTATTCTCACTCCCTTGTCATCCCTGTCGTCGACACAGACCGACACCGGCTTTGAATCGGAAATGAGTACAAAGCCGTCAGCCGACGCCTTGTCCGACACTATCCCCCGATGGTCGAGGGCCATGGCTGATGACGATGCGCCAAGCATTGTAATCGCCACACAAGCGTGCAAACATACACTCTCCAATATATTCTTCATTGTGATTATGATTGATGGTTTTTAGTCTCTACAAAATTACAATAATATTATATTAATTATAGAAAATCAATGTACTAACGGCATTGTGAATCGTCTATGCACATGTCTCTATGTAACATTTTCATTTCTCTTTGTAGATGCATATTTTATTTTTTTGTAACTTTGAACTGCTGCAATGAAATAATATTTAACTTTACGCTTGCATTAGTATGACCATGAAATCGTTTATCATTATCATTGCCTCTATTTTGACGTTTATGTTCCCAGCCATTCCGGCTTTAGGAAGCAACGGGAGCAGAGCTGTCAGACTTTTTTCCGATCCAGAACTCATCACCGGGCTCTACACATGTTTCTGTCTTGACAAGGACGGCATGCTGTGGATTGGTTCCGACACCGGGCTGTTGCGGTTTGACGGGAACTCCTACGACGTATATCGCCACGACGACAACAATCCCGGCTCGATAAGCGACAACCGCATACTTAAGATACTGTGCGATTCGCACGGCAACCTGTGGGTGGGAACAGCCAACGGGCTCAATCGCTATAATCCCGACACCGATACATTCTCACACATCACTCTTCCCGAAAAAGCCTTTGACGGCTACATCATCGGACTGATAGAGCAACACGACGGCACGGTCACATTTCTCGTGTCGGGTGTCGGTCTTTATGTGATAGACCATTCCGACGACATGCCGGTAGCCGTGAGATACCTTCCCAACACAATCGGCGAGAGAGGTTTCAGCATCCTTGCCAAAGGCTCTGACAAAAGCCTGTATCTGGGATGTCACAACGGCTCGATGTGCATAATCTCGCCCAACGGAAACGCCGAGTTCCGCAAAATATCGTCGGACTACATCACCGGCATAGTCGTGGAGAACGACAGCAGCATTCTTATAAGCGCAGTCAACGACATATACCGCTACGACCCGCAGACCGACAGGCTTACCGCACTCACCATCGACAGCCGCAGCAAACTCCCCGTCAACAATATCACCTGCGGCAAAGACGGCACCGTCTATGTAGCCACCCAGGGCTCGGGACTGTGGAAAATACGCCCCGGATCAAATAAAGTCGAGAAAGACCTGTCACTCTATTCGCCGCTCCACAACATAAACCATCTTAAAATCGGAGCCACCTACATCGACCCCAACGACAATCTATGGATAGGATGTAATTTCTATGGCGTAGGCATGGTGCCGTCGACACCTATCCCCTTCTTCTATCGCGGTATCAGGGATATCGTGTCGACTTTCAGCGGAGGTCTCAACACCCTGGCTTTTGTCGGCTCAAAACTGCTTGTAGCCATCGGCAACGGCACTATACTTATACTCAATCCCGACGGCTCCCTGAGCGCGAAAGCCATCGTGCCTACAGGCAATGACGCCACATCTATAATAGAAGGCTCTGACGGCTCGGCTCTTGTCGGGGTCGCAAACGACGGCATATACCGGCTCGAACTCTCAACCGGCAAAATGTCGCTCATGCTCCCCGTCGAAGGCAAATTTCCCGGCATACACCTCTGCATGGGTGCCGACGGCGACATCTTTGCAGGGGTGCACGGCATCGGACTTCTACGATACAACCCCTCTGATAAATCCGGCAAATGGTATTACAACGAAGAATACTTGGACCGGTTGACCAACAATTATATAGCCGGACTACACCTCTCGGCCGACAACAAAATATGGATAGGTCTGTATGGGGGACTCGCATGCTATGACTGCAAGGGCGATTCGCTGATGAGAATCGACCAGAGAGATTTTCTAAAAAGAACTACGTCGTCCTTCGAGGACGGTCCAGACGGCTCGGTATACATGGCCACTACTCTCGGTCTCATACATTATCATCCCGACAAAGGTGTGATACGCACTTATTCGACCGAGGACGGACTGTCCAACCACGAGATACGCTCGCTCACTACCGACCTCAACGGCAATCTCTGGCTCGGCACCATGCACGGGCTCTCCTGCATGCGGCACGGCTCCGACAAAATCATCTCCTATCACGGTGGATACGGACTGTATGAAAAGCGTTATCCTTACGCTGTCACCTCTCCGCTTGACGGCACCGTATATTTCGGCAGTGACGCCGGCATCACTAGCCTCAGACCGTCGAGCGTGACAACACCCGACCTCAACAACTGCAACGTCAAGGTGAGCGCGCTCTATGTCAACGGCTCGAGAATCTTTGCCTCATCCATGTCGGGCGACCGTCCCATCATCGACGGCAACCCGCTCTCGCCCTCAGCTCTCCATCTCTCCCACAAGGACAACACTCTCATGATGCGGCTGTCGACACTTGATTTCCGCGACGCCTCCAATGTGCGCTACAAGTGGCAGATACCTCAGCTTGGCGACACCTGGACGCGCACCAAGCCGGGCGAAAACGTCATCACGCTCCCCACTCTCGAGCCAGGCAACTACACTCTGCGCCTCAAAGCGTGTGAAAACAACATCAGTTCTGACGTCACCGAGATACGCATACACATCGCTTCGCCGTGGTACACGTCCGACATCGCCAAGGCTCTCTACCTGTTGGTGCTCATTGCCATCATCGTGCTCTCGTTCACGGTCATGAAGAAAAAACGCGAGGAGAAAATCAACGATGCCAAGATAAAATTCTTCATGGACATCTCACATGACATCCGCTCGCCGGTCACACTTATCCTAAGCCCTCTCGAGTCGCTGCTCAAGCAGCCGCTCGACCCCGAGGTCACCGCCAAGCTCCACACCATGCGCCGCAACGCCCACCGTCTGCTCAGTCTCGTCAACCAACTCCTCGACCTGCGCAAAATCGAGAAGGGCAAGATGAGGCTCAAATGCTCGCCCACCGACATGCGCTCGTTTGTCGGCGAACTCGTGGAAATGTACGAGTCACAGGCCGAGACAAAACACATCTCCATGGAGTTCAAGTGTGACGACGAGTTGCCTAAAGTGTCCATCGACCGCGACAATTTCGACAAGATACTCGTCAATCTCATATCCAACGCCATCAAATACACCCCCGACGGGGGCAACATACAGGTCAGACTCTGCAAGGCCGACGATGACGAGATAGGCAAATGTGCCGAAATACAGGTCATCGACAGCGGTATAGGCCTTGACAACAAGACGCTGGCCCACATATTTGACCGATTCTACCGTGCGCGTGAAAATCACGGCAACTCCGCAAGCGTTGGTTTCGGCATCGGTCTTGACCTGTGCCGACGCCTCGTCACGCTCCACGGCGGCACAATCTCGGCCGCCAACCGCTCCGACGGCACCAAAGGCAGCGTATTTACTGTAAGAATACCGTTGTACGCCCAAAACACTATTGAGAATCAAGCTATTACAATCGGGGGGGTAATTCGCACGCCCAAGCCGACAACGACAACAAACATATCGCCGGCTCCTACATTCCCAACCGCGACACTCCCCCGGCCTCCACGCGCGGCAAGGTGCGCTACTCGGCGTCCAACCGTCGCATTCTCGTGGTGGACGACGATGCCGAACTGCGTGAATACATCAAAGACCATCTCTCGGGCGTCTATCGTGTCACGACAGCATCCAACGGAGCCGAGGCCATGAAAATGATTCTCGACAATGTGCCCGACCTCGTGGTGAGCGATGTGATGATGCCAGAGATGGACGGTCTGACACTGCTCAAGCAGCTCAAATCCAACTCCCGCACCCACCATGTGCCCGTTATCCTGCTGAGCTCCAAGAGCGACATCGCCGACCGTATGGCCGGATGGAACCGCGGAGCCGACGGATACATCGGCAAACCGTTTGACATTGACGAGCTCGATATGATGATTGACAATATCATCGACAACCGCCTGAAGCTCAAAGGCAAATTCTCGGGCGTGCAGGACAATGACGATAAGATTGCCACTCCCGAGATGAAGGGCAACGACGAGGCTCTTATGGAAAAAATCATGGCCATCATCAACACCCACATCAACGATCCGATGCTCAACGTCGAGAAGCTCGGCCGCGAGGTGGGCATAAGCCGTGCCCATCTTCACCGCAAGATGAAGGAACTGATCGGCATGACTCCGAGCGACTTCATCCGCAACATACGCCTCCGAAGGGCTTGCGAACTGCTTAAAAAGCCTGACGTAGACATCACGCAGGTGGCCTACACCCTCGGCTTCACGTCACAGCCCCACTTCTCCACGGCCTTCAAACGATTTACCGGCGTGTCGCCCACCGAATACCGCACAATGCACGTCCAGGGCAAGTCACCCGAGATTCCCGACATGCCCGACATGCCATCGTGACACCTCTTCACTCCGATATGCAACAGCACAGCCGCCTGACATCACGTCCGGCGGCTGTTTCATTTTTTTGGATTGACAACCTATTGACACGATTCACATCGCAAACATCTTTGTCAATACAATCACCTTAAAAAATCTTAAAACTTGAGTAATACAATTTTTGTAATACCAAAAAACAATCTTTTCTAATCTATTACCTTAAATACTACCTTTAAATACGTTTTTAATTCACACTACAAATATACAGCCGCTCCTCCACTCCTGCAATATGATGATACATACCGCTCCGCAATTTGTTACCAGGATGAAACTGCAAGGCCTGAAAGCCTGTCCGCGAGGTCGGAAAGCCTGATAGCGTGTTACGGAAATAAACATTAATGTTACATATGCTCATGTTAGCGAAAAATGCCACTCTTTGTATCAAATGCTTATAAAAAGGTATCACCATATATTATATATGAGTTTTATGCCGTATATTTGCATCACATGAAAACCATTGACTTCTGACATCTAACGTAACAATCTTATGATCAAACCAGTCACATCCATTCTGGCCGCCGCCCTGCTGTCGCTGTCGGCGACAATCAGCGCGGCCGTCACTCTCCCCTCGGTGCTGTCCGACGGTGTCGTGCTCCAGCGCGAGCAGCCTATCAAAATATGGGGCAAGGCACTTCCGGGCGAACAGGTTACAGTAAAACTCAAATCGTCCAAAGCCAAGACCGTGGCCGACGACTCAGGCAAATGGTCGGTAACTCTGTCTCCGCTCAAAGCCGGCGGCCCCTATGTGTTGACCGTAAATGATATTTCCGTCAATGACGTGCTCATCGGCGACATATATCTATGCTCGGGCCAGAGCAATATGGAACTTATGGTGAGCCGTGTCATGGATTTCTATGCCGACGAGGTGGAGAGCTACACCAATCCGGCCATACGCGAGTTCAAGACTCCTAAAGAATATGCCTTCCACGGTGCCAAGGATGATGTGAGCAAGTCGGAGTGGAAAAAAGTCGAGCCCGGCAAGGTCAAAAACTTCGGCGCGCTTGTCTACTTCATAGCCAAAAATCTCTATGAAAACAACGGCCATGTGCCCGTGGGCATCGTCAACTCCAGTTGGGGCGGCTCACGCATCGAAACTTGGATCAGCGAGAACTCCATGTCCAAATATCCTCTCCGCCTCAACCGCCTCCACACCGTCGAGGATGACGAATACCGCTCACTACTGTCCAAAGCCGAAAATCGCGCTTCATATCTCTGGTCAAAGACCATGAACAAGTCAGATCTCGGCTACAACAGCGGCGTCAGATGGAGCGACCCTTCGGCCGACGATTCCTCGTGGACTGAATATGACCTCCTGAGCCTCGACTGGGGCAAGGCCGACGGACAGCCCGTCAACGGCTCCCACTGGCTCAGAAAAGATTTTGAGGTTCCAGCCGCAAAAGCCGGACACGACGCCGAGCTCCGTCTCGGTTGTATAGTCGACGCCGACTCGGTGTGGGTCAACGGTACCTTTGTCGGATTTACCTCCTATCAATATCCTCCACGCATCTATAAGATACCCGCCGGAGTGCTCCACGAGGGCAAAAACAATATCACAGTAAGAGTCGTAAGCAATTCGGGCACTCCGCATTTCGTGCCCGAAAAGCCCCATAAGGTAATATTCGGTGAAAACGACGAGATTTCCCTCGAAGGCAAATGGCGTCATCATCTCGGGACTCCGATGCCCAAGGCTCCCTCGGTCACCGACTTCTTCCAGACCCCCACAGTACTCTACAACGGTCTCATATCTCCGTTTGTCAACATGTCCTTCCGTGGTGTCGTATGGTATCAGGGTGAGTCGGATGTCGACATACGTTCGCAATACAAAGACCTGATGAAAACCCTCATCGCCGACTGGCGCGAGAGTTTCGCCAACCCCACCCTCCCCTTCTTTATCGTAGAGCTTGCCGACTTTCTCCACCCATCTGACCAAGGCGGACGCCGGGCCTGGCAGGAAATGCGCGACGCCCAGCGCATGGCGGCCGAGGAGACTACCGATGCCTACTGGATTAAAAACGGCGATGTCGGCGAATGGAATGACATCCATCCCCGCGACAAAAAGACTCCAGGCACCCGCACCGCCACTGCAATCCTTAAACATTACGCAAAATAACCATAATACGGATATCATACGCTAAGAGATACAGAAAGACAAAAGTCTCAAAAAAACAGAAGTTTTTAACTCGTTGGCAAAACAAACGTTTTATGTGAGTTAAAAACTTCTGTTTTTTTGAGACTTTTGTCTTTCTGTATCCCCGACGCTCCTTCCGGATTATTTCGGAAGAGCGACCTTCACGGCTTTGCCGTTGTAGTCTATTTCATTACGGTTGCCGGTCGCACCGTTAACGATGGTAAACTTGCGTGAGGCGAGCATACCGGGATATTCGCCCTTGCGGTCATTCACAGTAACTGTGCCCGACTTCCTGTCATACACAAAATCTATCGTGGTATACTTGCCTTTGGTATAGTTGTAATTGTCACCCTCGTCCTCATAGAGCGTAAATCGGCCGTCGGCTCCGGGGAAAACCTTTATCACGAGATTGTCCCACGGTCTCTCGGTAGCATAATTCACCTTCGGACCATTGGGGATGATACTGCCCGCCCTGGCAAACACAGGTATCGAGTGTATTGTCGTAGCTATATTGACAGTGCGTCCCCCTTCATAACGGCGTCCGCTGTGATAGTCATACCATACTGTCCCGGCAGGAAGATATACTTTCTGATCATGCTCGGCCATGAAATCAATGTTGCCGGAGAGCTCCGAAGCCACAGTCTCTTTGTGGTCCCAGCCGGTATTCTCGTCAATCTTCACTGTGGCCTCAGGGGTATAACGGGCCTCGAGCACAGGGGCTACGAGAAGCGAGCGGCCAAACATGTATTCACTCGCGCAGTCATGCCCCCTGACATCCTTGGGAAAATCCATCAACAGCGGACGCATGAAGGTCGAACTGTTGGCTGTGACATCCCATGAGGTCGAGTAGATATAAGGCAGCAGTTCATAACGCAGTCTGACGGCACTCTCGAGAGCGTCATACACAGGCTCACCCTTCTTACCGAAGAGATATATCTCGCGGGGCGAGTCGGCTCCGTGTGAACGCATCATCGGTGTGAACACTCCGAGCTGGGTCCAGCGCACTACAAGCTCGCGAAACTGCGGGTTTTCATAAGCCTCCTTGCCGTCCACCTTGTAATGTCCGCAGAAAAATCCTCCGAGGTCGGAGTTGCAGTTGGGATTGCCTGTCATGGAAAAATTGAGATGAGCGGGTATTTGTTTACGGAGCATATCCCATGTCGAGCTGACATCGCCCGTCCACACGTTGCATCCGTAACGCTGCTGACCAAACCATCCCGAACGGGTGAGTATAAACACACGCTTCGTCGAGTCCTCCTTTATCTGGTGGTCATGCACACCCCCGACCGTGAGCAGCGGATAGGCTCCTCTGACACGTCGGAACGAACCCTTGCCGGTGGGAAAATCCATATTGCCGTCAAAATGATCGGGCTCAGTCGAGTCCATCCACCAGCCGTCCATCCCGAAGGCGTGGAGACGTTTCAGATTGTTCCAGTATATGTCGCGGGCCTCATCGCTGTAAGTGTTGTAGACCTTCACGCCTGAGGGGTAATCCATACGCGGAGGCCACTGGGTGTCAATGCCCGACTGAGGCCACGTGGAGATGTCAAAGAGCAGTCCGCGGTCGGCAAGCTCGCGGTAAGGCTTGGTCTGCGGACCAAACGATGACCATATCGAGATGATGGCATGGGCATTGGCGGCGTGGATGTCATCCATCATCTTCTGTGGATTGTTGAAACCGGGATTCATGAACTCCATGGCATTCCACAGATAGTTGCCGCCCCAGTATTGCCAGTCCTGGATAATGCCGTCGAGTGGCAGACCGAGCTCACGATATTTGTTGACCACCCCGGTAATCTCATGCTGGCTCTTGTAACGCTCGCGCGACTGCCAGAATCCGTAGCTCCACAATGGAAACATAGGCACCTCGCCCGAGATGGCGCGCATCTCGGCTATCACCCCGTCGGCATCACCGCCGTTCATGAAATAATAGTCCACACAGTCACCCACCTGTGAGGTCAATGACATTCCCGAGTCCTTGTCGCTATACTCGGTGGGAGAATAGTTGTCCCAATACAGACCATACCCCCTTGACGAAACTATGGCCGGGATACCGTCCTCGATATTTCCGGGCATTAACTGACGGGTGATGCCGCGCTGCGACAGTCGGCCGTTGGCAAGATTGCCGAGACCGTAGACCGCCTCGTCACGTCGGAGCGTAAACGTCTGCCCTACCTCATATGTGCTGTCGCCGAGATCAGTGATTGAAGTGAACCGTGCGGGACCGTTCTCCTTCATCAGTTCCCGGCCCGACTTAGATATAAATGTCAGCTCACCGTTTTTGTTGTCAATCCTCACTGTCAAGCCCGACGTGGTCACCGTAGTGTTGCGCGGCGATTCCTTCACCTTGCACGCCACGTCGGTCGGCTCGGCGATTATGGCATATGACTCCTTGTCGGGGCGGTCACTGCCGGGATATTTTACCACTCTTACCGTAGAAGGGCTATAGAAACTGAGTTCCACAGTCCCGCCGTCAACCATGACGGTGACCCCGCTGCCGGAGTGCGACACCACTCCTGCCTGAAGCATCAAGCCGGCACATGACATGGCCATTAAATAAAACAATCTTTTTCTCATTACATTAGATTTTTTATATTGGTTTTCATATTATTTTGACGTTTGGGCTGGCGACGGCCCGACATAGCTCGGCAGCAGTCCGCCATAATCAAGGACCACGCGCTGCACCATCGCCCCCGGATCGATGCCTCTAATGGCCAGAGTGTGATGATTCAGAGTTTTGTCGACCGGAAATTTCACGACTGCGACAGCCGAGTTGCGCAACACATTCTCCTTCCATTGCGGCGACCACTCCTCAGGCAGATATTCTGTCACGACCTCAGGCTCTCCGTCAAACGAGATGCCAGTCTTCGTTCCCCTACCCTCATAGACAGGGAAGAATGGCAGCGAGTAGAGGTGTACGTTCACCGTGTCGGCCTCACACGCGGGAAGTTCAAAGCTCACTTGGGGCACGTGCCCTCCCTTCTCACATCCAAGCGCATCGCCGAGACACAGCGATGTCCAGTCATACCCAACTCCTTCGATGAGTCTGACACCGGCCTCGCTGTCGGTCTGAGTTATCACGGCCGTAGTGAGGTCTACCGTGTGACATCCGTCGAGTCTGTCACATGCAGGGTCAACCGACAGATCAACTATCCTACACCCCTCGCCTGCATACTCCGTCAGTGACGGCATACCGTGATACTGCGCGCAATAGCCGGGTGGCACCGTCATCAAGCCATCCCATTTGCCGCCAACCAGAGTGTTGTATCGCCTGTTGAGAGCCTCGATGCTGTCGGCGGCCTCTCGCGCCTGTCTCGCCGCATAATTGGCCCCTGCCCTGTCACCGGACTTAACAAGCTCGCCGTTGAGCTGCGCCATGAGAAATTTGCGGTTCATCATGTCGGAAGCCATCACAGGATAGCCGACTATCTCGAAAAAAGCAGCCCGCTTATCCACCTCCAGTTGCGACATGATGCTGTCGACCAGATCCGAGATATGGCGATAGTCGGCCAGACGACGCCGGGCGTCATTATAGTTGGCAAACGAATATTCCGTCGGGCGAAGACGCTCATTCTCGGGAGAGTCCCATTCGATTTCCCACCCCATATATTCAGGCTTGCGCGACCAGGCCAGGCGGTAATATGTGTCAAGTATCATCTGCAACGCGTCTTTGTAATCCTCGCCGAATATTCCCGCAAGCCATGCAGCCTGGTGATGGTTGACATTGTCATGACTGAAACGGGAGAAATCCCACGCCATGTCAAAAAACGTCTGCATTGCCGCCTCGGCCGGCTTGATGTCACCGACATTGAGCAGCCAATAGCGGTCGGCACCTGCGTCAAAAGCCTTTCGCAGCTCGTGATACATCAGAGCCGGAGGCGTGGTGCAGAGCCACAGATAGTCATGAGGCGTGCCGAGATAGGAGGTGTGGTAATAGACGCCAGCCCCACCCTTGCGCGTCCGCTCGGCCGGAGTGCTCAGGCTCTTCATGTAGCCGTAATTGTCGTCGGGCCACACTATGGTCACGTCATCGGGCAGTCTAAGTCCAGCACGATACAGGTCAAGCGTCTCCTTGTAAGGGACAAAAATCTGAGGCACATCCTGCGGGTCGCGGTCAAGACGGTCGCGCAGGATGCCGCGCTGATCCGAGATGACCTGCTCAAGCAACTCTACGCGCTGTGAGATCGACATAGTGCCCTGTATGGCCTCGTCGTGCACTCCACGCATGGCCACGGTATAGATATTCTCATATCCCGCGGCCTCGGCCACCCGCGAGTCAAATTTACCGAATATAGTCCGGCGGTTGGTGGAGTAATCCCACTCTCCGTCACGCTCACGGCTCCACTCCGAGGGGGCAAAATTGTTGAAGAGCATCGGTTCGCAATGAGAAGTTGTGACTATGATGCCGTAATCGTCCACCGTCTGCTTGCTCTCCGGATGAGAGTAGAACGCACCCGTGCAGTCATGCATGGCCGGAGCGAGCATATTGCCGCGCAAACGCAGCAGCAATTCACACACGCGTGCATAAGTGAGCGGACCTATGTCACCGAGCTCTTTTTCATAATTTCGAGCGGCCCAGGGATGCAGCCCCCAGTCTTCGTCATTGATAAAGATGCCGCGATATTTCACCGACGGGGTCTGCGACACACTGTCGGCCCTGACACATAGTGACGGTCTGCGCTCCACAGGCACATCGGCCCACCACACCCAGGGGTCAACGCCTATTGCCTGGCTTAGAGTGGTGATGCCGTAGGCTGTGCCGCGGCGGTCGCTCCCGGCTATGACTATAATTGCCGGGCGATCATCGCCATCGGTTGCCACGGTACGTATCACAAACCGTTCCCATCCTCCGGTTATGTCAGCCACATCAAGCTGACCCGACTCTATCATTCCATCGATAATACCGCTGCAGCCTATGGTTCCGACCACGATTGCGGGGACATTCCGTCGGGATAATCCGTCAGCCGACATCGGATGTACACCCGTCACGGCCTCTATGTCTCCGGCAAGCATCCCGACAGCCTTGTGTACACAAGTGTAGTCAGCACTGTCGACACACAGAGTGACACCTTTCAGGTCGACAGCCCCGGGCATACGGCTTTCTGATACGCATATCGAGGCCGATGCGACGGATGTGCTCATTGCGACAACCATTGCGATTGCAATAGCTGAATATCGCTTGAAATTCATTTTTTAAACTCCCACCAGTCAAAATTAAACAACTTCGGGCCCTTGCGTCCGGTAAACACAAAGTAAATGTCATGCACTCCCGTCACCTCCATGAGAGCCTTGGCCTCAAGCGTCTTCCAGCTCTCCCAACCACCTGTACCCGGCACATCGATACGCGCCACAAGCGGTCCAGCCACACTGTCCATACGCACCTCAATGACACCGCCCCTAAGTGCGCTTGCCACCGAAACCTTGAATCTCGAGGGGCCGCCCGAACCGAAATCGACGTTACGCACCTTGATCCAGTCGCCATTATGGATATCAGCCACATACACCCCTGTACGGGCATTTGGCTCGGTAGTCACTCCGCTGGAATAGGCGATGGTCTCGGCCTGCACGCGACGATAGGGATTGAAAACTGCAATCGGACTGACTCCCTCTTCGGTGGGATGTATCACCGGGAATGTCCCGTCGGGATTATATTTGAACTCCTCTATAGCCACACTGCGTCCGAAACCGCCTCCCCCCGGGAGCCGGCCCGTGTGATAGAGAAAATAGGAATGTCCTCTGAAGTCGGCCACACCGCAATGGTTGGTAAACGACCCTGTGTCATGGAGCGGCATTATCTCGCCCATATACTTCCACGGCCCTTCGGGAGAGTCACTCATCGAATAGGATATATGTTCGGGCACACCTCCGGCCGCATAGAGCAGATAATATTTGCCGCCACGCTTATAGAACCACGGCCCCTCGGTATACATGTCTTTGTATTTGGTATTCTTGTCACGGAGTTTGACCGCCGGGGCTCCGAAGCCCTCCACCGTCTGCTCGACTTTTCTGACCTCGCCCTCAAACGAAATCATATCCCTGTTGAGCTTCACATAATAAATTTCCGGATTACCCCAGTAGAGATAAGCCTGTCCGTCATCGTCGACAAAGACCGTAGGGTCGATATAGTCCCAACTGCCGTCGACAAGCGGCGCGCCTATGGCATCCTTAAACGGTCCGACCGGCGTGTCACCTACAGCCACTCCGATAGCCATCGCCCCGGTAAGACTGGAGTGGAGCGGCACATAGAAATAAAACTTGCCATCGCGCTCCACACACTGCGGTGCCCAGGCCCTGTCGTCAGCCCACTTGAAATCCTCTATCGCCAGGGGCGAGCCGTGGTCGGTCCAGTTGACCATATCCTTTGACGAATACACGCGCCACTCCTGCATCCAGAAAAAGTCGGCTCCGTTCTCATCATGGCCGGTGTATATGTAGAATGTATCGTCATGCACCATCGGTGCTGGATCGGTGGTGTAGCATGTCTGCACCACCGGGTTCTGAGCCGAAGCCGCCGCTGTGGAGGCCAGCATCAGTGATAGCATCAGCTTAAGTCTCATTTTTGTACTCTGTTTATCACTATTTTTCATTTCTTTTCAGGCTTGATAAGTCTCACGTGAAACACTCCTCCGGCTGTCTGTCCCTTCTCTCCGGCAAACTTTACCGTCACATACTCCTTACCCTCGACCATATGGGCCGGTATGTCATATTCCTGCTCGACAAACTCGTTGCGGCCCCATTTTCCGGCCGTGTCCTCGGAGGTGAGAACTGCGTCATCGACAAGTATGTTGAAGCGTCGTTGTCCCGACTCATTGCCCCAGTAGCGCACACGCAACGCGAGCTCCGAGGCACCGTCAGTCTTCATGCGATAGGAGAAATATCCACCGTTGGAAGCGTCACGCCACGGCTCGCCGTTGAAGTTGCCCGAGGCTGACGAGCGGCTCTCCATGAAATGATCGGCCTCGGGCTGCTGCTCGCCGGTATTGACCGCATCAACCGTGCGGCGATCGAGAGCCAGACGCATCTCCTCGTCGCGGCGCGCGTTGGCCTGATAGAGCCTGTAATCTCTGGGGGTCATCGACAGCCAATACATCATGTAGCGCGAGTCGTGTATGCCGTAGAACGGTTCGAGCACCAGGTCGGAAAACTTTCCGTCAAACAGTCCCGCCACTCTGTAGGCCATCTCACGACCCTCCACAGGCTTCATGGAATTGAGTTTTTTTACTATATCCTTGCGGTTGCCTATCAGCAGCGGTGTGTCAAACACCGACACGAGCGGACCGTGGGCTATGTGGCCCCAGCGGCTGTCGTCGGCCACCAGTCCTGTGAGCGGCGCGCCGTTGTCAAAGCGGGCCGCCATAACGATGGGGCCGCGGAGTATGCTCACATATTCTGGCAGATGATTGAGTTCCTCGAGACGCACTTTCATAGGCATCTCCATCTCTACCACATCACCGTCACTCCACTCACGGTCTATGGCGATGTATGACGATGGTGTCGACAGAGTCTTCACCTTCATCCCGTTGACCTTGACAGTCACTGCCTCACACCATCCCGGATGGCGCAGCATCAGGCTCATGTGTCGGGGAGAGTCCATTGCCATAGTCAGAGTGGTGTTTCCGTCAGAGGGAAAAGCGGTGGTTTGAGTCAGCGTCACACCCTTCTCGCGCCAGTTGAGCACCGAGGGGATAAACAGATTGACATACAGCGAATCGTCACCTGAATGAGTATAGATAAACTGACCATACTTGCCATGATTCTCCATGCCGGTGCCCACACAACACCACATGGCACTGTTGGGCTTGGAATACACCCTGTAATGGCCAGGACGGGCCGATGTGAAATAGACATAGCCGCCATGGTCGGGATGCTGGGTGGAGAGTATGTGATTATAGAGAGCTCGCTCGTAAAAGTCGGCATATCGGGCCTCGGGGCTCATGCGGAAGAGTCCCTCGGTGAGTTTGAGCATATTGTTGGTGTTGCACGACTCGGGACCTTCGCGGTCATCCACATAACTCTTGGCATCGGAGGCCGACGCGAAATGCTCGCGACGGCTGTTGCCGCCTATCGAGAGCGAGCGGTTGTTTACGACAGTCTCCCAGAAAAATGTGGCTGCCTTGCGATAGTCGGTGTCGCCCGAGAGCTCGGCCACACGCTGATAGCCCACGACTTTGGGCACCTGGGTGTTGGCATGCCGGTTGTCGAGATTGTCCACTCCGTCGCGCATGCCGTCAAAGAGCTGGTGGTGGGTGAAGCGTCTGGCCGCGTCGAGATATTTCACTTCGCCTGTCATGGCATAGGCATCGGCATATACCTCGTCCATGCCGCCAAACTCATTATTGAGCATCGACTCCATCTGTCCGTCATCAAGACCTCCGATGACACCAAGACCCCAGTCACACATGCCGAGAAACAGATTGCGACCCACCTGCGAACCGGTATAGAGCCAGCAGTCACGAAGTCCGGCATACATCTTGTGTACATTATACCAAGGCACCCACCAGTCCCATATCTTACCGGGATTGCCTTTGCGCAACTCACTCCACAGTTCGTCGCCGTTGGGTACGCCCCCCACATATCCGTCACCGCGGGCTGCCGCACACATGGCAAGCTGGCTCAGCATATAATCCATACGCTCTTTGAGCGCGCGATTGCCGGTAGCGGCATAGTGGATGGCAAGTGCCGACAGATAATGACCGCCCACGTGGCCGTCAAGACCGTCCCAATTGGGAAAACTCTCTCCTTTGGGCTCGAGGCCTGCCGCTTTCATATATGGAGCGAGCAGACGGTCGGTGTCATAGCTCAGCAACACGTCAACGTTAAGGTCGCGGGCATGGCGAAACGGCCCGTCGAGCAGTTCGACATCCTGCAAGGCAAACTCATTGTTATAAAGTCCGGTCTGCGCGTTCGCCAACGACGACACACACAGCATAGCCACCGGTAATAGAATATAAGGTTTCATAAGCTGTATTATTTTTTCCATTGCATAACTGTATGACAAAAGTAACCTTTTTTACATTAGCAACCTACACAACGACATCTCAACAATATCAACACACGTTACATTGTCATACAACTACGTAACACAATTATGTCAATTCATAACATCCCCACTGAATATCAACCTGATACAGCACAAAAAGATAGGGGCGTATCAGTTGTGCTTTCGCTCTGATACGCCCCCGCTAAGACGAGATGTCTATATTACAAGATTATGATGAAGGTATTTTTACTTCACAAGATATTTCTTGCCGTTGATGATGTAGAGTCCGGCGGGAAGATTGTTTATGTCTGAAGCCTCGGCTGTGCGGAGTACACATATGCCCTGGAGGTTGTAAACGGTATAACCCTGTGTTTCGGGAGTAACCACCACATCCTCGATGGCCGATACGTCACCGCTGTTGGCACCCTTCTGGAACCATAGCTTCACATTGTCGACATAACACTGGTTGAGACAGGGGAAGAATCCGATGTTGATGGCAAACGATGTCTTCTTGCCCATCTCGTCGCGTGTCTGGTCGGCATCCCAGTGTACGGGGGTCGATACTGCGTCATCACCCTCGCCCTCGGTGACTGTGAAGTCGCGGGGAGCCCATGCTATGCCCGAGGGAAGGAACTCTACGTGAGTCCATTCGTTGGTCTTGGCAAGAGCCGAGTTGCCGCAGGTCGAGCCGTTGCTGTTGCTGTCTATGCTCCAGGGAGCGTCCTTGACTTTCAGCACGGGTGCTCCGTTCTTGCCGGCATATTCCTGACCGGTGGTGTGATCAACTCCGGCTATTTCGGTCTCGTAAATATCATACTCTACAAGACGGAGATCGTCGAATGTATATCCTTCGGGACACTTGATGAGATCCCAGAGGAATATCTGGGTATGGCCGCCATAGATAATGTGGGCGCAATTGTTGTTGTAACCCTCGGGGCCCTTGTCGATTATCATATCGGGACGGTTGGAGCTGCCGCCGTTTGATCCAAGGTGGGGAGTGCCCGCGGGATTGGCCTCGAGGTCGTCAAAGTTGATTTCCACACATGCTGCGGTGCTTTTGTCGAGAGCGGCCTCGTCAAGCTCGCGCTGCGACATCTCTTTCTCGAAGTAAAAGGTTATGTCACCGATATAATAGTCGGTGGGATTCTTGAAAAATCCGATTGCGAGACCAAAATCTGATGCCTTTGTATTGGCTTCGCCCTGCTCGGTATACTCAAACGAGTCGGGAGCGAAAACTGCCGTATTCCATCCGTCCGAGAGAATATCCTCGTCCTGTATCACATTGGTCCAGTCGGCGGGATAGGAGGCTACTGGTGCTTTGAGTTTGATGTCGAGGGGCTTGGGGGTCTCTGACGGATTGTAATAAGTCACCTCGATCATGATACAGTCGGCGATGGTGAAGCCCTTGGGACAGGAGATGGTTGCGATGCGCGCCCATGTATCCCAGTCGGGATGATTGACGTGGAGCACTCTGCCCTGCTCGCCTCCCTCAAGAGGGTCTTCAGTGATTATGATGTCGGCATGAGAGGGTGAACCGTTGGTGCCAAGCTGTGTGCCAAGCTCATAGTTCTCAAAATCAATGGTCAATTCGGTTGACACCGTTTCGGCTGAGGCGGAGAAAGCACACACGGCTCCCAGGCTCAACAGCGAGAAAAATTGTTTGCAACTAAGATTCATAAGTAAGAAAATTAGGTAGTTAGTAAATCTGTTAAATAATTGGTAAAAATTTAAATTGGTTTATAGTCCCCGGAGCGGCTCTGGCCGCTTCCGGGGACATTTGTAACACTAAGGAAGCGGTTCGATAATCATATTGTCGAGATAGAGGTCACATGCACCGGCTGCATTGGCTTTGAGCTCGATGATATTTTTGCCGGCATTGAGATATGCTCCGGTGGAGTTGACATACCATATGGTCTTGTCGCTGCCCGACTGGGTGAACACAGGCGAGGCCACTTTCTCTCCGTTGACATAAAGGTCGACGGTGGTCACGTCGGCACTCTCGGCGCGGTAACGGAACTTGACGGCATATCTTCCCTCATCGATCACGCTCACCTCGTCGCGCACGGCTGCCGTGTTGCGCTTGCCAAAGTTGATGTAACCCTGACCGGTGTAGTTGCGGATGTTGGAGTTATAGCCGCTTGTCACACGCGAAGCCACATACTTGAAGTCAAATACCTCGGCCTCATACTGGCGCGGACCATGATAAATCCTGGGCGAGCCTGGCACCTTGAGTGTGGCGGGTGTATAGTCGGTGAGACGGTCGGAACCGTTGCCTGAACACTCTATGGTGATGTCGAGCGGACCGTTGTGGTCTATAGTCAGAGTGAGCACTCCGTCAGCCCAACTGTCGGAGGTGCGCACCGAGGCCTCGGCTCGCGGAGTGACAGTATAGGAGGGCTGCGACGATGCTCCGTTGAGTCGGATTGTCGAACGTACGGTGCCGCCGTTCTCGTTGTAGTTGGTGAGATAGCAAGTGAGACGGTCGGAATACTCCTTCCACACACCTGTGGTAAAGGTCTCAAATGTCAGGTCGAGGCTCTCGCAGGTGTTATATTTGAGCGGTATGTTGGCCGAGCGCACATCCACCCAGGGGTTGTAGGTCACCCACGTGTTCTCGTGACGGCCGGCAAAGAGGTTGCCGTCATACTCCTTGGGATAGATGCGGTTGAGCTCGCGGGTCTTGGTTGCGGTATTCTCCCATGACGAGAGGCTCGACTGGTTATACTTATACTCAAACAGGTTGGCGTCCGAGCCAACAAGCTCAGCCACTACAGGCACCGCCGGATAGCGGCCCGTCTTGCGCAGATAAAAGTGGTTGTCCTCGCGTCCGTTGTCATGGTCGAGCGCGCTCGTGCCGAGGTGGAACCATTTGGGCAGACAGTACTGCTCGATTTCCGGACCAGAGGTGATGTCCTGTATGACCACAATCTTGGCACGCTCTATTACCTCTTTTTTGGTCATCAGACGTATGGTGCCGTCGAGTATCTTGCGGAAGAGGTCGATATTGATATTGCGGAACTGCGGGAATGTGCCCCAGGTACGGCTTTGGTAGCCGTCACCGACATTGGCAAGCCCCTCCTCCTTGAAATCCTGCTGCCATATAAGCTCAGGACCGTCGATGACTGTCTGACCTGTCAGGGTAATGTGCTCAAGCTGAAGTGCCGCCCCGAGAGCTACCGGATAATCAGCATCGCTCTTGCCGAAATAATAGCTTCCGGCCCATTCGTTCCATGCACACTGGTCGAAACGTATGCCGTAGTGGCCGGCATGGCCCGAAAGCCACACGCCCATGCACTCGGCCTCGACATCGAAGAAACAGCCCGACTGGGTGTATTTCTCACACATGATAAAGTTTTCGGCATATTGGGCAGATGTGCGGGCAAACTCCGGATTGCGCTTGATCATGGCCACAGGATTGATGGGAGCCGACCAGTAGTTGGCACAGAAACTCACGGTGAGATAACCGCCATACTCGTGGGTCAGCTTGAGGAGCTCGTTCCAATGGGCCACTCGCTGCAACCATGAGGGCGAGCCGAGTGCGTCGGTCGAGTCAAAGCCCCAGAACTGCTCGCAGTAGTTGAAGCCGAGAAAGTTGGGATACTCGCTGAAAAACTCCTTGTACATGCCATACTTCTCCTCGTCAAACTGTGAATAGGACGAGACATCCGGGAAGTGAGTAAAACCACCCGACGAGGGCTGTATCATTGCCCAGAGATTGCGCTCGGCACATGTGCGGAGCCACGATTTCACCGTCTCGTAGCCATACTCGCTCACCTGAAACTGTCCGGTCTGCTCATTATGGCTTACCGACAGCGAAAGGTTGAAGATGACATAAGGCAGTATGTCGTCAGGTATAAGCTCGATAATCTTTACGGGGTCGGGATAGTTCCAGCAGTCGATGTGCACGAGCCATGCTGGCGACTCGACACTGATGGGACGGCGCAGAGAGCCCGTGACAGGATCGTCGGGCTTGACGGTGCCGCCACCCGCAGCAAGCGAGAGCGGAGCTGTCGACGAACTGAAATGCACCAGTATGTTTTCAAGATTGGAGACATCTATCGACTGTATGGCACTTGTCTGTGAGCCTGATGTCATAGATCCGAGCACCTTGCGTCCATAAACCTGTGCGTCGAGCACCCAATGGCCGTCGGCATCGACCGAAAGCACCGGGGTGACACTCTTGCCGCCGGTCACTTCGATTTTGTTGCCGGTAGTCTCGGCCAGGAGCCACTCGCCGTCGAGAGTCCAGTAATACACGCCATCCTCATCTGCCTCGGCGGCGACCGCCGGAGTGTAGGAGGTAGGTGATGGCTGCAACGACGGGACTCCCATCGAGCCGACATTGGCGCGGAAAGCTACCGTGTTGCCGTCGCTGAACTCAATGAGACATCCGTCATCGTCGGCCAGACGGGTTATCTTACTGACAGTCGAGCCGAGAGCCTTTGACTCGACAGCCTTGCGTATGGCCGCGATATTGGCATTGATATTGTCGAGCGACGCATCGGTCGCAGTAGCCTGAGTCAGCCCCTGCGGTTTGATGTCGCTGTCGGTGCAGCCCGTGAATGACAAAGCTCCAGCTGACAACAGCAATGCCGGAAATATTATGTTTCTGATTTTCATACGCTGTGATTATTCAATATGGATGAATTTTTTCGATTGAATCCTGTCGGGACGGCTCATAAGTCACCATCCCGACAGGCTTACAACCTCTTACTTTCGGTCAAGTCCTCTTACGATGCCTTCGTAGACAAAGTTGCGGTTGCCGTTCGCAACCCAGGGAGCCACATTGACGCCGCCGTCGACCACATCGGAGAAACTGAAGCCATAGGCATTGGCCCCGGCACCGTCCATATAGCCGCGCACCACCTTCTCATAAAGCTCCGCCACAGCCTGACGCTCAACTGTGTTGAGCGACGAAGGCGACACCTGCATGCCGCTGTGGTCAAGCACCTTGACGGTAAAGTTGGAAATACGCACCGGGCGGTCAATCTTAGACAGATGCGCCATGGCCTTCTCGACGGCCGCTTCATTCTTCACCTGAGCGGAATATTCCTGGCGATACACAGCATCGAGCACAAGGTTGATACCGTCGACCTTCACGCCCTTAGCCTCGAGTGCAGCCACCGACTTCATGATTTCGTCAATATCGGCGGGTGTGTTCTCACCAAGCGAGAGTGTCTGGCTAACGAAATATCTGACAGGCATGCCGACCGCATCATTTACAGCCTTCTGCACGTCGGCCACATAACCATCGCCGAGATAAGCAGCCCAGTCAAACGACGCGCTCTCATCGTCAAGAGGCTCGTCATAGATGATATACTCGCTGACATTGCCGCCACACACCTCTAGTACACCGTTTACCCACTTGTCGAGCTGGCCGCCGATGATCTCCTTCTTCTCGGCATCGCTCTTCTCAATGACGGTGTCATCACCCTTGAGGTGGTCTATCTGCACCTGTACGTCATCGATATAGCAGCTTATATTAGAGCCATAGGCTCCCGCACACAAGCTAAACGAGTTGAGGGCCATCTGCTGGGCTGTGAGCTTGATTTTCGACATGTCAAACACATAGTCGAGCCATTCGCCCGTGGTCTTGTAGTCATTGTCCTTCTCGTTGTAGCCGGCTGTCTCGATCTGCAGACGCGAGCTTGTGGCCTTGCCATCCACAATGTAGCATTTCAGACGCACGCGCGATACGTCGGCGAGCGTATAGCCTGCGGGAAGAGTCACCTTGGGCACTTTTGGCAGATCCATCGTAAGCTTTGTACAGCCGAGCACCTTGCCCTGCACTCCGGCGGGATCATCGGCAATGGCCACATTGACCGAACCGACATTCTTCTTTGACGAAGGATACTTGGTGCCGGTGGCCTCGTTCTCAAAGTCGGCCACCTTTACCTGCTCGCTCCAAGGCTCATAGGGTATGATCGTCGGTGCGATAAGCCCTTTGAGATAGCTGTCGGGAATATTCGACAGCGAGCAGAGGGCCGGTCCGAAGAGCGACACTCCATCCTTGCCGGCCACATCGGCTATCGACGAGAGTCCCGAGAAGTCATAGTCGCCCTCCTCGTTGATGAGCGTCGAGGGGAGAAACTGCGAGGCGGTCTCTATCTGGTTGAAATTGGTGTGGACTATGCTGTAGGTGAGTCCGTGCTTGGCATAGTCGGCGGGGTCCACATTCACGCCGAGTCTGAACTCCGGGTCTGACACATAGTCGGTGAGCACCGAGTAAGCCGACAGACGCTGATCCATCGCCACGTCATAAGGCTTGTCGGGCACAGGGATAGTGGCCTTGTATTCATCGGCACACGACACCGCCATGATGCAGGCCACTGCCATCCATAAAGGTTTGATATATTTCATAATAATTGTTTTGCGAGTTACTTATGACTACTTTACAACTACTTCGGGATACTCGGCGGTCACACCGCGGTTGCGGAGCACGAGCGTATCGTCGACCTCGAGCGACCATCCTGAGGGATGAGTCACGGTGTAGTCCAGATAGAGGGCGTCACGGTCGGTGCCGCTGATGGCGTTCTTCTCGCCGTCGGCCACAAAGCGTCCCGAACCGCTCACGGTGACTCCGTCCTCGGCCGATGAGATGACACATGTGCCGTCCTCGGAGTTAAAGTCAAGGCGCAGTCTATAGGCATAGGTGTGGTCGGCATCAGTTCGGGTGGAGAGAGATATCTCACAACTGCGATAGGCCGAAGTGCTTACACTCACCTCCTCGTCACGCTCTATATAGTCGGCCTTGCGCACGATTTCAGATGTCGTGCCGTCGGCGAGAGTGAGACGGTCAGTGCCGCGGCGCAGATACACGCCGTGCCACTCGTTGACATACTTCACGCAATAGAGCACATAGTCACGCGGGGTCACGCTCCAGTCGGAGGCATTGAGACGGTCGGGATTCTCTACCGCGGGTCTGCCCTGAAGTATCGAGTCGACACCCTCGGCATGAGTCATCACGATGGGGAGCACATAATTGTAGCCGATGGCTTTGGGGTCGTTGAAAAACTTTTCGTCAAGGCGCACTGTGACTCCGCCGTCATGACGGCCGGGCTCAATGGATATGACTCCCGACTCAAGCGTATAGTAATCCTCGGGGAGCACCTCGGCCTTGCCTCCGCCCTCACCCTCGCCGAAATAGAGGTTGTCGCAAAGCTCGGGCACCACGTCAAAATGGATGGTGCGGGCTACTGTGTTCTTGTACACACCGCCCAGCACGGCCTTGACCATGACACGATGCTGATTGTCGAGAGTCAGGTCTACCTCGCGGTCACGGCCGAGTTCGACGGTGCGGCCCACCGACTGATTGGCGAAATATACTGTCTGATAGTCAAAATCAGGGAACTCGTTGTCAGAATTGTGGCACGAGGAGAGAAGAGCCGGCAACATGGCGGCGATGGCCGTTATCTTGATTGTTTTCATGATTTCTTCAATAGTGTTACTTGTTACATTTTTGTCGATTACCAGCCGGCGTTTTGCTGAAGATTGCTGAATTTCAGCACCTCCGAGTTGGGTATCGGGCCGTAATACATATAGTCGGTAAATTCGCGACGCTCCACCTCGGGCAGCGCGGTGTGCACTCCGCCTCTGATCTCAGTGCCGCGGGCATTCTCGTTGATGTCAGCCTTCCAGCGGCGCAGGTCCCAGAAACGGAAGCTCTCGAAACAAAGTTCCAGACGACGCTCGTTGCGTATCAGAGCCTGCATCTTTGCGGGGTCGGCCGCACACTCGTCAAGATAAGAGTGGTCGGTGATGCCGGCGCGGGTGCGGATGGCCTTGATTACGTCATAGGCCGAATAACCATGCTTCCCGGTGCCCTTGGGACCCCAAGCCTCATTGGCCGCCTCGGCATAGTTGAGAAATATCTCCGTGTAACGGATGCGCGGTGTGTAGTGGTTCTTTGACTGAGCCATCGAGGGATTGCAGTTGACATCCATGCGCAGACGTTTCTTCATGTAATAGCCTGTGCGGGTCGAGGTCTCGCGCTTGTTGAGACCGTCGGCGGTGGTGGCGTCGGCCGATGTGTTGATCACCGTATTGCTGACTCCGGCCTTCGATCCGTTATAGATGATATAGAGGTCCAGACGGGGGTCGCGGTCAGCATAAGGATTCTTCTCGTCATATCCGCTACGCGAGTCGCTGATAGGATAGCCGTTCTTCATCGGGAAAGCATCCACGAGATTCTGAGTCGGATTCATGCGGCCCTTGCCGTAGAGCGAAGGCGGGAAATTGTTCTCCTCTTCCGAACGATTTGACTCCACATTGCCGCGCCATATCATCTCTTGGGGGCCGACACCCATCTTCAGGGCATCGATTTCGTCAGTATTATTATAATATGTGTGACCGTTGGATGCAAGTTTCGAGGGACCGCCTATATGGTCGATGACATCGGCGGCTGCGTCGGCGGCCTCGGCCCAGGTGACGGCTGCGGCTGCCTCATAGGCCGGACTCGCGGCGAGCAGTGCCACACGCGAACGGATGGCGCGGGCTATAAGACCGTTCATGAGATGTTGGCCATACTCGCCCATCACACGGTTGTAGCTGCCCACATGGGTGGTGTACTGGTCAAACGGTGCGGGAACAGTGGCGTCGGAGGGCAGACTGACATACTCAAGCGGCAGATTCTGCTCGGCTATGTCAAGGTCTTCGTTGATCATTCTCACATACTCCTCAAATGTCGCGCGTGGTATATTGAAATCCGAAGTGTTTGCCATATAGTTGCGCAGAGCTATCGGTCCGTAGAGCTGTCCGTCGGCGGCGATGCCCGAATGGTTGCGCAGCAGATAATACATGAAGAGGGCGCGGAGTCCGTGAGCCTCGCCTATGGTGCGGGCTTTGAACAGAGCAGCCACCTCGGGGTCTTCGGCCCACTGAACTTTATCGGCGTTGTCGAGAAACAGGTTGAGGTTCTGGATATTATTGAGACATCCCTGCCACTTCGACAACGGGTCGTTGAACGATGTCCACGAGCCTGTGGCCATATTGCGTATGGCATTATCGATTTCGTTGGTCACGGCGTCGTCGGTGGCATATTCGCTGTTGTCGTAATAGCCGGGTATGTTACGGTAGACGTGCATGAGAAATCCCTGCGCGAAGTTACGGTCATCCTCGATCTGGTCTACGTCCTTGAGGTTGTCATCGGCCGGATCAAAGAGGTCGTCGCAGGAGGAGAGGCCTGCCACCGACACCAGAGCCAGCATCATATGAGCTATTTTGTGTTTCATTTTGTTGCTAATTTAAGGTTTATCAGAATGACAGCTTGCAGCCTACGTTGTAGTAGCGTGTCTGGGGATAGCCAGTCGACATCTCGAGTATCTTGCGCTCCTTGGCGATAGTCGCAAGGTTCTCGCCTTCGACATACACACTGATGCCCGACACGACTTTACCGTCAAAGAGGCTCGGTGAGAAGTCATAGGTGAGCTGCACGCGGCTCAGGTCAAAGCGGTCGGTGCTGTAACGCCAGAAGGTCGAGGTCTGGTTGTTGTTGGAGGTAGTGCCTGTGGTCAGACGCGGATAGAGGGCTGTCGAGGCGGTCTCGGGAGTCCAGCGCAGCCATGCGTTTTCAGAATACTTGTTTTCGCCTCCGTTGAGATAATAGCTGTTGTTGTTGAATGCTATACCGCCCGTGCGACCGGTGCCGTAGGCAAAGAGTGTCCAGTTACGCCACTTGGCTGTGATATTGATGCCGTAGGAAAAATCGGGCGTATATGTGCCGAGATACACACGGTCGTTGCTGTCGACCACTCCGTCATTGTTGACGTCCTTGTATTTCAGGTCGCCGGGACGGAGAGTGCCGCCGAAAGCCTGGCGCACACCGCGTGAGTCTATCTCTTCCTGGCTCTCGAAAAATCCCTCGCATATGTAGCCGAACGCCGAGCTCAGCGGACGTCCCACAGTCGAGAGATAGTCATAGCGCACCATCTCGTCGCGGCGGGTGGCCTTCTGCGACAGATACATGCCCGAGAAACCGGCCGAGAGTTCCCACTCGCCGAAATTCTTGACTGCACGCACCGTGAAGTCTACACCCTGACGGCGGTCATTGTTATAATTGATCCAGGGCAGATAGTTGGAGTCCCATACGTCGAGAAACGAGGGATACACCGAGTTGGAGCCGCGTGTGAGACCACCCTTGGTGTCCTGGATAAACCAGTTGACTCCGGCCGACAGCAATCCGTTAAAGAATGTGCCTTCCAGTCCGGCCCTTATCTCCTCGCGAGTGATAAAGGTCAGGTCGAGGTTGTCGCCCTGCTTGGGCATGGAGGTGTAGATGCCAACGTTGCCGTCCTGATAGGAGAGCCAGCCGCCGTTGTGCTTGTAGCCGAAGTAGCGTTTCCACAGATACCAGTCCGACACATCGATGTCCTGATGCAGACGGGCGGCAGAGGCAGTGAGCTTGAGCTCGTCGATCCACGATGCGTTCTCGCGGATGAAATTCTCCTGACCTATGCGCCAGCCGAGAGTTACGGCGGGCGAGAAAGCGTTGCGCTTGCCGGGAGCAAACTTTGACGAGCGCACCAGCGCGCCGGCAAGTGTGGCATAATAGCGGTGGTCGAAATTATAGCTCACCTGAAGGCCCGCGTTTACGTTGGATGTGTTGTGAAACGAACTGCTCTCATGGTCGGCGTCGGCCGAATTGTGGGTCTGATAGCCCCAGCCCATGAGTATGGCGTCAACCTGATGGAGTCCACCAAACACCGCATGGTAGTCAAACTGCCCGCGGAATAACATATTCTGATAATAGGTCGACTGGCCGACAAATTCGTTGGTCGAATTGGTATCGTTGCCATACTTGTTGAGACCGATTATCATATCCTTGCCGTTGAGATTGCCCCACACGGGCTCATAGACGGCATAACCCTCGCTGAAACCCTCGGAATACACCGAACGGTAGTCGACTCCGAAGGCTGTCTTGAACGAAAGACCTTTGAGTATGGCCTTGAGGTCAAAGTCCAGACCCACGTCAAAGAGAAATGTACGGGTCTTGGTCTTCACATATCCAGCCTCGAGTGCGTCGCCGATGGCGTTGGTTGAATTTTGCGATGTGCCGCCAAGCAGATAGCGTCCGTCGATAAGTGTGGCCGAGGCTATCATGTCCTGAAGCTCCGAATTGTTGGGGTCAACCATATCGACAGGCAGAAGCACTCCGAAACGGTTGGGCCATGTGCCCGAGGCCATACCCCAGAAATCGCCTCGCGAGGCATAGTCGTCGTTGACCAGCACCGAAGCGTTGGTATAGCCCTTGAGCCAGTCGGTAATCTGCATGTCGACATTGCCGCGCACATTGAAGCGCAGGGTATTGTCATTCTTGTGATCGCCGACCTTGACCAGACCATTGGTGTATTTTAGTCCTACATTCATGTAGTAGTGAGTGCGCTCGTTGCCGCCGCGTATCTCACCGTTGGCCCCGTAAGAGTTGGAAAACTTGCGCAGAAATTCGTCGTTGTAATACTTCTGGTCGGGATAACGGTAAGGATTTGCTCCGACAGCCGTATTATATATGGTAGCGGCATCATAACGCTCCGACAGGCCGTCATTGCGGCATGCCTCGTTATAGAGAGTCATGTAGCTGGCCGCGTCAAGATATTTGGGATAGGTCTTTGGCACATAGAATCCGGCATTGGCGCGGAAGTCGATGTGCATCTTCTCCATATTGCCGCGCTTGGTGGTGATGAGTATCACTCCCTTGGCGGCACGGCTGCCATAGAGTGCCACCGCGGCGGCATCCTTGAGCACCGACACCGAAGCCACTTCCGAGGCAAGCACGTCGGCAACGTCGCGGGGCATCCCGTCGACGAGAACAAGCGCGTCCTGACCCCACACCTGGCCGTTGTAGCCTCCGATGATTGACTGAAGGCTGCCGTCAAGGGCATTGTCGGTAAAATTCTTCTTGAGCAGCTCCTCCATATTCACTGACGACACGGCATTGATGACATCCTCTTCCGGCAATGTCCCGAAAGCCACATTCACAATGCTGTCGCTCTGAGCATAGACCGTCAGGCAGGGGCATAGTGCCATCACGAGGGCCGTGCTTACGATATATTTGGATATTATGTTCATTGTTGGGTGTGTTTATTTTAAGTTTACCATCCGGGATTTTGTCCGAATTCGGGATAGATATTCACGTCGGCCGTCGGCAGCGGGAACCAGTAGTGACGTGCGTCGAGCTTGCGTTCGAGTATGACCTCCTCGCGAAGATTCACCACTCGGGCCTCCTTGGGATTGTTGAAATCCATACCGGCCGCGCGGTCAAACTCCAGACGCGTCTTGTAAGTGTAAGGACGCTCGGTGAGCAGCAGCCAGCGGCGCAGGTCGTGGAAACGGTGACCCTCAAAGGCGAGTTCTACGGCTCGCTCGCGGCGCACTTCGCTCATGAATGCATCGGTCGACCCTGTGTAGCGCGAGTTGACTCCGTCCACTCCGGCGCGGGCACGCACCTTGTTGACAGCCTCTACCGCGGTCATCCCAAAAGTAGCGGCCTTTGACGAGGGGGTGCCGTAACCGTTGGCCACAGCCTCGGCATAAAGCAGATACACATCAGCAAGACGCATGAAGCTGACCGACATACACATGTCATACTCGTTGTAATAAGCCACGGTCTTGGCCATCTGAGGGATCCATTTGGTCTCGATAAAGCCTGTTAGATTTGACTTCAGAGCATTGGCTGTGCGGTGCTTGCCTTTGGAGTAGAGACTCGCATACTTGATCTCAGCCTCGACCTCTCCCTTCTCGTCCTTGACCACCTGCACACCGTCAAATGCTACGTCCTTGTAGAAACGCGGGTCGCGATCCTTCCAGGGATGCGAGGGGTCATAGCCCGACACGGGGTCGGCTTCGGTCCACGAGGGGATTGGCAGACCGTTTTTCATGCCGTAATAAAGCATATAGTTGGCCGTGGGCTGCACCTTTACGCCCGAACTCACCACGAGCGGACAGAAGTAGTCATTCTTCTGGTTCCAGTTTGAACCACTGAGTATATCACTGTTATTTTGCATCAGTATGGCCTCCTTGAGTCCGGGGATGCGGGTGCCACGGTCGGCATAATAAAAGAGGTCGGTCCACTGCGAGAAAGGTGCCAGCTCATAGCGGCCGGTAGTCTCGCTCAGATTGAGAGCCTCGCCCAGAAGGTCGGCTCCGCGTTTGCACATCTCGGCGTCATAAGTGCGCGAGCCATTTGACTCATAGTTCCACAGCGGGCTACCGCCATAGAGCAGCGACTTGCCAGCATACGCGAGTGCCATAATCTTGTTGGGACGGAAATTGTTGTTGCCTATGGTCGGCCGGCCGGTGGCTGTCTGGTCCCAGTCGACAGGCAGCAGACGTGCGGCGGCCTCGAGGTCGGCGGCGGCCAGACGGGCCGTCTCCTGTGCGTTGAGACGGGGCAGATTGGGGGTCTCGCCCGAAGGCAGCACATGGTCGATATAAGGCAGACCGCCCCAATAGCTCATGAGCATAAAATGATTCCAACCACGGAAAAACAGCAGTTCGCCCTCGATGATTTCACGCTCTTCGGCCGTGGCGTCGGTGAGAAGACTAAGATTGGCAAGTCCGATATTAGCCTTGCGGATGCTGTACCAGCCGAATTTCCACATATTGGCCTTGCCGTCAAGACGGTTATTACTGCCCACATTACCGTCATCCACAACTGGGAAACCATAGATAAATGTGCCGGGATCGACAAAGGGACGATAGTTGCCGTTGTCCACAAAATACGCCATGGGACGTGTGTCGGACGGCTCCCAGTATTCGTCCTCGCCGAAATTCCAGCTCGTGTGATACTGCTGGCCGATAACCATGGGAATAGCGTTGTGCAGCTCCTCGATAAAGCCCTGAAAATTGCGGAAATTCTTATAGGGCTCGGTCTCGTCGATGTCGCTCTTGGGGGCCTTGTCGAGATAGTCGGTACACGATGTGGCAAGCATGACGGCCGACAGTCCCAGGAGAAGACGTGAGAATATATGTTTTTTCATGTATATCCTGTTTATAAAGTTATATCTATACCTAAATTGAATCGTCGCACCGTCGGATAAGCACCGTCGGTCGAACTTCCTGCGGTATTTGACTCGCGGTCGTCGGGCATCTTGGTCCAGAGCAACAGGTTGTCACCGTTGAGATAGATGCGACAACTGCTAAGACCGATTTTGCGCACCAGCTTCACCGGCAGTTTATAGGAAAGTTCGGCATTCTTGAGTCTCACATATGAGGCGTCATAGGTGTAGCGTGTGCCGCGGGCCGACTCGTCGGTGGTCGTGGTCCAGCGGGGCATCGGGAGTCCGTAGCCGCCGGGAGTCCAGTAGTCTCCCTCCACATAAGCCACCACGTTGGAGTTCTTGAGCGTCGGGAAGTTGATTTCGCGAGTCACATTGTTCACACCATAGAACTGTACCATCGCGCTGAATCCCTTCCACTCAAATCCGAGTGTGGCATTATACGTATTCTGAGGCATCGAGCTGTAGCCCACAGGCGCGCGGTCGTTAGTGTCGATGACACCGTCACCGTTGAAGTCGACTATCATATAGTCGCCAGGCAACTTGTTTTCATTCTGTGTGGTCCATGTCGAACCGAGGATGTCATCCCAGCCTGTCATGGTGCCGGCGTCGATATAATCCTTGCGCTGGTCTATGGCGTGACCGGCCTGTTTGAGATAATCGGCCAGCAGAGGCGCGTCGTCGCGAAATTTCACCTTGTTGGTCGCATGGGTCATGCTGGCGTTGAGCCACACACGGGTGTGATGGTTAAACGGATAGCTCAGACGAAGTTCAAGCTCGTAACCCTTGCTGTCGACCGCTCCGAGATTGGCTCCGGGAGCGGTGGCTCCGAAGTAAGAGGGGATGGCTCGGTTGCCACCCGAGATATAGATGTCGGTACGCTTGTCGGAAAATACGTCCACCGAACCGCTCACGATGCCATTGACAAATCCATAGTCGAGACCGATGTTGCGCTTGGTCACTTTCTCCCAGCTTATGTCGGGATTGCCGAGACTCGAGATTGCAAAGAATGTGTAAGGCGTTGCCGTGGGATTGGTCATACCCATGAGCGCGTTGCCGTCATAGGAGTATGAGTCGCGGTAGAGCCAGCGGCCGCCGGCACTGTCATCGCCGACCTTGCCCCATGAGCCGCGAAACTTGATCTGGTCTATCCAGGAGATGTCGCGCATGAAGGGCTCCTCGCTCAGACGCCAGCCCAGCGACACTGAGGGGAAGAACTCAAAACGGTTGTTGCTGCCAAATTTTTCCGAGCCGTTATACGCGCCGTTAAACTCGGCAAAGTAACGGTTGTCAAAATTATATGTGGTACGGAACACCCAGTCCTCGCGATAGTGATGAAACTCCGAGCCTCTGGCGTTGTCCTCGCGGTTAAAGGCACCCATGGCTGTCACCGAGTGTAGTCCGAAGGTGCGGGCATAATCAAGCTGGAACGCATAGTAGACCTTACGGTCGGTATAATCCTTGTTGACCTCGCCGCCGGCGGTGTACCAGTGCACACCCTCGCTGAAATCAAGCTGTGTATTCTGGTTGGTGACCTGCTTGTATTTCACATCACCCGTAGTAGGGTCGACCCACTTCTGCTGCGCGCCGTTGTCAAGGTCGACGATACCGCGGCGACCCTCGAGAAAACTGTAGTCGAGCGAGAAGCGGCCCTGGAGATGCAGTCCTTTGGTGATAAAGTCGAGATCCTGGCCAAGCACAAAGTCAGTATTAATTTTGGTAGTGGTGCGTTTCTCGATACCAGATGTGGCTATGGCGAAAGCCGAGTTCTGCACATCGGCGTCACGGGGTGCGTAATAGCCCCAGGTGCCGTCGCTGTACACCGGACGCATAGCCGAGGGAGCCGTCTTATAGGCCGCGCTCCAGAAACTCGTGCCCAGCGGATCGTCAAAGTTACGTCCGTAGGGAGTCTTGCGCTCTCCGTTCGAGCCGAAGAGATTGACCTGAAGCTGTGTGGTCGGGGTCAGTTGGAAGTCGAGATTGGAACGCACATTGGCTCTGTTGAAGCCAAATCCGGCCTTGTAGCCGCGATGGTTGTCAAACGACTTGAAGAGGTCACCCTCATGCAGAAAGTCAATAGCGGCATAATACTTCACAAATTTCGTGCCGCCCGTCACGTCCACGCTGGCATTGTAGGAGAAAGCAGCATCCTTAAACAGATAGTCCTCCCAGTCGACATTGGGATAGCGGTCCCACTCCTCGGCCGTGAGAGGATTGCGGTATTTTTCTATGATGTCCATCGGCAGCATGTCGGCCCATCCGTTGCTGCCGGGCACAAGCATCTCGCGCTCTATCGCCTGATTGCGTATGAGATATGAGTCATAAGCATCATACTTTTTGGGAAGCTTCGAGGCGACCTTTGCCGTAAAGTTGGCCTTGGCGTGCACCTTGGCATCGCCCTCAGCTCCGCGCTTGGTGGTGATGAGTATCACACCGTTGGCACCCTTCACGCCATATACGGCCGTAGCCGACGCGTCCTTAAGCACCGAGACATTGGCTACCGAAGAGATATCCACCGAATTCATCTCACGCTCTATGCCGTCCACAAGCACAAGGGGCGCGCTGTTGTTCCACGAACTCTTGGCTCGGATTATAATCTCGGGGTCCTCATCGCCAGGCATACCCGATGATGCCGAAGTGATTACGCCGGGCAGATTACCCGTCAGGGCTGCTCCGAGGCTCGACACGCCGCCGGCCTTCTCAAGCACCTCGCCCGAGGTCTGTGTGATGGCTCCGACTATCGAAGCCTTCTTCTGCTGACCGTAACCCACCACTATTACCTCGTCAAGCTGCTCGGAGCTCGTGGTGAGGGTTATATTGACTGTGGACCGACCGGCCACCTTTACTTCCTTTGACTCCATTCCCACATACGATACCTCCAGGATGGCGTCCTTCAGACTGGGCACGACAAGCGAATAGTTACCGTCTATATCGGTTACCGTCACCGCCTTGCTGTTGCCCTTTAGAGCTACGGTGGCTCCGATCAGCGGCTCGCCGGTGTCGTCCGCGACCGTACCCTTGACCGTGTCGGCGAGTGCTGATGATGTTCCCACGATCATAAAGCACAGAAGCAGACCAAGCCAATGATAAAATTTGATTACATTCTTCATTGTGTTGTTACTATTAATTCTGAGATTGATAATTGCCGCGGCCGCCCTGTGGCCCCGCAACACTGTTGATAAGGTTAGATTTTTGCTTTTGTGTAATTGATGTTTATTTCCGTTTCGTGTAATAAATGGGTATGATTTAGGTTAGTAATTCGATTTTTATGATTTCTATTTTTTGCTTGAGGCATAAGGTCCTATCAGAGTGCCGGTAAAACCGCCGGCCTCGGCCGTCGACGTATGGCGGGCGTCGACCTCCGTCACGAGTGTACCCCAGTTGGTCCCGCGGTCGAGCGAATATAGAAAGTCGAGCGTCCTTCCCCTCGACACCACACGCAGGTCAAGCTCGGCCACCGAGGCGTCCACCGGCACCGATGCCAGCTCGGCCACTGAGTCACCCTCAATCCTGCGCAGTGCCAGATACTGACCATCATCGCCACATCCCCGCGCCAATTGATACTGATGGGTCTCATCCTTCATGACCAGCAGACCCGCATGAAGGTCGTGACGGCCCGGACTAAACACCATACGTGTCGAGCAGTCATACTTGTGATGCTGCACACGGCGGCCCATAAACGAGAGCACATTTTTTTCGGTCGTGGCCACCTCCGCACACCTCATCGTCAGATGCCCGGGCACCGCGCTAAGCGAACAATGCTCCGAAGCATCCCCGCGCAGAGTATACCACTCCTTGTCACGTATCCCTGAAGTGAAATCATCACTCCACTCAAAGTTGCCGAACGTCACAGCCTCACCGCGCGCCACGCCCTGACGCCTGCATATCATCGGTATCGCCTCTCCCTTCCCGGTAATGCGGGGCCAACCGTCGTCGGTCCACTTCACGGGCATAAGAAAAGTCTCGCGTCCGAGATTCTCAAAATCATTATCTATCGGACGACAGGCCAGAAACACAGCCCACCACTCCCCCTCGGGAGTCTTCACCAGGTCGGCATGACCCGCACAAGTCACAGGATCGGGACGACCGTTGTCAAGGTCGCGCTGCGTCAGTATCGGATTCTCGCTCCACGGCTCATAAGGACCAAACGGCGTCTTGCCCTTATATATGACCTCACTGTGGTCATGGGCAGTGCCCCCCTCGGCCGTCATCAGATAATACGTCCCGTCCACATTATATATATGCGGACCCTCACACCATATCGGCTTGTCCTGCGGACGCCACCCCTTGTCGACAATGATTCTGCGCTCGCCAACACACCGGTCAGTAGCCGTGTCAAACTCCACGATTCTCACCGTGCGGTGGCCAGCATACTCAGGCTTACCCTCGGGCGCATCATCATTGTTGACAATATAAGCTCGGCCGTCATTGTCAAAAAAGAACGACGGATCGATACCCTGCACCTCTGGAAGATACACAGGATCGCTCCATTCACCAAACGGGTCACGGGTCTTGACAAAAAAGTTGCCCGCTCCGACATTGGTCGCAATCATATAATAAGTCTTATTGGCCGGATTATACTTTATGTCAGGCGCAAAGATGCCGCCGCTCACATGCTGGTGGCGAAAATTGTTCATCTGCGACTCACGTGTAAGTACATGTCCCACCTGACGCCAGTTTACAAGGTCGCGGCTGTGATACAAAGGCACACCCGGCACATACGTAAAACTCGAGGTTGCTATAAAATAATCCCCCTCACCGTTAGTGCATATTGACGGGTCCGAATTCCATCCCGGAAGTATGGGATTATAAAACGAACACTCATCAGGCAGAGGATTCTCGACATAGAAATCATCCATCCCCCTATAGGAGAAAAACTCAAATATCGCCGCATCCTCCAGAGCCGACACCTCGGCTTGCGTCGGCCGGCATGCCGTCAGCGAAGACATGACACCCAGAGCCATTGCGGACAAATACAGACACTGCTTCATTTCTGATAGATTTATGGTAAGATTCGTGTTGGCGGTGTTAACAAATTCTAACATCGCAAAAGTAATCTTAATTAATCTATCCCGCCCGTTTTATAATCTTAATGACTTATCTCAATGTCACATCGCCCCCAATCCACGTCTCAACTTCATATCTCATCGTAACCCCACCACTGACCCTCAACTACTTACACTCACACTCCATAAAAGCATTCATAACACAAATCGTAAGCATTTCAAAACACTCAGCACATCCATCAACTTTGAAATAACATAAAAACAAATATCCAATTAACCTTTTTAACATATGTCACATCAGCTTATACAAATCACAGCCAACACACAAGTTAATATATATTAAATAGGGTGTTCAGTTCTATGTTCCAAAATTAGCTCGCTTTATTGAGTGTCTTGGAGCGCAGAGCCACCCGATTCGGAGATAGATTCTCCTTGGCCCAGAGATCTATGTCCTTAAGTTTAACATTGGCCAAGCGTACTTTGAAATTTTGTATTTTAGCGTCAGAATAGACAGCGATTTTTGGATATAACGGCAGCATCAGAATCATTGGCGTGAACCCATACAGTTTGTTGGGTGACACTTTTGATTTCAATATGCCGAAATCAGATTCAATTATGTCTGAGGAAATGTTGCGTATCTGCTTGCTGCCATTGAGTACAGCTGCCTGCGCCTTGAAGTAATCCAGCATCCTGAGTCCGACACAAGCCCGCCTGTTGGAGGCGTTGCCGATTAGATTACGGATGATATAGTACTGACAAAGTGCATTGGTTCTGAGTCCGAACCCTTCACACTTGCAAAGAGTCTCAAGATAGGTTACGGACTCGACGCAGACACCAAGTTCTTCAATGAGGTCTCTATACTGAAGAAGAAAGGAATATGCTTCCTTCGTGTCGTCATCCAGGGAATCAAGACAACCAAGCATTTTCTGACCCCACGTCACCCATTCACGAAGATTCATGAACCGTGCCATGGCACGCATATTGGGAGGCAGAAGCCATGCCTTGTCGGTGAGATGATATTGCAGCCTGATCTTGCCGAGTTTTTCGGTAAGTGACACAAACTCAGGATCATTCCCATAGACGTGTTTCATGCAGTTGCCCAATGTATGGCTTATGTCAAGATGATGGTCAATGCCGGCATCCTTAAAGCCGCCTACAAGATTGTGCGCACCGTCGGATATTCCGTATTCAGGAAAACTTCCGGTTTTTTCAGCAGCTTTTTCATTAGCCTCTTTGACATCATCCCGCTTGAAGCATTCTCCAACGTGCATTCCCAATACGATGACATCATCATGATTCAGTGGTTTGCCTGTATGTTCGGCAGGAACACCCAGCACTACAAGAAGTTTCTCCTTGTTGATCATGATGCTCTCATCGATTATGTGGGCATACTTACCGCCTTGGGGAGCATCCTCCTCGTAGACGGAGAGTCCGAGCTTGCGAACCCAGTTGGCCACGGAGTTGTAGCACGGAATCTTCCCAAAGGAATCTCCGAGGACCTCCTCAAATATCCCGATTATGGATATTACAGTTCGCAGTCCGCATCCGGTCCGCACATAGATCAGCACGCAAAGCATTATCAACTGAATAGAGAATCTATGTCCGGGAACAGGCTCGAAAGTAACTTGCGTTGTTCTTCGGTCACGGTTATTGTCGGCACGTCTTTTTTTTTGAGTTCTTTCTTCAAGTCTGAGATTTTGGCTTTATCGGCTTCCTTCTGCGCCTTGAGCTTTGAGTTCTCTTTACGAAGACGTTTCAGTTCCTCTTCCGGGGTTTCTTTGGGAGTGTTTGAATCTGATTTTTTCATTGCTTTTTAGTTGATTATTAGACTATAAAATTACTAAAAATCAATGAATTATCCAAATTTTCAATGTACTCTTTTGCGCTAAAAATCAATATTTTTAAGCACGTGTTTTTATTAATTTTTCAGGTGTTTTGAATGACGTTTTTTTTGGAACATCAAACTGAACACCCTATATATTAAACAACTCGTTATTATTTTCAAAATTCAAAAATTATTCATATATTACCACCATAAATTCAAATTATGTAGCACTTGTAAAATATTTTATAATCATCTCTATCTGACCTTTATTGCTATAGATTATTATGCCTTTAGACTTAAAAAAATTACCCTTTCTACTATTCCTATTACTAAATATAACATCAAAAATAATTACACTATTGGAAAAAGATTATCCATGCCCCTATATATCTGGTCCACACCAAAGGTCACCATACACTATATATTAATCCCCTCTTATTATAAACGCCTAAAATTTACCAGCCTATGAAAAAATCAACTCGTATATTTGTGACATTCGTCATAGCACTTTTCTCAACACTTATATTGTTTGGGAAAAATACGAACAACAAATATCCCGAAAAAATTCAATTCAAACCAGAAAAGGAAATTAAAATTATAACAGTCGCTCAAAAAGTCGCACAGGAAATTGCACCTCAATTTCGTACTGACACGTTGGTTGCTGTAATATACACCGCACCTTACTCCATGAAAAAAGATGTTGTAGATGTCCATTTTATGAAACATGAAGATGACCACATTGAATACCATAAAGGCAAAAGAGATACAGTCAATAAACGGCTAATCATAGACTCTGCTCCAATAAAAAGGCCTAACAGTATCTTAACAGTTACCATATACGAAAGCACTTTAGAACCGGAGTCCATATCTGACAGCTACTCAAGAAGTATATCATTTGAACCTAATTATATTGATTTTAGAAAAAACAATCCAAACAAAAAATTAGAGCCGTATATAAATCCTACTGGAGAAAACGTAATATTTTAAACTATTACTGTCCGCTCAAAATAGTTATTAATATAGCATTATCATAATTAACAAATATCGACCAATATCCAATATATAGTAATGAGACTGTGTCATCCCCTGATTCACAGTCTCATTACTATATATTGGATATTGGTCGATATTATCAGTCAAGTTTAAGCACGGCGAGGAAAGCCTTCTGCGGCACTTCTACAGAGCCAATCTGCTTCATGCGCTTCTTGCCTTTCTTCTGCTTCTCGAGAAGTTTACGCTTACGCGAGATGTCGCCGCCATAACATTTTGCGGTCACATCCTTGCGCACAGCCTTGATGGTCTCGCGGGCTATGATTTTGGCACCGATAGCTGCCTGGATGGCGATATCAAACTGCTGACGCGGTATCAGCTCCTTGAGTTTCTCACACATGCGGCGGCCGAAAGTCACGGCATTATCCACATGGGTGAGCGTAGAGAGCGCGTCGACACTCTCGCCGTTGAGCAGGATGTCAAGTTTCACGAGCTTGCTCACACGGAAATCATGCAGATGATAGTCAAACGACGCATACCCCTTTGAGATACTCTTGAGCTTATCATAAAAATCTATCACAATCTCGCCCAAAGGCATGTCGAAAATCATCTCCATACGGTTGCCCGAGATATATTCCTGCTTCACGAGTTCGCCGCGCTTGCCCAGACAGAGCGTCATGATAGGACCGATATAATCGGCGGCGGTAATGATGGAGGCTCGGATATAAGGCTCCTCGATATGGTCGATAAGAGTCGGCTCGGGAAGTCCCGAAGGATTGTGCACCTCGGTCATGGTGCCGTGCTTGTCATACACCCGATAGCTTACGTTGGGCACAGTGGTGATGACATCCATGTCAAACTCGCGTCCCAGACGCTCCTGTATGATCTCCATATGGAGCAGACCGAGAAATCCGCAGCGGAATCCAAATCCGAGAGCCATCGACGACTCGGGCTGGAACGTTAGCGACGCATCATTGAGCTGGAGCTTCTCGAGCGATGAACGCAGATTCTCGAAATCTTCCGTCTCGATGGGATACACTCCGGCAAACACCATGGGCTTGACTTCCTCAAACCCGTCAATAGCATTTTCACACGGACGCTGCACATGTGTGATGGTATCGCCCACCTTCACCTCCTTCGAAGTCTTGATGCCCGATATTATATATCCCACATTTCCTGCCGACAGACTCTCACATGGCTGCATGTCGAGCTTGAGCACACCTATCTCGTCGGCGTTATACTCCTTGCCGGTCGCGACAAACTTCACGAAATCATTCTTACGTATGGAGCCGTTCTCAATCTTGAAATACGCGATGATGCCTCTGAACGGATTGAACACAGAGTCAAATATCAGAGCCTGCAGCGGAGCCTCCGGGTCACCCACAGGCGCGGGGACACGCTCAACGATAGCCTGCAATATCTCGGGCACACCGATACCTGTCTTGCCGCTGGCGCGTATCACCTCCGACGGGTCACATCCGAGCAGGTCCACTATCTGGTCCTCCACCTCATCAGGCTTGGCACTGTCAAGGTCCACCTTATTAATAATAGGTATTATCTCGAGGTCATTGTCAATGGCCATATAGAGATTGGAGATTGTCTGGGCCTGGATACCCTGCGAAGCATCGACTATAAGCAGCGCACCCTCGCATGCAGCGATGGAGCGCGACACCTCATAGGAAAAATCGACATGCCCCGGAGTGTCGATAAGATTCAGCACATAATCCTCGCCGTTGAGACGATAGTTCATCTGTATGGCGTGACTCTTGATAGTAATGCCGCGCTCTCGCTCCAGATCCATATCGTCAAGCACCTGGGCCTGGAGATCCTTGCCGGCCACGGTGTTGGTAAACTCGAGCAGACGGTCGGCAAGCGTGCTCTTGCCGTGGTCAATGTGCGCTATGATGCAGAAATTGCGGATATTCTTCATACGTATTTATTCTACTGCAAAAGTACAATTTTTTTTTGACTTGAAAAAATTATGCCAAAATGTTTGGTAGTTTCAAAAATCCTTCTTAACTTTGCACCGCAAAACCAAGAGATGGTGAGCATAGCTCAGTTGGTTAGAGCGTCGGATTGTGGTTCCGAAGGTCGTGGGTTCGACCCCCACTGTTCACCCCAAGTTATAAGAAACAATAGTTTGACAAGCTCAGCGACGATTCGCTGAGCTTGTCGTTTTTTATAACAATTTTACTGCTTCTCAATCCGTTATCATACTGATTATAATTAACTAAATTATCTAATTTTTAATTCTCACTATTATGACACAACCCCCTTTCTGGCTGAAAATCAGTAACCGTTATGTAATTGAAAATTTCGAGCAATTGTTAAAATACGTCAAGGCCTATAATTATGTCTACGAGGACGAGAGCGAAGACAGTGATTTTGTCCAGACCTACCGACATCTCAAATCAGTGGCCGACGAATACAGTTGCATGATTAAGAATTTTAAAATCTACGAGACACCTCAGTTTGACATCCCTTTCAATAAAGTGGCACGCATCATTGCTACGGCTATACTGACCGCCCGCAAGATGGGCATTGACGACTTTGACCTCCTCACATCTCTTATCAATCTACTGGTACTCAACAATAAGAGTCTTAATCCTGAAATCGAGCGAAAATACTTCAACATCATCTGCCTCTGCATAAAGCGATGTCCCGTCGACCGGCTGAAACTATCGTTGAGTGACCTTGATGAAGACAAGTTTATGCTCGGACTCCTGGAGACAAAACTGGCCGACACGACATTCAAGACACCGTCCGCCACTCCGACCGACCACATCTACGAAAACCGCGGCTGCCTCACCGTCGGAAGCGACAGCCTCACTCTATCCAATGTAAGCTACGCCGACAGCAAAAAGAAAAAATCCAAAGGCGAGCTCCACACTGACCTCGGTCTTGACGTGCTGACATCCTCGCCCTGCAACGCCGACTCCCTCGATGAACTCCTGGACATCTACCCTCACATATCCAACGAGTTTGACAGCATGAAGCCAGTCCCTCGCCCGACACTCAAACGCTACTCGGCCACCGAGACAATAATCATGCGTGTCACACAGGTCTCGGGACTGAAAGTCGTGGTCGAGACCGCCGACCCCGACTATGAATACGAGTCAGGCAACGTATTTATCGACGCCAACATAAGCCTCATACCCAAAGACTCCTTGCTCAAGGAGCTGCGTGTGGGCGACTATCTCCCCGTCGTGCGCAACGACCATGCCAATCTCCCCTTCCGGCTGTCACGCGAATGTGTCACAGACTTTGTTGACGAATACGCCCGCCAATGCTCCGACGAAGAGGAATGCGACGAACTGCTGTCGGTCTATGACACCGACTTCAACGGCGGCTCGCGCTGGCTGTCCGAGTCCGGACTTTACATCAACATCTTCGACAACGACGTCGCCCAATCGGGCATTGAGGAGGAATACAATTACGCCGTGTCCAACCGATTGCCATCTCTGCTGACAATACATTCATGGTCGATTGACGCCGGCAACTGCAGGGTCAAGGGCAAATTTGTCGGATTCACAAACGACGAAGACTCCCCGCTCGACGAGACTACATTCAAGACCAACGCCTACCACTACTTTATCGTCAACTTCATCAGCTATGTCTATGACCGCCGTCCCCAGGTCAAGGAGGCAATCCACACCGAACCCATCGACCCCGACACCATACATCTGCTCGGCATCCTCACCTATCGCCTCGCGCTGAAAATAACACGTGGCGACTCACTCTCGCGCATACGTCACCTCATAGCCGCCATGCTGCTGGTCAAGATGGCCGGCAACAATGACGACGCCGACTTTGTGCGCACCCAGCTCGACTATCAGAAGGCCGTCATACTCTTTGCCAAAGGCACATCACCCACAGCCCTGCCGCGCGTCAGCTCCACATCCGAATCCATAGCCGAAGAGACACGGGCCGAAAAAGAAATAGTCGACATCCTGCACGGCTACAAAGAGATTACCGACGGCGGCGATGCCACCCTGCGCCCCACCCTGCTATACGGCTCACGGCTCGCCGACACACGCCCCGTGGTCCAAGACCTCGTGAAAGCATCCAACAGCCTGCTCAACCGCATCGACATCTCCGAAATCAACCGCATAAAAAAGAACATATGCGCCCACCTCAACGTGGCCGATCAGTACAAGGACATCTACAACGAACGCACCAACTATGGCGTCGAGAGCGACTTCCTCGAGTTTAAAGCCTCATGCGCCCGTCCGCCTATCCAATCGTCATCGCTCCTCAACGACATCAACATCCAGAAGTGGACCATCCTCAAGGCCATATGCGCATTTCTCAACTCCATCAGCGGAGGCGACCTGCTCATCGGCGTCTCCGACAACGGTTTCGCCCTCGGACTTGACGAAGACATACAGTTTCTCTACCGCGAACACATGATTTCCGAGCCCAACGCCGATCGCCTGCGCACCTACCTCAAACTGTTTATCGACAAGGGTTTCACCACAGCCGACGGCCGTGTGTCGGGCACAGCCATCACAGCCGAACGCGTCAAATTCATCATCGAGAAAAACGAGGAAAACCGCGAGATACTCCGCGTCAAGGTAACCCCCTACCCCTGGGACGTCGTAAGGATTTCAGCCCCCGACCGCCCCAACGGATTTCACGACACCTACATACGCACCTCGGGAGCTTCCACACCGCTCAACCACGCCGGAGTGCGCGAGGTAAAGCTGCGCAAGCTCAACAGTCTCGACAAAAACCTCCTGAAAATCGCAAAGATACGCCAGGCCATTGACGAGAACGTAATCGTGGAAATCAAAAACTACAACAGCGTCAACGGCCTCTCCGACCGACGCATCGAGCCCTACAAAGTATATGACGACAACAAGTCATTTCTCGCCTACGACATCGACCGCCACGACATGCGACGCTTCAAAGTGTCACGCTTCAAAGACTCCGACCTAAACGTGACAAAAGACAAATGGAAAAACCAGAAGAAGCACGCCGACCGCTCGGTAGACATCTTCGGCATGGTGGAGTCAGCGACATCACCGGGCGAAACCGTCCGAGTCAAACTCACCGACTATGCCCGTTGTCTGCTGCTCGAGGAGTGCAACATCAGCCTCCACGATGACAACAGCCCCGTCAACAGCATACTACACCGCAATCCCGACTACACCGACAGCAAACGTTTTCCCTGGTTGCTCGAAGTCAAAGTCTACGGATTTGACGGAGTGGCACGCTTCGTGATGGGACTGCCCGCCCACACCAGGATAACCGACACCCCGAGGCTCAACGACCACATACGCCGGCTCACAACACCCGTCTGACTGCAAAATCAGCTCAGTCGACAACTTTTCGCAAGGAAATTTCATTATATATGTATGATTACTTACACGTTTTATAAATTATCAACATTATGAAAGCCTTAGGTAAAGCTCTGTTCTGGATCGGATTTGTCGCCCTCATCGGCGTAGTGCTCGCTTATCTCATCATCATACTCTCAGGGGCCGTGGCCTTTGCCACAACAGCCACAGCATTGTCCATATGCGCCATCATACTCATCGGCTCGCTGCTCATGCTCATGGGCCGGTCATATGAAAAGTCAGGCGAACGGAAAGAGGAACTGAGACGCATACAGCACATGAACACCAAAAACTGATAGTCCCTGCAGACTGTCAAAGTCTCATCACCATCAAAAAGCGGCAAAAGTCCCGGCCCCGGGCCGACTTTTGCCGCTTTTTGATGGTGATGAGACTCCTGCATCTCCTTTTTTAACCATGTCAAGAGCATATTTACAGGGAAAATCGCTATCTTTGCAGCTACTTTACCCTGAAAACCATCCTACGACATGAAATCTATATTCCGTATTGCTCTCCTCGGCATGGCCGCTGTGGCTGTGTCATGCTCTGACAACGGCCCTAAATGGCATCTGAACGGCTCAATCGAAGGCCTTTCGGAAGATGACAACATAATCCTCGAAGCCAACAACCAGGGTTACTGGTATGTGGTCGACACCATCAACGCCAAAAACGGCAAGCTCGACTATGCTGGCGACGTGCATGGTTATCCCGACATCTTCCGCCTGCGTGTGGGCGACAGCTCGGTCTACTTTCCCGTCGACAGCATCGAGACAGTGACAATCAATGCCACGGCACCCGACATAGCCGCCAACCACACCCTCTCGGGCTCGCCCCAGGCTGTCAATCTGGCCCGTGTCGACAGCATGCTCACCGCTGCAGCCGCCGCCAAAGGTGTCAAGGCCATGGTGGCCGACGAGGAGCTAAAACGTCAGCTCGCAGGAATGATTCTCGCCGACCCCGCAGGCGTGGTCAGCTATTACATCATCAGCAAGACCATCGGCGACACTCCTCTCTACAACCCCTCGGCTCCCATGGACAACCGCATCATCGGTGCCGTGGCCAACTCGTTCAACTCTCAGCGTCCCGACGACCCGCGCACCAAATATCTCACCTCGCTCTTCCTGCGCAACCGTCGCCCTTCATCGTCGGCCGAAGGCTCTGCCATGCAGGCCCAGCTCATCAAAGCCTTCGAGATAGACCTCTATGACCATACAGGCAAACGCCACTCGCTCCTAAAGCTCACCGAGAGCGGACGTCCTGTGATACTTAGCTTCACAGCCTACAGCGCGGACTGGTCGCCAGCCTTCAACGTCGAGCTCAACAAGGTCTACAGCAAATATCATCCCAACGGACTCGAAATCTATCAGGTGTCGGTCGACGAGGATGAATACGCCTGGAAGCAGGCCGCCAAAAATCTCCCCTGGATTACAGTCTACAACAGTGTGGCCGACGGTGGCAAAGTACTCCGTCAGTACAATGTCGCACAGGTGCCCACAACCTTTGTATTCAACCGCGAAGGCGAACTTGTGGAGCGCGTGCTCGACATCGCCGATCTTGACTCGGCCGTGGCAAAGGTAATGTAGTGAAGACCTTCTACAAGATTCTGCGCACCGTCCTGGTGATATTGCTGGTGCTGCCTCTGGCAGTGCCGGCTTTGCTGTATATCACCCTCTCAATCCCGAGCGTGCAGTCCTACATGGGACACCGCGCCGAACGTGAGCTCACAGCCCTGCTCGGCACACGTGTCACCATAGGCCGCGTGGAATACTCTCCCTTCACCCGCATAGTCCTCACCGACGTGTCGGTGAGCGACACCGACGGCAAGACGCCCCTGCGCATAGGCCATCTCGGCGCAGGTGTGAGCATCACTGAGAGCCTCTGGCAACGCCATCCCGTGGTGACATATGCTGAAATCATTGACCTTGAGGCCCATCTGTGGCGCGACTCTGTCGGCGCACCCCTCAACATCACTCCTATCATCGAGCGGTTCAGAAAAAAAGAGCCGGGCGGCAAATCGACCTTCGACCTGGCCGTCAACCTGCTGGTGATACGACGCTCGTCATTCACCTACGACATCCTTGACGCCCCGGCCCGCGTGGAGGGACACTTCGACCCCTCCCACATCGCTGTGAGCGACATCCGCGCCGACCTGCGTGCTCCACGCATATCCAACGACAACATAAGCCTCGACATCAAACGCCTCGGAGCCTACGACCGCTCGGGCCTAACACTTTCCTCGCTCACGGCCCTATTCTATGCCGACAGCGCGGGCTGCACCATACAGAACCTCGGGCTACACATGCCCCACTCATCGCTGACCTTCGACAACATCACCGTCAGCACCTCGCCGCTGGCTCAGGGTTTCGACCCTAAAAAAATCAGCACAGAGATAACCACACTCCCAGGCTCGCACATAGCCTCAGCCGACCTCGTGCCGCTCATGCCCGCCCTTGAGGGGCTCGATCTAATCGCCGACATCGAGCTTGAAGCCGAGGGCAACGCCGCTCTCATCGACATACCGCGACTTTCGCTCTCGATGCGTGACAAGGACACATGGCTGAGCCTCAACGGATTCGTGAGCAATCTCGACCATACCAATGACTCGATTGAAATCAATCTGGAGCGCATCAGTGCCAACTTCAATGCCCCGGCTACACTCTCGATACTCTCCTCACTTGGTGACAAAGAGCGCGCCCTCGCCCGAAAACTCACCCCGCTCGCATCGCTCGGCGACATTAATCTGCTTGGACGGCTGGCCGCCGACAACCGCAGTCTCGACTTTAACGGCTCCGTCATCACCACAGCCGGCAGCATCGACATCGACGCCGGCATAATGCGCGATTCCCCCTCGGCTCCCGTCAAGGTCGACGGCACAGTCACAGCCTCCGAATTCAACCCCTCTGGGCTTCTTCCAGCTCTCCGTCCCCTCACCGACGTGTCGCTCCAGGCCTCGGCCGACCTGTCCATCCGACGCTCCGGAGCCATCGACGGCGAAGCCGAACTCCGTATCGACAACGCCACCTGGAACTCCACCCCCTACTCCGACATCACGGCAAACGCCACCTTTGCCGGTTATCAGATCGACGCCGCCATCGACAGCCACACCCCCACGGCCGACTTCTCCGTCAGGGCCGGCTATCAGACGAAAGGCGACCACCCGCTCACCGAACTCTATGCCAACATACGCAACATTGATCTCGCGCCGTTCGTAACCTCGGGCCCTTACAGCGACTACAGCCTCTCGGCCGACATCAACGCTTCAGTGACAGGCCGCAAGGTCGACGACATGGACGGATGGGTCAAAATCAGCGACATTGACTTCTCATCAGCCCGCGACCATTCGGCCCCGGCCCTGTATCTTGACTGCATCGACATCGTGTCGATGGCATGCGACTCGGTCCACTCGCTCACCTTCAGCAGCCGGCCGCTCGACCTCACGCTCAAAGGCCGATACTCCTATCCTGCTCTGGTCTACGACCTGAAACTGCTATGCGCCAAAGCCTTCCCCTCGCTGCTGCCGGGCCTCACGCCCGACGGTTCCATATCGAGCATGGCGACCCTCGACCTCACCATCAACCCCGACTCATCCCTCTCAAGATTTGTCAAACTCCCAGTCGAGGTCATATATCCCGTGCAGCTCTCAGCCAAGACCGACGCCGACAGCGGCAACGCCTCGCTGCTGCTCAACGCTCCATATCTCAAGCAGAAAGACAAGCTCATCGAAAACACCACTCTGAGCGCGGGCATCGACGGCAACGACAGCACCTCCTATCTCGGATTTCACACCATAGTCCCGACAAAAAATGGACCTATGGACCTCGACCTCAACACGTCGGGCATCTCCGACTCGCTGCTCACAGCCATCAGCTGGCGCATAGACCGCGCCAAGGATTTCCACGGCGACCTGTGCTTCTCGACAGCCTTTTCGCGCGATGACGACGGCCTCCTGACAGGCATACGCTTCATGCCCACCGACCTCGTATTCAATGACTCGGCCTGGCATGTCACTCCGGCACGCATCGATATCCGTCCCCACCGCATACACGTCAGCGACTTCGGAGCCAGACGCCCCGGCCAGACTCTCGCCATCAACGGAGAGGCCGCAGCCGACTCGCTGAGCCGCATGGTGGTATCGCTCGATGACATCGACCTCGACTACGTGTTTGAGACACTCGCCATCAGCGACGCCGTCAACTTCGGCGGACGCGCCACCGGCCGCGTCTATGCCGAGGCACTCCTCTCGAAAGACCCTGTGCTCTACACGCCGCGTCTCTTCGTCAAAGGACTCAGCTACAACCACTGCACCTTTGGCGACGGCGACATACACTCGTGGTGGGACAACAACACCAAGACCATCACCATCGGCGCGGACATAGCCGGGCTCAACGGCAAGCACTCCACCATATCGGGCACCATCAAGCCTTTCACCGAAGAACTCGACTTCAACTTCTCGGCCGAGGAAGCCCCCGCCGGCTTCATGCTCCCATTCATGTCGGCCTTCACCTCGAGCGTCAACGGCCTCATCTCGGGCGACGCCAGGCTCTATGGCACCTTCAAGGACCTCGATCTCGAAGGCGACATATACGTGCGCGACCTAAGCATGAAACTCGACTTCACCAACACCGTCTATACAGTCAGCGACTCGGTGCACATAGCCCCGGGCGAAATCACATTTGACAACGTAACCCTCAACGACCGCTACGGCAACAGCGCGAAACTCTCGGGACGCGTGTCACACCAATATTTCCACGAGCCGAGTTTCACCTTCAACATCACCGACGCTTCCGACATGCTTGTCTATGACATCGGCGAGCACGACACCTCCGACCCATGGTATGGCCGCATCTACGGCAACGGCTCCGCCACCGTCACAGGCGTCCCGGGCAAAATAGACATAGGCGTGAAGATGCGCACCGCGCCCGGCTCGACATTCACCTTCGTGCTCAGTGACGCCGAGCACTCGGTGGAGTATGACTTCATCAAACTGCGCGACCGCGACCGCGCCAAAAAAGACTCCATCGCAGCCCTCGACCCCACACCGCTCATCGTGCGCCAGCTCCGCGACCGCATCAACCGTCAGGAACAGGGACCTCCCACAGCCTACGCCATGGAGTTTAACGTCGACATCACCCCCGAGGCCACCCTCAACCTCATCATGGACCCAATCGGAGGCGACAAAATCACCGCCCACGGCACCGGACATCTGCGCATGAACTATGCCTCTGACGGCGAGCTGGAGATGTTTGGCGAATACACTCTCAACCGCGGCACCTACAACTTCACCCTCCAGGACATCATCATCAAGGACTTCACTATCCTCGAAGGGAGCCGCATAACATTTCTCGGCGACCCCTATGCCGCACAGCTAAACATACGTGCGGCCTACTCGCTCAACGCCAACCTCAGCGACCTCGACGAGTCGTTTCTCGAAGACCGGGAGCTCACACGCACCAACGTCCGCGTCAACGCTATCATGATAGTGACAGGCGACATGCGCCAGCCCGACATAAAGTTTGACCTCGAGTTTCCGACACTCACAGCCGACACCTACCGCAAAGTCCGATCCATAATCTCGACCGACGAGATGATGTCGCGCCAGATCATCTATCTGCTCGCGCTCGACCGCTTCTACACACCCGAATACATGGCCACCACCCATGGCAACGAACTCGTGTCGGTAGCCTCCTCGACCCTCTCGTCGCGCCTCGGCTCGATGCTCGGACAGCTCAGCGACAAGTGGAGCATCGCTCCGGCCATACGAAGCGACCGCGGCGACTTCTCCGACGTGGAGGTCGACGTAGCCCTCTCGAGCCAGCTTCTCGACAACCGGCTGCTATTCAACGGCAACCTCGGCTATCGCGACAAGTCGCTCAACAACAACAGCTTCATCGGTGACTTCGACATACGCTATCTGCTCAACCGGGCCGGCACAATACAGCTCAAGGCCTACAACCGCTACAACGACCAGAACTATTATCTGAAGAGCGCGCTGACCACCCAGGGCATCGGCGTGGTGTTCAAGCGCGACTTTGACAACATATTCTCCTTTCTGCGTCCGCTGAGAAAGAAAAAAGAGCAGAAGAAAGACAACGACGAAGAGGATAACCCAGAGGACAAAACGCATGACAAGAACGTCACCGAGCCCGACGCCGCAACGATGCCGGCCATTCCCTCCGATACCATCCCCAAACCTCGCACCAACCGCTTTGAGGTAAAATGACGCCGCCTCACATGACGCCCGCGCTCCGTTGACCCGCAATGCGGCCCACACGCGAGTGTGCATAAACACAGTGATTAAATTACACTGCAAAATTAACACATCCCCCTACAGTGCGATAATGCCGCACAACCTCACAAAAAATAGAGATACAAAAGATTCAGAAAGACATAAGAGACATAAGTTTTTTTAATTTTAAGACAGAGGGTCAGTTTATATCCTTTTCCCTTCGTCTTCAACTTAAAACAAAAAACTTATGTCTCTTATGTCTTTCTGAATCTTTTGTATCTCCCGTTTAGAGCGGGTCTGTTCAATAATTATTGGTCAGGGTCGGGTTCATGTTGCGCACCTTGGTCGGGAACGGAAACACCCACAACGACGACTCTGGGGCTATGCTGTATGTGCCATATTGCTGAAGATCATGCGTAATGGTCTTTCGATACTTGGCCTCGGTGTTCCAACGCTTGCGGTCAAAGAAATTCTCAAACGTATTGACAAACTCTATGCTGCGGCACTTCTGATACAGCTCCATGGCCTGCTCCTCGGTGACATTCTCCAAGGCCGAATACATCTCGGGCGAATAGACGCGCTTGAGACGCACAGCGTCAAGTTTGGCAAGTCCCTCCGTGATATGGCCGGTGCGTATCAGACACTCAGCGGCCACATAATACATCGACTCGGCCCTAAGCCCCCACACATTATAGCGTATGTCGCCGCTCACAAACATCAGACACTCCGGAAAGACATACATGTTGTATATGTCAGACCATCCTTCCTGCGGATTATATATGCCGTCCTTGACAAAGTCGCCGTCATCAAAGAGCGCGACGGTCTCGGGCGTGAGCACCACCGAATACATGTCGCCGAGATTAGAGGATGTATCACAATGGATGAGCATATAATTGTTGTCGGACTCATATGACAGATTCCATTTGCCGTCGGCTATGACCGACGAGCGGTCCTCGATTCTGTCGTTGACACTCAGTGCCTTGTTGGCATAGACCAGAGCCTCGTCATAACGTTTCATCTGGAAGAGTATGCGGGTGCGCATATAGTGGCCGGCATAGAAGTTAAACATGGCCTCGAGCGAGAAGCCGTTCCATGTTATCTGCGGCGTGAGGGCCCCGCTGATTTTGGGTGTCGTGGAGCCTGAATACACACAGTCGTCGATGGTGAGCTCCGACGCTACATTGCCTGCATGCAGATTGCCGTCCTTGTCCTCCCAGCCGGTGTAGTAGGTGCCGTCTTTCTCGACCATGCCACGGTCGCGGATTGAGAAGAGCGAGTTGAGCGGATAACCTTCGTGAAGACTGAAACTCAGATTCTCGGTGCCCGACGATGGATTATGAAATATCTTCGTGACCTTGTTGGTGTTACATGCTATATTGAATCCGAGATTGATGCTCAGGTCATTGCGCGATTTTGCCTCAAGTATATGGCCGTTGAGCTGGAGCTCCACTCCGTGGTTGACCATATTGCCGGCATTGATTTTAAGTGTCTCGAATCCTGTGGTCATGTCAAGGTCTACATCGGTAAGGAGGTCCGAGCCCGACTTGTGGTAATAGTCAAGCGAGCCGCTAAGACGATAGGCCCAGAGCACAAAATCAAGGCCAAGATTCCATGTGGCGGTCTTCTCCCAGCGCAGCTGCTCGTTGGGCGGAGTCTGCACATGCTTGTTGACATAGTTGGACGTAATCGTAGCCACAAGATATGACGAGATTGACGAGTCGATATTGCCAGTAAGGCCATAACTGGCACGGAGCTTGAGGGCGTCGAGCCAGGTGTAGCCCTTCATGAACGCTTCGTTATGCGCGTTCCACGAGCCACCGACAGACCACAGCGGACGGCCGCGGAATTTCGGATCGGCTCCGAAAAGGTCACACTTGTCCACACGATAGCTGCCTGATAGCGAGTAACGGCGGTCATAGACATAGTTGCCTGTAAAATACACTGAATAGAATCGATGGAGAACTTCGGGAAACTTTGAGGCCGGAGTGAAGAGAAAACTGCCCTGATAGCCGGCATAATCCGAGCCGAGCACGCCTGTATAGGTATTGCCTATATAATTCCAGTCGGCACTGACGGTACTGTTGTTGAGAGTCTCGGGCGAGTAGCCATACACAAGATAATCCTCGCTCGACGTGTGGTTTTCACGAAATTCCATACCGGCGAGAGCGTCAATCTCATGAGGCCCGAAATCGCGGTTATAGCGAGTCTGGGCGCGGAATGTATAGTAAGCCGCCTGGCTTGAGGCCGACCTCTTGACACCCCCGTCGGGTATATGGTGGGTGGCTGCCTTGCCATAGACCTTGCGTTCTCCTATGTGCTCGGGGCCTATCTCGGGATTGTTCATGTCGGCGATGATGTCATCGATGCTCGTCCAGTCAAAATCGGGATTGGCCTCCCAGCCTATATGCTTGGACTCCACTGTGGTGGCGAAATTATAAAGCGTACGCATGTGATAGGAATCCGCGTCATACACTGTCTCAGTCTTGGAATATATGTCCTCATACTGAAACTGGATCTGTGCCGTCCAGCCGGGCAATATCCTAAAGAGCGCGTGGATATAGGAGCGGATATTTGTGTTGCGATAGCGTGAGAAGTTGTAATTCATCTCGTTGACGAGATTGAAGGTCGGGTCCTTGAGTTCGTTAAGAAGGTCATCAAACACGCTCTCACCCGGATATACTATACACTCCATGCCTGTGGGATTGCCCTGTGAGTCATAGGGCGATATGTAAGGCAGAAAAGAAGTGTTGGATAGGAAACGGTTGGCGTGGGTCTTGGAACGCGACGATATCATGTTGAGTCCCAGCGATATGTCGAGCCACTTCGCGGCCTTGATGTCGCCTTTGTATTTGAGGGTTATGGCGTCGGAGTGCTCCTTGCGCACACCCTTGTTGTCGCGCGAATAGTTGAGCACGATGCTCGAGTTGATTACCTTGCCCTGCATGCGTAGAGCGAGATTGTAATTCTGATTTATTTGGTTGCGGTCGTGCACGCGCTCAAACTCATCCATGTAATTATTGCCGCGATAGATGTCGAGTTGACGGTTCATGTCGGCATCCGACATCTCTCCGAGATGATTGGCGAGCAGCAGACGCGACACAGGCGACAGCATGCTCATCTTGCCTGTCCTGTAGCGTGATACAGCCGAGGCGAGATAGTCGGGATTGGGGTCGTTGAGCATGCCGTTGAAGTTTAGCAGCTCGAGCTCCACGGCCTCGGATCCGGTGGCATAGTGCATATTGGAGTAGTCATACTTCTCGCTGATGTTGAGGTCGGCGTTGAAGTCGACTGTCAGACGCTCCTTCTTGGCGGTCTTAAATCACGCCGGCCGACGCGCGCTCCATAGATGGCAGCGGCGGCCGCGTCCTTGAGCACCGTGATATTCTCCACGTCATAAGGATTGATCGACTCGAGGCCACCCTCGATGGGCAGACCGTCGACCACTATGAGCGGTGAGTTTTGGGCCGAGAACGAGCCCACACCGCGTATGACGATGTTCGACTCACCCTTTTCGGCTCCCACGAGGCCTGGCACCTTGCCCTCGAGGTTTGACACAAGATTGCCTGTGAATCGCTTGTCGAGCTCATCGGCCGAGATGGTCTGATAGGAACCCGTGGCCGCCTCGCGCTTCATAGTCTGATAGCCTGTCACCACGACCTCATCCATCATAGTGGTCTTGTGTTGCAGACGCACCTGCAGAAACTTGTAGTCTTTCGGCACTTCCACGCGTGCCGTCTCCATACCTATGTAAGAGATGACGAGCACGGTGTTTTTATTGTCGGAGAGTATCGAGAAGTTACCATCGGCATCGGTGGCCACCCCATTGGTTGTGCCATCGATCATGACGGTCGCGCCGGCCAACGGTTCGCCGTCGCTGTCAAGGACAGCTCCTATAATGTTTTTCCGCTCGATTCTGGCTACTTTATCCGCCACGTTTCCGGAGGTCTGGGCCACGGCATATGCCGGCAGCCCCGTGACCATCATCATGGCAAACAGATAGGCTAATTGTTTCGCTGTCATATTAAGAATTATGTGATAATGTGATGATTTTAAGATTGGTTATCTGGCCAGAAGGCTGTTAATCAGTTGCTTTATCGCCTCGTCGCTCTGCGGACGCGTGGCATCGATGTCGGCTATGGTCATGTCGGGATTGACCACTATGAAACGCGGTATGGCAGTGACCCCCATGGCTGTCATGAATTGCTGACCGCTCTCACCGTTAAACACATACTGCGGCCATTCGGGCGAATCCTGCTCGAGTTTCTTGCGCCATGCGTCAAAGTCTTCGTCACACGAGATGGGTCTCCGTCTATGTCGTAATAAGCTGTGACCAATACGAAGTCATTTGCAGCTATCGTGCCTGTGAGCAACGGGGCATCTTCCTTATGCGTGCATGACGCGAGCATAAACGGTAAAACTAAAAGAGCACTGATTGGTTTCATTTAAGGTTTTATATATAAATGGTGAATTTTGTTAAACATTAACACTCTGCACCCACAAAAATAATTAAATCTCAAATATAATTCCAATCAATGTTCTCAGAATACGTACATTTAACATCACGACACCTTTATACACAAAAAAGCGATTGAATATCAATACATTCAATCGCTTTAAGAAAACATTCTAAAACGTAAATTCTGACAAATCACAACTCCCTGTCATCGTCATCGTCCCCTATACGAGTCTGCTCCTTGCGGTAAGCGGCGGGAGTCATTCCGACGATATTACGGAAAGTGGTAAAAAATACCGAGGATGACGAGAAACCCACATCGGCGGCTATCGCCTTGAGCGGCATATCACACTCGAGATTGCTTATCATCTCTATCGCCGCTCGCACGCGATATTCGGCCAGCACTTGGGGAAACGATTTGCCGAAGGTGCGGTTGATGGCCTGAGAGAGATAGATGCGGTTGGTGTGAAGCTCCTCAGCTATACTCCTGATTGAGATGCCGGGGTCGGTGTAGGCCTTGCGTTCCGACATCAGTTCGTTAAACCTCACCATAAGGTCTTCGATTTTATCCTTGGCAATAACCGCCGTGCAACTCTTTCCGGCCTCGGCCGACTCGGCTCGGGCCGAATCAAGAGCCTGGCGCAAGAGACGCTCCCTCACCATAGCCTCCTTTTCACGCGCCACAATCATGCGTATCAGGCTCTCCTTGCGACGGTAAAGATGCCACAGTAGACATATGACGGCCAACATGGCCACGCCTATGGCGATGAGTATCATTATATATTTCTGACGTGTGTCAAGCTCCACTTCCTGACGCTCGAGCCTGGAGGTGTTGAGCAGCGACTCATTTTCAAGACGATAACGGTGGAGCTTAACCACCTGTTCGCTCAGCCACAGGCTGTCAACACCACGCTGATAATCCTGAAGGAAATTTAAAGCATTGCGGTAGTCGCCAAGTTTCTCATAACAGAATGCCGCTCCCGAGAAAGCCTCGAAACGATAGGCCTTATAGCCCGTAGCAGCTATTATTCTCAATGCCTCCCGATAGGTGTCTATGGCTCCGGCATAATTGTCCAAGGCTGTCAGAGCATGTCCCTTATAAAGCAACATCCTGATACCCGAAAGCGGGGATGTCTCTGAAAGACCGCCGTCAAGAGCCTTTTCAAACAGTGACTCCGCCCCTTTGTAATCACCTTTCGACATAAGATACCGACCCTCGACGAGCTCTATCTCACCCTCCGGAAGATAGCCGTGGGCAAGCTGTATGTCGCGGACTTTGCGAAGCAGTACAGGTATCTCGCCTTCATACTTGTAATTGTAACATGAGTAATGGGCCAATGCAAGCGCGCACCGCTGTATGATGCGCTTGTCACCGATGTTTCTCGATATGGTCAGGGCTTCCTCGACAAACCCGATACCCTAGAAGTCATGACGCCACAGATAAGCATCAGAGATATTGCACAGTATCTCGGCCGCCAACTGCTGCGAGCCCGATTCGCGGGCCGCCTTGAGGGCTGTGTTGAATGAGTCGAGCCCGAGCCCGAAATCTATGTCAAAATTGATATAGCAGAGTCCAAGCTCATTGGTAGCCTCGGCCAGCTCGGCAACCATCGAATGGTTTTGGGCTATCGTGATGGCCTTACGTAATTGGGCGACAGCCTCCGGACAATCGCCCCTACGGATATTGGCACGTCCCAGCAGCAACTTGGCGTGATAGCGGGCATTGATGCTGTCGGGATAGCTGCACCCTATGCTTTCGAGCCTGCGGGCCATGCCGATACATTCCTCGTAGTCATACAGGTCGAGATAAATCTGTCCGGCTCCGATGAGCACGCCTATGTTGTCGGGATTGTCTTTAAGCGTTGCGAGATATTGCGACATCCTTTTGACCGGGGGGTCGACATGAATGGTGCCCGTACCGACGAGCATCATCAGCAGGAGCGTAAACATGTGTGATATGTGGCGGAGGTTATTCATCAATTATTACAAAGGCGGCGGCACGGCCGGCAGTGATGCGCGACGAGTAGTGGGCATCGCTGTTGACCACAAGGGGCAATCCGGCCGATACCAGACGACGGATGACGTCGGGCGACGGGAACAGGCGCGGCTCATAGACGGACTCTTGGTCGGGGGTGGCTCCGACCGGTGCCGGATAGGCTTTGGTGTTGATTTCCACGATTATGTCGGTGGCACGCACGGCGTCGATCACATTGTCGATATGACGTCTGTACCACGGTTCGTTCTCTATGCCGGGAGAGAAGGATGAGGCATTGAAGCCGATTTTGTCAAAGTGTCCGAGTATGTCAAAGCCCCCTTTCTCAATCATTGCGAGGGTGCGGGCATAGAAGCTGTCGACCACATAGCGTATGTCGTTGTCAAAATGCTCGACCATCTTGGCGCGGAAATTCTGTGGACGTCCGTCGACATCGACCTCACGCTCCCCGTCAGGGGTGGACACGAAGTGCACCGAACTGAGACGGTAATCAAGCGGAATGGTGTCAAAATAGGGATTGGTCGCACCCCAGCGGTCGCCGAGATAGTCAATCTCCATGGAGAGATAGAGGTTGAGACGGCCTGCATAGAGCTCTTTGAGCCGTTGAAACTCGGCCACATAGTCGGGCACGGCAAGTGCCGACATGTTGCACGACGAGGGAAGCGGGATGGGCGAATGGGGCGTGAAGCCGTAATGCTTCATACCGCAGGCGAGGGCCTGCCCGGCCATGCGGGCCATAGACTCGCGCCCGTCGCAGAACTGGGTGTGGGAATGGAAGTTATAATCGCGTGTAGTGGATATTATTTCGTGTAAATTCATATATTATAAAAAAAGGTTCATACAGGCGTTTAGGGATTGGAGCGCGTCTTACGAGCCGCCTCCAATCCCTAAACCCGGACCTTTAAACTCCAAATAAACTTTAAACTTTATTTATTATTCAAAGGAGGATTGGCTATATTCTGGCGCATGTTGGTATCCGACTCGATGTTTTTCATCTTATAATAGTCCATGATACCGAGGTTGCCGTTGATGAAAGCCTGAGCCATGGCGCGTGGCAACTCGGCCTCGGCTTCGATTACCTTGGCACGGGCCTCCTGGGCCTTGGCGCGCATCTCCTGCTCGAGTGCGATAGCCATTGCGCGACGCTCCTCGGCCTTCGCCTGGGCAATATTTTTGTCAGCCTGGGCCTGGTCAATCTGAAGGGCGGCACCGATGTTTTTGCCTATGTCGATGTCGGCGATGTCGATGGAAAGTATCTCGAAGGCTGTGCCTGAGTCAAGACCCTTGCGGAGCACAAGTTTGGAGATATTGTCGGGATTTTCAAGCACCTGCTTGTGGCTCTCTGACGAACCGATTGACGACACGATGCCCTCTCCTACACGGGCCAGCACAGTGTCCTCGCCGGCACCGCCAACGAGCTGGCGTATGTTGGCGCGCACAGTGACGCGGGCTATGGCTATGAGCTGGATACCGTCCTTGGCCACAGCTGTGACGTGGGGTGTCTCGATGACCTTGGGATTGACCGACATCTGCACGGCCTGAAACACATCGCGGCCGGCGAGGTCGATGGCGGTGGCCATCTTGAAACCGAGGTCGATATTGGCCTTGGAAGCCGACACGAGCGCGTGGACCACCTTCTCGACATTACCTCCTGCCAGATAGTGGGCCTCGAGGTCGTCGCGGTTCACATCGTTGAGTCCGGCCTTGTGGGCCTCGATAAGCGCGCGCACAATAATTGATGCGGGCACCTTACGGATGCGCATCAGAAACAATTGCATGAGCGAGATGTGCACACCGCTCACCCGCGCCGAAATCCATAGAAAAAACGGCACGTAATAGAAAAACACGCAAAGGCATATTATCAATGCCGCCGCAAGTAGCACTACTGTTGTAATTACCATAATATTAAAAGGTTAATCAAAAAGAATCAACTTTAAACTCCATACTCACATCACCTCCGCACTCACCACCTGGTTGGAGAGGTCGAGCAGATTGCGGCGAGATGTCTCAAGCGACTTTTCGGCACCAAGTATCTCCTTGGCAAGCGACGTGTCACCGGCCGCATAGCGTCGGCGCATGTCCTCGAGAGTAGAGGCTGCCTTATCGGCATACTCACGCTCCTTCAGATAATTTTTCATAAGATTGCGAGCCATGGCCGAACGGAAATCGCTCAGTCGGTGCATGACCCTACCGTCGGGAAGAGCGAAATCAAACTCGCGCGAGGGACCTGTGCGACGCGACTCGGCCGCCTTCTCGATGCGCTTCTTCACCTCGGCATAGTCGGCACCCTCGGCCCACGTGTCGGCTATGGAGCTGACCTTGGCATAGCCTATCAGCCCGGGCGTATCGGAGGCATAATTGTTACGGAGCTCCTGCGGGATAAAAGTATAGACTGTCACCATGTCGGGGACACCATTGCGGTCGGTGACCCACCAGCCGACACCGTTTTGCTCGTCGATGGCATAGAGATAGTCGTTGTAAGGCGAATTGTATGGCATGCCTATATTGGAGGGCTGGAGAAATCCGTCCTCGTCGCGGCGTGAGATGAAGATGTCGAGATTGCCAAGCGACTCCTCACCGTCGGCGGCAAAATAGAGTGTGGTGCCGTCGGCCATCAGGAATGGATATGACACGACCGAGCCGTTGTCGGAGCCAAATATGCCTTTGTAGTCAAACAGGCGGCGCGGCGAGTCCCAACTGTCATCGGCAAGACGCGACGACTCATACATCGACGAACTGCCGTCGGCGTTGAGCCCGACCCATATCATGTCGTCGCCCGACTCGGTGAGATAGGCCGGCGAACCTATGTCATCAATAGCGAGACGGTCGAGGTCGTCGACCGTAACTATACGGCTCGTGACGTCACCGCTCTGCAGCGAACCTGCACTGCGGGCTATCTTGACAAACTCAAAAAATTCCTCGGCCGGGACATTGATGCTGTCGATAATCTGTATCTTCTCCACGCGGTCGAGCATCGAACGGCCCAGATCTATACGGGCCGAGAGATATTCGGCCCAGTCGACTGGCTCGGTGCCGATGCCGTAGGTGTAGTTGCGGTCTCTGTCGGCCTCGGCGTCGGTGCGCTTGTCGATATACTTGTCAATGTATGTGCGTGCGCCGTCAAAATCATAAAGATAATAGGAGGCCTCGGCTGCACCGAGGTTGCCGGCGTTGCCACCTTTCATATAATAGGATATCGACTCGGCATAGCGTCCGGCCCCCTTGAGTGCGTCGCCGGCGGCACGGTTGAGAGCCTGGTTGCGCGGGGCTTTTTTGGCGGCCTCGACGGCAGCAGTGACCTCGGCCGGGAGACTCTGCTGAGCAAAAAGTGTCCCTGCCGACAACATCAATGCCGGCAAGGACGCCAATAATATTCTACGGGTAGATAATATCATACGTTGTTTTATCCATTCAAGTCGCGGGCTGTATCATCCGAGACACAGACCCTGCATCAGACATTTCATGAAAGAGCCTCGTGCATGGCACCGGCGGCACGACGGCCGTCGCCCATGGCGAGAATCACAGTGGCCCCTCCGCGCACTATGTCGCCGCCAGCATAGAGGTCGGCGAGCGATGACTGCATGGTGGCGTCGTTGACCACGATGGTGCCTCGGCGCGACACTTCAAGCGCGCTGATGGCATGGGGGATGAGGGGGTTGGGTGACACACCGACACTCACTATCACGAGATCGACGGGTATCTCCTCTATGGCTCCGGGGATAGGCTGCGGCGAGCGGCGTCCCGACTCATCAGGCTCGCCAAGCTCCATCCGCTGCACCTTCATGGCACACACGCGGCCCTTGTCGTCGGCCAGATATTCGACGGGGTTGCAGAGGGTCATGAACTGTACGCCCTCTTCCTTAGCATGCTCCACCTCCTCAATGCGCGCGGGCATCTCGGCCTCGCTGCGACGATAGACTATCATCGCGGCCTCGGCCCCCTGACGACGCGCGGTGCGCACGGAGTCCATGGCGGTGTTGCCTCCTCCGATGACGGCCACGCGGCGGCCCTTGAGCACGGGGGTGTCCTCGCCGGGACGGCCGGCACCCATGAGGTTGATGCGGGTGAGATATTCGTTGCTCGACATGATTCCGATGTAGTTTTCTCCGGGTATGCCCATGAAGCGAGGAAGTCCGGCTCCCGAGGCAACAAAGATGCCTTTGTATCCGAGTGCGTGGAGGTCGTCATAGGAGAGAATCTTGCCTACGACGCAATCCTTGACAAACCTTACTCCGAGAGCGCGCAGACCGTCAATCTCAGCCTCGACCACGCTGTTGGGGAGTCGGAACTCGGGGATGCCATACTTAAGCACTCCGCCTATCTCGTGAAGAGCCTCGTAGACGGTAACGTCATAGCCGCGCTTGATCATATCGCCGGCAAAGGAGAGTCCGGCGGGGCCTGAGCCGACCACCGCTACCTTGATGCCGTTGGGGGCGGGACGCTCCACCGCGACGGGGTTGACGGCATGCTCCTCACGCTCGAAGTCGGCTGCGAAACGCTCGAGGTAACCGATGGCTACGGGTGACTTCTTCATCTTGTTGTATATACACTTTGACTCGCACTGCTTCTCCTGGGGGCACACACGGCCACATACGGCGGGAAGCGCGCTGGTCATCTTGAGCACCGAGGCAGCCTGAAGAAACTCGCCGCGCTCGATGTTTTTGACAAAGCCGGGGATGTTGATGGACACAGGACAACCCTGCATACACTGCGGGTCGGGGCAATCGAGACAACGCGAGGCCTCGAGCACAGCCTGCTCGGCCGAGAGGCCGCGGTTGACCTCTTCATTGCATGTGATACGATAGTCGGCCGGAAGCATGGGCATGGTCACACGGGGTGTGGCCGAACGCTCTTTGGCACTTTTCTCACTGCGAAGAGCCACACGCCAGGCTGCATCGCGATTCATATCCTGATTCATTTCTTCTGTGTGTCAAGGTTATAACTCTTCATTCTCATCATCATCTCGTCAAAGTCGACCTTATGGGCGTCAAACTCTGGACCGTCGATGCATACAAAGCGGGTCTTGCCGTCGACCGTCACGCGACAGGCTCCGCACATGCCGGTGCCGTCGACCATGATGGTGTTGAGCGAACACATGGTGGGCACCTCGTATTTCTTGGTAGTGAGGGCCACAAACTTCATCATCACGGCGGGTCCGATGGCCACGACGAGATCGACTTTCTCGCGCTGCATCACTTCCTCGACTCCGGCAGTCACAAGACCTTGGCGTCCGGCCGAGCCGTCGTCGGTCATGATGATTACCTCGTCGCTGTAACGTGCCACTTCGTCCTGAAGGATTATCAAGTCGGCGTTGCGGGCCGCAAGGATGGAAATGACGCGGTTGCCGGCCTTCTTCATCGCCTTGATGATGGGAAGCAGCGGTGCCATACCGACACCTCCACCGCAACATACCACTGTACCGTATTTCTCGATGTGCGTGGCCTGTCCGAGAGGGCCTACGACATCGGTGAGTTCGTCGCCCGGCTCGAGCGCGCAGATTTTGGCGGTCGAGACGCCTACTTCCTGCACTACAAGAGTGATAGTGCCGCGCTCAACGTCGGCATCGGCTATCGTGAGCGGTATGCGCTCTCCTCCGTCGCCTGTACGCACTATTACGAAATGGCCCGCACGACGTGCAAGCGCGATCATTGGAGCCTCGACCACGAGCTTGACCACGTGTTCCGAAAAGTGCTCCTTGGATAAAATCTTATTCATGGTGTAAAGATGAACGAATGTACGGTTAAGTGATGCGCAAAGATACAATAAGTTATCAAAATATCTACAAAATCGAGTCAAAAAAAGAGTTACCCGACACAACGTAGGGAGATACGGAAAGACATAAGCCTCAAAAGAGACAAAAGTTTTTATTTCAACGACAACACCATGTCGAATGAAATAAAAACTTTTGTCTCTTTTGAGACTTATGTCAATGTCTGTCCGGAAAAATCAGAATTCAGCCTTGCCCGGGGTGCGGGGGAATGGAATCACGTCACGGATATTGGTCATGCCGGTGACGAAGAGCACGAGACGCTCAAATCCGAGACCGAAGCCCGAGTGGGGCACAGTGCCGAAACGACGGGTGTCGAGATACCACCACATGTCCTTCATGGGGATATCGAGCTCCTCGATGCGGCTGAGCAGCTTGTCATAGTTTTCCTCGCGCTCCGAGCCGCCGATAATCTCGCCGATGTTGGGGAAGAGGACGTCCATGGCGCGGACAGTCTTGCCGTCCTCGTTCTGCTTCATGTAGAAGGCCTTGATTTCCTTGGGATAGTCGGTGAGAATAACAGGCTTCTTGAAGTGCTCCTCGACGAGATAACGCTCATGCTCACTCTGGAGGTCGGTGCCCCAGTGGACAGGGAACTCAAACTTACGTCCCGACTCCTCGAGTATCTTCACGCCCTCGGTGTAGGTAAGGCGTACAAAGTCGTTGTCGACCACAAAGCGCAGACGCTCCTCGAGCTCCTTGTCGAAGCGTTCGGAAAGGAAGCGGATGTCGTCGATGTTGTGCTCGAGAGCGTAGTTGATACAATATTTCACAAACTCCTCGGCGAGATCCATGTTGTCGGAGATGTCATAGAAAGCCATCTCGGGCTCAATCATCCAGAACTCGGAGAGGTGACGGGGAGTGTTGGAGTTTTCGGCACGGAATGTGGGGCCGAAAGTGTAGATCTGACCAAGCGCGGTGGCTCCGAGCTCGCCCTCGAGCTGCCCCGAAACGGTGAGAGCGGTGGCCTTGGCATAGAAGTCCTTGGAGTAATCGACCTTGCCCTCCTCGTCCTTGGGAAGATTGTTGAGGTCGAGTGTTGTCACCTGGAACATGGCTCCGGCTCCCTCGCAGTCACTGGCTGTGATGAGTGGGGTGTGGAAATAATAGAAGCCGCGCTCGTTGAAGAACTTATGGATAGCGAAAGCCAGTGAGCTACGTATGCGCAACACCGAGCCGAAAAAGTTGGTGCGGGGACGCAGATGTGCTATCTCGCGCAGAAATTCGAGCGAGTGACCTTTTTTCTGCAGAGGATATGTGGCGGGGTCGGCTGTGCCGTAAAGCTCGATTGTATCGGCCTGAATCTCGGAGGTCTGTCCCTTGCCCATCGACTCGACGAGCTTGCCGGTGACACGCACGCTCGAGCCGGTGGTCACGGGCTTGAGCTGCTCGTCGGTGAAGCGGGTCATGTCGAGCACGACCTGGATATTATTGACCGAGGAGCCATCATTGAGCTGTACGAACTGCACGTGTTTGTTGCCTCGGCGGGTGCGTACCCAGCCTTTGGCCTCGACCTCCGTACCCATGAGCGCGGGGGTCGAGAGAAGGTCCTTGACCGTGGTTTTCTTCATAATGATTGGATAAGTGTATGTGTTTTATTCAAACGAACCCATCTTGAGGTAGTTGACCTCGTCCTGGGTGAGATAACGCCAGCGACCGCGGGGGAGGTTCTTCTTGGTGAGACCTGCGAAGTAGACGCGGTCGAGTTTTGTCACATGATAGCCGAGGCTCTCAAAGATGCGGCGCACGATGCGGTTGCGTCCGGAGTGAATCTCGATGCCGGCCTGGTTGCGGTCTGTCTCGGTGGCATATGATATGGCGTCGGCGTGTATGGGGCCGTCCTCAAGCTCGATGCCGTCGGCTATACGCTGCATATCGTCCTCGGTGATGTCGTGGTCGGTCCATACGTGATAAATCTTTTTCTTTACAAACTTGGGGTGTGTGAGCTTGGAGGCAAGGTCGCCGTCGTTGGTGAGCAGGAGCACTCCGGTGGTGTTGCGGTCGAGACGTCCTACGGGATAGATGCGCTCCTCACACGCGCCCTTGACGAGATCCATGACGGTGAGACGTCCGTTGGGATCGTCGCTTGTGGTGACACAGTCTTTGGGCTTGTTGAGAAGTATGTAGCACTTCTTCTCGAGGGTCACCACCTTGCCGTCATACTCTACGACGTCGTTGTGGCTGACCTTGGTGCCAAGCTCGGTAACTACCTCTCCGTTGACCTTGATCAGACCCTTGAGGATGTATTCGTCGGCTTCGCGGCGCGAGCAGAGTCCGGCGTTGGCCATGAACTTGTTGAGACGAAGCTGTTCGTTGGGATCGGGCAGCGGTGTCTCGTACTCGATGCGCTTGGGACGCGGGGTGAAGCTGCGTCCTCCCTGGGGCATGCCATACTGGTTCTGACGGGGACCTTTGTTCTGATAGCCGCCCTGACGATTGTTCTGGTAACCGCCCTGCTGACGGGGCTGGTAACCACCCTGCTGACGGGGCTGGTAGCCGCCCTGCTGACGGGGCTGATAACCACCCTGCTGACGGAGCTGATAGCCGCCCTGCTGACGGGGCTGATAACCGCCCTGCTGACGGGGCTGATAACCACCCTGCTGACGGGGCTGATAGCCGCCCTGCTGACGGGGCTGGTAACCGCCCTGCTGACGGTTGTAATTGTTGCGGGGCTGATAACCGCCCTGACGGTTATAGTTGTTGCGGGGCTGATAGCCGGTGGAGGGAGCTGTGTTTTCACCCTGCTCTGAGTCGGTCACCGCGCTGTCGGAGGTATGGCCTTCGGTCTGGGGCACATGGGGACGGGGCTGGTAGCCACCCTGCTGACGGGGCTGATAGCCGCCTTGGTTGCCGTAGCGGTTGTTCTGATAGCCGCCCTGATTGCCATAGCGGTTGTTCTGATAGCCGCCTTGGCGGTTATAGTTGTTGCGGGGCTGATAAGGCCTCTGCTGGCGGTCGCCATATGATTGGGAGCTGTAGGTGTTCTGTGACTGTCCCTCGGAGTTGCTTTCAGCCGAAGATGCATAATCGTTTGATGAGTTGTCGCGTACGCCACCGTCATGCGAATCTACGGTGTAAGGGCGCGCACCGATGCGGGGTCTTTTACCTTTCTTTTCGTTGCTGTCCATAATAGTTCTTTAGAATTGGATGTGAAGTGATTCTTTTTTACCGGCCTCGCGGCTGGTCGGGAATTGTTGTTACTGAATAATGTAATTTTTGAAAATTTGGGTGAATGTTATAATTTTTTATATTGTAGAAACGATTTACTTCTTATTATTGTTGAATTGTCAATGTCATTATGCCAATCTTTGGCGCAAAGTTAATAATTTGTGCGAGATAACACAATATTACTATGTGAGCATACAAGGTCGGTTTTCTAAAATAATGTTAAAACAGAGCTCTATATTTTAAACTTATCCCGATTCATGGTGTCTTTATAATAAACCGACCGCCTAACGGCAAAACGGAACGAACGAACAAACAGATAAAAAACAGACAACAATACGAACAAAAGAACGAACACAATGAAAAAGAAAATTTTAAGCATTACACTTGTACTCGCCGGACTCATGGGCTCATCAGCTATGGCCCAGTCACCCTCGGCTCCCCAGCAGGCCACTCAGACTGTAGCCACCCCCAATGCCAAGAAGATGGCCAATCCGTTTGAGGGACTGAATCTCTCGGAGAAGCAGCAGGCAGAACTGAAGGCTCTGCGCGAGGGATGCAAGGCCGAACGTCAAAAGATAGCCGAGAAAGAACGCGCAGAAAAGAAGGAGATGAAGGAACAGCGCAAAAAGGATGCCAAAGAGTATCTCGCAAAGGTCAAGGAGATACTTACTCCCCAACAGTATGTGCAGTTTCTTGAGAATGCCTATCTTAATCAGGGCGGTCGCCCGTTTGGCTCACCCCGCAGCGGCAAACAGGGAATGCGCCAGGCAAGAAACGGCAAGCAGGCAGGTCAGCGCGCCCAGCGCACCAATGCTTCGCATCCCTCTACTCAGAACGCCGCCATGTAACGGCAGGAGCGCAAGAGAATAAGATAAATAAGATTATTGTGTAAAAATAGCCATTACAAAGTATTCGGGTCATTCGCTGCAAAGGCAAATGACCCGAATGTTTTTGTTATGCGTTATGTCTCAATCGTGAGACTTTGACATATAGTATTAACGCTGTACGCGGCCGTTGGCGTTACCGCCGGCAAGCGACATTACTTCGTCAACCGACACAAGGTTGAAGTCGCCGGGGATAGTATGCTTGAGAGCGGATGCTGCTACGGCAAACTCGAGAGCTTCGCCCTGGTTGGGCATGGTGAGCAGACCGTGGATCACACCGCCGGAGAAAGAGTCGCCGCCACCTACGCGGTCGATGATGGGGTTGATGTCGTAACGCTTTGACTCGTAGAACTCCTCGCCGTTGTAGATCATAGCCTTCCAGCCATTGTGAGTGGCTGAGAACGACTCGCGGAGTGTAGAGATGACATACTTGAAGCCAAACTCCTTGGCCATGGCCTTGAAGATGCCCTTGTAGCCTTCGGCGTTGGTCTCGCCACCCTCAACGTCAGCGTCGGGCTTGAAACCGAGGCAGAGCTCGGCGTCCTCTTCGTTGCCGATGCATACATCGACATACTGCATGAGGGGACGCATGATCGACTGAGCCTTCTCCTTGGTCCATAGCTTCTTGCGGAAGTTAAGGTCGACCGATACAGTCACGCCGTGACGCTTTGCAGCCTCGCAGGCGAGACGGGTCAGCTCGGCAGCCTTGTCAGAGATGGCGGGGGTGATGCCGCTCCAGTGGAACCAGTCGGCACCCTCCATGATGGCGTCGAAGTCGAAATCTTCGGGATCGGCCTCGGAGATAGCCGAGTTGGCGCGGTCATAGATAACCTTGGAGGGGCGCATAGATGCGCCGGTCTCGCAATAGTAGATGCCCACACGGTCACCGCCGCGGGCTATATGATCGGTGTGCACGCCGTAACGACGCAGAGCGTTGACGGCAGCCTGACCGATCTCGTGCTTGGGGAGCTTGGACACGAAATAAGCATCGTGGCCATAGTTGGCGCAGCTTACGGCTACGTTGGCCTCGCCGCCACCCCAGATGACATCAAAATTGTCGACCTGCACGAAACGATAGTTTCCTGCGGGGGAAAGGCGAAGCATGATTTCGCCCAGTGTAACTACTTTACTCATGGTTTTGAATTTAATATATTAATAGATTTGTGGTTGAAACTCTGATTGAGATTGCGAGGCGAGAGAAAGTGCCGGAGTCAGCCTTCGCGTCCGGCATCGTCGGCGTCAAGACCCTCCATGAGTTTCTTGGCATCGACATAACGGGCTATGCCCTCGGCGACCCGCTTGGCATCCTGCATGGCATGGACCACCGTGGCGGGACGGTTGGTGACATCGCCGCCGGCAAAGACACCGCGGCGCGTGGTCATACCATAGGGCACTTCGCGCGTGAGGACGTAGCCTTTGGCATCGACATCAATGCCTTCAGTGGTCGAAACGATGCGCGAGGCCGGGGCACTGCCCACTGCCATTATCACGCGGTCGACGGGCATAACTACCGATGTATCGCCGGTCTTGACGGTGATGTTACGGAGACGGTCATTGTCACCGCCCTCGATGTGCGTCACTGATGACTGCCACATGAACTTCACTCCCTCGGCCACAGCGTCGTCATACTCGGCACGCAACGCGCTCATGTCGTTGACGGTGCGATGATAGATGACTGTTACCTCGGAAGAACCCATGCGCAGAGCGGTACGGGCGGCATCGATGGCTGTATTGCCGCAGCCTATGACGGCTACTCTATCGCCGTCGCCGACAATTACTTCGCGACGGTCGATACATCCCGACTGATAGAGGCTCACGCGACGCAGAAACCATATGGCCTGGCGCACTCCGGGGTGGTCTATGCCCTCGATGGGGAGCTTTTTGGGGCGACCGGTGCCGGTGCCCATGAAGATGGCATCGAAACCTTTGGCAAACAGGTCGTCGATGGTGTAATCGCGTCCGATGGTGGTCTGGAGATGAAATTTCACACCGAGATTTTCGATTTTCTTAATCTCGCGGCGCACCACTTCCTTGGGCAGACGATATTCGGGTATGCCGAACATCAGCACACCACCGGGCTCAGGCTCCATCTCGAAAATCTCCACGCTGTAACCTTTGCGCGAGAGATCGCCGGCAATAGTCAGACCGGCAGGGCCGCTGCCTATGACGGCTACTGAGCCGCGGGTCTTTTCGGGAATGGCTTCGTGGGTGAGACATGCCTTGCTGTCAAAGTCGGCTACGAAACGCTCGAGTTTGCCGATGTTGATGTGCTTGCCGGCCTTGCGGAGCACACACGCGCCCTCGCACTGACGCTCATGACCACACACGCGGCCACACACGGCGGGGAGGTTGCTGCGCGCGTTGATGATAGCCATCGAGTTGCCAAAGTTACCTTTGGCAAGCTCGGCTATCCACTCGGGGATGTCGTTGCTGATGGGACATCCTTTCTTGCAGGATGGCACTTTGCAGTGAAGGCATCTTTGGGCCTCACGCACGGCCTCGGCAAGCGTATAGTTTTCGGAGACTTCCTTAAACTCGTTCATTTACAGACTATTTCATTTCAAGATAGGTCACCTTATCCATGTCGCCATAGTTAAGGTTTTCGCCACCCATGCCCCATATGAACATGTAGTTGGATGTACCGGCGGCGGCATGTATCGACCACTCGGGCGAGATGATGGCCTGCTCATTGTGGAGCCATACGATGCGGTTTTCCTTGGGCTCACCCATGAAGTGACACACGGCGTTGCCTTCGGGGACGTTGAAATAGAAATAGGCCTCGACGCGACGGTCGTGAGTGTGGGCGGGCATGGTATTCCATACGCTGCCGGGCTTGAGTTCGGTCAGACCCATCTGGAGCTGGCACGGACCCTCTTCGAGCACATTGTTGACAATGAGCTGGTTGATGACGCGGTCGTTGCTCTCCTCCATCTTGCCTGCGGCGAAACTATTGGCCTTGATAGAGCCTTTGCGTCCGTCGATGGTGATGAGCTGGGTCTTGTAGGCCTTGTGGGCTGTAGTGGAGTTGAGATAGAATTTGGCGGGATTGGAAGCGTCCTTGCTGCGGAAGGTCACTTTCTTGTTGCCGCGGCCTACATAGAGAGCGTCCTTGAAGTGGAGCTCGTAGTCCTTGCCGTCAACATTGACAATGCCGTCGCCACCTATATTAATTACACCGAGCTCGCGACGCTCAAGGAAGTATTCGGCCTTGAGGGGGTCGATGGTCTCAAGTTCCACGACTTTGGTCACGGGCACCACGCCGCCGTAGATTAGACGGTCATACATGGTGTAGGTGAGGTTGATCTTGTCCTGCTCCATGACTTTGGGCATCATGAAGCGTTCGCGGAGCTGGGTCGTGTCGTAATGCTTAACGTCGTCGGGATGACAGGCGCGGAGCACTGTATAGTCGGTCTGAGCCATAGCTGAGATTGAGGCTAATGCGAGTGATACGGTTAGATATATTTTTTTCATATTGAGATAAAGAGGTTTTGACGTTGTTTTTTATTCCATGGTCTGGAGCGTATCGGCATCCTTTGCGACCATAGCTTTCTGGTTGCGGAGGATATTAACGCGGTTCCATATCATAAGCGCGAGTGTCACGAGCACGAGTATGCCGGCTCCAATCCATTTAAGGCTGATGGAGCACTGATAGATTACCCATGCAAGGGGGCTTGAGGCGAAGTCGAGGCTGCCGCCGTCAAAGTTTGCGGGGATGGCCACTGCTGCGTCGCCCGTCACTGCATACACGTCCTTGGCCGCAAGGGTGAAGGCGGGCGCGAGGTTGGTGACGAGATAGAGTCCGACGGTGAGCACTACGAGTCCGATGATGAATGTCTTGACCACACTGCCCTTGGTGTAGGGAAGCACAAGTGGGAAGACGTAGAACATGCCGGCCAGCGATGCCAGAGGCAGGAACTGGTTGCCGGGGAGCACTACGGCAAGGATGAGGGTCACGGGGATGAGGAGTATCGACACCACGAGCGTGGTGGGGTGACCGATGACGAGGGCGGGTGTCATGCCGATGTTAAGGCCGTCGGCTCCCTTGAATTTGCGTGCAATGAGCGAGCGTGTGGCTTCGCTTATGGGGCGTAGTCCTTCGATGAAGAGTACGGTCACGCGGGGGATGAGTTCCATGACGGCTCCCATCTTGATGCCAAGACCGAGGATGTATGGTATCTTGTCGACAATCTCGGTCCAGCTTTTGCAGGTGAGGCATCCAATGGCTACGCCTACCACTACTCCGAGGAAAAGCGGCTCACCGAGGAGACCGAATTTCTTTTTCAAGCCTTCGGCATCGACTTCAATCTTGTTCATGCCGGGGATGGCGTCAAGACCCTTGTTGATGGCCCAGGCGAAGGGTACGAAGCCGGCGCAGAATGGCTGCGGGATGGATATACCGTCCATGTCTTTGTAGAATCCCTGAAATTTCTTGGCTGTCACATCAGCTATAATCAATGTGAGGATGTAGCAGATGATGGCCCCGAAGAATCCCCAGGCAAGCGATTCGCTGGCGAAGTAGATAACGGCTCCGATAAATGCGAAGTGCCAGTAGTTCCAGAGGTCGATATTGACGGTGCGTGTGGTCTTGGTAAGCAACATGAGTATGTTGACTCCGAGACACACAGGGATGATGAAGGCTCCGACCGCAGTGTTGTAGGCTACCGATGCGGCTGCTGGCCATCCCATGTCGAAGACTTTGAGCTGGAGGTCATAGATGTTGACCACTGTGTCAAGTGCCGGACCGAGAGCTGAGGTAAGCAGAGCGGTAACGATGGAGAGTCCCACGAATCCGACTCCGACTTTGAGTCCCGACTTGAGCGCATCGCCAAACTTGATGCCTATACACAATCCTAAAATCGTGAATATCACAGGCATCATCACCGCAGCACCAAGGCCGATTATGTATGCAAAAATTTGTTCCAAATTTTTAGAGTTAAAAAAGGTGAAAGTTTAAAGTTTATGTAGTGATGGTTTAGGATTTATCGCCAAATAATTAGAGTTTTTTATCGGGCACGCATGTGTTTTCAGACTATTTGCTTACATTTGCGAAAACACATTATGCTATCAATATGGATTTTAGTTTTGAACGATTGACCGTATGGCAGAAATCACTACTGCTTGTAAAGAAAATTTATGCCATAACCAATAATTTTACCGACAGGGAGAAATTCGGACTCACCGACCAGATGCGCAGGGCGGCAGTGTCGATATCCTCCAATTTAGCTGAAGGCTCAGGCCGCATATCCACCAAAGAAAGGTGCACATCTGCGAGATTTCCTATGGCTCGCTGATGGAAGTCATGTGTCAGCTTATATTGTCAAAAGACCTCGTGCTGATTTCCGACGAGACCATCAGCGAGACACGACCTATGATTGAAGACATCGGCAATATGCTGAGTGCCTATCGTCGCGCACTGTTCAAATCCATACAATTATACACAATAAATGTATCTCTAAACTTTAAACTTTAAGCCCTAAACTCCCTAAGTATGCTCCGCCTACTTAGGTTGCTTTCCGATATAGGCGAGAATGCCGCCGTCGACGTAGAGCACGTGGCCGTTGACGAAGTCAGAGGCGTCGGAGGCAAGGAAAACGGCGGGCCCCATAAGATCCTCGGGGGTGCCCCAGCGGGCTGCGGGGGTCTTGGAGATGATGAACTGGTCAAAGGGATGACGGCTGCCGTCGGGCTGAAGCTCGCGCAGAGGTGCGGTCTGCTCGGTGGCTATGTAGCCGGGGCCGATGCCGTTGCACTGGATGTTGTATTCGCCAAACTCGGAGCAGATGTTGCGTGTGAGCATCTTCAGGCCACCCTTTGCGGCTGCATACGCGCTCACAGTCTCGCGGCCGAGCTCGCTCATCATGGAGCAGACGTTGATGATTTTGCCGTGACCTTTCTTAATCATGCCGGGGATCACTGCCTTGGCGCAGATGTAGGGGGCGATAAGGTCTACGTCAACCACACGACGGAAGTCCTCGACATCCATCTCGGTCATGGGTATGCGCTTGATTATGCCGGCATTATTGACAAGAATATCGATTGTGCCTACCGTAGCCTCGATGTCGGCCACCATGGCCTTGACAGCTTGCTCGTCGGTAACGTCACAGAGATAGCCTTTTGCTTCTATGCCGAGCTCCTTATATGCTTTGAGTCCGCGGTCTACAGTCTCCTGACGCGAGCAGTTGAATACGATTTTTGCACCGGCTTCGGCGTATGCCTGAGCTATGGCAAGGCCTATTCCATAGGCTCCTCCTGTGACGAGGGCCACTTTGCCCTCCAATGAAAAATTCACCATTTGTTAATAGTATTAGTCAATTGTTTTTTTGATATTATCTTAAGGCATATACGTATTAGCTCACAAAGTTACTCAATTTTACACGAAAATATGAACATATAACCCTATATTTTTTCTTTTTTTAGTAAAACGTTTGTACATTTGCGACATCATACCCGAATCATATCAACTTATGACACTGCATACTCAAAATGTCACTCCCCAGGATGTAGAGAACGACCGCCGCATACTCGAACTCCTGGCTCAGACGTTTCCCAACATAAGCGCGGCAAGCACCGAAATCATCAATCTCGAGGCGATACTCAATCTGCCCAAGGGTACCGAGCATTTCGTGGCCGACCTGCACGGCGAGCATGAGGCGTTTCTGCATATACTCAAGAACGCTTCGGGCAACATCAAGCGCAAGGTCACCGACATATTTGGGACAACGATGCTGGACAGCGAGATACGCCAGTTGTGCGCGCTCATCTATTATCCCGAAGAGAAGCTCCAGAGCATCAAGGCCGTACAGTCGGACCTCGAGGGTTTTTACAACATCACGCTCCACAAGCTGGTGACCGTGTGTCGGAGCGTGTCGTCGAAATATACCCGCTCGAAGGTGAGAAAGGCTCTGCCGCGCGAGTATTCCTATATAATAGAGGAGCTGCTCCATGAGTCGGGCGGCGAATATGACAAGCAGGCCTATTTCAACCGCATCGTGGAGACCATCATCTCGACTGGTCAGGCCGAGCCGTTCATCATATCCATTTGCAACGTCATACAGAAACTCAGCATCGACCAACTGCACATACTCGGCGACGTGTATGACCGCGGACCGGGCGCGCACATAATCATGGACACACTGTGTCGATACGGCAACTGGGACATACAGTGGGGCAATCACGACATTGTGTGGATGGGTGCGGCCGCCGGCAATGACGCGTGCATAGCCAATGTGCTGAGGCTGTCGCTGCGCTATGGCAATCTGGCCACGCTCGAGGACGGATATGGCATTAATCTTATGCCGCTGGCCACGTTTGCGATGGAGACTTATGACGATGACCCGTGCACTGAATTTGAGACCCGTTCGACCGACGAGAGTAATGTGCATACACCCAAGACGCTCAAGCTGCTGGCCAAGATGCACAAGGCAATATCAATCATACAGTTCAAACTCGAGGGCGCGCTTATAGAAAGCCACCCGGAGTGGAACATGGACCATCGACGTCTGCTCCACCGCATCGATCGCGAGAAGAGCACGGTAAGAATCGACGGGACCACTTATGAGATGTGTGACACTCTGCTGCCCACCGTCGACCCGGCCGACCCCTATAGCCTGACTCCCGAGGAACTGCACCTGGTGCATAAGCTCCACCACTCGTTTACGGTGAGCACAAGTCTGAGGCGACACATGGACGCCTTGCTGTCGCATGGCTGCATGTATGGTCTATGCAACAATAATCTGCTCTTTCACGCATCCATGCCGCTCAATGAGGACGGGTCGCTCAAGGAGGTCGAAGTCAACGGTGCGAAATATAAAGGCAAGGCTCTGATGACCGCCATAGGGATGCTGCTACGTTCGGCCTTCAACGAGGACACTCCGGCCGCCGAGCGTGAGTATGCCCGCGACTTCTACTGGTACATGTGGTGTGGCCCCGACTCGCCGCTCTATGACAAGGAGCGCATGACCACCTTCGAGCGTTATTTCATCAAGGACTCCGAGTCGCACAAGGAGGGCAAAGGCTGGTATTACAAGCTGCGCGAGAACGAGCAGGTGTGTGACATGATACTCGATGAGTTTGGTGCTGAAGGCTCCGACCGCCATATCATCAACGGCCACGTGCCCGTGCGCACCGGCAAAGGCGAGAGCCCGATACGCGCCGGCGGCCGCTTGATGGTCATCGACGGAGGCTTTGCCAAGGCTTATCACAAGACTACCGGCATAGCTGGCTACACGCTGATATATCACAGCAGCAACTTCGAGCTGGTGGAGCATGAGCCATTCACTTCGGTCGAAGAGGCCGTGAACAACGGCACCGACATCGTGCGCACCACTAAGATGGTCGAGCAGACCGCCAGACGCAAGTGTGTGCGCGACACCGACAAGGGTCTTGTGCTGCAAAGCCAGATTGACGAGCTGTCGGAGCTGCTCTATGCATTTCGCCACGGCATGATCAAAGAGATGCCCATGCGCCGATAATAACATCACTCCACCCTACCATTCATAACCTAACGTGACTCCGAAACTGTTGAGAGTCACATTGCCGCCCGGACTCCAGTAATAGTCATCATCAGCAGTAAGCAACTGATAAGTCAGGCCTATATTGAAGGCCTGGCTGCTGTTGCGCGCATTAACGGGAATACGCACACCGACCGTGGGCTTGCAATAAAATCTGGTGCTGTTGGTGACATAGGCGTCGTGAAGGCGCAGATATGGCGTGCCGATGAGCCATGCGGCTCCGATCTTGAGATCTATAAAGGCCGAGACAGATGACTGATCGCCGATGTTGAAGCGGAAGTTGCTGAACACGGGTATCATCGCCTTGGTCTTGGTGCCTTCATAGCCTCCGTAGTCGGAATAGCCACAGGCTGCGGAGCGCGGAGAATCGGAGTCGGCTCCCTGGGCTGTGACAACATCCACTCCAAGACCGACGCCCATGAAAAACCATGAAGAATATCTGAATCCCTGAGTTGTCGACACGCCTACAAAGTTGGCGCGGTCGGTGCCCACGCCGGCCAGTCCGCTCAGCTCTACATGTCCCTTATAGTTGAAACTTCCCGAGAGTGCCGGCGACAAGAGCCCCGGCAACTGACTTGCTATCTGATAATACTGGGCACACGCCGGAACGGCACACCCCAGAGCCGTCAAAGTGAGGACAGAGAGTAAGAAACGTTTCATGAGCAATCGTTTATATTGAAATATATAACGTCCGGACAGAGCGAGAGGTTGCATTCATGACACAAAAAATGCGTCCCCCGTCGCGACGATATTGTCGGACTCAAGGGGACGCATGCAAGCTGTAAATAAAAGAGGGGGTGAATATGTCAATCAGATGGCTCTGATGTACACATTTTTTCGATTAGTACTTGCGACGCTTCTGCTCATACACGAGTGTGAGCGAAGGAAGGTCACACACCTCGGCCGGACCGAAGTACTGGATGGGGCCGGGATAGGTGTAGCATGTGCCTACTTTCCATGCCTCGCGCTCCTTGGCAAACTTGAGGAATGGCGCACCGTCAAGCTCTACGAGAGCCTTGCGGATAACGGGCTTCATGTGGCCGTGACGACGCTCCATGTTCATCATCATGGTGATGGGTATACCGCCAGCCAGCCAGTTGACGGGAGCGAAAGTGAGGTTGCGGAGACTTGACATGTAGCCTGTCACACCCGATGCGATAAGGCAAGCGGCGGTGTAGCCGAGACCGTAGCAATAGTTGGCGTCAAAGTTGGAGGGATCGGCGCAACGTCCTTCGTAGCCGAAAAAGTGGTGCATGGTGGCATACTTGCCATTGTATTCACCCTGTGCGGCAAGAGCCTCAAGACGCTTGCCTACCATCTCGGAGAGGAGTTTCTCGGTCTCGATGAGCGACACTTGCACATTGCCGTGGGGGTCGCGGTCAAGGGTGAGCTGACGGGCCACGCCTGCGGGGAGCGACTCGTAAGTGGCGGCACACTCGGGCGAGAGGTTAGCGATGACCCATGCGCGCTGCTCCTCGGCGGCAACGGCAGCAAACTCCTCGGCCTTAGCGGCAAGGAGGTCGTTAAGCTCGGCAATGAGCTTCTTGACTGCGGGGATAAACTCAATGAGGCCCTCGGGGATGAGCACCACACCATAGTTCAAGCCGTTGTTGGCACGCACTACAACGGCGTCGGCTATCTCGTTGACCACCTGGTCGAGAGTCATATTCTTGGCCTCTACCTCCTCAGAGATTATGCAGACGTTGGGCTGACACTGGAGAGCACACTCGAGAGCTATATGAGATGCCGAGCGACCCATCAGTTTGATGAAGTGCCAATATTTCTTTGACGAGTTGCAGTCACGCTGTATGTTGCCGATCACTTCGGAATAGACCTTGGTGGCGGTGTCAAAGCCGAAAGAAGTCTCGATTACATTATTCTTGAGGTCACCGTCGATGGTCTTGGGCACACCAATCACCTGCACGCCAGCACCGATAGCTTTATAATACTCGGCAAGAATAGCGGCATTGGTGTTAGAGTCGTCGCCGCCGATGATGACGAGGGCGGTGATGTCGAGCTCGCGCAGGATTTCAAGACCTTTGTCAAACTGCTCTTTGGTCTCGAGCTTGGTGCGGCCTGAACCGATGATGTCAAAGCCGCCGGTGTTGCGATACTCATCAATGATGTCGGAGGTGAGCTCCTTGTAATTGTGGTCGACGAGTCCGCCTGGCCCCATGAGGAAACCGTAGAGCTTGCTGTGCTTGTTGATAGCCTTGATGCCGTCAAACAGACCGCTGATCACGTTGTGACCGCCAGGAGCCTGTCCGCCCGAAAGAATCACACCTACATTGACGGGCTTGTCGGATGTGGTGGCCGCAGTCTTCTCAAACACGAGTTCGGGAAGACCGTAGGTGTTGGGAAACAGTTTCTTAATCTCTTCCTGATCGCCGGCTGACCGGGTGGGCTCGCCCTCCTTAACCTTCACTCCACCGGTAAGGACAATGGGGAGCTGAGGACGATAGGCCGCGCGGGCTATCTGCAACGCACTTTTCTTCATTATCTTAGATATTGATGTAAATTGTATATTTTTGCTTGAAAAATCACCTGCAAAAATAACAAAAAGAAATCAATAATTCAAAAAAGCTATAATATATTTTTTTATCACCCATTTCATCCACACAAAGCAGTGCGATACACTATGTATTACAGGAGTCTCATTTGGTTAAAATATGAAAAATATTGTAAAATACACCATTTTCATCTAACCACAAATCATTCCTGATATTCAACAACATACCCAACGATATCCGAATCATGATTTTAACACATGTTGCTCGACAGGCTCAGCCAAATAAATATTTATTAAAGCACACTCGGATACAATGTGTGCATTTATATGTGAAAATATGTAAAATATTGTATATAAAATCGCAAAATAAGCTATTTTATTAACATTTTGCACACGAAGTGCTAAAAGGAGTTACCAAGCGTAAAGAATCTTTTCAATTAACATAATGGAGGGATTGTCAATCAATTGCGATTTGGCCGCCACGACAAAAAAGCGTAACTTTGCAATGCATTCTTCGGAAAAGGCGAATGAATGTACAAACCAAATTTTAATAATCATCAACATGCAAGCCCCTTCGGGCAGCAACCAATCCATGACACGATACACCAGATACATACTCGCAATAATAACAACCATAGCATGCACAGCGATGGCCGGCGCAGAACCTTCGGTAAACGGTTACCCTCTTCCGGCCAACCACTTCAAAAGTGTAGTGGACACATCGGAAGCTCTCGTAAGACACGCCTATGAAAGTGCGCGCGAAAACTCACCCTTCGCAACCTTTGAAGGCGAGACAGCCGCTTCGGATGATTCGACCGAACTCATCGACAAGATGAAAGACTTCGCAGCCACTTTTCTCGGCACACGTTACCGCCTCGGTGCGGCAGGCCCCAAACAGTTTGACTGCTCGGGATTTGTTGGATATGTGTACCGCAACTTCGGATTCAATCTTCACCGTGACTCACGCAGTCAGTATCTCCAGGGCGAACGCGTAGAGAAAGACCAGCTCAAGCCCGGCGATCTCCTCTTCTTTTCAAGTCGCTCGAGCGGCAAAGGCCGCGTAGGCCACGTGGCCATGGTAGTCGATGTCAATGAAGACGGCTCGTGCCGCTTCATCCACGCCTCTTCCTCCAGGAAAGGCGTAGTCTACCAGAATTTCCCAGACAACGGCTACTACTCACGCCACTACATCGGAGCCAAACGTATCATCGGTTCCATCTAATCCCACCGACAACAGACATTAATAAAAACATAGAGAGAGTTTTGTAAGATGCTGTGCCAAGCCAGGTACAGCATCTTTTTTTATATATACCTTGAATTAAAGAGACAAAAGGGGATACAAAAGTTTCAGAAGGACAAAAGAAACATAAGTTTTTTTGTGAGCAAACCGAAATTACAGTGCATCGTAGATTAATGCCCGCCCCAGTTCTACCACGCATCTGACAGGACGTCGGTTATTGGGAGTGGATTCTGTATAACTGCCGCGCCAGATAATCGTGAATATTGCAAAAATTCCGAAAACAGATTGTAGCCTATTGTGGCACAAAAACTGATTAAAATATAAAAAAATAGAGCATCGGGCCTTGATGGCTTGATGCTCTATTTTTATTTCGGAAACGGGGCTCAGATATGTTGTGATTCGGTCTGAGCGGTGTGTTACAGTTTGTATACTTCCGAGCCGGCGAGGAGGAAACAACCTGTGCCATAATCGTCAAAGTCGGGCTTGGAGTCATAGGCTACGGGCTGGCCGTCCTTAGGCTCTTTGCCGGTGCCTTGGACATAACCAAGATAACCGTTAGGGTGTACGGCTTCCTTGGCCATGGCGTTCCACGCCTTGGTTATCACAGGCATGTATTTGTCATGGTCAAGAATGCCATTGCGCACGCCATATGCCATGCCGTAGACGAAGAGAGCGGTGCCTGTCACTTCCTTGCCGCCGAAATTGGAGGGGTCGTGGAGCGATACGTTCCAGAAGCCGTCCTCACGCTGACATTTCACAAGCGCGGCACACATGTCCTGAAGGTCTTTCTCATACTCTTTGCGGTGGGGGTCATCGGCAGGAATCTCGTCGAGCACTCTCACGAGAGCGGCCACTACCCAGCCGTTGCCGCGCGACCAGTAGCAGTCTTTGCCGTTGGGCTCCTTGTAGGGGGGCACAAAGTCGGCGTCGCGCCACCACAGGCCATCTTTCTTGTTGTAAAGACCGCCGGCGAGGGTGTTGCGGGTCCAGGAATACATCTCGTAGGCTTTCTCAGCATATCGGGGGTCGCCAGTAGTGGCCGAGAGTTTGGCGAGGATAGGCATGCCCATCTGTATGGCGTCAATCCATGTCCAGTCGTCAACCTGAGGAGTGTTGACGAGCATGTTCATTGTCGCCTTGGTCTTGGTGAGCATTTCGGGACGCGGGGTGAGACGATAGAGGTCGATGTAGACTTGTGCGGCGCAATAATTGTCGGCATTGCGGGTGGTGGAGTCATCACGACGCATGCCCCACTTGAAGCCGTCGGCCCACGAGTAGGCATAATCGTAATATCTGTTGTCGGGATATATGGAATGCAGGGCCATCAGTCCCTCGAAATATACCGCACGGGTCCAGATGTTGGCTTCATAGACCTTTTTACGCGAGTAATAGGGAATGCCAAGCAGTGGGTCGGGGTGTTTTTTCAGATAATGGTCATTGACTTTGACAAGGGTGTTGAGAATCTCGGCACGCGGCTGGAGCTCCTCGGCCATCACGGGCATCGCGGTCAAAAAGGCCACCGCAGCGATTAAACATTTGGATAGAATCTTTTTCATATGTATCGATTTTATTATTTGCTGTAATACAATGGTATCAGTCTCACGCTCGAGTTGAGTCCGGAGGGCACTGTGTCCCAGTCGCCGAAACTGAACGACTTGGCGTTGGTGACGCTGGCGATATTGGCATCCTTGAACACCCGCCACACCACGCCTCTGCGCTCATAGTCGGCTATGCGGTTGGCCTGAAGATTGGTCACGTCGACCACTATCTCATTTTTGCCGGGACGAAGCAGATGGCCGACCTCAATCTGCATCGGCACACTCCACACACATCCGGCCTCGCGGCCGTTGACTCTCACCCGCGCGCTTTCTCTCACATCGCCGAGGTCGAGCATCCAGCCGTCGGCCGAGAAAGTGTCGGGCAATTCGACAGTCACGCTGTAACGTCCTGTGCCGGCATTTATGGTGGCGCGGTCATCGGGAAGACGGGTCCAGTCGACAAGCGTGTCGGTGGCAAAAGTCTCCTCTATTGGCGGGTCGCTCTTGGGAAAACTGATGCTCCAGCCCGAGGCTATCTCCACCGGCTCACCACGACGCTCAACATAACGCCATGATTCGGCTTTGACGGGGGTCGGGAAAGTCTTCAGGAGCAACGACTGTCCGGCCTCCATCTGCAGGCGCACGTCGGTATATCCCTTCCCGGCGGCAGGACGACTCTCGGCCACACCGCGACGACCGGTCACGGGGTCGAATATCATGACATGGGGGGCATCGGTGGCTATTCTCACCCAGCCGTCTATGACGGTGTCGCGCAACACGGAGAGGAAATAATTATGACCTCCACACTCGTTGGTGCGCCGGAGCATGGATATACCTTGCTTTCTCAACGGTTCGGGATTAGCGGAAAGCGAAGCTGCGGCTGAAGCCACATCGGACGTGAATATTACTTTGACACCGTCGGCGGCCATCTGTCTGAGACGCACCTCTGTCTCGGCGGGCATATGCTCCACCTCGGGCACTATCACGGCCCGGTAGCTGTTGCCTCCGCGCGAGAGCAGCCGGCCGTCGGGGGTGACTGCAAGCGAATCGACAAGACGGTCGGAGAGATAGTCCACATCATATCCGGCGGCCATTATGTCGGCCACCCATTGCTTGACGTCGGGCATCACGCGGTCCATCTTGTGAATGTCAAACATCAGATAGTGTCCGCCACCGCGCCTGGTGATAATCTCCTCGTAAGGGAAATAGAGCAGCACATCGTTGTCGGGCCTGCCGGCACTCATGAAGGCCTGAATGCGCGAGATGTAGGCAAACAGTCCGGAGGCGTCCTCCCACAGCGATGCAGTGGGCGACATGTTGATGGCGGCATAGAAAAGCCGACCGGGGAACGGGGCATCCTTGGGCGAATAGGCCGCTCCGTGAAAGTACACGTGGTTGACACCCGAGCAGAGCATCTGGTCAATCTCGGGCTTGCAGCGGGCGAGCGATGTGCGGAAATGCTCGGTGAGCCAGGTCAGGGTCTCGGCCGACGTAAGCGGCTTACCGGCCAGATGTGCAGCCGAGGAGGCAAATTTCAGCACCGAGGGGGCCGCGTCGCTGGGACGTGTAGGTCCGGAGTCATGGAGGCCGGGTATGTCAAAGGCTGTTTGGCCGAACGATTCGCACTCGGGGATGTCGACCATGGCATAGAGGTCTATGATATTGGCCGGCGAGCCGTGAGACTGATTGCGTATACGCGCACCGTGAGAGTGAGCCCAGTCAGTCCACACGCGGGTGAAATTCTCCTCGAGTATGCGCGCGAGGGTCATACGGTAGTCGTGCAACAGTTTGGCTCTGCGGGGGCTCTCGCCGTTGTCACCGAGCAAGTCGGCTATGCACAGCTCGAGTCGGTAGCCGTGTTCTTTATTGAACTCCTCAAGCAGTCCGTCGCTCCAGTCTGAGCCGTAGACCTCGTATGAATCGTTGAAAAAAGTGTTGGGCATCATCCACTCACGGCCGGCAAAAGCCCGGTCGAAACGGTCGAGATAATGCTTGACGGCCACGCTGTCGTAATGATTGACCACGAGCCCCACTCCACCCGGAGCGGCACGCTTCACTTTCTGATAAGTGCGACCCGAGAAGATGGCATAGACTGTCCAGTCGGCACCCTTGGGGGCTTTCCACTTGAGAGTGCCTTTCTTGACTTTGCCCGAAATATCGAGCGAACGCGAGGCCGAGACAGCCACCACACGCTGGAGTGTCGCGTCGGGCTGCTTGTCGGGACAGTCGAGTGTCACCTCGAGCGTAGTGCCCGGAGCCACACTCCACTTACGGGTAACAAGCTTGCGCGCACTGTGTTCGGGAGTGACTTCGGGACCTCCGAAGGGCCAGCCTGTGCCATTGTTCATGTCGACCTGCAGGCCCAGGCGCGCAGCCTCGCTCACAGTGTGGCCGAGCATGTCCATCCAGCGGTCTGACAGGTAGGGTATATCGTTGGCCTCGTTGTTCTTTACCCCGTAGATAGGAGTAATCTCGACTCCGCCAAGGCCTTGCCTGGCAAACTCCTCGAGATTATATGTGATGCCGGTCGAGTCGACCGCGCTGCCATGCCACCACCATCTCACAAACGGGCGGTTCTCGACCGTCTCGGGATACCAGTCCACAAGGGGAGAGGTGGCCGACAACTGGCTCGCACCGAGCAGAGCGGCAGCATATATCAAATGTCTAAGTTTCATTCCTGAAAAAATTTTCGTTTACGGTCTTTGCAGACTCACGCTCATGATTCCAGCCACGACGTCGTGAGAGATTGTCTCAAACTCCAGTCGGTCAAGGGTCTTGGCAGGATCCACGGGGATGTCGAGCAGAATGCCGGCACCACCGGGGATATTGCGGTCATAGGGTCCCTTGAGGTGGAGTTTCTCTCCGAGATTGCGCGACACTTCGCCTGAGCGCAGATGCACACGATAGGGAAGCGAGGCTCCGGCCGGCTGAGCGAAAGCATAGCGGTCGGTGTAGAAATCCTGCTCTATCGGAGCCCAGTTAACGGGATTGACCAGCGGCACCGTGTCGGACGAGCCGTCGGCATAACGCACCGTGAGACGGGCGTTCTCCATGCCCCACTGCATATGGTTGGTGCTTCCGGCCATGAGCATGTAGAGATGAGAGGCGTTTCCGTTCAACGGGATTACCGCAGAGGTCGGATAGTTGTCCCAAAGAGTTGTAAAGAGCACATTGTGTCCTTCGGCCGGCATGGCAAACGGGATGTCGAGCAGATTGACACGGCCATTGCCCTGCTGCGAGAGCTGACGCAGATTGTAGTCGTCGACCACAGCGGTGAGCTTGGGGTGACACCATTCGCCGATGCCCTGCACGGGTATCTGAAGAGTGGTCACTTCAGGACGGGGCGAAAGATATTCGTTGCCGAAGATGTCGGACACGGAGGCATTGTAAAGAGAGGTAAGATCGAGGGGCTCGCATTTGGCAGGCTCGACAGCCTCAAAGTCGCCGGTGCGGGCTATGGCCTGTGATATGGCTGAATTGTCGGCCGAGGCCAAGCCGTTGTCGGCCGGTTGCCACCATCGCAGCAATCCCGATGCCATCTCAGTGAAACACACCGGACCTTCGCGGCGCACTGCACCGGTAGGCACGGCCGTACGCGAGGCTGAACGATGTATTCTGACACTCTTCTTATCGCCGCCGACAGGCAGTGTGACGGTGACACGCGGCTCACCAATAGAATTTTCGGTCACTTCCCACCGGGCCGGATTACCGTTGACAGTGACACCGCTCAGTCCGAGAGCCGGGACAGTAAGAGTCACCTTGGCATCGGCGTAATTGCGCGGCTCTATAATATATGTGTCCACATCACCTTCGCGACTGAAGCTGTAGGCCACGTCGGCCATGGCAAACGAAGCATGGGCCCAAGAGGATGGGAATCCGGGACGTATGCTCAGGCTGCGCTGTCGGGCAAGCATGTCGGGCGACAGTCCATACAGACCTTCGGTTACAGCTCGGCTCCATACACCTATAGGGTCGGCAAAATCGCGGTAACACTCGCCGCGGGCCGCATCGTAGGAGCTTATCTGGCCGAAGTTGAGAGGCGAGGCTCCGGTGTACATATTGTCAATCACCACACCCTTCATCAGCCGGTAGGCATCGTCGGGACGACCAGCCTGCCAATAGGCAAGAGCGGTGTGCATGACTTCGGCTATCGCCACATTATTTATACTCCAGGAGTAAGGTTTCCAGTTGGTGGTCGATATTGTGTAGAGCGAGTCACTGCCGTTGACAGGCAGGCGGGGAATTTCGCGGTCGACATAGCGTGTGGCCGCGTAACGCTTAAATTCATCACCCACACGCGAGTCGATGGCATGATAGACAGTCCACACCGCAGGATAGGGATGCAGACGCTCATGGCCGCCAAGGTCGCGGTATTCGGCCCAGCAACCCTTGTCGGACATCCACAGGGTCGAATCGATGGCAGCATATATGGCAGCAGCCTCAGCCTCATAAGGGGCAGCATCCTCGCCTATGGCACGCGCCACGCGAGCAGCCATGAGATTGGCAAAATAGTTGTAAGCCGATGAGTGGGTCACCGCACCTCCGCTATAATAGAGTGCGTCACTGGCCCATATGCAGCAATAGGCGTCATACAGGTGGTCGCCGTCAGGGTCGAAATTGAGTTTTTCCCAAGATAGATGACGCTTGAGCACGGGGAAGAGTCGGCGCATGGACACAGTGTCGCCTGTGTGCATGAAGTGGCGCAGCATCGCATCGGCATACACCATGTTCATGTCATAGTGAGACATCTCGGTCTTTTTGCCGGGACGACGGCATATGTAGCCGTTGCTGTACATGGGTGTGCCCCACTTCTTCTCGGCACGGGCCATGTTTTGGCTCTTGTCCTGACGGGGATGTGTGAACGAAGCCGGGATGTCGGTAATCTGATTGTCGGCATATGTGTCGAAATGGGTCAGCGCGCGGTCGTGCCATCCCAGAGCATCGCCACAATAGGCTCCGCGCCATCCGAGATGGGGTGTGCGCCAGCCTATCGAGCCGTGAAGCCACGCATTGCCGCTCCAGATGCCGTCGGCTGCCACGGCAAGCGCGCCACCTACGGGATTGAGCCATGGGTCGGGAGTGGAAATCTCAAGCGATGATGCCAGCTCGGCACGCTCACGCTCGGCTCGGGCCATGAGGAGGTCAAGCGACTCGTCGGAGTGCTTGTCGGAGGGGAAGTAGGCCACGATGCAACTCTTGCCGGGGCGGAGTGTAATCTCACCTTTATATATATTGTCTGACGTAATCACACTCTTGGAGGCGGGTATGACGAGACACACGGTCTTGCGCTCTTTTTTGCCGTATTCGACCGACAGTCGGTCACCTTTGATTGAAAGGATATTGCCGTCGCAATATTCCGGCTTCAGGTCGAAGCAGTCGGGAGCATCCACTCCGAGATCGCCCTCGCGATAGAACTTTCTACCGCTGACACCGCCAAAGGTCACAGGCACATCGACGGTACGGCCGGTGGTGTTGGTGATGCGCCACAACGCAGCGTCTGTCGAGCGGAGCACCTGAGCCTCAATCTCCACCCCACCCTGCGTGTAATCCATGCGACCGGGGGTATAGACGGCCCGACAATCACCCTCGGGAAGAGAGAACTCGAGGTGGCCCCCCATAGTGGGAAGATATATTCCAAACACTGGAGTGTCGCTACACTCCATTCTGAAACCGCTGTGCGCTCCATACAGGGCACGGTTGTAACGGGCCGAACCGTTGACACACACAGCCGACCGGCCTTCAGGCTCATAATGGATGGCTGCCCCGGTCTGCATCGTCATGCAGCCCAGCACAGCAGCCAGACATAAGATTCTTAACATTATTTGCTGCCTTATGATATTTTTTACTGATATTGTCGTGACTTATGCATAATTACGGCATAGGCTTGATGCCTTCCCAGCGCACATCCCATGTGCCGTCCTTGGGGAAACCGGGGTTCTTGACCTTGCATCCGTCCCAGCCGGCTGTCATGAGGGCGATGGTGGTCAGCAGACCACCGTTGCCGGGAAGATAGCAGCGCAGACGGTTGTCCTGGAAGTTGTGGCCATTGGGCAGATAGGTGTTGGTGCGCTTGTCCATGAGCAGGGCGTTGACCGCCTTCTCGGGCTCGCCGAGTCGGGTGGCACACATAGCCGTGGTCGGATAGTCCCAACCCCAGGTCTTGTCCCAGTTCCAATTGTCATAAATCCAGTCGAAGGTAGAGTTCATGGTATCAAATTCGAGCAGATGAGACTCGGGCAGGATACCGAGTGCGCCGAGCACAGCCATGTGGTCGGAGGTGAAACGGATGTCCTCATAAGTCTGCGGAGCAGTCTCGGCGGCAAGATAGAGCGAGTCTTTGGCTGCAAGACGAGAGAGCGATGCGGCTATCTCGTCCCACTTCTGATTGCGGGGCAGACCACGACGCTCGCGCCATTTGTTGGCTGTGAGCAGGCCAAAATGCCAGTAGGACAATTCAAAAGGCGGATTGACGGTCTCGGCCGCACGCAGAGTCTCCTGCGCGGGAATCACACCCTTGAGAGTATAACGGTTGTTGTCCGCATCATATGTTGCAAACGATTCCATGAAACGGGCGGTCTCCTCTACCTGTCCGGCATACTTCTCTATGACACCGGCCCCGGGATTGGCGCGGTGAAGGAGTTCGGCAAGATATATGAGGTGAGGCTGCTGCCATATGAGGAAAGAGCCAACCTTGGAGGGAGCCTCGATGCCCGAGGGATCGGTCATCTTCATCCAGCGTACACCTTCGAAGCCCTGACGGCGAGCTATCTCGCGGGCGATAGGCATGACGGTCTCATACCAGGGGAGAGTGCGGGCCAGAAGATTTTCATGACCGTAGAGCGCGAACTGGGCCTGATGCCACCATATCATCTCGAGATGGAATTTTCCAAACCAGGAGTTGTAAGTCAGACCTGTCTCCTGGGGAGGGGTCGAACCGGCACACTGTGTGGCAAGAAGATATTGTGACAACACGACTCTGCGCTCCAGCTCAGCGGCACGGGGATCGGTGCATTTGCTGAAATCGACCACTCCGCCCGAACGCCAGAAATAATCCCAATAACGAGTGGATTCCTTTCTCACATCGGCGGCAACAGTCACACCGGCTGCCGACTCGGCTGGAGTAAACTCGGCAGTGAAGCTCCAGGTATCAGAAGAGGGACGAAGCACCCACTCGTTGCGGCCTTTGACCTCAGGAGTGACATTACCGGTCCATGATACATTTATATAATAGGAAGTGTCGTCGAGAGTGTGACGCAGAAGCGCGCTGTTGGAGCCGGAACGCACCACCTCGGTGATGTGCAGCGAGTCGCGGGTCCAGTCACAGGCATCATCGGCATGCGCGCCTGTCGGATAAGGCATACGGAACACCACCGGGAGATGAGCGGCAGATGTAATCTCAGCCGAAATCATGTCGCGGTCGGGATGACAGGCAGTCATGACCTTTACGGGACGACTGTCGACCTTGAAGTCGGAGGTAACTGTGCCCGACCACATGTCGAGAGTCTGATCAATATTGGAAATCTGCGATTTCTTCACTCCGTCAAAACCAATGATGCCCAGATGCAGACGATGAGGATTGACACGATACCAGTCAGAAGCACTCTTGCCGCGCTCAGGCTCCTTGAGCTGAGTCGAATACAGCTCAGGGTGGCCATGGCCGAAGTCATATGATTTCAAAGTCTCCTCATGACGCAAATTGTCGGGATTGGGGAAAGAATGCCATCCCCACTGGCTCTGAGTGCCGAGGGGTACACCATTGCGATATAGTTCGGGAAAAGTCTGGAGGCCTGTCACATCGACCGTATAAGCAAACTCGCCGTTGCCGACTGTAAGCGATGCAAGAGTATCGACAGTCACCACGTGAGGGTTGTTACGCTTCACAAGGGCCTCACGGTTGATTGTGTCGGAAAAAGCACTGATTGAAGAGCACAAGATTATGGCTCCAAGAATCATTGAAGTTTTTTGCATGTGTTATTTCTGATTTAAGGAATATTTGTGCAAAATTACAAAAAATATCGCATATTACGGTCATATCGGACAATATAAATAAAAAACAGGGCATCTCTCTCGAGCGACCCTGTCTGTAGAATTTTCCTATGTACCTTATAATTTAACCTATCATCTTCTATATATTCCTATGAAATAGAAAGAAATCTAACTGATTAAAATTTTACACGCCTCAAAATTAACCAAAAATGCAATATATCGTCAGATATAAATGTAATTTACAATATATATCTTAGTTAAACCATATGTATTATGCTTATTTTAAGCATAATACACAACAGCATTACTAATATAAATCAAAGTAAAAATATAAATATACAAATCAACTTTATTTCAAATAACGCATACTAAATGTTATATAGATTTGTGTATTTACTACAATAACCATCGGTAGCAGAGACCATTATTCGTGTCAATCAGAAATCGGGATGCATTATTGATCAATCCCGCCTGACATACACGTCCGCAGGACTCCTCATGTCGCACCATTTTAGATGGTATGCTATATATAATGACAAAAAAAGAGCTACCATCATCTCGAGGGCGGCTCCTGACAGAATCTAACGTTGTGAAAATTCTTAAACCTAACGAAAAACTAATCTATTACCTTATCGTTGTCTTTCTTACCTTAAAATCACCTATCAGATAGCGATACAATCTCTAAATCTATCTAAAAATGGTGTATGAATATTATCTCTTGTTCTTTATTTATAACGCAAAGTTAAGGGGTTATTTCGGCCGAAACAACCCCTTGCAATTCGCATCAAATAAAATCTAAGGATTTATAAAAGCTTATCATATGATATATAATAAGTTACAAACAAACGTAGCATAACAAAATATAAATACTTATCAAAACCATACACAATGTCATAGACTTATACAGCACCTATTTTACGTGCATCTTCCTCAAAAGTGGTGCGATTGATGGCACGGGTACGGAGCTTGTTGCGATAGGTGTAGATAGTGTTGGTCGATATGCCGAGGAAGCGCGCTATTATGGAGGCGTCCTCGATGCCGAGGCGGCTGAGTGCAAGCACTCGCAACTCGGTGGTCAGCACCTTGGGCGAAGGGGTGACTATCTGCTTGTCGGGCTGGAGTAGTTTGTTGACATCGGCTATATAATCGGGAAAAATATGAAGCAGCGCATCGTCAAAGACATCGTAGAACTTGTGACGCTGTTCCTCGATAATCCTGCCCGACTTGATGTAGGCAAGCAGTTCTTCGGTCTGGCCGGCAGTAATCTTACGTTTACTCATGCGGTTGTAATCCTCCAGACTCTCGATATAGCTCGAACAAAGGTTCATAAACTCGGCTATATATGTATCCTTGGCCAGATTGGCGCGTGCCAGACGCGACTCCACCCTGCGCAGATGTTTCACCTCGCGACGCTTGTTGGCTATCATCTTGGCCACGACAAGCAGGAGCACGACAAGCACCACGACGAGCCCCACAAGCAATGACACCCGCTGGTGTTTCTCCCGGTTCTGGGCGTTGGACACATCCATGAAAGCCTCGTTAAGACGAGTGAGATTAAACTTCATATCGGCCTTTACGGCATTTTCCAACGACACGGTGAGATAGTTATAGGCACGTGTGGTGTCACCGAGACGGTAAAGCAGCTCACCAAGACGCAAGAGTGCCACTTCATCAAGATTAGCCAGCTTTGTGTCATACATGGCACCCATAGCATAGTTGCGTATAGCTTCCTCATTGTTTCCGCCCAACATATGACATTCACCCAAAAGGGTATGAGAGACTTCCTTCATGCTCTCGTCGGCCGAAGGATTGTCGATGACCTTGCAGAGACTTATTATCATATCTGCATAGCGTCGGTCGGCAAATTTGCCCAACGCATCACAGAAATGATAGGTCGCAACTTCGGGAGAGAGATATGAAAGTTCCTTTTCGACACTTTCCTTACCACGTTTTATATAATAGTTGAGTTTGTTGTCCTCTTCCATATATAATGCACCCATGGTGTAACACACTACAAGCGACACGTAATGAAACCGCTGTTCGAGTCCGGGCCGGATACCATTGTCCTCTATGTGCTTCAGACCTGAAAGACAATAAAGTAACTGACCACGCTTGAAGTAGGTGAGCGAAAGCTCAATGATGAATTTCTGAGCATAGCACGAATCGCCCAGCTCGCGGCTCAGATCAAGCCCCAACTCCAACACGCTGACAGCCGTATCGGCCGACAATCCTGACCACAGACGTCCGCACTCATAATAAAGCGGTAGTTTATCGCTGTCGTCGGCCGACATGTCGATGAGCGACTTTACGGAATCGGCCTTTGCTTTGCGGAGATTGTAGTAGTATTCACGATTTTCGACTATGTCATCAAGTTTTGACAGTAAAGCGCGGCTATCCAAGTCTTTATCGGCAGCCGAAACAGTGTGCCCCATCGCGCATACAAACACCAGGGCAAACAGAGAGAAAGCGGTTTTCATGTGAGGAAGAGATTGACGTGTAAATGGTTTGAGAGAGATGAAGGACAGGTTACTAAAAAAATGATGCATTTTGAGATTACTGACTTACGTTAAGCTAAACTTTTTTAATGTACTATTTTTTCGCTCTGTTCGGCAAATTTAGCAATAAAAAACGGTCTCCGAAAATATTTTGGAAACCGTTTTATGTTAAATTAAATTAACCTATCGGGTCACTACAGCCCGACAGTTTAACAGTTTATTCGTCAGCTATTACTGCATGACCTGACGAGCCGGCTGAATAGCGTGGGGCATACTGGCTCTGCACAGAGGCTATACCGGAAGTATATGAACCGGCATTATTGACCCACACGTCATATGAGAGCACATATGTACCCTTGGGCAGACGGTCGATAAATATACGTGTCGACGAGTCGCGGTTCTCGCGATAGAAACGCAAGCCCTCGGCATATATCGGAGCCGGGAGCTGGTCGACAGGCTCCAGACATGCGGGACGGTCGTCAATAATGGCCACATAGTCCATATCGGCATCGACTTTGAGAGTGAGGCGGACTGTGACACGCTCGCCTACTTTCATGGAGTCGGGTATAGATTTCTCGATTGACATTTCTGGGCAGGAGTAGGCCCTGAAATCGTTCATATCGCTCTCATAACGGCAATACACGGCACCCCAGGCGGGTGAGTCAGACGACTTGCGGACAGTCAACTCTTTGCCTGAGACGTCCTTGGCAGAAAGCGAAACCTCAAGCTCACCTGTCAGACGCTCATAGCTCTCAGGACGTATGCGTTTACCACCAATCTTCAACTCAGTCCCTTTGGCTTCAGCGATCCAGCGGCCGGATGTGGCGAGCACAGCCGCCACCACATCGGTAGCCGTGAAGGAGGAACCCCAGTTCTGCGCCCCCTTCTGAATGATGAGCCACTGCCGCAGCAGGTCGATGTCGGCACAACCAGGCTCAATCATATGGAATGTCTCAAGGATGAGTGCCGTGATGCCGAGTTTATCCATAGGCCCGTACCAGACGTTATCAAGCGAAGGGAAATACATGCCCTTGCCGGGACTTGTGACTCCAAACTGGCGTATGGACTCAAGGATACGTCCGGCCACAGCGCGATAATTGTGACGATAGAGCACTTGCGCATCAACAGCCTTGACCGCGAGAGAAGCAGACTTCCATCCGGAAAGAATCTTCTGCGTGACTGCGTTGACTATCCGGCTGTCGGGTGCGCCGTATGAGGCATTGGCAAACATATCGTGAAGATATACATAGGACGTATAGTCACTGTCGGGATATTTGCGGAAATCTTTCAGTGTCATCCTCGTGTCGTGCTCAAGTGCGCTTTGAAGCATGTTTTTAAGCGCACCGTTATCGGGCATAAATCCGAGCTGCACGAGACGACCCATGTGGACGAGCACTCTGCGTGTGGCCCATTCGGAATAGTCGGGATAGCCGGCACACCAGCTCCATCCACCCTCCTTGCATGAGAGCCGCGAGAGCAGAGCGATGTTGTCTCTGATAGTCTTGTCGATGGTCTTGCGGTCAAAGAGCAGTGACAGACGCGTCATGCGCTCGGTGTCGTTGCGGGCATCAAGCATCCACGGAGTGGCATTGAGCAGCACAGTCTTCAACTCATCGTTGCGCTCAAGCATGGAGGTGAGCATCCCGGAAGAGCCGTCTCCCCCACTCCACTCTTTCAGGGCCTCGGCTATAGCCGGATTGTCGCGCAACAGGCCCGCGGCCACAGCAGCCGAGAATATGGCTCGAGAAGCGTCAGGAGCCGTAGACGACTCGTTCTGAAGCAATCCCGGAAGAGCCGTGACCACATACCACACGGGGTTTTCACAGAATTGAAGTGTGACATGGCCGTCGGAAGGCATCGAAGGCATCGAGGCCTTATATTCGCTCTGCGAGGGGTCGAGATAGAACGGTATGGTCTCGATGACCGGTGTCACTGACTGAAGCACTGGGATAAGAGCCTGCTCGCCGTCGGCAAACGCTGATGTGGACGACTTGACACGATAACCCACCATAGTCATGCCCGACGGCACTGTCAGGGTGGTCTCCACGACCGCACTGCCTTGCGGAGCGATGGTGTCGGGACGATGGAGCGTCAGGATGGTGCTGCCGTCGGTGGGGTTGAATATCTCGACATCTGTCATCACATGCTGCACTTCGGCGGTGGCGTTCATGACCGAAGCCCTGATCACAGCGACATCGCCCGTGCGCAGGAAGCGGGGAAGATTAGGCTGCACCATAATATCCTTGGAGGCCACGACATCGCGTGAGAAATTGGCCGAGAGGAGTGAGTCGGTAAACGCGAGCGCGCGGAATCCCCAGGTGGTGTTGGCATCGGGCAGGGTAAATTTCAGTTCGAGACGTCCTTCGCTGTCTGTGACAAGCGAGGGGCGGAAGAATGCGAGCGGCACATTTGAATCACGATATGTAAAGGCAGGAGCATTCTCACGGGCGGCACCTCCTTCGGAATCCGCCTCCGGCATCGCCTCAGCAGCAGCCTCTTCCACGGTAATCACCTCCTTGTGCTCACGTACCGCTCCAGTGAGCACTGCGGCATCGCCCATGTCGGCAACCATATCACTTTCGGCCATAGCGACAGCCCCCATAGCTCTTGACATCTTCATATTGCGTAGCCCCCAGCCTCCGTTGAGATAGGAGGACAGCGGACGGCCGTATGTATCAAACGACGGGACTACCAACGAGGGACATCTCAGAGTACGACCCGAACCGACAGGGATACTCATATAGAAATTGCTGCTACCGGCAATGTCAGACATGTTGCATCTGAGTCCGGGCTGATAACCTTTGGCGAAATACAGATTCCAGTCAGAGCGGACTATGGCGTCGAGCGCGGTGTTGTACATATCGGCTATTACGGCAGCCTCGCGACCATCGCCCCGTGTGTCGACTATACGGAATGTCCAGATTTCGTCGCTTCCTGGGACAGTGCGGTCGCGGAACGACTCGGCCACAATCTTCAGCCCCAGACCGCCGTCGGCCCGGCTCACCGCTATGTCGCGGCTCTCCGTGCGGTAACCGCCCGTAGCCATGACTGTAAGCGTGGCATTGTCAATACCTTCGGGCAGACTCACGTCGAGACGGTTGAAACCCTTGCGGGCCTCAACCCACCGGCGACTCACAACACTGTCGAGCGTCCACACCGTTGCAAGCACATGAGTGTCACAGCCGGCGGCATAGAGCCACGAGCCGACACCGCCACGGCTATCGACACTGAGCGACCAGTCGGGCGACCATAACAGTTCGTCTTTGACAGGCGACTCTGTGGCCGAGGGGTTGTAAAGTATGAGCTGGCGACGGAGTGTATCGGCGTCGGCACATGTTATCACGACATTATACACCCCCTGGGCGAGAGCCGAGACGTGCATATCGTCGCGGCCACGTATGTCTCTGACAGCCACGGCTACCGAATCGGCCCGCTGTATCGAGAGAGTGGCAGAGCGGCCGACGACAGAATCCTCATAATTGACCACCCTTACATCGACAGGCATACGGCCTTTGGACAAATCGAAGTTCGCGGGAATATCAGCCTTGATGATGTAACGCTCGGAGCGGCCAAACGACACACTGCCGGTCTGAGTCTCGCCGGCCGAGGAGAGCACCGACACAGCGGCCGTGTAATAGCCTGCTGGGATAGGCGATGAGGCAAACACGCTATCGGGGACCACTATCTCGTAACGGCCCGAAGCATCGGTGCGCGCTTTAGCCGCATAGACATCATAGCTCGACGAGGGATACCACCATCGCGGACGCTCGGACACACTGAGGTCCATCGAGACCTCTGCATCGGCAAGCGGGAAGCCGGCATATGTCTCGACCTTGCCGCGAAGGCTCACACAGCCGGGCGCGGGAGCGTTCTGCTCGACACAAGGAGCCGACACCATGAATGTCGGAAGTTTATAGTCGGAAACTTCAAATCCGAGCACGCCTCGGCCATCGACATTAATCTGAAAACGGCCTGTAAGACCGTCGGTGGGCAGAGCAAATTCACCCGTAGCGCGTCCGAAGCTGTCGGTGGTCACATCGAGTGTATCGACGGCCACAGAATTGGCGTCATAGAGCACCGCCTTGACCTGACGGCCGGCATAAGGACGGCTGAGACCTCCTTTATATTCATAGCACACAGCCACCCAGCGGGCCGTGTCACCAAGATGATAGACGGGAAGAGATGTGTATCCGTTGAACGCCATAATCCACTTGTCGGGGCGGTCGTAGTTATAGCCGTAGATGTGCAGCGGAAGGGCATATCTGTCCGTTCCCTTTGACGCAACTATAACACCCTTGCTGTCAGAAACCACGACGGAACCCTCCGCGTCGGTCACGCCCGCCTTGCGGGCCACACTGCCTTTACTGTAAGGTGCGGTGTTGACACTGACGGTCACATCGGGGAGAGGCGCACCGGTCTCGGCATCGACCGCCCATACGGTGCGGTCAAGAAAACTCGCGGCACACAAGGCTATGCCGGTGACATGAATCTTCCGTATATCCCGGCGTCTGATCGTATTACCGGCCACAACCGGCACAGCTATGTAAGTGCCGGGGCGGTCAAAGCTATATGTCACACTGCGCGTCACATCAAAAGGCACTCGCTCGCCGCTCACCTCGACAGGGAGCGAGGCCACACGGCGCGCACCGGACATGCCGGAAGTGTATGTGAAGTCTAAGTCTGTCACAGGGGATGACGACACGTCATATATATCGACGGTCAGACGGTCGACATTGGTCAACCGCATCTTCAGCTCCACCTCTCGTCCGGGCCCCGTGACCATGGGCGAGGTGAGCGACACCTCCCGCTCCTTTATCTGATTGAGTCTACCGAGCAGGCAGTCCTTGCGCCAATATGCTGGACAATCTTTGAGAAACGCGACAATACAGTCATACAATTCGCGTCTGTAGCTGACGCCATAGACTGGCACTTCAAGAAGTATATCACCCGCATATTGAGTGGCAGGCTTGCCGGCCGATGTGAGATATGAGCGGTAAAATTCCAGAAAAGGCGACTGCATATAGCCGTCGGAAGAAAGAACGCGCGACTCGGGTCTGCGCTCCATCTCATAGATAAAACGGCCGAGGCGGGCATTGACACCGGGAGCCGAGTCGACCGACGAGGCGGCTATCAAAAGGTCATAAAGCGACAATACACGCCCTATGGACACATCACCCCAGTCGGTCATCATATCGATGGCCCGCGTAATGACAAAATTATAAAGCGTGGGATAATACACTGTGGTGTAATGGTCCTGGCTCACAACACTCTTATAGGAGGCAAGAGGCACGGCACGCAGGGCAACACTGTCGGTCAGCGCACTGTCGACAAGACTGCTTATAGTGTGACGAAACTGCTGTCCGCTCCACTCGGTGTAGTCGGCAGGAAGAGGGAAAAGCGGTGTGGTGCGCCTGTCATACTTCCATCTCGATGACTGATATACATTATTATATAGCTCAGCCTCGAGAGTCAGGAGCATGGCGCGGAGCACAGGATCAGAGCTCACGCCGACCACCGAATCGGCCAGATCCAGACTCGCAGGAAGATTGTCGGCCGAGACCGAGTTTCGGGCCAATGTATAGTCGAGCAGACTGCGCAACACACCTTCGCTGTTGCCGGCGGCAAGGGCCGTAGCAAGATTTTTACGGGCCTGAGTGCTCACGGTCTCCGGATAGGCAAAGTCGGGAGTCTTTACCTTACGGGCTGTCTGAGCTACCGCTACACCTGCCCACAGCAATAAAGCTGTAACTGTCAAATATCTGAAGATTCTCAGCATAATAGATATCGGATAGGTTAGTATATTATTGAAATGACGAAGTCCTTTACTTGTCTGAATCACAAAAGGACAAAAGCTCCAAAAGAATATTACTTTTTTGAAACTTTTGTCCTTTTCGTATCTTCCTGCAAATATCAGGTAATTGTGATACAACTAAATCAATGTGCAGGATTTATTTCTTATGCCTGTTTTTGTTTTGCTTTTCGGTATGTTTTTTCATCAGTTCGCGTGAGAAATCCCTCTCGGCTTTTTTAAGTTTAAGCAACTGGCGAGGGCTTAGCACGGTCTTGAACTCCTTGAAATATTTAATCTCGATCTGAGCCTCTTTGGCTTTGAGTTCAAACTGGGCCTCAGCCGCCTTCTCACACTCAAGGTCAGTGGCGGCATCGCCTTTCTTTCTCACCTCGCGTTCCATGCGCATGGTCTGGTCGGAAATCTTTCGGATTTCGCTCTCCATGCGGTTATAAATGGGTAAAAACTTAGTCTTCTGCTCTTCGGAAAGCTCGAGTTTGCGCGAAATATAATCGTTCTTATACTGCTGCATCTCTTTCATCCACATCTGACGCTCACGGTCAGTGGGCTTCTGCGCCGTCATGGCAATGGGGAGCAGCAATAGCGCGATAAGGATAAATAATAGCTTCTTTATCATAGTTTTTGCGTGATATTTCGTTACAATTCGACCTGAATATTGTCGTCATGCTCTCCGGGGGTGAACCCTGTCTCATAGAGCGCGTCCATCAGCTCATACTCGCTCACATCGCCCTGAGTCATGACATAGTCGCTCACAAAATAATCATTGCCCACGGCTGCGGCAAGCACGGGATTGGAGTCAAACGACAGACCGCTCGTGTCGGGGCGCATGAGGTCAAACATCTTCATCATGCACCACACGCCCATAAACATGGCTGCGAGATAGATATACGGACGCACTTTCTGCCAGAAACTGCGAGGCATCACGCGCGGAGCGGGCTTCTCCCACTCGCGCTCAGGCAACGAGGCCGCCATACGGGCTGCGAAATCGTCGAAATACCCGTCCGGCACGGTCATACCGTCATTGCGGTTCACTTTTTCGAGTATATCTTTCATTTCCTGTGTCTTTTAATTATATATCTTTTGACTCCCTTTGTATGCAATGGTTTAGTCATAGGAGGAGAAAAATTGCTCAATTTTTTTCACGGCAAGGTGATAAGACGCTTTAAGCGCGCCGACGGAGGTGCCGAGAATCTCCGACATCTGCTCGTATTTCATGTCGTCATAGTAGCGCATATTAAACACAAGCCGCTGTTTTTCAGGCAATCCGGCTATTGCTTCACGCAACAATTGGGCGAGGCGGTCACCGTCGATGTCCTTGTCGGCCTCAATGAGATTGACCAGATGAGACTCCTCGTCGTCAATCGACAGACCCTGACGCTTGCGCTCTCGTTCCAGATGCGAGAGACTCTCGTTGACCGCAATCTTGTAGAGCCAGGTCGAGAGCTTGGCGTCGCCACGAAAATTCTCGATATTCTGCCAGGCCTTGAGAAAAGTATTCTGCAGAAGGTCATTGGCATCGTCATGGCACTGCACCATACGGCGAATCTGACGATACAGAGGCTCGGTATAGAGCTTTATCATATCGCCAAAAGCCACACGGCAGGTCGAGGGATCCCTCAGCCGCTCCACAAGCTCTATGTCGTCAAGTGATTTTTCAGTAGCCATCCGTGAGTGATATTCATGTTTAGTGAGCAAAATTAGGTATAATTATCCACACTCACCACACAGTTTTTAATAATAGATGTTAAGATTAACGGGGATACAAAAGTTTCAAAAGGACAGAAGAAACATAAGTTTTTTTATTCAACACTCTCTGAGACGGGAGTAAATTATTTTTACCCTTTGTCTTAGTGTAAAAAACTTATGTTTCTTCTGTCCTTTTGGAACTTTTGTATCTTCTTACTCGAAAAGCATCATATATTCTCGCTCGAAGTTGGGCGTGAACACCTCGCGCCCTATCGATGAGAGTATCTCTTCGCGACACCAGAAGCGTCCGCCGTCAAGCTCATCGGTAGGCGCGGGGGAGCGGTCGCTCACGAGCATGTAGGCATTGACCAGTTCGCGCTCGCGGTCGCTCTCAAACACATAGCGTCGCAACAGTCTTGCGTCACCGGCCTCAATCTCCAGGCCAAGCTCCTCGCGAGTCTCACGCACGAGCGCGTCGGTCACCTCCTCGCCATAATCCACATGGCCACCGACTGCTGTGTCCCATTTGCCCGGCTGTATGTCCTTCCACTCAGGGCGTCGTTGCAGATAGAGGCGTCCGGCGACATCAAACAGATGAAGATGCACTACGGGGTGGAGCAACATGCTCCCACCATGACACTCTCCGCGCGTGGCTTGCCCTATGACATTGCCTTCTGTGTCGACAAGCGGGAAGAGTTCCTGACTGTTGTCACTGTTCATTTTGCAGCCTCTACTGCGGCTCCGAGACCGCCCATCTGATTGGCCGCACGCACTGACCACCGGTCAGTCTTGGCAGCCTTACCTATATTATAGCTGGTATCGACGGTAAAGTCGACCACCTTACCGTTACGGCATATGGCATAGAGCAGAGCGTCGTCACTGCCGGTCCAGGAGAGACGCCCTTTGACTAGGCGTACATCTCTGACAGGAGTGGCCTCGCCGGTGAGCTGAACGGGCTCCCATTCGCCGAGCACATTGGCACGGGTATACACGGCTGCCTCAGCGTCGGAAAGCACGGCATGGTTGAGATGGGGCTTGCCATCCTTATCGGTGTAAAGCGAGCGACGTCCGTTGAGATCCACAGCTTCGCCCGAGGCCAGGCGGGTACCATTCTCGGCAAATATCGCCGGCCAGCCGCCACTCATGTCGGCCCATCCGTTATATCCGCGTTTGTCCTTAGTGATAGGAGCAGTGTCGACCTTGGTGTCAATCCATATGGCGCGTGGTGTGCCTTTACCCCAGGGACGGCCGAGATAATAGGTGACATCGGGGTTCTCGCTCTTTATGTAGCAGCCGAGCATCACGTAGCCGAAATTGCGCGGCACGGAAGGCACGGCAAGATAGCCGCCTTTGCCACACTGCTGAAAGGTGACGCCTTCATAAACTACGTCTCCCTTGCCGCAGATGTAATCAGTGCGGCCGCGTATGACTCCGCCGTCAAAGTAGAAACGGCCCTGCTGATTATTGCTGACATAGGTGTCCTGATAGCCCCAGATGCAGATATTTTTGGCCACCGTGAGGTCAGAGCGGTCATGGAGCACGATGTTTCGGCCTGTGTGGTCGGCCATGCCGCTGCGCATGGTGAGGTCCTGAAGATAGGTGCATGTGGCGGGGCTCTCGATAATGAGCACATCGCCACGACCTATGCCTTCGAGGGGGTTGGCTTTGCCGAAACCGTTGTCCCACGTAGCCTCGGGCACAGTGTTGGTGAGCACGGTGAGGTCTCGATCTTCGCCTATTATAGATGTGTTGGGGGCTTTGAGATAGGAGCGGGCATCGCCATACTCCTTACCGTCGCCGCCGGTAGTGATGCCTTCGGTGGGTATCACATAGTCACCCTGCATTATGAATATACGGAAACGCGCGGTGGTATCCTCGCGGTTGTTGGCCGCATCGAGGGCCTGACGAAACGAGCCGTCACGCGGCACTACGAAATCATACAGTTGCTTTGACTGCGTCCGGCCGGTCAGACCGAACGACACTGCGACAAGCAGAAAAAGGAATAATCGTTTCATGATATTGTGTGATGTAATAATGATGACGCGATTGGCTACGGATGCTTTATTGCCCTAAGCAGGCAGGGGTAATAAAAGTGAAAGCCGGACTCTCCGTAGAATCCGGCTTTCGGGCTTGTAGCGAATCCGGGATTCGAACCCGGGTTTCCGCCGTGAGAGGGCGGCGTGCTAGGCCTCTACACTAAATCGCCATTCAGTGGGCTTTTCTTTCGAGACTCATCATTTAGGAGTGGTGTCCCTCAGAATTGCGATGCAAAGTTATGGACTTTTTCTATACCATGCAAGAGTTTATATTCATTTTAACATCATTTTAACACTTAACCACCTTTTTCAGCACTGTTCATCACTTTTCCTTATTTAATTATTGTATTTATTGGGATTAATTGTTACTTTTGCCGAGATTACATGTGAAAGACACAACAACTACACACAAAAAAATATCATGAAAGGAAATCTACTCAGTAGCTTACTGTTTGCATCATGTATGCTCGTCCCGGGCATAGCCATGTCGCAGCAGCGTGAAGCGTTTCCCGGAGCCGAGGGCTACGGACGCTACACGACAGGAGGACGCGGTGGCGCAGTGTATCATGTCACCAATCTCAATGACTCGGGTGAAGGTTCGTTCCGCTGGGCTTGCGACCAGAAAGGTCCCCGCACCATCGTATTTGACGTCGACGGTACAATCCATCTTAAAAGCGAGATCAAGCTGCGCAACGGCAATGTGACCATAGCCGGCCAGACAGCACCCGGCGACGGTGTATGTATAGCGGAATATCCATTTACCATCTCGGCCGACAACGTAATCATACGCTTCATGCGTTTCCGTCCGGGCAACAAGAACATCACCGAAGAGATGGCCAACAGCGGAGCCTGCGACGGCTGGGACGGTCTCGGAGCCATCGACCAGAAGGACATCATAGTCGACCACTGCTCGGTGAGCTGGAGCATCGACGAGTGTCTCTCATTTGTAGGCTGCTCGCGCACCACCGTACAGTGGTGTATCGTAAGCCAGAGCCTCGTGAAAGGCCACAGCAAGCTCAGTCACGGCTATGGCGGCAACTGGGGCGGACGCAAGGCTTCATATCACCACAACCTGCTTGCCCACCACACTTCGCGCGCTCCGCGCCTCGGCCCGCGTCCGACCACTCAGCTCAAAGAGCAGATGGACATGCGCAACAACGTTATATATAACTATAGCGGCGAAGGATGTTACGGAGGCGAGGGCATGAAGGTCAATATCGTCAACAACGTATATATCCCCGGTCCCGGCAACAAATACTGGTCAGGTTCAAACTCCAACAAGTTTAAACGCCTCGCCGCCGTAGGTGTGCGCAACAATAAATATGTTACGGACTATCCTGCCTATGCTCCCGCCCTCCACCTCGTGGGAAAATATTATGTAGACGGCAACTATCACTTCAGCGATCAGAATGTCACCAAAGACAACTGGACCGATGGCATCTACTCACAGATCACATGGAGCGACTGGGATGACCTTGCCAACACCACGGCCAAGCAGGCTGAGATGAAAAAGGAAATCAAGGCCGAGACTCCCATCGAGTATGTCTACACCACCACTCACGGCACTACCGAAGCCTACGCCAATGTAATCAACTATGCCGGCGCGTCACTAAGCCGCGACGAGCTCGACAAGACCATAGCCACCGAGGCAAGGACCAAAACCTCACGAACTGCCTCACCGGCATCGACAGGCAGCGGACTCGACAAAGGTTTCATCAACACCCAGACCGATGTCAAAGGCCTCACCGGCGGTGACGGCTGGCCCAAGCTCAATGCCGGCACAGCCAAGACAGACACAGACGGCGACGGTATACCCGACGAGTGGGAAAAGGCAAACGGCCTCAATCCCAACGATTCCACCGACGGTGCTAAAATCACAGCCGACGGTTACTCCAACCTCGAGCACTATATCAACTCGCTCGTACAGGACATCGTAGACAAGGGCAACGCCGGCTCTTCGGCCAAGATGCTCAACGGCACACTCACCACTGCCGACGCTGCCGTACAACTCCCCGCCTATGACCCCAACTATGTGCCCGAGCCCGATCCGGACGATGTAGTCACTCCCGGCCCCGGCGATGAGGGAGAAGAAGATCCCAACGCACCACTTTTCCTCACATATGCAAATGCCACATCAATTTCTTCTACTGAAAATTATGTGGACCTTTATACCGGCACAGCTACAACAACAGCCAACGATGGTTTATCCTGGACCAACGGAGCAAGCATGTATCTTGTAAAAGATGGCAAAACATATGGTGGAGGCTCAACCACAGCCGCACATGGAAAGCCCATTAAATTTTCAAACGGTGCACCCAATCTTCTAATATTACCAAATGACGTAACGACCGAAAAAATTGAGTTTTACGGTAATAGCCGAGACGGTGGCACATCTTGGATTTCTGACATCAGCATGGAAGTCAACGGAACTCTCAAGAGTGTTTACTCAAATACCGGTTCTGAAAATGTTGGAACCCTTGAAGAAGATGAATTTAAAGCAACCACAGTAGGTGTTGATATGCCTTGTATAACATGCAATCTTAGCGAACCTATAAGCGGACGCATATGGTTTAAGAATGGAGGAAAACAACCTCAGTTCTTCATTAAGATATATAAGGCCGACACATCCGGCATCGAGGACATCATCACCGACTCGGAGACCTCGACCGGCAACGGCAAGATTTACAATCTGATGGGTATCGAAGTCAAGGGCAATCTCGCTCCCGGCGTCTATATCCGCGATGGTAAGAAATTCCTTGTGAAATAACAACATACAGATAAGACTGTACTCCTGAAAAAAGGACAAAAGTTACAAAAGTTTTTTATTTCAGACATCAGTATCGGAGTATTATGAAATTCACTGTGGAAACAAACCCAGTGATATTTTACGGACAAAAAGACTCCAATATTCATGTAAATGAAATAAAAACTTTTGTAACTTTTGTCCTTTTGAAACATTTGTATCTCTTTTTTGAGTAATTTTGCAGATTATATGCACAAACGCCCTCCGGGGACGTTATAATTCTATAATCATCATATAAACGAAAATTATGAAACTGACACATTTTATACCCGCGTTAGCTATTATGGCACTCACAACCACCGGCTGCGGCTCGCTCCGCAACTCCTCCAAGGCTGACAAGACCCCTGACAGCGTTCCCGCCACCAAGGTCGAGGCCGTAGAGGTCACACCCATAAGCGATATACTCAAGACATTTGACGGCGAATGGTCAATCGTAGAAGTCAATGGCGAAAACGTAGTGGTCAATGGCGAAAACCATCCCAAACTCACATTTACCATCAACGAGGCCACTCCGGGAATGGTCAGCGTCATCGGATATAACGGCTGCAACTATCTCAACGGAGCCTGGAACATCAAAGGCTCGAAGATAGTGCCCGCAGGCGAACTTATCTCGACAATGAAAGCATGTGACAACGCCCCCTATGAGTATGCCGTCAACCAGGCACTCAACCAGGCCGAATCATATCAGTTTACCGACCCCTCCAATATGGTGCTGCTGTCATCGACATCCACACCACTCATGAAGCTGCGTCGTCATAACCTCGCGTTTCTCAACGGAGCATGGCGCGTGACTGAAATCGAGGGAGCCGCCATCTCGGCCAACGTCAGAATCGTCATCGACGTGGACGAGCACAAGATCCACGGCAACGCCGGATGTAACGTGCTCAACGGCGACATCATCGTCAATCTCGACAAAGGCAACGGCATAGAGTTCAAAAACCTTGCCACCTCGCGCATGATGTGTCCCGACATCGCGACCGAACAGGCATTTCTGCTCGCCCTCGAGAGCGTTGACAACGCCGCCAAAGGCTCCACACCCGACACCGCTCTGCTCAAAAACGCCGCAGGCCAGACCATTATCTGGCTCAAACGACTCTCGGCTGCCGAAATAGCTGACATCGACGAATAATCCGACCCACATAATGAAAAATATCCAGGAATCACGCCTGATACTCTGGCCCGAAGACGAATACAACCTGCGTCTCGACCATATACGCAACAGAATGGCCTCAGCCTCGGTGGAGGCCATTCTGCTCAGCGACAACGCCAACATCTATTATCTCACCGGCCGTGTTTATGCCGGATATGCCTACGTTCCGCTCAAAGGGATGCCGGTGTTTTTCATACGCCGTCCGGTGGAACTGGAGGGCGACGGCATAGTGTATATACGAAAACCCGAGGATATCACAGGTTCGATAGGCATGAGCACGCCCGACTCGATAGGTATCGAACTCGACGTGCTCCCCTACTCCACCGTCACACGTCTGATGAAGCTGTTTCCCGGCTCTGAACTGAAAAACGCCTCGGCCGTCATGCGCGATGTCAGAGCAGTCAAGCCCCCCATGGCTCTGAGGATGCTGCGCGAGTCGGGTGCGAAACAGACACGCGTGTACAAACGCATACCCGGACTCTTTCAAGAGGGCATGAGCGACTATGACCTTCAGGTGGCCATAGAGCACATGAGCCGCATGCAGGGATGTCTGGGGCAATTCCGCATCAGCGGCGACTCCATGGAGCTGTATATGGGCAACATACTCGCCGGCGACAACGCCGACGCCCCGTCGCCTTATGACTTCGCCATGGGCGGTGCCGGCATGGACCCTTCGCTCCCTGTAGGTGCCAACGGCACTCTCATCAAGCCGGGCACCACCGTGATGGTCGACATCAACGGCAACTATAACGGATATATGACCGACATGACACGAGTGTTCGCGCTCGGCGACATCGACCCGCTCGCCAAGCGCGCCCATCAGTGCTCCATCGACATACATCGCGCGCTCTGCGACATGATGCGTCCCGGGACTGAGGCCAAAAGCCTGTGGAACAAAGCTGACGAAATAGTCGAGGCCGCCGGACTCAAGCCCTATTACATGGGCCACCGCCAGCACGCCGGCTTCATAGGCCACGGCGTGGGCATAGAGATCAACGAGCTGCCGGTCATAGCCCCGCGCAGCCGCGACATATTGCAGGAACATAACGTGATAGCTCTCGAGCCTAAGTTTGTGATACCCCACACGGGAGCCGTAGGCATCGAGAACACCTATATAGTGCACGCCGACCACGTGGAGTGCATTACGACCGCCCCCGAGGAGATGCTTCCTCTCGACTGACAGAGCAACAGACCAATGATAATAAACCAGTTAGATAAAGTACTTACAAAAATAGACTCCCCGCTGTTCCACGCCATAGGCGAGGCCGCCGACTCGATCGGACGGCCTTGTTATGCCGTAGGAGGCTGTGTGCGCGACCTCTTTCTCGAACGCCCCTCCAAGGATATAGACTTTGTGACCGTCGGCAGTGGCATCGAGCTTGCCGAAGTCGTGGCACAACGCCTCGGCCGAGGCACCCACCTGACGGTGTTTCGCAACTTCGGCACAGCCCAGGTCAAGCGCAAAGACATGGAGCTGGAGTTTGTGGGCGCACGCAAGGAATCATATCAGCGCGACTCGCGCAAACCCATAGTGGAGGACGGCACTCTCGAGGAAGACCTCTCACGCCGCGACTTCACAGTCAACGCCCTGGCCCTGCGGGTCAATCGCGAGGGTTTCGGACAGCTCATAGACCTCTTCGGCGGACTCGACGACATGCGGGCCCGTCTGCTGCGCACTCCGCTCGACCCCGACATAACATTCAGCGACGACCCGCTGCGCATGATGAGGGCCATACGGTTTGCCACACAACTGCAGTTTGAGATATTTCCCGAGACCTTCGAGGCCATACGCCGCAACGCCGAGCGCATACGCATCATATCGCGCGAGCGCATTGTGGACGAGCTGATGAAAATCATGAAGTCGCCCCACCCCTCGACAGGCTGGCAACTGCTGCTCGACAGCGGACTGCTGCAACTCATATTTCCCGAACTTGCAGCCATGAAGGGGGTCGACACCGTGAAAGGACGCGGACACAAGGACAATTTCATCCACACCCTCGAGGTGCTTGACAACGTGGCTGTAAAGAGCGACAATGTGTGGCTGCGATGGGGCGCACTGATGCACGACATAGCCAAACCCGTCACCAAGCGTTGGGACGACAAGATAGGATGGACTTTCCACAACCATAATTTTGTAGGCTCCAAGATGGTGCCGCGCATATTCCGCCACATGCGTCTGCCGCAGGACCAAAAGATGAAATATGTTGCCAAACTCGTGGAGCTGCACATGCGTCCCATAGCACTGGTGGAGGACGAGGTGACCGACTCGGCCGTGAGACGTCTCATCAACGACGCCGGCGAGGATCTGGAGGACCTCATGACACTCTGCGAGGCCGACATCACGTCGAAAAACCGCGAGAAGGTGAAGCGTCTGCTCAACAACTTTGCCCTCGTGCGCGAGAAGATAGCCGACCTCAATGTGCGCGACGAGATACGCAATCTCCAGCCTCCGGTGGACGGCAATGAAATAATGCAGATATTCGGCATAACCGGCGGCCCCGTAATCGGTGTCATCAAGAGCACGATCAAAAACGCGATACTCGACGGCATCATCGCTCCTAACGACCGCGAGGCGGCCATCGAACTTATGTACAAAATCGCCGCCGAACAAGGGCTCACCCCAGTTAAGGACTTGTAAAGTTGAAAGTTTAGAGGTGAAAGTTTATACATAGCATGGCGGATTCTCATCACTGATTCATCTCTAAACTTCCGACAAATCTATGCATAAACTCTAAACTTTAAAAGAAATGTACTATATAACCAAAACCTTCGAGGTGGCCGGATGTCACCGTCTCAAACTGTCATATCAGAGCAAGTGCAGCAATCTGCACGGACACAACTGGATTGTGACTGTCCACTGTAAGTCGCGCGAACTTAACGCCGACGGCATGGTGGCCGATTTCTCACATATCAAGGAACGTATCACAGGCTATCTCGACCACGGAAATTTCAACGAGCTGCTCCCCTTTAACCCCACAGCCGAAAACATAGCCCGCTGGATATGCGACCAGATTGATACCTGCTGGCGCGTGGACGTAAAAGAGAGCGAGGGCAATATAGCTTCATATGTAAAAGAGGACTGATGAAAGTCAACGAACTATTCTATTCACTTCAGGGCGAGGGTTTCCATACGGGTACCCCTGCGGTGTTTCTGCGCCTGAGCGGATGCAATCTCCGTTGCGGATTCTGTGACACGGATCACTTCGCGGGCACCGAGATGGCCGAGGGCGAGATACTCGAACGCGTGCTGCGTTTCCCCTCGCGCCACATAGTCATCACCGGCGGCGAACCGTCGCTACAGCTCACCGACTCGCTGGTGGAGATACTCCACAACGCCGGATTTTTCATACAGGTGGAGACCAACGGCACCAATCCGCTGCCCGAGGATGTCGACTGGGTAACATGCTCTCCTAAAGATGGTGGTACGGTGCGGCTCAAGCGCATCGATGAGCTCAAAGTGGTCTACACCGGGCAGGATGTCGAGAAGATAGCCAACTCCCACGCGGCCATGCACTACTTTCTCCAGCCCTGCTCATCGCCCGACTATGAGGGTGGCAGCAACATAGCCGACACAATAGCCTATATACTCGACAATCCTCACTGGCGTCTATCGCTCCAGACTCATAAACTAATCAATATACAGTAACATCACAATGAAACTCGATAAATTTCTGATAGCAGGTGCCGTTGTGGCATGCCTTGGACTGTCAAGCGCGTGCAACAGCGATAAAAACGCCGATTCAGACCACCTGGTGATACTCCACACCAACGATACCCACTCGTCCATCGACCCCGACCTGCGCGACAACGGCGGCATAGCCCGACGCAAGGTCATAATCGACAGCGTTAGAGCCGAACATGCCAATGTGATGCTTGTCGATGCCGGTGACGCCGTGCAGGGCTCGCTATATTTCACCATATTCGGCGGCGAGGTCGAACGCGCTCTTATGAACGAGATGGGCTACGACATACGCATACTCGGCAACCACGAGTTTGACCGCGGTATGGACGGACTCGCCAAGGAGTGGTCGCAGGTCAACGGCACCCGCCTCAGCACCAACTATGACCTCTCGGGCACCGCGCTCGAAGACCTTTTTGTACCAACGGTGATAAAAGAAGTGTCAGGCCATAAAATTGGATTTATCGGTCTCAACCTCAACCCTACCGGCATCATAGCTGAGGAAAACTGCACAGGAGTGAAGTATCTCGACGCTCTCGAGAAAGCCAACGAGGTCGCCGCACAACTGCGCAAGGAGGGTGCCGAGATGGTGATAGCCGTCAGCCACCTCGGGTATGACGTCACACAGGGAGTGTCGGACACCGACATCGCCAAAGGCAGCAAGGATATTGACATCATCATAGGAGGCCACTCCCACACAGCCATCGACCCCTCCGATCCTGCGTCGCCGCAATGGCGCATAGCCAATCTCGAGGGTGATACAGTGACTGTGGTCCAGACCGGCTCACGCGGATCGGCTGTGGGTGAACTCGACATCAACCTTGCCACCAAGACTGTATCACCTCGGCTGATCAAGGTCGACAACCGTCTGGACTCGCGCATCGACACACGCTTTGCTGCACTCATCAAGCCCTATCGTGTGAAAGTCGACTCTCTGCGCGCCTATCGGATAGGCGAGAGCCCCAACGAGTTTGAGCGCGCATCGACCCGCATGCTCAACCTGTTCAGCGACTTTGTGCGCATGCGCGGTGCCGAGATTTGCGGCAAACCTGTAGACCTCTCTATCATGAACAAGGGAGGCATACGCAACTCCATCACTTCCGGACCGGTGACCAAAGGTGAAATTATCGACATAGCTCCGTTTGAAAACCGTATCGTGGTGCTCGATATTCTCGGCTCGGACCTGCTCGAAAACATCGGCATCATGTCGGGTCAGGAAGGCCAGGGCGTGAGTTCAAACGTAAAAGTGCTTTATGACCCGTCCACCCACAAGCTCAACAGTGTTACTATAGACGGACGCCCCATTGATCCGACCCGACATTACCGTCTCGCCACCATCGACTATCTTGCCGCCGGAAACGACTATATGACTCCGCTCAAACGCGCCGTGACCATCGCCAAAAGCAAAGAGATACTCTATGAGGCTCTCATCGGCTACATCGAGGCCGGCCGTCTCGACTCTATCCTCGCCAATCCCGACGACACCCCACGCATGACATCTTTCTGAGAAACTAAAAAACAATGAAATGAACGGATGGCTTACTGTCGGACTCCTCGTCGTGTCCAACATATTCATGACATTCGCATGGTATGGCCAGCTCAAGCTCCAGCAGATGAAGGTCATAACCTCGGCAACTCCACTCATAACAGTAATATTGCTGTCATGGGGTATAGCACTGTTTGAATACTGCTTCATGGTGCCGGCAAACCGCTACGGATTCCACGAAAACGGCGGAGCATTCTCACTACTGCAACTCAAAGTGATACAGGAGGTAATCTCTCTGATGATATTTACAGTATTCACCATACTGTTTTTTCGCGGTGAGGCCCTTCACTGGAACCATTTCCTGGCCTTCTGCCTCCTTATAATCGCTGTCTACCTCGTATTTATGGACAATTGACACCCCACATATGAAAAAGCATATCTTACTCATAGGCTCACTCCTCACAGCCCTTTCAATGACAGCCACCCGCCCCACATCGGTGACACCGCTTATCACCACCGAATGGGGCCAGACGTCACCCTATAATGACATGTGTCCGGAATATGCCACAGGCAAACGATGCAAGACGAGCTGTGTAGCCACTGCCATGGCCCAGATAATGCGTTATCACAAATATCCGACCAACGGGGTGGGCTCGAAATCACTCAAATGGAGCTACGGCCAGCTATCGGCAAAACTTACAGCCGATTTCGGAGCCACCACCTATCGCTGGGAGGAAATGCTCGATAATTACCGCGGTGAATACACACAGGCTCAGGCCGAGGCTGTAGCCACCATAATGTATCACTGTGGCATAGCGGCCGATGCGGAATACACGCCCGACAGCGGCGCGTTTATAGACGATGCGTTCCGAGCCGCAGTCGACCATTTCAGCTATTCGTCCGAATCGGTATTGGCCGACCGCGAATATTTTGACGATGCGACATGGACAGAACTCGTGTTTGATGCCATTGCAGACGGGTTTCCTGTATACTACGGAGGATATACAGACTACTATCTCGGACACGCATTCGTTATCGACGGCTATGACTCCAACGGCAAGGCCCATGTCAACTGGGGATTCGGAGCTGGAGGAGGCTATTATGACATGTCGTCGCTCGGCAGCTATGTCTACGGACAATCAGCCATGATTTTCTATCCTCTTGGCCGTCCCGGACAGATGCAGTCGTGGATGGTATGCTCGGAGGGTGTAAGTTCTCCAGAAAGCTATGTGACACTCGGTGATAAAAACTCATCTTTAACAGTCAAAACCGATATAAAAAACTTCACAGGCAACGCCCCCGCCGTTACTTTCGGACTAAGGCTCAGCGACGTCGCTGGCAATGTCACCTATGCCGAGGGCGAGACACTATCTCTGCCCGACAACCGCTATGTGTCATTGCCGTCATTCTCCGTTCCGGCCGAGGCTTTTACGTGTGCAGGGACTTTTGAAGCTGTCCCGGTCTATCGCACATCGGCTGACTCAGAGTGGGTTCCTATCAAAATGTTGCGCAAGGATGCCGAAACGTCAATCCATATTACTGTCTCTAAAATGAGCGGACTTGAGACTGTGACGGCCAAAGACACCACAATAGATGTATTGACCATCGGCAATCAGCTCGCACTCACCCCCTCGGCCACTCATGAAGCAAATGTCTATGACATGAACGGCTCGCATATCGCCACACTGACACAAGCCACCCCCGTCACTCCCGCTCTTGTTGCCGGCGTCTATATCATTACCACCGGCAGCCGCTCAGTGAAAATGAGGATAAAATAAATACGACATATCGAAAAACAAACGGACAAAAGATTCAACAGGAACAAAAGTTTAGATTGTTATAAACTTTTGTTCCTGTTGAATCTTTTGTCCTTCTGTATCTTTTAGATTATTTCAGACGTGCCTGGATAGCTTCGGTCTCTTTTTCATAGCCGGGCTTCTGGAGAAGGGCAAACATGTTGCGCTTGTAGGCCTCGACACCAGGCTGATTGAAAGGATTGACATCGAGTATATATCCACTGATGCCGCAAGCCTTCTCGAAGAAATAGATAAGCTGGCCGAGATATTTCTCGCGGAGAGCGGGGATAGTGATGAGCATGTTGGGCACACCGCCGTCAACGTGGGCTATGCGTGTGCCGAGCTCGGCCATCTTGTTGACCTCGTCGATATGCTTGCCGGCGATATAGTTCAGACCGTCAAGGTTGGCCTCGTCAGAGGGGATGAGCTTCTCATGCTTCTGCTCGAGCACCGAGATAACGGTCTCGAAAATAATGCGCTCGCCCTCCTGTATCCACTGGCCCATGGAGTGAAGATCGGTGGAGTTGTCGACTGCTGCGGGGAAGATGCCCTTGCCGTCCTTGCCCTCGCTCTCGCCGTAGAGCTGCTTCCACCATTCTCCGAAGTAGTGGAGCTTGGGATTGTAATTGACAAGTATCTCCACCTTCTTGCCGGCATTGTAGAGCGCGTTGCGGGTAGCGGCATAGAGATAGGCGGGGTTCTGGTCGTTGGCCTCTGATGTGGCTTTCTCCATCTCGGCCGCGCCGTCAATGAGCGCGCGGATGTCATATCCGGCCACAGCAATTGGAAGCAGACCTACGGGGGTGAGCACAGAGAAACGGCCACCTACATTGTCGGCAATCACAAATGTCTTGTAACCCTCCTCTGTGGCGAGGCTGCGGAGAGCACCGCGCTGGGCGTCGGTGATGGCAACGATGCGCTTGCGGGCCTCCTCGACTCCGAGCTGACGCTCGAGCTGCTCCTTGAGCAGACGGAATGCGATAGCGGGCTCGGTAGTGGTGCCGCTCTTGGAAATTACGATGATACCGAAACGCTTGTCCTTGAGATAATCCTGGAGCTCATACATATAGTCCTCACCGATATTCTGACCAGCGAAGAGCACTTTGGGCTCGCCCTGCACACCGGGACGATATGCAGCGAAGCTGTCGCTCAGAGCCTCGATTACAGCCTTGGCTCCGAGATAGCTACCGCCGATGCCGATGGCAACCACAGTGTCGCAGGTAGCGCGAAGCTGGTCGGCGCATGCGATGATGTCGTCAAGAAGAGCCTCGGTGGTGTCGGTGGGAAGGTTTACCCAGCCGAGGAAATCATTGCCGGCTCCTGTGCCGTTGAGCACCTTGTCAAGAGCTTCAGTAGCTTTGCCGTCAAGGCTGTTGATATCCTCGCGGCTTACGGTCGAGAGGACATCCTTAATGTCGACGTTGATAGTTTTCATGTTTTTATATTTTTTAGAGTAACATTTTTCGATTTGTGTCATATAAACCATTTGCCGAGAGCTCGCATCGAACGCTCGGCGTTGGCGTGACGGTAGAGTATGTCATAAACGGCATCGAGGATAGGCATCTCCACACAATACTGCTTGTTGATTTCCTTGATACACTTGGCTCCGTAATATCCCTCGGCCGTCTGTTCCATCTCCATGCGGGCGGTCGACACCGAGTAGCCCTTGCCGATGATGGAACCGAAGTTATGGTTGCGCGAGAACCGCGAGTAGGCAGTCACGAGCAGGTCACCGAGATAGACCGAGTCGCATATGCAGCGCGGACGCGGACACACCTCGTCGACAAAGCGTTCCATCTCCCTGATGGCGTTGCTCACGAGCATTGCCAGAAAATTGTCCCCGCCCTTCATGCCGTGGATTATGCCCGAAGCTATTGAATAGACATTCTTGAGCACAGCGGCATACTCGATACCTTCGACATCGCTCGAGGGTATGGTGCGTGTGGTCGGCGAGTTGAGACATTTGCCAAACTCCTCGGCCAGCGACACGTCATGGCATCCTACAGTCAGGAAGCTGGGACGATCAAGAGCCACCTCTTCGGCATGACACGGACCGCCGATGACGAGCATCTTCTCGGGATTGACCCCGAAACGTCGGGCCATGTAGTCCGACACAATCTCATTGTCGCCGGGCACGATGCCCTTGACAGCCGATATGACGGTCTTGGAGGATATATCTACCGTAATCTTGTCGACATGCGTCTTGAAATAGGGCGAGGGCATGACGAGAAGCAATGCGTCGGCCTGAGAGCAGACATAGTTGATGTCGCTCGAAAACTCTATGCGCTTCACGTCAAACTCCACATCGGTCAGATAGGCCGGATTGTGGCCTATGCGCTTGAAGTCCTCGATACGGTCATCTCGGCGCATATACCAGAGAATGGAGTCACAGTTGCGCAACAGGAGTTTGGCCAAAGCCGTAGCCCAGCTTCCGCCACCCATCACTGCTATTTTATTAAAACTCATTCTTTAGCGGTTGAGTTCATACTATTCGGCCGGCTGAGCCTCCGGTGCGTTGTCAGCAGCCGCGGCCGATGCCTGAGCCGGTTTCTTTTCGGGACGCATCTGAGGGAAGAACAAAACTTCCTGTATGGTTGTTTGCCCGGTCATAAGCATTACGAGACGGTCCATGCCTATGCCCATGCCTGAGGTCGGGGGCATGCCATACTCGAGAGCACGTATGAAGTCCTTGTCGATAATCATAGCCTCGTCATCGCCCTTCTCGGCAAGACGCATCTGGTCGACGAAACGTTCATACTGGTCAATCGGGTCGTTGAGCTCCGAGTAAGCGTTGGCAAGCTCCTTGCCGTTGACCATAAGTTCGAAACGCTCGGTCAGCTCGGGATTGTTGCGGTGACGCTTGGTCAGAGGCGACATCTCGATGGGATAGTCGATGATGAAAGTGGGCTGGATGTAGTTGCCTTCACACTTCTCGCCGAAGATTTCGTCAATGAGCTTGCCTTTGCCCATCGACTCGTCCACCTCGATGCCGAGTTCCTTGGCGGTCTTGCGCAGTGCCTCCTCGTCCATGCCGGTGATGTCTACACCGGTAAAGTCCTTGATGGCCTGAGCCATGGTGACACGCGGGAATGGAGCCTTGAAGCTGATGACATTGTCGCCGACTTTGACCTCGGTGGTACCATTGACGTCAAGACAGATTTTCTCGAGCATCTTTTCGGTAAACGACATCATCCAGTTGTAGTCCTTATAGGCCACGTATATCTCCATGCAGGTAAACTCGGGGTTGTGAGTGCGGTCCATGCCTTCGTTGCGGAAGTTTTTGGAGAATTCATATACTCCCTCAAATCCACCAACGATCAGACGCTTGAGATAAAGCTCGTCGGCAATACGCAGATAGAGGGGTATGTCGAGAGCGTTGTGATGAGTGATGAACGGACGGGCTGCCGCTCCGCCGGGTATCGACTGGAGAATTGGAGTCTCGACCTCCATATAGCCGGCCGAGTTGAAATACTCGCGCATGGAGTTGTAGACCTTGGTGCGCTTGATAAAGATTTCCTTCACACCCTCGTTGACCACAAGGTCGACATAGCGGCGGCGATAGCGCAGCTCGGGATCGTCAAAGGAGTCATATACCACACCGTCCTTGACCTTTACGACGGGGAGCGGACGGAGCGACTTGCCGAGAACGGTAAGCTCGGTGGCATGCACCGAGATTTCGCCGGTCTTAGTGCGGAACACGTGGCCCTTTACACCGACAAAGTCACCAATGTCGAGCAGCTTCTTGAACACTACGTTATAGAGGTCCTTGTCCTCGCCGGGGCATATCTCGTCGCGGCTGATGTATACCTGTATACGGCCACACGAATCCTGAAGCTCCATAAAGGAGGCTTTGCCCATGATGCGGCGGCCCATCACACGACCGGCCACAGCCACTTCGCGAGCGGGGGCGTCGTCTTTAAAATTTTCTTTGATTTCAACCGAATAGCCGCTCACGGGGTATTCGGCTGCGGGATAAGGCTCTATGCCACGACGGCGCATCTCCTCGAGACTTGCGCGACGTATAGTTTCCTGTTCACTGAGCTGTGGTGCGTTCATATATACTTACTTAATGTATGTATGGTGAGATTTTTGGTATTTTTTTTAACAAATGTATCTGCAAATTTACGGATTTTTTTCTCTGCATGACAACAAAATGGCCCCAAAAGTTGGAGCCATGTGTTAAATACTACTAAACTTTGCGCATGTCGCAACGTTTTTCAACACTCTATTTCTGACCAGCGACACAGTCATATACCATGCGGGATATTTCAGCAATCATGGCTGATGTCGACTGCATGTCGAGCGACGAGTCGGAGATGAATACAGCTATCGAATAGACATGACAGCCCTCCGGCGTATGCACATAACCGACATCGTTTATGGCCTGAAGACGCCCGTCGGTGGTGATGTCGCCCGTGCCGGTCTTATGTCCGAGAAGCGCGCCGGCCTCCCGGAGCGGGGGCAAAAGACGATCGGTGCCGGTGGCGCATGTCTCCATAAGACGTTTGATTTCGGCTGTCAGCGCGTCGTCATCCGCGGCATCAAACCGCGAGAGTAACGCAGCCATAGCGAGTGGCGTGCATGAATTGTCGCGACATCGGGCTGTGTCGGCATGCATCTCGGCCTCGCTCCAGCGGATGTCGATGTCACCAACTCCGAGCGAACGCACGTATGAGTCAACCCGACCAGCCCCACCGGCACGTTTCAGCAATATGTCGGAAGCATTGTTGTCGCTCATCTGTAAGGTATAGGCCAACAGTTCGCGGATAGAAATCCAGGTTGTGTCAATATCTGCATAGCTGTCGGTCATAGGACTGTACGTGTCACGATGAAGTTCAGATGCAACGACAGTGCACGAGTCGTCAAATGTCATCCCATCGGCACGGCAAACGTCGGCTAAAGCGAGTGAAATCGGAAACTTATAGACGCTCATCATCGGAAACCGCTGATGCCCGTTGACCTCAACGGTGTCACGCCCGTCGACGATCACACCTATACCTATGCGGGCTTCCTTGTCGCTGACATATTCCTGCAACTCACGCTGCAGATCGGCATAAGTATCATTGTGTGAGTTCCTGTGGCCGGAGCATGATGAAAGTAGCAGCACTGTGGCCGCCAAGGGAAGTAAGATTTTCATGGATGGGAAAAAATGAGATAAATGGAAAACGTTTACTTTACCAGCAGTTCGCCGAGTGCCGTGATAAGCCCTATCGCACCCATTATCATGATGATTCCGGCCAAAATGCGGTTGATGAGCCACATGGAGCGAAGGTTGAAATGACCGCGCACTTTGTTGACAAACCATGTGACGCCAAACCACCACAACACTGCACCGGCAAATATCGACACATATCCGGCCACATAATGATAGGCCTCAAACTCGGGAGCAAGGAAGCTAAACCGGGCGAAGAGTCCGATAATGAAGAAAAGTATCAGAGGATTGGAGAATGTGAACAAAAATCCCGACCCAAAGTCCTTCCAATAGCCCTTGGACAGCACGCCCTTAGACTGAAGCGAACGCGACGGATTGGCTCCGAACAGATAGCCCGCATAGACCAGCAGCACCACCGAGCCTATGAGCTGGAGGAGACTCTGGTTGGTCTCAATAAAATCAGTTACAAACGACAGTCCGAGTCCTGTGAGCAGACAATAGAACAGGTCGCTGACCCCTGCACCCACACCTGTGAAGAACGCCGGCCAGCGTCCGCGGTTGAGTGTACGCTGGATACACAGCATCCCTATCGGTCCCATTGGGGCCGACACAAGAATCCCTATCAGGATTCCACGCATCATTATGACAGGAAGATGTATCACAACAATTTGCAAAGTTACAAAATCCATCAATAGGATGCAAAAAAAGAATCAGAGCCTAACAAAAATAATAATGGCAACGGTAAAATCTTTCAGGATTTCAAATGTTGGTCCGATATGGCCTGCCGCACCACTACAGCATTGTTATGCAACTCGTCATGAGAGGAATACAGGAGCGTTACATCGTGATGTGACATAATGAGATTGCAGAGCGATGCAAAGGCCGGATTGGAGCTCAGCTCCGCGGCATAGCGACGCTGAAATTCAGGCCAGCGGGCGGCACTGTCGGCATGAAACCATTCACGGAGTGGGGTTGACGGTGCTATGTTTTTGTCCCAATAGTCGTAATGAAATGTCTCGTGCGAGAGTCCGCGCGGCCACAGACGGTCGATGTACACCCGATAGCCGTCCGATGCCGAAGCCGGCTCATATGCGCGTTTGATATGTATGGTCGCCATGATATATATACATTTAATATATAATCACAACAATCTGTAACGTCTTGCGGTTGGGTTGCTCAGAGCGATTTCTGGCGATATTCCGAGGGAGTCATGCCGGTCTCTTTCTTGAAACACTTCGTGAAATATTTCGGGTCGGAAAATCCAACTTTAAACGCAATCTCCGAGAAATTCATACGAGTCTTGACTATCAGTTCCTCGGCCCGCTGCATGCGCATACGTCTCAGGAAGTCCGAGGGAGTCATGCCTACAAGAGCCTTGATTTTGCCATAAAAGACTGTGCGGCCAAGATTGACGGCATCGGCCAGCTCCTCGATTTTCAGGCCCTCCTCATCAAGATGGTCGTTGATAAAGGCCATAAGCGTCGCCATCATCTCCTTGTCGGCATCCACCACCTGGGGTGAGTCAAGGCGATATTCCGCCGGCCCTGCTGTGGCCTCTGACGAGACCTTGGCCATCTCTTCAGGCGTCACATCACCCTCATCCGCAGGCAATGGCTCCTGCACAACAGCCGCGACATTGCCGGCTCCAAGCGACTCAAGATAGGACTGCTGGAGCATGTGACGCTGGGCTATGATATTGGCTATGCGCTGACGCAGATAGGTGGCACTGAACGGCTTGGTCACATAGTCGTCTATGCCTTCACGGAGTCCGAGCACACGGTCCTGCTCGGAAGCCTTGGCCGAAAGCACTATTATGGGTATATGACTGAGATGCTTGTTGCTCTTGATGTTGCGCACCATGGTGAGTCCGTCCATCTCGGGCATAGTGACGTCGGTGAGTATGAAGTCGGGCTGACGTGCCTCGGCTGTCTCCAGACCCTCACGGCCGTTGGAGGCTGACAACACATTGTATTGCGACGAGAGGATGTCGGTGAGAAATGAGCGCAGATCATCGTTGTCCTCCACCACGAGAATCGTATCTCTCGACGGGTCATCGGCCATGTCATTACGACCCGGCTGAGAAGAAGCCTCCGACACAGCATTGACGCCTGTGTCAGCCGGTGAGGATGGCACATTGACGTTCATTGCGGTCTCGTCGCTTATATACACCCCTTTGTCGTGACTCTTGCGCAACATCTCGTCGACAAGCGTGAGCATGCGGCCCGAATTGCGTTCCACCATCTCGAGATGTCCGCGTGCGGTGTCGGAAAGGCTCTCCGAGGCAAGCACCTCCTTGACCGGCGCGCCTATGAGCGTCAGAGGTGTGCGGAGCTTGTGGCTGACATCGGTGTAAAATTCCGACTCCTTATGCCGCAGATCACTGAGCATGGCATTACGTTTGCGCAGGAAGTAAAAGTGCATGGCCGCCCACACGACAAAAGTCGCTATCAAGACATAGAGCAATATAGCCCACGGAGTCTCGCTGAAACTCGGCTTGACATATATGTCAATCGCCGACTCATTGTCGAGCCACACGCCGTCGCTGTTGGTGCTCTTGACATGCAGCCGGTGCAGTCCAGGACCAAGACCGGTGAACTGTACGGTGTTGGAGCCCTGAAGATAGTTCCACTCCTTGTCGTCATCGAGCCTGTAGGCATACTGGAGAAGATATTTATCGGAAAAATCCAATGCTGCGAAACTTATGGCGAGATTGCGCCTGTCGACATCCACGTCGATGCGGTCGGTGTTGAGTATATGGTGCTTCTCCGACTCACCCTGAAACTGCACACCTGTAAACACTATGTTGGGGCTGAAATCGCTCTTGGTGATGTCATTGGGATGAAACGATACGATACCGCCCACCGTCGGAAGCCACATGCAACCCGTAGAGGGGATCAACTCGGGCAACGCTTCGGTAAACTCCAGATTCTCACCGAGGTCATTGGGGCCGTAGACAGTCATGCTGTCGCGGGCCACGTCATAGAGCACCAGACTCGTCTCGCGCACTACGCAGATGTTGCCGTCGGCATCCTCTATCATGGAGCGTATGCCGCCCCCCTCGGGAGCGTAATATGACATGTGTCGGCCATCGGAGCCACGCGACATCGAGGCAAACTTCAGTCCGTCATGCAGGAGTTCGGTGTCGGTCACACGTTGCATCTCGCCACCCATAGTGGTGACATAGACAGTGCCGTCACGGGCTGCGAGCACCTGCATCACATCGTTGGTGCGCAGTGAGGTGACATCACCGCTTACATGATTGGTCTTGAAAAACTTTATCGCCGAGGGCTGCCTCACCGAGTCGCTGAACGTGAGCAGACCTCCGGTAGTCGAGAGCAGCAACACTCCGTCGGGTGTATGGGTGATGCGACGGCTGTTGGCATAGAGGTCGATGGGATAGGAGGTCATGTCGTTGGATGTATTGATAAAGCGTATGCGGCCGTCGGCCGACTCGTCGACATAGTTGACACCGCCCCCATAGGTGGCTATCCATATGCGGCCCGAAGGGCTCTGGTCCACGTCATAGACATTCTCACTGTTGATGGCATACTTGTCAGCGGCCGAGGGCTCGTAATGTCTAACCCTGCCGTCGGTATCGACCATATAAAGTCCATAGCCCTTGGTGCCTATCCACAGGCGGCCGCGCGAGTCCTGATACATTACATATATGCGCTCGGAAAACTTTACAGGCCTGTCGCTGAGCGACACTTTCTCACCCCGGGCCAGATAGCCCTTGAGACGCCCCTCGGTGTCGAAACATCCTATCACTCCGGTGTGTGAGCCGGCGAGCACCGTGCCGTCGGCCAGCGCGACAAGCGAGCGTGTGTCGGCATTCTGCACCAGCGGGAGACGCATCACATTGTAACGTCCGAAATTGATGAGTATAAGGTCATGGGGCGATGTAATCCACATGTTGCACTGCGAGTCGACATAATATTTCTCGATGTCGGGGATGCTTTTGCGGCCAAAACGCGGCGACTCGAGCGGATAAGGCACTATGCGGCGTGCGTTTTCATCGAAATATCCGAATACACCGCCGACAGGCACTACCCACACAACTCCATACTTATCCTCGACCCAGACGGGCTTGATGCTGCCTGTACACGCATCACCCTCGGGCGAGGAAACAAACACCTCGTCCTCGGCCCCGTGAATATCGGTAAGCAATACACCTGGAGCATCGGAAAACACCCATATACGCCCCTGCGAATCGACATGTATCTGCCCCACATTGCCACGCGCTATATGTCGCCAGGCGCGCGCCGCCACATTATATACTGCAATGCCGTTGTCGGTGCCGAGCAGAAGATTTCGGTCGTCATATCCGACCATACAGTTGACACGGCCCATCCATTGAGGTGAAGGCATGGGCCTGAGCGAGCGGCCCTGGTGACCGTAGGCATAAAGATGACCGTCGGAAGTGGCCATATAGGCCAGTCCGCCGATAGTGCACACGTCAATAAAACGCCCCCTTTGCCACACATCCGTGCCATAAAGATGTATGCCCTTGTCAGAGAGCACCCACTCATTGCCGTCGCGATCATATATGACCTTGTTGACAAGCTTACTTCCCGAATGGTAGCGCGAGGCATCATACACCTCGAGGCTGTCGGGATTGAGCGGGTCACACACACTTGCCCTCACGGCAAGTGGAGTGCCGTCACCCGTAATCCACATGTGTCCGGCGGCCGCATAACTGTTACGTCCCAGAAATTCCGAGCCGGTCTTACGGGCAATGATGTCACTGAGATTGGTATATCGGCCGGTGTGCATGTCGAGCACATGGAGCACGCGGTCATAGCTGAACAGCCACACATGTCCGTTGCCGTCGGGCTCGACGGTGCGCAGACGGTTGGATGAAAGAGAGCCGTTGTCGCCTCCGTCGCGATAGGTGGTAAACTGATAGCCGTCGTAATAACAGAGTCCGTTCCACGTCGACACCCACAGCAGATTGTCGTGGCTCTGGGCAAGACCGGCAATGCTGTTGGACGGAAGCCCGTCATGAATGTCAAACGTATGCACCCGGCAATATGGCTGAGCCCGAAGGTAGACACACGCGACAAATCCCATCAATATGGCTATAATGACTCTGTATGACTGTCTTATCATGGATCGGTATCAAATTTTACACCACAAATATACTAAATGTCAATCTTTCCACCTCGGGCAAAAGTGTTAAAATCGACCGTTTTACGGTATTATGATAAATGTTACCCCTATCTTCGAGAATTTTTACCCCCATCACGCATGAACAATTAGCTAACTTTGCACCAGAGAAAGATAACGATATAATTCACGATATCACATACCATGAGAAACGCACAAACAAGATTATGATTTAGGTAGATTACCTAATAGGTAAGGAATAACAAAAGCCCTGTCGCGATGACAGGGCTTTGTTATTTTCTGACAGCCGGAAAATGTGTATAATAAAAAAGTGGAGGAAACGATTTCCCCCACTTTTTTATATTCCCGCAGTTGCTTATCAATATGCAAACATGGGATAGTCGGCCATGGTGGCGTTGACCTTGGCACGGACAGCAGCAATGGTGTCGGCATCGGCGGGAGCGCGGAGCACAGTGTCGATCATCTCGGCTATCTGACCCATGAGCGGCTCTTTGGCACCGCGGGTTGTGATGGCCGGTGTGCCGAGACGTATGCCGGAAGTCTGGAAGGGCGAACGGCTGTCAAACGGCACCATATTCTTGTTGGCAGTGATGTCGGCCTCGACAAGAGCCTTCTCGGCCACCTTGCCTGTGAGGTCGGGGAACTTGGTGCGGAGATCGACGAGGATGCAGTGGTTGTCGGTGCCTCCCGACACGATGTTGTAGCCCATCGAGATGAGCGCGTCGGCCAGGGCTGCGGCGTTCTTCTTGACCTGCATCTGATATTCCTTAAACTCGGGCTGGAGAGCCTCGCCGAACGCCACGGCCTTGGCGGCAATCACGTGTTCGAGCGGGCCGCCCTGCACGCCGGGAAAAACGGCTGAGTCAAGCAGCGACGACATCATGCGCACCACACCCTTGGGAGTGGTCTTGCCCCAGGGATTTTCAAAGTCCTTGCCCATCATGATGACGCCGCCACGCGGACCGCGGAGAGTCTTGTGGGTAGTGGTGGTTACGATGTGGGCATACTTGACGGGATTGTCAAGGAGTCCGGCGGCGATGAGACCTGCGGGGTGAGCCATGTCCACAAGGAAGATAGCACCGATTTCATCGGCAAGACGACGCATGCGGGCATAATCCCATTCGCGCGAATAAGCACTCGCACCGCCGATGATCAGACGGGGACGCTCGCGACGGGCCACTTCCTCCATCTGCTCGTAGTCTACGAGGCCGGTCTCGGCATTGACATTATACTCGAGAGCCTGGAACATGAGACCCGAGAAGTTGACGGGGCTGCCGTGGCTCAGGTGACCACCGTGGCTCAGATTGAGGCCGAGAAATTTGTCACCGGGCTTCAGACATGCCATGAACACGGCCATGTTGGCCTGTGCGCCCGAGTGGGGCTGAACGTTGGCCCACTCTGCGCCAAACATCTGCTTGAGGCGGTCGATAGCAATAAGCTCTGCTTCGTCCACCACTTCGCATCCGCCGTAATAACGGTGGCCGGGATAGCCCTCGGCATACTTGTTGGTGAGGCACGAGCCCATAGCCTGCATCACTTGGTCACTGACGAAATTTTCAGAGGCAATAAGTTCGATGCCTTTCTTCTGACGCTGATGTTCGCGTTCGATGATGTCGAAGATTGCGTTGTCTCTCTTCATAATTATATATAATATTAATGTGGAATGTTGAATGTGGAGTCTGTGTCACTCCACATCCAACATTCCTGTTTTTTTGATTACTGTTTTTTCTTCACACTCCATCCAAACCGTCCTATCGGCTCTCCCTGCTCGAAATACTGCCCGTGGGAATAGTTGAGCAGTCCGGCCGAGGCGAGATCAAAAGCTCCGGTGTCGGGATTAATAAGGCTCTCATCGGCAAGCACGTTGACCACATCGGCCACAAACATATCGTGACTTCCCAGGTGTATTATTTCCTTGACTCTGCACTCTATGGCCAGAGGTGACTCGTCAATGTACGGACATGCAACCTTGACACCGGCTACCGGTGTCAGCCCAGTCTCGCTCCATTTGTCATAGTCGGCCCCCGACCTCACGCCGGCCCAGTCGGTGGCCTGAGCCATCGAGGCTGTGGTGAGATTGATGGTAAACTCCATGCACTCCTTGATGAGCGGATAGGAGTAACGCTCTGGGCGCACCGATATGTAACACATTGGCGGATTGGTGCATATGGTACCGGTCCATGCCACTGTGAGCATATTGGAGTGCTCCATGTTGCCACACGTCACCAACACCGCCGGAAGCGGATAGATCATCGTGCCGGGTTTCCAGGATACCTTCTTCATGGATTGCAAATGAAACGCCTCTTTATCATATTATCTGCGCATCACTACTCTTGACCGTGTGGGAGCAATAGTGACATGCGATGGTCACATCCTCTCGGTCGACTACACTGAAGCGTGTGCGCATAGGCTCGTTGTTAGTGATGCACTTGGGGTTACCGCACTTCACGAGTCCGATGATGGTGTCGGGAAGAGTCACGGGAAATTTCTCCACCACCTCATAGTCGCGTATGATATTTATTACGGCCGAGGGGGCTATGAGAGCGATGCGGTTGAGCGTGGCCTCAGGAAAGAACACGTCGGCGACCTTGATGATGCCTTTGTGGCCAAGTTTTTTGCTATCGAGGTTATTGCCGATGGTCACGGCCGACTTCAGTCGCTCGATGCCAAGGATTTTAACAGTCTTGAACAGAACCTCTGATGGTATGTGGTCAATCACGGTGCCGTTACGCAGAGCTGCCACGGCAAGCTCCGCCTTTGATATATTAGTCATAATTTATGGCTTTTAATCATTAACTTCTATACCGAGCGAACGGCATATCAACGCCTGACGGGCGTAGAGACCGTTGCGGGCCTGCTCGAAATAATATGCTTTGGGGTTGTCGTCCACGTCCTGGGCTATCTCATTGACGCGCGGCAGGGGGTGGAGTATGCGCAGATTGTCGCGTGCATCGGAAAGCATGGCGTTGTTAAGGTTGTATAGGTCCTTGACACGCTCATACTCCATGATGTCGGCAAAACGTTCGCGCTGCACTCGGGTCATATATATAATGTCGCTCGTATTGATGACATCGGCCGAGAAGTCGGTGTGGTCCGTGTAACGTATGCCGTTCTCCCGACAGAAAGCCTTGTATTCCTCTGGCATATCAAGCTCCTTGCATGCGACGAAGCGGAATGTGGGGTTGAAATATCTCATCGCCATAATCAGCGAGTGGACCGTGCGGCCATACTTGAGGTCGCCCACAAGTGTGATGGTGAGATTTTCGAGAGTGCCCTGGGTCTTGTAGATAGAGTAGAGGTCAAGCATCGTCTGCGAGGGATGCTGGTGGGCACCGTCACCGGCATTGATTATGGGTATGTCGGTTACCTCAGTGGCATAGAGGGCCGCTCCTTCAAGGAAATGACGCATCACTATGAGGTCGGCATAATTGCTCACCATCTTGATGGTGTCCTTGAGCGTCTCGCCTTTGGAGGTGGAGGTGTTGGAGGCATCTGAAAATCCTATCACACGTCCGCCAAGACGGTTTACGGCTGTTTCAAAACTGAGTCGCGTGCGGGTTGACGGCTCGAAAAAGAGGGTCGCCACGACTTTCCCTTCAAGCAGACGGCGGTTGGGCCGCTCCTCAAACTTTTGGGCCGTGTCAAGCAGACTGAGTATCTCCTCGCGACTTAAGTCGCTTATTGACACAAGACTTTTAGTATTCATTGCAGTGAAATGTGAAGTGCATCGTGAGTTTACCGCAAAGTTACTGCGAATTTTTGACATATCAATGTCAACTTGCGGAAAAATCCTCACCCAATTCCTTCTTAATCTCACGAAGCAGGCGCGAGGCCCGACGGTTGACGAGCAGAGCCACCACACATCCGGCCAGCATACCGGCGATGCAGACAGGCAGCATCAGTGTCCCGTAACTACTGGTTGTGGTAAAGATGATGTAGAGAATTAGCGGGACGCCCATGACAATGCCGGTGACACGTCTGACCGTGCGGAGTGTCTCGATGCGCAACACACCGCGCAGAGCTTCGGTGACAGTGGTGCCGGAGAGGTCAAGCGCGCGAAGATTGCGCATCTGCACCAGGTGCATTACACCCATCACAATAAAGAATATGATCACCTTTACAGCCATTGACGTATGGTCGGGGACAAGCGGAATCATACACAAGGCTCCGGCCAGACACACGAGTGCCCGGCGATGACTTATGCGCATGAGCCTGTCGCGCAACGTCACGGCCCCACGACCCGATGTCACCTCGCGCTCCACGGCTCTGACGCCGCTATCGGGAATGTCGACAGCGTTCCACTGTCTTTTCAGCTCGTCTATATCCATAATCATGATTCTTTTTCGTTCTGCTCTTTAAGTCGTAGTTTTATTCTGTGGAGGCGGGTCGCCACCGTGTTGCGCGGCAGACCGGTCACTCCGGCTATCTCATCATAACTCTTCTCGTCAAGCCACATTAATATGAGGGCCTTGTCCATCTTGTCGAGGCCGCCTATGAGGCGATACATCTGACGCAGTTCGGCCGGACGGTCGCTGTCATCGCTCATGGTGTCGGCCAGCGTGTCAAGCCCCACCTTGCCGCGGTCGTGCTTACCGTTGTGACGAAAATAGGTCACACAAGTGTTGATGGCCGTACGGTAGAGCCACGTCGACAGCCGTGAGTCGCCTCTGAATGAGTCGAGCCCCTGCCACAGATTGGCCAACACCTCCTGATACAGGTCCTTGAAATGCTCGTCGCTGTCGGCATACATATAGCACACCTTGCAGAGCATGCGGCGGTTGTCGTTGACAATCGCCATGAATCGAGATTCTTTTTCGGACGCTACGATAGCCATGCGGTCAGAAGATATGGTGAGGTTATAAACGGATTATTGCCACAATTTTGTAATGTTTGACGCTAAAATTACGGAAAAGTTCCGTCAATGTGAAACTTTTTCTATAATTTCGCGTCAGATTATTCATCACTAAAAATTTACAACAGCATGGACATCCTCAGTGTCGAGAATGTGAGCAAAGCCTATTCCTCCCACCTGGCACTTGACGACGTGAGTCTGAGCATACCCGAAGGCTCCGTGTATGGACTGCTCGGTCCCAACGGCGCGGGCAAGACCACTCTGATACGCATCATCAACCATATCACCGCCCCCGACAGCGGCCGAGTGCTGCTTGACGGCCATCTGCTCACCGAAGCCGATGTGCCCAACATCGGTTATCTGCCCGAAGAACGTGGCCTCTACAAGAAGATGAAAGTAGGCGAGCAAGCCGTTTTTTTTGCACGACTCAAAGGGCTGAGCCGGACCGACGCGACACGCGAGCTGAGAAAATGGTTTGAAAAGTTTGACATACTCAACTGGTGGGACAAACGTGTCGAAGAGCTCTCCAAAGGCATGGCCCAGAAGGTGCAGTTCATAGTCACCGTGCTCCACCGTCCGCGCCTGCTGATATTCGACGAACCCTTCTCGGGCTTCGACCCCATTAACGCCGAGCTGCTCAAGCGAGAGATACTCGCCCTTCGCGACGAAGGAGCCACCATTATATTCTCGACCCACAACATGTCGTCGGTCGAGGAGATATGCGACAACATCACACTCATCAACAAAAGCCGCAACATACTCAGCGGCAATGTCGATGATCTGAGGCGCAAGTATTTCGACGGACGCTACGACATCACCCTCTATGACGGCGATCCGGCCATGCTCACCGAGGCCCTCGCTCCAGTGGCCGACAGTTTCATGACGCTCGACCCCGACTCTCAGGGACGTCAACGCCTGTCGCTTCACGTAAGCGACCACGCCTCACTGCGCGATGTCATAGCGATAGCCAACCCGATAGTCTCACTCGCCGGCCTGCAGGAGAGCCGCGCCTCAATGAACGACATATTCATCCGCACAGTCAACGGTGATAGATTTTAGAGTTAAAAATTTAGAGTTGAAAGTTTAAGCATGTCAAATATAGCGATAATCATCGAACGCGAATACTTGGAGCGTGTCAAGAAAAAGAGTTTCATATTCACCACCATACTTATGCCGGTGCTGATGCTGGCACTCATGGCCCTGCCGGCACTGATAATGACCTATGTCGAGGGCTCGGTGACACAGGTGCTTGTGGTCGACAACAACGGAGCCTTTGCCGACCGTCTGACCGACACCGACGACGTAAAGTTCATCCCGCTCAGCGGTGTGACCACCGACTCGGCTCTCAACCGCAGCGACGCAGATGCCATACTGGTAATCCCTGCCAACATCATATCGTCGCGGCGTGCCTCGCTCCGCCTCGTCAGCAACGGGCCATCGTCGCTCGCCACCGAGTCGGCCATCACCGGCCAGGTCAACAAGATTATCGAAAACGAGCGGCTAAAGCAATATAACATAGCCGACCTTGACCGCATACTCGAGGATGTCAATGCCTCGGTGTCCATCACCACCGTGCGCAACGACCGCGATGACGACGAGCAAGTGATGTCGTCAGGACTGAGTTACGGCATAGGTGTGGGTATGTCGTTCATACTCTATATGTTTCTGTTAATATATGGCCAGATGGTGATGACATCCATCATCGAAGAGAAAGGCAACAGAGTGCTCGAAGTGGTAGTGTCGTCAGTCAAACCGGCCCAGCTCATGCTCGGTAAAATCATAGGCGTGGCCCTCGTGGCAGTGACCCAGATGGTGCTTTGGGGCATACTGCTGGCCATAATGTCATCGTGTGTGCTCCCGGCCATCATGCCGGCCGACGCCATGGCCGAGGTGGCCGCCGTCCGCGCCGGCAACTTCGAGGCAGTGAGCGACGCCGGCTCCATCGACATGCTCAACGCCCTCGCCGCCGTCACTCAGGTGGGCAATCTCATAGGGCTTATAGCCATCATGACACTATTTCTGGTGCTCGGATTTCTCATCTACTCGTCGATATTCGCCTCAATAGGCTCGGCTGTCGACAATATACAGGACGCATCACAGCTCACATCGTTTGCCGTCTTCCCCATCATCTTCGGCATCATCTTTGCCACAGTAGCCGCCGCCGACCCTATGGGCAGCCTCGCGTTCTGGACCTCCATGTTCCCGCTCACGTCACCGATGGTTATGGTGGCCCGCATCCCCTTCGGCATCCCCGCCTGGGAGATATGGCTCTCGCTCGCCCTGCTTGTCGCCGGATTTATCGGCATGATATGGGTAGCCGGCAAAATCTATCGCGTGGGCATATTCATGTATGGCAAAAAGCCGTCGCTCAAAGAGATAATACGCTGGATTTCCTATAAATAATGACGGCGGGCATCCATTTTTTACCCTATCGCTCCGAGATAAGAGGATTTTTGCGTATCTTTGCACCTCTATATATAAGTATATAAAGTAAACACACGTAATAGTAATAATAAGAAATGTCGATTGATAGCATTATCTCCGAGGCCGTGTCAAAGGCTGTAAAAGCTCTTTATGACTGCGAAACTCCGGCCGACAAGATTGTTCCCCAGGCTACCCGCAAGGAGTTTGAGGGCAATGTCACCGTGGTAGTATTTCCTTGGGTAAAAGCCGCCCGCAAAGCTCCCGAAGCCGTCGGAGCCGAGATAGGCGAATGGCTCGCAGCCAATGAGCCCGCCGTTGAGAAATACAACGTAGTGAAAGGTTTTCTCAACATCACCATCTCACCGCGCTTCTGGAACGGTGTGCTCGCCCATATCGCCGACACACCCCGCTATGGTCTGAAAGACGCTGACGAAAATTCACCTCTCGTGATGGTTGAATACTCGTCGCCCAACACCAACAAACCCCTCCACCTGGGCCATATCCGTAACAACCTGCTCGGATTCAGCCTCGCCGAGATACTCAAGGCCTGCGGCAACCGCGTGGTCAAGACCAACATCGTCAACGACCGAGGCATACACATATGCAAGTCGATGCTCGCCTGGCAGAAGTGGGGCGAAGGCGTGACTCCCGAATCGGCCGGAAAGAAGGGTGACCACCTCATCGGTGACTTCTATGTGCTCTTTGACAAGCATTTCAAGGCCGAGATCAAGGAACTGATGGAGCAAGGCATGACCGAGGACGAGGCCAAGGCCGCATCACCCCTCATGAAAGAGGCCCGCGAGATGCTCGTGAAATGGGAACAGAAAGACCCCGAAATACGTGCCCTCTGGCAGAGAATGAACGAGTGGGTCTACGCTGGTTTTGACGAGACCTACAAGCGCATGGGTGTGGACTTCGACAAGATTTACTACGAGAGCGAGACCTATCTCGAGGGCAAGGACAAGGTGCTCGAAGGACTCGCCGCCGGCAAGATGTATCGCAAGGAGGATGGCTCCGTATGGGCCGACCTCACCGGCGAGGGTCTTGACCACAAGCTCCTGCTCCGCAGCGACGGCACCTCGGTCTACATGACACAGGACATCGGCACAGCCAAGCTCCGCTTTCAGGACTATCCCATCGACAAGATGATTTATGTCGTGGGCAATGAGCAGAACTATCACTTCCAGGTGCTCTCGATACTTCTCGACCGTCTCGGATTCAAGTGGGGCAAAGACCTCGTGCACTTCTCCTACGGCATGGTCGAACTGCCCGAGGGTAAGATGAAGTCGCGCGAAGGCACCGTGGTGGACGCCGACGACCTTATGGACGACATGGTGTCGACCGCCCGCACAGTGTCGGCCGAACTCGGCAAACTCGACGGACTCTCCGACGAGGAGACTACCGCCATCAGCGAGATGGTCGGACTGGGTGCGCTCAAGTATTTCCTCCTAAAAGTCGACCCCCGCAAAAACATCACCTTCAACCCCAAGGAGACTATCGACTTCAACGGCAATACCGGCCCCTTCATACAGTATACCTACGCCCGCATACGCTCGGTGCTCCGCAAGGCTGCCGACGAGGGCATGACTGTGACCGACTATTCCGACGTGACTCCGGGCGAACGCGAGATTACGCTCATACAGGCTCTTGCCGACTTCCCTTCGGTAGTTGCCGCCGCCGGACAGAGCTACAGCCCCGCACTCATAGCCAACTATGTGTATGACCTCGTGAAACTCTACAACCAGTTCTATCACGACTGCTCCATACTCAAGGAGGCCGACCCCGCCGTGCGCTCGCTCCGTCTCACCCTCAGCGAGCAGACCGCCCGCGTGGTCGAGACCGGCATGAAGCTACTCGGCATCAGCGTACCCGAACGTATGTAATCGACATGTAATAAAGACGATTGTTTAACATTTGTTGCGATACATGCACTAAACCTTATCTCCCCTTATTTGTCTAACAATTAACCATTCTTTTAAGCAAATGTACAATAACACTCCCACCCCTCCCCCTTACAATGGCGGAGGTTATAACGACTCCACCCAGACAGTGAGTCTCGCATCAGCCGTAATGAAGCGTGTCTATCTCAAGATGACACTTGGCCTGCTCGTGACCGCGTTTCTCTCCATGTTCTGCGCCGGCAGCATGTCATACATGCAGTTTATGGCCTCCAACTCATGGTTCTACTGGGGCCTTTTCATCGCCGAACTCGTGATCGTGTTCTCCCTCTCGGCCCGTATCAGCAAGATGTCATCGGCCACGGCTACACTGCTCTTCTATGTGTTTGCCGCGCTCAACGGTCTGGCACTCGCACCTATATTTTTAGTATATACAGCCACATCAATAGCCAAGACCTTCTTCATCTGCGCCGGCACATTCGGAGCCATGAGCGTCTATGGCTACTTCACCACACAGGATCTCACCAAGTGGGGCAACTTCCTGTTTTACGCGCTCATAGGCCTCATCATCGCCTCGGTGGTCAACATCTTTACCCACAGCGACACTCTCGGATGGATTATTTCATGTGCCGGAGTGCTTATCTTCGTAGGCCTCACCGCATGGGATACACAGAAAATCAAGCAGATGGCTCAATACGCGCCTTCAGGCATGGCCGGTCACCTCGCCACCATCGGCGCGCTGAGCCTCTATCTTGACTTTATCAACCTGTTTCTCTATCTGCTCCGTTTCTTCGGAAGCTCACGCGACTAATCATCAATTTCCGCAGACACGACTCCAAAGCATACAATGCCTACGATGAGTCACGTCTGCGGGACTTAACTTTATAATATGGCAAAAGTAGTAATCATCGGAGCCGGCGGCGTTGGTACCGTCGTAGCCCACAAATGCGCCCAGCATCCCGACGTATTCACCGAGATAGTCATAGCTTCACGCACACGTTCCAAGTGTGAGGCAGTGGTCGAGGCTATCGGCAAACCCAATATCAGTGCCGACGTAGTTGACGCTGACAGCGTGCCCCAGCTCGTCGAACTGTTTAACCGCCACAAACCCGCGCTCGTAATCAACGTAGCTCTCCCCTATCAGGACCTCACCATCATGGACGCGTGTCTGATATGCGGAGTCAACTATCTCGACACCGCCAACTATGAGCCCAAAGACGTGGCACACTTCGAGTATTCATGGCAGTGGGCCTACAAGCAGCGTTTCGAGGAAGCCGGCCTCACAGCCATCCTCGGCTGCGGTTTTGACCCGGGAGTATCAGGTGTATTCACAGCCTATGCAGCCAAGCATTATTTCTCCGACATGCAGTATCTCGACATCGTGGACTGCAACGGAGGTGACCATGGCAAGGCTTTCGCCACCAACTTCAACCCCGAAATCAACATCCGCGAGATCACTCAGAACGGCCGCTACTATCAGGACGGCAAATGGGTGACCACCGGCCCGCTCGAAATACACAAGACCCTCACCTATCCCAACATCGGCGAGCGCGACAGCTATCTCCTCTATCACGAAGAGCTTGAGTCGCTGGTCAAGAACTATCCCTCAATCAAGCGTGCCCGTTTCTGGATGACTTTCGGACAGGAATATCTCACACACCTGCGCGTGATTCAGAACATCGGCATGGCCCGCATTGACGAAGTGGAGTATAACGGTCAGAAAATCGTGCCCCTCCAGTTCCTCAAGGCTGTCCTTCCCAATCCCCAGGACCTCGGAGAGAACTATCACGGCGAGACTTCAATCGGATGTCGCATCTCGGGTCTCGACAAGGAAGGCAAGCCCCTTACCTATTATATATGGAACAACTGCTCGCATGAGGAAGCCTACAAGGAGACCGGCATGCAGGCCGTAAGCTACACCACCGGTGTCCCCGCCATGGTGGGCGCAATGATGTTCCTCACCGGAAAATGGGTAAAACCGGGCGTAAACAACGTCGAGGAGTTTGATCCCGATCCGTTCCTCGCCGAGCTCGCCAAGGACGGTCTGCCCTGGAACGAGAGCTTCAACATCGACCTCGAAGTATAGTTCAGAGAGTTTAGAGTTTAGGACCTAAACCATCTTTTATACGGGAGAACGGTTTCCCCGGGGCATTGAATCCCGTCAGCGAAACCGCTCTCCCGTCTTTATAAATTTAAATATACATCCGTATCAATCTACCATGCTGAAACACCTGTTGCTTGTCCTTTCGGTCATCTCGGCCTTCACTGCCACAGCATCCCTGCCACAATCAGTCACGCCCGGTCCGGACACACTGTTGCTGACAACTGAAAAATCATCATCGCCATACGTATTCAACGACGCAGTCAAGGCTCTTGAGGCCGTCAATGCCTCAGGCCGCAGCCGCATGACACTTATGGTGGCCCCGTCGGTCTACTGGCTTGACAATCCCGACGACCCGGCTGTGCGCCGTGCGCCCTCGGGCCTCCCCTATGCAGTGGAGATAAAGTGTGACACTCTGTCGATAATCGGACTCGCCGACAATCCGGCCGACGTAGTGTTTGCCGTCAACCGCGGCCAGACCCAGGGAGCCATCGGCAACTTCACCATGCTCCATTTCACCGGCCACAGCCTCACGGTCGAAAACATGACCATGGGCAATTATTGCAACGTAGACCTCGACTATCCGCTCAACCCCTCGCTCAACCGTCAGCGACGCCGTGACGCCATAGTCCAGGCCCAGATAGGCATATGCACCGACACTGACAGACTCTTTGCTCGCAACTGCCGATTTATCAGCCGCCTCAACCTCTGCCCGCTCGTAGGGGCACGACGCTCGCTCTATGACAACTGCTACTTCGAGTGTACCGACGACGCACTGACCGGCTCGGCTGTCTATCTGGGATGTCGTTTCACATTTCACAGCGGCAAACCGTTTTACTCCACCCCATCGACAGGAGCCATATTTCTCGACTGCGACATCCGTTCGCTCGTCTCGGGCACTCAATATCTCACCAAGGTGCCGGGACCAGTGACCATGATTGACACACGCTTCACGGCCGACAACCCTCTCCAGTTGCGATGGACTCGCGACGCCTCAGCCACGCGCTGCTATCAGAGCGGTGTCACCCTCAACGGCTCGCCCGTCACCATCGACGCCGACCGTCCACAGTTGAGTGCCGACATCTCGACATCTCCGTTGCTCCGGGCCTACAAGATTACCATGCCAGACGGCTCGGTCATATATAACACCCCCAACCTCCTCGGAGGCACCGATGGATGGGACCCTCTCGGCATGCGTCCGGCCATAGCCAAGGCCGAAGACATCCTCGGCGCATCACTGCTGTCGCTTCCCGTGACTCTGCGGCTCACACCATCGGCCCGCACGCTTGCCCCGCAGGACGAAACACTCACCGTCACCCCCTTACGGCTGCTGTGGGGCGACTATCCCGCTCCGGCACAGGCTACCGATATGTCATGGTCGGCATCCTCGACCCTCACTCTTATCTCGGCCGGACAGACACTGACAGCCCGAAGTGCCAACCTGTATCCCCGCGAAGCCGAGTGCATCATTTCGGCAACAACAGCCTACGGACTGCTCGGAGCCACCGACGTAAAGATAGCCCCATATCTCAAGGATGCCCCGGCATTCACATCATCACCCGCCATCACCAACGTCAAGACTTCACTTCAGGCCGACTATCGACTCTCGGCCGGAGCCGATGATGACAGTTATATAATATGGTATCGCTCCACACGTCCCGACCGCTCTGACTCCACAGCCGTGCGCCACGGCCACGGTCTGTCAGCACGCACCTATCCGCTCACTCCGGCCGACAAGGGATGCTACATCTCGGCCACAATATCGCCGAAGCTCTCCGACACTCGTGCAGGAGAACCGGTGACGATACATTTCGACAGCAGTGTGAGCCAGAAGATGGTCGGTCTGTTCAATCTCAAAGAGAACAAACTCAACACTTCTTTCGCAGAAATCCCCATCCGCAAAGGTAGTGCCGGTCGCCCCGGCTACTGGCATTTCGACACCTACAAGCCGGCCGACACCTCAGAGCACGAATGGACTCCCGATCCTGACAAAAGCTGGTATTACGGACAAGGGGTAGACGCCGCCACAGGCATCGGACTCATCCAAGCCTCGCGTGGCGCGCGCTTATCCTACACCCCCTCGCGCGGCGACTGCCGGAGCATGACGCTCGAACTCATCACCGAGCCGGCCAAAGGCCCGGGCCAGGGTTTCGGCAGCGCAACCGGCCAATATATGGACATATGCGTCAAATTTGACCCGGTGACACTCAGCGGCTATGCCCTGCGCATAGAGCGTACACCCGACTATGACAAGGCTGTCACATTCACGCTTGTACGCTACACCGACGGCACAGTCACTCCTATAAGCGAACCGGTAGCCACAAGCTGCTACCGCACACCCTGTCACATCAAGCTCGACATCAACGACAACAACTTTGTGGCCACGGCAAGCACCGAAGCTCCGGCCGTCACATCGTCCAATCCAGATGTCAAGCCCTATGTGATGCTCTCGGTGCCTGTGGAGACCTCACGCAACAGCTCGCTGATGATACAGCACACAGGCTCAACAGGCTCGTCGGCAACACTTCTACGCAACATGAATGTAAACTGGAAATAGTTTGTCGACAGATAGACATATATTTTTTCACCAAACTGTTTTGGGTTTAAAAAAAAGTTATTACTTTCGCATCATAGAAAAATAACTACATTCAGATATGATATACAATTTCCGCATAGTTTCCGATGAAGTGGACAACTTCAAGCGCGAAATACAGATTGACGCCGACGCTACATTTCTTGATCTGCGTAATGCCATCTGCGACAGCGTAGGCTATGACAAAACACAGTTCAGCTCGTTCTTCATGTGTGACGAGGGATGGGAACGCGAGCAGGAGATATGCCTCGAGGATATGGGCAGCGACTCCTCTCAGGATGTCTACCTGATGGAAGACACCCCTCTGAGCGATTTTATCGAAGACGAAGGCCAGCGGCTCGTATGGGTGTTTGACTATCTGACCGACCGCTCGTTCTTCCTTGAAATGAAACGTTCGGTGCCCGGCAAGCATCTCATTGACCCGCTCTGCTCCATTTCCATGGGCGAAGCCCCCTCACAGTCGGTCGACATGGATGACTTCGATGCAAAAATCGACGCCAAGGCCGCCGCTCAGGCAGCAACCGACCTCGACGACGACTTCTACGGCTCGACCGAGTATAACGAAGACGAGTTTGATGCCGCAGGATTTGACGAAATGACTTTTGACGAATAATATAGATACAAAAGAATCAAAAAGACAAAAGAAACATCAGTCTAATGTAACCTCATTCAAGACTGATGTTTCTTTTGTCTTTTTGATTCTTTTGTATCTATTACAGCTCCACTGTAAATTTAGGAGTAAGAATGCATCCGAGCGACGCCTTGAAGTCACATAGACCGGGTGAGGGTATGCCGTCGGATGAAGATGGCCCTATGTCGAGCTTGCGCCGGCCACATCGGGCAAAATGACAGAACGTCTCATAGGCGAGCTTATTCATTGGCCGCAGTTCGGAATATCCCGACACATCGCCCCAATAGACCACCTGCGATATGTCATGCGCGACATCATAGGCAAGCACAGCAGCCACATCCGCGCCTTCATGCGACAGAACCATAAACGTACACTTTATTATCCGCGAAGTGGCCTTGACGTCATCAAGACTCATGCGCAACGGATAGCCGTGGCTCTCGCGGTTGGCCTTGATTATGCCATACACCCGCTCTATGTCGGCATCACATCCGTCAAGCACTTCAAAATGCCAGTCATATCTTGAAGCTTTGGCAAAATTCTTACGCGCGGCGCGGCTGCACAAGTGCTCAAACTCGTCTACTCTATCCAGGTCATAATGATAGTTATAATCTACATACGACGTGCGAGCCCCGCCTGTCATCATGGCGCAATACTGCTTGCCATAGACACTGTGGCTGTCATATAATGCCGGAGGCAGAGACATCACGACTCCACATCCGCAACCGGCCGCATATCGCCTCAGAGCGTCAACAGCCCCGACATACCGCTCGACACTCTGAACGCCACGCTCCTCGATGCCTCCGAACGGAGCGGAGAAGGGTGATTTAAGCACTTCGCCTCTTAGTCCGAGTACAACGCCAAAGCGCACCTTGCCCTTGTCGTCACAGATTGTGAGATAATGCATATCCTCACACTTGTGACGGTTGAGTTCATTGAACTCTACCGTATTGAACACATGCGACGGTGTCGCAAACAGTTCACCATATTCCCGAGGAGTACATCTTACGACATGCATGGCCTAAACTTTGAACTCTATAATAACTCCCCTTTGCCTTCGCGGATTATCTCGGGATTGCGGCTATCGGTAATATCCACTACGGTCGACGGCACACCGTCGCTCTCGCCACCGTCGATGAGCAGTGACGCAACATCCTCATATTCCAGCGCGAGAGTCACAGGGTCGACCCCATCACAATCCTGAGGGATTGACGTAGAGAGTACCGGGTGACCGAGACGCTCGGCAATGGCACGCGCAATGGCATTGTCGGGCACTCGCACACCCGCCGTGCGCCGTCCCTTGAACACCTTGGGAAGAGTGGTGGATGCAGGAAGTATAAATGTAAAGGGGCCGGGCAGATTGGTGCGGAGTATACGGAAAGCCTCATTGTCGATGCGCGCATACTCGCTCGCCATTGACAGTCCGTCACATATTATGGAAAGCGTCTGCTTCTGAGGATTCATCCCCTTGACCTTACACAATCGCTCGATGGCCCCGTTGTTGAGCGCGTCACAGCCGAGCGCGTAGAGCGTATCGGTGGGATAAATGATTATTCCACCATTCTGGAGAGTGTCGGCCACCTCATCGAGATAACGGTCATTGAGACTGGAAGGATACATGCGGAGAGTCTTCATGGACGGAAATAATTAATGGTTATATTATTGGCTTCGGCATATTTTTCAAGAAGGTTCACAGCCATGCCGGCAACATCGTCGGCCGGCATCTCCTCGCCATAAATATTGATGCACATAAGCAGGCGTGTGGTGGACAGGTCGAGCTTTGTACGCTCGTTGTCACTCGTAGGAGTGCCGATGCCGCCCGTATTGTCGCGATACACCGGCATGCCGCATATATTGAGCATCCCGCGTCCGATGGCCTCAAACGGCTCCCCTTCGCGACCGACTCCGAGCGTGAGCACATCACCGTCAATCTTTGACGCGTCAAATCCTCCGATGGAGTAGCCCGACAGGAGCGAGAGCACATTGATAAGGTCGACAAGCGCGTTGATGCGATATAGCTCCAAGCCCTTGACAGCACGCCTGCACAGCGCCTCTGACGACGGACGATAGCGGTTAGGCTCCTTGCCGAGAGCTTTGTAGACATCGCGAGTCGCCTTGATGCCCGGCCGCTTGTTGATGTCAGACAGTTCGGTCACCGAACGTATGTCGTCACAGGCCCTGACAAGCAGCGACCACAGTTCGTCGGAAGTCTCGACATTTGTCACATCGGACTCTACCGTCACCACGGTCAGCCCCGGGGCCGCGCCCCTTATTGTATCGTCAAACCTTATTTCCATAGCGTTGCAAAATTAGTGAAAAAAGTATGAATATCTCAACAAAAAGTCGTAATTTTGTCGGCTGTAATGCATATGCCGCTCTCTCCGCATTGCAGTGTAAATAAAAACCCAACGCCCCCCAGAGCACTTCATGCTACGAAGATATGATTTAATTATGCGCCTCGCCCGATACGCCACCCTTGGCGCGTCGGCCTTTGTGTCAGATAGCAGCGCGGCCAAAATCATGCGCTTCGCTCGCGGACAGCGGGTGGCGATAGAGCGTGTGCGCGAGGGTATGGAGACACTCGACCGCAGCAAGCCCACCGTGTGGCTCCACGCGGCATCGCTGGGCGAATATGGCATAGCGCGTCCCATCATATCGGCCATCAAGCGACAGGCCGACTGCAATGTGGTCATCACCTTCTTCTCTCCGACAGGCTATGAAGCCGTAAGCCGCCGCAAGGGCGATATCGACAGAGTGTTCTATCTGCCGCTCGACACCCGCAGCAACGTCAATCGGTTTCTTGACATAGTGAGGCCCGACTGCGCGGTATTCATGGTGTCGGAATACTGGCACAACTATCTCCACGCACTCAAGCAGCGAGGCATACCCTCCTTTCTCATCTCGGCCATCATACGCGACGACGGACCGTTTTTCAAATGGTATGGCAGTCTGTATCGCAACTCGATAAAGAGCTTCTCCAAGGTGTTTACCCTTGATGACAATTCGATAAGGAATCTCCGTAAACTCGGCATCGACAACGTCTCGGTCAACGGCGACCCGCTCTTTGACAACGTGGCCCTCGTAGCCTCGACCCCATGGAAAGACGAGCTTATCGAACGCTTCACGGGCAATGAAAAAGTGTTTCTTGCCGGAAGCATCCACCACGACCGCGACCTCGAGATGGTGACCGAGCTGGCCAACCGCCATCCCGACACCCGTTTCATCATAGTGCCCCACGAAATCAACGAAAATATACTCAAGGACATCGAGGATAAGGTCAAAGGCCGTTGCGTGCGCTACTCACAGTGTGACGGACAGACCGACATGTCGGACACACAGGTAATGATAGTCGACTTTGTCGGTGCGCTGGCCTACATCTACCGCTACGCCGCATGGGCTTATGTCGGCGGCGGCTTCACTCCGTTGCTCCACAGCGTCATCGAGCCGTCGGTCTACGGCATCCCCGTATCGTTCGGCCCCAAGATACACCGCAAGGTCACGCCGACCGAGATGGTGCGTCTGGGCATAGGCAAAGTCGTACACGACACCGAGGAACTCGACCTGTGGTTCAAACGTCTCAAGCGCGACAATGCCCGCGTGCAGTACATAGCCAAACGTGCCGCCAAATACGTTAAGCAAAACACAGGCGCGACACCGCGTGTGGTGCGCCACATCCTTGACATCATATGCGCGAAAAAGTGAAATATGCCTTCTACCGCGGGCTTTTCACTTCGCTCGCCCTACTGCCGTTCCCTGTGCTGTATGCCATCAGTGACGGTCTTAGAATCATACTGTCGAGAGTCATGAAATATCGCCGTAAGGTGATAAGAATGAATCTCCGCAACTCGTTTCCCGAAAAATCAGAGGCCGAACTGCTTGAAATCGAGAAGGATTTCTACTCACAGTTTGCCGACAACATCGTCGAGACCGCCAAGCTCCTCCATATGAGCGACCGGCAGGCCGACAGACGCATCGAGGTAACAGGCGGCGAACTCGTGGACCGTCTCATCGATGAAGGTCATCCCGTAGTGCTCTATCTCGGCCATTACGCCAACTGGGAATACGTGCCTGGAGTAGTGCGCCACTTCAAGAGCCCGAAGTTGTGTGCACAGGTCTACAAGCCGCTGCACGACAAAGCCTTTGACCGTCTGATGCTCAAAGTGCGCTCGCGCTTCAACCCCGTGTCGGTCAAGCAGGACAAAGTGTTCCGCACCATGCTGCGCTGGTATCGCGACAAGGTGCCATTCATTATCGGCTTCATAGCCGACCACCGCTCCAACAGCAGCATCTCGCATCATATCACCACCTTTCTCGGACAGCGCACTCCATTCAGTCCGGGAGGCGAGGAGATAGGCGACCGCGTCAATGCAGCCTATCTGTATCTCGACGTCGAGAAGACCGGCCGCGGACACTATCGATTCGCTGTCAAACCTATCATCCCCTCCAGCCTCGAAGGCGACTCGCCCTACACCCGCCGCTATCTCGAAATGCTTGAGGAAACAATACGCCGCCGCCCCGGACTGTGGCTCTGGTCACACCGCAGATGGCTATATCAATAAGACACGTTAACGAAAAGAAGAAAAAACAACCTATTTAATATCCGAACATCATCATGAAGATTATATGCGTGATTCCGGCCCGTGCCGAGTCAACCAGATTTTTTGAGAAACCTCTGGCTCTCATCCTCGGCAAACCCATGATACAGTGGGTGTATGAACACTGCAAGGAGGTCGAACTGTTTGAGGAGGTCTACGTGGCCACCGACAGCGAAAAAATCAAGGCCAAGGCCGAAAGTTTCGGTGCCAAAGTCATAATGACACGCGACGATCACGACACAGCCACCGAACGCCTCTATGAAGTGTCGACCCGCATTGAGGCCGACCTCTATGTGATGGTCAACGGTGACGAGCCCCTTCTCACCCGCGACGCCATCGTGCAGTGCATTCCCGACGGGCTGCAGCCGGGCGACTTTTTCGTGTCAAACCTCATGACCGACTTCTCCAACCCCGTCGAGGTGGTCGACGCAACCAATCTCAAGATTGTCACCGCCGCCGACAACCGCTGTCTCTTCATCTCACGTTCACCCATCCCCTATCCCAAAGGAGCGATGGACTACGTGTTCCACAAGTTTGTAGGTGTGGGCGCGTTTACCCGCAAGGCTCTCGACTTCTATCACAACACTCCACGCGGACCTATCGAGAAAATCGAGGAGAACGACTCGTTCCGTTTCATCGAGAACCATATGCCCATCTATTACTACAACTGCCACTGCAAATCGCTCTCGGTCGACAACCGCAAAGACATCGACGGCGTGGAGGCATATCTCCGCTCGTTGTGACCAATCCGTAAGACCGGAAGTCGAAAAAGTTAAAAAAGCTCAAAAAGTTAAGATAATAGCATACATCACACTGAACTATTATCTTAACTTTTTTAACTTTATAGAGTCTTTTAACAAATACAAAATCCATGAGAATAGTACTGCTCCGCTTTTCCGCCCTCGGTGACATAGCCATGACTGTGCCAGCCATCTATTCATTGGCTAAGTCACGTCCTGACATGGAGATATACGTGGCCACACGGCCATTTTTCGGCCGTATGTTCATCAACGCGCCGTCTAACGTCAAAGTGTTGACATTTGATCTCAAGGAGGAGTACAAAGGCCTCGCAGGCACGTTGCGCATAGCCCGCCAGCTGGCCGACCTGCGTCCTAACTATGTGGCCGACCTGCACAACATGGCTCGCACCGCTCTAATCACCACAATCCTGCGGCTAAAGGGGGCAAGGACAGCCACGGTCGACAAGGCCCGGCAGACTCGTCGCAAAGTGTATGGCGGCGGACAACCTCAACGACAGTACATCGACCGCTATTTCGACACCCTGAGCCGCCTCGGACTGGAGACTCCCTGCACGTTCACATCAGTCTATCAGTCATCGGGCCTCCCGTCAATGCCGATCAAACTGTCACGACCGGCTGTCGGCATAGCCCCCTTCGCGCGCTACGCCACCAAGACCTACCCGCCGGGGCAAATGCGCGAAGTGGCCCGCATGCTCGCGGCCAAAGGGGTGAATGTCTATCTCTTCGGCGGACGTGGAGCCGAGGCTGAGACACTGGCCTCATGGCAGGAGAAGGGCATAACATCGCTCGCCGGACAATATCCTCTCGAAGAAGAGATAGCCGTCATGGGACATCTCGATCTCATGGTGAGCATGGACTCGGCCAACCAGCATCTGGCCGCACTGGCCGGCACCAAAGTAGTGTCGGTGTGGGGCGGCACAACTCCCGCATGCGGATTTCTCGGCTTCGGACAGACAGGCGATAACGCCGTGTGTCTCGATCTCCCCTGCCAGCCTTGCTCGATAGCCGGAAGCAAAGAGTGTCCCAAAGGCCACATGCACTGCCTCACCCGACTCTATCCCGCAACCATAGTTGACAAAGTGATGAGCCTTATCGACCTACAATGACATGCTGCATCTCATAATATTCCTGATAACCTATTTTGCCGGACTGGTACTCTACTTCCAACTTCTGCAACGTCCTCTCTTCCTGTTCTACAACCGCTCTGAGACAGACTCACGAGTGAGTCCGGCCGACATATTCCGCATGGCGCGCCACGGTTTCCGCTCCGACATTATCGTGGCCTCCTACCTGTCGGCTCCGCCACTGATTGCCGCAGTGGCGCAGACATTCATCCACCCGCAGTTCTTAGGCGGATTCATGACGGCCTACAATATCGCGGCCGGAATAATCTTAGGATTGTCGACAATCGTCGACACCGCTCTCTATCCATTCTGGAAATTCAAGCTCGACGCCTCGATACTCCCCTATCTCCGCTCCATCAAAGGCGCATGTGCAAGCGTCTCGACTCTCTACATCATCACGGCCGTCATCGCCGTGCTGGTCATGGCTGCGGTCTCGGCCGCATGGCTTCAAGGGACAGTAATACTGTCGGAGCGGCTCTCCGGCTCTTGCACTCCGTTCATTGCCGACGGTCTCGGACAGTCGATGCTCTCGGTGCTGATATTTCTGCTCTCGGCCGGAGTACTGTTTGCCATGATACGCGGCCTCGGCCGACGTCCCAACAATCCGAGTGTATCGTTCTACTCCAACATTCTCTTCTTCAATCACTGCGCCCTCAACCCTCTTTACTCCTTCATCTATTCGCTCTCGGTCAACGATAAAATCGAGGGTGCTTTCAGGGCCTTTGATGACGAGACGTGTCACCGCGAGTTTGCACGCCTGTTTCCGGGCGACACCTTCCCAACCGACAAACTGCTCAACAACGACCGGCCCAATGTGCTCTTTATCATCTGGGAGAGCCTGAGCGCGCGTTTTGTCGGTGAGCTCGGCGGACAAGCCGGCATCACCCCCAACATAGATCGCCTCACACGCGAAGGCATACTTTTCTCACGAGTGGACTGCAACAGTTTCCGCACCGACCGCGGACTTGTGGCTCTGCTCAGCGGCTATCTCGCCCAGCCTACCACCAGCGTGATACGCATGACAAAAAAGGTGCCCAATCTGCCAGCCTTGCCACGCCGCTTCAAGGAAGCGGGCTATGACACCATGGCGGTGCATGGCGGCGACCTCACCATATTTCACAAAGGCGAATATTACCTCACCGTAGGCCACGACCGCGTGGTGGGTGACAAAGACCTGCCCAAAGGACTCCCTTCGGGCAAATGGGGCATACATGACGGAGCTGTACTCGACTGGATATATGACGACATCATGGACAAGACATCCAAAGGGCGCAGATGGTACACCACATTTCAGACCCTCAGCTCACACGAGCCATGGATTGTGCCTTACACCCGTCTCAAGGACGACGAGATAGCCAACACCTTTGCCTATGTCGACGATGCCATCGGACGATTTGTCGACCGCCTCAAAAAGACTCCGGCATGGGACTCTCTGCTTATTGTCATCACCGGTGACCACGGATGCAACACCGGCCAGCACTTGCCGGCCGACCGCTATGCCCACATCCCGCTGCTGATGACAGGCGGAGCCGTCAAGGCCCCGCGGCGCATCGACACCATAATGTCGCAGACCGACACGGCGGCCACGCTGCTCGGACAGCTTGGCATCAGTCATGACGAATTTATATTCAGCCGCGATGTCATGTCAGAAAGCTACACCTACCCGTTCGGATTTCACACGTTTGTCAACGGCTTTATGTTTCGCGACGCCACAGGCTACACCGTCTATGACAACGTGTCAGACACCGCTACCGACTCGCCCGACCCTGACCGCGAACGCAAAGGCCGCATAATACTCCAATATCTCTATGAGGATCTGGCCCGGAGATAAGTCAAAAAAGTAGGGGTAAAACAAAAAATTGCATGCGTTAAAAGAAAATTGTATTTTTGTGTGTTAATAAAGGTAACAAAAGTTTATCTGATATGAATCACTTGCCACTTCCCGCAAAAAAATTGCTTCGCTATCCGGGGCTTCTTCTTGTCATGCTCCTGACAGTCACAACACTCACGTCATGCGAGCCCGACGATGACAACGTCTTCTACTACGACATCGCAGGCCGATGGATGGAGGTGGCACCCTACTATGGTGACATCTATGACTTTAACAGCGATGGCACCGGCTACTGCTATTACGAGGACGGAGATTACTCCTACTTTGAATGGGAAGCCGACAACTATTATCTGACTCTTTATTTCACTAACGGTTATGAAGAGACAGTCGAATATTACTCATGGTCGTTTCAGGGCAACTCGCTCTACCTCTACCCCAACTACGACACCTCCAATCCACTCGTGCTAAAACCATATTAACCCGCCAATGGACTTCCGCACCGAAATCAAGCCGGAACCGGGGCATGAGGGTATGATTTCACACACCGGCCCGGTAGTGCTTATAGGGTCGTGCTTTACCGACAACATCGGGACCTGTATGCGCGACGAACTGTTTGACGTCACTGTCAATCCCTTCGGTCCCATCTACAATCCCGCATCGGTGAGACGCGCCATCGAGACCATCGTTGACCGTCGGCATGTGGAGACTGACGAGCTTTTCGAGCACGAAGGACATAGTCACAGCTTCCTGTTTCACTCACGCTACTCGGCCCCGACACGTGCCGAGGCTATGCTCAAAATGAACTCGAGCATCGAGTCGGCATGCGAAGCACTGAAAAATGCCGATATATTGATAATCACCCTCGGCACAACGCGGGTGTTTTGCCTCACCGATTCAGGCGACGTCGTGGCCAACTGCCACAAACTTCCACCAAAAACGTTTCATGAGCGACAGTTGTCGCTCAACGAGTGCGTGACTCATCTGACCGCGCTCACCGACAAGGCCCGCAGCCTCAATCCCGGTGTGCGTCTGCTATTCACTGTAAGCCCCCTGCGATACCTCAACAACGGCGCGCATACCAACACGCTGTCAAAATCGACACTCTTTCTGGCTATCGACCGACTCATGAAAGAGCGCGACAACATATATTACTTCCCGTCCTACGAAATAATGATGGACGATCTGCGCGACTATCGCTTCTATGCCGAGGACATGAAGCACCCCACACTCCAGGCCGTCGGTTACATCTACTCTATATTCAGCGACACCTATTACTCTCCATCCACACGCGAACTCGCCCGTCGGTGCGGACGATTCACCCGCCGTCTGGCCCACCGCCCGCTCGGTGCGGCTCCTGACGCCAAATTAAACGACACGATAATCAACGAATTTAAACGAACCAATCCCAACCTGTCGTCGATCGTCGACAGGTATATTTCAGATGGAATATAGCATTACCAAGATAGCCTCACTAATCGGAGCCGACTTACGGGTCCGTCATGACGATACAATCACATCTCTGCTCACCGACAGCCGTTCTCTCCTCGAGCCGGACAGCACACTTTTCTTTGCCCTGCGCACCCCCTCAGGTGACGGTCACAGATACATCTCGCAGCTCTACCTGCGTGGGGTCCGCAACTTCGTGGTCGAGCAAGTGCCGGAAGATGCAGTCTCAATGCCCGAGGCTAATTTTCTGATCACAGAGTCTCCGCTCGAGGCATTGCAGACAATCGCCTCACATTGTCGCCGCGACAGCAAGGCCACTGTCATAGCCATTACCGGCAGCCGCGGCAAGACTACGGTCAAGGAGTGGATATACCGGCTGATAAGTCCCGATAAGCTCACCGTGCGCTCGCCACGCAGCTTCAACTCCCAGACAGGCGTTCCACTGTCACTCTGGCAGCTCACCCCCGACACCGAGACCGCAATAATCGAGGCCGGAATATCTCAACCCGGCGAAATGGCCAGGCTGGAGAGAATAATCGAGCCGCGGATTGGCGTCTTCACCAACATCGGAGCCGCCCACAGCCGTGATTTCGGCTCTATCGAAGAGAAGTGCCGAGAGAAGGCACAGCTTATGAAAAGATGCAGCCATGTGGTGTATTGCGCCGACAATGACCTCATAGCATCCTCTCTTCCCGTAGGGCCTGAACGCGTAGCCTGGACACGCTGTGACGTGCCTGACGCCATGCTCAAGGTCACATCGGTCGAAAGACACAACGGTGTCACAACCATAAGATATAACTGGACTCCGACCGCTACCGACGGCGAGACCACCATACCGTTTACCTCCGAGCGCGACATCGAGAATGCCCTGCACACTCTCACCGTGTCGCTTCTCTCGGGCATCGCTCCGGCCGACATCTCGACCCGCATGGCCTCGCTGCGCCCCGTCAACACCCGCCTCGAGGTGGTCGACGGCGTACACGGATGTCAACTCATACACGACACATTCTCATCTGACATCACATCGCTCACGCTGGCCCTCGACTTTGCCCATAGACGCAGCATCCCGGGCCACAGTGTCACACTCATCGTGGGTGACCTCTCAGCTCAAGGCTCTGACCCGGCCCGTGCCTATGCTCTCGCCGGCAAACTCGCACGCCAGTATGACATAAACCGCATCATAGCCATCGGGCATGAAATCAACCGCTATGCCGACCTCCTGCCCCTGAACAAAAGTATATATGCCGACGTCGATGAGTTTCTGAAAACAGAGCACACCGAGTCGTTTCAGGACCAGCTCGTGCTCATCAAAGGTTCACCCGAAGAGCCGTTCGACTCCATAGCCCGCATGCTTGAGAAGCGTCGCCATGAGACTGTGCTTGAGATAAATCTCGACGCAGTGGTCGATAATTTCAACTTTTTCCGATCCCACATACGCCCGACTACAGGCATATCCTGCATGATCAAGGCCTCGGGCTACGGAGCCGGCTCACACGAGCTCGCCAAGACTCTCCAGAGCCAGGGTGCGACATATCTTGCAGTTGCCGTTCATGACGAAGGTGTCGATCTGCGTCAGGCCGGTATCACCATGCCCATCATAGTGCTCAACCCCGCCGTCGACGATCTAAGCACCATCTTTGACAACCGTCTGGAACCGGAAATATACTCGCTCGACTTTCTCCGCAGCCTCATCGCCGAGGCCACCCGACGCGGCATCAAGGGCTACCCTGTACACATCAAAATCGACTCGGGCATGCACCGTCTGGGCTTCCGTCTCGAGACTCTGCCCGAAGTCATCGAAGTGCTGCGCGGTGAGGACAGTGTAGTGCCTGCAAGCATCTTCTCTCATCTATGCGCAGCCGACGACCCGCAGGAGGATAACTACACGCGTGGCCAGTTTGATTACTTCGAAAGTTGCTGCAACATGCTTCTCCAGGCTTTCCCTCAGCATAAAATACTCCGTCACATACTCAACTCCACCGGCATCACGCGCTTTCCCGAGCGGCAATACGACATGGTGCGTCTCGGCATAGGTCTCTATGGCATACGTACCATGCATGACGGCTCGCAGGACGCCCTGCGCCCTGTGTCATCGTTGCGCACATCGATTATCTCGCTCAAACACTGGCCGGCCGGCACCACCATCGGTTATAACCGACGCGGACTCCTGTCGCGCAACTCTGTAATAGCCACCATACCCATAGGCTATGCCGACGGACTCAACCGCCATCTGGGCTATGGCAACGCATCGTTCAGTGTGAGGGGCGTGAAGTGTCCCACCGTGGGCAGCATATGTATGGACGCATGCATGATAGATGTCACCGGTGTCACCGGTGTGGAGACCGGCGACCGCGTGGAAATATTCGGCGAAACCATCCCTGTCGAAACACTCTCCGACACCCTCGGCACCATCCCCTACGAAATACTCACCTCCGTGTCACAACGCGTCAAGCGAGTATATTACCGCGAATAATCACCATCACATCATCCGGCTGAGGAATCCTCGGTAATCACAAGCAGTTTGTCTCCGACAAAGAGACGGCGTGTGCCGTTGGGCACCATATATCGGTCGCCGCGCTTGATCATCATCACAAGCGAACCCTCGGGCAGCGACATGTCACGGAGCGTATTGCCGTCGGCAAGATGACGCTCCGTGAGCACTATGGTGTGGAGCGAGGTAGGAAGCTCGTCGGCAAGTTCGACACCGAAATCATCCTCGTCGATGCTCTCCTCATCCACAAGTCCCAGCCGTCGGGCCGAACGTATGACCGTAGTGCCCTGAATCAGCAATGACAGCAGCGTGACAAAAAACACTATATTGAATATGAGTCCGGCTCCTTCGAGTCCGGCCACCACAGGATAGGTGGCAAAGATTATGGGAACAGCTCCGCGCAATCCCACCCACGAAATCCACACCTTGGAACGGGTGGTTATGTTGCGGAAAGGAGCCAGCGAGAGAAACACGCTGAGCGGACGCCCTACGAGTATCATAAACACACCGATGAGCAGCGAGACGGCCGCCACGTCAAGCATCTCGTGAGGATTGACAAGCAGTCCGAGCATAAGAAAGACCACAATCTGCATGAGCCAGGTCATACCGTCCATAAATTTGCTGATGCCGCGATGGTTGGGCAGACGCTCGTTGCCAAGCACTATGCCGCATATATACACGGCCAGATAGCCATTGCCGGCAAGCTCGGTAGTGGCCGAGAAGGTGAGAAACACCGACCCGAGCACCAGTATCGACAGCATGGCGGTGGCCTGTGAGGGGTCTTCGTCGTGACCGGCCTTGCCACCCCAACGCCTGTAAAGGTCGATGAGCCTTACAGTCAGCTTGCCCATGGCCCAGCCCATGCCTCCGCCTATGCCAAACTGCATCAGCAACTGGCCGGCCACTTTCCAGCCCGACAGCTCGCCCCCGAGGGTTATTGTCTCTATAAGTATAATGGTGAGCATATAGGCCATAGGGTCGTTAGAACCGCTCTCGAGCTCCAGGAGGGGACGCAGATTATGGCGCATACCCACTTTCTGGCTACCGAGTATGCCGAACACCGACGCCGAGTCGGTCGACGACATCGTGGCCGCAAGAAGCAGCGACGGCATAAAGGCAAAATGGATATTGGTCCAGCTCAGACCCGAAAGAAACCATATGAACAGACCGGTCACAAGAGCCGTAAGCAGCACTCCGACTGTCGACAGCACAAGTCCGGGCGCGATAACAGGACGTATGGCTGAAATCTTGGTGCCCATACCGCCTGAAAACAGTATGACACACAGGGCTATCATGCCTATGAACTGGGCCGTGTGCATGTCACTGAACTGTATACCGACACCGTCCGTGCCGAAGCCCATGCCCACAAGCAGGAATATAAGCAGCAACGGCAGTCCCACACGATAGCTCGACTTTCCTATCAGCACGCCCGCGATGAGCAGCACCGAACCGATGAGCATGATGCCCTCAAACGTTAGAATCTCCATAATGTGCAAAATTAGTGAAATTATTCGTGAAAGCCTAATGAGGTTTTTTACTTTTTTATGTACTTTTGTGGCGTAATAAGCCAACATAGATGGAGATACTCAAACACGAGTGTGGCGTGGCAATGATACGCCTGCTCAAACCGCTTGAATATTATAAGCAGAAGTATGGCGCGTATGCCTACGGTCTTAACAAGCTCTACCTCCTCATGGAGAAGCAGCACAACCGCGGGCAGGAAGGCGCAGGTATAGGAGTCGTGAAACTACATTCACTCCCGGGCAACGAATATGTCTATCGCGAACGCGCTCTGGGCAAGGACGCCATCCAGGAGATTTTCGACACGGTCAGAGGCAAAGTGGCCCACTATGATGTCGACTCGCTGTCGGCACGGCAGGTCGAGGAGGATGTGCCGTTTATCGGAGAAATCTATATGGGCCATCTGCGCTACTCGACCACAGGCAAGAGCGGCATCTCATATTGCCACCCCTTCCTGCGTCGCAACAACTGGCGCGCGCGTAACCTGCTGATGTGCGGCAACTTCAACATGACCAATGTCGACACCATCTTTCAGGAGGTGATCAAGAGCGGACAGCATCCACGCATCTACAGCGACACTGTGATACTGCTCGAACAGCTCGGTGCGGCTCTCGACAAGGAAAACCACCGCATCTACCGCCAGTATCGCGACTCGCTCGACGAACCGTTGCTCACCAACACCATCGAGGACAATCTCGACATCACACGAGTGCTCTCATCCACAGCTCCCGCATGGGACGGCGGATTTGTCATCTGCGGAGCCACCGGATCGGGTGACATGTTTGCCCTGCGCGACCGCCACGGCATACGCCCCGCGTTTTACTATTATGACGATGAAATCGTGGTGCTCGCATCCGAGCGTCCAGTAATCCAGACTGTGCTCGACGTAGCGCGCCGCGAAGTCAACGAACTCGCCCCGGGCAGCGCGCTCATCGTCGACAAGGCCGGACGTGTCAAAGTCACCGACATACTCGGCGAAGACACTAACCAGCGATGCTCGTTTGAGCGCATATACTTCTCGCGAGGAAGCGACGCCGACATCTATCGCGAGCGCAAGCAGCTCGGAGCCAACCTTGTGCCACAGATCATGCAAAGCATCGGTGGCGACATAGCCCACACGGCGTTCTCATTCATCCCCAATACGGCCGAAGTAGCATTCATAGGCATGGTGTCAGGATTTGAGGACGAACTCAACAAAGTCAAGACTACACAGATACTCAACGCGCAGACTGCCGGCACACTCAACGAACAACGTCTCAACGAAATCATGAGCCAGCGTCTGAGAGTCGAGAAAGTGGCAATCAAAGACATCAAACTACGCACATTTATCACCGAAGGCGACTCGCGCAACGACCTTGCCGCCCACGTCTATGACGTCACTTACGGCATCGTCGAAAACAACGTGGACACCCTCGTGGTGATTGACGACAGCATCGTGAGAGGCACCACGCTCAAACAGTCGATACTCCATATGCTCGACCGTCTGCACCCGCGCAAGATTGTAGTCGTGTCCTCCTCACCCCAGGTGCGCTATCCCGACTACTATGGCATCGACATGTCGCGTATGGGCGAGTTCATAGCCTTCCGCGCAGCCGTCGAACTGCTCAAAGACAAAGGCATGGACTACATATTGCGCGAGACATATGACCGCTGCCGCCAGCAGGAAGGACTCCTCGACTTTGAGATAACCAACTGCGTCAAAGCGGTCTATGCTCCCTTCACACAGGAGGACATCTCACGCAAGATAGCTGACATGCTCACAGCCGACGGCTCCATTTCGGCCGAAGTCGACATTATCTATCAGTCACTTGACGGACTTCACTCGGCAATCGCCGACCATCCTGGCGACTGGTACTTCTCGGGCAACTATCCGACCCCGGGCGGCACACGCCTTGTCAACCGCGCCTTCATAAACTACTACGAAGGCAACGTCGACAAACGCTGACACCCTCTATACTCTCTCTATACTTTCCCCTCTATACTCTATACTAAAAATGAGACATATAGGCCTTACACTGCTTGGCTGGGTGTGTGTCTGCACATCCGGCCATATGTGTGCCTCGGACGAAATCCGGCGCATCCATCTCGACTCACCGCTCACACTAAGTGACACCACTCTGTTGCGACACCTCTGCGGTCCGGAAGCCCCGCCGGCAGCAGTCACTGTCGAAGCACGCGCATCGCTCGGAAAACTCAAGGAGCGCAGAGGCTTGTCAAAGGCCCATTGGGGAGTGTCGCTGACATCACCAGCCGACACAATCAAGGTCACACTTCAATTTGGCAACACCGACTTCGGCGACATTCTTGACCGCCGCATAGCCATTATTACCGTAACACACAACGGCACAGAGCTGTACAGCCACGAAGCCGAGGGCTTCCGCATGTCGGCCGGCGACCTCAACACCCTGTCGGTCAGTCTCTCCGACAGCACGCTCCACATAGGCGGAGGAGGCACACGCAACCGACAGCTCGCAAACATAAGCATCGGTCAACATATATTTCAACCCACCGACGCCAGTGTATGGAGCCAAGGCCACATGTATCTGACATTATTCTCGACCGAAGTACGATCTCATCCGTCATTTTCACTGTCCACTGAATACACTCACGAGCGACTGGCAGAACGGTTCAAATCGTCACGCGACCCTGTAGAGGGTTACTGGACCTACTTTGACCGTGTCAACGACCCCGTATACGCCCGTCCGGGAGGACAATACACCCTGGCCATAGTGCGCAGCGACACCAATGCAGACGACACCGGGGCAACATATGATATAATCTACATCTCCGGGGCTGTGACTCTCGGCGACAGTTGGCACCCCATGATGCTCAAAGGCTCACTGCGCCCAACTATATTTCAAGGCCACTATGATATGGAATGGATTGATTCGACATTCAGCCGGATCAACTCCGACATACATGCCTTGCTCGACAGCAACAACGCTCTGCTCACATTGTCGTTTCCTCTGCTCAAGACCACGCTCCGATTCTCACGCATACCATTGCGCGAATAGCACCACGCTTATCTCCCGACTACATGCAGCGGAGCGTCACGCAGCGAACGGTGAGGAATGAAAGCCTGCGTAAGTTCGCGCACATACCGGTCGTGACGGCGGCGGTCGAGGTCGCGGCTCAGCAACACCGAGTCGGCACCCACCATCATGGCAAGGGTACACACATCTCCGCGAAAACCGCGACACACCACGGCATATGAGGGTGTAAAGGCATAATTTCTCACCTGGCTGTCTCGACTCACAAATACAAAACTTTTGCCGCATGCCACCACAAGATTGTCCTCACGCACCGTGCGGCCGCTACGCATACCGTCGGCCATCACGGTCAACCGGTCTATGCCGCGTCGTGTCATGTATCCCCCGCAACGTCGCTCCATACGCGCCTTGACATCATCGACTCGTCCACGTGTAGCAGTAGTGTGGACATACAGACTGTCACCATCCCGCACCACCATAGAGGTCTCAGAAACCGAACGCACGATGTAGGCCTCATGCTCCGGTAGCCTGCCACCGGTCATAATGCCCCACACCACAGCCGACACCCCTATCGCCCCCATGGCATAGAGTGTCACCACACGACGTCGGTAAAGCCACAGACCAAAGAATGAGAGCAGGACAAAATACACGCCCACCATCCATCCCGACAGCCACAGACCGTCAACTGTGGCACAAGGCAGTGATGCAACGCCTTGCGCCACGCGTTGCATCAGGTCCATAAGGCTGTCGACCGCCGCACCGAGCCACGCTGCTCTCACTCCCGACGCATTGAGAAGCAACAACACCACTCCGCCGCCGAGCAGCGGAGGCAGCAGCAGCGACACGGCAATATTGGTAATCAGAAAACCGACGGGAAAGATGTGGAAATTATAGGCACACACCATGCCGGTGCCAAGCATGGCCGCAACCGTCACACTCAGATAGCCGCCCAAAAGACGCAGCCATGGATGACGATAGTCAAACGGATTGATTTTTCCGGCAAACACTATTATGGAGAGAACGGCAAGAAACGTGAGCATAAAACCGAGCGTATAGACCCGCTCCGGAGCAAACAGGAGTATAAGCAACGCAGCCGCCCCGAGAGCGTTCAACGGACACCACACCCTCTGGAGCATCGTGCATCCGGCAAAGAGCGTAGCCATGACCACTGCGCGCACTACTGATGGCGACAGCCCCGTCATTACGGTAAAAATCCATAACACAACCACCGTAACTGTCATGCGCAGATAGCGTCCGCCCGCCATGCCGGTGAACGGAAATAGAATCAAAGTCACCACAAAAGAGAGCACACCCACGTGAAGCCCGCTGAGCGCGAGCACATGGGCTATGCCTGTAACAGAAAACAGCTCGCGTGTCTCTGCGGCAAGCCATGAACGGTCGCCCGTAAGCGCGGCTATCAGAAAACTACGGGAGTCGACGTCAAGAGGAGCACAGGCTATAAGCCGTTGCACATCGCGTCTCATACGTCTTATGTCATACAGCACTCCCGGTTCGGGATCTATGACGGTCAAGCTGTCAGGTTCAATAACGGTCGCAGCCTGTATACCAAGACGTCTCAGAGCGGCATTATAGTCATCCTCGTCGGGCAGGTCTGTGTTACTGTCAAGAGACTGCATACGGGCGGAAAACCTCACCCTGTCGGTCTCATCGAGAGCAGGCAACATCGACGGAACGAGACACTTGATCATAAATGACGGACATGCCTCATCCTCACATGTGTCAATCCTCACAATAACCATCTGAGCACCCTCATGCTCTCTGTGCTCGGCCACGGTGCCCGACCATGAGTACCGTCTCTCGAAACATTTCTCAGGCAACGGCTGCGGAGCGTGGACAAAGGCTACAAAAAATCCGGCCACCGCGCAAAGCGACAATATGGCCGGATATATACGTTTACATACAAGCAACACTATGGCCGCCGTAATCAGAGCCACCATCGGCCACACCCCTCCGCCGGCACCCTCCAACAGAATACCGACAATGAAAGCGAGAGCCACAGGCAGCAGCGGAGCCATCAGTCAATAGTCTCCATCACCACTATAAAGCTGCTCACGCCTATCACAATCCACAGCATCACAGCGAGGACAAAAGGCTTCACACCCACATTTTTTATCATCTTGACCGAGAGTCCGGCCCCTATGAGGAAGAGAGTGAGCACAAGTCCCTTCTTGGCCAGATACACCAGTGTGGCGGTGAGCCATGCGGGAAGCGGCAGATAGGTATTGACAATCATTGCCGCAACAAAAAGTAATATAAACCAGGGAATTGACACTTTGCTGCCTTTCTCCCTGAATATGAGCATCGTCATCAGAGCCAGCGGAATAATCCAGAGGGCACGCGTGAGTTTGATGAGTGTGGCAAGCTTAAGAGCGTCGGCGGCATCGGCGACACCGGCCGAAGCAAGCATGGCTGAATATGCGTCGCCGGCACCTACCACCGACGATGTGTCATGAATGGCTATCGCAGCCCATGTGCCAAACTGACGGGCCGACATCTCGAAATAAGCACCGATGGGCGGAAATATGAAGAGTGCTATGGCATTGAGAACAAACACCACTCCGAGCGACACGGCCATCTCATGGTCATCGGCCTTGAGCACCGGGCCTACAGCAGCTATGGCACTGCCGCCGCATATGGCTGTGCCCGACGAAATGAGGTAGGACGTCTTGCGGTTGAGCTTAAGCCAGTAACCGAACAGCACACCCATAATCATCACGCCAAACACCGACACGATGGTAAACATCATGCCGTCGCTGCCGCTTTTGAGCGACTCGGTGAGATTCATGCCGAAACCGAGTCCGACCACCGAAGCCTGGAGCAGATATTTGGAAGTCTTCTTGTTGAATTTAGGATAAGGACACTCAAAAACCAGTGCATAGACTATGCCCAGAAACAGTGCGAACCAAGGGGCGACAGTCACTCCTGTACCGAGCAGGTCAAACGGTGTCACAACCAATAAAATCAGAAGTATATAAAGACATTTTTTTCTATCGAGGCCTGACACCGTCTCGGCCGGATTGAACTGCACGCTGTTAAGCATAACTTTTTGTAATTACTATTATCTTATTCTCAATTCTCATTCCATATTCTCCACGCCTCAAATGCCTGCAGCAACAGCATCTCGAGTCCGTTCTTGACCTCAGCCCCGCGTGCCGCGCCCTTCTTCATAAAGGCTGTCACATCAGGATTGTATATCAGGTCATAGAGCAGATGGTCGGGAGTCAGACACTCGTAAGGTATGTCGGGGCAACTGTCGACCTTGGGATACATGCCGAGCGGAGTGGTGTTGACTATCACCTTGTGAGAGGCCATCACTTCAGGAGTAAGGTCGGCATATCCGAGCACCCCCTTGCGCGCCGTGCGCGAAACATACACAGGCTCTACGCCGAGCTGCCGCAATCCGTGATACACCGCCTTGGAGGCTCCTCCCGTGCCGAGTATCAGGGCCTTGTCACGACCCGGTGTCAGCAACGGAGAGATGGAGTCACGAAAACCAACGACATCAGAGTTGTAGCCCACGAGCTCAAAATCGTCATCGTCGGTCGGATCATGACGCACTACCTTGATTACATTGACAGCCCCTATGGCGGCGGCATCGTCATCAAGACGATCAAGAAAGGGTATCACCTGCTCCTTGTAAGGTATAGTGACATTAAGTCCGGCAAGATCGGTGTGGTCATCGAGCACATCGCGAATATCACCCACCGAGGGTATCTCAAAGTTGCAATACTCGGCGTCTATGCTTTCGGCGGCAAACTTGTCGTTGAAATATCCGCGCGAGAACGAGTGGCCGAGCGGATAGCCTATCAGTCCGTATACCTTGTGATTTCTCATATAGCTTTATCTCTTCTTTTTATTTATGGTAAGCAGAGCCGAAACAAAGTCGGCCGTCTCGCGGTCGCCCTCCTCGAGCCGCTTCATTATCGTTTCGCGATCGGCATGCTGAGTGTAGCCAAACCGTCGGGCCTGACGTTCGATATAATCGGCCTTGAGGTTGACTATCTGGAAGTCAAACGGATTGAAATCGCCATGGGCTTCCAGCTCCCAGTAGTCGCGGCGTATGTCATAGCCCGTAAGTCTGAGCGACGGCAATTTCTTTTTGAGCCGGCCTCGCGACTTGTCGGCAGCCTTGTCAAGAATAGCCGCAGCCCGTGGCTCGCCCGCGACATCCGCACTGCATATGTATTGCAGGGGGACATCGGCATATATGGTGCCCGAAGCATAGGGACGTATAAACTTCTGAGCCATCTCGAGCAAATCCTTACCCGAACGATAGTCATCGTTGTTTTTCAGCTCTATGACAAAAGCACCGGCCCTACGGTCATAACCGATGCAGCTTGACGCAGAGGCCCGGTAGTTGCTGAAAAAGTAGAAACGGGCCACCTCGGTGCCGTCATTTTTCGACACAGCCACCATTGCTGGCTTGTCGCCACGGGTCTTTCTTATCTCAAAGTTCACATCGGGCACCGCCGAGCCATCGGCAAGAGTGATAAAATATCTTTTCTGCACGTCCTGAGTCTCGGCTCCGGTCGGCTCGACAGGCAATCCATAGGTCTGTCCGCATAGCATCAGAAGAGCCGACAACAACAGTATGTGTTTCATTTTAACGTCGTTTGAGATTGCAAAATTAGCCTTTTCCACGCAAATAACCAACTAATCGGCCCGATTATGAAACGTATCACCACACATTGTCGCTTATTTTTAGTCAAACTATGTTATAAACACATGATTTTAACGGGTAAAAACCTAATTTTATTAAAATTTCCGACCTATTGTGAAACTATTGTGATAAATTTGCGTCATATTGGATGCAATAAGCAAGAATCATGATAATAGACCTTAAAGATATCAACAAATCCTATCCGGGAGCAGTGCCCTTGCATGTGCTAAAGGATGTCAACCTGCAAATCGAAAAAGGTGAACTCGTGTCAATCATGGGCGCATCGGGTTCGGGCAAATCAACACTGCTCAATATTCTCGGCATACTTGACAACTATGACTCGGGCGAGTATCATCTCGACGGCGTGCTCATCAAAAACCTCACCGAGAACAAGGCCGCCGACCTGCGCAACTACATGATAGGATTCGTATTCCAGTCATTCAACCTCATAGGCTATAAAAACGCGCTTGAAAACGTTGCCCTCCCGCTCTTCTACCGTGGCATCTCACGCAAGAAACGCAACATCATGGCTATGGAGCAGCTCGAACGCATGGGCATGGCCGACCGCGCCACCCATCTGCCAAGCGAGCTGTCGGGAGGTCAGAAACAGCGTGTGGCCATAGCCCGCTCGCTAATTACCAACCCCTCCATACTTCTGGCCGACGAACCCACCGGCGCACTCGACTCCAAGACCTCCAAAGAGGTGATGCAGGTGTTTCGCGACCTCAATGCCGAGGGACGCACCATCGTCATCGTCACCCACGATCCCGGCGTGGGCGAGCAGACCAACCGTATAATCCGCATATCCGACGGACGCATAGTCACACCATCCACCGACATCCGATGACCGACCTCATAAACGAAATACTCGCCACCCTACGCCACAACAAGCTGCGCACGGCCCTCACGGGATTTGCCGTCTCATGGGGCATCTTTCTCCTCATAGTGCTGCTCAGCGTGTCGCGCGGTCTGATCAACGGCATGGACTCGATGTTTTCCAAGCGCGACACCGAGTCGATAACCGTCGAGGGCGGTTGGGCCCACAAGCCATACCAGGGTCTGACCGACGACCGAAGGATACAGTTGCGCGAACGCGACGTCAACCTGATAGGCAACCGCAACGCCGGCTTTGCCGCACGCATCACCCCCGAGATAAGCAGCGACACCGCCACCATATCGACAGGCAAGGACTATATCACCGGCGGCTTCAAGGGTGTATATCCGTCAGGGCTGAAAGGCGACGGGGCAACGATTGTCGAGGGACGGTTTGTCAACGACAACGACATCAGGCTCAAACGACGCGTAATCGTGCTCCACAAGGACAATGCCCGAAACCTTTTCGGCGACAAGAAAGCCGTCGGACAGCTCGTCAAGATGAACGACCTGTCGTTTACCGTAATCGGCATCTTTGCCCACGAATGGAACACCAAGAGCTACATCCCCTACTCCACCGTCCGCAACCTCACCGGCGGAGGCGAGGATATAAACAAAGTCACGGTCAATGTCCACGGCATAACCACTGTTCAGGAAGGAACTCAAGCCGAAAACGATCTCTATGAGACTCTCGGCAAGGAACACCGGTTTGACCCTACCGACAAAAGCGCGCTGTGGGTACGCAACCGCTTTAACGAGCATCTCACCCAATCGTCGGCCTCGGGCGCACTCAATATAGCCATATGGGTCATCGGTCTTCTCACCATGCTCTCGGGCATAGTGGGCGTGAGCAACATCATGTTTGTGTCAGTGCGCGAACGCACCCACGAGATCGGTGTGCGCCGCGCCATCGGAGCACGTCCGCTGAGCATACTCAAGCAGATCATACTCGAGAGTGTGGCCATAACCACACTGTTTGGCTACATAGGCATAGTGTTCGGAGTAGCCGTTGCCCAGCTCATCGACTATATCTGCACCAAGGGCAATATGGAATTTATGCAAAATCCGTCGGTCGACCTCAGCGTGGCACTCCAGGTGACTGTCGTGCTGATACTTGCCGGAGCGTTTGCCGGACTGTTTCCTGCCATCAAATCCCTTAAAATCAAACCCGTCGAAGCTCTGCGAGACGAATAGCAGAATATGAAGAATCCAGTATTTGACATAGAAAACTGGCGCGAAATAGGCACCACTCTGGCCCAGAACAAGACGCGCACATTCATGACAGCCTTCGGCATATTCTGGGGCACTGCAATCCTGGCTCTGCTCATCGGCGGGTCGGAAGGACTGAAGCATTTCATGTCGCGCAACTTCGAGGGCTTTGCCACAAATGCCGCCGCGATATTTCCCGGACGCACCACCAAGAGCTACGGTGGTTTTAACAAAGGCATGGATGTCGAGCTCAACCTTCAGGACGCCGTCAATCTGCGTCGCGCGCTCCCAAGCCTCTCTCACTCGTCATCGGTAGTGTTTCAGTGGGCCAACGCGCTCTACGGCCAGAAGAAATCCAACGCCCAGCTCACAGGAGTCGAAAAGGACTACAACAAGATATTCGAGCCCATCGTCTATGAAGGCCGCTTCATCAACGAGGCCGATGACGTAAACTTCCGTAAAGTATGCGTCATAGGCAAGAAAGTCGCGGAAGAACTCTTCGGCACAGGCTCGGCCGTAGGCAAGGAGATTCAGCTCAACAATATATATTATAAAGTGATAGGTGTCATAGGACAGACCTCCGAGATAAATATCGGAGCCAAGATGGACGAGTCGATATTCATCCCCTACAACACCATGCGCCGCAGCTATAACCTCGGCAACCGCATACACATATTCATGATGACGTTTAGAAACGGATGCAAGCCCGGCGATTATGAACGGCTCGTGCGCCACGTCATAGCCTCCAACCATCCCATCGCTCCCGACGATGACGGGGCCATCAGCTATTTCAACATCTCCGAGATGTTTGAGATGGTCGACAACGTGTTTGCCGGCATCACGCTCCTCGCGCTCTTTGTCGGTATCGGCACACTGCTGTCGGGCGTGATAGGTGTTGGCAACATCATGTGGATAATCGTGCGCGAACGCACTCACGAGATAGGCATACGCCGGGCCATCGGAGCAAAGCCGCGCGACATCATCACACAGATACTCTCCGAGTCAATGGTGCTCACGACCATAGCCGGCATCGCGGGCATCGTGTTTGCCACAATCATACTTGGTCTGGTCGAAATGGCCAGCGACGGACCTACGGGCCCCATACGCTTTCAGCTTAGTTTCTCCCAGGCGACAGGTATCCTCATAACCTTCCTCATACTCGGCACTGCCGCCGGTATAATCCCGGCAGTCAAGGCAATGCGCATCAAACCGATCGAGGCTCTCAATGACAAATGACAAGATTAAAATTTCAGAATATATAACACTGACAATCATATGAAAAAATTTTTCAGAATCCTGCTGTGGTCACTTGTAGGTGTGCTCTTTATAGGCACATTCGTGTATCTTTTCATCAAATCACAACCCTCCGAGACACGCTATGAGCTTGTCAGCCCGACTATGAGCGACATTGAGCGCACCACCATACTCACGGGCACCATCGAGCCGCGCGATGAAATCGAAATCAAGCCCCAGGTGTCGGGCATCATCTCGGAAATCAATGTCGAGGCCGGCGATATGGTCAAAGAGGGCGACGTCGTGGCCCGCATCAAGATTATACCCGACGAGGGACAGCTCTCGTCGGCACTCTCTCGCATAGAGACCGCAAAAATCAATCTCGAGGACGCCCGCGTAAAGCATGAACGCAACACTCTACTGCTCGAGAAAAAAGTCATCAGCCGCGAGGAGTTTGAGGCTACCGCCACAACGCTGGCCCTGTCAAAAGCCGAGCTCGACGCTGCCCGCGACGCCTATTCCATAGTCAAGGAGGGTGTGTCACGCACCAATGCCAAGGAGAGCAACACTCTTGTACGCGCCACCATCACTGGACTTGTGCTTGACGTGCCCGTCAAGGTCGGATCGTCGGTAATACAGGCCAACACCATGAACGACGGCACCACAGTGGCAACCGTAGCCGACATGAACAATCTGATATTCAAAGGCAAAGTCGACGAGACCGAGGTGGGGCAGCTCAGTGTCAACCAGCCTATGGAGATTTCAATAGGCGCGCTCCCCGATCTCAGCCTTGATGCCGTAATCGAAAACATCGCGCCCAAGGGCACGGAGACCAACGGTGCCAACACTTTTGAAATCAAGGCCGCCATCAATGTACCCGAAGAACGACAGTTGCGCGCCGGCTACAGTGCCAACGCTTCGGTCATGCTCAACAGTGCCCGAGGCGTGCTCACCGTGCCCGAAAGCGTTATCGAATGGGCCGGTGACAAGACCTATGTCTATGTACTCACCGACTCGCTCAAAGAACAGAAATTTGACCGCACCGAGGTTGCCACAGGTATCTCGGACGGCATAAACATTGAAGTGAAATCGGGTGTCGACAAGACGGCTCGCCTGCGAGGCGCAATGATAAACGAAAAAGCCCGTAAAGCATCTAAAAACCAAAACAAATAGCCAACACCCATGCGACTCCCTGTAATTATTGCCGGCACAGCCATACTCTTGATCTCATCAGTCTCGGCCCGGGGCGAGGCCTGGAGTCTGGACAGTTGCATAAACTATGCCATTGACCATAACCTCGATGTACGCTCGGCTCTTATCGAACGCTACAAAGGCGACTTGAATGTCACCGAAGCCAAAGACCGTTTTCTGCCCACTCTCTCGGCCGGAGCGGCCCAGAGCTGGAGTTTCGGCCGAGGTCTGACCGCCGAAAACACCTATGCCAACCGCAACACGTCCTCTCTCGGGTGGAACGCCAACCTCTCACTCCCGCTTTTCCAGGGTCTCAGCGCGCTGCGTCAGTTGCGCCAGGCCCAAGCCAATATACGCACTCTCGATCTCCAGGTCGAGGACGCCAAGGACAATGTCACTCTCGGCATCATGGCCTATTATCTCCAGGTGCTCTACAGCCGCGAGATGCTTGCCGTGCGCCGTGAGGAACTGCACCTCTCACAGAGTCAGCTTCAGCGGCAGAACGACCTGCTTGAATCGGGCAAAGTCCCCGAGGCAGATGTGCTTCAAGCCAAGGCGCAGGTTGCCTCAGGCGAAGTGGCTGTTGTCAATGCCGAAAACGATTACCGCCTCGCGCTCGTTGACCTTACCCGCGCCCTCGAGCTTGACGACACCCGTGGGTTTGACATTCTGCCGGTCGACTTTGACAGCACCATATCTCTTCCGGCATCAGCCGACGATGTGTATCGCAACGCTTTGAACACCAACAATGGCATACTCGCCGCCCGCTCAGGCATCACACAGGCCGACCATGCCGTCTCGATAGCCAAGAGCGGTTATCTGCCAACTCTCTCGTTCAACGCCGGACTCGGGTCAAACTACTACACACTTTCGGGCGTCGAGAATCCCTCATTTGCCCGCCAGATGAAGGACAATTTCTCCAAATCAATCGGTTTTTCGCTCAATATACCTATTTTTGACGCCTTCTCGACCCGCAACCGCGTACGTCAGGCACGCGCCCAGCGTCTTTCGGCCGAGCTCGAAGTGCAACGCCGCGAGAGCGATCTACTCAAGACCATACGTCAGGCCTACAGCCAGGCCGAAGGAGCCACTGCCCAATACAAGGCCGGAGAGGCTGCCGTCACCTCGGCCAAAGCCGCACTCGACGCTATGACCGACAAATACACCTACGGCCGTGCCAATGCCACTGAATGGGAACAGGCCCGCTCTAACTACATCACCACCCTATCCCAGCAAGTACAGGCTAAATACGAAATGATACTCCGCACCCGCATCCTCAACTTCTACAACAACGGTTCGCAAGCTAACCGTTGAGTTAAGTAACAAGTTAAAAAGTAACAAGTTAAAAAAGTTAAGATAATAGTTCTTTAGGATAAATCTAAAATACTATTATCTTAACTTTTTTAACTTGTTACTTTTTAACTACAAGATTACAGACGGCGGGCTCCATCCGAGATGATGACATCGTAGATTTTTGGTTCGTGGCCATATTTGGCTGCGAACTTCTCTTTGGCTGTCGCGATGAAGTGGTCATACTTGTCGTCGGCCACGAGGTTGATAGTGCAGCCGCCAAAACCGCCGCCCATGATGCGCGAACCGGTTACGCCACACTCCTTGGCGATGTCATTCACAAAACCAAGCCACACATATTAATTTTATTTAAATACAATAAAATTACTTGTAATCATCCGCAATAATTTATAAATTGCAAACGAAACCTAAATCACAAAACCTATGCAAATTTTTTTAAGATCACAATTCTACTGTTGGTAATTGGTATGAGTACTATCTCTTGCCAAAATCAAAACGAAATTGATGAGCTCATCACAACAAGTGTAACTGATGATATTCCAATCAAATCATTACCACCTACTTCTCGAGGTTTAATGCAAGTAACAAACGGATATTGCGTTATTGGTGTCATACAATACTGTGGCAGATATTTTGGACTAAACATTCCAGAAGAGGATATTCAGTATAAACTCAAGCAATATGCTTGTTATTCTGATAACACTTTATATGGATTCAATATAAACTCACAAGAATGGAATGATGCTTTAGAACTATGGTTTGATATAACCTATCCTGCTGGTCAAACAGCATTAATTAAGAGCGTAGTTAGTGGTAATATTGCTTGTTGTAGACTATCTTCCGACAATGGGCTTGCTCATGCAGTAGTATTGGTAGGAGTTGATGCAAGCAAATACCAATTCTTATATTATGATCCTGTTTTGGGCGGTTTTGACAACCGTATATCATTTAGTAAGGTATACGATCCTCGTATAATCAACTCACTCAAATCTGACTATTGTATATGAAACGAATACTCTACGCAATTCTTTTTGTGATTTTTTGCACATTTACATGCATCTCACAAAACAGAACCATCAAAGAATTAGACATAGAGGCTCAATTAATTCCTATTGTATATTATAATCCTACCGGATTTACTAATGATATACTTTCCTCATTCCATTTTAATGATTCCAAACCTTGCTATTTCATTAAAAAAAATTCTGACCATACTCATCAGTTGTATTGGTATGACAGCCTATACACCAATGGAGTGCCACAATTAAAAGAAGTAAAAACTGATCTGCCTCTATCCGACCTTCAATCAGAAATACTGCTGACAGGTGACAGTGTGTTCATATTCAACCCACTACCAAATTCGCCTCATCTTATTCCTCAACTTATAGAATATATGGGCTATATAAAGGAGGGCCACATATATTTTGTAAGCAAATATGAAACATTTGAGGAACTTAGTGACTTCTTGACACAGGAATTTGGCTCTATAACCAATTTCCGCCAAAGGTATCTCAGTATGCTCAACGAGTCGTTTTACTCACAATGGAGTGACCTATACGAATTTAATAACGACAATGATGCCATCAAATTCTTGAAAGACAATTACAAATTCATGGCAGTTACTGGCAGAAGCATCGATGAGATTCTACCTCTATATATTGATTTGCTGAAGGCTAAAATAAGAATGACTAAGTCACAGGAATCGCGACTGTCGGATATATTGCGCAAAACGTATGACAATAATGAGCAATATATCTCCGATTTTCTTGCTGGAAGAGAATTTGAGGTATTTGATAAAAAATATCTTCGCTCTGTGTTCTCGCAGGAGGAATCAGACCTGCTGGAATATGCAATTGCTGAAAATAACGCAAAACTGAAGGCTGCATATGACCGTCTTTCATCCGATAACCTAAACATTGATGAAAACGGAAACTATACCACAGACTGCGACCGGCTTAAAATCATCGCCAACAAAGCGCGTGCGTTTGATTAATTCTAAAAACGTTAAAAAAGTTTATACATAGATTACCCGACACACAGAACATTTGATGTAGTGTCGGGTAATCTATGTATAAACTTTTTAAACTTTAAACTCCTAAACTGTAAAAATGAGCGTACTCATTTTTACAGGCGGCGGGCTCCATCCGAGATGATGACGTCGTAGATTTTTGGTTCGTGGCCATATTTGGCAGCGAACTTCTCTTTGGCTGTCGCGATGAAGTGGTCATACTTGTCGTCGGCCACGAGGTTGATAGTGCAGCCGCCAAAACCGCCGCCCATGATACGCGAACCGGTTACGCCACACTCCTTGGCGATGTCATTGAGATAGTCAAGCTCCTCGCACGACACTTCATAATCCTTCGACAGTCCCTCGTGGGTCTCATACATACAACGTCCAACAGTGGCAAGATCACCGCGTCCGAGTGCGTCACACACGTCAAGCACACGTTGCTTCTCTCCGATGACAAACTTGGCACGCATGTAGTCCTCGGCCGAAATGTCGCCTTTAACCGCGTCAAGAGCCTCCATATCGGCGTCGCGGAGTGTCTCGATGCCGAGACGCTTGGCCACACGCTCACACGACTGACGACGCTTGTTGTAGGGCGAATCGACAAGCTCGTGCTTAACCACAGAGTCGACAAGCACCAGCTTGTGGCCGTCGATGCGGAAGGGGAAGTATTCAAACTCGAGCGAGCGGCAGTCGAGACGTATCAGACAGTCCTTCTTGCCGAATACCGATGCAAACTGGTCCATAATGCCGCAGTTCACACCGCAATAGTTGTGCTCGGTCGACTGGCCGATTTTGGCCAGTTCAAACTTCTCGATAGTGTTGCCGTTAAAAAGGTCATTCATCGCAAAAGCAAAGCACGACTCAAGGGCGGCCGATGACGAGAGACCTGCGCCAAGAGGCACATTACCCGCAAACACTGCGTCAAAACCCTTGACTGTACCGCCGCGCTTGATAATCTCGCGACATACGCCAAACACGTAGCGGGCCCACTGCTGCGAGGGGGTGTCCTCCTCGTTGAGACCGAAGTGCGACTCTTCATTGAGGTCGAGCGAGTAGAGGTTGACAATGTCAGAGTCGTTGGGACGGATGTCGGCCATGATTACCTTGTCGATGGCTCCGGGAAATACGAAGCCGCCGTTATAGTCGGTATGCTCACCGATGAGGTTGATACGTCCGGCCGAGGCATAAAGTGTGCCTTCACCTCCGAAGTGCTCCTCAAAGGCTTTTACGATTTTTTCTTTTAACTCCATGGTTGGATGAGATAATAGGTAAGAGATTATATTTTTTAAAACATTTTATCGGGATATACACCATCGGCATGAAGCTGGGCAAACTTCTCGACCACTCCGGGACGGTCGGCGGTATAGGTCACGCCAAACCAGCGGGAATCGGTATCAAGCACCTTGACAGTGGCTTCGCCGTTGTGGATAAGAGTGTCGACACAGAGAGGGATGAAAAACTCAGCCTTGGGTGTGTTGATATCTTTGTCAAGAAATTCCTTGAACTCACGCTCGCTGTAATCGAAGTAGTCGGGAGTGAAACCCCAGAGATTCATCGACACGGGAGTCATGGGGTCGAGGGTCTGCTCTACACCGTTTTCGTCGGTAAACACGATGTCACCGTTGGGAGCATAGCTGATGGCTGTACGCTCCACCACACCGGTGAGATTGCCGTCGTCACCCTTGGAGCATACACCACGTGACACAGAGCCGTTTTCGGTCATGGTGTTGCCTACACGAAATCCTACCATCGAATAGTCACCCTTGCCTTCACGGGGACGCATGAGGTCTTCGGCCATCACACGGAAGGCGTCACGGCCATAGAAGTCGTCGGCATTGATTACGGCAAACGGCTCGTTGATTACCTCCTTGCCCATAAGCACGGCATGATTGGTGCCCCAGGGCTTGGTGCGGTCGGTAGGACAGGTATAGCCCTCGGGGAGCTTGTCGGTAGCCTGAAACACTACCTCGACAGGAATATGTCCTTCATATTTGGAGAGAATCTTCTCGCGGAAATCATTTTCAAAGTCCTTGCGGATTACAAACACTACTTTGCCAAATCCGGCCTGTATGGCATCATAGATTGAATAGTCCATGATGGTCTGTCCCTGAGGACCAAGGGGATCAAGCTGTTTGAGACCTCCGTAACGGCTACCCATACCGGCAGCAAGAACAAAAAGAGTTGGTTTCATATTCTTTTAAATGCGATTTTATTATTGGATTCTTATGGATGACAAGAGAAGCAAAAGCCACAGCTCCCACGCCTCTGTACTCTAATACTCTATACTATATAATCTCACTCAAATTATGAGAATCTGAATACTATCGTCTCGTCATACTCCTGGCCCGGAAGAAGCATGGGCGAAGGAAACGACGGCTTGTTGGGAGCATCTGGAAATCCCTGACACTCTATGGCCACACCGTCATAGTCGTTATACTCGCCGCCCGAGATGCTTTCTGGACATCCTGCGAGCCAGTTGCCGGTGTATATCTGCATGCCGGGCTGTGTTGAGGCCACAGTCATCACACGGCCCGATTTCGGCCCACGCAACTCGGCCACCTCGCGGAGAGTGCCTTTCTCATATCCGTCCACCACCCAGCAATGGTCATAGCCCTTGCCTATGCGGAGTGCCTCAAAGTCAGCCTTGATGTCCTTGCCGATAGGCTTTAACTCCGTAAAGTCCATCGGTGTGCCGACCACGGGAGCAAGCTCGCCGGTCGGTATCTGGGTCTCGTCGGTCGGAAGCCAGCGCGAAGCATTGAGTCTGAGCTCATGGTCGAGCACCGGACCGGCATTCTCGCCGTCGAGGTTGAAATAGGCATGATTGGTGAGATTGATTACAGTCGGGGCGTCGGTCGTGGCACCGAGACGCAGTGTCAGCTCGTTGGCGTCGCTCCAGGTGTACTCGGCCGTCACAATGAGATTGCCAGGATAACCTTCCTCGCCATCCTCGGCGCAATAGACCATCACCACCGAATTGTCGCCAATGGTACGTGCGTCCCATATCTGATTCATGAATCCTTCGGGGCCGCCGTGAAGGGCGTTGGGCCCGTTGTTTATGGCAAGAGTGTATTCCTTGCCTTCGAGTGTGAAATGACCGCGCGCTATACGGTTGGCAAAGCGTCCTGGCACCTTGCCCATACACGGACCGTCGGCTATCCACGACGCCGCGTCCTTATATCCGAGAGCCACGTTGGCCATCTTGCCCGATTTGTCGGGAACTATGACTGATACAATGCCTGCTCCGAGAGTCGAGAGTGTAACGCTCGCACCCGAAGCGTTGGTTATTGTAAAATGAGTAATTGTACCTTTAGGTGAACTAAATGATTTTTCGGTAATAGACATGATGATTATGATGTTTTGGCAAATTTAATCATAAATCATATTGCATACAACCAAAAGTCCGTCAAAAAAGTATAAATTTATGTCTTTTTACCATCTGTTTTTCATCAGAACGAACGCTCTCGACGCGAGGCATCAATGCGAAGCAATATGAACAACAGAAACGTGAAACCCCACAGCGACGAACCTCCATAGCTGAAAAACGGCAACGGAATACCTATGACCGGACACAGACCTATCACCATGCCTATATTGATGGCTATATGGAATATGAAATAGCTGGCCACACAGTAGGCATACACGCGTCCGAACACCGTGGGCTGACGCTCGGCTATCGCGAGCACCCTGAGTATCAATATCACAAACAGAAGCAATACCATCGACGAGCCTACAAAGCCTTCCTCCTCACCTATAGTGCAGAAAATAAAGTCGGTGTGCTGCTCCGGCACGTATTTGAGTTTGGTCTGGGTGCCGTTGAGAAATCCTTTGCCCCACATGCCGCCCGAGCCGACGGCTATCTTGGACTGATTGACGTTGTAACCAACTCCCTGCAGGTCATCCTCTATGCCGAGCGCGACCTTGATACGCATCTGCTGATGCCCCTTGAGCACCGAAGTAAACGTGTAGTTGACCGAAAAGAGAAACGCTACCGACACGATGGCCGCACTAACGGTAATCATGAGCTTGCGAGCCTTGGTCTTGAACATGAGCAGTATGCAATAGACCAGCGCGACACCTATCACCGTAAGAAAAAACACGAGTCCGGGCACTTCGAGTCCGGCTATGGTCAGTCCGGCCGAGAGTGCGCCGCTGCCCACAAACCACAGCAGCACGTTACGTGCCGCTTCGGTCTCCTTACAATAACCGCCGAGCATGGCCACAATCAGCACCATTATCATCATAAACACAGCGGCCTGGCCTGTAGGGATGCCGAGCAGCAATGTATCGGTAAACTTCACCGCCACTACAAAAAACACCACCGCACACAGAGCGGCCAGCAACACCAGTCCGCTCATACCCTCGCGATACAACACGAAGAAGAGCGACATATACACCAGTGCCGAACCGGTCTCGTTCTGACCGAGAATCAATATCACAGGCAAAAATATCACCGTGAGCACCCTCATGTAATTCTGACGTGAAGCATTGAGCGAGAAGTTATAGCTCGAAAACAGTTTGGCAAGACACAGCGCGGTGGCAAACTTGCCAAACTCGGCCGGCTGCAAACTCATCGGGCCCAGCACAAGCCATGAATGCGAGCCCTTGATGTCGGGAGCTATAAAAATCGTAATCATCAGCAACACAAGCAGTCCGACATATATTACATAAGCATAATTCTCATACACGCGCACGTCAATAAGCAGTATCACCATGCCGAGACCGAGCGACAATCCTATCCAACGGAACTGCTTACCCGAAAACTCAGCGAAGCTCAACATGTTGGCGTGGTCAAAGTCATAGCTGGCGGCATATATGCTCACCATGCCGAGAGTCACAAGGATAAGATAGAGTATCACCGTAAACCAGTCGACATATTTGAACACCGAAGCTGTTGTCTCCTTCTCCTGCATTGTCTGTATTGAGGTATGTTGAATGTATGAAAAAAATGAATTTGTAAAATCCCGCCAATTACCAATTACTAATTGAACATCAGTGTTTCTTGGTGCCGGCATACTGTATGGTATTGCTCTGCAGCATACGCTCCTCCAGATGTTTTCGTTCGGGAGGAATATAACCGCGCAGATACTTCTCCATCACGAGCGAGCCGATAGGCACACCGAAAGTGGCACCGAAACCGGCATTTTCCACATAGACCGCTATCGCTATCTTTGGGTCATGATAGGGAGCAAAACCCATAAAAGCCGAGTGGTCGCGGCCGTGAGGATTTTGGGCCGTACCAGTCTTGCCACACACCTCTATGTCAGAAAGATTGGCCACACGACACGTACCGCCTGTGACAGCCATGCGCATGCCCTCGGCAATCTCCTCATACCATCGGCGGTCGATCGACGTGTCATGCCGCTCGAGAAACTCAGCCGGCACTACAGTGTCCTGTATCTCCTTTACGACATGAGGCGTTATGTAATGGCCGCGGTTGGCTATCGTGGCCGACAGATTGGCTATCTGCAAAGGAGTGGCAAGTATCTCACCCTGACCGATGGCGATGGATATGACAGTGGTTGCGCTCCAGTGACCGTCGCCGTAACGCTTGTTGTAAAACTCCACGTTGGGAATAAATCCGCGATACTCACCCGGGAGGTCGATGCCGAGCTTATAGCCGTAGCCCTGTGAAATCATGTGATGCTTCCACACGTCAAACGCCTTGGCCACAGTGCCATACTTGCTCTTCTTGTCAATCATGTTTTTCAGGCCCCAGCAGAAATAGGCGTTACATGACGTCTGCAACGCCGGTTTGAGCGGTAGCGGCGACCCATGGCCGTGACAGCCCACTTTCAGACGGCCCAGCACAAAGCCGTGATAGCACGGATAGGGTGTCGATGGTGAGATGATGCCTTCCTGAAGAAATATCAGGCCCTGCGTAGGTTTGAACGTCGAGCCGGGAGGATATGTGGCCTGGATGGCACGGTTGAGAAGCGGCTTGTCGAGGTCGCGCATCATCTTGTTGTAATTGTTGCCGCGCTCACGCCCTACAAGCAACGAAGGGTCATAGGATGGAGCCGTGACCAGACACAACACTTCGCCCGTTGACGGCTCGATAGCCACAACGGCACCTTTCTTATTGACCATCAGCGACTCGGCATACTGCTGAAGCTCTATATTGAGACTCAGTTTGATATTCTTTCCGGCCACAGCCTCACGGTCAAGCGCACCTTCCTCATATCGGCCCTGTATGCGGCCGAGGGCATCGCGCATCAGCACCTCGGTGCCTTTGACGCCACGCAGAAAACGCTCGTAGGTGTTCTCGACACCTACGTCGCCCATATAGTCGCCGCGGGCATAATAGGGGTCCTTTTCCATGTCGGAGGGGCCCACCTCGCGGATGTTGCCGAGCACATTTGACGCACATTTATAGTTATACTCGCGCAAAATCTTCTTCTGGATATAGAATCCGGGGAAACGATACAGCTTCTCTTGCAAACGCCCATACTCCTCGGCCGAAAGATGCGACAGGAGTTTCTGAGGCGAATAAGGCGACCATCCGGGATTGCGACGCCTGTCACGCATATCCTCCATGCGCTTCACGAGGTCCTCGGGAGTGATGTTGACGGCACGGCAAAAGTCGAGCGTATCGAAATCCTTGATGTCGCGCGGGATAATCATCACATCATAAGCCGGCTGGTTATATACTACAAGACGTCCGTCACGGTCATAGATTATGCCACGCGACGGATAGACGGCCTTGCGCAGAAAAGCGTTGGAGTCGGCCGAGTCCTTGTATTTGTCCTCCATCACCTGGAGGTTGAAGAGGCGTATCACATATATTATAGCAATTATAACTATGAATCCGCCTATGACATATTGCCGTTTGGCCAGGTTATAGTCTTTTCTCACTTCTTGGAGTCATTATCGAGTCGATGCCGAGCATCAGAAACATTGACAGCAGTGTACTGAATATGATGCGCAACACAAGCTGGAGAGGATTGAAAAAGGTAAATGCTTCGATAAGAAATATCAGCGTACAGTAGATGAGCGTCATCGTCAGAAGATATTTCATGAAGACAGCGGTACCGAGCGAGAGCATCGATGGCTCTGGACGTGTCAGATCCTCCTCACGGGGCACATAGAGTCTCAACACCGGACGCTTGAGCATGGCGAGCATCGTACAGGCGATGGCGTTCATGCCATAGGTGTCGGAAAACACGTCGACCACCAGACCGAGAAAAAATCCCACAGTGAGTGTCCAGTTGAGCGATAGCGTGATGGGCAGGCGCATGATAAGATAGATAAATACCATGGGCACCGCCACATTGAACAGGCAGATGTGATTGAACACTATCACCTGTGCGAGCACCAGTATGAGTCCGAGTAATATGAATTGCAGCGTGGTCTTGCTCATCGTGTGACGTTAGTTGACATTCTTGACTTCGAGTTCCTTCTCGACGGTGGCAAGCTCGTCGCGCATGTTGTCGCGGATAACGCGCACGGTCGAGAGGGTTGAAAAATCGGTAAACAGTTTGACACGCAACGTATAGAAATTATCCTCCATGTCGCGCGAACTCGACACTATGGTGCCGACCGGCACACCTTCGGGAAAGGCCGAAGAGTAGCCGCTGGTGACGATAGTGTCGCCCGGCATGAACTCGGAGTGCTTGGGCAGCTCTTCGAGTATGACCTCGGTGGGATCTTTGCCGTCCCATACGAGCGAACCCACCTGATTGTGACCCTTGACCTTGCATGCCAGACGCAGATATGGATTAAGCACCGATATGAGTCGCGCCGTATGGTCGCCCACCACGTTCACTATGCCCACGATGCCGTTCTGATCCATTACACCCATCTCAGGCTCCACTCCGTCGAGACGTCCTTTCTCGATGGTGATGTAATTGTGGGCATGATTGATGGAGTTGTTGATTACGTGGGCTATGATGAAATGATAGCGCGACAGGGCCGAGTCGACACTCATGGTGTCGGCATAGAGCCGACTGCTGTAATCGTCTATGACCTTGTTGAGACGATACACCTCAAGCTCAAGGTCGGAGTTACGACGTTGCAGATCCTCGTTTATCTCTTTGAGAGAAAAATAGGATGTGACACTGTTGGATGCCTTGTAAAGCCCCGATGACACTTCGTTGGCCGACGTCAGATACACATGATGCTGAAACGGATTGCCCGAAAAGAGCAACACACTTCCGGCTATCAGATATATGACGAACAGAAACCACGAACTGTATCGCACAAAAAATTTCAGCAGTTCGCTCACTTGTCTGTCTTTATTGTATGTGTGTCACACCACACTCCCGACGCCGCTTGCCTCTCTGAGACACAATGCATCAAAAATGTCAGCTTGCAGGAGGCTTGCATAATTGCATCCGTTGACGTGGGTCATCACGGAGCCCCATTCTGCAGACTGACATTTTGACACACGCTCTGTCCGAGGCTCACGCCTCAGGCGCGTAGTGCAGATATGTTATCGGATGAGGAATGAGAATGTCTCTATGTTTTTGAGAGCCACACCGGTACCCTTGGCCACCGCGAGAAGGGGATCCTCGGCGATATGGAACTGAATGCCTATCTTGTCGGTAAGACGCTTGTCGAGACCGCGGAGCATGGCACCGCCGCCGGCAAGGAATATGCCGTTCATCACGATGTCGGAGTAGAGTTCCGGGGGAGTCTCGTCAAGGGCCTGAAGCACGGCAGCCTCGATGCGCGAGATTGACTTCTCGATACAGTGAGAGATTTCCTGATAGCTCACGGGCACCTCCATGGGGAGTGCGGTCATCTTGTTGGGACCGTGTACGATGAAGTCCTCGGGCGGGTTTTCAAGCTCGGTGAGGGCCGAACCGACATTGATTTTGATCTGCTCGGCTGTACGCTCGCCCACCTTGACATTGTGCACGCGGCTCATGTGTTCCATGATGTCGTCGGTAAGGTCGTCGCCGGCCACCTGGATGCTCTTGTTTGACACGATGCCACCCAGTGAGATTACAGCAATCTCAGTGGTACCGCCGCCTATGTCGACAATCATGTTGCCCTGCGGGGCGAGCACGTCGATACCGATACCGAGGGCTGCTGCCATCGGTTCATATATCATATAGACGTCACGTCCGCCGGCATGCTCCGACGAGTCGCGCACAGCGCGTATCTCGACCTCGGTAGAGCCCGAGGGAATACCCACCACCATCTTCATGGAGGGGGAGAACCAGTTGCTCTTGGAACTGGCCTTCTTAATAAGGCCGCGTATCATCATCTCGGCGGCATTGAAGTTGGCTATCACACCCTTGCGGAGCGGACGGATGGTCTCAATGCCGTCGTTTTCCTTGCCCTGCATGAGCTTGGCCTCACGACCGACGGCTATGAGCTTGCCGGTGCGCTTCTCCAAGGCTACGATCGAAGGCTCGTCAATGACGATCTTGTCGTTGTGTATGATGATAGTATTGGCGGTACCAAGGTCAATAGCTATCTCTTTAGTGAATGAAAAAAGTCCCATTTAATATATTAATGTGTTTTTAGGAGGAGGATTAGTGCTTGAAGTGGCGAAATCCAGTGGTGACCATGGCCATGTCGTGGGCGTCGCAGTAAGCTACGCTCTCGGCATCACGGATGGAACCTCCGGGGTGTATCACAGATGTGATACCGGCCTCGCCGGCTATCTCCACACAGTCGGGGAAGGGGAAGAAGGCGTCGGAAGCCATGACTGCTCCGTTGAGGTCGTGGCCAAACGAGCGTGCTTTCTCGATAGCCTGCTTGAGCGCGTCGACACGTGAGGTCTGGCCTACGCCGCTGGCAAGGAGCATACCGTCTTTGGCAAGAACAATGGCGTTGCTCTTGGAGTTCTTGACAATCTTGTTGGCAAACAGGAGGTCGGCCACCTGAGCGGGGCTGACTGCCTTGGCTGTCACCTGCTTGAGCTCTTCGGGTGTCTCTATCTTGAGGTCACGGTCCTGTACAAGCGCGCCGTTGAGGCATGAACGGAACTGACGGGTGGTGGCGAGGGGTGACTTCTGAACGAGAATAATGCGGTTCTTTTTCTGCTTGAGTATCTCGAGAGCTTCGGATGTGTAGGCCGGGGCGATGATTACCTCAAAGAATATCTTGTTGATTTCCTCGGCTGCATCGGCCTCGACTGTGCCATTGGTGATGAGCACACCGCCAAACGCGCTTACAGGGTCACCGGCAAGTGCGTCCTTCCAGGCTTCAGCTATCGTGGCGCGTGTGGCCAGGCCGCAAGCGTTGTTGTGCTTGAGCACTGCGAAGGTCGGATCGGTAAACTCTGAGATGAGGCTGACGGCCGCATCGATGTCAAGGAGGTTGTTGTAGGAAATTTCCTTGCCGTGAAGCTGCTCGAACATGGCGTCGAAATCGCCGTAGAAGGTACCCTTCTGGTGGGGATTCTCACCATAGCGCATCGCCTTGGAGTCGTCAAAAGCTATGCGAAGTTCCTCTACAGGGGCAATGGGGCTTTCGACGGGGGTTGATGCGAAATAGTTGAAGATGTCGGTGTCATAGCCCGACGACACGGCAAAAGCCTGTCCGGCAAACCAACGACGCTCCTCGAGCGATGACTCCGCGCCGTTGCGCTTGAGCATCTCGGCCAGGGGAGCATACTGGGCCTTGGAAGCCACGATGACCACATCTTTATAATTCTTGGCAGCTCCGCGTATGAGCGAGATGCCGCCTATGTCGATCTTCTCGATGATGTCGGCTTCGGGCGCGCCTGAAGCCACTGTCGCGCTGAAGGGATAGAGGTCTACAATCACCAGGTCAATCTCCGGGATCTCATACTGAGCTATCTGAGCGCGGTCACCCTCATTATCGCGACGGTTAAGGATGCCTCCGAACACTTTGGGGTGAAGTGTCTTCACACGACCTCCGAGAATGGAGGGATAGCCGGTGAGGTCTTCCACTGCCTGACAGGGGTAGCCGAGTCCTTCGATGAAGGAGCGGGTGCCGCCGGTCGAGAGGAATGTCACACCGTTCTGGTGGAGGAGCGAAAGGATTTCTTCAAGCCCGTCCTTATAAAATACGGATACGAGCGCGGTCTTGATACGTTTATTATCTGACATGAGGGTAGCTATTGGATTTTTTCAGAGTGCAAAGTTAGCGATTTTTAATCACTAAATGAAGAATGATATTCAAGTTTTAAGAAACTTTTTTATACACCTTTTCATCCGCTTTTTCACAGGCTTCCTATCACGAGGAAGGTCAGGCCTATGAGCAGCATGGTCAGGTCAATCAGTTTGAGCCGGATATTTTTCTCATGCAGTGCTATCACGCCATAGAAAAACGACACTATCACACTGCCGCGTCTTATCATTGACACGACGGCTATCATCGACCCGTCGAGCGACAGCGAATAGAAGTAGGCGATGTCGGCCACGGTCAGGAACACCGATATGAGCGGAATGGACCACCGCCAGCGCAAAGGGGTGGTGACACGGGTGACCTTCATGATCACACCCAGCGTCACGCCCATTATCACAAGCTGATAGAGCGAATACCAGGCCTGAACTTCAAGAGGCTCGAAGCGTGTGAGCAGATACTTGTCATAGAGCGCGCTGACAGCTCCAAGCGCGGTGGCTCCGATGGCCATCCACACCCAGCGGCTGCTTTTGAGCGAAAATCCTTCGCGCCCTCCGACACGACTGATAAAGAACAGCGACCAGAAGCCGATGAGCACACCGGCCCACTGCCAGAGATTGAGACGCTCGCCGAATATGATCAGCGCGCCCACAAGCACCAGCACCGGACGCGAAGCGTTGACCGGCCCGGCGATGGTCAGAGGCAGATGCTTGATGCTCGCATAGCCGAGCAGCCATGAGGCGAGCACTATGCCCGACTTGACGAGAATGAAGCCGTGACCGGCAAGCGTGCCGCCAAGCCCGTAATTGCCGTGCATAAGCCCGACGATAATCACAGGTAGCATGAACAGCGCGCCAAACAGGGTGTTGAGAAACAGCACTCCGAGCACATTGTTGCCGTTGACCGACAACTTCTTCATCACGTCATAGAATCCAAGACACAGAGCCGAGACTGTAGCGAGAAGTACCCACATTGCTATTTTTCGGTTTTAAGAGGGTGTTTTAAGCCATAGTAGTGCGCGAGCCTTCCACGGGTGCAAGATTGTTGGCCATGACCACGGCTTTGGTGATGTGGTCACATATGTGGTCGGGGCCAAGAAGCTTGTCGATACCGGCGTTGACCAGTGAGTGACGTACATTGTCCTGAACGCCCGAAAGCACTACATGTATGCCCTCCTCATACGACGACTTGATGAGTATCTCGAGATTGTGTATGCCGGTCGAGTCGATAAAAGGCACCCTGCGCATGCGTATGATACGCACTTTGGGCTTGCGGCCGAGGGTCGTGCGCATCATTTCGTCAAACTTGGTGGCGACTCCGAAGAAGAACGGTCCGTCTATCTCATAGATTTCAACACCGGGGTTGACGTTGAGCACCTCGTGGACGGTCGACTCCGAACCCTCGGCTATGTCGAGCTGCTCGGAATACACCTTGATTTCCGTATTTTCCATCACACGGCGCAGGAAGAGGATGACTGCAAGCAGCAGACCCATCTCTATTGCGATGGTGAGGTCAAATATCACAGTAAGCAGGAATGTCACCGCCAACACCGAAATGTCGCTCTTTGGATTGTGAAGCAGAGCACGGATTGTGCGCCATCCGCTCATGTTGTAGGCCACGACTATAAGTACGGCGGCCAGACACGACATGGGCACAAGATTGATGAGCGGCATCATGAAGAGGAATATAAGGAACAGCACCACAGCATGAACAATACCAGCCACAGGAGTGCGGCCGCCATTGGTGATATTGGTCATGGTGCGGGCGATGGCTCCTGTGACGGGGATACCGCCGAAAAAGGGTACCACAATGTTGGCCATACCCTGGCCGATAAGCTCGGTGTTGGAGTTGGTCTTGGAGCCTGTCACACCATCGGCCACCGTGGCCGAGAGAAGACTCTCGATAGCTCCGAGGATGGCTATAGTGAAGGCCGAAGGGAGCAGACGGTTGATTGTAGCCATGTTGAGTTCAAAGCCGTGGGGTTGGGGTATGTCAGTGGCAAGTTCGCCGAAACGGTCACCGATAGTCTCGACATGCACGCCAGGAAGCAGCGACACCACAGCCGTCACAATGATGATGGCGAGCAGCGCGCCGGGCAGACGGCGCGACACCATGGGGGTCACAATGATGATGAGCAGCGACACGAGTCCGACTATCAGAGTCGTGAGGTCGATGGAGCCAAGATTGGTCAGATATACACCCCACTTGGGCAGAAACTCGCTCGGCACCTGCTTGAGACCGAGTCCGAGAAAGTCATTGATCTGGGTGGAGAATATGGTGAGGGCGATACCTGCGGTGAAACCGACAACAATGGGATAAGGGATAAACTTAATGACTGTGCCCAGACGGAATACACCAAGGGCCACGAGTATGAGTCCGGCCATGAAGGTGGCCACAGCAAGCCCTTCGAGACCGAAATTGGCTATAATATTATAGACAATCACAATGAACGCACCGGTCGGGCCGCCTATCTGCACCGAGCATCCGCCGGCTGCCGACACGATGAAACCGCCTATTATGGCGGTGATGAGGCCTACCGTGGGATTAACACCGCTGGCAATACCAAAGGCGATGGCGAGCGGCAATGCCACGATGCCAACTACGATACCGGCCACAAGGTCGGTCTTGAATTTCTCAAACGAATAGTGACTCAAGGCGGAAATCAATTTCGGCCTGAAGTCCAACGGACCTGTTAAATTCATCTTTACAGTTTTTTTAATTCCGGCAATACAGCTTCAGCCGGATGATGCAATCTTTTCTACTGATTATATTTTGGAGGTGCAAAATTACATAAAAAAACTTAACCAACCACAAAAAACATAAATAAAAGCACTTTACACCCGCACATGGCAAAATAACGGCTGGAGAAGTCTTGCAAAATTCACATTAATTTGTTAATTTTGACGTGAAATGTTAAAATCAAATTTAAACATTTTGTTAATTTTTTACAACAATTACATTTCCCGGTTGTTAACACTATAAACAAATCGCCTCTTGGACAACACATGTCGGTGTCAACGAGAGGGATGTACGCCTCACAACAAGATATGAAAAAATCTACAATCTGGTTTCTGACAATAATTATGGCACTCACCTTCATGGGATTGCTCTATGTGCAGATAATGTACATGAACAACATGAAGAAGATGCGTGACGACCAGTTCGCCGAAGGGGTGAAGCGGTCGCTCTATGCCGTAAGCACACGTCTGGAGCAGGATGAGGCCAAATATTATCTCGAAGAAGACATCGCATCGCTTGAGACCGACCTCTATCCGAGAGTCAACTCCGACGGCTCGGTAGGCATCAACAATAAATTCACGACCTCCGAAGGCATAAACTATGACCTATCGCTCAAGATGCACGTTGACCGCAGAGCCGTATCACCCTCGATGCGCGAGATGCTGCGCGGCAAATATCTCTACCAGAAAGGATTGCTTGACGAAGTCATACTCTCCATCATCAACGAGTCAAGCGACCGCCCCATAACCGAACGCGCCGACTCGGCCGAAGTGGCCCGCTATCTGCGCTCAGAGCTTGACAACAACGGGCTCACGATGCCGTTTGAGTTTGCCGTAGTCAACCGTGTGGGAGCCTACGTGTACAAGTCGGCAGAATTCCGCCCTTCGGTCAAGGACGACTCAGGCATGTTTGTCCAGACTCTCTTTCCCAACGACCCCAAAAACAAGATGTATTACCTCAAAGTCTATTTCCCTACCAAGAGCGATTACATCTTCGACTCCATACGTTTCATGATACCGTCGTTTATCTTCACGTTCATCCTGCTTGTGACATTCCTCTGCACCATCATTCTCGCATTCCGCCAGAAGAAACTCACCGAGATGAAAAACGACTTTATCAACAACATGACCCACGAATTCAAGACCCCCATCTCGACAATATCGCTGGCCGCACAGATGCTCAACGACAATGCCGTACTCAAGTCGCCCAACATGCTCGGACACATCTCTACAGTCATCAACGACGAGACCAAACGCCTGCGCTTCCAGGTAGAGAAAGTGCTCCAGATGTCAATGTTTGACCGTCAGAAGGCCACCCTCCGTCTCCAGAATCTCGACGCCAACCAGGTGATAGCCAGCATCACATCGACCTTCAAACTCAAAGCCGAGAAATATGGCGGACGCATCGACACGGTACTCAACGCACAGGAGTCGACCGTCAATGTTGACGAGATGCACTTTACCAACGTAATATTCAACCTTCTCGACAACGCCGTAAAATATCGTCGCGAGGACACTCCGCTGCTGCTCACAGTGAGCACACGCAACGTAAAGATGCATGGCGAGGAAAAATTCCAGGTCATCGTGAGTGACAACGGCATAGGCATGCGTCGCGAAGACCTCAAAAAGATATTCGAGAAATTCTATCGCGTGTCGACCGGCAACCGCCATGACGTCAAAGGCTTCGGCCTTGGTCTGGCATATGTCAAAAAGATGGTTGGCGAGCTGGGCGGCGAAATCAACGTCGAAAGTGAAATCAATGTAGGAACAAAATTTATAATAACTCTACCAATAACTCAAAATTAAGAAATTATGGAAGATCGTTTGCGCATATTGCTCTGCGAGGATGACGAAAACCTTGGCATGCTGCTCAGGGAATACCTCCAGGCCAAAGGTCTTAACGCCGACCTTTTTCCCGATGGAGAAAGCGGATATAAAGCTTTCCTCAAGGGCAAATACGATCTGTGCGTGCTTGACGTGATGATGCCCAAGAAAGACGGATTTGCTCTGGCACAGGAGATACGTACAGTCAACTCTGAAGTACCCATCATCTTCCTCACCGCCAAGTCACTCAAAGAAGACATCCTCGAGGGCTTCAAAATCGGTGCGGACGACTATATCACCAAACCTTTCTCCATGGAGGAACTTGTGTTTCGCATCGAGGCCATCCTGCGCCGCGTCAAGGGCAAGAAGGGCAAGGAGATTACAATGTATAAGATAGGCAAGTTTACCTTCGACACCCAGAAGCAAGTTCTTCTTATCGACGACAAGGTGACCAAGCTCACTACCAAGGAGTCGGAACTGCTCAGCCTTCTCTGCGCACATGTCAACGAGATACTCGAGCGCAACTTCGCCCTCAAGACCATCTGGATTGACGACAATTACTTCAACGCCCGTTCCATGGACGTCTACATCACCAAGCTGCGCAAGCATCTCAAGGATGACCCGTCCATCGAAATCATCAACATCCACGGCAAGGGCTACAAGCTCATCGCTCCGGATGTAGAAGCCGGCGCATAGACAACAGCCAAAATCACGACACCTGCTACCGTCCTGGCGCAAAGCCTACCGACGATAGCAGGTGTCGTATTTTATGTTGGTATTTAGAGGTTGCTTCATGAAAAATATCAAACCATCCTATAACACCCCCGCCATCTGACATATCAGTCAAGCACAAGGATGAAAAAAAACATTCCGGCCCGGTGGCTTGATGCCATCGGGCCGGAAAGGTTTTAGTATATGTCAGGGATTAGATGCCCTGGAGCTTGAACTGGATGGGGAGTGTGTACCACACGTTCACTGCGTGACCGTTCATCTTACCGGGGACAAACTTGGGAAGTGACTTAACCACGCGGACAGCCTCTTTGTCGAGGTCAGGGTCCTTACCGCGGACAACTTTCACTTCGCCTACAGCACCTGTCTTGGTTACGACGAACTGTACAACCACACGACCCTGGATATTGTTTTCCTGAGCCATGGCCGGATAGCGTATGTGCTCCGAAACATATTTGAGAAGTGCAGCCTCACCACCGGGGAACTGGGGCTTCTGCTCTACGACGTCAAATACGCGGTTGTCATCTACAGGTTCGGGCGACTTCTCTTCCACGATGATTTCCTCCTTGTGCTCACGGACCACATTAAGGTCGTCGGTACCCTTGTCAAAGTCAGTTGTACCTACGGCAGTCTCGGTGTCCTTAAGCTCATCCTGGCTCTTGATTTCATCCTGGACTTCTTCGTCACGGACGATCGCAAGCTCGGTAGCCTTCACAGTGTTGAGGATTTCTTCGGGGAGAGCCTCGGGCTGCTGCTCCTCAACGCGCTGCTGTTCGGGTTCATCCTCGGGTTCGGGTTCTTCCTGCTCTTCGGTCGAGTAGTCAATGAGAGCCTGCTCGATCTGGTCATCGGGACGGTCCTCAGCCTTCTGCATCACAGTGTTGGCGAGGAGCCCCAGAAGGGCCACTACAAGAAGTACGATAAGGATAACGAGCATAGCGCGGTTGTGACGCTTGGCTGAGGCCTTACGGAGAGTATACGCTCCAAATTCTTTATTTTTTCCTTCAAATATAAGGTCAATCCATTCTGATGATGAAAGATCTACATCTTTTGCCATATTTCGTAAGAGATTTTTCGGGTTAATATATATCTGTCATCAACGGATTAGTTCTTAGGATTCTTCTTAAGGTAGTCAAGAATCAGCACTGAGTCAGTCTTGTTGATGTTGTCAATCTGATAGCGAGATATCTGATTGATCTGCATCTCGTCAAGAGCTGAAATCAGGCTTTCCCAGGAAGCTTCGGGAGCGGCCTTGATAATGACCACAGGGCGGGTGAGCGTCGAGTCGTTACGGATCTGACGGGCGTGGGCCTGGTAGATAGAGTCGTTGGCAGCGGAATTGCCGGGGGCAAATTCCTTATTGCGCCAGCGCGCCTTCTCTACCTCGATCTTGTCAAGAACAAGTTTGTTGCGGTCATGAAGGATTTTACGGATACCCTGCTGGATTTTACCGTCATTGCCTATGAACTGCTCGGCTTTGAGCTTGTTGTTGTCGATGAGGCCGTCACCGTCGGTGTCGGCGATCTCGGGCATACCTTCATAGAAATATACGGTGTTCATGGGACGTCCGGCGTCGTCTTTCTTGACTTCGCCATTGTCATTGCGGTCGGTCGTAAGGATGAGCGTGATTGCTTCAGATTCTTTAGCTTTGTTCATCTCCTGCTGTTCCACCTTTTCGTTCGAGGGGAGCGAAATGGTGAGTGTCTGAGACTTAATCATAGTGGTACAAAGCATGAAGAATGTAATCAGAAGCATGTTCATGTCCACCATGGGGGTGAAGTCCACATGGATCGACATTTTCTTCTGGGCGCCTTTTTTCTTTTTGCCGCCCTTGTCTGATTGTTCGATTTGTGCCATGGTGTGATTATTCTTGCTCAGTTTTTAATGCGGTCATGATGCTGAAGCGGTTCATCTTGAGCGACTGAAGGTTGTCAAGGACATCATGAACTACGTCATAGGGGGTGTCCTTGTCGGCCTTTACGGCGATACCTTCGCCCTTCTTCATTGCTTTCTGAAGGTTGTCATTGCCAGAGTTATAGATGGCGCGCATCCAGATTTGGAACTCGTTAAGGTGCTCCATGTCCTTGTTTTCAGCGATGGGTATACCCACGCCTTTCTGGGTCAGGTCAGCGATATACTTGTCCTGATCGGCCTGAGACATGGCGAGGAACTGGTGAAGGACTTGGAAAGGTACTCCAAACATATTGATTTTGGAGAAAGCCTCACGATCCTGTGCTGTAAGCTGAATAGCCTTTGAGGGATTCTGCTTGTTATAGAGCGTTACTGCTTCATCGAGGATGGTCTTGCGAAGAGCCTCGGTTCCCCATGTGTCTTTGGTTTCGGCATCAGCGTCACCGGCAATGGAGATGAAGACTTTTCCTTCGGGGCTCACGAGTATCGACGCCAGGTTGGCGGTCGGCACTTTCTGCTCCGACACAGAAGAAGGCGTCAGTACGGTGACGGGTTCTTTCTGAAGGAAGGTCGATGTCAACATGAAGAAAGTAAGCAAGAGCACAGTCACGTCGCTCATCGCGGTCATGTCGATGAGGGTGCTTTTTCTCTTAATTTTTACTTTTCCCATATTACGTTATCGGTTGAAGAGTGTTTTTGGTGTTATTTAAGAATTATCTTCTTGATAATGTAATGTGGAATTAGTGTGTAGCGGCAAATGTCTGCACGATTGAGAAGCCGATCTCGTCAATAGCGTAGGTCAGGTTGTCAATCTTGTTTGTGTAGAAGTTGTAAGAGATTACAGCGAATGCACCGGTTGCGATACCGAAGGCGGTGTTGATAAGAGCCTCAGAGATACCGGTAGAGAGCTCAGTTGAGTCAGGTGCACCTGAAGCGGCGAGAGCCTGGAACGATTTGATCATACCGATTACAGTACCGAGAAGACCAACGAGAGTACCGAGAGTTGTGAGGGTAGCTACGATGGGGAGGTTCTGCTGAAGAGCGGGCATCTCAAGTGCGGTAGCTTCCTCTACAGTCTTCTGGAGGTTGGTGATCTTCTGCTCTTTGGTGAGAACAGTGTTCTTGTCCATTTCCTCATATGAATTGAGAGCTGCGGCTACGATAGCGGCTACTGACCCCTTCTGGTTCTTGCAGAGATTCTTGGCGGCCTGGATGTCATTGGCAGCGAGAGCCTTCTTTACACCGGCTACAAACTTCTCGATTGAGCCTTTGCCCTTAGCTGAAGAGAGGGCGATCCAACGCTCTACAGAGAGAACGATTACGGTAAGGAAGAGGGTCTGGAGGATAGGTACGATAAATCCGCCCTTGTAGATGGTGCCCCAGAGGTCGATGGGGTGGCCTTCCTCAAAGTGCGACTCGTGGCCGAACCAGAACATGAAAAGGAGTACTGCTACTACGAAGCATGCGAGGATAACCAGGAATGCATTCTTGATACCGGCAACATTGCTGCCTTCTTTTTTTGCAGCCTGCTTGGCTACGGTGGGCTTTTGAGCTTCCATAATTTGTTTTAACTGTTTTTGTTTTGGTTTATTAGTTTGATGTTATTAGTTTTGATGATTTCGTCTTGGACATTGCCTTTCCACACTGCTGACGCTATCGAGCAATACGACAAAGCCACGGCCGGGATGTGGTTGGTGGCGCGGCCGCGATTGTTGACTCGGACGTAATGGGGGCCATGTGTGCGGTGTGGGTGGCAGTCAATTTAAGGATTAGATATTGATAGTTTAAAAAATTGATTACACTGTCGCTGCATGCTCGCAATCGGGCGTAGCAGAGAAACGATATGCAAATTTAAAATGAAATTTCCGTGTATGCAAACGTTTTATCCGTTTTTTTAGGCACGTAGCATTTATTTTTACCAGTAAAAGGCAAGGATGTATCATTTTGACTCATTTTTCGCGTTTTTCACTTAAGAAATGAAAAAATATTTAAAATTAATTTATTACCTTTGCCACTTCTAAGGTAAAGATTAAGTAAAGTTCGTCCATGTCTTGTTTGGTAAATTCACAGCTATATGCCCTAAGCCGGCAATATTATAGGATGAGCTGACATCTGACAACATCTGACGGTACAAAAATTTTTTATTATTTAAATAAATGAGAAGGACAATCAACCTCAAGAAAGGACTCAACATGCGTCTTGAGGGCTCGCTCGGCGACACTGCTGTCACCGAGACAATCATGCCCGACAGGATAGCCATAGTCCCTGACGATTTCCCCGGTTTCCTCCCCAAGCTCGATGTCAAGGAGGGCGACGAGGTGAGCCTCGGCACCCCCCTTATGCACGACAAGAATGACACTGCCATATGTCTCGTCACTCCGGTGACCGGCATTGTCGAGAGCATTGTCAGAGGGCCGCGCCGCAAGATTGAACGTGTAGTCATCAAAACCTCACCCCAAGCAGCTGTCCCCCACCCCGCTCCGGTCACCGACCGCTCGGAAGAGTCAGTGCGCTCCGCACTCAAAGCCTCGGGACTCTGGGCCATGATGCGTCGCCGCCCCTACGACATCATTCCGCAGCCGTCCGACACTCCGCGCGACATCTTCGTCACCGCCATGGACACCGCTCCGCTTGCCCTTAATCTCGAGCAGATGGTCAGCGGAATGGAGGCTTACATCACCGCCGGAGTCGAGGCTCTCGGCTCGCTCACCAAGGGTAATATATATATATGTGTAGCCAAGGGGAGCGGGATGCCCGACATCAAGGGAGCCGAGATAGTCGAGCTGCCAATGCTCCACCCCGCCGGCAACACAGGTGTGCAGATAGCCAACATCGCCCCCGTCAACAAAGGCGAGACCGTGTGGACGCTCGACATCGTGACCCTTGCCCGGATTGGCCGTCTCATGAGCGATGGCCGGGTGGACTATAGCGTGAAAGTAGCCGTGACAGGCAGCGAGGTACAAAATCCCCGTGTGGTGAGCACACTGCCGGGCGCACCGCTCGAAAGTCTGCTCAAAGGCAATGTCAAAGCCGACGGACGCAATCACCGCATCATCTCGGGCAACGTGCTCACAGGCACCCCCGAAGGCACGGACGGCTATCTGCGTTACCCCTACCGTCAGGTGACGGTAATCCCCGAGGGCGACGATGCCGACGAGTTTATGGGCTGGGCTTCTCTGAGCCCCTCCAAGATGAGCGAGAGCCGCTCGTTTCTCGGACGTTTCCTTGGCCGACGCTTCAATCCAGATGCACGCCTCCAGGGCGGACGCCGAGCCATGATCATGTCGGGCATCTATGACGACTATGTGCCCATGGACATCGTGCCCGAATATCTTATCAAAGCCATCCTTGCCCGCGACATCGACCGCATGGAGGCTCTCGGCATCTATGAAGTGGCCCCCGAGGACTTCGCCCTTGCCGAATATGCCGACCCATCGAAGCTCGAGCTCCAGCGCATAGTGCGTGAAGGTCTCGACTACATGCGCAGCGAAGTATAGCTTTATAACCCCACATCAACCACCAGTTTAAAATGAAAGTTTTAAGAAATTATCTTAACCGCATAAAGCCCAACTTTGAGCCCGGGGGCAAGCTGCAAAGCATGCAAAGCGTCTTTGACGGCTTCGAGACTTTTCTCTATACCCCCAACACCACATCGCGTGCCGGAGCGGTCAATGTGCATGACAGTCTCGACTCCAAGCGCATAATGATTATCGTGGTGCTCGCCCTGATGCCGTGTCTGCTATTTGGCATGTACAACACCGGCTATCAGAACTGGCTCGCCGCCGGAGCCACCGAGTTTCCATTCTGGGAGCTCATGGCCTATGGATTTCTGGCCGTCCTGCCCCGCATCCTCGTAGCCTATGTAGTAGGTCTCGGCATAGAGTTTGCCGTAGCCCAGTATCGCCACGAGGAGATACAGGAGGGCTTTCTCGTCACTGGCATCCTCATCCCCCTCATCTGTCCCGTCGAGACCCCGCTGTGGATGCTAGCCGTAGCCACCGCCTTCTCGGTGATATTTGTCAAGGAAGTGTTTGGAGGCACAGGCTACAACGTGTTTAACGTCGCACTCGTCACACGCGCCTTTCTCTTCTTCGCCTATCCGGCCCAGATGAGCGGTGACAAAGTGTTTGTAAGCACCGGTTCCATCCTCGGTCTCGGCCACGACCTGCCCGACGGATTCACAGGAGCCACCCCCCTCGGCCAGATAGCATCCTTTGCCGGCGACAAACTCGAACTGCTCAATCTGCGCGGCGACGTCATCTCGGCATGGGACGCCTTCATAGGACTCATCCCCGGCTCCTTTGGCGAGACATCCACACTGTGTATACTCATCGGAGCGGCCCTGCTCCTCTTCACAGGCATAGCCTCGTGGCGCATCATGCTCAGCGTAATCATCGGCGGACTGCTGATGGGATGGATAGCCAACCTGTTTCAGACACCGACCTATCCGGCCTCGTTCCTCTCGCCGGTCGACCAGTTGCTCTACGGAGGTTTTGCCTTCGCGGCAGTCTTCATGGCCACCGACCCGGTGACAGCCGCACGCACCGGCACAGGCAAATACATCTACGGTCTGCTCGTAGGCATAGTCGCAGTACTCATACGCACCTACAACAACGGTTATCCCGAGGGAGCCATGCTCGCCGTGCTTCTGGCCAACGCCCTCGCGCCGCTCATCGACTATTGTGTGGTTCAGACCAACGTATCGCGCCGCATGCGCCGTCTCAAGACCAGAGCCTAATTTAATGTGCATTACTTTCAACGAATATGAATAAGCAAAGCAATACATACACTATCATCTACATCATCGTGCTCGTAGTGCTCGTAGGCACGGCTCTGGCAGCGACATCGCTCGCGCTCAAGGACCGTCAGCAGGAGAATATCGATGCCGACAAGATGAATCAGATACTTGCCGCCGCCCTCATCACTCCGGCCGACGGACAGACGGTGAGCGACTTCAACACCTACATCACCGACCAGTATGTGGTCGATGCAGCCGGACAGCGCATCGACGGCGTGAAGGCGTTTGACGTCAATGTAGCCAACCAGAGCAAACTACCGGCCGACCGCCGCGAGCTCCCCGTCTATGTATGCACCACAGCCGACGGCGCAAAAAAATACATACTCCCCGTCTACGGTGCCGGCCTCTGGGGCCCAATCTGGGGATATGTGGCTTTTGACGCCAACGGCTCTACAATCTACGGTGCATACTTCGCCCATCAGGGCGAGACTCCCGGACTCGGAGCCGAAATCGAAAAACCGGCTTTCAGCGACCAGTTCAAGGGCAAAAACGTAATCAAGGACGGACGCTTCCGCCCCATAGCCGTAGTAAAGGCCGGCCAGCAGCCTCTCGACGGCGAGGATTATGTGGACGGCATCTCGGGCGGCACCATCACCTCCAAAGGGGTCGGCTCGATGCTCGACAACTGTCTGGTGCCCTACCGCAAGTTTCTACAATCTCTTTCCGAGACCACCGATCTCTAAAACTGACACGATTCAAATCCATAACTTATGGCTGAAAAAATCAAGAATACCGACGTGCTCTTCAATCCCCTCTCGAAGAACAATCCCGTCGTTGTGCAGGTGCTCGGCATCTGCTCGGTACTTGCCGTCACCGCCAAACTCGAGCCCGCCATCGTGATGGGCATCTCGGTTATAGCCGTGCTGGCCTTTGCCAACGTGATAATATCGCTCATACGCAACACCATCCCCACCAATATCCGCATCATTGTGCAGCTTGTGGTGGTGGCCGGTCTGGTGGTAATCGTCGACCAGGTGCTCAAAGCCTATGCCTACGACGCCTCCAAGCAGCTGTCGGTGTTTATCGGACTCATCATAACCAACTGTATACTCATGGGCCGTCTCGAGGCCTTCGCCATGGGCAACAAGCCCTGGCCCGCATTTCTCGACGGCGTGGGCAACGGTCTGGGCTATGCGATAATACTCGTCATCGTTGGATTCTTCCGCGAGCTCCTCGGCTCCGGCACTCTGCTCGGCTTTCAGGTCATACCCCAGTGGTGCTATGACAACGGATATGTCAACAACGGTCTCATGATACTCCCCCCCATGGCCCTCATCGTCGTGGCGTGCATCATCTGGGTGCAGAGAAGCATCAACAAAGACCTCCAGGAAGATTAACCCTAAACAAACGACAGTATGGAAAATCTCAACATATTCATCAGGTCGATATTTATCGACAATATGATTTTCGCCTACTTCCTGGGCATGTGCTCCTTCATAGCCGTGTCCAAGAACGTTAAGACGGCCTTTGGACTCGGCATTGCCGTGACATTCATGCTGGTGGTGACCCTTCCGGTCAACTATCTGCTTGAAAACTATGTGTTGCGTCCCGGTGCGCTCGCATGGCTTGGCCCAGAGTTTGCCGCCGTCGACCTCAGCTTTCTCTCGCTCATAATGTTTATCGCCGTGATTGCCTCCATGACGCAGCTCGTCGAGATGGCTGTCGAGAAGTTCAGTCCCTCGCTCTACTCTTCGCTCGGCATCTTCCTGCCGCTCATCGCCGTAAACTGTGCTATCCTCGGAGGCTCGCTCTTCATGCAGCAGCGTGACTTCCCGAGCATCTGGACAGCAGTGTGCGCGGGCGGCGGATGGGGTCTCGGATGGCTCCTTGCCATCACGGCAATCGCCGCCATACGCGAGCGTCTGGCCGAATACTCCAACATCCCGCGACCGCTGCGCGGTGTCGGCATCACCTTCATCCTCACAGCCCTGATGGGTATAGCATTCATGAGCTTCCTCGGCATCAAAATCTGACCGCGCCGGCCGGAGTTATTACATAATTTATAAAATATTTCACAACAACTCATGTTAACGATACTGACAGGCGTATGCATATTTCTGGTTATAACACTCCTTCTCGTTATAATCCTGCTAATCGCCAAAAGATATCTCGTACACTCGGGCAAGGTGAAAATCACCATCAACAACGACACCGTCCTCGAGGCCGAGTCAGGCAAGACTCTATTGTCAACATTTGCCGACCACAACATCTTCCTCTCCTCGGCCTGTGGCGGCAAGGGCAGTTGCGGCCAATGCAAATGTCAGGTGTTCTCGGGTGGCGGAGACATTCTCCCAACTGAAAAAGTCCACTTCTCGCGCAAGCAGCAGCAAGACCACTGGCGTCTCGGATGTCAGGTAAAGGTCAAGGAAGACTGCTCGGTGGGTATCCCCGCATCGGCTCTCGATGTCAAGGAGTGGGAGTGTGAGGTCATCTCCAACAAAAACGTCGCTACATTCATCAAGGAGTTTATCGTCGCGCTTCCCAAGGGCGCACACATGGACTTCATCCCCGGCTCCTATGCCCAGATCAAAATCCCTACCTATGAGATGGACTATGACAAGGACATAGACAAGTCGCTCATCGGTGACGAATATCTGCCGGCCTGGGAGAAATTCGGCCTCTTCGGCCTCAAGTGCCGCAACACCGAGACCACTGTGCGAGCCTACTCGATGGCCAACTATCCCGAGGAGGGCGACCGAATCATGCTCACGGTGCGCATCGCCACTCCTCCCTTCAAGCCCAAACCCCAGACAGGATTCATGGACGTGATGCCAGGCATCGCCTCAAGCTACATATTCACTCTCAAGCCGGGCGACAAAGTAATCATGTCGGGCCCCTACGGCGACTTCCACCCCATAGTCGACTCCAAGGCTGAAATGATGTGGATAGGCGGTGGCGCAGGCATGGCTCCGCTGCGCGCCCAGATAATGTGGCTCACCAAGACTCTCCACACCACTGACCGCGTGATGAACTACTTCTACGGCGCACGCGCACTCAACGAGGTGTTCTATCTCAACGACTTCCTCGAGCTGGAGAAAGAGTATCCCAACTTCAAGTTTCATCTCGCCCTCGACCGTCCCGACCCCGCAGCCGATGCCGCTGGAGTGAAATACACCGCCGGATTTGTTCATCAGGTCATCTATGAGACTTATCTCAAAAATCATCCCGACCCCGAAGACATCGAATATTACATGTGCGGTCCCGGCCCGATGAGCGCGGCTGTCAACAAAATGCTCGACGACCTCGGCGTAGACCCGACTTCGGTACACTACGACAACTTCGGAGGCTAAACGTCAGCTCTAAGACAAAGGTCTTCATATAAGAAAAGTGTCTATATTCACGGCAAAATGAATATAGACACTTTTCTTATATGAAGACCTTTGTCTTAGGGTATGTATCGTCGTTATTCCGCATTCGAGCTGTAATTCTTGGCAAGCTCTTCGGGAGTGATGGACATCTCCTTGTCAGACTTAGAGTCCTTGTTGGTGTAAACGAAACGGGCACCGAGCTTAGCGTCGACAAAAGTCTTGCCGGCAGCACCGATATTCTGAAGTGCTGCATTTTTGGCCTCATCGTCAATCTCCAACTGATTATATATGTCGGCATCCTCGATAGCGATGGTATAGACCACATAGTCGCCGTCGATAGCGAGCTTCTCAAGAGTAAGACCGGCACCCATAGGCTGGGGAAGCTAGCCTGTAAACTGGTCGAGAGTCTTCTGAACGCGCTCGCGGCCCTGAGCCACAGCATCATTTTCGGTCTGCTCGGCAGCATCACCCTTGGAGGCATTGCCCGAGCAGGAAGTAAATGTGAAAGCCCCGCCACATACAAGTGCGGCAGCAAGTGTCAATACAAATTTTTTCATTACTTTATCAGTAGGTTTTGTTTATTAGAATAGATCTATATCAGCTTCTGGTAATCTGCAATCCCTGATGCGAGAGAGACATCTCCACCATGCGCGAATTGGCCGGCAGAGAAGAGTCGGTCGTAAGGATATGGCGTATGCGTCCGGCAGCCTCAGGATCCTTGGCTATCATATAAAGATAGCCTCCGCCGCCCGCGCCCGGCAACTTATAGCCCAGACACAGGTCATCGACAAGACGGGTAATGGCGTCGACACCCGGAGGATTGGTGCCGTGGTCGAGAGTCATGTTCTGCTGCCAAGTGTGGCGCACGAGACGTCCCATACGGACGAAATCGTCGCGCTGTATGGCGTCATACATTTCCATCGTATGGTTTTTCATCTCACGGAGCAGACCTATCTGCTCACCATGATTGAGAAACATTCTTCTCACAATCTCGGCCAGAATATCCTTGGCCGTGCGGGTGATGCCGGTGTAGAACAGCAGGTGACACGGAGCATATTGCGGGTCGGTAAACAGGTCGGATGGCAGACGGCGTATGAGAGGCTCCTGAGCCAGCTCCTTGGTCGACTGGAGCAACTTCACACCACCTATCACACCGCCATACTGGTCCTGCCATCCGCCGCCGGTGGTCAGCAGTTGCTCAAGTATGAGAGTACGCTTGCATATCTCGGTCTTGTCCCAAGCCAGAGCGCAGAAATCGCTTATGGCACCGAGCACCGTCGAGGCGAGTATGCTGCTGGTGCCGAGACCGCTACCAGCCGGTATGGCCGAAAAGAGTGTAATCTCCAGTCCGCCTCCCATATGCATGAGCTGGTCGCGCAGAGAGGCGAAATGCTCGGTGCAGAACTGCGGGTGGAATCCTGCGAGCGCGAGGGCTGCTTTGGGTATCGAGAACGGCGAACCGACTTTATTGAAATCGCGTAGCTGCTCATACGTCTCTATGGTCTCGGCAGCCCCCAGGTCAATGCTTCGACACACGATGTGGGGCTCGGCACACGGACGCACATAGGCCTGCAACGGCGGCTGACCGTTTAGCTCGATGGCGAGATTGATGACATTGCCCCCTTCCATGAGACAGAACGGCGGGGTATCGGTCCATCCGCCGGCTATGTCGATGCGCACAGGCGAGCGGCTCCACACTATCTGGTCGGAACACACGGCCCGGCGTGGCATCTGCTTCTGCTCGAGCACGGTAGATGTCAGCCCCTCGCGGAGCAATCCGAAGGCCTCTTGCTCATATTGCTGCCATGGCTCAGAGCGGTGGCGACACACTTCGGCACGAAACATCGCGTCGCTCATGCGTGTAATCAGCGACGCGGAGTTGTCAAGCGGAGCCGGCAACGGAAGATTGTCGGTAGCAAACGCACCGGCGGCATCATGCAGATCGAGCTGGTAGAAGACACTGTGGGCATGGTTGGCAGCCATGGCGGTCCAGTTGAGACTTCTGAACTCTCTGCGCTGGCTCACAAGACGCGGCAATGATGCCTCGTTGGAAATCTCCTCGGCACTCATCAGTCTCTCATATCCGCGCGGCTCCTCTCCTGCAAGAAGGGATTTCACCGCGCGCTCCATCTCTTCGAGACTGTTGACTACGGGGAAGCGGCCACGCTGCTGCTCGGCTCCGGCAAACCGGTCATCAATGTCGTAGACTCTCACAGCCCATGCGTCAGCACTTATTGGCACAATGTCGACACACTTACCCGGAGCGAGAGCTATATCCCAGTCGTTGCGGGGCACACCCGTAACTATATTATGATCGGTAAGAGTCCAGCATGAGGCTATATGACTGTTCTCGACCCATATGTCGTTGTTAGAAGCCGAGAGAGTGATGTCAAGCACCGAATTTTGCACAAAAATAGACGGATGTGGTTTGCGGTCTCGGTGCATGATTTCGCGCTGGTCATTGATACGGTTCTGGATGGCGAGAGTCGACGAAATCATCTCACGGCTCGTGCCATAGTGGTAAAACTCACCGCCCGGCAGCGGGACTATTGCCACCGAAAGCGATGACAACTCCGGGTCAGGACACGTCGGATTGGTGCCGAGCGCGCCTCCAAACTCGCTGTACAGGTCATACTCGCGCAGACGACCCTCATTGTCGCGCGAACGGCGGCGCAGCATCCCGACCGCCTTGTCGCTCAGCAGCCACACTCCGATGTCGGTGAGATAATAGCCCGACTGGAGCAATCCGTTAAGCTCGTCGACCGAAGGCTTCTGCAACATGCGGTCGAGACGCGATGGTGAGTCATGACGGCTGTAAAACACGCCATGGTTTTTGGCTATCGAGGCATCGAGCCACAGGCCGTAACACACCACGTCGGCCTCAGGTATCGGCGGAAGAGGCTGCGAGGAGTGGATATAAACGTCTCCGCTTACTATGAGGGTATGCATCCCCTCGGGAGCAGACCGCATGATGCGCTCATAGAGTGGCAACTGCAGGTCGAGCAGTGTCTGGCTCAGCTTCTGGCCGCGCTCCCAGCGAAATATGGGCACCGGTGTGAGTATCTTGCCCGAAGGCGCGTATGACGGAAGCCGACGGCTCTGGCCTCCGGCGTGAAGAAGTATTCTTTTTTCCGACGAAAGCCATTCGGCAAAGTCGACATCGGCCTCGCCGCTGTTGCGGTAACACTCTTCGAGGAGCCATGTGGTGCCGCCTCCGCTGCCAAGGCGCGCGCCTATGGGGTCGGAGGTGCAGAAATATTCTTTTTCAGACAGCCCGGTGACTTTGTGAAATGCATCGACGAGGTTGGGCGGAAGTGACAATAGTTTTTTTGTCATGATATCTTTTAAAGCTGTAGGTTTTAAGGTCTGAATTTATGCCTTGAGGGTGCGCGAGCCGTAGAGTGTCACTACGGCAAAGCATATCATCGGGATGAAAAACGATATATTGACCGCCGGAATTTCACCCAGACTCACGCCCAAGTCTATGACTGCACCCTGAAGCGGCGGGAACACCGAGCCGCCGATTATCGACATGATGAGTCCGGCACTGCCCACCTTGACATCCTCGCCAAGTCCGGTAAGTGCTATACCATAGATGGTCGGGAACATCAGCGACATGCACGCGCTCACTCCCACCAGGCAGTAAAGTCCTGTGACGGTCGTAGAGAATATCGCACCGATGGTGAGCACGACTCCGAGCATACCGAGCACACATAGCAGACGGCTCGGCGATATGTAGCGCAAGAACCATGTGCATATGAACCGGCTGCACGTAAAGAGAGCCATTGCCCCGATGTTGTAGCGTTGCGACAATATCTCGGCTTCATGCTCGGGCATACCTTCCGACATGAACAGGCGGGTGCCATACTGGATGATGAACGTCCAGCACATCACCTGCGCGCCAACATAGAAGAACTGTGCTATTACTCCCTCGCGGTAATTGCGGCGGCCGAGCAGGGCCACAAGTGTGCGAAACACTCCCGTGCTCTTGCCCAAATCACTTGCTCTCGGCATCTTGAGCAAGCGTATTATCACAAGCATGACAAGAGCCACAAGTCCGATATAGACATAAGGCTGGATGAGCACCCACAGATCATGATTTTTGATAGCGTCAAATTCGGCTTCGGAGAGTGAGGCGCGTGCCTCGGAGTCGAGCGGGTGCATACGGGCCTGGATGAAGTGCATCGCCACCCACATGCCGGCAAGCGCGCCCACAGGATTGAAAGCCTGCGCGAGATTGAGCCGTCGGGTCGCTGTGGCCTCGGGCCCCATGCTGTAGATGTAGGGGTTGCAGCTTGTCTCAAGAAACGAGAGACCGCATGTCATTACGAAATAGGCGAGCAGGAATGGATAATACATGCCTGTCCACTGGGCCGGCACAAATAGCAGCGCGCCCACTCCGTAGAGCAGCAGACCGAGCATCACACCGGCCTTGTAGGTGTAACGCTGTATGAACATGGCCGCGGGAAACGCCATACAGAAATAGCCGAGATAGAAAGCCACCTGCACAAGCGCGCCCTCGGTGACGCTCATGCGGAAGATTTTGGAAAACGCTTTGACAAGCGGTGCGGTGATGTCATTGGCAAAGCCCCACATGGCAAAACAAGTCGTGACTGCCAGAAACGGGAGCAACAGACTAACGCCCTGACGTGAAGATAACAGTGGTGTGTTGTCGGATTGTGACATTATTCAGATATTATTCGGATTGAAATTGCAGATGTGTGATTGTACATAACGATTTGCCCTTGACAGGCGACGAAAATGTAAGATAAAGCGGATGTTTGCCCGAGAGAGCGGTCACTCCTGTGACATCGGCCGTCATCCTGACTGGAGTCTCAGGCATACCGGCCCTCAGCTCTATGCGTCCGGCCGGAACGGGATTGCCCTTCCACGGAGCCGAGGTGTAGACAGTAATGATGCCGTCGATACCTTCCGGCACAAGGTCGAGCACGAGCCGCGCGTTCTTGCGTCCGTTGAGCCGGTCAAAGTTGAAGTATTTGTATCCGAGTGTCGAGCCGTCAGTGTTGTTGACAACAGGGCTGACATTGATGCTGTCGTTATAAGGATCGGCTACAGCATGGTCGTCGACATAGACCGACTTGAAATGCGAGCCTGAATAGACCATTTCGGGATATTTCTGATAGGCCGGAGTCGGACCGGTGATGTGCGAGGCGATGGCTGCGGGATAGCGGCGCAGCGGGTCGAGGCCGTCGGTATCGAATCCCTCCGAAGTATATTCGGCCTCACTTATGCTCACCCTGCCGCCGGGGCCGGGTGTCACGCTCACTTCTATCGGTGCAACCATGGCCTGACGGGCATACTCGTCAGTGCCCGACTGTCGGTGATAGAACACCCACCAGCGATCACCGATTTTCAGTATGCTTCCGTGGGTGTTGCCATTGGGCGTGGAGGTGGCTATGGCATTGCCATCGGCATCAGTGTCGCGCCCGCGGCCGTCTATTATGGTGCCGCCGTAAGTATACGGGCCGAGTGGACTGTCGCTGTAGGCATAGGCCAGAGTGTAATTGCTCTGCGGGAGCCCCCACTCGCCGTCGGCGGTCCAGCGACTGTAGACCAGCACATATTTATCATCAATCTTGCGCATCGACGAGGCTTCGTAAAATCTGAACACCTCGTCCTGTTTATATCCGGGTATGAGATTCTCCACCACATCGGCGCCGGGCTTTACAGTAGCCATGGTGGAAGGGTCAAGTTCGGCAGCCATGGAGTTGCCGAATCCCCAGTAGCCATACACTCGCCCGTCATCGTCGACAAACACCGCCGGGTCAAAACGCAGCACTCCATCGGTCGAGTCGGCTTTCTCCTTACTCCAGTTTATCACCCGGAAAGGTCCGTCGGGACGTTCGGAGCACGCCACCATGCCGTTGCGGCCTCCGGCCTGATTGTTGGGATAGAGATAATACATTTTCTTGCCGTCGGGCATGGTCTTCACAGCCATATCGGGCGCATAGAGCACATCGCCCGAGCCGTCGGCCCGCAGCGGCTTGCCGTCGCGGTCGGTGCGCGACTCGAATATCACTCCGTCATAACGCCATGTGTCAAGCGAGTCGGGCGACGCCGACCACACTACCAGATCGGTGCCGCAATACATGGTGCGCAACATATCGTGCGAGCCGTATATATACACTCGCTTCTTGCCGGGCACATCCGGGTCGTCAAAAAGATATGGCTCTCCGTCAGGTATATGTTCCCAAAGAGGAAGATAGGGATTGACACACAACGCATACTGGAAGGCAAATGTGACAAGAATCAAGGGGAGAAAGCGGTTGAACTTCATGGGTTGAATCCGAAGATTTTAGAATTGAGTATGCAAACTTAGTGAAAATCCCCGACTTGTGAGGCGAAATTGCCACAAAAATTTGTCATCGGCTTAAATACATGCAATATTGGTAATCATTACCGATAATTGTATTATCCTTATTATATATGTGTAATGTATTTTTGCAGATGGAAAATAGGGCTTACTTACACTTTAATTCTGAAAAATGAACATACGTGCAATCACTCTCTCCCTTTTCCCGCTCCTGTTGTCGGGCATCACGATGTCGGCCGATGAAAAGGCTGACGACATCATGTCGCTGAATCTTGAGGAAGTGGTGGTAACCGGGAGCAACCGGGCCGTGAGCCGCGACCTCACCCCTTACACCGTGTCGGTGATTGACCGCCGGCAGCTCGAGACCACCGGCGACACCCGCGTGCTCTCGGCTGTGTCGGGACAAGTGCCGAGTCTCTTTGTCACCGAGCGCGGGCTCATAGGATTCGGCGTGAGCAACGGCGGTGCCGGTCACATCAAACTGCGCGGTGTCGGCGGCGACCGCGCGAGCGGAGTGCTGATGATGGTCGACGGACAGCCGCAGTTTGCCGGCATATACTCCCATCATGTGGCCGACTTCTACGACACCGAACGCGTGGAACGTGTCGAGGTGTTGCGTGGCCCCGGCTCAGTGCTCTACGGTTCAAACGCCATGGCCGGAGTCATCAACGTAATCACACGCGGAGTGCATGCCGACGGTGTGCACACCACCATCTCGTCACAATATGGCAGCTACAACACCTGGCTCTCGTCGGTGACCAACACCGTGAGGGCCGGAGGCTTCACCTCGCTCGTATCGCTCTCCTATGACCGCACCGACGGGGTGAATGACGCGCTGAAATTCAGGCAAGGCGGCGGGTATGCCAAACTCGGCTATGACTTCGCAGGACCTTGGCGCATGGGAGCCGACTTTACGCTCACCAACTTCAAGGGACGCGATAGGATATATCCCACCCTCTCCGACCCGACGTCGACCGACGTGTATCGCCAGAACGTGACGCGCGGCGAGGCCTCGGTGTCGGTGACCAATAATTACGGCTCGACCGACGGTAACGCCATGCTCTATTACAGCTATGGCAACCATATCATTGATGACCCGCGCCACTTCCGCAGCAATGACAACCGTCTGGACGCGTTGCTCTTTCAGAACTTCCGTCCCTGGCATGGAGCAGGCATGACCGCGGGCTTTGACTTCAACACCTATTCGGGCAAAATACCCGTGTCGGGCGGACGTCCGCACACCGACGGCTCCAAGACTACAATCTCGCGCAAACGCATCACGGAATACTCTCCATATCTCACACTGTCACAGTCACTCATGGACGAAATGATAGTGCTCAACGGCGGACTGAGAATGAGCAACAGCGACACGTTTCACACCGGATGGGTGCCGCAATGCGGAGTGTCGGTCAACCCCGGCCGCGGTTTCAACATCAAGGCTTCGCTATCCAAGGGCTATCGCAACCCTTCGTTTCGCGAGCTCTATCTCTACGCCATGGCCAATCCCGACCTCGAGCCCGAGAGCATGATGAACTACGAGGTGTCACTCTCACGCCGCTTCGGCATCGGAGCCACAGCTTCGCTGACAGCCTATTACTGCAAGGGCGATAATATGATTCAGACACTCGACATGAAAAACCAAAACACCGGCCGATTTATCAACAAAGGCATCGAGGCATCGCTCGGCTGGCAGCCTGTCACCTCGCTGTCTCTCTCGGCCACCTACAGCTATCTGCACACATCGCTCCACGACCTCACCGGCGCGCCACGCCACCAATATTATATAGGTGCCGACTGGCGGGTGAGCCCGACTGTAAATATCGGTGCCGACCTCAAAGGTGTGAGCCGTCTGTTTGTTCACGAGAGCATGGACCATCAGTCTTATGCCGTGGTCAATCTCAAAGCCTCATGGTCGGCTTGCCGGCATGCCGACCTGTTTGTACGCATCGAAAATCTCACCGATGCCTCCTATGTAATCAACCGCGGCTATGACATGCCCGGACTGAGCGCGCTCGGCGGATTCAAATTACATTTTTAACCCATTCCTCATATAATGAAAAAACTTTCCATCACACTGTGCATGGCAGCCATGCTGACTGCATCCTGCACCGGAGCCAGGGCTCAGGCCGAACCCGAAACGTCGACCGCAGACACCGTAACATCCAAGGTGTACATGCTCACCGACATCACCCCCGAAAACCTTGTGAAAATCTATGATGCTCTCGGTCGCGAGGCAAAAGGCAAAGTGGCCGTGAAAATCTCGACCGGCGAACCGGGTGGACACAATTTTCTCAGCCCTGACCTCATCAAACCACTCGTAGAAAAAGTCAACGGCACCATCGTGGAGTGCAACACAGCCTATAACGGCCGCCGGTCGTCGACTGCCGAACACATGAAGGCGGCCGAAGAGCACGGTTTTACAGCCATAGCCCCGGTTGACATAATGGATGCCGAAGGCGAGGTGAGACTGCCGGTCAACGGCGGCAAACATCTTGACTATGATATCGTGGGTTCGCACTTCCCACAATATGATTTCACCATCATACTTTCACACTTTAAGGGCCACGCCATGGGCGGATTTGGCGGCGCGGTCAAAAACATGTCGATAGGCATAGCCTCGGCCAACGGTAAGTCGTGGATACATTCGGCTGCCAAGACGGCCAATCCCGATAGCCTGTGGCAGAATCTCGCCGAGCAGGATATGTTTCTCGAATCAATGGCCGAAGCAGCCAAGGCTGTCGCCGACCATTGCGGTGACAATATCGTGTACATAAGCGTGGCCAACAATCTCTCAGTCGACTGCGACTGTGACAGTTCGCCCGAGGACCCAAAAATGGGCGACATCGGCATTCTTGCCTCGCTTGACCCTGTGGCTCTTGACCGCGCATGCACCGACCTGGTGCGTTCGTCGTCCGACCACGGCAAAATCCACCTCATCGAACGCATCGATTCACGCCACGGCATGCACACTCTCGACCACGGTGAAGCCATCGGCCTCGGCTCTCAAAAATATCAACTGATCAGACTATAACAGGTAAATATATATACAAAATGATACTGTTTCTTTGAGTGTGTCTGACGCCTGCCACTAAAAAAAGGACCAGTCAAATTTTGACCGGTCCTGGCAAGTTTGTAATTTTAGGTGACCAAACTTAAAATTCAAACTAATGGATTTGACAAAATTACAACTTTCCGAGCTGATGTGCAAGCATGCAGCGAAAGGAAATGGTCTTCACGATCTGATGGAGATCATGATCGAGAGTATGATGGTCGCGGAGCGCGGCGAGTTTCTGGCTGATAATCCGGGAAATAAAGGTAATGGCTATCGTCCCGGCTCCACTTATGGCCAGGGGAGAAAACTTGAGTTCCGTATCCCTCGAGACCGCTACGGCAACTTCCATCCACAAATACTCGCCATACTCCGCGACCAGGAAGAGGAATGCGATCGGCTCGCCGGAGTCCTTTATACAAAGGGGCTTACTCAGGAACAGGTTAGTGACGTATTCGACCAGATATACGGCCGGCACTACTCCAAGTCGAGCATCAGCCGTATGGTGGAATGTGTTCGCACTCAGGTCAATGAATGGCTTGAACGCGGTCTCGAAGAATATTACCCAGTCGTGTTCGTTGACTGCGTGCACATCAAGATACACCGCAAGCGATCGGTGGCTTCCGAGGCGTTCTATGTGGCATTGGCCGTAACCGAAGAAGGCACACGCGAGGTTCTTGGCATCTTCAACATGCCGCAGGAAAGCGCCACGGGCTGGGGTGATATCTTTGACAGGCTGAAAGAACGTGGTGTTCAACGGGTCGGTCTGATGGTGGCGGACGGCATCAAAGGACTTGACACCGTAATCGGAGAGAAATTCCCCGGCACACCGTTGCAGCGTTGCGTTACCCACCTGAAACGCAATATGTTCGCCAAGGTAAGGCATGGGGACAAGGCTGCCTTGGCCACCGACCTGCGCGATGTGTTCCGCACCGGCCAACGGGACTACACAGTAGAAATGGCATGGGAGAAGTGGCAGGCAATGTGCGACAAATGGGGCAAGGACTATCGCACTATAAAGCTGCTCCGAAACAACGCCGACTACAAGGTTTACATGACATACCTCAACTATGCGCCTGAGATTCAGGCGATGATATACACCACAAACTGGATCGAACGGCTCAACCGCGACTTCCGCAGGGTTACACGCATGAGGACAGCCATGCCCAACGAAGAATCGGTGCTGACCCTGATGGGCAGTGTGGCAATGGATCACAAGGCATTTGACAGAGCCCTGCCGAACATAACAGTCGACAAAACACTTTTCCCGGACTGAAGGTAAAGGTTTTCTTAGCGGAGAGGCCATCCTGGTGAAGTTGAAGCCGCCCCAAACGGAACGGCTCCCATATTCAACTGTCTCCAGTCTTGGTGCAACCATGTTGCTGGCGAGTTGCTCCTCAGCAGAGCCCGTTTCCTCGTCCGGCTGCACTTCAAAATTACTATTTTTTTCATCGAATAACGAAACAATGAGAAAAAACAATTAAATTTGCATCGTCATCTGAGGTCTACAGGCTTGAGGGAACTCGCCTCAGACACACTCAGTGAAACACTACCTACAAATGGTCATAAGTTCTTATAAGAACTTATGACCATTTTGTATATATATTTATACGTGATTTCGATATAAACAGTCCCGTTTTTAACACTTACTCCCACTTGTTGACACACATTAAAATAAGACGGCAGGCTCATGCCTGCCGTCCGTACTGTCGTTTTTTCATAATATCAAAACCGACAGTATCTCATTTTTAACATCCGTTCTTTATCAAAGGATACCCTGTGCCATCATGGCGCGGGCCACTTTCATGAAGCCTGCAACATTGGCACCCTTCACGTAGTTGATATATCCGTCCTCCTCGGTGCCGTATTTCACGCACTGGTTGTGGATTTCGGTCATAATCTGCTGGAGCTTGGCGTCGACCTCTTCCTCGCTCCATGAGAGCTTCTGAGAGTTCTGTGCCATTTCGAGCCCCGACACCGACACACCGCCTGCGTTGGCAGCCTTGCCGGGAGCATAGAGTATACGGGCTTTCTGGAACTCACGTATAGCATCGGGAGTCGAGGGCATGTTGGCACCTTCGCTCACTGCGATACAGCCGTTGGCTATGAGGGCACGTGCGTCATCGCCGTCGATTTCGTTCTGGGTAGCCGAGGGCATCGCGATGTCACACTTGGCAATGTGCCAAGGACGCTCGCCGGGAAAATACTGGCAGTCATACTCTTCGGCAAACTCACGGATGCGGCCGCGATATACGTTCTTGAGCTTGAATACATAGTCGAGCTGCTCGCGGGTCATGCCTTCGGGCACATAGATGGTGCCGTCAGAGTCGCTCATCGACACGACCTTTGCTCCGAGTGTGAGGAGCTTGTCGGCTGTATAGGTAGCCACATTGCCCGAGCCTGAGATAGCCACGGTCTTGCCGGCAATGTCAATGCCGCGTGTGCGGAGCATCTCGAGGAGGAAATATACGTTGCCGTATCCTGTGGCCTCGGGACGTATCTTGGAGCCGCCAAATTCGAGGCCTTTGCCGGTGAATGTGCCTGTAAACTCGCGGGCCATTTTCTTGTATTGGCCAAACATGTATCCGACCTCACGGCCGCCAACGCCTATGTCGCCGGCGGGAACGTCGGTGTCGGGGCCTATCTGACGCCACAGCTCGGTGATGAAGGCCTGGCAGAAGCGCATCACCTCCATGTCGCTCTTGCCGCGGGGCGAGAAGTCGCTGCCGCCCTTGGCTCCACCCATGGCGAGGGTGGTCAGAGAGTTCTTGAAAGTCTGCTCAAAGGCGAGAAATTTGAGAATTGAGAGGTTGACCGACGAGTGGAAGCGGATGCCGCCCTTGTAGGGACCGATAGCGTTGTTGTGCTGCACGCGATAGCCCATGTTGTTATGGACTTTGCCCTTGTCGTCGACCCACGATACACGGAATGAGAAGATGCGGTCGGGTATGCAGAGACGCTCTATGAGGTTGTAGCGTTCAAACTCGGGATTCTCGTTATATACGTCCTCGATGGTGGTGAGCACCTCGTCTACGGCCTGGATATACTCGGGTTCGTTGGGAAAACGACGCTTCAGGTCGTCAATCACTTCTACTGCTTTCATACCTTAGTCAAATTGTTGTCTTTTTGGTTATAATTATTGTGTACTGCTCAAAAAAGAGAGGTTTTCGCACCAATTTTCTTTTCTTTCCGTACTTTTCACGGCAAAGTTACACATATTATCGCAATAACCAAAACATTTGCAATAAAAGTTGCGAAATTTATTAAAGTTATGAAGTCACAAGGCTAAAAAACAAGTAAAATGACGCGAAACGAAGAAATAATGCAACAATAATCCATTTATTCCAATCTTAAATATATGCAAAAAAAATTACTCGTCATCGCGACGAATAACTTTTCTACCTTAAATCTAATACCATGAAAAACTTGTAGCAAAAGTATATCGCTAACTCAAATTGTCCAAATTTTTCATGTAAATAATTCCACCTGTTAACTAAAATTAACCTTAAAAGAGTAAAAAGGGGGAAAAATGACGCTTATGTCGAATTTTTGTTAAGAAATATTTGTGGCATTTTGCAGAAAAATCGTACTTTTGAATGACAAAAAAATTTCAACGAACTACTTACACCTACCAATCAAAAAAATGAAAGCCAATTTAATCAAACGACTATTTTTAGGTACACTCTCGATAACCACCGCCCTGTCGGCTATGGCATGGGGCCAGAAAGGCCATGACGTGACAGCCTATATAGCAGAACAGCACTTCACTCCCGCCACCGCCGAGGCAGTGGCCGATATCCTCGACGGCATGAGCCCCGTCTATTGGGCCAACTGGCTTGACAACGCCAGCCACACTCCCGAATATGCTTACTCCAAGACCTGGCACTATAAAAATGTTGATGCCGACAAGACCTATTGGACTCAGCCCGAACAGGCCGGTGGCGACATCGTAAAGGCACTGCGCATGAACATCGGCATCCTCGCCGACTCCACCAAGACCAAGGCCGACCATGAGCTGGCCATGAAGATGGTGATTCACCTCATGGGCGACCTCCACCAGCCCATGCATATGGGACGCTCTACCGACCGCGGTGGCAACAATGTAAAGGTAAGATATTTTGGCCGCGACACCAATCTCCACGGCATCTGGGACACCAATCTCGTGGAGTCGGCCCACAAGTGGGGTTACACCGAGTGGCAGCAGCAGATCGACCGTGTGCCCGAAGAGGCCGAGGTCGTGATTATCGGAGGCAATCTCGACGACTGGGGCCAGAAGACAGTGCAGATATGCCGCGACATCTATAGCGACATCCCGGCCAACGGCTCATTCAGCTATGACGAAGTGGCCGAATGGTCGCCAGTCATAGAGTCACAGCTCCTTATCGGAGGTCTGCGTCTGGCCCATGTGCTCAACTCCATCTACGACCCGCAATACAAGCACGCCAAGAGCCCCGATACTTTCTGACACAACGTTTTTCCAATCTTCCAATATTAACCAATTAAAAATTACAACCATGAACATCACATTTATCGAAGCTGTAAAGCGTTTCTACAGCAATTATGCCAACTTCAACGGCCGCGCCACCCGCGCCGAGTACTGGTATCCCGTACTCTATCTGATTGTTGTATATGCAATCCTGCTGTGCCTTGGCAAGATCGGCATGATTCTCTATAGCATCTTCGGCCTCGTCAACATCATTCCCGGCATCGCAGTCGGCATCCGCCGCATGCATGACATCGGCAAGAGCGGATGGTGGTTGCTCATCAACCTTGTACCCCTCATCGGCGGCATCTGGTTTATAGTTCTCGCAGCTACCCCCACCAAGGAGCAGGGCTATGTAGCCGACGCTTTCAAGGCATAACATCAGTTTAGTCTCCGACTGACAGATACATAAGGACAAAAGTTTCAGAAGAAACATAAGTTTTCTTTTATTTTTTAGTTGTCTGCAAAAACAGATGGCTGAAGTAAATAAAAGAAAACTTATGTTTCTTCTGAAACTTTTGTCCTTATGTATCACCCCGAGTCGGATATATTACACATTCCATTCTCCGAAAAGCGAAGGATATTCGTCGGTGCTGCGTGACGACGGAGTGGCCGGGCGTGAACGGCGCAACACAAGATTATGTTGCTGCGTCCACCCCTGAGTGCGGTTGCGCAGCCTCACTGTGACTATGCCCGCATCGCATGGTGCCGACTCTTTCACTTGACGAAACACGTCGGTGAGTGTCGAGGCTCCGCTCATGGTGAGCGACAGAAGCACTATGCCGCATGACTGGGCTGTGACTTGCAACAGGTCGGTACGATGGATGGAGATCATATCTTTAAGAGTTTAATTGTTTTACACTGCAAATTTACCGTCGCTATCGGGCAATATTATTGCCCTCCTATGTTAAACTTTGTCATACACACACGGTTAAAATGTCAGCATTGTCATGTCGGCCTGACTCTTCGCGCGAGGCATAAAACCAATTGGCACGATTTTTGTTAATATGGTATGAGAGAATATATCACGAACATTCAACTTACCTACTACATATATTAAAGTACAGACTATGAACTTCAACAACTTCACCATAAAATCTCAGGAGGCGATACAGAAGTCGATAGAGATAGCCCGCGCGTCAGGCAATCAGGCCATCGAACCTGTGCATCTGCTCAAGGGAGTGATGACTGAGGGAGAGTCGCTCATCAACTTTATTTTCTCCAAGGTAGGTGCCAACGCCGCTGCCTTGATGCGTCAGGTTGATGACAGGATTGCAGCCGAGCCCAAAGTATCGGGTGGCGAACCTTACCTCAGCCGCACTTCCAACGACGTGCTCCAGAAAGCTCTTGACATTGCCAAAAAGCAGGGTGACGAGTATGTCACACTCGAGGCTCTGCTGATGGCCATCTTCACGGTCAACTCTCCGGCCGCTACAATCCTCAAGGATGCCGGATTGAGCCAACGTGAAATGGAGGCCGCAGTGGCCGAGCTTCGCAAAGGCAAGAAAGCCACCGACCAGAGCGCGGAGGACACCTATCAGGCCCTGTCGAAGTATGCCATCAATCTTAACGAACGCGCGCGTGAAGGCAAACTCGACCCTGTGATCGGACGTGACGACGAGATACGTCGTGTGCTCCAGATACTATCGCGACGCACCAAAAACAACCCAATGCTCATCGGTGAGCCCGGCACCGGCAAGACGGCCATCGCCGAGGGCCTCGCCCAGCGAATAGTGCGCGGCGATGTGCCCGAAAATCTGCGTACCAAGCAGATCTACTCGCTCGACATGGGCGCGCTTGTGGCCGGTGCGAAGTACAAGGGTGAATTTGAGGAGCGACTCAAGGCCATCGTCAACGAAGTAACCGGCGCAGACGGCGAAATCATCCTCTTTATCGACGAAATCCACACTCTCGTGGGTGCCGGTAAAGGCGAGGGTGCCATGGATGCCGCAAATATCCTCAAGCCGGCTCTTGCCCGCGGCGAGCTCCGCTCAATAGGAGCGACCACTCTCGACGAATATCAGAAATACTTCGAGAAGGACAAGGCCCTCGAGCGTCGTTTCCAGAAAGTGATGGTCAACGAGCCCGACGAGGCCGCCGCCATCGCCATCCTGCGCGGACTGAAGGAACGCTATGAGAACCACCACAAGGTGCGTATCCGCGATGAGGCGATTATTGCCGCCGTCACCCTCTCGGAGCGTTACATCACCGATCGGTTCCTTCCCGACAAGGCCATCGATCTGGTCGACGAGGCTGCCTCCAAGCTCCGCCTCGAGATTGACTCGGTGCCACAGGCTCTTGACGAAATCACCCGCCTCATCGCCCAAAAGGAGATTGAGCGCGAGGCCATCAAGCGCGAGGGCGACAAGCCCAAGGTCAAGGAAATCGAGAAAGAACTCGCCGACCTGCGCGACCGCGAGAAAGAGTTTACCGCCAAGTGGAAGGCCGAGAAGGAGTTGATTAACAAAATCCAACAAAACAAAATCGACATCGAGCAATTGGCTTTTGATGCCGAGCGCGCCGAGCGCGAGGGTGACTATGCCAAGGTAGCCGAAATACGCTACTCACGCATACGTCAGAAGGAGCAGGAAAACGAGACCATCCAGGATCAGCTCCGCTCCATGCAGGGCGAAAAGGCTCTGATCAAAGAGGAAGTCGACTCGGAGGACATCGCTGATGTCGTGTCGCGCTGGACCGGCATACCCGTCAACAAGATGGTACAGACCGAAAAGGAAAAACTGCTCCATCTCGAGACAGAGCTCCATCACCGCGTAGTGGGTCAGAACGACGCCATACGTGCCATAGCCGACGCCGTGCGTCGCTCGCGTGCCGGACTCAACGATCCGCGCCGCCCCATCGGTTCATTCATATTTCTCGGCACTACGGGCGTAGGAAAGACCGAGCTTGCAAAGGCTCTGGCCGAATACCTCTTTGACGACGAGAACATGATGACCCGTATCGACATGAGCGAATATCAGGAGAAACATTCCGTGAGCCGACTCGTAGGCGCGCCTCCGGGATATGTAGGTTATGACGAGGGCGGACAGCTCACCGAAGCAGTGAGACGAAAACCCTACTCGGTAGTGCTCTTCGATGAAATCGAGAAGGCTCATCCCGATGTGTTCAACATACTGCTCCAGGTGCTCGACGACGGACGTCTCACCGACAACAAGGGCAGAATGGTCAACTTCAAGAACACCATCATCATTATGACCTCCAACATGGGTTCGCCCCTCATCCGCGACAACTTTGCCAAGATGACGGCCGACAATCGAGAGGAGACCATCGAGAAGACCAAAAACGAAGTCGTGGAACTGCTCAAGCAGACCATCCGCCCCGAGTTTCTCAACCGCATCGACGAGATTATCATGTTCACTCCTCTCGACGAAGCCGAAATCGAGGAAATCGTCGGCCTGCAGATACGCTCCATCCGTAAGATGCTTGCCGCCAACGGCATCACCCTCGAGGTGACACCCGCCGCTCTCAGGTATCTTGCCGAGGAGGGCTACGACCCCGAGTTTGGCGCGCGTCCCGTCAAGCGAGTCATCCACCGCATGGTGCTCAACCAGCTCAGCAAGGACATCCTTGCCCAGAAGGTCGACCGCGACCACCCCATCATCATCGACTATGACGGCAACGACATAGTGTTCAAGAACTGACGGGTATCGCGACAACCATCTCCATCCCCGACCTCTCTTTTCAATTATCTCTCTAAATATTTTTATTATGAAAAAGTTTTATTTTCTTCTCCTGGCATTGCCGTTTCTCACGCTGTTCTCGGCTTGTGACGATGACGACAAGAGTATTCCCGAAGTAAGTCTCTCCATCGAGTATTCAGGAGGCACACTCAATGACGGTACGTTATACGTAGTGAAGGGCGACCCCCTCAAGATCGACGCCCTTATCGTAAAGCCGGCTCCCGGCACAGGCAAGGCCGCCCTCGGCCAGACCACCTACATCTGGGACGGCATCCCCTTCTACACCACCGGTGTAGCACCCTTCTCTGTTGAGATTGACACCTCCGACATGGCCGAAGGCGACCACACTCTCACCATCAACTCGCAGATATTCCAGGAAGGCAAGTCGCTTGGCTGGGGCATCTTCCAGTACAAGGTCGTGATTGTAGCCGCTCCCGAGGATCAGCCCGGTGACGAAGGCGGTGGCACAGATGTGCCCGACGCCACAATCTCACAGTCGCTCGAATAACACCATCCATCATACCTACACCCGACCCCTCCGTCATCGGTCATCGGCCGACAGCGGAGGGGTCCGGTGTGTCTTGGAGAATAGATACAAAAGCGTCAAAAGGACATAAGAAACATAAGTTTTTTTATTTCAGAAGATAGAGAGTGAAGTCATAGAAACTTATCTTAAACTAAACTCCTGTCTTAAAATAAAAAACTTATGTTTCTTATGTCCTTTTGACGCTTTTGTATCTCCTTAGGGACTAATTGTCAATATCGTTATTGCGCGGATTGTTGTTGAGTTCCTTGGTCTCCTCCTTGACGAGCTTGGGGTCTACCTTGTCGTTGTCGGCATTGTCAGTCTCTACTCCGGGATATTTCTGCTGGGCCTCGGCCGCAGTCATGTCATGTTTCTTTTCCATAATATATATTTGTTGTTTGGTTTCTATTATAGAAACGCACATCTGACACCGAGAGTTCACACACCCGGGCTCACATGCCGTGGCCTCACGTCACACCTCCGGCTCCCTCAGATGCAGAGCCTCGAGAAAACGTCTCACTGTGGCCGGGTCGCCCGTATATTTCCCGTGGTCCTCGCTGAGCTTGCATGTGCTGCAATAAAACGGCCACGACTCCGTAATCTTCACTGCCAGCAGTTTTATCACTATATTCATCGGAGTTATGCCGGGAAAATCGTTGGTGAAATGTGTGCCTATGCCAAACGACGGGATGCACTTGTCGGCCGCGTAACGCTGCAACTCTATAGCCGCATCCACATCGAGCGCGTTGCTGAACACCACCTGCTTGGTGCGCGGGTCGATGCCGAGCGAGCGATATTTATCCACTATCATGTCGAGCTCGTGGCGGTTGTCGCCGCTGTCCACCCGCAGTCCCTTGAACATGTTGGCGTAATCCTCCGAAAAATTCAGACTGAATATGCGCCAACCGTAAGTGTCGTAAAGAAACGTCCCAAGCGCACCCCTGTAGGTATGTGCCCATGTCTTCATGGCTATGTAATTGGCCATCTGCGGGCCATACATCCCCGCGATGCCGCATATCAGCTCATGAGCCATGGTGCCGACCGGAGTCAGGTCATACTTCATGGCGAAATACACGTTGCTTGTGCCTACAAAACATCCGGGGCCTCCGAGACTCTCCTGACTCTCCTTCATCGCTCTCACCAACGTGTCCTGTGCCTCAAACGAAGCCCTGCGCCGTGTGCCGAAATCACTATAAGTGCATCCGGCCTTTATGAGACGCTCACCCTTGTGGCGCGAACGCTCGTAAAAGTCGCCATAGTCAATACAGATGCTCTCGCCTGTCATCATATAATAAAGCTCGGAGATTATGGCGAGCACCTTCACTTCAAGCAATATGGTGTCGCTCCAGCTCCCCTCAAACTCCACGCTCAGATGCCCCTCTTCATCCTGACCCACAGTGACCCGATGACTGTCGTAACGGAACCCTTTGAGAAAACTGTAAAACCACACCGGTATGTAGCGACACTTGCGTTTCATGAACTCTATCTCCTCGTCGGTCACCGTCACCGTCTCAAGCATCTCTATCTGACGTCGCAGCTCGTCGGCAAAACCCGGAGGATACACAGTGTCGTCACGGTCGCTGAACTTGTATTTCACCCGCGTGCGCGGATAGTTCTCTATCACAGCACAACACATCGTGAACTTATACAGATCGTCATCGGTGAAATGTCTTATTATCTGTCGCATGATCATATAATATATTATGTATAGGCATGAATTACCCCTATGATGATAACGCCCGCCCCTTTTGTTTGGTTTCAATCAGGCCGTCTTGATACTGTCGCCAAACGTTTCAGTATTAGAGATAAACCATAAAATAGCCGAGGGCTGTCAGACAATGTGTCCGGCAGCCCTCGGCAATAAAATTCGATTTTTTTATTTGCTCAGAGTATTACTTACCGCTGATAGAGGAAGATACTGTGAGACGGAGACGACCCTTGGCGCGACGACGTGCAAGCACCTTGCGTCCGTCGGGGGTAGCCATACGTGCACGGAATCCGTGCTTGTTTACTCTCTTTCTGTTAGAAGGTTGAAATGTTCTTTTCATTGCCGTATATGGTTTATTTTTTGTTATTCCACATTTTGAGGTGCAAATTTAAGAAAAATTCCCCACAACGACAATATTATTTCACATTTTCTAACAAAATTCTTTCTTAATCTCCTCACACCAGGCCTTAATACGCCCTTCGGTCTCCTCGGGATGGTTGACTTCGTCGATACAAAGGCCCACTATCATGCCATTTACATCGCTGCTCGAATACTCATAGTCATAACCGGCATTGTTGAACGGTCCGACAAACTGGGCATGCGTGTCATGCAGTCGGTGATAGATTTCTCCGACCGAGTTGCAGAACGTATCGCTCATCGAGTCATCGCCGCAGCCGAATATGGCCACCTCCTTCTCTCTCAGGTCCATCGACTGGATACCGTCAAGAAATGTGTCCATATCTTCCTGCAGATCGCCGGCTCCCCAGGTGCTCGCGCCAAAGAGCAACACATCATAACCTACCACCGTCGACGGAGCACACGAGGCTACGTTATGTACGTCACTGCGCGACACTCCAAGACATTCGGCTATCTTCTCGGCCACACTTTGGGTCGTACCAGTGGTGGAGCCATAAAATATTCCTATCTTTTTCATATTTATAATTAATTATATATGTATCCTGTCTTTAAAACGCACTCCCAACCTCCGATGTTCAGCCACAGCACAATCTTTATTAACACCGAAAATTATCGTAAAAACGTTTGAATTTGCAAATCTAAATTATTAACTTTGCTTTTCAAAACACCATCTCCCGCAGTATGCCCACAACCTACTCACCCATAGACGAGTCATCCTACTCTGACTCAACCTCTTTTGACCCGGAGGAAATGCTCAACCCCCACGTCGGGACGACTCCCCCCTCCGCCCCACAGCCGCCAACAGTCACACAACCCGTCCGGCCGGACACCGATACAGCCTCAACCGCCACCTCTCAACCCAGCGGGCAGGAGTCTCCACTGACCGATGACACCACAACAGCCTCACAGGCCGCCCCCTCGCGTCCTGCATGGCTCGAGAACGTCATCGCGTCAATCAGCGGCATGAGGATGTTCAAGTTTTTCGGCATCATACTGTTTTTCTTCGCGGCCTACACCTTCGTGGTGTCATGCTCCTACTTTTTCACACTCGGTTCTGACCAGAGCGCGCTGCTCAACGGCGAGCTCAATTTCGACATGTATGAAAATGCCGGACGTCGCTTCGGCGCACTCCTCGCCCATACACTCATCTATGACTGGGTTGGTATCGGAGCCTTTATACTCATCTTTTATCTCGGTGCGTGCGGACTCTCGATGATAGGCGTCTACCGCCCCGGATTCTGGGGCATGACCATGAGATGTCTGCTTTCCACCGTGGCAATATCCGTCGTGGCCGGACTTATCACCTACGAGATAGCATCGCCAGTCTATTGGGGCGGCATGCACGGCCAATTGCTCAATCAGCGACTAATCGACTACACCGGCATATGGGGTGCCATAGCCGTCAGCCTCATATTGGTATCGATGATGGTAATGCTGTATATCAACGAATTGCGCAACGGATGGTCGGTACTTAGCTCAGGTTTCGACGGCTATCGCGCCAAGCAGGCCGAGCGACGCGCCCGACGCGAATCAAGACGCATACAGGAGGCCAATGAAGAAAACTGTCGTCTCCGCGAAGAGAACGACCGCCTCCGCGCCGACCTTGCCGCTGCACAAGCTGCCACAGCCGCAGCCGCCACATCTCAGCCGGAACCGGTTCAGCCCATTCAGCCGGTTCAGCCTGCAGCCGCAGTCATCGACCCGACACCCTCGCCGGCTCCGCAGCCTGCCGTTACCTCACCGTTACAACCAGCCGAGGCCACGACAGCCGACTGTGAACCTGCCCCCGAAACTGTCGAGACAACCGAGATGACCGACGAGACTTCCGAAGAGACCGACGTCATCGACTCGCCACTCTTCCCATCGTCCGACTCCGACATCGAGCACGAGACTGAGCTGGTGACAGACACCGAGCCGCTCACCCCACTCTTTGCCGACTCGCTCCCCGTCATCAACGACCCCGACGCCGACATAGTGGACCCGAGCGGACTCCCCCCCTACGACCCGCGCGCCGACCTCTCCAACTTCCGTTTTCCCGACATCGAACTCCTGCGCCCCGCCAAAGAGAGCGGTCCCAGCATCGACGTCCTGACCATGGAGGAAAACAAGCAGCGCATCATCAACACGCTCAAAAATTGCGGCGTGACCATCTCACACATCGAAGCCACCATAGGCCCGACCGTAACCCTCTATGAAATAATCCCGGCCGACGGAGTGCGCACCCGCTCCATCAAGAGCCTCGGCGATGACCTCCAGCTTCGTCTCGCCGCTCTCGGCATACGCATCATCGCCCCTATCCCCGCCAAAGGCACCATCGGCATAGAAGTCCCCAACAAGGACCCGCAGGTAGTGCCCATGCGCACGGTGCTCGACAGCCAAGCCTATCGTGACAACCGTATGGAGCTCCCCATGGCACTGGGCAAGACCATCTCGGGCGACATATTCATGGCCGACCTTGCCAAGATGCCCCACCTCCTCGTGGCCGGTGCGACCGGCATGGGTAAGTCAGTCGGGCTCAACGCAATCATCGCTTCGCTCCTCTACAAGAAGCATCCCGCCGAACTGAAGTTTGTGCTCATCGACCCCAAGCGCGTCGAGCTGAGCCTCTACCGCAAGCTCGAGCGTCACTATCTGGCCGCACTGCCTGACGAGGAAGCCATCATCACCGACATGTCAAAGGTGGTGACAGTGCTCAACTCGCTCTGCATCGAGATGGACAACCGCCTCAAACTTCTCGAGAAGGCCGGCGCGCGCAACATCAAGGAGTATAACGAGAAATTCATAGCCCGACGGCTCAACATGAACAAGCACCGTTTTCTCCCCTACATCGTGCTGGTCATCGACGAGTTTGCCGACCTCATCATACGTCAGGGCAAGGAAATCGAAGAACCCGTGTCGCGCCTCGCGGCCGTGGCCCGCGCTGCCGGCATCCACCTCATCATAGCCACCCAGCGACCTACCGTCAACGTTATCACCGGCAATATCAAGCTCAACATCCCCGGTCGTATTGCCTTCCGCGTAATCCAGGGCAACGACTCACGCACTATCCTCGACCAGCTCGGAGCCAACCAACTGATAGGAAAGGGCGACATGCTCTTCTCCAACAACGGCAAACTCGAACGTGTGCAGTGTGCCTTCATCGACACACCCGAAGTGAGCGACATCTGCGACTCCATCGGCGAACAGGTAGGCTACACCGCACCCTACGAACTGCCCGAATACGTGCCCGAGGGCAACGACACAGCTTCGGTGGCCTCGCTCACTGACCGCGACCCGCTCTTTGACGAGTGTGCACGGTTTATCGTCTCGAGCGACACCGCCTCAACCTCATCGCTCCAGCGTCGTTATAATATAGGTTACAACCGAGCCGGCCGCATCATGGACCAGATGGAAGCCGCCGGCATCGTAGGAGCATCACAGGGCGGCAAGCCCCGCTCGGTGCTCGTCGACCTCATTTCACTCGAACGAATACTCGACAACAGATGAAACGCTTCATAACCCTACTGCTCCCCCTGCTGCTCTGCACGCTCGCCGGCTCCGCGGCTTCCGCCTCGGGCGACATACTCGACCGTTGCGCCGCCAAAATCAAGAGTGCCCCAAGCCTCTATGTCACCTACACCGTCTCGGCCGACGGGCATTCGGCCGACGGCCAGCTTGTGATACAGGGCGACATGTTTACCATCTCATCGCCCGGACTACGCTCGTGGTATGACGGCAAGACCCAATGGACCTACTCCTCGCAGATAGGCGAAGTCAACATCATCACCCCCACACCCGAGGAAGTAAGCCAGATCAATCCCCTGGCCATCATCAAGACATTCTCCACCGCATATACCTCTCAGCCTCTCAAAGCTCCCGCCGGCAAGACTGCTGTCAGGCTCAAGGCCAAAAACTCCAAGGCTGACATCACTTCGGCCGACATCACCATCAACGACAAGACCCTCTATCCCACCCGCATCACCCTCGCCATGACCAACAATCAGAAGGTGACGCTCGACATCCGCTCAGTCAGCACAGGCTCTCGTCTGCCGGCCGACGACTTCCGCTTCGACTCACGACGCTTTCCCGGCGTCAACGTCGTAGACCTAAGATAATCTTACCCTAATCATCAATATTCAACTGTAAAAAACTTTAACAACAAAGCCATGTCAGACATCCAGACCCGCTGCCTCATCGTAGGCTCAGGCCCCGCAGGCTACACTGCCGCCATCTACACCTCGCGTGCCAACATCGCACCTCTCGTAATCGAAGGCATACAGCCCGGCGGACAGCTCACACAGACCACCGAAGTCGAAAACTTCCCCGGCTATCCCCAGGGTGTGCTGGGCTCTCAGCTCATGGACGACCTGCGCAACCAGGCTCTCCGTTTCGGTGCCGACATCCGTCCGGGCATCGTGACCCACATCGACTTCTCCAAGCGTCCCTTCATAGCCACCACCGACGGAGGTCTCACCATCGAGGCCCAGACCGTAATCATCGCCACCGGTGCGTCGGCCAAATATCTCGGTCTTGAGGACGAAAAGAAATACAACGGACTCGGCGTCTCGGCATGCGCGACATGCGACGGCTTCTTCTACCGCAAGCGCAAGGTTGCAGTAGTGGGCGGAGGCGACACCGCTTGTGAGGAAGCTCTCTATCTCAGCAACCTCGCCTCGGAGGTATATCTCATCGTGCGCAAGCCCTTCCTGCGCGCATCCAAGGTAATGCAGCGTCGCGTCGAGGAGAAAGAAAATATTCACGTGCTCTTCAACACCAACACCGTAGGTCTCTACGGAGCAGAGTTTGTCGAAGGCGCGCACCTCGTGGAGCATTTAGGCACCGAGCAAGAGCGTCGCTATGACCTCCCCATCGACGGTTTCTTCCTCGGCATAGGCCATAACCCTAACACCGAGATATTCCGTCCCGAACTCGAATGTGACGAGCAGGGCTACATCAAAGTCAAAGGCCAGGGTACAGCCACCAATATCGAAGGTGTCTTCGCCGCCGGCGACGTAGCCGACCCCACCTACCGTCAGGCCATCTCGGCCGCCGGAATGGGTTGCAAAGCCGCCCTCGATGTCGAACGCTTCCTCACCGAGCAAGCATAGTGAAAGTTTAAAGTTAAAAGTTTAGAGTTCAATTTTTATGCTCTAAACTTTTAACTTTACTATCCATAAACTTTAAACCCCATAAACTTTAAACTCTTTGTCTGAAAGACAAATAACCCTTCGCGCTCTCGAGCCGATCGATGTCGACACGCTCTACTGCTGGGAAAACGACCCCGCCGTATGGGAAGTCGGCTGCACGCTCGCGCCCTACTCGCGCAAACAGTTGTGGGACTATGTCGACTCTTACGACGGCGACATATACTCCGCCCGACAGCTCCGGCTCATGATAGCACTCCCCTCGGGCGAGACCATCGGCACCGTCGACCTCTATGACTTCGACCCGGCCAACTCGCGATGTGCCGTCGGCATCCTCATCTCACCCCCCTACCGACGTCAGGGCTACGCGCTCAGCTCACTCGAGATGCTGGCCGACCACTGTCGCCGCCACCTCTCGCTCCATCAGCTCTACTGCATAGCCGGAGCCGACAACCATCCGAGCCGCGCGCTCTTTGAAAAAGCCGGCTACACCATCTCGGGCCGCCTACGCTCATGGCTACGCTCGGCCGGCTCCTACACGGACGCCTACCTCTACCAGAAAATGCTCTGACAGGAAAATACGCCCAAGGGACAAAAGCCTCAAAAGTAACCTGAGTTTTCTATCCAACCTGACCATCAGTCATGAAAATGAATAGAAACTTTTGTTACTCTTGAGGCTTTTGTCCTTATGTATTCCTGTATACTCAGTTTCTCTGTATTGTGTCGGAGAAAAGCGTGCGGTTGAGAAGCGAGCGGCCGAGGGTTATCTCGTCGGTATACTCAATTTCATTGCCCACCGACACACCGCGGGCAAGCTGAGTGATTTTCACATCCATATACGGAGCCAGACGCCTGTATATGTAATAATTGGTGGTCTCACCCTCCATAGTGGCACTAAGCGCGAGTATCACTTCGCTGATTTCGCCCGAAGCCACGCGCTCCACAAGCGAATCAATCTCGAGCGACTCGGGCCCCACACCGTCCATGGGCGAAATGATGCCACCGAGCACATGATACACACCGCTGTACTGCCCGGTGTTCTCAAAACTCATCACATCCTTGACATTCTCCACCACACACACCGTCGAGCGGTCGCGGCGGCCGTCGGCACATATCGGACACACATCAGTCTCCGAGATGTTGTGACACACCCCGCAATATCTCACGCCGCGACGCATGTTTATTATGGACTGGCCAAGAGCCACACCCACCTGTTCGTCGGCCCGCAGCAGATGCAGAGCCAGCCGCAGCGCGGTCTTGCGGCCTATTCCCGGCAGCCGCGACAGCTCTGTCACGGCCTCCTCCAATAACCTTGAGGCAAATTCCTGTTGCATGGCTGCAAAATTACTGTTTTTTTCTCTTTGACAACTCATCACACACCCATAAAGATTTGCGTTAATTGATAATTATGCCTAATTTTGCACTCTGAATCTGATTGGCATATGCCCATCATTCCCAACAGCAGTAACCGATAACAATGGAAATAATTCGCACAGTCGCTGAATTAAAAGCCAAGCTCGACGATGCCCGTTCACGCGGCACCATAGGACTTGTACCCACCATGGGAGCACTCCACGCCGGCCATCTATCGCTCATAGAGCGTGCCCGCCGCGAAAACGACACCGTAGTGGTGAGCGTGTTTGTCAACCCCACACAGTTCAACAACCCCACCGACCTCGCCACCTATCCGCGCACCGAGGAGGCCGACGCCGCGCTGCTAAGCTCGGCAGGTGTCGACTACGCTTTTATCCCGTCGGTCGACGAGGTGTATCCCGAGCCCGACACCCGAGTGTTTGACCTCGGCCCCGTGGCCGAAGTCATGGAGGGAGCCATGCGCCCCGGCCACTTCAACGGAGTGGCACAGGTGGTAAGCAAACTTTTCCGCTTCACCGAACCCACACGCGCCTATTTCGGCGAAAAAGACTTCCAGCAGATAGCCGTCATCCGACGCATGGCCGAGCTCGAAGGCTTTGACTCACTCGAGATCATCGACTGCCCCATCAAGCGCGAGGCCGACGGACTTGCCCTCAGCTCGCGCAACGTGCGCCTCACTCCCGAGCAACGCTCCATAGCCCCGGTCATCGCCCTCACCCTGCGCGCAAGTATCATCAAAGCCCGCACCGCATCGCTCGCCGAGACACGCCAATGGGTAGTCGACGCCATCAACGCCTATCCCTTCATGCAGGTGGAATATTACGAGATAGTCGACGCCCTGACCATGCAGCCCATAACCGAATGGACCGACTCGACCCACCCCGTAGGATGCATCACCGTATTCTGCGGCGACGTACGCCTCATTGACAATATCAAATATGAACGATAAATGACACTCGAGATACTAAAATCCAAAATCCACCGCGTCACCGTCACCGAGGCACGTCTCGACTACATAGGCAGCATCACCATCGACCGCGACCTGATGGACGCCGCCGGCATCCTGCCCGGCGAGCGCGTATATATCGTCGACAACAACAACGGCGAGCGTCTCGATACCTACGCCATAGAAGGCCCACGCGGCTCAGGCGTGATATGTCTCAACGGTGCAGCAGCACGACGAGTACAGGTGGGCGACATCGTAATAATCATGAGTTACGCTCAGATGACACCTGAAGAGGCCGCCACTTTCTCTCCCAAGGTCATATTTCCCGACACTGCCACCAACAGACTCATCTCTATATAGTTATCGGAGCGACGGGTTAAATTTAGGTCAACCTTGTTAACGCTGTCATTACTTCAGACTACTCCCTTAACTTCACTAACATTCTTAAAACCATAAGAGAAAATGTTTGAAAATCTAAGCGAAAGGCTCGAACGGAGCTTCAAGATACTTAAAGGCGAAGGCAAGATTACCGAAATCAATGTCGCCGAGACTCTCAAGGACGTGCGTCGCGCACTCCTCGAGGCCGACGTAAACTTCAAGGTAGCCAAACAGTTTACCGACGAAGTCAAGGCCAAGGCGATGGGTCAGAACGTAATCAACGCCATCAAGCCGGGCGAACTCATGGTCAAGATAGTCCATGACGAGCTCGCCCGCCTCATGGGAGGCGACACTGCCCAGGTCAACCTCTCGGGCAATCCCACCGTCATCCTCATGTCGGGTCTGCAAGGCTCGGGTAAGACAACATTTTCCGGCAAGCTCGCACGCAAGCTCAAGTCGGAGCAGGGCAAGCGTCCGCTGCTCGTGGCATGCGACGTATACCGTCCCGCCGCCATCGACCAGCTCAAGGTGCTCGCCGAGCAGATCGGTGTGCCCGTCTATACCGAAGACGGCAATAAAAATCCCGTCGAGATAGCCGAGAACGCTATCCGCCATGCCAAGGCCAACTATCTTGACCTCGTAATCATCGACACCGCCGGCCGTCTGGCCGTCGACGAGCAGATGATGCAGGAGATTGCTGCCATCAAGAAAGCCGTAAAGCCTCAGGAGACACTCTTTGTAGTCGACTCCATGACCGGTCAGGACGCAGTCAACACCGCCAAGGAGTTTAACGACCGTCTCGACTTTGACGGCGTGGTGCTCACCAAGCTCGACGGCGACACCCGCGGCGGTGCCGCTCTGTCGATACGCACAGTGGTGACAAAGCCCATCAAATTTGTGGGTACAGGCGAGAAACTCGATGCCCTCGACCTCTTCCACCCCTCGCGTATGGCCGACCGTATCCTCGGCATGGGCGACATCGTTTCGCTAGTCGAGAAAGCACAGAACGCATATGATGAGAAACAGGCCCGCGAGCTCCAGCGCAAGATTGCCAAAAACCAGTTCAACTTCAACGACTTCCTCCAGCAGATACAGCAGATCCAGAAGATGGGTAATCTGAAGGAACTCGCCTCAATGATACCTGGCGTAGGCAAAGCCATCAAGGACATTGACATCGACGACAACGCCTTCAAAGGCATTGAAGCCATTATCCGCTCGATGACCGAAGAGGAGCGTCAGCATCCCGAGATAATCAACGGCTCACGCCGCAAGCGCATAGCCAAAGGCTCAGGCACCGACATACAGGAGGTCAACCGCCTCATCAAGCAATTTGAAGAAGCCCGCAAGATGATGAAAGCCGTCACAGGCATCAAAAATCCCATGTCCCTCATGCGAGGCATGCGAGGCATGCGCCGGTAATACTCGGGCCACGCCCGAAGGTTATGAGGTCATTGTTTTGCCCTGTCGGGCAAAAGATTATGAGGTCATAAGGCCAATGTTAAAAACCACGGCCCGCCCCCCATGACCACCCATCGGCCTCATTACCCTCCTCATAACCTTATAATCTTATCACCTTATAACCATTGCCCGACAGGGCAAAACATTAACCTCATAACCTTTGGCCAAAGGCCAAGTAAATCTATGACACTGATTGACGGAAAGAAAGTAGCCGACGACATCAAGCGTGAAATCGCGGCCGAAGTAGACAACATGCTTGCCTCGGGCATGCGTCGCCCCCACCTTGCCGCCATCCTCGTCGGACACGACGGCGGCTCCGAGACATATGTAGCCAACAAGGTTAAAGCCTGCGAAGTGTGCGGATTCAAATCCACACTCATACGCTACGAGGACGACGTAACCGAGGACGAACTCCTCCGCGCCATCGACTCGCTCAATGCCGACCCCGATGTTGACGGATTTATAGTACAGCTCCCCCTGCCCAAGCACATCTCAGAGCAGCGCATAATCGAAGCAATAGACTATCGCAAGGACGTCGACGGTTTCCACCCCATCAACGTAGGCCGCATGTCAATAGGTCTTCCATGCTTCGTATCGGCCACTCCCGCCGGCATCATCGAGCTCCTGCGCCGCTATGACGTGCCCACCCGTGGCACCAACTGTGTGGTACTCGGACGCAGCAACATCGTCGGCAAACCCGTAGCCTCACTCATGATGCAGAAAGCCAACCCCGGCAACGCTACTGTCACCGTGCTCCACAGCGCGTCGACCGACATCAAGGAAAAATGCCTCGAGGCCGACATCATCATCGCTGCCCTCGGAAGCCCCGGATTTGTCACTGCCGACATGGTAAAACCGGGTGCCACCATCATCGACGTAGGCACCACACGCGTGCCCGACCCTTCGCGCAAGAGCGGTTTCCGTCTGAGCGGCGACGTTGACTTCGAGAACGTGGCCCCCAAGTGTGCTTTCATAACCCCTGTCCCCGGCGGTGTAGGCCCCATGACCATATGCTCGCTCATGAAGAACACACTGCTCGCAGCTAAAAAAGAAATCTACAAATAAATAGTAGAATACAAAAGGTTTCAGAAGGACATAAGAAACAAAAGGAGATTGTTTTGATCAGCAGACTGTAAAATAAGCTCTTTTGTTTCTTATGTCCTTCTGAAATTTTTGTATCCCCAGTTTTTCTGACTTTTTATGACTGAGATACTACTGATATTATGCTCGCTGCTCATTCCCGCCGACCGGGCCGAGCTCCTATTTGTCGGTGACGCCATGCAGCATCAACGCCAGATTGACGCAGCCCGACGCCCTGACGGCTCGCTCGACTACTCTCCCTACTTCACAGCCCTCGAGCCATATATCAGTTCGGCCGATTACGCCGTGGTCAATCTCGAGACCCCGTTGGGAGGGCCGCCCTACTCGGGCTACCCGATGTTTTGCGCCCACGACAACTATGTAACGGCCCTGACCGACGCCGGCTTTGACCTCATGCTCTCGGCCAACAACCACATACTCGACCGACATGACCGCGGAGTCCTGCGCACCATCTCGACCTTTGAAGCCATGGGCGTGCCATGGCTAGGCGTATATCGCGACGCGGCCCACCGCCACGAACATATGCCCTTCATCCGCCACATCAACGGATTCAGAATAGCATTTCTCAACTACACCTACGGCACCAACGGCATCGAGAAACGCTCTCCTATCGAAATCGACTACATCGACCGCGGCCTCATGGCCCGCGACGTCGAGCAAGCCCGCAGCCAAGGGGCCGAGCTGATAGTGGCATGCATCCACTGGGGCGACGAATACCGTCTCCTTCCAAACAAAGCACAGCGGTCACTGGCAGCCTATCTCGACTCGCTCGGAGTGGAAATGATTATCGGCGGACACCCCCATGTAATCCAGCCCATGGAACTGACCGAAAGCAAACACACAGGCCGACCCGTGCTAACGGTCTACTCGCTCGGCAACTTTATCTCGGCCATGCGCACCACCGACACCCGCGGCGGAGCCATGGTACGCGTAGTGCTCGGTCGCGATACCGATGGCCGGGCCGAAATCAAGTCGGCCTCCTACCGCATGGTCTTCGTTGAGCCGCCTGTCAACCGTGGCGACAACTTCAGACTGCTTCCAAGCGAAAGCGACAGTCTGCACCACTCGATGCACTCACGTCGCGACGCTTTCGTGCGCAACGCACGCGCCATCTTTGACCGCCACAACATCAACGTGCCTCTCGACACCACAGCCATATCACCAAGATAATGAAAACGCGCCTGACTGATAACACATTTACCTTTCTTACCCTGCTCCTGCTTATTGCCATCGGCTTCTTTATTGTATCACATTTCACCCCTCTGCACGCTGATGACTACAACTACCACTTCATCAACTCGCCTGAAGAAATACGCAATGTAAATCCCTGGCCCGGATTCATGAGCTTCTATACCGACAATTTTGCCGGAGTAGCCCGCATAGTGCCCCACATGTTTGTGGCCCTCTTCACCGACATCACCGGCAAAGGTACCTTCAACATCTTCTCCACTGTCGGATTCATCCTGCTCTGCTATCTCCTTGCCGCCGTAGCCACTCCCGACAAAAGACTGCGTCTGCCTGTAACACTGCTTGCCGCCGCCCTCATATGGTTTGCCATTCCGGGAGTCTTTGAAGCGTGCCTGTGGATGGCCGGAGCATGCAACTACCTGTTTGTCGCGATTATAATACTTGTATTCTACCGTTCCATTACGTCCGACACCACCTGCGTCACCCCCTTGTGGAGCCTTCCGTTATGGTTTGCATTCGGCTTTCTCACAGGCTGGACCAACGAAGGGTTCACCACAGGGCTCAGTGCCGGGTGCGCCCTCCACTTCATCGTGCTCCAACGCGACAAACTCAATGCGCAGCGTATAGCCATGCTATCGGGCCTGCTGGCCGGCACAATGCTTATATGCCTCACTCCGTTCAATCTCTATCGATTCATAATAGGCCACAGCGGTGACTTCTCCCTGCATTCATCACTCATGTCCATATTCTCCTCACTGTCGTCGATGACAAATATCCGCATAGCCTTTCTGCTCGTCATTATGGCCGTCTTACTCAAAGTGTCGCGGCATGTGACAAAAACCGAGGCACGTGACTTCATCAAAAGCCACTCAATCATCATCACCGCATGGGTGGTGTCATTTGCCTTCATCGTAATGGCGGGTCACACCATGGGCCATTCACGATTTCCGACCGAATTCTTTGCCCTCATACTGCTTCTTTCAGCCACATGCCGTTTCTTCTCGTCACATGCCGTGAAGATTTCATCGCTATCGTGCGGCCTGGCCATGGCAATATCATTCATAGCAGTCATCCCGCACACCAAGGCCAACTTCGCCTCATTCGAAGATATGCGCCGTCAGATAATCGCCGGCGACACCATCATCACGTCCGACAATATCTATGGCAACAGCTACACCTCACGATACTCGTCGACCATAACAAAAGCAATGTACAGCCCTCTGCTCTACGGCTCAAAATATGTCGTGTCATACTACGGAGGCACACCGGGTGCAATCATACTCACACGAGCCATATACAGCATGCTGACAAACGCTGATACTACTCGGACAAACCATCTGATTGACCCCGACACACATTCCACATGGGTCGACATCACCGGCCGGCCAATACCCGCCAAGGCCACACTGATATTGCATCCCGTCAATCCTGACAAACTCAATTTCATTGAACGGATACTGATGCCCTACATGGACCGATACAGAATGAACAGCTATGAGACCTCCGACCTTGCCATCCTTGAGCTTGACGGGCGACGCTGGCTCGTAATAAAAGAATATCCATTTCTCACTCCACGCATCAAAGAGGTGAAAATCGGGCCTGACTAAGAGGTCACCACAAGTACTCACGCCTTCAACATACAAGAGGGTGTTTAATAACAAATATTATCAAACACCCTCTATACATATAAATAGCGTAGGACGACCTCGCGGCCCCCCTACGCAGCTTACACATAGTACTTAACGTCAGTGGATTTTTGTGTTATATCTTGTAATTGTAGAAGTTTCTTACACCCACAAAATTATAATAACTATTCCAAAATTCCAAATTCACGTAAAATTTTTCACACTTATTTAATCTAATGAATAGCTCGACGTTACTTACAATTATTAATTATCACCCGATTATGTGAAAAAATTCCCGTATTATTTTATTTATTCACCTTGTAAAAATTACAATTTGACACACTTGTTAAAATTTCCTAAAAATTATATATTACTTCTGATGACCAATATCTGATAATATTTCGTATCTTTGTGAAAAACATAACACCAATCATAATCTTATGAAATCATCCATTCACGCTATCATGCTGACAATCGGACTAATAGCACCGACCGCAGCCAATGCCGACACTGTTACGATGCGAATGTCCGACATCAATCCCAAGACTGTTATCATGCCGGAGATATACGGCCAGTTTGCCGAACACCTTGGCTCATGCATATACGGAGGCCTGTGGGTAGGCCCCGACTCACCTATCCCCAACACTTCAGGCTACCGTAACGACGTGCTCCAGGCCCTGCGCGATCTCAAAGTGCCCGTAATGCGATGGCCCGGAGGATGCTTTGCCGACGAATATCACTGGCGCGACGGCATAGGTCCGGCCAAAGACCGCCCGACACAGGTCAACAACAACTGGGGCGGCACTGTCGAGGACAATTCATTCGGAACACACGAGTTTTTCAACCTCTGCGAATTGATCGGATGCGAGCCCTATCTGAGTGGCAACGTGGGAAGCGGCTCGGTCGAAGAACTCGCTCAGTGGGTCGAATATATCACAGCGGCTGAAGGACCCATGGCACGTCTGCGCAAAGAGAACGGACGCGAGAAGCCCTGGAAACTCAAATATCTCGGAGTAGGCAACGAAAGCTGGGGATGCGGAGGCAACTTTACCCCCGACTATTATGCCAACGTCTATCGCCGCTACCAGACTTACTGCCGCAACTTTTCAGACAATAGACTCTATAAGATAGCCTCGGGCGCAAGCGACTATGATTACGACTGGACCGACGTCGTGATGAAAAACGCCCACTCCCATATGGACGGAATTTCGCTCCACTACTACACTGTGGCCGGATGGAACGGTTCAAAAGGCTCGGCCACCGACTTCACTCCCGAAGATTATTACTGGACTATGGGCAAATGTCTCGAAATCGAACCCGTAATCGAGAAGCATGCCGCCATAATGGACAAATACGACGCCAAGAAACGTATCGGTCTGCTCGTTGACGAATGGGGCACATGGTGGGACGTGGAGCCAGGAACCAATCCCGGACATCTCTATCAGCAAAACACCATGCGCGACGCCATGGTGGCCGCTCTCTCGCTCAACGTATTCCAGCGTCATGCCGACCGCGTGAAGATGGCCAACATCGCCCAGGTGGCCAACGTGCTCCAGTCGATGGTACTCACCCGTGGCGACAAAATGGTGCTCACACCGACCTATTACGTATTTAAGATGTACACCCCTCACCAGGGTGCCACACCGATACCTCTCGACGTGGCCACTTCAAGTATGCGTGTGCGTGACAACCGCCACATCGACATGCTCCAGGCCACAGCCTCGCAGAAGGACGGACGCATAGCCGTCTCGCTCACCAACCTCAGCCTCGACACACCCATGGAGGTAGAGATACCAACCGACGGCAAGGCCCGCGACATCCAAGGCTCCATACTCTCGGCCGCCTCGATTGACGACTACAACGACTTCGGACAGCCCGAAAAAGTCACATTGCGCCCCTTTGACGGAGCCAAGTCCGGCAAAAACGCCATCAAAATGACCCTGCCCGCCAAAAGCATTGTCACAATCACATTCGCCCTCTAAGATACAGAATAGATACAAAAGTTTCAAAAGGTCAGAAGAAACATAAGTTTTTTTGAATTAAAGGCTCTGACAAATTAAACGACAGGAGTTACAGGAGATTATTAATTTAACTCCTGTAACTCCTGTCGTTTATTCCTGAAAAAACTTATGTTTCTTCTGTCCTTTTGAAACTTTTGTATCTATTCCAGAGGGAGCTTGTTGAGCTGCTCTATGTAGTCGAGCAGTTCATCGCGGCCTCGGCCCGTTTCACTCGATGTCAGAAATATCGGAGGCAGTTCCTCCCACGTCTGCAAGAGACGGTTGCAATACTTCTCCACATTGCGGCGACCCGCATCATTGCCCAGCTTGTCGAGCTTGGTAAACACTATCGCAAACGGCACACCGTTCTCACCGAGCCAGTCGAAAAACTCAAGGTCAATCTTCATCGGCTCATGGCGTGAGTCGATGAGCACAAACAGGTTGGTCATCTGCTCGCGTCCGAGTATATATCCGCGTATCATCTTCTCGAGCTGCTCGCGCTGCTGCTTGCCGCGAAGAGCGAAACCATAACCCGGCAGATCGACTATATACCACTCCTCATTGACAAGAAAATGATTTATAAGCAGAGTCTTTCCGGGCGTAGACGACGTTTTGGCCAGTTTGCTGCGGCCCGTCAGCATATTGATGAGCGATGACTTGCCCACATTACTGCGTCCGATAAACGCATACTCATGACGCATCTCACCCGGACACTTGGTGTGGGTAGCGTTGGATATAGTGAAACGTGCAGAATTGATTATCATAATCTTTTTTTACAGTTATTCAAAAGTTCAGTCCATGACAAGACTTCCGGCAATGATAAACTTACAGCCCGGCCCATTTCGGACGCAAGTCCGAAAATAACCTCATAACCTTTTGCCCCTCGGGCAAAATTAATCAAGCATGAGGCTGATCATGGGTCTCACGGACGGGAAACGCATCACATCGCCGATTTCAGTCGATGAGAAAGCGATATCGGCCAGCACATCAACCGGCACATCGAGGTCAAGCCGCCCCTTATAGGCGTCATCGACCGTACACTTGCCTCCCTTCACGATATAGACATGCGAATTGACCTCGGGCAACAGACGGTCAGTGACACGTATGCGCGACTCCCACTGCGGATGCTTGCGGGCCACAGCCTCGAGCAGCAGACCTGCATTGACCACACGGGCCATGCCGCGCGGCATCAGGCGTCCTCCCATAGTGTCGGTCGGACGGCCAAGCAACAGAAACGGCACCCCGGGATAACGCTTGCGCAAAGCTCTCAGAGCCGCCGTGCGCGAGTCATCATCCTCGCCCATCACATCGGTGACAAGCAGCAGGTCGTCACGCTTCACGGCCCAGGCCATCGACACTATGCGCGGCCCTCGGTCCTCGTCATCGGCTCCGATGACCACAAAGTCACCGTTGTCACACTCCAGGTCGGCCTGTATGTTGTCAAAATCGCGCCGAGAATGTAATATGTTACACTCACGCATGTGCTGAAAACGGTCAAACGCCTCCCATACGTCATCGGCCGCAGTGTGCTCCATCTCATGATAGTCACCCTCGACAGGAAACGAATGCAGAGCCGTAAACCGCTGCTCCTTGGTGTAGAAAACGGTTGAGAAACCAAACCGGCGGTAGAAATAATACAACGCACTGCGCGACGGTATGAGCGCGCATATCACATCGCCCCTCGCGGCTGACGCCTCAAGAGCCATGCCCATAAGTTGCGACATATAGCCCTTGCCCCGCTGGGCACGGCGTGTAGCCGCTCCGGCTATATAACTCACCGGCAACTCGACGTCCTGAAACGCCATGCTGTAACGCTGCAACAGCAGACTGCTCACCGTAACACCCTGCGGATCAGTCAGCACCACAGCCTCATCGTCACGATATACCCGGTCGAAATACATCGACACATATGCGCGCGAGTCGTTGAAACTCTCCTGCCAGATTTTTATAATATCATCTCTCTTGCTCATAGTAGATGTATAACAATGAAGAGGAGCGAGAAGTTAGATGATTTTTAAATGAATTTCACCCGGGTAAGGGGGGCGGGAGCATGGCTGACCATACACCCGACCCATCCGGGCTATAAAATCTTTTATCGAACAATTGAGGACTACGAAATCTGATGGGCCGGACGCAACAGGTCATTGACTGTCTTGACGGGATTGAACGTCGAGATCGGCACTTCGACAAACACCGTATTCCAGTCGCTCATCGCGCCGTTCCAGAGTCCGGGCAGCTCCATGGCGCGGAGCTCCTTGCCATGGCTCGACTTCGACGAAATAAAGCCCGTGGCCGGGTCGACATACGACGGAAGGTCAAACTTCTTGCCGTGCACATCCTTGATGTAGCACACCAGGTCGACCGGATTGAAGTGAGTGGCCGTAGCCATCATCTTCTTGTAATCCTCATTGGAGGGGTCCACCTGATTGCTCTCGAGTATCTGAGGCGAAGCGGAGCCGTCGGGATTGACAGCAATAAACGGACCGCCGCCGGGCTCGCCCTCGTTACGCACCATGCCACACACACGCAGCGGGCGGTTGAGCTTACCCTTAATATACTCTACCAGCTCATCATCGGCCATGTCGTCAAGACGCGGGTCATCGATATTGAGCACAGTGCGCATATATTCCACCATTCCCTTGAGATCGGAAGCGGTGTAAACTTTCTCCTCCAGAGCTATGAGGTCCTCCTCTATCTGGTCATGGATTTCCAGCAGCAGACCGCCGAGTATCTCCTTATATTTAATAGTGTCGCCGCGCCGCGCGTCGGGCACCACATTGTCGATGTTTTTGATAAACACCACCGCACTCTCTATGTCATTGAGATTCTGTATGAGCGCGCCGTGACCGCCGGGACGGAACAGCAGATGGCCATCCTCGCGGAAAGGAGTGTTGTCAGGATTGGCGGCGATAGTGTCGGTCGAAGGCTTCTGCTCGCTCATCGACACAAAAAACTTCTTGCCGGTGCGGGCCTCGGCCTGAGGTATCACCTCATCGAGCTTGGCCTGGAAAAGCGCGCGGTGATTGGCCGAAACGGTGAAGTGAAGATGCACCTCGCCCTTGGAGTTGGCCGCGGTCTGCGCGCCCTCGGTCAGATGCTCCTCCACAGGAGTACGCGACCCTTCGGGATATGAGTGAAACTTAAGCAGACCCTTGGGCAGACCGCCATAGTTCATGCCGTCGGCATTGACGATAGCAGCTATGACATCACGGTTGCGTCCCTCCTTGAGCAGCTCGCCGTAGCCCTTGCCGTAAAGACGGCCGCAAGCCTCGTCAAGCTCGGGCAGGAAAGGCAGTTTGTCGATACCGGCAATGAGCTGAGCCACGGGCGTACCCTCCTTAAGCTCATCGGTGCCGCCGTCGACATACTCGAAGAGAGCCTTGAACATACGTGAAGCCGCACCAGATGCGGGCACAAACTTACACACTTCGCCGCCATGGCTAAGATATTCGTGCCAGCGGTCAAGAGCGGCCGCTGCCTCATCGTCGGTCAGACGAAAAATACCCGCGTCAACACGGGCTGTATCCTTGATTTTCAGATAGGGAAATCCGGTTACGAAACGCGCGAGCTGGGCCTCGGCCTCAGCCTCGCTGATACCTTTTTGAGCAAGTTGCTCTTTGTCTTCAGGTCTTAACATGGTATGTATAGATGATGATAAGTTGATAAAATCTATTGTTTAAGCCTCAAAATTAAGCAAATTTTCCGAAAATACCTTATTGTTAATAACAAAATTTTTTACTACCTTTGCACCGCTTTTTAGCATCCCCCGTGTGATGGGAAATTAAGGAGCAAACAACAACACTTAATTTTGAGTAACACAACTATTAAAAAACAATCAGAATGAAGACATTCCAGCTCAACGCCGAGCCCCGTACCGACCTTGGCAAGAAAGCAGCCAAAAACCTGCGCAAATCCAACCTCATCCCCGTTGTGCTCAACGGCGGTGCAGTAATTGACCTCCCCTATGCCGGCACACTCAAGACCGGTGAGAAAATCGTAGAGATCGGCAACGGCAAGGGCCTCATCACCACCGACCTCGTGGTTAAGACCGACGACGTGCGCAAGCTCATCTATACCCCCGACATCTTCGCTATCGAGCTCAATGTAAACGGCGAGACACGCAACGCCGTGATCAAGGACATCCAGTTCCACCCCGTTAAGGACAACATCCTCCACATCGACCTCCTCGAGGTATCTGACAAGAAGCCCGTCACCATCGAAGTGCCCGTCAAGCTCGAAGGTCACGCCGAAGGTGTGAAGGCCGGTGGTAAGCTCAACCTCTCGATGAAGAAGATCAAGGTTAAAGCCATCTACACCGAAATCCCCGAGCGCGTTGTCATCAACGTTGACTCACTCGGCCTCGGCAAGACCCTCCAGATCGGCGACCTCCACTTCGACGGTCTCGAACTCGTCAACGCCAAGAACGCCGTTGTCTGCGCCGTACAGCTCACACGTGCTGCCCGTGGTGCCCAGGCAAACGCTAAATAATATCAGAATTTAAAGCGTAAAAAAGTTTTCATACTTTTTTTCAGGACACAAAAGTTTCAAAAGAAACACAAGGTTTTGTTCGGTTCCGGAAAAAACTTTTGTTTCTTTTGAGACTTTTGTCCTTTTCTATCCCCCACTCCACCACAATGAAATATCTCATCGTAGGTCTCGGCAACATCGGACCCGAATATGAATGCACCCGCCACAACGCCGGCTTCATGATAGCCGACGCACTCGCCGACAGTTGCGGAGCCACATTCTCAACCGAACGATACGGCGACATCGCACATGCACGCGTCAAAAACGCCCAGCTCACCATACTCAAACCCTCAACCTACATGAACCTCTCGGGCAACGCCGTGAGATACTGGAAAGAAAAAGAAAACATCGACATCGACAACATCCTCGTGCTCGTCGACGACTGCGCCCTACCCTTCGGAGCCATACGCCTGAAAGGCTCAGGCAGCGACGCCGGACATAACGGACTCAAAAACATCGCACAGATGCTCGGCACACAAGCCTATCCCCGTCTTCGCTTCGGCATCGGCAACGACTTCCCGCGTGGAGGACAGATAGACTATGTACTCGGCCAGTTCACCGAACAGGAATGTGAAGGCCTCACCCAACGCATCCCCGTCGCAGTCGACGCCATCAAGACCTTCTGCCTCGCCGGCATGCAACGCGCCATGTGCGACTACAATAATAAATAGAGGCTAAAGTATAGAGGTTAAAGGTTAAAGTTGAAAGGTTAAAGTTGAAATGTTAAAGTTGAAATGTTAACCTCCGACTGTAGTATAGAACACACACAACCCTCCGCCGACCAAGCCTCCCCTTATAACCTCATAACCTTTGCCGCAAGGCAAAAAATAACCTTATAACCTTTGGCCGCAGGCCAAGTAATAACCTTATAACCTTTGCCCGAAGGGCAAGTAACAACATGGAAGTACGCATTGACAAATGGCTTTGGGCCATGCGCATATTCAAGACCCGCACCGTAGCCACCGAAGCATGCAAAAAAGGGCGGGTACTCATGGGCGGAGTCGCCGTCAAACCCTCCCGCACCATCAAGGAAGGCGACATCATCAACGTCCGCAAGCCTCCTGTAACATACTCATTCCGAGTCAAAGCCCTCGCGCAAAACCGCCTCGGCGCACGCCTCGTGCCCGACTACATGGAAAACATCACCCCCAAGAGCGAGCTCGACCTCCTCGACGTAGTGCGCATCTCAGGCTTCATAGACCGTCGCAAAGGCCTCGGCCGTCCCACCAAGCGCGAAGGCCGCGACCTCGCCGAGTTCACCGAATCACTCTCCGACGGCTGGGATTTCGACTTCCTCGACGACGATGACGACGACATCAACGACATCCGATAGACCGACTTACACACTTTACTTTAGAAAAATCTTTTGTCGGGGAGGTAACTTTTGGGCTTTTGTTGCATTTGATTATTGGGAAAAACACTTATCTTTGCCTCCGAAGTTTTATCTAAACCAAACATTTATCCATCAATGAAATTAAGCAAGTTATTCTCGCTGGCCCTCATGGCCGCAAGCGCGCTGTCAATGTCGGCCCAGGGCATTGAGTTCATGCCTCACGAGGCCCGTCTCCAGGATGCCATCGACAAGGCCAAAAAGGAGGGCAAAATGGTGTTTCTCGACTGTTACACCTCCTGGTGCGGTCCATGCAAGATGATGGCCAACAAGATATTCCCCACTCAGGAAGTGGGCGACTTCATGAATCCCAAGTTCGTGTCGATTAAAATCGACATGGAGCAGGGCGAGGGTCCCGAGATTGCCGAGCGTCTGCAGATCAACGCTTATCCGACCTTTGTAATCTTCAACAACGACGGCACCGAGGCCGCACGCTTTGTGGGCGGCGGTGATGCCCAGGGCTTCATCAAGCGCGTCAACGACAATATAGGTGACAACGGGCCCGCCGCCATGGAAGCTCGCTTCAAGGCCGGCGACCGCGACCGTCAGTTTATGCTCGACTACCTCGAATATCTCGGCAAAGTCTATCGCTCACAGCAGGCCAACGTTGTGGCCGAGGCCATGCTCGAGGGCCAGACCGAGACTTTTGCCTCTGACACCACTCTGTGCAAGGTCTTTGTGAAACATATCACCAATCCCTACGCACCCTCGTTTGTCTACGCTGCCAAAAACCGCGAATCGATGGCTTCGCTGCTCGGCGAGAAAGTATATAACGATAAAATCGGCAATGTGCTCAACCGCTACTCCCGCTCCATCGTACGCAAGAATCAGAACGGCGGCTTTACTCTTGACCAAAAGAAGCTCGACGACTTCATCGCTCTCATCAAGGAGTGCAACATCCCGCGCCCCGAGCACTATCGCCTCAACACTCTCATGAGCTATGCCGAGCGCAACGGCGATTGGAACGCTTACATGGATGCCATGGAGAGCTATATGGCCGACAGCGCGCTTGACATGCCCGACATGACACTGAGTTTCAAGTCGGCTTCGCTGATCGAGAAGTGTCAGGACCAGCAGGTGCGCGCACGTATTAAAAAAATTATCCAGGCTCGCGTCGACGACATCAAGTCGGGTCGCCGCACTGCCCAGACTCTTCCCGCCGGCCGTCAGAAACAGACTCCTCTCGAAATGCTCGAAAACAACCTTCAGTCACTCAATTAGAGATTATAGATACAAAAGTCTCATAAGGACAAAAGAAACATAAGTTTTTTGATTTAACAGACAGGAGTACAGGAGATTATTAATTTATCTCCTGTACTCCTGTCGTTTATTCCTAAAAACTTATGTTTCTTTTGTCCTTATGATACTTTTGTATCTCTATATTTTCTTCGTGTCGATGGTGAGCACATCCGCGCCCGAGGTATCGTTGTAGATCTGCAGGCCAAAGGCCGGGGCGGTCACGGCTATATGCTCGAAGAGCGCGCTCTGGATAGCCTCGTAGGCTGTCCATGCCGTGGTGGATGTAAAGCACCATATCTGAAGCGGTATACCGTTGTCGGTCGGAGCCATCAGGCGCACGAGTATCTGCCGGCTCGACGATATGGATGGATGACCCAGAAGCCATTCACACAAATAGGCGCGATAGAGTCCCAGATTGGTATCGACAGTACCGTTGACAGTGGCCAGTCCGGGGTCAAATATCGGATGGCCTGCAGTCTGCACCTTGTCGACATAAGCCTTGAGTTGGGGAAACTGTGTCACCATCTTTTTGATAAAATCGGGCGTTGTCTGAGTCACCGAATAGATGTCGATAAGTATTGACCGTGCTATCTGACGCACGCCGCTGTCGCTCATGCCGCGCCAGTTCTGAAACGATCCCGAGATGAGCGTATAGGGAGGAAGCGTCACGATGGTGTTGTCCCAGTTTTGCACCTTGACGGCCGTCAGCGACACATCGATCACGATGCCGTTGGCGATGGTTGATGGCACCACAATCCAGTCGCCCACGCGGAGCATATCGTTTTGCGACAGTTGCAGACCGGCTACGAGTCCGAGTATGCTGTCTTTGAATACAAGCATCAGCACGGCCGCAAACGCGCCCAGCCCGGTGAGAAGTGCCGCGGGAGACTTGTCGACTATGATTGCCACACATATTATGGCGGTGATGACCCACAGAATGCCTATCACTGTGTCGAGGATGCCGCGGATGGGCAGATTTTTGGTGTTGCGTTCCTTGTCAAATCTCAGCCATGCGAATGAAAGCACCGAGCATATGGCCATACACACCGTAACGGATGTATAGACCAGTAGGGCCCGTATTATTATGGTATTGAGTACCGAGTCGCCAGTGAAGGCAAACGGCAGCAACGCGAGAATCACAAGCGGCGGCACTATGCGGCAGCAGCGTATCAACACATGTTTCTCTTTCAGATCGGCTGCGAGCTGAGGCGAACGCACGTCAACAATCTTGCGTATCAACAGTCGTATGCCATAGCTCAGAAGCCAGCCAAGAAGCATGGCGGTGACTACAATTATGGCCACATAGATGATTTCCTCGGTCATCTTGTCTTTTTCAAGCCCGAAAATGTCGAGAAGCCTGTGGATGTGTACAAGCAGCCATTGCGCTACTTTATGTGATGGGATGATTTCGGCTGTAAGCATGGCTTTATCTCGTTAAAACGTGTATAATTTCAACAAGATTGAAAATACAAAAGTTTCAAAAGTAGATAAGAATCATAAGTTTTTTGATCTGAATACAGATGTACAAATCAAAAGACAGGAGTACAGGCGATTATAACACCTGTGCTCCTGTCTATGATATTAAGACTTTTGTTTCTTCTGTCCTTCTGAAACTTTTGTATGCTTAGCGCACTACGATCTTGCTGACCTTCGAACCCTGGCGGCGGATTACCACCTGACCGGCTGCAGGCTCATTGATGCGAACACCCTGAAGGTTGTAATATTCTACCGGGGCGTTGTCGTCATTGTCAATCACATCCTCGATGGCACTCGAACCGCTATCCTTGATTTTAGGAATTACACCACCAATAAATATCTGACTTACGCTTGCCATATTGCTCCACTGACCATTGCTGTAGGTCTGAAATGAACTATTATATGACACAACGAATCTGACAATCAGCTCATCTCCGTTTTTGCTCAATTTACTATTGGTCTTATTTGGCGTCGGAGTTACATTCTTGATGCGTATTGACTCAACTCCGTTTTTGGAGAATGTGATGTAATCGGCCGGGGCTGTATATTTACCCTGCTCATTTATTGTTATAGTATTACCGACAACATTGCTATTTCCACCATTTGTATCGGTAATCGTAAACGAATAGTCGGATCCACCCAAAAAGTTCTTGATGGTATAAGTATCCGTCCCATTGTTTACAACCTGATAAGTGCAAGTACCCCTCTCGGTGTAACCGGTAAGACCTGTTAACGGTGTAGTTACAGATGAGCCTGTGCCGGTACCGGTGCCGGTACCAGTGCCGGTGCCGGTACCCGTGCCGGTGCCAGTGCCGGTGCCGGTGCCTGTGCCGGTGCCAGTGCCTGTACCTGTGCCACCATATGTATAGATGCCGAATGTTATGTCTGACTGAGCATTAACACTAAATGCCATGAATGCAGTTGCAATAAGAGTAAAAATTTTCTTCATAAGCACTGTTTTGTTGTTTATTGTGATAAAATTTTTGGTTTAGACCTATAAAGTAATAGTAGTTTAGCTCAAAAACATGCTAAATTTATTTAACAAAAGCAAATATACGAATAAAAATTACCCCCCCCAATTATTTAACTAATAATAACAAACATAAACTTATGTTAATATTTAGCATAAGTGATAGTTGAACCTTCAACAGTGAGGCGACGTGCGTCGGCAAGATGAGGTGTAACCTCGGAGAGCGACGCAGGATGATAGCGCATGGCTGCCGAGACTGGATAACGGTTAAAGAAAGGAGCGCGATGGAGATATAGGTCAATGGAGGCAACCTGCGGGGCCGCGAGGACTCGATGGTAATACTGTATGATTTTGTCGGTAGTGCGTGGAAGTACTTTGACACCAATTTTGTCGGGATCAGGATCATTGAGTCGCAGTATGGCTATGACATGCCATCGTGGCGCAGAGTCGGCCGAGGCGCGTTCGTCGGACGTGGAGCGGTGGCTTATGGTAAGTTTGCGTCCGTGGGCTGTATTGATGCTGTGCATGAGGCTACGAAACAACGGGCCGTGAGCCGATGAGTCGTACAGTCCGTTGTAGTGTATGAAGTAGTGGATCATCTCGTGGATGATGGTGTCGTCGATGGTGTCGGGCGCGAGGTCGAGACGTGTGGAGATGCGCAGCTCGAAGTCAGTGTGCTCTTTACGTCCGTCGGGCAGCGTGATTACCCGTGATACGCATTGTCCGAGATAGGTCTTGGCATTGCTCAGCCTTATGGGTATGCGCGGCAACCGTCCGCGGAATATCAGTCGGTTGTAGTGGTCAAATCTCTGCTGTATATATTCAAGTGTCATATTTACTTGGCCTGCGGGCAAAGGTTATGAGGTTTTAGGCTTGCTATTGGGTGTGCTATGAAAACAATCAGGCCGACCTCCATCGTTCAACGGCGGGGGACGGCCTGATATTGTATGTGTATTGCATGAGGGTATCTTTCCATACCCTTGTGTCAATTACATGATTATGCCTTGGGAGCTTCTTCGGGTTTTACTTCGGGGGCGGGGGCTTCGACCTTCTCGGCTACTTTCTTTGATGCAGCTTTTCTGGAGGCTTTCTTGGGTGCGGCTTCCTTTTTGGCTTTGGGTGCGCACTTCTTTTCAGCCGGCTTTTCAGCGGGAGCCGTTTTTTCGGCTGTCTTTTTTGCCGCAGGCTTCTTTTCGGCTGTCTTTTCGGCCTTCCTGGCTGCTTCCTGCTGCTCGCGGAGGAGGTGCTCTTCGTTGAAGTGCTCGATGTTTTTACGCATCGACTCAGCTTCCTTGTTGAGAGTCTCTATTTCGCGTTCCTGGTTACGGATGGTGGTCAGAAGAGCCGAGAGTTCCTCGTTTTCGATCGACATGGGATACTGCTCCTCTACGCGCACAATAAAGTCGGCCAGGACGTTCATATAGTTGGTAAAGGCCTCAAACGGAGTGTCGTAGGGCGAGAACTGTGAGTGAACCGACCCGTCGTGCATGTTTTTGGTCGACATGTAGAAGAAATGGTCAGCTGCCTGGAGGTAATACCAGTCCTGCTTGAGACGGCGGTCTTCACAAAGACGCACACGCTCGCTGACACTATAGAGCTTGTTGAAAGCCTCGTTCTGGAGTTTGTTGCCGAGCCATGCCGAGGTGTCTCGGGCTTCGTCGGCCCAACTGATGGGATGGAGCACCGGCATGATGTCGACGGCCTTGAGCTTGCTTACGGCCGTCGAGGGGGTCCAGAACTCTATGCCGCGCTCGGCAGCGAAGCGGGGGAGTGCCTCGAGAAACTGGAATATGCCTGTCTCGCGAGGCTGGAAGTCACCGAAGACTTCGAGATTCATGAACAGGTTGATGATCTGCTCCTCGGCAGGAGTGGATGCTATCCATGAGATGTATTTGTCGGCCGTGAGGGGATATTCGTCCCATGAAGTGTTGGAGAAGCGGTCGGAGATATCGTCGGAGAACTTGTCGTTTTTCAGCAGCATCTTGAGTTTGGGGGCAGAGGCGGCCGAGTAGACATAGTTGGGCGACTTCCAGCCGAGTATGTGCTTGGCTCCTTCGGTGATTACGCCCTTGTAGCCCATGGCGAGTATCTGGGGAGCAAGCTCGTCGCAATAGATGAGCTCGGTGTTGCGGAGCACCTTGGGCGACTGACCGAAGAGTTCCTTGATTTTCTCGTCATGCACCTTGACCTGGTTGGCAAACTCCTCGGGATCGACAAGCGATGCGAGCGAGTGAGCATAGGTCTCGGCCAGAAACTCCACGCTGCCGGTGTCGGCGAGTTTCTTGAGCAGGTCGATAAACTCGGGGACGTACATCTCAAACTGCTCGAGAGCGGTGCCTGTGATGGAGATGGCACACTTGAAGGCTCCCTTGGTGTCCTCGATCATCTTGAGGAGGCTCTTGGCGGCGGGGATGTAGCTGCGCTCGGCTATGCGGGTGATGATGTCGTCGTTGGCAAAGTCGTCATAATAGTAGTGGTCGTTGCCTATGTCAAAGAAGCGGTATCTTTTCAGACGGAATGGCTGATGTATCTGGAAGTAGAAGCAGATTGCTTTCATTATTTTGCGATATTATGATTGTGGTAAACTCTAAACTTTTAACTCTTAAACTCTATTCAACACCTTATTATATATGTCGATGACCTTGCGTCCGGCCTTGTCCCAGGTTATCCGGTTGACCTCGGCCAGACCATCCTCACGCAACTGGTTGTACATGGCGGGATAGGTGACAATCGAGTTGATGGCATCGGCCATGGCGTCGATGTCCCAGTAGTCGGTCTTGATGACATTGGTGAGAATTTCGGCACATCCGCTCTGCTTGGATATGATGGATGGGACGCCCATCTGCATGGCCTCGAGCGGCGATATGCCGAAAGGCTCTGACACTGACGGCATGATGTAGACGTCCGATGCCTTGAGCATCTCATAGACCTGACTGCCCTTCTGGAATCCGGGGAAGTGGAATCGGTCGGAGATGCCGCGCTCGGCGGCCAGGAGTATCATCTTGTTCATCATGTCGCCGCTGCCGGCCATGACGAAGCGCACGTTGGGGTTGTTTTTAAGCACCTTGGCCGCAGCCTCGACGAAATATTCGGGGCCTTTCTGCATGGTGATACGTCCAAGGAATGTCACCACCTTGTCCTTCGACTTGTGTTCGGGCACATTGAGCTGCTCGGGGGTGAGCGGGGTCACGGCGTTGTGCACGGTAGTGACCTTGGCGGGGTCGATGCCGTAGTTGTTGATTACGGTGTCGCGGGTGAGGTTGCTCACACAGATGATGTGGTCGGCGTTGTTCATACCGTCCTTCTCGATGCCGAAGACTGTGGGGTTGGGTTTGCCTCGCGAGCGGTCAAACTCGGTGGCGTGTACATGTATCACCAGCGGCTTGCCCGACACCTGCTTGGCATGGATGCCGGCGGGATAGGTGAGCCAGTCGTGAGAGTGGATGATGTCATAATCGAGCGTGCGGGCCACGACTCCGGCACATATGGAATAGTTGTTGATCTCCTCCACGAGGTTGTCGGGATAGCGTCCGGAAAACTCTATGCAGCCCAGGTCGTTGGTGCGCATGTAGTTGAAGTCGGCATATATATGGTCGCGCAGACGGTAGTAGAGATCGGGGTCCATGACATTGCCGATGCGGTCCTGCACATATTCGCGCGAGACGTCGCGCCAGCATACGGGCACCTGTGACATGCCAACGATGTTGGCGAAATGACGCTCTTCGTCGCCGAAAGGTTTGGGTATTACAAACGTGATGTCCATGTCGCCACACTCCCACATACCCTTAGTGAGACCGTAGCTGGCGGTGCCGAGACCGCCGAGGATGTGAGGTGGAAATTCCCACCCGAACATTAATGCTTTCATGGGTGTGAGAGGGGGATTAGTCCATTATGAATTTTTTGAGCGTGGTGAGTGTGCGGAGCACTTCGGCCACATTGGTGACGTGGCTGATGGCACCACGGCCCACATAGGGAGGATTGGCGTCATAGAGCTGCGAGAGCGAGCCGATGCAGCCCTGGGTCATCTCGTCCTCAAAACCGATGAGCATACGGTCTACGTAGCTCACACCGCTCATGCCGAACACCTTGAGATAGGCGTCGGAATAGAAGCCCATAAGCCACGGACGGGCCGGGCCGTTGTGGAGGGCCATCTCGCGGTCTTCGGGCGAGCCGAGATAGTTGGGTCGATAGCCGAAGCTCTTGGGCGAGAGTGTGCGCAAGCCCTTGGGTGTGAGTAGCTCGCGGGTCACGATGTCGAGTACGCGTTTGCGCTGGCGACGGTCGAGCGGCGAATAGTCAAGCCCGATGGCTATGGCCATGTTGGGGCGCACGGAGGGGTCGGCATAAGTGCCGTTGACATAGTCGTAGAGATAGCCGTAATCGTTGAGGAATGTCGAGATGAACGGCTGGGCCATCTTCTCGGCACGCACGCTGTATTTGTCCTGCTCCTCGCCCTCGGTGAGACGCGAGGCAAAGACGAGAGCGTTGTACCACAAGGCGTTAAACTCTATCAGATAGCCCGAGCGGGACACCACGGGATGTCCGCCGAGCGAGGCGTTCATCCACGACATGGGTTTGTCGGAGCCGTCGGTGCTGACCATGCCGGTCTCGCTGTCGACCTTGAGGAAGGGATGCTTGCCGGCGAGTATATAGTCGATGATGGCGCGGATGTCGTCGAGATACCTTGCAGCGGCCTCCTCGCGCGAGTAAGCCTTGGCATATTGCTGTATGGCCCAGATGGCCCAGAGCGGTATGTCAGGGAGGTCGATGCCCTGGATGCGCGGGTCAAGACTGCCGGTCTGCATGAACGAGCGGAGCGAGCGGAGAGCCGTGTCGGCTATGCGCTCGAAGTCTTCGCGGTGATTGATGGAGATGGTGGCTCCGGGGAGTGCCATGAAGGTGTTGCGCGCTATGACCTTGCCCCAGGGATAGCCTGAGAGAAGATACATGTCGTCGCCCTCGCGCAGATAGCACTGCTTGACGGCGTTTTTGAGACAGTTGAAAAACGATGTGCGGCATGTGCGGTGGGCAATCTCCTTTTCATACATCTTGGTGAGCGAGCGGGGCGACACCTCGCTGAGTCCGGCCGAGAAGATGATGCTCTCGCCCTTGCGGATGGGCACGTCAAAATAGCCGGGCACCCAGAGGTCCTCGGTGTAGGGCACTCCGCGCTCAAGGTCTTTGACATATTCGAAGCCGTTATACCAGTGCGGGTCATAGGTCCACGCAGGCTTGTGGGAAAACTGCATGAACAGGCGCGGATAACCGCTGTAGAGGCATGCCGACACTCCGTTGTCGATCTCGGGTATCTCAGTGTTGATGGCGTCATTGGCCACACACAGGGCGTTGGCTTCGCGGAAAGCGAGCACCGGACGGAAGCGCAGAGTGGTGGGCGAGTGGGCCTCGACAAGAGTATAGCGGATGAGAATGCGGTTCTCATTGGAGATGAACATCTTTTCCTTGGTAAGTATTACGCCGCCCACGCGATAGGTAGTGCGTGGCACACTTTCACAGTCAAACTCACGTATGTACTTATGTCCGTTGGGGTTCATGACGCCGCCGCTGTAACGGTGCAGCCCGAGATTGAAAGGCGCGCCGTGCTGATAGACGGTCTCGTCAAGCGACGACAGCATCACGTGCCATGAGTTTCCGAGCTCGGGCACAGGCACAACAAGCAGACCGTGCTGCTTGCGTGTGTTGCAGTCAACTATCGTCGTGCAGTGATAGGCCCCCGATTGATTGGTGCGGAGCATCTCTTTGGGGAGTGATTGCTCCAGGTTAATCATGAGGTTCTTATCAAATTTTAGATAGCTCATTGATATATAAGAATTTTAGTTAGATTCCGGGTAGAATGATGATGCCTGTTGATATAGGTTTGAGGGGAGTGTGTGTAGGTGTGGAGAGTTTCTGTGCGTTATTTAAATTCACGAATTTATATCTTTTTGCCGATAAAAACAAAGGAAATGTGAAATTTTTGCCAATGTTTAATAAAACATTCGATAAACTATGTTATTAAGCATAAAATGGAGTTTAAAGATAAAAGTTTAGAGTTTATGCATAGATGTGCTGATATTTATCGGAGGCTCGCACCCCGTCAGCACATCTATGCATAAACTCTAAACTTTTAGCTCTCAGACTTCTGTTGATGATAAAATATGACGTTCCGGCATATATTTTACCACTGCACTCAGTCCATTCTATCGCTTCTTTTTGATAATCTGTAAAGTTTTGTCAAGTGCGTCCGCCGCCGGAACGACAACGTCAGGAACCGTACCGTGAATATCACTTTCATCAGCATGCATTTGCCAGAAACGCTTATATGAAATCGAGCAAATCATACGCGAGACAGGCAGTCGATAATAAAGAATATCGCCATAACAAACATTCATGCCTCCGGTCTCTTCGCCTACCACTTGCCCCATGCCACATTCTTTGAAAGCCCATGCAAAACTTCCGGCCGAGGAGAATGTCTTGTTGGATGTAAGCAGATAGACATTTCCATTATAATGCCCCTCCTGATCGGTCAGAGGTTGCTTATACCGGTCTTCTGTTATTTCAATGAATGAGAACGACGGATCAATATCTTTGTTCTTCATAAGTCTACGCGTCAGAGGTGTGATACGGACGAGTACCTTATCCATCTGAATGAACGGTTTTGGAGAGATATATCTCAGCAGGACATCGCCGACTGTGCTATTGCCGCCTCCGTTCCTTCTCAGATCGATTATGAGATTGTCGATATCATGATTACGGAGCTCCCTGAACATTGAATCAGCAAATACTTCCATCCCGGACTTATCACTAAATTCACGAAAATCCATTATCGCGACATTTCGTTTTTTATCAATCGTGAATGAATAAGGCTTACCGCTGTCCAACTGAGGGAGTGCCGGACTTCGTCTTTTCACCTCGTCGAAAACTTCAGCCTGATATGTCACCGTTTTTGGCTTTTTTTCATTTTTGGGAAGATAGACTATGTCAAAGGATTCTGCCGGATAGAGCATATGGCGAAAAGCTGCAAAAGAGCCGTCGATACGTGACAATTTAAACGGTTCTTTTTCTCCGGCGACGTATGGCAGCATTGAGTCAAGCATATCCTCTGCCTTCACGCCGTTGATACTCAATATTTTCGCTCCGCGAGGGATGATCGAGTCGAGACTTGAACAACATACAATTGATTTGTCACTCAGAACATCCACCCAACACGGCATACGTTTAAGTTCCTGTGTTAAAACATCATTATAAGGAAAGAAGAGGTTGGTATGTCCGTCACCGACCATTGCCACAATGGGAGCTGCTTTTCTGAACAAATCCATCGTGCTTATGGAATCAGGCAGAGACTGTATAGCCTTGTTTACAGCCCGGAAAAAATCTTCCTGACGGCAAACGGAGAACATGTCAGGATGCACTTCACTCAGCCCATAAATAAGAGCATTGATGTCAAATATGGCCTGTTCGCGGCTGAGCATTCCGCTTTTGGCTCGTTTCCGCAGACGCGGATTCGGATTTTCATAAATGTTTTCCGAAATACGTGTCACTCTTACAGGAGCTTTGCTCCCTTTATCCGATATTATTGTAAAATCCTTTGATTGCCACACGTCAAGTGTGATTCTTAACGTGTCAATGTCAGAAGCAAAAATAATTTCTTTGGCTTTTGTATCAAGAGAGTCGATTTTATTGCCATACAACACATTCCAGCCACCCTTCATTTTCTTACCATCAAGGACAACCTCAACTATGTCCCTGTCGGTTCTAAGCGTCTCTTTGCCGGTTGCGGTCTGAGCATATGAGGCTATCGCCACAATACACAAGACGATTGACGAGAGTATTCTTTTCATTCTTCCAAATATTTTATGTTACTGATTTTTTGCTGTGTTGTGCTGTATAAATACCCTCTAAACTATCGTCTCTTTTTGGCGGAAGGACGGTAGACCTTGACGGTCAGAGTCCATTTGTTGCGTTCAAGAAAAATGCAGTATTCCGAGCTGTCACCGTTTTTGCTGTGATACTCAATTTTATAATTCTTGTTGTTTCTGTTGTCGTATGACGAGAAATTGGCAGCGTTCTGACGCTCCTTTTTCATGGTCTCGATGATTTTGTTGGCCAACTTTGAGTCGTTGAACTCTACGAGCAGAGCCGACTCGATGATAGCTTTGGTCGTGGGGTTACGTTTTTCGCGATACACCACCGACGACCCCTTGTCGCCGTCCTTGAGCGGCTCGATGATTTTGTCGAGCGATGACTGGGCAAATGTCGGGATGGCCGAGAGTATCGTGATGATAAGCGTGGCGGTCAGTGTGCGAAGCAACGTTGTCATATGGGGTCAGTATTTAAATGATGTGTTGATAAAATTGCGTATCTCGGGATTGTCGGTCTCGATGTCGATGTCGGGAAAATCATAGTCCTCCAGCCGTGACTCGATCGAGGCGGCATATCGGTCGGCATGCGACTCTATGCGGTCAAACTCCGCGCGCACCATCTCAGGGTCGGTAATTTTAAGTCCGTCGCGTATCATGTAGGAAGCATAGATATACTCGTCATGTCCGACAGCCCGGCGCATCGAGAAACCAAGCCCGAGCAGGATGGCTATCATGGCGGCTATGCCGGCCCACTGCCACGGTCTCAGCGGCAATATGCGCACCGGACGCGACGGTGTGGCAGTCGCTGTCGCGCGGTCGAGAGCCGGCAGATCCTCATACCATCCGAACATGCTGCGGTAACGTCGTGCCTCTTCAGGCAGGTCGGTACGCGAGAAGTAGGCATACAGCTCTCGCTCCTCGGCGAGTGTGGTCTCTGCATCAAGAAACCGCTCCACCCATTGGCGGTAGTTGTTGTGGTCGATAGGGTTCATTGTTCGTTTTTTTGTTCAGATTTCCTGATTATTGAGAAAGAGGTCTTTGATGTGCCGTCGCGTCCGCGACAGCATCACGCGTATGGCACCCGGCGAAGAACCTGTTACCGAGGCAATCTCATCGATTTCCATCTCCTCGACATGTCTCATCCTTATGATAGCCTGTTGGGCCGAGGGGAGCGACTCCATGATGGAGCGCAGCCGGGCGTCGGCCTCGTCCGAGACCATACATTCGTGCGGATCGGGCGATGAGTCGGGCGAGTCGTAACCGTCGTCAAGGCTCACATGCGAGCCGGAACGGTCGCGCCTCAGCAGATCGATGGTGCGGTTGCGGGCCATCACCATGGCCAGGGCATGGATGGAGCGGTAAGTGTCGATGCTGTCTCGGCGCGTCCACAGACGCAACAAGGTGTCCTGGGCCACATCGTCAGCCAGTCCTGACGTCTCGCCCGAGGGGACGAGGCGCACGACCATTCTCACGATGCTCTCTCTGAGCGATGGGGCGACAGTTTCAAACTCTTTGCGGTCCATTCTATTAAGAAGACGTAAAAGGGGGCCAAATGTTACACAAGAACCTCCGATTTTTTTCAAAAAGATAAAGATTGCTCAACCTTTTTTTACCATATGTGTTATAAAATCATAATGAAACATACATATTATATAAAATTCCTTGCATTATGAACACTGCATCACGCTTGTTGGTGGGATTTACTCTGGGCGCAGCAGCCCTGAGCGGTTCGGCAACCACACCTACGGTAAGACAGGAGGCACTTGACTCGCTTGTCGCCGATCATCACGTCATTTATTTTGGCGACAACCAGAAAGCCGTATTGCCCGACGACTCGATACGTTCGCTGATCATGCATTTCTACATCGATCAGTTCCGCAACTATCAAGACCCGGCCGCGCCCTATTTCCTGTTCATGAGCCGTGATGCCAATATGGCCATGGGTGTCGGCGGCATGGTCAGAATGAGAGCCTATTTCGACCCCGGCAACTCCATGCCCGGGCCGGCTTTCAAGCCTTTTGACATTCCGCTCGGCGACACGCCCCTCAACCGCAATCACTTCGGCACCACCCCCTCGGGCACATCACTGTTTTTTCGCGTGATAGGACGCAACTCACGCATAGGCACCTATCAGCTCTACATACAGACCAAGTTTAACGGTTATGAAGGCCGCGACATGAGGCTCTCCAAAGCCTATGCCACCATCAATGACTGGACTGTGGGATATGCCACCTCGACATTTTCCGACGGCATGGCTCTCGCCCCTACTGTCGACGCCAACGGCTCGACCATGAGCATGGATTTCACGGCATTGCTGGTAAGATGGATGCATACGTTCAGAAAGTCGGGCATCACGCTCGGCCTCTCAGTCGAGACTCCCGACATGAATCTCGACACCGACAACGGCAACACTGCTCCGCGCTCCTGTTCTCTACCCAATCTTGCGGCCATGGTGCAGTATGAATGGGCTCCCGACCAGCATGTGCGTCTGTCGGGCATCACACGTTTCCTCCCCTATCGCGACCTTGTCAACGGCAGCAACCACACGCCCGTGGGCTATGGTCTGCAACTGTCCACTGTGTTCAACCCTACTCCGTCGCTTACAGTGTATGGCATAGGCAATGTCGGCCGCTCCTACTCCAATGTAGGAGGCGATTTCCTCATGGGCCAGTATGACCTCATTGACAATGTGGAGTCGCCCGGACGCCTGCGCACCGTGCCGAGTTGGAGCTACTTTCTCGGACTCAGCTATCACTTCTCTCACAAGCTCATGATGTCATGCACATTTGGCGAAGCCCGCAACAATACCTCGGCACCCCGTTCGGCCGAAGGCTACAAATACGGACTTTACGGCTGTGCCAACATCTTCTACAACGTCACACCCCGCATCCAGATAGGAGCTGAAGCCAACTTCGGCAAACGTCAGGACGTGGACGGCTCCCATGCATGGGCCCGCCGCGTAGGCGCGATGTGCCAATTCTCATTCTAAGTACTCGGGCTTCGCCCGAAGGTTATAAGGTTATGAGGTTAGGTTTGCCCTGCGGGCAAAAGGTCATTGGACCCATCGTACTCGGGCTTCGCCCGAAGGTTATAAGGTTATGAGGTTAGGTTTGCCCTACGGGCAAAAGGTCATTGGGCCCATCCGGCCCATTTGCCCCATCCGGCCCATAACCTCATAACCTCATAACCTTCGGCCTACGGCCGAGTAGAAAAAGGTATGAGAGGGAGGTAGTTGCCTCCGTGGAGCGTGCCGGGCTGGAAGTCGCGGAAACAATAGCGCACATCGACCGGCACAGGGACTGTAGGCGACGACAGCTCGACCTCGTTGGTCTGCCAGCGGAAATTAACGCTTTCGGCCGGATGAAACACACCGTCAGCACCGGCAATCTCAAATCCCACTATATCATAATTGCGACACACACCGTCGTTGGGCGACTCGATGGCCACAAGCATCTTGTCGCCCTCGGTGCGATGACTCTTGTAGCGCGGACTTCCGGCGAGAAACTGCTTCTTGCCATAAGTCTTGTTGAGAGCCAAGTCGCAGAGACGACGGCCCACAGCCTCCTTTTGTGCGGGGTGTATGTTGTAACGCTCATAAGGCTCCACAAGGTCGTTGATGCATATCATGTCAGCATTGGGTATCATCGACACCGCTTTCCACTGAGCCTCGCGCAGATAGGGCGATTTGCCGGTCTCGGCAGGCGAGTCATATTCATAAGGAGCGATTTCAACGGCATAGAAAGGTATGTCACCGAGCCCTATCTCGTCGCGCCAGCGAGTCACCATCGCCGCCAGACGCTCGGCATAAGTCTCGTAGGTCGACACATTGGAACAACCCTGATACCATATTATACCCTTATATATGTATTGCTTCACGGGGTTGAACATGGCGTTATACATAAGCAAGGGGCGCAGATAATGCACCATCGGCTCTACGTCCTTGGGGTCGAGCGACACGTCGGGATACTTCTCAAGCATGTCGCGCGGAGTCCAGCTCTCGACCCTCGCGCCTCCATAGGCCGCGCTCACTATGCCTACCGGCACATCGAGCACATCAGCCATCTGCTTGGCATAATGCCAGGCCACCGCACTAAATTCGGGTGCGGTCTCGGGCGACGGCACATCCCAACGGGCGTTTACCGTATCAAGCGGTGTATAGCTCTGGGTGAGAGGCACGTTGAAAAATCTCACCTTGTCGGCCCAGGCTCGCGCTCCGGCTATCTCTTTATATCCGTCTTTGACACAGCAGCCCGGAAAACCTTTGAGCGGCATCTGCATGTTTGACTGCCCCGATGCCAGCCACACCTCGCCTATGAGCACATTTCCGATGGTGATGGTCTCGCCGTCCGAGATAGTGACGGTCTGAGGAGTAAACGAGCCTTGCGGAGTGACCACAGCCATGCTCCAGTCGCCGCATCGGTCGGCCGAGACGTCATAGGTGCGGCCGTCCCACGAGGTGGTAATCTTAAAAGTCTCACCGGGGTCGGCTGTGCCCCAGAGGCGAACGTTGGAATTTTGCTGGAGCACCATGTTATCGCCTATCATGGCCGACGGTTTCACTTTGGCCTCGGCTGCCGCAGCGGCCGAGAGCAGTGCGCACAATGCTAAGAAATGTGTCTTGTTCATGTGGAGGTGGATGGAATATTGATTAGGTAATGGTATATTATACATAAAAACGGTCTGACCTGCCCGTTTATTGAAAGAATCTTGATCTTATGAGCGAATCGCTCAGTTGCCACATCCGGGCTTTGCCTTCGGGATTGACAGTGCCCTCGACGGCCCACCCTTCGGTGTCGACCGCTCCTACAGGCGGTGTGGTCGAGAGAATGCTCTCGCCTAGTCCGCGATAGGGCCGCCCGGTGGACGTGAGCGCGTAACTGTCCACCCCCATGATGTCAAGCAGCGTCGGGAAGATGTCAATCTGCCCTATCGGGGTGTCATATCGCAGAGTGCGGCCGGTGTTGCATACAATCAGCGGCACATATTTCGTATCGAGCGGAGATGTCAGCAAGTTGCGCGGGGCGGCATGGTCGCCCACGATGGCTATGACCGGAAGCGGTGAGCCTGCGGCACGCGACTTGGCTGCGACCGAGTCGAGAAACACTCCGAGAGCGCGGTCAAACTCATGTGTGGCGGTGATGTAGTTGAGACAGCGGTTGTCATATTCGCTCCACTCCGGCCCCGTTACGTCGAGCGGACGTGACAGCTTCTTGGGACTGATATAAGGCATGTGCATGTCAATGGTCGAGACCATGAGCATATAGGGGGAGTAGTGAGTGAGCGAGTCGAGCACACTTGCCGCACGCGCCAGTACCCGGCTGTCCCTGTCGGGACTCTCCTCATCGACACTGCGGTCATAGAGCGCGCCGTAGCCATAGCTCAGTGTGGTCGACGAGTGTTGCCATATGTCGGCTGACTCACTGATGACCTCGGCCGACGAGCTGTAGCCGAGGGCTTTGGGGAGCGACGGATAGTCGGCCCGGCTGAAGTGTGACACTAACGCGCCGTTGCGAAACGGCAACAGTCCTGTCGTTACTATAAATTGTCCGTCGGAGCTCTCTCCGTGCGACACCTGCGTGAGCACCTTAGTGGCTGTCACCGTGCCGCTGTCATCCATCAGCGATGTGATAGTCGGGAGCACCGTGCGGGCCTGAGGTATTTCAAGCACCGACGAATTTAGCGATTCGACAAATATCAGTATCAGGCTTCTTCTGTCTCCGGCTGTAGAGTCGGCCTCACAGCAGGCCGGGCGTTGCGGTATGCTTGCGGCCAGCCTTACCCGCTCCTCGGGTGAGAGCGTAATTTCGTCGGCATCAAGTGATGTCAGGAAGTAATAGATCAGAAAACCGGGGCCGAGATACTGTGTGAGCTGGCGTGGTGTGTCGGGATAGTTGAGTATGACCTGTTGCTGCAGGTAGGCATCATGCCACGTCATACTCCCGTCGGTATTGACCCACATGTAGAGTCTGCGCATGCTGATAGCATACAGTCCGAAAGGTATGACCATAAACAGCAAGAGGCTTGCGACTTTGAGCCGCAGGCCTGTGGCAGTGTCGGGCAGACGTCGCACCGGCATGAGTGCGAGAACCGTGACCAGAAGTGGAGCGAAAAGACTCAGGCTCTTGAGCGAGACGAGCGAGAGCGCGCTGCTGACAAATGTCGCGTCGGTGAGGTCGCTTGCATAGAGTGCCGCACCCGAGAAGAAATCGCCGAAGATGAGATAATAGAGATATTGACAAAACAGAAATACCGACACCAATGCCATAACCGTCACCGGCACGGCTGTCCTTAACCTGCGGGGGAGAAAGAGTGCGGGAAGCGAGAAAAAGAGTGCCGCACCGAGTGAGTTGATGACCGCTCCCTTGGGATAGAAATAATACACATCGGTCAGGATAAGAAACAGCACAAACAGTGCGGAAAAACATCCGGTCAGCAGGGCGAATGTCACACCGATGCGATGGATAGATGACAGATGCGCTATGGATTTAAGAGGGCGTTTTGTCGGCATACGTGTCTCTATGGTTGTGGCAGGTCATCGCACTCATAGTGCACATGATGGTGGTGGGAGGGACACTCGTGAAGCGCGCGGTCGATGATTAGATGGCGGTTGGCCATTCCGGCGATGGTCGACATCTCATGCGACACGAGCAGTATGGTTGTGGAGCGTGACAGCTCGGCCACAAGGTCATAGATATAATGCTCAAACTGTTTGTCGACATAGCTCAGCGGCTCGTCAAGCACCAGCAGCCCGGGGCTTGAGATGATGGCTCGGCCAAGCAGTGCGCGCTGCAACTGTCCGCCCGACAGGGTGCCGATGCTTTTTGACGCGTGCGCCTCCAGCCCGATTAGTCCGAGTGTCTCACGGGTGAGAGCGGAGGTTTGCTCACGTGTCACCTTGTCACCGAGCAATCCCGAAGCCACGACCTCCTCGACGGTGATGGGAAACCGCGAGTCAATCATGTTTTTCTGCGGCAGATAACCTATCGACAACGATTTTGTCGGCTTGCCGTCGCGCAGATAGGTCACCGTGCCTGTGGTCGGGTGCAGGAGTTTGAGTATAATGCGCAGCAGTGTGGTCTTGCCACCTCCATTGGGTCCCGTTATGGCTATGAAATCGCCTCGGTGCACATCAAAGTTGATGTCAGAAAGCACCGTGCGTCCGTCCCATTGCTGCGAGATGCCGCGCAGTGATATTATGGTGTCGGGAGTGTCGGTCATTGGGCCTGTCATTTTTCTTCAGTGGCTGTAGGAGCCGGAGTGTCGGCGATAGCCTCGGCGATGCGTATTATCTCGTCCTCCCACTGATATGTGAGCGGATTGATATTTATCTCGTTGGCCTCCAGCTCGGCATTGATGGCCGACACCTGACGACTGTCAAAATCTTTCTGGAAAAAGAATATCTCCGCGCCACGGCTGCGGGCATTGTCGATGGCCCGGCGCAGGTCGGCCACCGAGCTCTCCTTGTGTTCGGCATTTCCGACCACTATCTGATTGAGTCCATAGTCGCGCGCAAAATAGCTGAGCGACGGATGCCACACCATAAACGAGGTCCCGCGGTGCGGGGCGAGCCGCTCGGTGATGAGCGAGTCGATTGAGTCAAGCCGCGAGGCGAATATCTCATAGTTGCGTCGATAATAGCCCTTGTTGCCCGAGTCAATCTGCTCCATGGCCTTGAGCATGTTGGCCGCGATAATCTTGGCATTCTTGACCGATGTCCATGTGTGTGGGTCGATGACCGTATGCTCGTGGGGGCCGTGGGAGTGTGTGCCAAGTATGGGGTCCACTCCGGCCGAAGTGTCAAATATCCTCAGCCCGGGGTTGGCCTCGCGTATCTTGTCGACGAGTGCCGCCTCAAAGCCGATATTTCCCATGCGCAGATAACCTATCGACTTGCCGAGATTGTGCATATGTGTCACCGAGGGGTCGTAGGTCTCGGGATTGGCTCCCTCGGTGAGAAGGCTGCGCACCTGCACACGGTCGCCGGTAATCTGTTCAAGTATATAGCGTTGCGGCTCGATGCTGACCGTGACTATAGGCTGCTCGGGAGGCCCGCCGGCACAACCTGTGGCTATCCAACCCGAGATGAGGGTCAGGATAATGAGGATATAGAGGCAGTTATGTGATTTCATATGAATAACGAAGAGGAAAAATAAGAGTTTTTTGAGTGAGAAGATGTGTGAGAAATTGTACTTGGGAGTATGATAAAACGTCCTGTTGTAAATTTTTTGCAAATATAAGCAAATTTTAGCAAGATTCCTATATTCCCATAAATAAAATTTAGTATTTAGATTGATTTGTGTTAAATAAAATTAAACCAAAGATGTTTTTTAGCATAAAAATTTGTCAATTCCGAAACTCTCCCTACCTTTGCATCAGTTTTTCATGGTATTAGATTTAAGGTAAGAAGATTATTCGTCGCGATGACGGATAATTTTTTTTGTGCCTTGTCGGAGCGAGTCTTTTTTATATTCTTTTATATTGATGTACGCGCGATTTGTGCTAAATTTGTACCCATGAAACTGAGATTACCGATATTTATCGTCCTGATATTATGCGCCGCAGGTTTTTGGCGCGCTCGGGCCGTCGACCCCGTTGTCGAGCCGAGCTATGCGTGGGGCATACTTCAGCCGCTCGGACTGCACAGCGAGGCCACCATCGACACCCTTCTCTACAATTATTATCTTACCGCCGTGCCATCGGCTGTATCGTCGGCTTTTGCCACTACAGGCAATCAGGCCTCGGCCGGAAAAAACATGATATTCATGGAGCAGGAGCCGATCAGCCCGTTCTTTCTCAAGGACGCCAAGCGTTTCTGGCTTCCGTCAGAAAAGACACAGCGGTTTTACAACACGCGCATCCCCATGTCTATTGTCGGCTATAACACCGGCGGCGGACGTGACATCGCGCAGGACTGGTTTCGCTTTCTCTTCTCAGGCAATTTCAGCCCCAAGGCACAGGTGGGCCTGAGCATCGACTATCCCTACTCCAAAGGCTCATATGCCAATCAGGCGGCAAAATCATTCACCTGGAATCTCTTCGGCTCCTATATGGGTGACCGATATGAATTTCAAGGCTATTTCAACTCCTACAATGCTCTCAATCAGGAGAACGGAGGCATCACCGACGACCTCTATATACTCGATCCGGCCGAGATACAGGGCGGCATGTCGAAAATCAATCCCAAAAACATCCCCACCAATCTCACCTCGGCCCGCAGCCGTCTCATAGGCAAGCAGCTCTATATGAACCACCGCTACAAGGTGGGATTCTGGAAGGAGACCTACGACTCTGTGTATGAAGACTCCATCGTGGCGCGCGAATATGTGCCCGTGTCGAGTTTCATCTGGACAATGTCATACGAGCAGGACCGACATAAGTTCTACACCACAAGTTCGACCGACGAAGAGTTCTGGACCAACCATTACATCACATCCGACTGGACAGCCGAACTGACCCGATATTCCTGTCTGCGCAACACTCTCGGCGTGGCTCTTCTCGAGGGCTTCAACAAATATGCCAAAGCCGGCCTCTCGGCTTTCATAACACACGAACTGCGCACATACAACCAGGTGACCGACACCATACCGCTCTCGGGGCCTGACCGTCCCGAGGCCCTGACCCCCTACCCTCTGGCCGAGCGGCTCCCGGAGAAGACTACTGAAAATCTTCTCTATGTCGGAGCGCAGCTCACCAAGCGTCAGGGCTCGCTGCTCAACTATGAAGGCACAGTAAAGTTTGGACTTGTCGGGCCGGCGGCCGGCGAAATACATGCCGACGGCAACGTGTCCACCCGCATCCGCCTCCTCGGCGACACTGTAAGCATCAAGGGCTACGGACATTTCAGCAACACGACCGCCCCCTTCTTCATGAAGCAGTTTGTCTCCAATCATTTCATCTGGCAAAACGATTTCGGCAAGACGCGGCGTCTGCGGTTTGGCGGCATACTCGACGTGCCTCACACCAAGACCAATATAAACGTCGGAGTAGAGAATATTCAAAACATGATATATTTCAATGACCTGTGCCTCCCCACACAGAACGGCGGCAGCGTGCAGGTGTTGAGCGTAAGACTACAGCAGGATTTCAGATGGCGGGCCCTGAACTGGTGCAACACCGTCACCTATCAGAAATCGTCAGACGAGAGTGTGCTGCCACTCCCCCAGTTGGCCATATACTCCAACCTGTTTCTGCGCTTCAAGCTCGCCAAGGTGCTCGACGTGCAGATGGGCGTTGACCTCGACTACTACACACGTTACTACGCGCCGGCCTATCAGCCTGCCACGATGACATTCCACAACCAGAGCCAGATCAAGTGTGGCAACTATCCCTACATGAACGCCTACGTCAACATGCAGCTCTCGCGCGCCCGCTTCTTTGTGCTCTTCTCACATGTCAATCAGGGTGTATTCGGCGGGTCGGATTATTTCTCAATCCCCCACTACCCGCTCAACCCGCGCCGTTTCCTCATGGGCGTATCGGTCAACTTCCTCAACTAAATCCAATTTACCCCTCCGTGTGTTATATATAATATAGGTATATAACAATTATGAGCGGACATAAAGGATTTCTCATCCCGAGGCGTATACTTGTCATAGCACTCGCCATACTCGCTGTCGGGATTATAGTTTCGATAAGACACATGCACACATCCGGCAATGCCGGATATGAATATCAGCGCGGGCGTGGCGACACCATCAATGTGGCCATAGCCTACTCGCCGATGTCGCTTTACCGTTATGCCGACACGCTCGGCGGCTTCAACTACGAGATGCTGAGAGACATGGGCCACATGTATGGCGACAAATTCAAGTTTTATCCCGTGGCTTCAGTGAGCGAATCGCTTGACGAGCTTAGCCGCGGCAAATATGACATTCTTGTGGCCGACATCCCCGTGACAGCCTCGCTCAAGGAGCGTTTCAGGCTCAGTGTGCCCGTCTACACCGACAGGATGGTGCTCGTGAGCCGCGACACCACCATCACATCGCCGCTACAGCTTGCGGGGCAGTCAGTATGGGTCGTGGCCGGCGCGCCGTCGGTCGAACGTCTTGAGAACCTCTCGCGCGAAATTGGCGACAGCATTGACATATGCGACTCCCACACCTACACGGCCGAGCAGCTCGTGATGCTCGTCGCTGCCGGAGAGATACCGCGCGCGGTGGTCAATCGTGCCGTGGCCGAAAAACTGTTGCCCGAATACACCGACGTGAAAATCTCAACCCACATATCGTTCAGCCAGTTTCAGTCATGGATAATGAACAAAAACACCACTCGGCTGGCCGACTCTATCGACGCCCAGATAGAACGCTTCAAACTCACGCCCGACTATCAGGCTCTGATTGAAAAATTCGAGATATGAGCCCGACAATCCGAGACCGACAGGCCGATTATCATTTCTCATGATATATCCTCATCCCGCACCGGCGGCAGTCAAACTCCACACGCAGCGATATATTGCCGCTGCGGAGATAGAGCGGCGTGTCGGGCCATTGGCGTCCCTGCGGAGTGAGCAGGCATTTCCCGGCCTCGCGACGCAGACAATAGCGTGTGGTCATGACCAGAGTCTCGTCGTCGGGACTCTCAACCTCCACAGCCGGAACAATCTCCGTCACTCCGTGCGAACGGTAAAACTCTTTAGCCAGGTGATTGGCCACATTGTCCCGATATGACAGCGACGCGGACTGACAGACGGCATCGGGATTTTCCGGCCGGCGCAGTCCGAAACGGTGGGTCATGATGCGTGCCCTGTCAAGCAGAGCCACAGCCTCGCGTCTGAGACCGGCCAACGCCGAGGCCGGGATGAACACCCCACCCGCGAGGTCTATGATTTTGCCGGCACGATATATCGTGCCGCCCAGCTTGCCCAACAGTTGCCGGCGCGGAGCCTCCTGCGGAGTCACAGCCTGCTGAAGTTGGCCCACCGTCGCTGTTGCGGTCACCGAAGTGCCGCACTCGTCGGTCAGTTCGAGTGCCAGACGGTCAGAGCCCACTGTGCGCAACACCATGTCGACACTGATGGTGCGGGTGGTCCTGGCCGACGATATGGCATCGTCCCACTCCTTGTCGCGGTTGCGGTAGAGCACGGTGCCCGGAGCTATGGTGCGCGGCGAGGCCGGATAGAGCCGTTGCCCCTCGGCGCGGTTGAGCCGGAAGCCCTGAAAACGCCCCTCCCCGTCGAAATATCCCAGTCCGTCACCGTTGGCAAGCTGTGCCGACAGCTCGGCTATGATTACCTTGCCCTCACATCGCTTCACCTTGCCCACGGGAGTGCCGGTGGCCTTGGGCGTGTCAAACGATGCTATCCCCTTGACAGGAGCATGACCCGATAGAAAATAGGTGGTAAATCCGCGGTTGAACGACTTGTCGGGCGACGGATTGAAACCCGCGTTAGAGCGTCCGGCCGAGAGTCGCCTGTAGTTTCCGCCACTCTCCCCGACCACACGGTCGAGTATGCGCGAATACCACGCCACAGTGTTTTTGACATATCCCTCCTCCTTGAGACGTCCCTCGATTTTAAACGAGCACACTCCAGCGTCGGCCATCGCGCCGAGCGAGTCGGAGCGGTTAAGGTCGCGGAGCGATAGCAGATGTTTGTCCTCCATGAACTTACGGCCGCGGCTGTCGGTGAGCGTGTAGGGCAGACGGCATATCTGCGCACACTCGCCACGATTGGCACTGCGCCCGCCAGTCATGAAACTGGCACGGCAGTCTCCGCTGTAGCTCACACACAGCGCGCCGTGTATAAAAGCCTCCAGCTCGGTGTCGGGCACCGCCAAGTGTATCTCTTCAATCTCCTTGAGCGACAGCTCGCGCGGCAACACGAGACGGGTGAAACCTACCTCTGCAAGAAATCGGGCCTTCTCCACGCTGCGGATGTCACACTGAGTGCTTGCATGCAGCTCGATTGGCGGTATGTCCATGCGCAGTATGCCCATGTCCTGAACTATGAGGGCATCGGTGCCGGCATGATACAGGTCGGTGATGAGCCGCTCCACGTCGCGGAGCTCGCGGTCATATATTATGGTGTTGACCGTGGCATAGACTTTGGCATTGAACTGATGGGCAAAGTCGGTGACACGCCTGATGTCGTCTATGCTGTTGGCGGCATCTTTGCGCGCTCCGTGGCTCGACGCGCCCATATACACGGCGTCGGCTCCGGCAAGGATGGCACTGATGGCCGTGTCGGCATTACGGGCGGGTGCAAGCAACTCAAGATAACGCATGGGATGATGTATATTAATAACAAATGTAAAGTTAGTAAATAAAAATGGAAAATGGAAAATTCAGCATCGCGTCATAATTGCGAAGCTGATTTTTCCATTTCCCATTTCAAACTTTTGATTTCTTACTCAAATATGTGTCTGAGTTTTGAAAATATACGGTTCTTTGTCGATTCGTCGGGAGTGACACCGGGCTTGCCGCGGAGCGACTCGATAGCGTCCTTCTCCTGCTGGCCGATATTTTCTGGTATGTAGACCATCACATTGACCAGCTCGTCGCCTGCGCCGTATCCGTCGGTCGAGGGGAGACCCTTGCCGCGCAGACGCAACACCTTGCCGGGCTGTGTTCCGGCGGGTATCTTCAGTCGGGCACGACCCGAGATGGTGGGCACCTCTACCGAACCGCCGAGTGTGGCGGTGGGGAGGTCGAGCATCAGGTTATACACGATATCGTTGCCGTCACGTATGAGTTCGGGATGTTTCACCTCCTCGATTACAATCAGCAGGTCGCCGTTGGCTCCGCCGTGGGGTGCCGCGTTGCCCTTGCCGCGCATGGTGAGAGTCTGACCGTCCTGCACGCCGGCGGGGATGGAGAACGACACAGTCTCCTCCTTGCGCACAACGCCCTCGCCGTGACAGTGTGTACACTTCTCGGTGATGATTTTGCCCTCGCCGTGACACTGCGGACACTCCACGGCCGACTGCGAGATGCCAAACATGGTCTGCTGCTGGCGTATCACCGTGCCCGAGCCGTTACAGGTGGGACAGGTGTGAAACGCTGTGCCGTCCTTGGCTCCGGTGCCGTGACAGTTTGGATCGGGCACAAGGGTGGGTATCTTGAGAGTCTTGGTGACGCCGGTGGCTATCTCGGCCAGGGTCATCTTGATTTTGATGCGGAGGTCGGTGCCGCGACGCTGGCGGCGGCGTGTGCGGCCGCCGGCCGACTCGAAGCCGCCCATATTGCCGAACGCGCCCCCGAAAATATCGCCAAACTGCGAGAATATATCCTCCATCGAGAATCCTCCCGCATGGAAGCCTCCCGCGCCGCCGGGGAATCCCTGCGGACCCATATCGTGGCCAAACTGGTCATACTTGGCTCTCTTGTCGGGATTGGAAAGCACGTCATAAGCCTCGGCGGCCTCCTTGAATTTCTCTTCGGCTTCCTTATCGCCCGGATTCTTGTCGGGGTGATATTGTATGGCCTTCTTGCGATAGGCACTCTTGATGGCTTTCTCGTCGGCATTTCTGTCGACGCCAAGCACTTCGTAATAATCTCTTTTAGTTGCCATAAAGCGGTGGGGGTGATGTCTAAACTCTAAACTTTAACCTTTAAACTTTCATTCTCAATAGATCACTGACCCACTACCACTTTGGCGTGGCGGAGCACTTTGTCGTTGAGCGTATAACCCTTGGTGGGGGTGTCGATTACCATGCCCTTCTGCGCGTCGTCGGGCACAGGCACCATGGCTATGGCCTCGTGCATCTCGGCGTCAAAAGGCTTGCCGGTCGAGTCGATGGCCTTGACTCCGTTCTTCTCGAGATATTTCACGAGCTTCTGGTAAATGAGTTCCATGCCTTTGCGCACATCGGCGGCATCCTCCACCTTGGCACTGGCCTCGAGTCCGCGCTCAAAGTCGTCGACAATGGGGAGCAGCCCCTTGAGCACACCCTCCGATGCGTTCTTGATGAGGTCGCTTTTCTCCTTGACGGTGCGCTTGCGGAAGTTGTCAAATTCGGCCATCAGGAAGAGATATTCCTTCTTCTCCTTCTCGACCTGTGCCTGGGCATCGGCAAGCTGCTTGTTGAGGGCGTCTATGTCTGACAGCTCCTTGTTGAGCATTTCGTTTGCTTCGTCTACCTGCGAGTCGGCTTCCTCGGCCGCTTCCTGCACATCGTCAAAAGTCTCTGTGTCGGGAGCTTCGCGATGCAGCTTTTCCTCCTCTGCGGAGTGTTTTTTATGTGAATTATTTGACATGACTGTTGTATCTTGTTTTAACTATAATATATATGCAAAAATATTGCCAAACTCTCCGTCATGCCTTCCGGGAGGCTACGACCGAGGGCCGACCTTTGTAAAGGTAGAACAATATATTGCCGATAACGTTCAATATATCAGGTGAAAATATTGCAGCTCAGAGCGTTGCAAACAGACTGTCACGGTCAGCGAACAACTCTCGCACCGAAGGTGACATTTTGTCACCCTCGAAGAGACCATAGACCGACGCGCCCGAGCCCGACATGGCGGCATACACCGGCCCGAGACTCTCGATACGCTCCTTGAGCGCGGCGATGGCCGGATAGGCCGGAAACACCGAGGCCTCGAAATCGTTTTTAAGCCGTCCAGTCCAGGTGGCCGGACTGTCGGCCACAATCCTGCCGGCGGTGACCTCGGGTATGGCCGGAGTCGTGCGGGAATAAGCGGCAGCCGTAGGCACACTCACGTCAGGCTTGGCTATGAGTATGTCCATACCGCTGAGGTCAAGGTCAACCGGCTCCATATCTGTGCCCGTCCCGGTGCACAGCATGGGGCGGTTATATATGAAAAACGGACAGTCGGCACCGATGCCCGAGGCCACGCGGGCCAGTTCGGCGTCGGTATATCCGAGAGCGAAGAGGTCGTTGAGCACTTTCAGCGTGAAAGCCGCGTCTGCCGAGCCGCCTCCAAGCCCTGCACCGTCGGGTATGATTTTGCGCAGATATATATCGACAGGCGGCAGGCTCACCTCGCGTTCAAGAGCGCGATAAGCCTTCATGACGAGATTTTTCTCGGGAGGACACTCCACATGCCGACCGCTCACGGTCAGAGTGGTCTCCTCCCCCTTGGCCGGAACGATTTCCAGCACATCATGCCACGGCACAGGCACCATCACGGTCTCTATGTCGTGATAACCGTCCTCGCGCCGGCGCAATATGTCGAGTCCAAGATTTATCTTGGCATTGGGAAACGTAATCATATTGCAAAGATAAGGCTAATAAATGGAAAAAATATATATAATTGGAAAATAGGCACAATAAAATCCACTCCCCCCTCCCCGCTTTGTCCCCGCGCTGCGACTTCAGTCGCATAACGTAAAAATAAAAACGGGAAGCCGGCTTCGTGAGGCCGGTTTCCCGTTTTTATTCTCGATTATCTATTCTCAGATAACCTTCTTCTCCACCTTGACGCTTCCGTCCGAGTAGATATATTTCACGATATTGACCCCGCGTGTCAGTGACTCGTGGCGCAGGCCGCGCACGTCATAGATTTCGGTAGCCACTATCCCGGCCTCATCGCCTGTGATATTGTCTATGCCGGTGGGTATGTCGCTTGCCTCGCCCTTCGCGCTGAGTCCGCCAAACTCGTTGACAGCCTGCACGGTGTAGGGAGCTGCATCGCGGGCGGTTGTGGCGGGGAGTGTATAGCTGTTCTCCTTTACGATATCAATCAGCTCGTCGCCGCGAGTGATTACGTAGCATATCGCATAGGGTACGGTCGCCCAGCTCAACCGGTTGCCGCTGATGGTCACCGAGGGAGCGTCGCACGACTCGGTCTTGATGACGGGCTGCCAGTTGTCAGAGCCCGAGAGTACATTTCTGACAGTATATTCGGCGGCCTCCTCATCGGTGAGATGGTTCTTGGCCTTGCCGTATACCTTTTCACCGTCGACAGTCTTGTAATAAGTGTCGCGACGCTGCGAGAGATCCACGGGATTGCCGTTGCCGTCGACAGTGTTCCAGTCGGCCCAGATGGCGGGGAGTCCGCCCATGGTCTCATACCAGCCGGTGGCGGGAATGGTCACCTCGGCACGGGTGTTGAGAAAGACAGTCTTGGGTGCATTGTGCCATGGACGGCCGAGCCATACACTGGTCTCGGAGGGTACACCCGGGGCAGTGATGGTGCAGTTGTTGAACACATAGCCCCATTTCACATCCACGCCGTGGGAGGGTGCCACTATATAGCCGCCGCTCTTGCGGTTGATGTAGAGGATGGTGTTGTCGATAAAGATGTCGCCGCTGTTGTAGATGAAGTCGACCGCACCTTCGATAAACGAGTTGCGCACATAGGCACGGTAGCTTGAGGTAGAGGGTGTGATCCATGTGTCCTGATAGGAGAGCATGGCCACGTTGTTAAACACCGTGCGGTCGCCCGTGGTGTTGAGGGCAAGAGCCTGCGGCCCCTCCTGCTTCTCGTGTCCATAGGAGTTTTCGAGGGTGATGTTCTCAAAGAGACAGTCGTTGGAGTTGACCACCACGGTGGCACCCACGCTCACATGCAGGGCATTGTCGCCGCCGCAGAGCTTGTCGTCATGTATCACGGTCTTGTCGCGGTCCTGACCGATGATGTGTATGTAGGGCTTGGTCTTGGGGATGTCGATGTGCTCTTTGTAACGTCCGTTCTTGACAAATATCAGATAGGGCTTGATGGCTCCGGCAGGCGCGGCGTCGATGGCAGCCTGAAGTGTTGTGTGGTCGCCCGTGCCGTCGGCGGCTACGATTAAGTCATAGAGACGGGCCTCGGGCTGCACACGCTCCATGGTGGTAAACGTGAGCCTTGTACCCTCGAATGCGTTGCCGTTGCGGTCGGTGATGGCTCCGGCGGGCACTATGAATGTATAGTCGGTGTTATAGTCGAGACCGGCGTAGTTGTAGATGATTGACTTGCCGCTCTCTTTGGCTGCGATAGGCTCGCCGTTGAGCGTGGCGGTGGATGTGCCGATTTTTACTTTTTCGTCAAATGTGAGTATGATCGAGCCTGTGGCCGAGGCGTCGCCCGACTTGTCGGCGGGGATAGTCGATACAAGCACCGGGGCTGTCTCGTCGCTTGAGCTGTCCTTGTCGGCAAGGATGTAGAGGTCTGAGATGCAGAGACCGTCAAGTGTGTCCTTGGTTCCGTCATTGAGACCGGACTCTTTGTCGGGCATGAAACGGATTTTGAGTATACCCTGATTGGCGGCCTCGGCGGGAAGCGGAGTTTCGAAGTCACTCCAGCCTTTGACCACGGTGTAGTCGGCAAACTTGGTGTAGTTCACACCGTCGATGCTGTATTCGGCGTTAAACTTGTTATAGGTGTTATAGGAGCATCCGAGCGACACGGCGAGGCGCAGATTGCTGTAACCTGTCGATTTGAGCGACACTTCATAATAATAGTTGTCAGCCTGTTCCTTCCATATACGTGCGCCCCAGCGTCCGTTTTCTGCACCGTTGCTTACGCCGCGTGTGAGCCATGTCGTGGTCTTGCCCTCGGGATTGCGCAGACTCAGCAGACCCGAGTTGTCGCTCTCGTCTCTGTAGTCGGCGGCTCGTTCGCTGTTGGGCTGGTCGAAGTAGAAGTCCCAGCCTACGATATAATCCACGGCCGAGAATATGGCGGTCAAATCCTTGTCGCCGTCCATCCTGACGGTGCGGACGGGCGAGGTGCTGTTGTCTTCCCAGTTGGTAAACGAAAGTATGCGGTTGTCGACGGTGGTCAGCATCACCTCGGTGCCCTCCTCATAGTAGTGCACACCGTTGACCACATTGCCCTGTGGCTGATAGAGCACCTGGTTGACATTGGCCCCCCCTTCGATGGCGAGGTTGAGGGCATAGACATTGTTTTTCTCATAGTTGGCTGTGAGACTGGTGTTGCCGGAGATTGAGAAAGTGTAGGGATTCTGCTCCGACACTACTTTGCCGTCGGCGTCGGTCCAGTTGATGAAGTGGTAGCCGAAATTTTCCGAGGCCGAGACGGTGAGCGGTGTGCCCTCGTCAAATTCCGCGCCGGCCGGTGTGCACGACAGCGCGCCGGCACCCTCGATGGCCGATTTAAGAGCGAAGCTGTAGACGGGCACGGCCTCCACCTCACCGTCGGCAATGCCGGTGAGTGTAAGGTCGGCCAGACCGAGTTCTTTATTTGCTCCGAGCTTGTAATAATATATGGTGACGGTCACAGGGTCGCTTGAGGCTTGAAAACCCGAGAGAGTCTCGGTGAATGTCGAGAAGTTGGCACCCGTGCCCGAACGCTCGGGGTCATACTTTTCTCTCACCATCACGGGCTCATTGTCGCCCTGCTTGACTTCGAGCGCGAGATTGCCGCCCCCGGTGCCGTGACGGCTTGCCTGGAAACTGAAACCTGTGGGGCGGAATGTAATACCCTTCTTGGGCACGATGGTCATACTGATGGCCTCGCGCGGATTGAGGACCGAGCCGTTGGATGTCTCGGCTTTGAAGAGGGTCTGAGTGGAACCTCCGGCCGGAGTCGCGGTCTTCGACAATGTGAGACCCGGACCTGCGGCAAGTTCATAGACCGAGAAGAGCGGGCCGTTGCTCGCTGTGGCAGCCGACTCGATAGTGGTCGAGCCCATAGGCCATGCAAAAGTCACAGTCTCATTGGACGCTGACGGCTGCGAGGCCATGGCTGTGCCGCTTATCGAGAGATTGCGGAGATTCCAGTTGGTGGTGCCGGCTGTAGGAAGCAGACGCACTGTCACCTCGTCCTTGTTGTTGGCCGAAATGCCTACGGTCTGATCGGCATATTGAAACCACGCGCCCGAGGTGTTCTTCGCCCCGGCGTCAAACCATGTGTTGCCTCCGTCGGTCGACACAACAAGTTCGACAGGTGTCTCAGTATTGTTGCCTGGTGCTATGGCATAAGTGATGGTTATATTATTGTAACCCTTGGTCGGAAATGTTACCTGATAGTATGCCTTGTGATTGGTGGGATTGGTGTAATCGGTCGATGGATTTTCCACATTGTTCTCTATGCGGTACACCTGGGTCTGATAACCTGTGCATATCTGATGATAACGGTTTTCGCTGTAAGAGCTGAGCACATAGCTTGATGCCGTTCCCTCGCTTGTCTCAGGCAATATGTTTATGGTATTGTCCTTATACCATATCGCACTTGTGCCCGAGGCCGCTTCTCCGTTGGGTGTGTACAGACTGTTTTTGTCATCAATCCGGCTTACGTCATAGCCGGTCTCGAAAGTCCATGAGGCCAGTGTCACCGGCTCCTGGGCCGACAGCCATGTGCTGCTTGCCAGGGCTGTCAGGCCTGTGATAAATAATCGTTTTAACATATGGGGTGAGGTATTAGAATATTTGTTTTGACACACGGACAGAGCCGTCGCTGTAGGTGGAGCGAACTATGTAGAGCGAGCCTGTGGCGGGATTGGTCACCTGCATGCCCTGGAGGGTATAGTAGTCAGTACTGACCGGCTCGGCGGCTGCGGTGATGTCGGTTATGGCCGACTGGTCGTCGCTTGACACATAGCCGTGAAACTTTATGTCTGACAGACACAGGGTCTTGCCGCTGGCAGCTCCGTTATACCACGGGTAGAAACGCAGACGCAGCGACTGTCCGCCTTCAAGACGTATGACAGGACGAATCTTGCCGTCCTGCATATTGTTGGCCGGCATCGACTTCATCTCAAAGATATTTACAGGATTGGCAAAGTCGTCGTCGATCGAATAATAGACTTTCAGACACATGCCGTTGCCGCCGCACCCACACACATAGTAACTGATTTCGTCTACGTTATACACTGTGCCTTCAGTGGCTGTCACGCCAAACTCGATGTAGCGTGTCGACACCTCGTCGATTTCGCCCGCCGGCCAGTTGCCCCCTTCGATGAGATTGCGCTGAGTCTTGCGTGATGCCTCAAAACCGGTGTCGGAAGGCCACACGGTGTTGGCATTGGGATTGGCATAACGCTGTAGCTCCATGCCCGAATAGTTTTCTGCGATGGCGTTGACCGGGCCGGTCACAACATACGAGTCATCCTTCTCCAGACGCCAGTACACCGAGGCCTCGGTGCCTCCGCTCAGATTGACTGCCGTGGCCGAGACCGGGATGTCGGTCTTCTTGTCGCCGGCCAGGATAGTCACGGTGCCGTTGATGTCACCGTCGAGTGTGGCGCGTACGTTAAACCGCTGTATCAGTGTGCCGCCCTCATAGGGAAGCGAGAGCGACGAGGTCCATTCCTTGCCGTCGGTCGAGAGGGTGATGCCTTCAGTAGCGGTCACAGTGACATTTCCGGCCGAGGGGGTGAGGTCAAAGCCCGTGACCATAAACTCGCGTGTGAGCGACTGGCCTTTGTAGCCCTGGCCGAGATTGCCGTCCGAGGGGGTCACACCCAGATCGCCGGTCAGGCGGGCATACTCGGTGAGAAGGCCCTGCTCCTGACACAATCCGACAAAGCGGCGTGCTATCAGTGCGGCTCCTGTCGCGCTCAGATGGGTCGAGCCGTCGCCGTCACCGAGGATGTCGTGACACGCTTTGTCGCCATAGCTTACGTAGAGGTCGGCCGTGCCGGTGGTGAGGTCGACAAATGGCACGTCAAGTTCCCTGGCCACCTCCTGCATCTGATATACATAGTCCATGGAATGGTCGTCAGAGGCTACACTCTGCTTCTCGAGCACACCCGAGTCGGTGAGTTTCGAGAAACTGTCGCCCAAGTCGTGGCGGCCGTTGCGGCGTATGGTGCCGTTGGTAAAATACATGCGGCATATCGAACCGGCAAATATCGGAGTGCAGCCGGCCTCGCGAGTCTCGTTGACATATTTGCGCAGATATTCCTTATAGGTGGTCGAGGGATTGGTGCCGCGATAGTCGGTGGCCGAGGCTTTGTCGGTGTCTCCTATGGAGGTGTAATAGGCTTTAAGCTCATCGCCGTCCATGCCCTGGGTCTTCTCGTCATTGTGGGCAAACTGGATGAGCACATAATCGCCGGGCTCCATCTGCTTTTTCACCGAGGTCCAGTAGGCCGCCTCTTTATAGAAACTTTTGCTCGAGGCTCCGCTCTTGCCGCGGTTGTTGACTTCGATACCCTCGAGAAACTGCTGGAGATACTGACACCATCCGCGCGTGACAGTGGCCGACTCGTCATAGTTGGCCATAGTGCTGTCGCCTATGGTATGAATCTTTTTTGCACCGGCGTCTGACGGCGTGCCGAGCGAGAGTGCCGACACAAGGAGTGCGGGTAGGATTTTCTTCATGGTAATTAATATGTGTGTTACTGTTTCTTGTCGCAAATTTAGCTCTTGCAGGCTTTACGGTAATGGTGAATTTGATGCAAATGATGGTAAAATCCGCTCAGATATTGCTTGTTGAGCTGATTTTACCTATTTTTGCTTTGGAAAAACCTTTTGATATATACCATGATGCGCCACATCCTCACCTTTCTTATTTATATACTGTCGGTCGTCACGATGAGCGCGGGCGAGCCTTTCTGCGACATCCGCAACTATGACGAGCGCGACGGTCTGTCACAACGACTCGTCAAGCAGGTGGTGCAGGATGACAACGGCGTGTTGTGGGTGGCCACATGGAACGGGCTCAACCGTTTTGACGGTTATGAATTTAAATGCATACGCCCGGGCATCAACGATGGGGTGCGCCGTTACTCCTCACGCATAGGCGACATCAAGCTCGGACCTGACGGCCGGCTGTGGTGTCGGATAGACCATAAAATAGTGAGGTTTGATGTCAATGACTACACATTTTTCGACTCTCATTCTCTGCTTGAGGAGAAATTTGGCCGTCGGCTTCGTGTCAGAGGCATAACCATGACCACGGCCGATGAGCTTGTGCTTACACTTGTTGACAGCACATATATAATAATGCCACCATCCCCCGAGCCGGAGCGCGAGGCAGTCATGACCGGCTCGACAGGCGGCCGAAAATACAAGTCGCCCTCCAACCGCAGGCTCGGCACTGTCGGACCCTATGCCGGAAGCGACCTCGTGATGTCGAGGCGTGACGAAGCCGGCACGGTGTGGCTCGTGACACGCGACGGCGATGTGATATGCGCTCCGGATGTCGACGGGCCATTCACGGTGACGGGACATATCGAAGGGGTGGCCAATATGGGATTGCGCTATGCCACGGCCGACTCACAGGGCAACGTGTGGCTATGCAGTAAGACAGGACTCCACCGGCTCACATTTGGCACGGCTCCTTACAGCATGATGAGCCATGACCCCGTGTCGATGCTCCGCACATCATGCCGCGACAGCCGCGGGCGTGTATGGCTCTCGTGGAGCGACGCCAGGTGTCTGACTCTGAGCGGGCCCGACACGGGCTCGACAATGTATGTTGGTCCCGACGGGTCGTTGAGTGCCCGGCGAGTGTCCTTTGGCGCGGCAATCTACAGCATTATCGAGACACGTCCTGGAGAGATATGGCTCGGCACCAAGCCCGACGGCCTCTTCCGTCTCACCGAGCGTGAGGGCGGCGGTTATGACGTCAAGCATTTTGTTCATGACTCTTCCCGCCCTGGCTCCCCGTCGGGCAACGCCTACTATGACGGTGCCGTCGATTCGCGCGGCCGCCTGTGGCTCGCGTCGATGGGCACAGGCATGGATGTAGTGCCCTGCCCCTCCGCCCCCGTGCCGGTGTTTCATAATGTAGCGTCCCGTTCCGTCTATCCCTCCGAGGCCATGTCGGTGAGACGTATCAGTCTGCTCAATGACAGCATGGGGGTGGCCGCCACTACCGCCGGACTGCTCGGATTCAGCATACCGGCGTCCGACCGCCTTGACGACATGCGTTTCGCGCTCCATGTCAGCGAACCCGGACGAGAGATGTCGCTGGGCAATATCGCCACGATGGATGTTGGCCTCGGACCTGACGGTTCGCTCTACGTGGCCACCGAAAGCGACGGAGTGGCACGACTCATGTCGCCGCTCTCCGACGGCCCTGTAGCTCAGTGGGATTTCCGCAGCTATCGTGTGCAGGGCGGCGTCAACCCCGATGTCGCTCTGTCGGTGCAGCCTGCAGGAAACGACAGCATGCTGCTTGTCACAGGCGGCAACGATGTCAGTCTGCTCGACCCGCGCACAGGCGAGACGAGAGTCTACGGAGCATCGTTCTGGCACCGTGACATGCGTTTCAGCGATGCCAAACCGCTCAGGCTCGACAACGGCGAATGGCTCTTCGGACTTAACGACGGAGCCGTAAGGGTGCGTCTCGACAGCACTGTCATGTCGGCCGACACTCTGCCTCTTGCTTTCAACACAGTCTCCATCGCCGGCCGTCCCGACTCGCTGCTCACCCCACGCTGCGACCGCATAACACTCGCCCCGTCGGAGCGCGATGTCACACTCCGCTTCTCGGCACTCTGTTATGCCGACCCCGCCACTCTGCGCTATGCTTTCAGAGTCGGTGATGACCCGTGGACACTGCTCGGAGCCTCACGCACCGTATCGTTTGCCGATCTTGACCCCGGCACATACACTGTCACCGTGCGTTCCACCGACACTCACGGCCGATGGCTCGACAACGACCGCAGTGTCACGGTCGAAGTGCTTCCGACATTCTGGGAGACAGGAACGGCCAAAGCCCTGTATGTGATATTGACGCTCGCATTTGTCGGAGCAGTGATATGGACCACCGTCTATATACGCCACATCAAGCGTCAGCAGCGCGAGATGCTTGAGTCACACTTGCGTCAGCTCGAAGCCCGCGCTGTGGGTCACGAATCAGGCATAGAGGTAACTCAGGATCCGCAGCCCGCACCCGTGCAGACGCCGCCGCCCCCCTCGCCTCGGCTCTCCAACGAGGACCGTCAGCTCATGGATGCCGTCATGGACTATATCGAGACCCACCTCTCCGACTCCGACATCACTGTCGACGACATGGCCCTCGCTGTGGCTGTGAGCCGCAGCGGCCTCACGCGCAAGATGAAGTCGCTGATGGGCGTGACGCCGGCCGAGTTTCTGCGCGAGACACGTCTCACACGTGCCTCCACCCTGCTGGCCACTACCTCCAGACCCATCAAGGAGATAGCCGTGGTGTGTGGATTTTCCGACATGAACTATTTCGGCAAGTGCTTCAAATCATCGCGCGGTCTCACCCCGGGAGCCTATCGCAAGACCCACAGCCAGTCATAAAAAATCCTCTCCACCTCTTTCAATAGCCGACGGAAACGACTACCTTTGCACAAGCAAAAGCAATCACAACCCAGATGCCACAGGAAAATAATACATATAACAATAACAACAGACGCGCATCCAAGCCGCAACACATATCTCAGTTTGACCACGGGGGACGCATCCCGCCCCGCGACAACGACCTCGAAGAAGCCGTGCTCGGAGCGTTGATGCTCGAGAAGGACGCCTACACAGTGGTGTGCGACATCCTCAAGCCCGAATCGTTCTACGACCCGGCCAATCAGAAGATATATGCAGCCATCCAGACACTCGGAGCCGCCCAGCAAAGCATCGACATGCTCACCGTCACCGAGCGTCTGCGCCTCAACGGCGACCTCGAAGGGGCCGGAGGCGCGTTGCGCATATCCGAACTGACCTCCAAGGTGGCATCGGGCGCACACGTGGAGTTTCACGCCCGCATCGTGGCGCAGAAATATCTCGCCCGCGAGCTCATACGCTTTGCCTCTCAGATCGAGGCCCAGGCCTTTGACGAGAGCTATGACGTGGACGACTTGCTGCAGGAAGCCGAGGGCAAGCTCTTCGAGATTTCGCAGCGCAACGTCAAGAAGGATGTGACTCAGATTGACCCCGTCATCAACTCGGCCATCGAGCAGATACAGATTGCCGCCAACCGAGCCTCGGGTCTCTCGGGCCTGGAATCGGGCTATCACGAGCTCGACAAACTCACCTCGGGATGGCAGCGCAGCGACCTCATCATCATCGCGGCGCGTCCCGCCATGGGCAAGACGGCCTTTGTGCTCTCCATGGCCAAAAACATGGCGGTCAACTACAACATACCCGTGGCCATATTCTCGCTTGAGATGTCCAACCTACAGCTCGTCAACCGTCTTATCCAGAACACCTGCGAAATCGAGGGCGAGAAAATCAAGAGCGGACAACTCTCGCAGATGGAGTGGGACCAGCTCATGTCGCGCGTCAAGAACCTCTACAGCGCGCCTCTCTATATCGACGACACCGCCTCGCTCTCCATCTTCGAGCTCCGCACCAAGGCACGCCGTCTGGTCAGGGAACACAACGTGTCGTTTATCATCATCGACTACCTTCAGCTCATGAACGCCTCGGGCATGAAGTTTGGCTCGCGCGAGCAGGAGGTGTCAATGATTTCGCGCTCGCTCAAGCAGTTGGCCAAAGAGCTCAACATCCCCATCGTGGCACTCTCGCAGCTCAACCGTTCGGTCGAGTCGCGCGGTGCCGACTCGAAAGACGGCAAGCGTCCGCAGCTCTCCGACCTTCGTGAATCAGGAGCTATCGAGCAGGACGCCGACATCGTGTGCTTTATCCACCGTCCGGAATATTATCTGCGCTCGGGCGTCGACGGAGCTGGCAACGACATACGCGGCCTGGCCGAGTTTATCGTGGCCAAGCACCGTTCGGGACGTGTGGACGACGTGAAGATGCGTTTCAAGTCAAAATATGCCCGATTTGAGAACTGGGAGGGAGAGACCTCGGTGAGCAGCGGACAGCTCGAATCGAGGCTCAATGCCACCGACGGCACTGTGCCCGTGATGCCCCCCTCGGGAGTCACAGGCTTTGTAGGCGGCTCGGCCGACATACTGTCGTCATCGTCCGACGAGACCGCTCCGTTCTGAGCGACATATACTTAAGAGAGCGACGAAAAAATTTTTTCATCCCCAATCAAAAAAATTTCACGGTCAGGATGGCACTACACACCCCTGTGTGCCATCCGGACCGTGACTTTTAACTTTTGGATGTTAAATTTTGCCGGCAATAGCAACAAGCCTTAAAACCTTTTTTCGGTCAGCAGTGTTTAATTAATAAAATTAACACAACCAACAACTATTGTTTTATGAAAAAAGCGTTATTAATCATTGCAGTTGTGCTTGGAAGTATGACCGCATTCGCTCAGAATCTTGACAAGAATGAGGCAAAGCAGCTTAAGGCTTTTCTCAACGAGGGAAACAATGCCACCGAACTCAAGGTAGCCAATCCCAATGCCATAGCCTCGGTCGAGGGAGTCACCGTAGAAAACGGACACGTCACCGCTATTTCATGGAAGGACAAAAAACTTTCCGGCGCACTCAACCTCACCGGTTTCAAGGCTCTTAACAAAGTTGACGTGTCGCGCAACAATCTCACCTCGATCAATGTATCAGGCTGCGCGGCTCTGACCGAACTCAATGCATCCCGCAACAAAATCACCTCTGCCGATTTCGCAGGTTGCGAGGCTTTGCAGACTCTCTCGATTTACAAAAACCGTCTTACTGAAATCGACCTCAACGATGTGCCCCTTCTGAAGAAACTCAATCTCTCCAACAACCTCTTTGTAGAGCTGAGCCTCCAGAACTCCACCAACCTTGAGACCCTCAACTGTCAAGGTTGCCACCTCGAGTCACTCAACGTCACAGGCTGCACCGGCCTCAAGAACCTCTACTGCGGTTATAACAAACTCACCCAGGTGACACTCACCGGTGTGGAGAACCTCCAGAACCTCAACGTTGACGACAACGAGATCACCAACCTTCTCATCTCAGGTCTGCCCTCGCTCTCGACTCTCATCTGCTCTGACAACAACATGGTCACACTCGGTGTACGCGACTGCAACGCTCTTCTCGACGTAGTATGCTCCTACAACGACCTCACCACTTTCAGCGTAGAGGGTTGCCCCAACCTCCAGTATGTCGATTGCTCCTACAATGACCTTACTCAGCTCACTCTCTCCAACCAGACATTCCTCCAGCGTCTTATCTGCAACAACAACCAGTTGACAATGCTCGACGTATCGTTTGACCAGGCTCTGACCTACATCAACTGCCGTTTCAACCAGATAACCGACTTCCGCACCATCGCCTGCAACAGCCTCCGCATGGTAGCCTGCCAGTGGAATTTCTAAGCTGACAGCCGACAGTCAGTTGTATTGACAACTCTGACTCTGATATACCAAGTCCCCGGCCTCCTATTGCGAGACCGGGAACTTTTTTTGTCTTTACAACGCGACATTATCGCACCTTTTCACGCATCACGGGCCGTAACTTTGCGGTGTAACTTTTTAACACCGTTTTTGTCATGAAAAAGTCAGTCATCCTCCGCCCTGTGTCAAATAAAGCCTACATGCGTTTTGTCGAACGAATTCATCTCGTAGTCACAGACTCAGCCAAACGCCGGGCCATGCTTGCAGCACTTGACAGTTATCTTGACGGCAACAGAGATACATATGACAGTGAACTCACGCCCGATTGTGTGATGGTGTTCGGCATGCTGCGTTTTGAGATAGACCTTGCCATGGCACGTTCGGCCAAGGCCCGTATGCGTGGCCGCCGCTCCGAAAAGCCTGCCGACACACTCCAAAATCTTTCTCCGAAGAATGTGAAATCCGACAATAACCACGCAGCCGTCCGAGGTGAAAATGTCGTGGACACAAAGACCGAAAAAGCTGAATCCAAACTGTCGGCGTTGCTTAAATCGCGTCGTGCCCGCCGTATAGCCGCGCGCATGACAAAGCCCAAGACCCGCTGGGGCCGGCTTGGCTGATGACAAGGCTACTGTGACTGTCCCCGTAGGCTAATATTGCAGATAGATGAACGGCACAATGTCGCTTGACCGCACCTGGATGGCGACGAAAAGAATGAGTGCGAGCGCGATGGCCTGGACTATGACAGGCGAAGACATAAAGCCTCGTTTGACGGGCGACGTCACGGATGAGGGCAATATATGCACAAAGTAGCCCACACACATGGCGAGCACAATGGTCATGTAGCTCTCGATAAACTGTGGCGCGACGGAGAGATGGAAGTCGTGGATAATCTGATGCCACATCATGCCGACATCCTCCATCGAACGGGCGCGGAAGAGCATGAAGATGGCCGAGACAAGCAGAAAGGTCACTATCATGTTGACAACACGATAGACAGGGGCCATTCTCGACGGCACGCTCACCATCTCCACCTGCCCTGACTCGGTGACTACGGTCTCGGTGACAGTGCCGGCCGGGAGGAGTCCGCGGGTCATCTTGTGGATTACGAGCAGCACTCCGTGAGCAGCACCCCATATCACATACATCCACGACGCTCCGTGCCAGAAGCCGCCTATCACCATGGTGGCAAACTGATTGAAGTATGAACGGGCCTTGGAGCAACGGTTGCCGCCGAGAGGTATGTATACATAATCGCGCAGCCAGGTGGAGAGCGATATGTGCCAGCGGTGCCAGAACTCGGTGGGATTGGCCGCCTTGAAAGGTGCGTTGAAGTTCTCCTTGAAACGGTAGCCGAGCAGGAGGGCTATGCCTATGGCCATGTCACTGTAGCCCGAGAAATCGCAATAGAGCTGTATGGTAAACCCGAGCGAAGCCATGAGGTTTTCAAAGCCGCTGTAGAGCGCGGGATTGTCAAACACGCGGTCGACAAAGTTGCCCGAGATAAAGTCGGCGATGACCATCTTTTTGATGATGCCGAGTATTATGAGATATACACCCTCGGATGTCATCTCGCGCGTGGCCACGGGATTGGACTTGACCTGCGGAAGCATATCCTTGGCCCTCACCACAGGGCCGGCCAGCAAGGGCGGGAAAAAGGTGAGGTAAAACAGATAGTCAAGCGGATTGCGGCACGCGTCGGAGTGTCCGCGGTATATGTCGACGATATAGCTGATGGAGCGGAATGTAAAGAACGAGATGCCGGCCGGGAGCAACACGTTGATGGGGTCGATATGAGTGGTGAAGAAGTCGTTGATTGTGGAGATGAGCAGGCCGAAATATTTGAAATAGGCCAGCAGCCCGATGTTGACGGTGACGTTGACAGCCACGATGAGACGCATCGCCACTGAGCGTCCGCGCCGGATGGTCCGTGCCATCTGCATGCACATACCGAGCACATAATCACTCACGGCCACTCCGAGAAGTATCAGGCAACACTCACCCGAGGCTTTATAGTAGAAGTAGAGCGAGAAGAGTATCGTGAACAGCATCCTGGCCACACGCCACGGGCGCAGCATGCGGTAGACGAGCATAAACACACTGAATATCACGAGAAACAGGCCTGTGTTGAACAGCAGCGGCTGACGGCTGTCATACATGAGAAGATCGGCGAGACGGTCGGTGTCGACTCCAAGACCGTCAAGCAGGCTGAGGAGGTTATTGTATAGCCCGGTAAGATGTGAAAAGAATGTTTCCATTGAGAGGAATCTCCCCTTAAACTTTTAGAAGGTGTTTAATACTTAACGCAGAGCGTCCATGAGGGCGTCGTAGAGCAGTCGGCCTTCGATATTGTAGCCCTTGACGGTGTGGTGCACGCGGTCCTTGGCAAAAAGTTTGTTGCTGATCCACGAGGAGCTTGCCCCGCGTCCGCCGGCCACTTCATACCAGTCATAGACGGCAATGCCGTGCTCCTTGCCATAGTCGAGGATTACGTTGCGCAGAGGTGCAATGTTGGGGTTGACCGAGTAGGAACGCGATGTGCGGTTGACGGTGCGACGCTTGCCGTTCTTGCCTTTTACCCTGACCTTTCGGGTCGTGGCCACGCTGCGGTGACACTCCATGGGTGTCGTGAGCAGCAGCAGGGCGTCGGGATTGGCGGCACGTATGTTTTTGACAAGCCTGTCAACAGAATTTTTGAACGACGTGGTGTTGAGTTTGCCGAATGCTTCGTTTGTGCCGAGCGAGATAATTATCAGGTCGGGCGAAAGCGGTGCAATGCCGGCTCCGACATTGCCTATGCGGTTGTAGGTCTCATAGGCCGCGCCATTGTTGCCTATGGCGTGATAGAACAGTCCGGGACGGTCGCCCGAGAGCATGGCCCCGTAGACGGTAAGGTCGCCGGCCGACGTGAAGTCGATGGTGACATGGGTCTGGGGCGAGGGGAGCATTATCTGGGTGTAGTCGTGCGAGGGGATGGCACGGAAATCGAGCTTCTCGCCTGAGCCGGAGGTCACGCTTTTGACGGTCAGGCTGCCGTTGTGGAAGAGTGTGAGCGAACGGAACGGGTCGTAGTCGTCACGGTCGGAGGTGCCTATGGTAATCTCGGCCGAGGCTGTCATGGGGCGTATCGAGGTGCCTGTAAATCCCATGGTCTGACGCCATGTGGGGCTCATGAGCTTGACGGGATTCCAGGAGTTGCGGCTCTGAAACACATAGTCGTTGGGCTGGTTGGTGCCGCTCATCTTGAGCGGGCTCACGAGTCCGCGTCCGGCGTTGCCGAAGTCATATTGCAACAGTTCGCGTGTGGTGCCCGAACTGATGTCGGCCTGGACGTGCGAGTCACCTATATGTACTATCGACACCGGGCGGTCGCCGCTGGCGAGAAAAGCGTTGCGTAGCTGTGACCAGTCGGCCCCGTTGAGTATTATATGGTTGGCGTTGCGGTGTATGAACGACGGGATGGCTATGTCGATGTCGGTGGCCTCATCGGGTATGACCACCTCACCCGTGAGTATTTCGACGGTCTCGGCGTCGGGCTCCGACGGGTTGACGGCAAAAGCTGCGGGGACTGCAAGAGTCCCGGCAAAAACTGCCGACAGGAGTATTTTGGCTAAAGTGATATTCATTGCAGACTGTGGCTGATGGCTTTATAGAGGGCGTCGGCCAGACGTGCGCCCCCCTTGTGGGTCATGTGTATGTAATCCTTGTTGATGAGACCTTCGTCACACCATTGCACTACGGCATCCTCGCCGCCCATGGCCTCGCGGGTGTCCCAGAAGAGGCAGTGGGCGCGTCGGGCCGCGTCGCGCTGAGCGTTGATCATCGCGGGAGCGGTGGCCATTGACCTTACGACGCCTCCGCGCTTCTCGCCGCGGTCACCTACACCCATCACGAGGATGTCGGCGCGCGGGTAGCACTTGCGCACATGGTTGATGACCTCGACCATGCGGCCCGAGTAGATGGAATAGTCCTTTTGGCTCGAGCTCATGGCGTTGATGCCAAACTCAAGGATTATGAGGTTGTAGTCGATTTCGGTGGCCATCTCGCGACACAGCGTAGGATTGATTTTGGTAAGCGTTATGCCTGAAAATCCTCGTGACGACATGCAGTCGAGGCTGACGCCGCTCTCTCCGTCAAGCCATACGCCCAGGCCCACGAGCTTGGGCGAGGAGGTCTTGAGCTCAAAGCGTGAGGTGGTCCCCTCAATCTCTATGCACTGAACGGTGTCGGCGGCGGTGATATTGCGCTCTTCCCACTCAGAGTCGGAGGTTTTAACAGAGATTATGGAATTTTCAGGAGCTATAAACATGAAGCGTGTGCGCGACCATGAGCCTGCATGGGCAAAGGCCTTTGTGCCCTCGTAGGTGGCTGTGGCGTTGCCCGAGGGTATGGAGTATTGCTCGGCCAGATCGAGATAGCGTGAGTCGGCTTTCTTGTTGGCCATATAGGTCTTCCATCCCGAGCCCCCCTGCTTGACCGAGCGGCGAAATCCGGGGAAGTCGGAGTGCATGCTCACATAGCCCACACCCTCGCCGCCGTATTGGGTCTGGAAGAGCTCGCGGAGGTCTTGCGTGAAGATGTCACCCTCGATGTAGCTGTCGCCCACTACCGCTATGCGTGCCAGACGACCGTTGTCGAGAGCGTTTTTGAGCTGTATGAGTCCCACCTGGTCGGTGGTGTAATCCTCGAGAATCACGAGGTCACCCTCGCGTGGAGCCTTGGCCGCGTGGATTATTGTGTCGATGGGCATGGAGAGCACCGAGTCGCTTGCCGTCAGAGGATTGCGGGCCTCGGCTTCCTGCATGGCCCTGAGCAGCTCGGGGTCTATCTGCTCCTGCTCGGGGTTGGTATGGTCTATGAGGTGTATTTCCTTGAGTATGTCGCTTATCAGCGAGAAGTCTTTGATGCGCCCTCCGCTCCATTTGGAGAGGGGGAGAAAAGAGAGGGTGGCTATGAAGGCGATGGCGAGGAGTATGATGAGCGTCGGATTACCTTTTTTCATTGTAGGCGTAAGTATGGAAGGGGGGGATGTGTCAGAATTGTGCTTCGATCGGATTTTCGGTTATGTCGTGCAGACAGTTGCAGAGGGCCTGCATCTTGCGCGAGGTCTCGTCCCATTCCTCGTCGAGAGTGGAGTGAGGCATGAGTCCTCCGCCGGCATAGATATTATAGACCCATCCGTCACGGCCGTCGAGGGTGGCGGGGGCTATGAAAGCGCACCGCAGGTTGACAAACACGTGCAGCCGGCCTTCGGTCCTGACGCCCACTATGCCGCTGTAACATCTGCGCTGGTGTGTCTCGAGAGCGTCGATTTCGGCTATCGCCACATGACGCGGCCATCCGGCCACCGCAGGTGTGGGATTGAGATCGTTGATGATGGCTCCGGCACTTCTGACGGTGCCACGGCCGGTGATATGTGTGCAGAGATGTGTCACGGTGCCGGTGTGGAGGTCGGCGGGAGCTGTGCGGTCAACTTCGAGTCCGTGAGAGGCGAGCACGTCGCTTATGAATTTCACCACCAGCAGGTGTTCGTCAAGATTTTTACTGTTCCATGCGTCGTTGCCGTCACCCGGCAGTGTGCCGGCCAGAGCCATAGAATGCAGTTCGTCCGAGCCGGGCACGGTCTCGAGCAACAGTTCAGGCGTTGCACCGAGCCACAGACCTGTCTCGGGAGTGAAACTCATGTAGCGGAACGCACCTGGCATGGACGAGAAATACTCGTCGGCCGTAGCGGTGACCGAGGTGGCCGAGAAGAGCGATTTGTGACGCGAGAGCACCACTTTACCACCATCTTTTCTGAGTCGGCGAGTCATTACACGAAAGGCCTCGTCGTAGCTCACGCGGCGTGTCGAAGTGAGATAAGGACGCTCCTGACAACCGTCAAAAAGGGCCTCGGGATGGGCGGCCACCCAGTCGATCAGGGCGGCCTCATCCATGTCGGACACGACTCCGGCCATGTAAGGCTCGTCGGAAGCAAAGCGGCTTATGAAGAAACTGTCGGCGGCGGCATCCTCCACGGGTGCGTGCGACTCGCCGCTGTCGTCGGGGAGCGATGCCATGAAGCGCGCCCTGTCACAATCGGGCAGAGCGTAAATGACAAAGGGTATGTTATGTCGGAGGCACTCGTTGACGGCCTCTTCCTGAAGCGTAGTTATCAGCATTTGTCACAGGGCTCCCCTGCAAGTTCAAAGGGGTAGGCCGTCTTGATTTTTATGTTTGCAAATGTACCTTTGGTTAGCGGGACAGTCTTTTGGATGAGCACCTCGGGGTCCACTTCGGGCGAGTCATACTGCGTGCGGCCCACGTAGCAGTCGGCCTCCTCGCGGTCAATGATGACGCGCTGCACGGTGCCCACCTTAGTGTCCTGTATCTCCTGGGATATTTCCTCCTGCAATGCCATGAGCCGGCTCAGACGCTCCTGCTTCACCTCGTCGGGGATGGAGTCGGCATAGTGACGGGCGGCATAGGTGTCGTCCTCCTCGCAATAGGCAAACGCACCCATGCGCTCGAAGCGTTGCTCGCGCACGAAATCCATCAGTTCGGCAAACTCTTCGTCACCCTCGCCGGGAAAGCCTACCATAAGAGTGGTGCGGAGGTGTATGCCCGGCACACGGCGGCGTATTTCGGCAAGGAGCGCGCGGGTCTCCGCGCCTGTGATGTGGCGGCGCATGTTGGCAAGCACCTTGTCGGAGATGTGCTGGAGTGCTATGTCGAGATAACGGCAGACGTTGGGGCGCGAGGCCATGACGTCGAGCAGCTCCATCGGAAACTCGTTGGGATAGGCGTAGTGGAGTCGTATCCACTCGACACCCTCGACGTCGGCTATGGCGTCGACGAGGCGGGCTATCTCCACTCGGCCGTAAAGGTCGCGGCCGTAGGACGTGAGGTCCTGGGCTATGACGTTGAACTCTCTGACCCCGCGGGCCACAAGCATGCGCACCTCCTCGACAATCTCCTCGACGGGTCGCGACTTATAGCGGCCGGTTATGAGCGGGATGGCGCAGAAGGCGCAGAAGCGGTCACACCCCTCGGCTATCTTGAGATAGGCGTGATGGCGGGGCGTGGTGAGCACGCGGTCATAAGGAAGCGAGGCCGGATGGAGCCGGGCCAGGTCGGTGACCAGCGCGGGCCAGTCGGTCTTGCCATACCAGCGGTCGACCTCGGGGATTTCGGGAGGCAGCTCGGAGGGATAGCGTTGCGACAGGCATCCCATTACGTAGAGGCCCTGTATGCGGCCGTCGGCACGCAGTTCGGCCCACTGGAGTATCTCGTTGATTGACTCTTCCTTGGCATCGCCGATGAAGCCGCAGGTGTTGATGACCACGTGCTTCTCAGTCTCGGATGACAGAAATGTATCGTCAGGCTCGACAACGTTGTAGCCAACGCTCTCGAGCATCTTCATCAGACGCTCCGAATCGACAAGATTTTTGGAGCATCCGAGCGATATTACAGCTACGGAGCCCGACATCACTTCTTATTGCCGAAAAGTGATTCAACGAACGAACGTTTGTCAAACACCTGCAGGTCGTCGATTTTCTCACCCAGGCCTATGTATTTTACAGGTATCTTGAACTGGTCGCTGATGCCTATGACCACACCGCCCTTGGCGGTGCCGTCGAGCTTGGTGATGGCGAGCTCGTTGACCTGAGTCGCGGCCACAAACTGCTTGGCCTGCTCGAAAGCGTTCTGTCCTGTGGAGCCGTCGAGCACGAGAAGCACCTCGTGAGGTGCGTCGGGCACGAGTTTCTGCATCACGCTCTTGACCTTTGAGAGCTCGTCCATGAGTCCCTTCTTGTTGTGGAGACGACCGGCGGTGTCGATAATCACGACATCTACATTGTTGGCTATCGCGCTCTGGAGGGTGTCAAAGGCCACTGAAGCCGGGTCGGCCCCGATCTTCTGCTTCACCACGGGCACGTCGGCCCGACGTCCCCACTCCTCAAGCTGCTCGATGGCGGCGGCACGGAAGGTGTCGGCCGCGCCGAGCATCACTTTGTTGCCGGCACGCTTGAACTGTGCGGCCATCTTGCCGATGGTAGTGGTCTTGCCGGCACCGTTGACGCCCACCACCATAATTACATGAGGGCGGTTGCCGGGGGGGAGGGTGAAGTCCTCGAACGAGGAGGTCTCACCGTTCTCGGCGAGCATCTCTGAAATCTCCTCACACAGCAGTCGGTTGAGCTCGGAGGCTCCGACATATTTGTCGCGGGCCACACGGGCCTGGAGCCGCTCGATGATGCGCAGTGTGGTGTCGACACCCACGTCGGAGGTAACGAATACTTCCTCGAGGTTGTCGAGCACGTCGTCATCAACGGTCGATTTGCCGGCAATGGCGTGAGATATGCGGTCAAAGAATCCGCGCTGAGTCTTCTCGAGACCTTTATCAAGGGTCTCCTGCTTCTCTTTCTTGCGCGAAAACAGGTCAAATAGTCCCATATACTAAGGATGTGAAATTGAAATGCAAAGTTAGACAATTTTCATCAGAATAACAAAGAGATACAAAAGTTTCAAAATTACAAAGAGATACAGCCGTCGCGAGGGCTGTATCTCTTTACCTGTTATTTAGAGGATGTTATATTTCACTCACTGCACACTCTTATCTATCGGAGGAGGAAGTAATATTGTATTGCCGTGGTGCGGGTGGAGGAGAAGGTGACGTCGCCGGGCTTTTTGACCTGACGGCCGGGGGTGTCGTCGATGTGTCCGGCATATCCGGGAGTGTTCCAGAGTATGGAATAGCCCTTGTCGGTGGAGACCAGACGCTGCGGGAGGCCGGCCGCCTTGTCGCCGAAGGCCACGCGGGAGCCTTTGAGATTTTTGCGTTTGGCTGGGGGAAGCGTGCCGCAGTAGATGGAGTCGGCCTGTGACTTGCCTATCTGGAAGTCCTGACGCACGTCGTAGCGGTCTTTTTTGCCCGAGGGTGTCAGCGATGCCGAGCGGTGTTGCTCGGCGAGCAGGAGATTACCGTCATAGTCCCAGAAGGATACATTGCCGTCCTTGGCGTTGACGGCGGCATAGAAGCGGCCGGTGTCAATCTTGAGTTTGCCGCCCCCTTCGGTGCGAATGAGCGAGTCGGGCAAGGCTGAGTCTCCGAGCTGCAAATTAGGGGTGGAGGTGCCGGGACGGCAGCCTATATACTTTGTCACCTCGACCACTCCGGGTGAGATGACAGTGAGTTCGGTCGTGAGGGTGTCGACTGTGATTTTCGCACCATGGGGGAGCGAGACTATCTGTGCCTGTGTGAAACATGAGCATAAGAGCAATGCCAGGGTAAGATATAACGGTTTCATATGATAAGAGATTGAATGGTGTAAAAGAAGAAGGTTGAATATCGCCACCTGCATCACACAGGGGGGCGGTATTCAACCTTCAAAATTAATAAAAAACTCTTATATTTCTCTATGTCACTATGATTCTTTTTTTATCAGAGAACTTTCGAGAGGATTTCAGAGGCCTTCACGGGGTCATGGCCGGCAAAGGCTATGCGGCCCTGCGGGTCGATGAGCACGATGAAGGGGATGCCGCTGAAGTTGTAGGCAGAGGTCACGTCCTTGAAATTTTCCTTAGCCACGCGCATCTGGGGCCAGGTCATCTTTTCCTGCTCCATGGCAAGCTTCCATGCCTCGGTGTCTTCGTCGACACTCACGGCCACGATGCCGAGACGGTCGCCATACTTCTCGTGGAGCTCACGCACGTGGGGGATGGCCATGCGGCAGGGGCCGCACCACGAGGCCCAGAAGTCGACCATGGTGTAACGGTCTTTGCCGAGCTGATCGGAGAAGCGTCCCTCCTTGCCCTCGGGGTCGAGCGCGGAGAAGTCGGCATACTGCTGACCGCGCACAAACTTACGCGCCTTGTCGATCGCGGCCTTTACCTTAGCTACGCGTGCAGGCGAGTTGTTGCCGCTGACCTTGGCCCATATGGCGTCGAGCTCGTCGTTGGTGTACTGAAACGGAGATGACAGTTTCTGCCCCAATCTGAGCATACAGATGTGATAGGCTGGATGCCCACTGATAAAATTTTCATCAGCCTCGGCCTGAGCTTTGTTGGCAGCATCGTAAGCCTCCTTCAAGCGCGCCTTGCCCTCGTCGCTTTTGTCGCGGTTTTCATCTATATAAAGATTGTAGTGGGCCTGTCGGGCGGCTATGTCATAGGGGAACATCGCCGCCTGATACTGCTCATACTCCTTCTGAGCCTCACCTCCCTTGACGGTGACATTCTTCAGTTGATACAAGCCTGAAGTACCGAAATAAAAGCTGGGGGGTACGCTATCGATATGTGCGGCTGAGGTCTCGATGGCAATATTCTCAACCATGAGAGGGAAGAGTCTGTCATTCACACCATCGACCGCCGAGCCATCAAGCGGTGAGATGCGCACCTCACAAAGCATGGGCATCTCTACAGAACCTTTGATAACAAACTCACCGTCTCGCTCCACGGTGCCGTCAATCTTATACCAGTTTTTCTGCTCACGGCCGTCAGTGTTGACCAGCTCGACCTTGGAGCCGGCTTTGAGCCCGGGAAATTTACCAGTGATGGTGAAACCGTCCTGCGCGAACGCCGAGAGTGTCATCATGGCGCATGCAGCGGACAATAATGCTGTTTTTTTCATGATTATTCGGTTTATTTCAGGTTTTCTTCAAGATATTTGTCAATCTCGGCAGGGAGATTGGTCGAGCATACTATGCGACCCTGCGGATCGAGGAGTATCAGTCGAGGGATAGCCGAAAGAAGATAGTGTCGACCTACGGCCCCGAGCTGGTCCTGAGTCAGACGCAACTGGGTCCACTCCATCTTTTCCTTCTCCATAGCCTTACGCCATGCCGGCTCACTCTCGTCACACGAAATGCTGTAGACGTTCATCCTGTCGGCATATAGCTCGCGAATTTTACGTACGTGTGGTATGGCGTCGCGACATGGGCCACACCACGAGGCCCAGAAGTCTATGAACGTATATTTTCCTGCCTCCACATAGTCGGCAAGATGCTTCACAGCCCCCCGGTCGTCAGTGAGGGCAAAGTCAGAGTAGACGCGTCCGAGACAATAATTTCTGCTCCAGTCGAGTGCGCGATTGTTGAGATTGATACGAGCTGTGTCGGGACAAACCTTTACGCTCTCAACCATAGCAACAAGCTCGTCTTCGTGATAGACAAATGTCTTCATCATCTCTTTGAACACGAGCACTGACGAGATGTGATAGTCGGGATGCTCTGTGATAAACCCGCGTTGCATGCGGCTCAGTCGGGCAGCGGTCTCATCTACCCTGGCCTTGTAGACAGCCATTGTGTCGGGGTTATCATTGGTTTCGAAATACTTCTCGGCATGACGGTAGTCGGCATTTATAGCCGCATTTTCGGCCTCAGAGCAAGCACCGATATATTCGGCAAACTGACGAGCAGCGTCACCGCCCTGAACCTCGACCATGGTCTCGGGAACATATGAAGAACCGACGCTGTCGAGAGGCTGTGTGAAGTGCACTTTCATGTCGGTATTCTCGACCATAAGGCGAGGTTGTGTCACAGGGAAATTGCTTTTGCGATATACCGACAATCTGCAAAGAGTCGGCATCTTTACTGTCCCTGTAATTCTAAACGAGCCGTCGGTGCTGACCGTCTCGGCGATTTTTTCAGCTTTCTCTCGCTCGACATTCATCAACACCACTCGTATGGAATCATTGACTCCGGGTATGGAGCCGCTAATGACAAAGCGGTCAGCGGCCATTGCCGACAAGCCACAGACTGCAGTGAGGGCAAGTGTCAGCGGTTTAATACAATATTTCATAAATTTTAATAATTATGGAATAAACACTATCGTTGAAAATAAGGGCATAAGTCATGGGTACATGGCGTACAAGAACGACTTATGCCCTTACATCTAAACCAAAAATTTATCAATCTGTCTTTGCATCACGACACCAACGGACATTAAGAAGCGAGCCTTGCTCAATCGCACTGCGCTGCACACCGTTGTTGCCGAATATCACTTTGCGGTAATAAGCAGTCTCTTTGCCGCTCTTGTTTTCACCGACTGTGGATGTCCAATAGTAGCCATACTCTTTTATTCTATCAAGGTCCTTATCAATCCATCCGTATGACCTGACTCCGATCATGCATCCGCCCAGGAGCAGTCCAAGCTGAGAGCCGGAGTCTTTGGCCATCAACGCCTCACCCACATTACCTCTGAGACCGTAGGTGTCAACATCGTCAGAACCAAGTGCACGTTCAAGATTTTTCCAGTCCTCATCGGTAGGTATTCTCCATCCGTCAGGCACACAAGCCATAGCATCCTCCCAGGTGAGCAGATTGCCGTAAACCGGCATATACTCATTAATTACATAATCCTCTTGACCTTCAAGCGGTGTAGTCCACCTCTGCTCATCAAAAAACGTGTATTCATACATTGGCACACCATTACGCGCGTTAGATGTGGTCCAGTCAAGATTGCCGATGCGCACCCAGCCATACTCGTTGCCTTCATCGTCGGTCATAGTGCCGGATGCAGTGGGGGCGGTCACCTTGTCATTGTCATCACTGCATGAGGCAAAAGCCACAGGCAGCAAAGCTATAATCAGATATAATATTTTCTTCATAATCGAATCTTAGTTAAATTGGGAATGTAATCAAAACACATATCCGAGGCTCAGAATGCCATTACGCACAGCATTGTATTTCTGAATAATCATAGGATAGTCGCCATACATCTCCTCCACTTCCTCAGGTGAATAATCCATGACCATAGGATAGAAGTCGTATTCAAAATCATACTGCATATCGCTGAAAGTATCATACTGAGGAGGATTCCATGAAAAATTCACCTGCAGGAAACCATACTCATAAAGGAGTGTCTCGTCAGTGCCATCCCAGTCGGGAATGACATCGATCACTCTTGTTCCGGCATACTGGCCGGCCAATTCGCGGTATTCCTCAAAGGCATCGTCTCGATAACTAATCATTGACAACAACATGGTCTTGCGCACACTCTTATAGAAATCATCGGCCTCTTCAATCGACATGTCCATGACATCACCTACATTTATAGCCCGACAACTCATATTGGCAAACGTGCCGGCCGGCTGAAGTTTCTGATAATCATATTTGGCGTACAGCAGTTTTTTGGCAGCAAGCACCGAGAACGGACGCAGTGGCTCTGAGAAATGGTCGAGAATACACTTCTCGACAATCTCGGCCGCGGCTATTTTCTCCTCATCTGTATCAAAGAACTCAAAATCATATAGAGAGACGCCATAGTTGGTGATGTTGTAGTTGAAATCAATTGTCTCGTCATGCCACACGTCATCACCGAAAGCATCCTTGCCGACATAAGTACGACGCAAAATATTGGAGAAAAGCAGATAGACCTTAGTCTTGTCATAAAATTCCCTGCGTAAATCGGCCTCGGGACCGGTCTCGTCATCTGACACGCGATAGTGATTATCTTCTATGCGGGTAGGCTCAAGCAGTTCCTCGTCATCAGAGCAGGCCACACTTGACAGGCCTATGACTGCAAGAAGTCCGTATATGATAGTTTTCTTCATTATATTCTGTATTTAACCTGTTATTTATAAAAATCACCAGTCCCAATCATCATCATCGTCGTCATCCATATCGGGTTCTTCGGTACGTATGAGTTTTCGCACAGGACGTGGATTGTTGCCGAGCGAAGCCTGAAATTCTCTAACCGGACGTGGTATGGGCAGAGTGTAGGCGGCATCATTCTTCTCGAGCTGGAACACTTCTATATGATCTATATCATTATAGTCATAGTAACAATGTCCATGCTCTATGATCTTTGACCAGGGATATGGCTGGCAAACGGTGTAACGACGCAAGTCAAACCAACGGTGTCCCTCAAGGATAAACTCGCGAGCACGCTCCTCGCGTATCAGGTCGATAAGGTCGTTTCCTGTCTGGTCGACAGTCACAGGCGAAGAATAGCGAGTGCGCATGAATGATTCCATAGTGCTGCGGGCAAGAGTCTCATTGCCGTCAAAAGCAGAAGCTTCGGCAAGGGTCAGATAAGCTTCGGGAGTGCGAAGTAGGAACGTGCTCGATACATCGGAAGTCGTACTCCTCTTGCTGTACTGACCGTTACGCTTGATAAAGACGGGACCGATACCCAACTCCTCTGATTTGCCTATATACAAAGTACCGCGCAAGTCATCATGGGCATACAAATTTACCATATCGTCCGAGACAAGATATGCAGGGCTATAAGGCCCCCAAAAACCATATCCGTCACTAAATTCAGCCGCTATGGCGTAACCGCCCATAGAAAAAAGAGTCTCGGGCGAAGAAAGATACACACAATCGTCACCGGGACGCTTGCCTCGGAGCTCGAGGAGACGGCTGTTGCAGTCAAGCACCTTGGAAGCGTAGAGAGCAGCATTTTTCCAGTCTTGCATATAGAGGTAGACACGGCTCTTAAGCAGAAGCACGGCAGGATATGTGGCACGGTGGAGAGTCTTGACCGGAGCATTAAGAAGCAACTCCTCAGCATGAGACAGATCATCCAGAATACTCTCATATGTCTGTGCAAGCGAACCACGGCTATACTCCTTGTCTTCGATAATCTCACTGTTCTTCACAGGCACACCCGGAGTGGATGCGGCAGTGGCGGGATCGTAAGGCTGGGCATACATATTTGCCAGAAGGAAGTAATATGCTCCGCGCAGGAAATATGCCTCACCCTTGATACGGCGTTTATTGGCCACGTCATCATCTGAATACTCCGGCTGCTCGTCAATAAGATAGACAACCATATTGCAGACATTTATATTGGAGTATATCTTATTCCAATAAGCGTCATCGCCTCCCACGTATTTGTAGAGTTCGTTATAACCAATCTCCTGCTGCCATGTATAGTATGAGTACATAGATTGAATATAACCGTGGGTATCCTCTTTATTAAGCTGAGACTGAATAAGTTCATCGCCCATAAAGTGGAGGCAGTCTATGTCATCTCCGGCACGTCCGCTTGCCGACATACCTTTTGGCTGAAGATAGCCACTGCCGAGAAGCACTTCATCAAGGTCCTGCCACCCTTCTACCTTGGCGAGATCCTGGGAATATTCTGTAAGGAAGTCGGAACAGGATGTGAGCCCGAGCATAAGAGCCGAGGCTGTATATATGATAGTTTTCTTAAATATTTTCATTGTTTCGGTCAGGATTTAAAATGTGACATTGAGACCAAACGAATAGCTCGGACGGTTGGAAAGCTGGATTGTGGTAAATCCGCCCTGTGTGGGGGTCTGCCCTTTGAGCTTCTTATCACACCAGGTGTGGAGATTATTGCCGGCTGCATGAATCTCGAGACGCGAAAGCCCGAAACGAGCCACCCATTGTTCGGGTATCTCATAGGAGAGATTGATGGTAGCGAGATTGAGATAATCGGCACTGACCACACGCGCATCGCTGTAATCATACATGTCCCAGTAGTTGTCGGCCAATATCTGGATGTTGTCAGCCTCTCCTTCATTGGAGCCGCCACCGGTCGACCAGTGATTGGAATACTTGAAGTAGCTTGAATGGCCATGGGCTATGATTGCGGGAATATTGGTGTAAGCCTCGTCGCCGGGATTGAGCCAGCGGTAAAGATAATCGCGGCTAAGATTGAGTTCGGGGCGTATTTCACCGGCGGTAGCGATTGTCGCACCATCAGCAGTACCTCCCGCGCTATACATGCCGAAAAGTCGAGTCTTGGCACCGAGACTATAATTGAACGAAGCGGTGAAATAGAGACGCTTCCAGCGGAGACGGGTGCTGAAGCTACCCGACATGTAAGGCTCGCGTGAACCGGTGGCGACAAGCACATTGGTATATGTGTCATACTTGCTGAGTCCTACGAGATCCTGCATATGATCATACCAGTCATCAAACATGGGTCCGCCGTCAACAGGACTGAGGCCGAGGAAACGATAGGAATAGAATGTGCCCACAGGCTGTCCCTTGACCACAGCGTTACCGTTGAGGAAGTCGGCCAATTCGTAGGATTCACCTGCGGGGAGGGTCTCCATAGAGTTGATTACACGAGAGAATGAACCTGAGATACTCCATTGCCAGTCGTGAGTCTGGATGGGACGTCCTGTAACAGAGATGCTGTAACCGTCATTGGATATATTGCCTCCGTTCACCACGTACGAACTATAGCCGTTGACTGTCGAGATACTCTTAGTCATGAAGGCGTCTTTGGTACGCTTGAAGTAGAGGTCGCCCTCGACTTCGAGACGGTTGTTGAGGAAGGCAAGGTCGATGCCAAAGTTGACACTTGTGGTCTTCTCCCACTTGAGATCGGGGTTGGGATTGCGGCTTACTGTTGAGGTGAACTCACCGAAATAGCTGTCCATCGGGCCCTTCTGGATAATCATCACAGGCGACTGGCTGCTGAGCATATTACCCTGGAAACCATAGGAGGCCTTGAGAATGAAACGGTCGAGCCATGTCTGCTGCTTGATAAAGCCAAGCTGTGCGGGGTCAAACGAAGCCGATACAGACCATATGGGGAGCAACTTGTCATTGGAACGGTCACCGAAGTTGTTGGAGCCGTCGATACGTGCGTTGGCGTTAAGAAATACCATGCGACGCCAACTGTAGCTTGCAGTGGCATAGGCCGACACCATATTGGTCTTACCGTCGGACAACGAGGGGACATTATTGGAAATCCAGGCCATGTAGTCGGGATACTTTTCCAGATCAATACCCGACACGAAAGTCATGCCGCGATCGGGATAGTAACCGCGGTCGGTGCGGTTGTAACCCTTATAGTTGGAAGACTGAGCTTCAAAACCGAGACCGCCGCTGATGTTGTGTATCTCGTCCTCTCCGAAATATTTGTTGGCGTCGAGTTGCAGACGGGCTGTCCAACTGGTGTTTTTAACATGGTTAGTGGTAAGCTGTCCACCCTGAGGCATAACACTGTTGGATGACGGTTCAGCTCCATATTCACTATTACGCAACTCAGACGCATACCATGTACGCTCACCCCAATAGTTTTCCATATCTGTGTTGCTGCGGGTGTATGACAATATGGCATATGCGCGCAACCAGTCGGTGAAACGGAATTTAAGGTTGGCGTTGAAAGTGAACGAAGACTGGTCCTGACGGTTATAACTGTTTTCGAGTTCGTTGAGTATATTGAAGTTAAATCCATACCCCGAGGTGTTTTGCAGCTTTTTGTAATAATAAGGCTGTCCGAGCGGAGTATAGGCCGGGATAGCACGGCTTGACGAATAGGCATAGTTGACAGGATTGATGCTCTCCTGGTTGTATTTGCGTTCATTGACATTACCGTTGATGCCGAATGATGCTGAAAGCCATTTGGAGAAGTTGACGTCAAGATTGACCATCGCACTGTAACGGCGATTGGTAGTGTTATTGATCACATCATCATTGTCGGTATAGCCGAGTGAGGCGTAATAGGTGCCGCGCTCGCCGCCACCAGAGACGCTTGCGTTGTGCTGCTGTGAGAAGCTGTCATGGGTGAGTAGGTCAAACCAGTCGGTATTGACAGTCTCGATATAAGCAAGCTCGTTATCAAACTGCTCTTGTGTGATTTCCTTATTCCACAGACGATACATCAGTCCTTCGTAACCTACCATTGCCGAACGAAAGTTATACTGGTATCTGTCAGCAAACAGTTCGCGCGAGAGTTGGATGCGTTCCTTTGAGTTCATGACGTCGACATCCTTGTCGGAGTAGTGGGGGCGACGCTTGAAGGTGAAGGTGTTGTTGTAGCGTATCTGGGGCTTGCCTTCGCGGCCGCGCTTGGTGGTGATAACGATTACGCCGTTGGCAGCCTTTGTGCCGTAGAGAGCTGTGGCCGAGGCGTCCTTGAGGATGTCGAGACGCTCGATGTCCTGGGGGTTGAGGCCCGCGATGGCGTTACCGATACGGTTGACGTAGTCGGGGTCGTTGAGGTCTTCGGCCGAGATGGGCACGGGGTCGTTGACGACGATACCGTCGACTACCCAGAGGGGCTCGCGGTTACCGATGATGGATGATGTGCCTCGGATACGTATCTTGGGTGCTACGCCGGCCTCGCCCGAGTTGGACATGAACATGAGGTCGGGCACCTGTCCCTCGAGCATCTGGTCGATGGAGATAGCGTCGGGACGGATGATGTCTTCGGCCTTGATGGAGGTGATGGCACTGGTGGATGCGCGCTTGTCGATGACCTGATAGCCGGTGACTACGACGTCGCCGAGCACGTTGGTGTCGTCGTCGAGATAGACGGTGATGGGCTTGCCGTTCCATTTGACTTCGGCGCGCTTCATGCCGATAAAGGAGAAGACGAGTGTGGGATTTTTCTTGCCCTTGGCCGAGAGTGTGAACATACCGTTGAGGTCGGTAGCTGTGGCGGTCTTGGGCGAGTCTTTAAACCATACGGATGCTCCGGCGAGGGGTTCGCCCTCCGAGTCCATAACCACGCCATTGATGATGCTTGTGGCCGGCTCGCGGGTGTCGCCGCCGATGGTCACGATGTTGTTGTTAATCTTGTAGCTTTCACCAAGTTTTGCGGCCACTTCCTTGATGACCTGACCGGCGGTGCCGGTGGTGCGGATGGTGATTGCGGGCCATTTGGCAGCCGTCTCGCTCTTGTAGACGATGTTGAGCCCCGACTGTTTTTCGATTTCCTTCAGCACTTTGTCGGCCGACTGGTTTACGCAGTCGAGCGTGACTTGTGTGTCGGGCGACGAGGCAGCCATAGCTGCGTAGCTGAACAATGTCACGGCTACGCTAAGCATTAATGCTATTAACTTTCTCATGCAATTGCGTTTAATAAATGATTGGTTTATAAAAAATGATTGATAATTCCAAGTACTCTATGTCAGATATTTAAGGTGAGGATATTTCGATTGTATTTCCCTGTTGTCGTATGGTAAGGTCTGTAATGGTCGAGAGAGCCTCGAGTGTCGGGCCGAGGGTGTCGTATTTGTTGAAGCTGCCTGTTATTTCTATCTGCGAGTATTCGTCGCTGTCATAAATGACTGTCATGCCATACCACCGGGCTATGACGTCCATGACCCGCCGCAGGGGCCAGCCGGTGAAGTCGATCCGGCCGGTGTTCCATGCTTCGTAGGGGGTAAGGTCGACTTCGCTCACCGAGATGTCGCCGGCATCGCTGATGACGGCTTGCTCTCCGATGGAGAGCATCTGCTCGTCGCCCGACCAGGAGGTGACTCCTACGCTGCCTTTGACGAGCACTACGGAGCAAAGGGTGTCGCTGCGGGCCGAGACGTTAAATTCGGTGCCGTAGACTGTGGTGGTGGCTACGGGGGTGTGGACCACGAAGCGGCAGGCGGGATTGCGGGCGATGATGAAGTAGGCTTCTCCTTCGAGATATACGTCGCGGCTGTCGATATCGAAGCGTTCGGGATAGACGATGCGGGTGTCGCGTCCGAGGTGTATGAGCGATCCGTCGGGGAGTGTGAGCCAGAACTCTTTGTCGTGATAGGTGGTGACTTTGATTGCCTGAAGCATGTCGGCCACTGTGCGGTCGTCGCTGTCGGCGGTGGTGTGTCCCGGCGGACGGGCGGCCAGCTTACGGGCGGCGGTACTGGCTGGATATTGTTTTTTTTCGATTACAGCTCCCGAGAGTCCTCCCTGCTCGCTCTGCTCGATAGCGGCGGTTATCTCGGGGCTTACCTGAGGGTGGCGGATGTCCATCTTCGACTCATGAAGCCAGACTCCTATGCCGGCCAGGATTGCTATCACGGCTGCCACCGACAGCCATCTGCGCCAGCCGCCGATGTGGAGACGACGATGTGAGCGGATTGACTCATAAGGGGGGATAACATCCTCGCTGTCAACCAGTTCACCAACAGCCAGCCATGCGGCGTCCACGTCAAAGCGGTCCATTGCCTTGAGCTGACAGTCGATATAGTCTTTGTCGCGGAGGTTGCGCACAAAGGCCTGCAACTCGGGGTCGAGGCCGACGACGTCAGCGTCGGCGTCAGGTGCCGGCGGGCGTCCGGGGGTGTCGTGGCTTCCGGTCAGTCGCTCAAAGAGGCGGTCGGATAATTTTATCGGATCTTCCATTGCTTAATGCTTCTAATGCTAATACATGTTTATTAACCAAAAGTATTACTAAAATATATAAATTTTTTTATTTTTATTCCTTATTACGATATATTCGCTAAATATTCTACCAAAAGTTTGCCGTTATACAAGATATTTTTTACTTTTGACAGTTGCTTCGGCTAAAATATGGAGAAATATTTCCGGAAATATTATCAGTCTTTGTGTTATTTCGCAATGAATATAGTTCATGACGAGAGCTTGTGCGAGGATTTCGTGCAGGAGGTTTTTGTCAAGGCTATAACGTCGCAGGTAAGCTTTGAGTCGGAGCTGCATTTCCGTCAATACATATATATAGCGGTGCGCAACCGGTGTATCAATCATCTCCAGAAGCAGGGCCGCACTGTAGGGCTCGGCGAGGTGGACTCGGATAGCACTCCCGCGGCCGACGAATGTGACAACGCCATAGTGCAGGCCGAGATAATACGCATGATTCACGAGGCTATCGACTCGCTGCCTCCCCGCTATCGCCAGGTGTTCCGCATGGCTTATATCGACAAGATGAAGAGCGAGGAGATAGCCGAGGCTCTCGGCATAAGCGTCAATACGGTCAAGGTGATACGCCAGCGGGCCAAGACCCGCCTGCGCAAATTGCTCAAGGACATTTATCCGCTGCTGTTTATCCTGGCCGGGGAAATACGTTTTTAACATTATTTAATTGGGTGTCGGGCGTGTAGTATGCGTCTATATGTGTATATTTACACTATTTATAACCAATCAGCATAACCTTACCATGACTCGACATCTCATCACGGCCGCGCTGCTTACGGCTGCCGGCATGGCGCAGGGGGCTGTCCCAGCCTGGGCCGACCCCGAGGTCAATGAAATCAACCGTCTGCCCATGCATGCGTCGTTTTTTGTCTATCGTGCGGGCGAGCAGGGCGACAAGACTCTCTCGGCCAACTATCTGCCGCTCGACGGCACCTGGCGTTTTCATTTCTCACCCGACCGCACCGGCCGTCCCAGCGAGGAGGTGGCCGCTACAGGCTATGACGACTCGTCGTGGGGATTCATACAGGTGCCCGGCATGTGGGAACTCAGCGGCTATGATGAGCCTATGTATCTTAATGTCGGCTATCCCTGGCGCGGAAATTTTGCAAACAATCCTCCCGTCACGCCCGACAAGGAGAATGCCGTGGGCACATATCGCCGCCATGTCACCGTGCCGGCCGACTGGAAGGGCAAGGATATAATAGCTCACTTCGGCTCGGCGACGTCCAATCTCACCGTGTGGGTCAACGGACGAAAGGTGGGTTATGGCGAGGATAGCAAACTCGCGCAGGAGTATGACCTTACACCTTATATTATACCGGGACGCGACAATGTGATTACGCTCCAGATTGACCGCTGGTGTGACGGCACTTATCTCGAGGATCAGGACTTCTTCCGCCTCAGCGGTCTCGCACGAGAAAATTATATGTACGCGCGCGAAAAAAACCGCATAGCCGACCTGCGTGTCAATGCCGACCTGGTCAACGGCTATCGCGACGGTCTGCTCACCTATGAAGCCGACGTGAAAGGCAACGGACGCATCGATGTCACCCTCACCGCGCCCGACGGCAAGGTGGTGGGTCAAGGGTCGCCCAAAGTGAGCAAAGGCAAGGCCACAATGACCATTGAGGTGCCGGGCGCGGAGGCTTGGTCGGCCGAGTCACCGGCTCTCTACACTCTCACCTCCACTTTCACTCCGCGCAAGGGTGAGCCTGAGGTAATAAGTATCAATGTCGGATTTCGCCACGTCGAAATCAAGGACGGACAACTGCTTGTCAACGGTCTGCCCATTCTCATCAAGGGTGCCGACCGCCACGAGTTTGACCCCGACGGCGGATATGTGGTGTCGGTGGAACGTATGATTCAGGACATACGCCGCATGAAGGAGCTCAACATCAACGCCGTGCGCACCAGCCACTATCCCGACGACCCGCGCTGGTATGACCTCTGCGACCGCTATGGCATCTATCTGGTGGCCGAGGCCAACATCGAGTCGCACGGCATGGGCTATGAGGACAAGACTCTTGCCAAACATCCGGCCTTCCGCATCCCCACACTTGAGCGCAACGCCCGCAATGTGGCTGCCAACCGCAATCATCCCTCGGTCATCATCTGGTCGCTCGGCAACGAGGCTGGCTACGGACCTAACTTTGAAGAGGCCTACAAGCTCGTCAAGGAGATGGACCCCACACGCCCCGTGCAGTATGAACGGGCCGGCTCACAAGGCATGACCGATATATTCTGCCCCATGTACTATCCCTATGACGCATGCGAGAAATACTCGGCCAATCCCTCCTGCACCAAGCCTCTGATACAGTGTGAGTATGCCCACGCTATGGGTAACTCCCAGGGCGGATTTAAGGAATACTGGGACCTTATACGCAAATATCCCAAATATCAGGGCGGCTTCATCTGGGACTTCGTTGACCAGTCGATACGCTGGACGACTCCCGAAGGGAAGACCATATATGCCTACGGCGGCGACTTCAAGAGCACCGATCCGTCCGACCAGAATTTCTGCGACAACGGTCTCATCTCGCCCGACCGTGTGCCCAATCCTCACGCCTATGAGGTGCAGCGCGTCTATCAGGACATACACACCACACTGCTGCCCGACGGCAAGGTGGAGGTGTATAACGAACGCTTCTTCACCCCGCTCTCTGACGTGGCCATGCAGTGGACTCTGCTGCGCGACGGACGCCCCGTGCGCTCGGGCAATATCTCCGACATAAATGTAGACCCGCAGCAGCGCGCTGTCATAGCCGTGCCCTACGGACCGGCCGAAGGCGAGGGCGAATGGCTGCTCAACGTTGACTATCGTCTCAAACAGGCCGCTCCGCTGCTCGACGCCGGCACCACTGTGGCCCACGAGCAACTGCGCCTCTCACCCGCGACTGTCAGGATGGCTTCGCTCTCTGGCTCGCCCGTGACTTCCGTAGAACGCAAAGCCGGATTTATCACCGTCACCGGACCTCAGTTTTCTATCGCCTTCAGCGAGATGGACGGCTATATATCGCGCTATGACGTCGATGGACAACCGATGCTCAAGGAGGGCAGCGAGATTACTCCCAACTTCTGGCGCGCTCCGACCGACAACGACTATGGAGCAGGTCTGCAGAAAAAATATCGCGCCTGGCTCAACCCCGGTCTGACTCTCGCCTCCATCGACAGCGAGGAGCTTGACGGCAAAGCCATCGTCAAGGCCGACTACCGCATGCGCAATATCCCCGCCACACTCTCAATCATCTATACGGTCGACGGCAACGGTGCCGTTAAGGTGGTCGAGACTATGACACCCGAGCAGGGAGCCAAAGCCTCCGACATGTTCCGCTTCGGCATGCAGATACCGATGCCGGCCTCTTTTGAACGCATCGATTACTACGGACGCGGCCCGGGCGAAAACTATTCCGACCGTCAGCAAGCCTCCGACCTCGGCCGCTACACACAGAGCGTCGACTCGCAGGCCTATCCATACATCCGCCCACAGGAGACAGGCACACGTACTGACCTGCGCACATGGGCTGTGCTTGACGCCTCAGGCTCAGGACTGGAATTTACATCCGACCGCCCGTTCTCCGCGTCGGCACTGCATTACACCATCGAGACACTTGACGGCGGTCGCGAAAAACCTAACAGTCACTGGGGCGAGATTGACCGCGATGACGTGACCAACGTGCTTGTCGATTACGCTCAGATGGGACTCGGATGTGTCAACAGTTGGGGCGCACTTCCCCTCCCGGCCTACCGCCTCCCATTCGCGCCCTACACATTCACCTTCACCATCACCCCGGTAAGACACCGTCTGTAGGATAAAGACAATATAAAAGAAACAAAAGTCTTTCCTTTGTAGTGGGAAAGACTTTTGTTTCTTTTATATATCCTTTTTATTTTTTCCAGAAAGCGGGGGTGAAGAGGAGCAGCACCGTGAAAAGTTCGAGACGGCCGATGAGCATTATCATGGCCAAAACCCATTTGCCTCCATCTGGAATGATGGAGAATGTGCCTCCGTAACCTGTCACTCCGGCACTCAGTCCGGTGTTGCTTATACATGTGAATGTGGAGAAGAATGCATCGATCAACGGCAGCCCCATGGCTGTAAGTATTATGCCGCCAACGAGGATTATAAGCACGTAGAGACACAGGAAGGCTATGACTTTCGACACCGTTTCGTGCGGTATTACCTTGCCGTTGACACGCACGGTGAGGATATTGTTGGGATGGATGCAACGCTCTATCTCGTTGTGACAGTTCTGCAGCATATATATGAGGCGGTCAATCTTAGCTCCGCCGCTCGTAGAACCGGCACACGCGCCGAAAAACATCAGCACAATGACCATGGCCAGTATGAATGTGCCCCATGAACCGAACTCAGGCACTTCAAAACCGGTCGACGAGATCATTGACACAATCTGAAACAACGGGTCGAGTGTGACAGCCTTGACCGATGTTGCCTGGCCGTTGAGCCATATTGTCACCGCAAACACCACGTAGCAAAATGCTATGATGCCGAGATAGGTACGAAACACATCGTTCTGCCACACGGCCTTGAAATCGCGGTGCACAGCCCTGTAAATCAATGTAAAGCTGACTCCGCCTATAAACATGAAGAATGTCGCGACGACCTCTATATAATCGCTGCGCCATAGCCCCAGCCCTTCGTCGGAAGTGGCAAATCCGCCGGTCGACATTATGGAGAATGCGTAACACACGGCGTCAAACTCCTCCATAGGTCCCGCATAGAGCAGCAAAAAGAGTATGACAGTCAGAGTGAAATATATGAGCCACAGACTCTTGGCAGTCTGAGATATGCGCGGGCGCAACTTGTCGTGAGTAATGCCCGTGACCTCGGCGTTAAACATCTGCATGCCCCCCGAATGATTGAGCATAGGTATGACGGCAAGCGTGAAGAGTATTATACCCATGCCGCCTATCCACTGCATGAGCGACCTCCATATCACCGCGCCGTGGCTCAGATGAGAAATCGAGGTCATGATGGAGGCTCCGGTGGTGGTGAATCCCGACATTGCCTCGAAGAAGGCGTCGGAGACACTCAGCGGCCTGTCGGTCATAAGCATGAACGGCAGCATGCCGAATGTGGAGAAAAACACCCACACCATGGCTGTGAGCAGAAAGCCCTCGCGCTTGCCCATTGATGGCGATGTAGGATGTATGGCAAAAGCCATGACCGAACCGGTGGCAAGCGTCACGGCAAAGGTTATTAAAAAAGCCTTCCAGTCGCTCTCGCCGTATATCAGACACGTCGTGAGCGGCACAAGCAGAAAGGCGGCCTCTATAACAAGAAGCAGCCCCATGATGCGCAGCAGCACGGGGATATTGATGACGGGAAAGTAGCTGCGCAGATTGTGGACAGAGCGTCGCATACTCAGAATATAATGTATTTACGAGAACAGTTTTTCGACCTTGTGGAGTACACCGTCGAGAGTGAACACCACCACGCGGTCGCCGGGATTGATGACCGTGTTGCCCCCCACAAGCTGGCCCTTGCCGTCACGGATAAGTCCGGCAATGGTCATGTAGTGTGAGAGATGCAGGTCTTTGATTGGGGCGCGGGTAATTTTGGAGCCCTCTTTGGCGATGATTTCAGCCACCTCTGCATCAGCGAGCGCGAGACATTTGGATGTGGACGAGTCGCGATCGAGCAACATCTGATAGATACGCGACGAGGCAAGCAGCTTTTTGTTGACTACCGTGCCGATATTGAGCCCTTCGGCCTCGGAGATAAACTGGAGGTTTTCGACCTCGGCTATAGTCTTCTTGACACCAAACTCCTTGGCCGACAGACAGGTGAGAATATTTGACTCACTGCTGTCGGATATGGCAATGAACGCGTCGGTGTCAACTATGCCGGCATCGCGCAGGGCATCGGTGTCACGCGCGTCGGCATTGATGATAAGCGCGTCGGCACACCGCTCGGAGAGCTTGAGACACCGCTCGCGGTCGGGGTCGAGAATCTTGAAGTTGAACTTGTCGCCGGCCATGTTGCAGAGCTGTATGGCTATGCGGCTGCCCCCCATGATGATGACATCGCGTATGCGTCGCTCAATCTTACCGCAGAGGGGTATGAGATTGGCCACATGCTCGCGCGTGGTCATGAAATAAACTATATCGTCGGCCAGCAGACGGTCGTCACCGCCGGGAATGATAGTCTCGTGGTGGCGCTTGATGGCTGCCACGTGAAAGTCGTGGGTCGAACGGCCGAGATCCTTGAGATATTTGCCTATGAGGGGAGCGTTGTCACGTAGCTTGACACCGACGAGTATCAGTTCGCCCTCATGCAGTTCAAACCAATGGCGCGCCCAATTGTGATTGAGCGCGGTGATAATCTCCAGAGCCGCGAGATACTCGGGATAAATCATATCGTCGGCTCCTATAGATGCGAAAAACGGGCGGTTGGCCGGGTCTTTGAACTCAAAGTTGTCGACACGCGCCACAGTCTTCTCCGCACCGAGGCTCTTGGCGATGGCACATGACACGATGTTGCGCGTCTCAAACGGGGTGACGGCAATGAACAGGTCACACCCCTCCACACCGGCCTGGCGCAGAGTCTTGAACGATGTCGGACGCCCCTGCACCGTGAGCAGATTGTAGTTGGAGTCGAGCACAGCCAACTTGGAGCTGTCCTCGTCGATAACGGTGATGTCCTGTTCTTCGCGCGAGAGCAGTTTGGCCAGATGCGACCCCACCTCGCCACAGCCGGCAATGATGATTTTCATCGGTCGGAGGCTTTAGATGGTATTTCAAGTATAGTGTTATAGATTGACTCTTCGTCAAATCCACACAGTTTATGTAGCTGGTCGGGAGTACCCTGAGGTATGAACCGGTCAGGCACGCCAAGCCTTGTCAGCGGCGGCATGGCTTTCACTCCGGCCTTGTCGAGATTCCCGCTCATCCATTCGAGCACCGCCGAGCCGAATCCACCGTTGACAGTGCCGTCCTCGATTGTGATTACAGGGCATTGCTTGCCGAGCACATCTGTGAGCAGGGACGTATCGAGCGGTTTGACGAAGCGCATGTCATAGAGGGCTATGCTCATGCCCGTCTCGCTCTCGGCACGCTTGATGGCACTTAGCGCGTCATCGGCCACAGGGCCGACCGTGAGTATGGCCAGGTCGGCACCGTCTTTCAGCCGCTCACCGGTGCCTACAGCTACAGTCTCGCGAGTGTCGGAAGGTCTGGCAACCGCCCGTCCGCGCGGATAGCGTATGGCCATGGGGCCGGCGATCGTCAGCGATGTATACATGAGCCGACGCAGCTCGTCGCCGTTGCGCGGGGCGGCAATAGTCATGCCCGGAATGGAGCGCAGATATGCGAGGTCAAACACGCCATGATGCGTGGCACCGTCCTCTCCGACAAGACCGGCTCGGTCGAGGCAGAATGTTACGGGAAGTCCCTCGATGGCCACATCATGTATGATATGGCTGTAGGCTCGCTGCAGAAAAGAGCTGTATATCGCCACAAAGGGCTTCAGACCGTCCTTGGCCATGCCTCCGGCAAATGTCACGGCATGTCCCTCGGAAATGCCTACATCAAACGTGCGTGCCGGATACTTCTCCTGAAGCATGCTCATGGATGTGCCCGAAGGCATGGCGGCGGTGACGCCCACCACACGGTCGTCGGCATCGGCAATCTCTACGAGGGTGCGTCCGAAGATGTCCTGATATTTGGGCGGTTTTTCGGGTGATTCTTTGGGCCGTTCGCCTGTGGCGGGATTGAAGATGCCTGGAGCATGCCATGTCGCGGGATCTTTCTCGGCCGGAAGAAAACCCTTGCCCTTGACCGTGCGCAGATGGAGTATGCGGGGCCCTTTGAAATTCTTTATGTCGTTGAGCACACGCACCACGGTGGCGATGTCGTGGCCGTCGAAGGGACCGAAATAACGGATGTTAAGCCCTTCGAAAATATTTTGTTCGCGATTAAGCAGCGATTTAAGACTGTTGTTAAACCGCATTATTCTCCCCTTGCCGCTCTCGGTGATGAGATTGAACTTCTTGAGCATGCCCGAGACGTTGTAACGCAGGTCGTTATAGCCCTTTGAAGTGTTGAGATGGGCGAGATAGGAGTTCAACGACCCGACATTACGGTCAATCGACATGTCGTTGTCGTTGAGAATGATGAGAAGATTGGAATTGGAATTGGCGGCGTTGTTGAGCCCCTCGAAAGCCAGGCCTCCGCTTATCGAAGCGTCACCTATGACGGCTACAACGTTGCGCGGCGGCTCGTCCTTGTGGAGAGCGGCAGCCACAGCCATGCCGAGACCGGCCGAAATGGAGTTGGACGCGTGTCCGGCTGTAAAGGTGTCATATTCGCTCTCCTTTGGCGACGGGAAGCCCGACAGACCGCCGAGGGTGCGATTGGTGGTGAATGAGTCGCGCCGGCCGGTGAGAATCTTATGTCCGTATGCCTGGTGGCCGACATCCCACACTATGCGGTCGTAAGGTGTGTTGAACACATAATGCAGGGCTACGGTCAGCTCGACCGCACCCATTGACGATGCGAAGTGGCCGGGATGGGAAGAGAGTGAATTAATCAAGAAAGAGCGTAGCTCGGCGCACACCTGAGGCAACTGCTCCGGCGCGAGCTTACGCAGGTCGGCCGGAGAGTCAATGGTGTCCAGAAGCGGTGTACACGGGGCTGTTGACCCGGGTTGTGCCCCGTTGTTGATGTCAACGTTCGTCTTTTCCTTTTCCATTCTTAATGTATTTCTTGTAGAGAGGAGCCCATACCACGATGCCCGAGGCCACGATGACAAAGAGCACCCACAGCGTGAAGGGTTGCGAGGCTATGACCATGTAGCAGAGCACGAGCCATAATGCGGCTATGAAAATGAAGCGTATCTTATATTGTGAGGGCATCCTTTCTTGCAAATTAACAATTAGTGGTCAGCTATACTCGTCAGTATAGCTGACCACTAATTAAGATTAGTATCCTGTATAGGTATGGGGAGTGATTTTGCGCAGCTCGGCTTTGACTTCATCCGACACATGGAGTGTGTCGATGAAGGCCAAGATGCTTTCGGCGGTCACGGCGGTGTTGGTGCGTGTGAGAGCCTTGAGAGTCTCGTAGGGCTTGGGATAGCCTTCGCGACGTAGTATGGTCTGTATGGCCTCAGCCACCACGCTCCATGTGTTGTCGAGGTCGGCATCTATGGCAGCGCGGTTGAGCAGGAGCTTGCCGAGACCCTTCATGGTCGAGGCGATGGCTATGAGTGTATTGGCCATGGGCACACCGATGTTGCGGAGCACGGTCGAGTCGGTAAGGTCGCGCTGCAGACGTGACACGGGGAGCTTCCCGGCAAGATGCTTGAACAGGGCGTTGGCTATGCCGATGTTGCCTTCGGAGTTCTCGAAGTCGATGGGATTGACCTTGTGGGGCATGGCTGACGAGCCTACCTCGCCGGCTTTGATTTTCTGCTTGAAATACTCCATGGAGATGTACATCCACATGTCGCGGTCAAGGTCGAGAATAATGTCGTTGATGCGGGTAAGCGCGTCGAAGAGGGCGGCCAGATTGTCGTAGTTGGAAATCTGGGTGGTGTATTCCTCACGCTCGATGCCGAGCTTCTCACTCAGGAAGCGTGCGCCAAACTCTCTCCAGTCCTGACCGGGGAAAGCGCAGAGATGGGCGTTGAAGTTGCCGGTGGCACCACCGAACTTACCGCTGATGCGCACGGCGTCGAGCATCTCGAGCTGACGGCGCAGACGGTAGGCAAACACCTTTATCTCTTTACCAAGACGTGTGGGCGAGGCTGGCTGTCCGTGGGTCTTGGCGAGCATGGGTATGTCGTACCACTCGTCGGCACGCGCATCGAGATGCTCAATCATCTCCACGAGACGCGGACGATATACGTCGCGGATGGCGTCAGCTATCGACATGGGCACGGCTGTGTTGTTGATGTCCTGCGAGGTGAGGCCGAAGTGTATGAATTCCTTACAGGTCTCGAGTCCGAGAACGTCGAAACGCTCCTTGAGGAAATATTCCACGGCCTTGACGTCGTGGTTGGTCACGCTCTCGATCTCCTTGATGCGCGCGGCATCCTCGACTGTGAAGTCCTTGTAGATGTCGCGCAGCGCACCAAACACATCATGGCTCACCGTGGCGAGCGGGCCGAGAGGTATCTCGCAGAGAGCTATGAAATACTCTACCTCGACTTTGACACGGTAGCGTATGAGGGCATATTCCGAGAAGTATTCATCAAGTCGTTCGCACTTGTTACGGTATCGCCCGTCCACGGGCGAGATGGCTGTAAGCTCGGTAAGATTCATTGTTGTGGTGCTTTGAATTGCGGTTTTGTTATGATTATTTCTGCAAAGGTAATAAAAAGTGCTGACATGTACATAATCGAGGTGTGCACAGGCTCAAAAAAACAATATTCAACAATATGTTGTAAAACATGTTTATTTATTTGGAATTGCATCGTAATTGATTGTATCTTTGCGGAGTAAAAATGAGTGTATTTTTTACACTTATTCTCTCATTCATCCCCTCACCGCAAATCATAATCGGAATCTAACACATATTAAATAAAAACAACCAACACAGTGAAGAAACATCTTCTTATGGCTGTCGCATCGGTAGCGGCGATGACGATTGCCTCGTGTGCCTCCGGACACACTGACTCACCTGCAATGATGGCAGGCATCGACTCAGCTAAATTTGTAGCGGAAGTGGACGGCAAACCCACAGCCCTCTACTGCATCAAGAGCAGTACAGGCATGGAGGTAGCCATAACCAACTATGGCGGCCGTATCGTAGCACTCGAAGTGCCGGGACGCGACGGCAAGATGCGCGACGTGGTGCTGGGCTTTGACAGCATCCAGGCCTATCTGCCCGAAAACAACCAGACCGACTTTGGCGCAGCCATCGGACGTTATGCCAACCGTATCGACCACGGCCGTCTGCCCATCGACGGCGACACCATCCAACTGCCGGTCAATAACTTCGGCCACACACTCCACGGTGGCCCCACCGGCTGGCAATATCAGGTGTATGCCGCCCAGCAGCCCAACGACTCCACACTTATACTGACAATGGATTCGCCCGACGGCGACAACGGTTTTCCCGGCAACGTGAAAGCCACCGTGACATATACAGCCCTTCCCGGCAACAAGCTCGACATCGCTTATAGCGCGACCACCGACAAGCCGACAGTGGTCAACCTCACCAACCACTCTTACTTCAACCTCTCGGGCGACGCTACCGTGCCCGTGACCGACCACATGCTCTATGTCTATGCATCGGGCTTCACACCAGTCGACTCGACCTATATGACCACCGGCGAGATACTTCCCGTAGTCGGCACTCCCATGGACTTCACAGTGCCCAAACGTCTCGGCGCAGACATCGACAAATATGACTATGTACAGCTCAAGAACGGCAACGGATATGACCACAACTGGGTGCTCGACACCGAGGGAAGCATCGACAAGATAGCCGCGACACTCTACAGCCCCGAGAGCGGTGTGGGCATGAGCGTATACACCGACGAGCCCGGCATACAGGTCTACTCGGGCAACTTCCTCGACGGCACCGTGACCGGCAAGGGTGGCGTGGTCTACAACCAGCGCACAGGCATCGCCCTTGAGACCCAGCACTATCCCGACTCGCCCAACAAGGTCGACTGGCCCTCTGTAATGCTCCGTCCCGGCGAGACCTACACAAGCCACACCATACTCTCGTTCTTCGCACAGTAATCTCTGTAGTTTAAAGAGTTTAAAAGAGTTATAAAGTTAAAGAGTCTGGCAAGTTTAACGTCTTGCCAAAAAATTACTAATTGCTAATTTAAATAAAGTATGGCCTCACTTGACTGGATTGTCATAGCAATATTTTTCCTGGCGTTGATAGGTATCATCGTCTGGGTAATGAGACAAAAACAAAACAACGCCGCAGACTACTTTTTAGGCGGCAAAGACGCCACATGGATAGCTATCGGCGCATCAATTTTCGCATCCAACATCGGCTCGGAACACCTCATCGGTCTTGCCGGCTCAGGCGCATCGTCGGGCATGGCTATGGCCCACTGGGAAATCCAGGGCTGGATGATACTTCTGCTCGGCTGGGTATTCGTGCCATTCTACACCCGTTCGATGGTCTACACCATGCCCGAATTTCTCGAGCGACGCTTCAACCCTCAGTCACGCACCATCCTCGCCACCATCTCGCTCATCAGCTATGTGCTCACCAAGGTAGCCGTGACGGTCTATGCCGGCGGCCTCGTGTTTCAGCAGGTGTTTGGCATCGAGGAGCTCTGGGGCATTGACTTCTTCTGGATCGCAGCCATCGGCCTGGTGCTTCTCACCGCCCTCTACACCATCTTCGGCGGTATGAAATCCGTACTTTACACCTCTGTGCTCCAGACACCCATACTTCTGCTCGGCTCGCTTATCATCCTTGTGCTCGGTCTCAAGGAACTCGGCGGCTGGGACGAGATGATGCGCATATGCTCGAGCGTTAAAGTCAATGAGTATGGTGACACAATGGTCAACCTCATACGCGACAACAATGACCCGCAATATCCCTGGCTCGGCGCACTCGTAGGCTCGGCAGTAATCGGATTCTGGTACTGGTGTACCGACCAGTTTATCGTGCAGCGTGTACTCTCGGGCAAGGACGAGAAGGAAGCCCGCCGAGGCACCATCTTCGGAGCTTATCTCAAACTTCTTCCCGTGTTTCTCTTCCTCATCCCCGGCATGATAGCGTTTGCCATTCACCAGAACTCCATAGCCGCCGGCGGCGAAGGCTTCCTGCCCATGCTTGCCAACGGCAATGTCAACTCTGACGCCGCCTTCCCCACCCTCGTGGCCAAACTGCTGCCCGCCGGAGTCAAAGGCCTCATCGTATGTGGTATCCTCGCAGCTCTCATGTCGTCGCTGGCATCTCTGTTCAACTCTTCGGCCGCACTCTTCACCATCGACTTCTATCAGCGTTACAAACCCGACACCGACCCCAAGAAACTGGTGCGCATAGGTCAGGCCGCTACCGTAGTCATCGTGATTCTCGGCATTCTCTGGATACCCGTGATGCGCTCCGTTGGCGACGTGCTCTATCTCTATCTCCAGGACGTGCAGTCAGTGCTTGCTCCGGGCATCGCGGCCGCATTCCTCATCGGCATCCTCTGGAAACGCGCTTCGGCCCAGGGTGGCATGTGGGCACTCCTCTCGGGTCTCATCATCGGCCTCACACGTCTCGGTGCCAAGGTATATTACAGCAATGCCGGCATCATACCGGGTAACGGCGAAGGCTCGATGTTCCAATACATATTCTATGACTGCAACTGGCTGTTCTTCTGCGGATGGATGCTTGTATTCTGCCTCGCGGTGGGTGTGATAGTGTCACTCTGCACCAAGGCACCCGAGCCTGAGAAAATACGCGGTCTGGTGTTCGGCACTTCTACACCCGAGCAGATTGCCGCCACACGCGCAAGCTGGACCGCATGGGACGTGGTCAACACCGTTATAATACTCGGCATCACAGTAGCATTCTATATCTACTTCTGGTAACGTGAACTTCTACAGTGAAAATCCGCGGTTTTATATCGCCGTCGACTGTATAATCTTCGGCTTGGTCGAGGGGCGGCTGTGTCTGCTCCTCACCAAGCGGGATTTCGAGCCCGAGAAGGGCAAGTGGTCGGTGATGGGTGGCTTTGTGCAGGAAGGCGAGAGCGTTGACAACGCCGGCCGCCGCGTGTTGCGCGAACTCACGGGTCTGGAAAACGTGTATATGGAACAGGTGCACGCCTTCGGCGAGGTCAGACGCGACCCCGGCGAGCGGGTGGTGTCGATAGCTTATTACGCGTTGCTTGGCCCGGGAGAGTATGACCCCGAACTACTCGCCCGCCACAACGCCTGCTGGGTGAGGCTCGACGAACTGCCTCCCCTCGGTTTTGACCATCCCGAAATGGTGAGAATGACGCTGGGAGTAATCCGACGCAAATTCTCGACCGAACCCATAGGATTTAACCTGCTACCCGAACTGTTCACCCTTTCGCAGTTGCAGACACTCTATGAGACCATACTCGGAGAGCCAATCGACAAGCGCAACTTCCGCAAACGCATAGCCGAGACCGAATGTGTGGAGAAAACCGACCTCATCGACAAGACCGGCTCGCGACGCGGAGCTTCGCTCTATCGGTTTAACCAATCGCTCTACATGAAGAGCCTGAAGTTTAAAGTCTGAATAAACAATTGCCAATTACTAATTAAAATTTACTCCAAGTGTTAGAAGAATTAAAAGAAAAGGTGTACCGTGCCAATATGGATCTCGTAAAGCACGGACTCGTCATATTCACCTGGGGCAACGTCTCAGGCATCGACCGCGAGAAAGGACTCGTGGTAATCAAGCCCAGCGGAGTCGACTATGACACCATGACTCCCGACGATATGGTCGTTGTCGACCTCATGACAGGTCAACGTGTGGAAGGCCATCTCAAACCCTCGTCCGACACCCCCACCCATCTGGTGCTCTATCGGGCCTTCCCCGAGATCGGCGGAGTGGTGCACACCCATTCGACCTATGCCACAGCCTGGGCCCAGGCCGGCCTCGACCTGCCCAACATCGGCACCACCCATGCCGACTATTTTCACCACGCCATCCCCTGCACACCCGACATGACCGAGGCCGAGGTTAAGGGCGAGTATGAACTCGAGACTGGCAACGTGATAGTTACGAGATTTGAAGGGCTGAACCCCATGCACACCCCCGGTGTTCTTGTTAAGAATCACGGTCCCTTCTCATGGGGCAAAGACCCTCATGACGCAGTGCACAACGCCGTGGTGATGGAGCAGGTGGCCAAGATGGCTTTCATAGCCTATAGCGTCAACCCCTCGCTCACTATGAACCCGCTTCTTGTCGAGAAACACTTCAACCGCAAGCACGGCCCCGGAGCGTATTACGGACAGAGGTAAAAGGACTGGCAATCACAGTGATTTACGGTTAATTACATACTTTTGATTATATTACACAAAAAAACAAATACACTAAAAACAGAATAAGCCATGTACGAAAATTATGAAATATGGTGGGTGACAGGTGCCCAGCTTCTTTATGGCGGTGACGCGGTAGTCGCCGTTGACGCTCACAGCAAAGAAATGGTAGAAGGCCTCAATCATTCAGGCAATCTTCCGGTCAAAGTGGTGTATAAAGGCACCGCCAACTCCTCGCGCGAAGTCGAGGACATCATGAAGGCAGCCAACAACGACCCGCGTTGTGCTGGCATCATCACATGGATGCACACCTTCTCGCCCGCCAAGATGTGGATACACGGACTGAAGATTCTCTCCAAGCCCCTGCTCCACTTCCATACACAGTATAACGCCGAGATACCCTGGAAGACCATGGACATGGACTTCATGAATCTCAACCAGAGTGCCCACGGCGACCGCGAGTTTGGCCACATCTGCGCCCGCATGCGTGTACGCCGCAAGGTTGTAACCGGCTACTGGAAGGACGAAGAGACACAGAAACACATCGCTGTATGGCAGCGCGTATGTGTGGGCTGGGCCGACGCTCAGGACATGCGCATCATACGTCTGGGCGACCAGATGAACAATGTGGCCGTGACCGACGGTGACAAGGTGGAGGCCGAGATACGCATGGGCTATCATGTCGACTACATGCCTTTCAGCTCGCTGATGACCTACTTCGATGCTATCCGTGACGAGGATGTCGACGCACTTGTGGCAGAGTATTTCAAGCTCTACGCCCACAACAAGAAACTCGAGGACAAAGCCACCGATGAGTATCGCAAGGTGTGGAACTCTGCCAAGGCCGAACTCACTCTCCGCGCCATGCTCAAGGACAAAGGTGCCAAGGGTTTCACCACCAACTTTGACGATCTCGGTGACGTGAATGTCGACGCCACCGGCCGAGGCTTTGACCAGATACCGGGCCTCGCCTCACAGCGTCTCATGGCCGAGGGCTACGGCTTCGGAGCAGAAGGCGACTGGAAGTCGGCCGCACTCTACCGCACTCTCTGGGTGATGACTCAGGGCATGAAGGGAGGATGCTCGTTCCTCGAGGACTATACCCTCAACTTTGACGGCAAGAAGAGCTCTATACTTCAGGCCCACATGCTCGAAGTGTGCCCGCTCATCGCTGAAGAGCGTCCCCGCCTGGAGGTACACTTCCTCGGCATAGGCATACGTAAGAGCCTCACCGCACGTCTGGTGTTCACCTCCAAGCCCGAGAAGGGCGTGACAGCCACCGTAGTCGACATGGGCAACCGTTTCCGCCTCATCGTCAACGACGTCGAGTGCATCAAGTCAAAATCTCTGCCCAAACTTCCCGTAGCATCGGCTCTGTGGATACCCATGCCCAACTTTGAGATCGGAGCCACTGCGTGGATTCTAGCAGGCGGCACACACCACTCATGCTTCTCCTACGACATAACTCCTGAATATTGGGAAGACTATGCCGAGATCGCCGGCATAGAGATGGTACACATCGACAAAAACACCACCATCGAGGGCTTCAAGCAGTCACTCCGCATGGGCGAAGTATATTATATGCTCAACAAATCGCTCTATCTCTGAGAGTAACATGGACGCTAAGACTACAATCACAAGCGGCAAAGCCGTGCTCGGCATCGAGTTTGGCTCGACACGCATCAAGGCGGTGCTAATTGACGAGAACAACCGCCCCATAGCCTCAGGCGTACATGACTGGGAAAACCAGCTCGCCGACGGACTGTGGACCTACAGCACCGAGGCAATCCGGTATGGTCTGCAGGACTGCTACGCCCACCTGCGCGAAGACGTGCAGCAACGCTATGAAGTCGAGATAGAGACTCTCGCCGCCATCGGCATCAGTGCAATGATGCACGGCTACATGCCGTTTGGCAAAGACGAGGAGATACTTGTTCCCTTCCGCACATGGCGCAACACCAACACCGGACCCGCGGCCGAAAAGCTCTCCGAGCTCTTTGTCTACAACATTCCTCTGCGCTGGAGCATATCGCATCTCTATCAGGCCATACTCAACGGCGAGCTCCACGTCAAGGACATCACCTATCTCACCACGCTTGCCGGATATATCCACTGGCAGCTCACCGGCGAGAAGGTGCTCGGCGTAGGCGATGCCTCCGGTATGCTCCCGGTCGACCCGGCCACTAAAAACTATTCGGCCGATATGATCGAAAAGTTTGACTCACTCGTGGCTCCCGAGGGTTATCCATGGAAACTCGAGGATATACTGCCGCGCATACTCGTGGCCGGCAAGGACGCCGGACATCTCACCGAAAAAGGCGCGCGCATGCTCGACGTGTCGGGCCATCTCAAGGCTGGAGTGCCTTTCTGTCCACCCGAGGGTGACGCAGGCACAGGCATGGTGGCGACCAACGCTGTGCTTCAGCGCACCGGCAACGTCTCGGCCGGCACATCGTCATTCTCAATGATAGTGCTTGAGAAAGAGCTCTCGCGCCCCTATGAGATGATTGACATGGTGACAACCCCCGACGGAAGCCTTGTGGCCATGGTGCACTGCAACAACTGCACCTCCGATCTCAACGCATGGGTAAACCTCTTCAAGGAATACCAGCAGCTTCTCGGCGTACCCGTCGACATGAACGAGGTCTTCGGCAAGCTCTACAACAACGCCCTGACCGGCGATCCCGACTGCGGCGGCCTGCTGTCATACAACTACTTCTCGGGCGAACCCGTCACCGGACTCGCCGAGGGGCGTCCGCTCTTCGTGCGCAAGGCCACCGACAAATTCTCGCTTGCCAACTTCATGCGCGCCAACCTCTATGCATCGGTGGCTGTGCTCAAGATAGGCAATGACATACTGTTTAACGAGGAAAAAGTCGAGGTGGACCGCATCACCGGTCACGGCGGACTCTTCAAGACCCCGGGAGTGGGACAGCGTGTGCTGGCCGCGGCTCTCAACTCGCCCATCTCCGTCATGGAGACTGCCGGCGAAGGCGGAGCCTGGGGTATAGCCCTGCTCGCTGCCTATGTGGTCAACAACGCCGAGGGTCGTTCACTTGCCGGCTGGCTCAACGACTGCGTATTTCTTGACAACACAGGAGTAGAGATAGCACCTCTGCCCGAAGATGTAGCCGGATTTGACACCTACATCAAGCGTTATCAGACCGGTCTCGCAATCGAGCACGCCGCCGTTTCCTCTCTGTAATTATAGAGTTAAGGAAGTAATAAGTTAAGAAAGTAATAAGGTTACTTCTCTGTCACACATCAGAGAAGTAACCTTATTACTTACTTTCTTTATATAGAGAGACTATCTCGAAGGCTTCATATCATACGAAAGCATCGACAGAGAGAAGCCCCAGTAAATAAACGCAAGCGAGGTGAGGAAACTTGTCATAGCCATATCCTGAATCCAGCCGGCCTCTATGAAGAAGAATCCGATCAGCAGGAGCAGGATGCCGTTGACAAGCTGTAGCCACCAGTAGCGTCGGCCGCTCTGCTGTACAGAAGCACACAGCGCGCTGATGCCCCAGAATATAAATATGAATGCAAGGAAATAGGGGAAGACCGCCTCGGACAAAACGATGCTGCGAACCATCATAAAACCGATAAACATGTCTATGATACCTCCGGCAAGCCACCAGCCCCAGCCTCGTCCGGCATGAGGACCTGACGACTGCAACAGCTGTATGACTCCGACAAGGATAAGCAGCCATCCGAATATCTGAGAGGCTACGGCATATCCGGCTACCGGCCAGAACCAATAAGTAAAGCCACAAATGACCATCAGAATTCCTGCCAACAGGATTACCCACCAATAGCGGGACTCTCCCATGAACTTTTGAAGTAGATTTTTCATAACCAAGAAGTATTAATAGTTGAAATTTATTGAGCCTCATACCGCAATCTCATTGCTGAGATTCAGTATTATAACACACCGCTCACACTATTTGTTGATACTTCCGGCAATATTTTACGACCGATGCCGGCGTCTCTCTCCCCGACGGCTCCCTCACGAGAGCTGGCCGATGCCGGTGGTGAGAATCATGACTATCGACTTCTTGTCGTGCAATCCTCCAAGACGCCCGTGCAGCAGCGAATCCGCAATGTAGACTTTCTCCTTCCCGCAAAAAGTAATCACCCTTACCCCCTCCATCCTGAAGAACTACTGATTCAGATAGGAGTATAATAAGACAATGGCCGCATCTGAAATGCGGCCATTGTCTTATTATACTCCTATCTGAATCATTCCCACTCGATGGTTGCCGGTGGCTTGGAGGAGATGTCATAACATACGCGGTTGACACCACGCACCTTGTTGATGATGTCGTTGCTCACGGATGCCATGAAGTCATAGGGGAGATGAGCCCAGTCGGCAGTCATGGCATCGGTAGATGTCACTGCGCGCAGTGCGATGGCGCGCTCATATGTGCGCTCGTCGCCCATCACGCCGACACTCTGCACAGGCAGAAGTATCGCGCCGGCCTGCCACACCTTGTCATAGAGCCCCCAGTCGCGCAGACCCTGGATGAATATATCGTCGGCATCCTGGAGTATGCGCACCTTCTCGGGGGTAATGTCGCCGAGTATGCGCACTGCCAGACCGGGGCCGGGGAATGGATGACGCTTGATGAGATGTTCGGGCATGCCGAGCTGACGGCCTACGGAGCGCACTTCGTCCTTGAAGAGCAGACGCAACGGCTCGCAGAGCTTGAGATTCATCTTCTCGGGGAGTCCGCCCACGTTGTGGTGACTCTTGATTGTTGTGCCGGTGATGGAGAGCGACTCGATACAGTCGGGATAGATAGTACCCTGTGCGAGCCATTTAACATCCTTGATCTTATGGGCCTCTTCGTCAAAAACATCGATAAAGCCTTTGCCGATAATCTTGCGTTTGCGCTCGGGCTCGGTCACGCCTTCAAGTTCGCTGAAAAATTTGGCCGATGCGTCCACACCTATCACGTTAAGGCCGAGACACTCATAGTCATGAAGCACATCGCGGAACTCGTTTTTGCGCAGCATGCCGTGGTCGACAAATATACAGGTGAGATTCTTGCCGATGGCGCGGTTGAGAAGCACGGCGGCAACCGAAGAGTCAACACCGCCGCTCAGTCCGAGCACTACCTTGTCGTCACCGAGCTGCTCGCGGAGAGCCTTGACGGTCGATTCGATAAACGACTCGGCTGTCCAGTCGCGCTTGCCGCCGCAGATGTCTACGACAAAGTTGCGCAATATCTGAGTGCCGCACTCCGAGTGATAGACCTCGGGGTGGAACTGTACGCCCCAGGTCTGCTCGCCCTCCACCTGATAGGCTGCTATGGCCACCTTGTCGGTCGAGGCTATAATCTTGAAATTGTCGGGAATCGAAGTGATTGTGTCGCCGTGGCTCATCCACACCTGCGAGCCGACAGGGATGTCGCGCATCAGAGGATTGGCAGTGTCGATGCTTGAGAGATGGGCACGGCCATATTCGCGCGAGGGAGCCGGCTCGACCGAGCCGCCCGATGTGTAGGATATGAACTGCGCTCCATAGCAGATGCCAAGCACGGGCAGATGACCGCGCAGACGGTCGAGCTCGGTGCGGAACGCCTTTTCGTCATACACTGAGAACGGCGAACCCGAAAGCACCACGCCTATGACCGAGGGGTCATCGTATGGAAACTTGTTGTAGGGAACGATTTCGCAATACTCGCCGAGTTCGCGGATGCGGCGGCCTATGAGCTGCGTTGTCTGCGACCCGAAGTCGAGAATAATGATTTTTTCCTGCATAAAGTGACTTCTGAACTGATTGATTCTATATTATAATGTGCAAAGTTAGTAATTGTCGGGCTATTTAACACGCTATCACGACATTTTTTTGTAATTTTGCAGTCCGATTTTAACCATTACCGACAAGCGCATGACCGATATACGCCTCTTTCTCACCGACGTGGACGGCACTCTCACCGACGGTGGCATGTATTACACCTCCACGGGCGACACAATGAAAAAGTTCAACACCCGCGACGGCATGGGTCTACAGCTCCTGCAGCGCGCAGGAGTGAAGGTAGGCATCGTCACAAGCGAGACCACCGAGATCGTGACACGCCGCGCCGAAAAACTCGGACTCGACTATCTCGTCCAGGGCAAGCGTGACGGCGGAAAACTCGCCGCCGCCCTTGACATATGCTCGTCCATGGGCATCACCATGAGTCAGGTGGCATATATCGGCGACGACGTCAACTGTGCCGAACTGCTGCGCAACGCTGGCATAGCCGCATGCCCGGCCGACGCCATGCCGCAGGTGAAACGCATCGACGGCATACACGTCATGAGCCTGCGCGGAGGCGAAGGCTGCGTGCGCGAATTTATCAACCAGCTCCTTGACCAATGAAAGAAGCCAAAATCTCAGTCACCTTCCTGCTGCTCGCGGTCACATTCTGCGTGTGTCTCATCGTGAGCAATCTTATGGAAATCAAGACCGTCCCACTGGGTCCGCTCACCATTACGGCCGGCGTCATAGTATTTCCCATCTCCTACATACTCAACGACTGCATCGTCGAAGTCTACGGTTTTGCCAAAGCGCGCCTTGTGATATGGCTCGGCTTCGGCATGAACCTCCTCGTGTCACTGCTGCTGCAGTTGGGCATCCTCCTCCCCGGAGCCGAGTCATGGACAGGCCAGGAAGCCATGTCCATGATATTCGGAGCCGTACCCCGCATCTTTGCAGCCAGCTTCATAGCCTTCCTGTGCGGCTCGATGGTCAATGCCTACGTAATGTCGCGCATGAAGCTCGCAGCCGGAGGCGACGGCCGCGGATTCTCGCTGCGTGCCATCGTATCATCGCTTTGGGGCGAAGGCGTCGACTCACTCATCTTCTTCCCCATAGCCTTCGGCGGAGTGCTCGCATGGAGCGAGATTGGAATGCTCATCGCCACACAGACTGTGCTCAAGACCCTCTACGAAGTGCTCATACTCCCCGTGACCATGCACGCCGTCAAAGCCCTGCGGCACTATGAAGGCAACCTCGACACCGAGGCCCCCAAATCATACAAATGGTGGAAAATCAATGAACTCTGACCCTACATCGCTCCCCTTGATGCGCGCCTACATAGCCGGGACACGCTGGGTGTGGCTTGATCTCGACGATACACTCATCGACTTTCGGGCCAATTCGCTCGAATCGCTGCGTCTCACCTATGCCGACTGTCATCTCGACCGCTACTTCAGCTCATACGGACGATGGATAAAGAGCTATCTTCACCACAACCACGATCTGTGGGAACGCTACAACCGTGCCGAAATCACACAGGACTACCTGCGCATGCACCGCTTTCTCGACCCCATACGGGAGCACGTCCCCGACATGAGCGAAGAAGAGTTCGCCCCCGAGGCCCGCAGCATGGACACCATATATCTCGACCATCTCGCCCGACAGAAATGCATGATAAACGGAGCCATGGAGCTTGTCAGACACCTGCGCGCGCACGCATATAATATAGGTATATTGTCCAACGGATTCACCGACGTGCAACACCGCAAAATCCACACCGTAGGTCTCGACACACTGATAGACCTCATAGTGCTCAGCGATGACATCGGCATAAACAAACCCGACCCGCGCCTCTATCGTCACGCCATGGAACGCACAGGCCTCACCGACCCATCGTGCCACCTCATGATAGGCGACAACCCGGACACCGACATCGCCGGCGCGCTCCGATCGGGCTGGCGTGCCATCAGGCTCGACCCCTCGTCACCGTCATTGTCGATGACCCCCGACGGACTCGTCACCCACTCGCTCCGCGCCCTTCCGCCCCTCTTCACATGACAAGAGACACCCGCGTCCACCCTCAAAAACACACAAACCACCTGACAAAGTGAAATTTATGCAAAATATTATCGCATAAGGTTTTGTCAATTCAAAAAAAGTTGCGATATTTGCACCTGCAAAACTCGAGCACCCCTCGGGGATATGCTTTTGAGAAGTATATTAACCAATTATAAATTCACCTTTAGAAATGACTAAAGCCGACATTGTCAACGAGATTTCAAAGTCAACCGGCATCGACAAAGCCAACGTACTTGAGACCATCGAAAAGTTCATGGAGACTGTAAAAGACTCCCTCTCACACGGCGAGAGCGTTTATCTCCGCGGATTTGGCAGCTTCATCACCAAAGTCCGTTCAGAGAAGACCGCCCGCAACATCTCAAAGAACACTACCATCATCATCCCCGAGCACCGCATCCCTGCTTTCAAGCCCGCCAAGGTGTTTATGGAAGAGGTAAAGAACAACCTCGAGTGCTAAATATATTTCAATTGTCAAACATAAACCAATAGCAATCATGCCCAGCGGAAAAAAACGTAAAGGCCACAAGATGGCTACACACAAGCGCAAAAAGCGTCTTCGCAAAAACCGTCACAAGAAAAAGTAATTGACGGCCCGACGCGCCCCAAGCAATGCGCAACGAACACGAAGAACAAACTCACAGCCGGGCCGCACACCTTGCGTCAGTCCCCGGCGCGAAGTTTGTTCTTTGCGTTGTTGCATGTAACGTTCCCCCGGCACCGCAGCCAAGCCGCAACGCCGCCACTTAACACCAAACCATCCAAAAGTCATTAATGAAAAGTGAACTAATCGTCGACGTCCAGCCATCCGAGGTATCAATAGCCCTGCTGGAAGATTCGCGCCTCGTCTCCCTCCAGAAAGAAGCGCGAAACATCGCCTATGCCGTCGGCGACATATACCTGGCCAAAGTCAAAAAACTGATGCCCGGTCTTAACGCCGCCTTCGTCAACGTAGGCTACGAAAAGGACGCTTTTCTTCACTACCTGGACCTTGGTTCGCAATTCTCCACCTACTCGGCCTTCCTCAAAAACGCCATAACCGACCGAAAGACCGACGCCTCGGTGTCAAAGATGAAACGCCAGCCCGACATCGACAAGCACGGCACCATAACCAACGTGCTTCAGCCAGGGCAGGAACTACTCGTACAGATAGTCAAAGAGCCAATATCATCCAAAGGCCCGCGACTCACCACCGAAATCACATTCACAGGCCGATACATGGTGCTCATACCGTTCGGCGACAAAATTTCGGTATCCACCAAAATCAAGACCACCGAGGAAAAACTCCGCCTCCGACAGCTCATCGACAGCATCCGGCCCAAAAACTTCGGAATCATCATCCGCACATCGGCCGAAGGCAAAAGCGTACGCGACCTTCACCACGAACTCCGCACACTGCTCCGATGCTGGGAAGAGACCGTAGCCAAAGCACGCACAGCCACAGCCCCCGCCCTCATATTTGAAGAGGAAAGCCGCATTGTAGGCATGCTGCGCGACGTCTTCAGCCCCACTTTCGAGAGCATACACGTCAACGACAAGGACACATACAGCCAGATAGCCAAATACGTCGAACTCATCTCGCCCGAAAGCAAAGACATAGTCAAGCTCTACGACAGCGACACCCCGATATTCGACCACTTCAACATCACACGGCAGATCAAATCGTCCTTCGGCAAGACCGTCTCGTTCAAGTCAGGAGCATACGTAATCATCGAGCATACCGAGGCACTCCACGTCATTGACGTAAACTCAGGCAACCGCTCAAAAGCCGCACCCGACCAGGAAAGCAACGCCCTCGAAGTCAACCTCCGAGCCGCCGACGAAATCGCACGCCAGCTAAGACTGCGCGACATGGGCGGAATCATAGTAGTCGACTTCATCGACATGAACAAAGCCGAAAACAGGCAGAAACTCTACGAGCACATGCGCGAAGTCATGGCTAACGACCGCGCTCGCCATAACATCCTGCCCCTGAGCAAATTCGGTCTCATGCAGATCACCCGACAGCGTGTACGACCCGCCCTCGACATCATCACCAGCGAAGACTGCCCCTCTTGTCACGGCAAAGGAGAAGTACAGCCGTCACTGCTCTTCACCGACACTCTGCACGAGAAACTCGACTATCTGGTCAACACACTCAAGGTCAAAGACTTTGCCCTGTATGTCCACCCCTACGTAGCAGCCTACCTCAAAAAAGGATTTCCATCCCTCTACCGCAAATGGCAATGGGAATACGGATTCCGGTTCAGGCTCTACCCTGACGAATCACTCGCCTATCTCCAATATCGCGTGCTCGACAGCCAGCGCAACGAGATAGACCTCAAAGAAGAAAAGGACATAGCCTCATCAGCCACCAAAAACAAATCGCGAACCAACAACCGCACCAAGGAAGAATAGCCTCCCCCCGGGCCGCACACACTTACGGCCCGCCGACTATAATCACGCCTCCCCCACCGCCGGGGGAGGCGTTTTTCTCATCCTCCCACCACCACCGAACCCACAGCAAAACTGACATACACCAAATATCGAACTCAAATCATAAAAAATTTCGGCTTAATCCGAAATTCCATGCATCATAGATTAATCTCCGCCCCAATTCGACCTGACATAAGGGGGGCTGCAGAACACCACCTGTCTCACCATTTAATCCTATGGCATATGCACAAAAATTTCGACTTAGGCTCAAATTTTCCGAAAAGACGTCCATCTCGTCCATAATTTTATCCCTTCTCCAATCCGCCCCGGCAACATCTCACCACGCAACACACCTCGATTATATTATCTATTGAGCCAATTCGCCCCCAGATTTTACCCCCGATTCCAGGCCAAAACGACCAAAAAACACCTTTTTCGCACTTTTTTTGAAAAAAGTTGCGAAAACATTTGGTCAGTTCAAAAAAACTCCCTACCTTTGCAACGCAAATGAGGGAGAGACCTCATGAGAGATTCAAAAACGAATCACTCAAGCACAAAATAAGATGACTTCGTAGCTCAGTTGGTAGAGCAACTGACTCTTAATCAGTGGGTCGAGAGTTCGAGCCTCTCCGAGGTCACTAAAGGGTCTATCAGACCGATGAAAAACCTCTGAAAATCGTTGATTTTCAGAGGTTTTTCTTTTTCCCCCTCTCCCCGTCCGGCGCAAAATATTGAAACTGCGGGTGTGCAAAAAGGGTGCTGTAGAATTTGTACTGCAAACTGCACCCTCTTTAGTGTATATTTCGCTATTCTTCAAGACATTGCGATGAGCCGGTCTTATAAAATCCGCAAGTACGAACTAAAATAAAGCAGCCGGACTTTTTAATCGTAGTATTCAGCGAAACCGATAATGTTGTTTTTTGGTAAAATTGAAGGCATTGACGGACTTATATATTTCGAGGGAAGATATCCATCAACTCATTCATACTTATGGCTTGGAAAAGCAAATTGCCGCCGTACAGTAATATGGTTCAAGCCGAAATTCCGGTGCATATGTTAAATTGAGCAGAACAAAGTGTTAAATATTCAGGCGTATAGTTTGACCAGGCGGAAGATGAAGAAATCGCGATCTCGGACACCGCGCATTTGCGAGCGGAAGATCTTGACTTTAGAGTTGAAGGCTTCGGCGGAGGCATTGGTCGCACGTCGGCGGAAATAGTTGAGGATGGTCGGAGCATGATTCTTGAATGTCTTGATGACAGAGCGGAAGTTGTTGTTGCCCAATGTCATTACTTTTTCATACCACCTGTTCATCCGCCCGATGGCCTTTGTCGGTGTCATTTTAGCGTTGAAAATCCGTCTCAGTTCCATTGCCAGAGCATATGCACTCTTGAGAATGGGATGATATTTGAACAGAATGTTTACGCGATGACGCTGGATGTCAGTCCATTTGTTCTGTGACATCATCAGGGTGTGCTTGCTGCGCGCAAGTATCTGACGCATGGTCTCGCCGTTGGAGTACGTTACCGGCGGCTCTGATCTGTCGCGGTTGTTCTCCCGGGCGATGAGCTGACGGCGTATGTCGATACGGATTTCGTCAACGGCCTCATTATAGACCTGTTGTACATGAAAACGGTCATTGACCACATGGGCGTTATAGAATACTTCACCTGCTATCAGCATCATTGACGGCGACAGATCGCAGGTAACCTCTTTTACTTTGCGCCTGACTGACTTACTCATGGCTGCTATGAGTATGGATATAATCTCGTCGCTCTTCGTGCCGGGGATGGCCGCAGCCAGCGTGCCCTTGCCGCCGTGGCCGTCCTTGTTGGTCAGGAAGGTCCATACCTCGCCGTTGCTCAGGCATGTCTCGTCAAGGCTCATGTACGGACCAATATTGGCGGCATTGAAATAAAAGCCGCAGCAAAGTTCATGTTCGCACCAGGCGGCATAACCACTTATCCTGTTGCGGTATAAATCCGCGAAATACTTGCCGTTGGCGCAGTACATCTGCGCTATGTGCTTAATCGACAGTGCCGTCGTCTCCACCTTCATCTTTTAAAAAAGACACGAACTCTGCGCTGAGCCGTGTGCCTTCCTCGTTGGGGAGCTCGAGGTTGTAACTGAAGATTTCATTGGTCTGCCTGTCCCACCATTTGTTCTTGCGCATGTGCAGGAATACGGGGCGTCCGCGCATCGGATAGTCTTGTATTGTAACGTATTCTGTATAGCCTCGCGCAACTATGTGCGGATTACGATAGTCTTCATCTGACAGTCTCTTTTTCTCATCAAGCCATATGTCATATGCTTGTTCTGTGCGTTCGAAGCGCACCATCTCGAAGAGTTCATCCATGCCTTCGGGAAGACACATCCATATTGCATCTGCGGTTTTCATGCCACAAATTTAACACTTTTCTCTAAATTCATGCACTGGGTTTTCGGCTTGAGCCAGTAATATCGTATTTGGCCGTATTCCGAAAATGTTGTAAATTTGCAGTAAATTCGGAATAGGAATGAATCACGACAAATACATACCAAGAGATTCTTATCTCAAAAAGCTGATTATCAGAAAAGACAACGGTGAAGTAAAAATTGTAACCGGCCCCCGCCGATGTGGAAAATCTTGGCTATTAAGTCATATATACCGGGATTATCTCACCGCTCAAGGAGTACCCTCTGAAAATATCATTGCTTTGGACTTTGACAAGGATGACGACAAATATGATTTCGACATTCTTGATCCAAAGGCTGTAAAGAATCATATCTACTCACAGATACAGAGCGATACCGAGAACTACTATATCTTTCTTGACGAAATACAAGAACTTGAAAATTTTGAGCGACTCGTAAACGGTCTTAACGGTCATGACAATATAGATGTTTATGTGACCGGCAGCAACTCCCGTTTTCTGTCAAAAGACATACGGACTATATTCCGTGGCAGGGGTGATGAAATCAGGGTGTTCCCTTTGTCATTCAGGGAGTTCTATCAGGCGTTACACTATGACGTTCGTGAAGCATGGAAAGTGTACTCAACTTTTGGCGGAATGCCTCGTCTTATCCACTACACTGATGATGAGCAGAAAATAAATTATCTTCAAAACTTGTGGGATAAGACTTATATCGATGATGTGGTAGAGAGAAACAAAGTAAGAAATGAACTTGCCGTTTCTCGACTTGCCACCTCGTTATGTAGTTCCATTGGCTCGCTTACCAATCCGGCACGCATAGCCAATACCCTCGAATCGGTGCAAAAGATGAAGATTGATTCCAAAACAGTATCGTCTTATATCGACTATCTTGAAAATGCCTTCCTGTTTGAAAGCGCGGAGAGATACGATGTCAAGGGCAGGCGTTATTATGAAACCAATAAGAAATACTACTGCATCGATATCGGTCTTAGAAACGCGAGGTTGAATTTTCGTCAGCAGGAGCCGACGCATATAATGGAGAATGTTCTATATAATCATCTGCGCGTTCTCGGTTATCTTGTAGATGTGGGCATAGTGGAAAGCCGTGAAATGAAAGATGGCAAAATGTCATATTCACAGCGTGAGATAGACTTCATCGCTAACAAAGGAAGCCGGAAGTATTATATTCAGTCTGCTTACTCGATTCCGTCCGAAGAAAAGCGGGAGCAGGAGCTCGCATCTCTCCTGAAGATCTCCGATTCATTCAAGAAGATTGTGGTTGTCGGCGACGAGATAATGCCTTATACCGACGACAATGGTATATATTTCACAGGCTTATTTGATTTCCTGTTAAAAGATGAATGGCTATAATACAGTCAACAAATTTTAATAGGCAGAATTAGGAATAACGACCAAAAAGCAGTAAATTTGTATTGCCCTAATGGAATAATGGGTAAGAACATTGAAACAATGCCGTGTGCAATTCGTGAACAACGGAAATCGTGGCATTACAATATTCTGAATACTACTTAGTTACAACGATAAACCTCGGCTTCTCCGGGGTCACTAAATCAAAGCTCAACTGCTTATAAATCAAGTGGTTGAGTTTTTTTGTTATAGGTATTTTGTCCACAAATTGTACACCAAACTAAATCTAACGCCTCTCCGACATTAATTTTTTTAATCCACTCCCCCTTGCGGCTATGCAGTAGTGCCAGCCACGCTCCTAAAGGAACGCCGCCGACGGCATAGCCCGGAAAACCGATTGCAGTATACTACTAATAAACGCATCATGGTGTTCGACTGCAAAGAGCTGACGTGATGATGCGTTTTATATCTGTATATTATATGTCAAATTTGTCAAATTTACTGGTGGAAAATTTTGACTCGCGGAATAATGTAAATAAATTTGTATTTCTAAGCAATCACATTCAATACAGATATTCCACAATTATATATTATCAGACTGACCAATCATGTTCAAAATAAGTTCATTAACAATACAGGAAGGTTGTAAACAATGTAAAAATCTGCGCCCCGGGGACCTATTCGCTGACCGGAATGGATGACAGTTGGGGGAATTTTTCGGTAATAGGCTAATACCTGCGATGATGAATGTTATCGATTCCTTTTTGGCACATATCCTGCTACGACACATATCCACAAACGGCCTCTAACATTGTTCATGAGAAATATATCGGAAAATTTGGATGAAATATTTGACAGTAAATATTGAGTCATAATACAAACCTGATAATCAATAGCACATGAATCATTTATATATAATCGGCAACGGATTCGATTTGCATCATAACGTTATGAGTGCATACAAAAATTTTGCTGTATGGCTTAAAAAACACGACTATGAAGTATTCGACACGTATCGACGAGTTTGTGATTACGAAGCTTTGTGGCAGGACTTTGAACGTGGCATGGCCTATGTCAGCCGCAGTTATTTTCTTGATATGGCCTCGACGTTTTTGCCATCCCTCAAAGGCCGTGAAGAAGATGATTTAACGGGGGCCGAGATTTTCCTTGCCGGAGACTGGGGTTCTGATTTCGCCGTTCAATTGGTTGACAGGCTGAAAATTCGGTTTGCACAATGGATAGGTTCCATAAAAATACCGACCGATTATAGAAGTCACATGATTCCACTGGATAAGAACGCAGGATTCCTGACATTCAATTATACTGACTTTCTCGAATCACAATATGGGATTGACAGCTCGAGAGTTAAATATATCCATGGAAAACGCGGTCGGGAATCAAACAATCTGATTGTCGGTCATGGAGAAGATGGAGACGAAATTTTTAACCGATGGTATGATAAAATTAAAAAATATCGTCCTATAGTCAAGAAAGGAAAGAAAATCTATGTCCCATCGCCTTATCTGAAACTCTATCGCGAACCGACATGCTACATCCCGGAATATCAGCATCTGACTGAACGAATTGAGGTTTATTATGACGAATCACGCAAACCCGTTCAAAAAATTATCAAATCCCAGATAGTCTATTTCCGATCATTTCACGACGTGACAGCGATTGATGTACTTGGATTTTCCTTTTCAGCGGTAGACTTGCCATATCTTCAGACGATGCTTTCATATAATGACAGCCCTCAGAACATCAGTTGGCGCATAAGCAAATATAGCGATGATGACGAGGCTAAAGCATTGGCAGCTCTGAAATCAATTGGAGTCAACCCAGCAAAAATTGAATTCTTTGAAATGTAATAATTGATGATATAATAAACTAAACAACAATTTATTAACTATGATTCTACTGTTATATTCCGAACGGAAGCGGATTGAAATAGGGATAACGGAAATTCAGTCTGAAATGGAGCCAGACTTTTGGAATGTCTTAGCCCGAAAAAGTGATGTGATAAATGGTTGGACATATGGGTGTATGCGTGTTCGCAATACTACAAAAACACGTGAAAATTTCGCGAAAATAGAATCTGAATACGATAGTCTGACATCATATCGTATTCGGAGTTTAACAAGATTTACCAATTATGTTGAAGAGGGAGACTTTTTCTATATATTCAATAAAGCGCATGTCGAACTTGCGGAACAGCTTACCGCATTGGAAGTTTTGAAACAAAATCGGACCAATCAATTGAACTGGATTATGACTCATAATCATTATTTCAATCTGTTTTCACGGCTTTCTTTTGAATTTGATGTTATCGCTTTTGGCATCAATGGTGTAGAAGAAACAATTGGTGAGTTAAACAAAGATTTAAGAACGTGTCGTTTCTGCAATAAATCAGGAAGAGAACGCTTCAGACATGTTTCTCATGCTATACCTGAGGCAATCGGAAATAAGCAGCTTATCTGTGCGGAAGAATGTGATGAATGTAATGAGAAATTAAAAGAAATAGAAGAAAACTTTGTTCATCTTATGGACTTCAGACGTGCGATGTATAAAGTTCGCAGAAAAGACAAGAGTTACTGCACGACTGTTAACGGCGAAAATTACACAATCAGTCCTGATGATGAAGGGAATCCTATCCTATATATAAAGCAATCAACTGTAACTGATGGGAAGTCTGATAAATATCTCATTAAATTCAATCATACACATCCGGTAGTAGATCAGGACATATATCGCGCGTTGGTAAAAATTGCGATAGATTTAATGCCTGCAGAGAAACTTGGTTATTTCAAAGACACTATAAAATGGATTCGAGGTGAAACAGATTATCCGATTCATGACGCATTGCCATCGGTCTTATTTAAATGCCTACCTAACAAAGATATGCATGAGCAACCGATGGTTTATCTGTTGTTTAGAAAATCAGACTCGGATAATTGGCCATATTGTACGGCACTATTACATACAACAGATGTGATTTACCAATATGTTATCCCATATGCAACTAATGACAATGGCAGATATAAGTACGATTCTGAGTTAGAGATATATCGAAAAAAAATGGAACAATATTTTGGTGGTGACTGGGAGTATCAACAATATTTTAGCTGGTGGTATTCTTATATTTGGAATTATTGGGAAGTTCCACGAAATCAGCCTAATATCCATATTTTGCCGGATTCAGATTCTATTTTTATCCAGAAAAAAGGATTGACGGATGACGAAGACAAAGAGTACGAATATAATATGTTCGAAATATCAGATTTCAGCTATAAAAATCTTCATATTAATGAAGAGAGAGCACTGATACGTAGATTGGCAGGTCAAATTAATCCAGGCGAGCGTTGCATAATGACATTAGCCCACTTTTCAATAAGCATTAATATAAAAAACGGTACCGGCAATGCATTTTTCAAATCGAAGATAAATCTTAATAAATCAACTGAAAATCTCAGTACGACGATTGATTTTTGCATTACTGACATGATGAGAATTATCAATAATCCCAAATTTGTTACTGGTGACACATTCGGAAATCTGATTTATAATATTTGGCGTATGATGAGTCAGGAAATCGATTCGAGAATCGGTCAGAAACTTGGCATTGCAAATCAATTTGCATTTTTATCCGGGATTACTCCATATTCAATTATAAGTCATGCTATTGTAGATTTGATTATGCCAAACGGATGCATTGTAAAAACCAGTTTTAAATCATTGGTTGAATAAATTGCATAATTGTATGTACATCGTAAGAAAAGTAATGGCAACTCACTGACTATCATTACAAAGCATACACCAAAGCCTCTCAAGGATCACCAAAGGGTCTATCCGACCGATGAAAATTTTCACTATAATTTGCCACCTCAAAACACCGAATAGTGGGCACCATTGTTTTTTCGTATAAATTTAATAATTTTGCGCCCTTAATTGCAGACTGTGGTTTGTAATACTTTGCTTGGCGATTTAAAGTTCTGTCGTCAAGGTTTGATATCATGTGTATAAACAACGGTATACGGGTATATGAAAATTGATTTAAAAGGGCATGCCTCGATGTTTGGGGCCAATGCAATTTGGGGAGTGATGGCTCCGGTCGCTAAATTTGTAATGATCAGTGGTACGATAACGCCGCTGGTGGTAACCAATTTGCGTATTGCAGGAGCCATGATTCTGTTCTGGCTTGTATCACTGTTCATGAAACCTGAGCATGTGGGGTCGAAAGATATGGCAAAACTTTTCGGTGCATCGTTACTTGCAATCATCTTCAATCAGGGATGTTTCATTACCGGTCTGGGCATGACATCACCGACAAACGCGTCCATAATCACGACAAGCATGCCGTTATGGGCTATGGTCCTTGCTGCGTTTTTTCTGAAAGAGCCTATAACCGGAAAGAAAATCATGGGTATTGCTGCCGGTGCTACCGGAGCAGTGCTTCTTATTCTTGGAGGCAGCTCGGAGACCGGAGCCATATCTTCGTCGATATGGGGTGATTTAATAGTTTTGACAGCACAATTGAGCTATGCTCTCTATATAGTGCTTTTCAAGGATTTTGTATCCCGCTATTCAATTTTCACCGTAATGAAGTGGATGTTCACATTTGCATTTATATGTATGGTGCCGTTTTCTTCACAGCAGCTTTCGGAGACAAGATGGGAAGCTGTCACACCTATGGAGTGGGGAGCATTGTCACTGGTTGTGGCAGGAGCGACTTTTGTGTGTTACATACTGGTTGTGATCGGTCAGCGACGCCTTCGACCGACTGTGGCAGGAATGTATAATTACATCCAGCCTCTTGTGGCTTGCATAGTTGCGATATTATGGGGAATGGATACATTTGGCATAACAAAAGCGTTTGCAATACTATTGATATTTACCGGAGTATTCCTTGTAACCATGAGCAAAAGCCGCAAAGACATGGAGTCGGAAGGGAAAACGCTTACCGAAATTGCAGGCTGAAATTCTTAGAGGGTTTACACAATCCTCGCGCTGTATTTATCTGACTTGAAATTCAACGTATGCCGTGTCGCTCTTATGGATAGGATATGGCGGATAACTGAATGTCTTGACAAGACGGTATGTGGAGGATTTATTGCTCAGATCATAAATCCATGGCTTCACTGTAATCCGGAATGAACCATCCGGTTTTAGTGAATACCCGATACCGTTGAAACAAACTTCTATATCATTTGACAGAAAGTCTAGATACTTTTCTGAGTAAGGAGCCTGAGTCCAATTCCCCCCTTCAGACTTAGTATCTATTCTGTACCATTCTCCGGTAGTCATATCGGCATCTCGATTGTTTGTAAATTCCACCACAAGAGAATCCACAGGGCTACTGATTGGATCAGGGCTGACAATCCTCATTGTCATACCCTCAGCCGTCGCATAACTTTTCTGTGTCATTACGTCGGGAATCTCGATTTTTTCACCGAGAAAATGAGGTTGTTTGCCAAACCATATGTCAAGCAACATCTTGTCGCGGGCAAGCCATTCGCGCAGTGCAAGCCGGGTTCTCACCCATCTACCCGCCCGTAATGGAGCGGAGATTGCAACAGCCTCCATACCATTGCACTCGGCAAGATACAACGCTCTTGCATTATGATCGGCCTGCGATATGATTGTCAATGAATCGCATCCAAACACCTCCTTTGCCCTGACCACAGAGTCAAGGGTCCTGAATCCAGCGAAGTCAAGTATGATTCTGTCCTCCGGTACACCATGAGCAATCAGTGAATCACGCATAGCGGTTGGCTCATCATATAGCTTGGTGTGATTGTCACCGCTCGCTATTATAAAATCGACCTTACCGGCATGATATAGCTCGGCAGCCGTATTAATGCGGTTGATAAAGTATGAATTGGGACGTCCCCGCCTATTAAGCGGATTTGTTCCGAGCAGAAGGGCCACCTTGTTGTGAGGCACTGAATCGACCGTTGCATATAGTCTCCTTTCGGCAGCGTTTTCCACCCTGACGTTAGCATAGACCGTAAAGGCTACGACCAACAGCAGAAACGCGCCGAGGCTTAGAAGTACTCGTTTTATAAGTATTTTCGTATTCATGTTCTATTATTAAAAGCATGTAAAGATAGTCATCTAACTGCAAATACACAAATAATTTACCACCATACAGTCCCCCACCTTATACCCTTGAGAGAATACACTGCGTCGGAAGATGCCGTAATAATCAATTTCAATTATTTACATTAGAAATTTCACTATTTTTGAGTATTGTAGGCTGATTGGCACATGAGTAATTTTGCACTGCAAATAATAGCAGTTTATTAATTTCTCTCTGCGGCAATGGTCTATTGCCGTCGAATGTCACTCATCAATGAATAAATATTTTTGTCGTAATTTCGCGAGTGCGATTATAGCAATACTCTGCACACTTAACCTGTCGGCCGCTCCCCGTATGCTCAGCGGAGTGGTCATTTCATCCGACAATGACGAACCCGTAGCGGCAGCTATTGTCAGGCTAAACACACAGGATTGGGCGGCGACAGATGCCGACGGCCGATTTACGTTTACCAAACTCAATCCTGGCAAATATGAATATGAGGTCTCCTATCTCGGATATGAGACTGCCAGGGGAGAGTTTCGCCTCAACGACTCAATCCGACAGGATATAATCATCCGGCTCAATCCATCCAATCTCGCGCTCAAAGAGGTGGTGGTCACCGCCGAAGAGGGCAAGATGGGCTCGTCGTCGCTCATCGGCCAGTCGGCCATACGGCATCTCCAGGCCAAAAGTGTGGAGGATATGCTCCAACTGTTGCCGGGTGCCGTCACCAAAAATCCCGATCTTACCAATGCCGGTCAGGCTTCAATACGTGAGATTGACGCCGGCGAGGATGCCAACAACGCTCTCGGCACAGCCATCGTGGTCGACGGCACACCAATATCCAACGACGCCAACATGCAGGTGTTCTCCACAGCTCGCTCGGGCAGCAGCTCGTCGGTACAACAGGTGAGCATGAACGACCAGACTACATCGGGGCGCGGTGTGGACCTGCGTCAGATCTCACCCGACAATATAGAGTCAATCGAGGTGATAAGAGGCATCCCTTCGGTCGAATACGGCAATCTTACATCAGGCGCGGTCATCATCAACACCAAGGCCGGTGTCACACCTTGGACGGCACAGGTCAAGGTCGACCCCAACTCCAAACTATTTTCGGTAGGCAAAGGTCTGAGACTGCGCGGCAATGGCGGCTCGCTCAACTTCGGGCTGGACTACACCAAGTCAAACGCCGACCGCCGCAAGACCTATCTGGGCTATGACCGCATCACGGCCAATGCAGCCTACTCCAAGATATTCCTTCAGACATCCACTCCGCTCTCATTTAACGTCAAGGCCACATATTACCGCAATCTCAGCGACACCAAGAGTGACGAAGCCATGCTCAAGGATGAGTATTTCAAAAATCTTGAGCAAAGTTTCCGCCTGGCCGTCAACGGCATGTGGCGGCTCAACCGCAAGGCCATCTCCAATCTCTCTTACTCGGCTTCATTCCAGTATACCCATCAGGAAGACATCTACAACCGCTATATAGGCTCGGGAGTGGTGCCCTACTCCCACTCATATGTGCCGGGCGAGATGCAGGTGGGATTTCTGCCGGCCACCTATCTGTGCAATTACAAACTTGACGGCAAACCGCTCAACGTCTTTGCACAGCTCAAGGCCAACCGCACGTTTCTGCTGCCTCGCGGCACAGTCAATGTCAAACTCGGTGTCGACTACAACCTCAACGCCAATCACGGCGGAGGCATGATGTATGACCCCTCGCTTCCCCCGGTGCAAGGTGAAGGCCAGTCGGTGCGTCCCCGCTCCTACAGTGAACTCCCCTCGCTCTCCACACTCTCGGTCTTTGCCGAAGGCATGACCGAATATCATCTTGGCTCGACCATACTCACACTCCAGCCCGGAGTGCGTGCCGGCCGCATGTTTATCGACAGCCGGCAGGCTCTGCGCGGCGACATCACCGCTGTCGACCCGCGCGTCAACGCCACCTACAGATTTCTCACCCCCGACAACAACCGACAGTTTCACCACCTGTCGCTCACCGGCGGTTACGGCATAGCCTCCAAGATGCCCACCATGGCGTCGCTCTATCCCACCCCGGCCTACTTTGATTTTGTCAACTACAACAGCTATACCGGCATCAACGACCCGCGCAATATTGCCGTAATGACCACCCATGTGGTAGGCAATACAGCCAATCCGGACCTCAAACCGGCTCGCGCTACAAAATTTGAAATCGGGCTCAACGGACGTATCCGCGACATCACAGGCTCGGTGACATTTTTCAGCGAACATGTCCGCAACGAATTTGGCTTCGTCTCATGCCCGCTGAGCCTTGACTACAACCGTTACGTAATCCCCACGGCCGACCAGGCTTCATCGACAATCCCACACTACACTGACGGCAAGCTATATTACACCACAGCCGACGGCTCCGTCAAAGAAGCTCCGTCAAGCCGTCTGCGCGAAGTACGCTCCTACTCCATGCCGGCCAATACCATCGACACACGCAAACACGGCATAGAATACACATTCAACTTCGGCAAAATAAAACCCCTGTCGACCAATCTTATAGTCGACGGCGCGTGGTTCTGGATCAAACGCCGCAACACCGCCACCTCGTTCAGCTCGAGCCGTGTCGTCGACAGTGTGGACGACAACGGAGTCACCACCTTCAACACCTATCTCGGCGTGATGCCGGCCGGAGCGGGCACGATACTATCACGTGTCAACACCAACTTCCGATTCGTCACCCACATCCCGGCCATCAGGCTCATCTTCTCCACCACAGTCCAGGTGGTGTGGCACGACAGCTATCGCAACATCTATGAGGATGCCGACGGCAAGCCGCTCTACCATCTTGTCACCTCATCGCTTGACCGCCCTATGCTCAGCATCGACCCCATAGGATATTACGACAAAAATCTCACCTATCATCCCTGGGACCCCTCGGCTGTCGAGAGGCCGCAGGAACTCATAACGAGCTATTACAACACCGAGTTTTACAACACTCAGACCTATCCCATGACATGCATGCTCAACTTCAAGGTCACTAAAGAGATAGGCAATTATGTAGAGCTCTCGGTCATAGCCAACAACTTTCTGAAATTCAACAGAGTCTACACTCAGAATGTAATCGGCGGCTATCGCGAAATGTACTCGCCGATGTATTTCGGAGCCGAAATCAAAGCCAAATTTTAACAATCAGATATAAACCAAAATAATATATTCAAAAAACACAGTCTGAAATGAAAAAATTTATCCACGCTCTCTGCATGCTCGTCATGCTCACAGGTCTCGCAGCCTGCTCAAGCGACGATGACAACGTTACAGCCTACTATCCTCTCACCGTAAATATCGAACTGCCCGAAGGCATATCGGCCGCCGACCTCACCACCGCATCGGTCACCGTGACCAATGTGCAGACCGGTCGCTCCTACTCGTCGCAGGAAGCCATGGACACCTATACTTTCCAACTCGATGGCGGCACCTACAATGTCCAGGCCTCAATGCGCATCAATGACGGCGGCACCATCACGTCCTACAACGCCTCCCGCGAAATCTCTGTGTATGACGCCACCACTCTTCAGCTCCAGCTCCAGGAAGCACTCTCGGGCGGACTCATATTCAAGGAAGTGTATTACAGCATGGTCAAGCCCAACGGCAAAATGCCCTATATGCGCGACCAGTTCTTTGAAATCTACAACAATTCCGACGAGGTGCTCTATCTCGACAACTGCGTGCTCGGACTCCTCGAGGGCACCCAAGGCATCCTTCCCACCGCATGGATGGAAAACGGTGAAATCATGGACAAATATGCCATGGGCTACTACACCGTGGCATTCGTAGGCACAGGCAAGCAATATCCCGTAGAGCCGGGCAAGAGCGTGGTTATCGCCAGCCAGGCACTCGACCACATCGCCGAGACCCAGAAGATGTATGACTCATCTGTAGCAGGCGCGAAGCTCTCGCCCGTCAATCTTGCCAACGCCGACTATGAGGTGTGTCTCATCGACTACAAACCCGCCATGTCCATCGACAATCCCGACGTGCCCAACATGACCATAATCCACGCTGCCGGGACCGGCAACTACTTCTCTCTCCCCTTCTCCGGCAACGCTATCATTCTCGCAAAGCTCCCCGAGGGTGTCGACCCCATCGCTTATGCCAAGGATGAAAGCAACTTCATGGAACGTCCCGACGGCAACTATGCCGGCACAGAATATCTGATGATACCGCAGGAATATGTGCTCGACGGCATAAACATCGTCAACAGCGACGCCTCCAAGCGCACCATACGTCTGCGCGCCGAGGTTGACGCCGGCTCGGTAAGCATGACCGAAAACTACTCGGGCCTCAGCATCCGCCGCAAGGTCGAGAGCATCACCGACGACGGCCGCGCTATCCTCAAGGACTCCAACAACTCTTCAGCCGACTTCCTCACCGACCAGATACCCACTCCGGGCATCATCCCCTCGACTGTCGACTAAACACCCCTCAACAATAATATATGCACAAGCCTTTATGCATGCTTGCATCATATGCAGTCTTATCCCCGGTCCTTGCCTTTGCCGGCGGGGACGGGGATAACTCTCTTACGGCTCAGATGCAGTATGCCGACTACAACTACATTCACAATGTGGCCGACGGCAGTCTCAATCCCGTATCTGTCAGCAATATGCCTATCTCATCACTGGCAACGATAAACGCTGGTTATTACCTGACACACGGCGACTATCACAACATTGACGCATCGCGTTACAGGGCCGGATTTGACGTCGACGCCTATGGCATAAGCCGTATGGAACGTATCGCCTTCGAAGGCGGTGTCAGATATTTCAACTACACCGACAAGGGCCGATGCTGGAACACCACTTTGTTTCAGAACCCGCTCAACCCCTTCATCCTTGCCGACTCCGAGCCGAGCAATTATGACACTGAGCGGTTTCACGTCTACGGCCGTGTATCCTACAAACTCACTCCGGCACTCAGGCTCGGCATCAACGCCAACTATAACGTGGGGGTGATGTCTGACGAAAAAGATCCTCGTGCCGAGACCAAAGGCATGCGTTTCATCATCAATCCCGGCATGGCATGGGACATCAGCGGGTGTCTGACTCTCGGAGCCACAGCCGGTCTCAACCTATTCAGCGAATCGGCCCGCTATACATGCCTCTCCACAGCCGTCACATATCCATTCTACCTTATGAGCGGCCTCGGCACATATTACCCGCAGAGCGGCACATCCTATTCGCGCGATGCCGACGGCACATCATGGTTTGCCTCGCTCGACGCCACATTGCGTTTCTCGCCCTCGGCCATCGACCGCCTCACCATCTATTACGGCAACGAGGCCGAACAAGCCACCGACGGTGGCAGCTCCTATCAGTTCAAGGGGGGCGATTATGCCAACACCGTGCTGCGCATCACCGACCGCCTGTCGCTGACCGGCTCACGCTATGCCCACAACATCGAGCTGTCGGCCGAGACCAACGATGTGAAGGGCAAATGGTATGACCAGAAGAGTTTCAGCCAGAACGGCACCACAGGCTACGAAGTGATGAACTCGTCGGTTAAACACAAGGAGACCTACACCCTCGTGCGTGGCTCATATCGCTTTGACATCCTCGACAGTGCGGGAGTGTCTTCACTCACCGCCGGAGCGGGAGCCTCCTATATATCGTCAGACACGCACAACTACCCCGAACGCTATTTCCGCAAATACACACGCCTCGACCTCTCGGCCGAGATAATGAAACACTTCTCGCTCCGCGACGTTCGCCTCGGCATAGGGGTGGAGGGCGGCTACATCATGTCGCCCACATCGTCGTGCGACTTTGCCGGGCTGGAACTCGAGCATGTCTACACGATGCCAATGTATTCCTATCTCACATCATCGGCCCTGTCGGCCGGCGCGCGTATACAGGCCAAGATACCTGTGGGCAAATTTATACTCGGAGCCTACCTCTCGGGTAGCTTCACAAAATGTACCGATGCCAAGACCCGCTATGACGGCACATCCTCCTCGTCAGTCAACGCCGGTCTGTCAATGGCTTTCTAACAAATGACACCATAATCATGACAAAACCTTATATTTCACTCCTCGTGGCATGCATGGCACTATGCGGCTCTCTGACTGCCGACGCAGCCCGACACGGATTTGCCATCTTTGTCGACAGCATCAGCCACTCCAGAGTCTCGGCCGAACTTGACGCCTATGCCCGTAGCGTCGACCGTCAGGGACTCATATCTGAAATCGTAGTGGTGACACCCCAGGTCACCCCCGACTCGCTCCGCTCGGTCATCCGCTCCATGGCCTCGCGCAAGCAGTCGCCCATCGAAGGCATGGTCTTTGTGGGCGATATACCTATACCGATGCTGCTCGACACCCAGCATTTCACATCGGCATTCAAAGTGGTGCAGAACATGAAGAGACCCGAACGCTCGGCATGTCCGTCCGACCGGTTCTATGACGATCTTTCGCTCAAGTTTGACTTCGTAAGCCGCGATGATAAAAAACCGCTCCTCTACTATTATTCGCTTCGCCCCGACTCTCCCCAGCAGTGCGCTCCTACACTTTACTCGGGGCGCATCAAGAGCATGGACTTCTATGGCAAAGACCGCTATGAAAACCTCCGCGACTATCTACGTAAGGTGGTGCGCGTCAAGGAGCGTGCCGAACGCCTCGACCGTATGTTTCTGTTCTCCGGCTCGGGCTACAACTCCGAGTCGCCCATAGCCCGTCAGGACGAGAAGATGAGCTTCATGGAACAGTTTCCATGGATGCGCCGCCAGGCATCGTCACTCGACTATCTCGACCACAAGCACACGACGTTTGCCAAATACACTCTCATGTCCTACATGCAGCAGCCCGACCTATCGCTCGCCCTGCTCCATCATCACGGCTCGCCCGTCAAAGAGTATATCAACCGCTATCCCGACACACGCAGCACCCGCGACCAGCTCGAGGGAGCAAAATCGTTTTTCCGCTCCAAGATACGCAACGCCGTCGAGTCGGGCACACCTCTCGACTCGGCATGCGCCTACTATGTGCGCGAATATGATGTGCCGCGCCACTGGTTTGACACCGTGATGGACTCGGCATCCATTGCCGCCGACTCGGTCTACAACGAGCGTCTCGACCTGCATCTTCACGACTTTGACCGTTACAGGCCCAATGCACGAGTGGTGATGCTCGATGCATGCTTCAACGGCTCGTTCAACAACGACGTGTATCTCGCCGGTGCCTATGTGTTTGGCGAAGGCGACTGCGTGAGTGTCATAGCCAACAGTGTCAACTCGCTCCAGGACAAATGGTGTGACAAATCAATCGGCTTGCTCGGCCTCGGCATGCGTGTCGGCAATATGGTCAAGTATAATCCTTATCTCGAGTCACACATTCTCGGCGACCCGACCTTTGCCTTTGCTCCGGCCGACGACCGTCTCGGCTTTGACATCAACACGGCTCTGGTCGAGGCTCCGGCTTCATTCTGGAAAAAACAGCTCCGCTCCCCCTACCCCGCCATGCAGGCCATGGCCATGGAAAAACTCGCTGACATGCATGCCATCACTCCCGGACAACTGCTTGACATCTTCACCTCCTCGACCTACGGTGTCACACGTTTCGCCGCATTGATGAACCTCTCCGAGTCGCCGGGTTCGCCCGAATTTGTCGAGTCACTGCGTCTCGGACTCAACGACAGCTATGAACTCGTCCGCCGTTTCTCGGCCATACTCGCAGGAAAGAACGGCAGTCCGCAACTCATCCCCGCAATCATAGCCGCCTATGCCAACTCTCTCAAAGGCGAGCGCGTCAACTTTCAGCTTCAGAACGCCATGCAGCTATTTGACTATCGGTCGCTCATCGACGAGCTGGAGTCGCAGCGTCCCTATCGCCACTCTTACGACGAAGCCGAAATGATGACACAGGCTCGCAACAGCATCGCCGACCGATTCTCTTCAAAACGCTACGATGCCGACATTGAGCGGCTCGCGTCGGACAACCCCGACATGCGCGAGGTAAAATCGTTTGTGCGACAACTTCGCAACAATCCGCTCCACCCGTCAGCCGACAAATTGCTGGCCTATCTGGACAAATGTCCCGACGAAGCTCTCAGTGTCTCCCTCGCCGAAGCTCTCGGATGGTTTGACTACTCCTACCGTGCTCCCGAGATAGCCCGGCGTCTGGCCGAAGTGGCGGCCGACCCTGCCCGTCCACAACGTCTGCGCGACGAAGCCGCCAAATCGGTGGCCCGACTGAAAAAGTAAATACGGAGATATATAAAAAACGACAGATGTTGTATCCAAACTTTTTGAGGATACAACATCTGTCGTTTTTTATATATCTCCGGTCTCGCCTACTTTTCCTCCGGGTCGGTATACCAGCGGGAATACATGAGATAATTGCGGGCAATCTTGGTGTTGAGTTCACGCGATGTTTCGGGGTCGACCATCTTGATGAATTTGGCCGGCGCGCCACCCCATAGTTCGTTGGGGCCTATCTTGGTGCGCGATAGTACGACCGAACCGGCCGCCACAAGCGCGCCTTCACCCACTTCGGCGTCGTCCATGACCACAGCCCCCATACCGATGAGGGCAAAGTCGCGGATTTTCGCGCCATGAATGGTGACGTTGTGACCTATCGACACATCATCGCCAATCTCGATGGTTGACTTCTGATAGAGAGTATGCAGCACCGAGCCATCCTGTATGTTTACGCGGTTGCCTATACGTATGGAGTTGACATCGCCGCGCAACACTGTGTTGAACCACACACTGCACTCGTCGCCCATCTCCACATCTCCTATGATGGTACAATTTTCGGCCAGGAATGTATCACGGCCAATCTTGGGGGTAAATCCCCTTACAGGTATAATAAGTGACACCTTATAGTTTAATTTTCAATTAGTAATCTTTTGTTCAATTAGTAATCAGCAATTAGTAATTGAAAAGAGGTTTGCAGGCATCGGCCAGCCACTCGCGCTCGTCGGGAGTGAGCGACGGTGCGAGGCGGTCATAGACGGTGCGGTGATAATTGTTGACCCATTCGATCTCAGCCTCCGACATGATGGAGGTGTCGAAGAGTTCACGGTCAAACGGACACATGGTCACAGTCTCAAACGCATAAAACCGGCCAAACTCCGTTGTCTCGTAAGGTATGGTGAGCACAAGATTCTCGCAACGCACACCATAACGGCTTTCGAGATATACACCGGGTTCGTTGGATGTGAGCATACCCGGGAGCAGCGGAGTCATAGTGTCGTTGAGACGTATGCTCTGTGGCCCTTCATGCACATTAAGGAAGTGGCCCACACCGTGGCCTGTGCCGTGGAGATAGCTCTTGCCCTCCTTCCAGAGCGGCATGCGGGCCATGGCATCGAGCTGATGACCGCGTGTACCTTCGGGATATATGGCGGTGGCTATGGCTATGTGGCCCTTCATCACGAGAGTGAAGTCATGGCGCATCTCGGCCGAGGGAGTACCTAAGGCTATGGTGCGGGTGATGTCGGTGGTAGCGTCGAGATAGTTGGCACCCGAGTCGATGAGCAGCAGATTGTTCATGGCCAGAGGGGTGTCGGTCTCAGGTGTGGCCGAGTAGTGCACAATGGCTCCATTGGGACCGAAACCGCAGATGCTGTCAAAGCTGAGGTCGAAGAACAAGGGGTCGGTGCGACGGTTACGCTCGAGTATCTCGGCCACGCCCATCTCGGTGAGCGGACGTCCGGCAGCCACAGTCTCCTTGACCTCGCGTATGGAGCGCACCATATACACGCCGTCACGCACATGAGCCTCGCGTATGCCCTGCATCTGCACCTCGTTTTTGACGGCCTTGGGGAGTGCCAGCGGAGAATTGCCGAGCAGATAATGACCCTCGAGAGCCGAAGCTACGGCTCCGGAAGCCTTAGAGCCACAGAGCAATACGGTCACCGAAGCAGGCACCGAGCTCAGATAGTCAAGGGCCGAGCCATAAGGAGCAGTCTCCACTCCGGCGTCCTTGAGATAGGCCTCAACCTCGGGGGTGAGTTTCGCACTGTCGATAAAGAGACGCGCGCTGTCGGCCGAAACGTAGAGAAACGATGTGGCCACGGGGTTGCAAGGCACGTCGGTCGAACGTATATTGAGCACCCAGGCAATCTCGTCGAGAGCCGAGGTGAAATATGCGTCTGCTCCACATTCGGCCGTGTCGCGACGCAGCTCGGCGAGCTTGTCGGAGGCCGACTTGCCGGCATACTTGACATCGTGAACAAACACCGGGCCGTCGGGCAGTGCGGGACGGTCGGCCCACACCCTGTCGATGGGGTCGAAGTTTACATCAAGACCTATGCCATGGCGGCCAAGCTGCGAACGGAGCACTGCGGTGTCATCGGCCGACATCAGCATGCCGTTGATGCCTACGGTGTCACCCTTGGCAAGTGTGTCGCAGAGAAAACGGCTCACGGTAGGCACTCCGGGGATACCTTCCTTCATCAGTTCGATACCTGCTCCCCTGGTCTGGGTCTCACCCTGGAGAAAGTAGCGGCTGTCCACCCACAGATAGGCTCCGCAGTCGGTGACAACAAGTGTGCCGGCCGAGCCCGTAAAACCGGTGAGATAGCGCACCGTGTGCCAGTGGTCTGATATATATTCGCTCAGATGAGGGTCGGTGCGGGGCACTATTGCGGCTTTGACTCCGGCCTTGGCCATCTCGTCGCGAAACGCCTGAAGGCGTTTGATACTTGTGTCTGCTGTTGACATAATCGTTATGAGATTAGATATTAGTGTTACCGCAAAAGTAATACATCTTGACGTCAATATCAAATGTGAGACAAAGGAAAAAGCGAAGTAAGAGGGTGTTTAATAACAAATGTTAAAGCCAAAGTCCATTGTCATGAGTCGTGTTTCGTCATGGAAAGAGGGAGCATAGCTGTAGCTATGTGACCGATGATTATGAACAATTTAAATGAAAATACACCCACTTTGGCTTAACATTTGTTATTAAACACCCTCTAAAAAACACTTTATGCCTTTAACGCGTTATAACGGAGTATAACCTCACCAACATTGTTATTTATGAGACGAAGGAAATTTACAACTCTCCTGCTGGCGATATGCGCGGTCTTCGCGATGTCCGTCTCGCTCCCCTCGTGTGGCACCATCCACAGCCATTGGGGCGTGGAACATGAATATTATTTTCCCGACGGTGACCATCATCATCGCCCGAAACCTAAAAAGCATAAAAAACATAAGAAATACAAGCCAAAAAAACACCACAAGCACCATCACCATGATGATGACGATTGATTGAAAAATGGGAATAGGCCTCACCAAGCCGGTTACCCATTTTTTCAATTCTCAAATTATTTCCTAACTTTGTGGACAAATTAACCCAAAAATCCTCCATGAAAAAACTTCTGACAAGCCTCGCCTTAAGCGTGGCCTGCTGCACACCCGCAAGCGCGCAATGGACAGCCGATCTCGGCGACGGCACATATCGCAACCCCATCATACATGCCGACTATTCCGACCCCGATGTCATACGCGTCGGAGATGACTATTGGATGGTGGCCTCGAGTTTCACTCACTTTCCGGGCATACCTATACTCCATTCGCGCGACCTCGTCAACTGGCAGATAGCCGGACATGTCTACGACCGTCTCCCCCTTGACAAATATGACCGACCCGTGCACGGCGAAGGCTCATGGGCTCCCGCCCTGCGCTATCACGACGGCATGTATTACATATATTTCTGCACACCCTATGACGGACTCTTCGTAGCCCGCGCCACCGACCCGCGCGGCCCCTGGGAGCTTACCCAGATGCTCGAGGTGGCCAAATGGGAAGACCCTTGCCCCTTCTGGGACGACAACGGCGACGCCTATCTCGTGCACAGCATCCACCGCGGAGGCCCGGCGGTGATACACCGCATGTCGGACGACGGACTGCGTCTGCTCGACAACGGCACAGTCGTATACAACGACCAGAAGACCAACCCGATACTCGAGGGTATGAAGATGCACAAACGCGACGGATGGTATTATATCTTCGCTCCGGCCGGAGGTGTCTCCACCGGCTGGCAGACAGTGTTGCGCTCTCGCTCCATCTATGGTCCCTATGAGGCGCGCCGGGTCATGGAGCAAGGCTCATCGCCCATTAACGGCCCTCATCAGGGCGGACTCATCGACACTCCCGACGGCAACGAATGGTGGTTCATACACTTTCAGGGCAAAGGTGCCTACGGACGAGTAATCCATCTCCAGCCCGCACGCTGGACCTCTGACGGGTGGATAGTTATCGGTGACGACCCCGACGGAGACGGCATAGGTAACCCGGTGCTCACCCATGCCAAACCTCATATTCCCTCGGCCTCCGGCGTCACTCCCTATGGTCCGCAGACCTCCGACGAGTTCTCCTCGACGCGCCAATCGCTTCAATGGCAGTGGCAGGCTCATCCGCGCGACCGATGGTACAGCCTCACCGCCCGCCCCGGCTACATGCGCCTCTATGCCGAGACATGCCCCTCGGAGCACGGCAACCTATACTTTGCCGGCAACCTCTATCTACAAAAACTCCCCGCCCCCTCATTCACTGCGACCACCTGTGTGGAGACCGCTTTCACCACTCCGGGCGAAAGGGCCGGCCTGATAGTCATGGGTAATGAATACTCCTATATAGCCGTCATCAATGACACCTCGGGCCGACGCATATCAGTCGTCACAGGCAAAAATGACAAATATGCGGTAAAACCCAAAGAACGCGCCTCTGCGGCCATTCCCGCCGACGTCTCACAGCAGACTCCGGTGTGGCTCCGCGTGCAACTCACCGACGACCACACATGCCGATATGCCTACAGCCTCGACGGCAATAATTTCACACCGCTCGGCCCCGACTGCCCCGTAGTGGCCGGCACATGGGTAGGAGCCAAGACGGGTATCTTCTGCTCCAGCCCCAACGTAGTCCCCTCCGACGGCTATGCCGACTTTGACTACTTCCATATAGAATAACGAGACTGCAATTACATAATACAGACCCCAAAACCGACAAGAGCAAAATGTCTCTTCTGAGATATTTGCCCTTGTCGGTTTTTATGTCCACATAACGATAAAGCCTCAGGCCCGGCAATGGAGCATATTACGATTTTATCACATAAGTATTTCATTTTTATTATAATGCATATCACCTGTTTTATTAATGTATTAGCCAATTTTTAACTAAATACGTGTCAACCGTCCCCGTCTCGAAGTGTTATTAAAGTAAGAATTATTAAGGATGTAACACTATGGAACCGACGATTTACTCACGCTTCAAAGAGCTCGTCACTGCTCAGCCGGATCATCCTGCGATTATCGACGAGCGTTCATGCGCCAATTATTCAGGACTCGATCAGATGGTCGACACGCTCATTTCACGCTTCCCCTCTTTCATACCCGCCCGCGTAGGCGTGGTGATGGACCACAGCGTGGAAATGATAGCCGCCATCCTTGCCGTAATCAAAGCCGGCGCGGCCATTGTGCCCGTAGAGCCCGACTTCCCACCCGAACGTATGACTCGGTTTCTCACCGAGTGTGGTGTGGATTTTATAGTCACACAGGAAAAATACAGCGCGATGCTGCGCGAATTTACCCTCTTTATCATAGGGTCGGAAATTAATGTCGACCCCGCGCTCCATCCCCTGCCCGACCGATGTCGCGCCGACCGGCCCGCCTATATCATCTACAGCTCGAGCATTTCGGGCTATCCCATCGGCGTCATGGTAGGCAACCGCCAGGTGGTGGATATGGCACGCAGATTTGGCGACACGTTCAATATCACACCCGATGACGTGCTGCTACAATACTCGGCATGTATCGTCAACATTTTTATCGAGGAAATATTCGGAACACTGCTCAACGGTGCCACACTCGCCATACCCTCGGCCTCCACACGCAACAATCCTCAGGCTCTGCTAAAATTTGCCGATGCCCAATACGTGTCAATCATCAGCGGATTTCCCTATCTGCTCCAGGAGCTCAACCATTTCGACTCGCTTCCTATGACTCTGCGCATGCTCATCAGTGGCGGCGACCAGCTTAACCCGGCCTCCATCAACCATCTGCTCGAGCAGATTACTGTCTACAATACCTACGGACCGGCCGAGGGCACTGCTCTCACCACAAGCTATTGCTGCAACAACGGCTATTCGCTCGCCTCGGGCCACTATCCCATAGGCAAGACCCTCGAGGGCTCCGAGATTATGCTCCTCGACAATGAGCTCCGTCCTGTGGCCGACGGTCAGGAGGGTGAGATATGTATCGCCGGCACTGGAGTGGCCGACTCGTTTACAGGCGACCACAGGGCCGAGCAGCTTGCCTCGCTCACCACTCTCTCTGACGGGACGCGCATAGCCCGCACCGGCGACGTGGGTGTAAGACTGCCAGACGGCAACATATGTTTCATACGGCGCAAGGAGAGTGAGGTCAACATCCTCGGCAAACGCGTGGTCACCGGCGAGGTGGAACGTGCCCTGCTTGCCACCGGCGAAGTGAGCGACTGTGCGGTAGTGCACTATCAGGATGAGAAAGGCTTGGCCTATCTCGTGGGATACGTTGTGCCCACCACACGCTCGTTTAGCCTCTCGTGGGTCAAAAACCGATTGGCGCAATATCTACCCGCCTACATGATACCCGAATTTTTCGTACTTCTCAAGCAGCTTCCCGTCACAGCCTCAGGCCAGGTCAACACCCTCGCTCTGCCCGTTGTGCTCAAAGACTCCGCAGCCGGATAAACTGAAAGATACACAAGGACAAAAGTCTCAAAAGAAACACCCTCTTAGAGTTTGTTTCTTTTGAGACTTTTGTCCTGTTATATCTCTCAGCTACGAGATCTATCTGAAATGTGACGGGGAGAGGATAAACGGCATAGGCGACTTGAGCACAAGATTTTTATCGCCCTTGACCTTGCGCCATTCTTTAAGAATCTCTTCGGTAGTAGACGCAGTAGCTGTCACCACATAATAGAGAGGCTCGCGCGTATGCACTATCATGGCACTGTCATATCCGCCCGAGATGAGACGCTCGCGCATCTGCTTGGCGTTGAACACCTGGCGAAACTGACCGACCACGACGTTGTAACGCTTCACATTCTCACGTGACGAACCGCCACCTTCGGTGTAACCGATATATTCCCTGCGCAAAGGCAGCGAATCGCCGTTCACTACGAGCCACGTGTTGACGGCACTCTTGCGCACACGTCCATAGATGGTTGAGTCGAGTCCCGTGGCCTCACGACGCTGCTCGGCCGCCACTTCATAGGCCTGACGATAATTGGCCTCGGTGGTCTTGCACGACACTACGGTGAGGGCAATAACAAAAGCTATGACAGGAAGGAGAAATTTCATTTACTTTTTATAGGGTTTTATTTTACTACATGGTGTCCGGCAGCCATGAGAGCCTCCTTGAGCTGGGCTATATGGGCATGGTTGCGGGTCTCCACCTCGATGCGGAGTATGCATCCGTTGATGGAAGTTGCGTCAGAGTTGCGCTCGTGTGTCACCGAGATGATGTTGGCTCCGTTCTCACCAAGTATGCTGCATATGCCCGAGAGCTGTCCGGGCTTGTCGCCAACGTCGAGTTTGAGTGTGAAGTTACGTCCGCTCTTCACAAGACCGCGGGTGATGACACGGTTGAGACTGGTAACGTCAATATTGCCGCCCGACACCACACACACAATCTTCTTGCCCTTGATAGGCACCTTGTCAAACATGGCTGCAGCAACTGCTACGGCTCCGGCTCCCTCGGCTACGAGTTTCTGCTGCTCGATGAGCGCGAGTATGGCGGCTGCAATCTCGTCCTCGCTCACAGTGACAATCTCGTCGACATAACGCGAGCAGAAATCAAAGGTGTTGACACCCGGCTCCTTGACAGCTATACCGTCAGCGATCGTAGCCACCGAACTGAGATGTTCACGTTTGCCCTCCTTGACCGACCTGTACATTGACGGCGCACCCTCGGCCTGCACGCCATAGACCTTCACATCGGGCTTGAGTTGCTTGAGTGTGAATGCCATGCCGGCTACAAGACCGCCGCCGCCGATGGGCACTATCACGGCCTCGACATCAGGCATCTCCTCGAGTATCTCAAGGGCGATGGTGCCCTGTCCGGCTATCACTTTGGGGTCATCAAAAGGATGTATGAACGTATAGCCGTGCTCCTGCTGGAGCTCCACGGCTTTCTGATAGGCATCGTCATAGACACCTGGCACGAGACACACCTCGGCTCCGAGACGCTTGGTAGCCTCAATCTTGGAGATAGGCGCGCCGGCCGGAAGACAGATGAGCGACTTGATGCCGTTGCGGGTGGCTGCGAGAGCCACACCCTGGGCATGATTGCCGGCCGAGCAGGCTATCACACCTTTCTCGCGTTCCTCAGGAGTAAGCTGCGATATTTTGTAGTAGGCACCGCGGAGCTTAAAGGCTCCGGTGTGCTGGAGATTCTCGGGTTTGAGATAGATGTGTGACTCGGGATTGAGTCGGGTCTCGCCTACGAGGCGTGGATGACGGGCTACATCGCGGAGCACCTGGGCGGCGCGGTATACTTCAGAAATTTCGAGCTGTTCGGCCATGATGATTGAAAATTAACTACGCAAAAATAGAAATTCCACGCGTAATATCCAAAATAATATTACAATCACATGGCCATCGGACAAAAACGTCATGAGACAAAGACGGACAAAAGATTCACTACCTTAAGGCAGTGAATCTTTTGTCTGTCTTTGTATACCGTCCCTAAGACGAGGGGATGCGTTATTTTCCTGGTTGCATCTGGATGCGGAGCTTGTCCTCGAGGACTTCAAGCTGTTGCAGACCTGATGCACGCCACTGTGGCTCACCGTTTTTGAAGATGATAAGTGTCGGCACACTGCGTATCTGATATTCGGCAGATAGGTCGGGGGCGCGGTCCACATCAATTTTTATGATATTGGCCTCGTCGCCAATTTTCTGCTTGAGTTGCTCGAGTATAGGACCTTGCATCTTGCATGGTCCGCACCAGGTGGCAAAGAAGTCGACAAGCGTGGGCTTGTCGCCGCTGATCATATCCTTAAATTCGCTCATAATTGTGGGGTTAGTTAATTTTCAACTGTGAAATAATAACACACCCCGCTGCGAAAAGGTTTTTAAAGAGTGAACCGGATATGCCGTTGATCAAAGCAGTATTCCCTGCGCCACCGACTGTGCGGCTCCGGGTCCGCGGAGGGCTGCGACGAGAGCCAGAGCGAAGGGCATGGACGAAGAGGGACCGTTGGCAGTGATGATGTTGCCGTCCTCAACCACACGTTCGGCCACGTGTGTGGCACCGGCCTCGGCGAGCTGCTGCTCAAAACCGGGATAGCATGTGGCTTTCTTGCCTTCGAGGATGCCGAGCGGGGCGAGAGTCACAGCCGGAGCCGCACAGATGGCGGCCACATAACGGCCCTGTTCATACTGCTCACGGAGCATTGCGGCGAGCACTTTGCTGGCTGCGAGATTACTTGCGCCCGGCATGCCGCCGGGACATACGAGCATGTCGGCTTCGGGCAGACAGCCGCTGCAAAGCATGACATCGGCCTGAACAGTGACTCCATGCGCACCCTTGACCTCGAGGCGGTCGCCGGTGGCGATAGTGACTACATGTATGTCGGCCCGACGCATAAGGTCGATGGGGGTAAGGGCTTCGATTTCTTCAAAACCGTCAGCGAGAAATACGTATACTACCATAATAATTGTAATGCTTTATGTGATTATTGTCATTCATCCACTATAACACTTCAGTCGGGATGATTTTTACAAATATACGATACTTTTACGGGATTTTTGTAATTTTGCGGGGCATTTTTAATATATTATGAGAAAGCATCTTTTATCACACCTTATTATATATATATCCTGCATGACCGTAATGAGCGGGCTGATGTCATGTGACGGACGCCGCAGCTACCGCTCAGCCGAGGGCGTGATGTGGAACACTGTCTATCACGTCACCTATGAGGCCGACCGCGACCTCCACGACTCGATTGTAGCCGAGATGAAACGCGTCGAGCGGTCTCTGAGTCCGTTTGACAAGGAGTCGCTCATCTCACGCATCAACCGTGGTGACAGCGTGGCGGCCGACACACTGCTACGACGCATATTTGAAGCCTCGCAGCAGGTGAACTGTCTCAGCGACGGAGCGTTTGACCCAACTGTGGCCCCGCTTATCAATCTATGGGGTTACGGCTACCGCACCACGGGCGTCGAGCCTACCGCCGGAGCCATCGACTCGCTGCTGCGGCTTGTCGGTATAGAAGAATGCTCGCTCGACGAGGCCGGATATATACGGAAAAAGCATCCGTCCACCGAATTTAACTTCTCGGCCATCACAAAGGGATATGGCTGCGACATGGTGGGCGAAATGCTCCGCCGCAACGGATGTGAAAACTATATGGTGGAAATCGGTGGCGAGATTGCAGCCGCAGGAGTGTCGTCACGCGGACGTGCATGGCGCATTATGGTCGACGCGCCGATTGACTGCGATACGGCCGTAGTGCATGAGCGCATGGCGGTTGTCGAGGTGTCTGACTGCGGAGTGGCCACCTCGGGCAATTACCGTAACTATCGCGAGACAGCCGAAGGACGCACCTGGCACACCATAAGCCCGCGCACCGGCCGGCCGGCCGTGACCGACCTGTTGTCGGCCACGGTGATTGCCCCGTCATGCATGATTGCCGACGCCTATGCCACAGCCTGCATGGCCCGCACAGCCGACAGCGCGCTCGTAATGATAGACGCAGTGCCGGGCGTAGAGGCCCTGCTTGTGACTCGCGACACGGTGATAATGAGTGAATTTTTTCCGGAAATACAGTAGAAAAACTATCCTAAAAGTCATAATATGCCATAAAGACATGTTTTAAAACATATTTTCTAAGCAGTATATCAAAACTTTTTACTACTTTTGTGCGTTCTAATTACGAACCACATAAGTATTCAACTATTAAAACTACTGCTTATGAAAGTTGTATTTAAATCATTTCGAGCTGATGTGAGGAACATATTTCACCACATTGCTGAGTCGGATGCATTTCGTGTGACAGGCGATTGCAGTGTACACAACTCAAAGTTTAAAGACTGAGACTTCAGTCCGATCTCATCCTCAACCAATGTCTAACAATTAACAATTAAAAAAAAGTCGTAACACACTATGAAGATTTCAAATGTTTATCGCCGTGTTCGCGACGCTTATCGCGAGTCGGCTGCTCTTATCTATCGTTACAACACTCGCATGTAATCGAAGGCAGAGCGTCTATGACAACCGCGGGCCTGTCAAAATCAAGCTCCTTGGCCGTACGGACAAACAGGGCAGAGAGATAGTTTTTTTGACACAACCGCACTTTTTTCGGATATTCCACAATTTTGTTTTACTGATATATCGTGGCCTGCAGGTCGCGATTGTTTTTTTATATAGCAGCACAAAATTAGCGGGATGCACCTGTGGGCCGGTGCATCCCGCTAAGGGAGGGGGAGATTAATGGAGAATGATAACGTGATCAGAAAGGATATACGCCGGCCGAGGCTCCGCGCATGAGTCCGTCGATGGCATACTGTTTCAGAGCTTTGCCATTTGTACGGTTAATGTCGCCGCCAGTCTCCCAATAGAAGGGAACACAACCATGATTTTTGGCCGACATTGTCTGATACTCATTCCAGTAAGCACGCGACTGTTCATAGCGTTCAACATCCATTTCGGGGAAGTCCGCCGGATTGCGTATCATACTTGAATACTCGCCTACTATCACAGGTATGCCTTTAGAGACATATGCATCCTGCATCTTCTTGTACTGCTGGTCAATGAAATCTTCCTGACCCCAGTCACAGTTTCGATCGGAACCTGCAACATGGAACTTCGAACCCCAATAGAGTTTTATAGGCATATTTGGCCCCCATGCATTATCCTCCTCAAGAAGAGTGTAATTGGAGGGATCATAGTTGTGTATCTCCACAAGAGCACGGCCGGTCACATTATCAACCGGGAGCTTGTATTGCAACGAAGCATCGACAGTCTTATCAATGTTTGTCTCAGGGCCCTGATGTATGAGACAGCGCACGGCATTATTACCACCTGTGGCACGAACTGCGTCAACAAATGTCTGCTGATATTTCATGATTGTCTGAACCGTGGATGAAGTTATGCCTCCGTTCATTCCGGGCTCGTTCATTCCGGCAAAAAGCAGATGCTCGTCATATTTATTAAGTCTGGTAGCAATCTGAGTCCAATAATCATGTTGCTTCCTGTCAATCGTACTGCTATAGCCATCGCCAACATGATTTTCAAGCCAGCCGCCATCCCAGTGGATGTTGACAATGGCATACATGTCCTCGTTGACAATCCAACCCACTATTTCAGACACTCGGTCGAGCCATGCAGGGTCAATCGTGTTGTTGGCAGCGTCTATAACGTAGCTATCCCATGCACAAGGTATACGCACGGCATTGAAGCCCATAGCCTTAAGTCCTTTTATATAGTTGACATTTACCTTTGCCGTGGTCCACTGGCCCTCGCCCCATACACCGTTAGAAGCCGGGCACTCCATGGTGTTGCCGATGTTGATGCCGGCATACATGCGCGATGCAATGGTCTTGGCGTCGGATGTCATGACACCTTCTGTGGCATCCTGAGTGAACGTAACGGTAGCTGAAACGGAGGGGTCACTCTTGAGAGTGATGACAACGTCTCCGGTGCGTGTCTCGGAATAATTGGCATTATATGTGTATGACAACGTTGACTCCGTCAGCGACTTGGAAGTCACGGCATCAAGCCAATGAGGCACAGTGATGTCAACATCGCCTGTAGCGGCATAGTGAATGGAAAGTGTGCCGCCGGTAGGCTCAAGTGTAGTGCCTGGAGTGGTGGAGAGTATCTCGACTGTCTCATGGCCATACTGGGTGACTGAGATTTGCGATGAGCCGTTAGAAGCAGTCACAGTCACAATGCCTGTGCGCGTGTCGTAGCCTGTGTGCTCGTCAGCAGCAAGGTCAAATGTGTATATGCCGGCTCCGTTATGAGCCGGAGTTGTAGCATGGAGCCACTCCGAATCACTGACAACGGCGGGTGCTGAAGCGGCACGTACTGTCACAGTCTGAGGTGCCGATGCCGCAAGTGCGATTTCCGAGCGCGACACCTTGAAGTCATTGCCTATTCCGCGCTCGTTGTAATCATCATCGCTACACGATGTGAATCCCAGGGCAAGCGCGAGAGACAGGGCTATATATGATAATCTGATCACGATTGTAAAATTTGGATTATGAAATATGAATTATATGTTGTTATGGCAGGAGCGGCATGACGATGTCGCAACACCGCTCCTGCATCAGACTCGGGTCATCAGTCCTCGAGGACAGGATTGCCGAGCACGCCTGCATATCGGATAGTCACCTTGACCTTTGATGGATCGACAAGGTCTTTGTACAGGCCTTTGATGTCAGCGGCAAGATCAGTAAGACCGGTGCCGTTATCTTCTACGCTATGGATTACAGTATAGGTGCCGTCACCTGTGACTGTGGCATCGCCAACGTGTCCGAACGGCCCCCAGGCTGAAGGCCACCAGCCGACAGCCGAATATCCGATACCGGCCGAATACGAACCGGCGGCTCCGGCCTTGAGATTGCCGTCAATACCGGTAATAGTAAACTCCACACCTATTGTTGAGCCTTTGACAACGGGTACATCCTTAAACTTGGCCACTTCCTCGGGATAATCTCCATACTGACTGAAGACAGCCACTCGGGCATTGACATTCTTGTTGTCACTCGGGCCGAATGTAACCTTGTCACCATCATAGTCGAAATTGTTGACCGGAAGCTCCGCATCCTGAAGGATGCTCAATATACGAGCCTTGACAGCAGTCACATCTTTCACGTTAGTCGCAAGACCCTCGATATCAATGGCAAACACCATGGCACCGTTGGCCTGTGACGACACTGTCCCATAAACGGTATAGGTGCCGTTACCCGATACGAGAGCATTACACTTCTCATTGCCTGCTTCATTGGTCCAGATATTGGTCGCCCAACCGTCAGAAGCATAACCGAGGGTGGCACGATATACAGATGGTGCGCCCGACTTGAGCTCGACGCCATCCAACGAGAAAGTCACAGCAATACGTTGAGAGAAGTCAATCATGTTGGTGTTGACCGGAGGATCATTCTTTGTCGAACCATACTCGTTGTAGATTTCAATACGGAACTTGTCAGTATTATCCTCAAGATGTCCGAAATTAATCTTGTCGTTATTGCAAGCGAGCATGCCTTTGACAAGACGACGGCGCACAGGACGGATAGATAATCCGTTGGTACGATGCGATATTGTATTATCGGCCGAAGAGAGTGCAAGACGCATGGAGGCAGAGTATTCAGGCTTTGACTTCTCGGCGATATTACCGGTCCAATAATATCCGGCATCGCCGCTATCTATTACACCGGAGGCTGTACGAGCACCGGCATAAGGAAAGAATAGTGTGTTGCCGTTAATGTCGGATGTGAACAGCATGCCCTTCACTCCGTCGCGCACCTCCTCAGAGATTGTACAAGCCTTGACCAATTCGGCCCAGTCGGCTGCCGAAGGAGTAAATCCTGCATTGGCCTTCACAGCCGGGTCAAGCAACGTACCTGAGATGTCCTCGGACGCATAGCTGGAAACTGAAGTCGAAGTGAGCAAGCCTGTAAGGTCACCATATCCATAAAGACCTCCGGGCTGAGTCTCCGACTCAGCTCCAAGATTGAAACGAGCCCATTCATATCTTGTGCCCATATCTACGTAATCGTCACATTCTACATCACCCGAACCGATGAGAGTGGTGAATGACTGAACGTCACCGAGCTCGTCGTTACCGTTCATATCGATAAACGACGCATAGTGATATGTGGCGTTTGGTATCAGGCCTGAGACCGTGGTAGAATAGCTGTTTTCGCTGCCATTGACAATAATGCGATGCGCATCGGCGAGATCCGGACTCGAGGATATATATATGCCATGCTCAGCTCCGGCGGCAAGGAGATGGTCGAGGTTATTGAACGAACCTCCGAGCTGTGAGGTGGTACGTGTCACCGAGGCGGCAGGCATTGTGGCAATAGTGCGGTCGGTGGTAAGAAGAGGCTTCACCTCGCCATACTGTGACACTTTACCCTGGAGTGTGACATAAATGCAGTAGAAATACTGCCGCTCGGGCTGCAAGCCTGAAATCTCGGCAGTGACTGTTGAGCCGTCCTCACCGAGAGAGCCTGTCACTTTGGTGCCCCCTGCGGGAAGGGCAGCTTCGGATGTGGCATACTTCACACCCACCTCATAGCGTGAGGGGAGCATGGATGAGAGCTCCTTGACTGTACCGGTTATGGTCGCGGTGGTAGAAGTGACCGTGGCTCCGTCCGTTGTCACCTCGGTGATAATCGGCGCAGTGGAGATATAAGTGTCGTCATCGTTGCAGGCCACGAACCCCAGTCCGATAGCCAGCGAAAGGATGCCGTTTAGAAATATATTTTTCATATTGGTTGTATTCACTGTGTTGAAGGAAGTCCGTTAATTAATGAAATGGTGTGCCTGTGTCATATTTTACATCAACAGTAATCTTTATCTCTGAATCAAACAGGAACAGAGTCTTGTCACCGTTGAAACATGCAGCCAGTCCCCATGGATTGCATACATAGCGGCGAGCTGTTGTCTCGACATCACCTACGTCTTTGGAGATGTCTCCGTCGACAAATGGTATTTCCTTGCCATCCACGACAATCTTCATGATTGTGATGGCACAATTGGGATATTTACCAAGTATCTTGGCACAGTCAATCCAGACGCACGGATCCATCAACTGATTGGAGCCGGTCAGCGAGAGTTCATACACTCCGTCACCGGAAGTGTAGACTGTAGGACCTGTGATAGCCGACCAAGAGTTGGTATTGTTGTAATTGATCGAGAGCGCGAACGAGGGCAGTGAGCTGCCGCCTCCATAAGAAGCGACGAAGTGATAGCCAAGATATTCTATATCCTTGCCTGCCATATCTTTCTCCATAGCTCCAAGCCATAAGTCAGTCACACGACCCACATCATCCACATCTACAGCAAGCACCTGAAGAGTATTACCGTCACCGGTCTTGAGTTCCACACCTGCACCGAGGCTGAGATTGTCTATGCCGTTGCTCAGTGTAAAGAGTCCGTTGTCAGAGAGGGTATATGTACCGCTCAGAGACGATGTCTTATAATCATTTACCGCCGGCGAGCAGAATATGATATTGAAGTCGGAATAAGAATCGGGGGTAGGCTTATAAGCCGCAGGATAACCGGAGGCAGTCTGCCATGACGGATTCTTGCGATTGCCGTCGATGGTAAACCAGTCATAAGGTACTTCTTCATCAATCTTCCAGGCGGCATATTTCATCTCGGTAGAAAGCGCGGCAAGCAATGCGGGATCAATCTGTATGCCTGATGGCTCGGGCACGACATAGTTGTCAAGATAATCTTTCGACACATAGTTGAAACATTCCACCCATTCTCCTCCCCATGTGCCGGCTATGCGGATATAGGCTATGCGGAGCTGATTTTCGCTCAACTCAACAATCTGAAATCCCTTGCGCCAGTCAAGAAGACGCTGGTCCCATGTGGAAGGGTGCATGAGCTCCGCTCCTACAAACTCTACAGTATAGGACTGCTCATTAAATGAGTATGTACCGGTCTGTGTCTCTCCTGTCGAAGAGTTATACCACGAATAATTGGCTCCATTGTCGAGGTCGAATACCATGTAAGAATCATACATCGCAGCGTCCGAGCAGTGGTTTTCGGAGTAACCTGGAGTCCAGTTGTCTACAAAATTGTGAAATCCGAGTGACGGATTGGCGGCAGGGTCTCCATAAGAAAGAGCACCTTCTTTGCAACCCACCTGTCCGTTGTCATAAACCCATGTTTTGGATTTGCCCACACCTCCTGCGAGCATTTCCCATGTTTCGCCACTTATGAAATCGGTACAGATGTCGGAGACAGTAAATTTGAATGGTGCACCCCATACAAATCCATTGCCGGTATCGACACCGAATTTCACTTCATATTCTCCTGGAAACGGGATTTGCAGTGTGACATTATCACCTTTGGTGAGACCAAAAGGTGTCTGCCAGGCCACATTACGTCCTGCCCCGAGATCACTTTTACATACAAGAATGTTTGGATTGTTTGGATCGGGAGTAACTGTATAAGATATTCCCTCGACGAGCTCGGCCGGTATTATGGCCGGTGATGCCAGTGAATAGTCATCAGGACTGCAAGAGGTGAATACACCCGTCACAGCGAGGGCTACAAGCATCAAGAGATAATTTATTTGCTTTTTCATCGGTTGATTGGGAAAGAGGAGAGTGTTTTAAGAAAAAATATTCAGGTCAGATGTGTGTTTTCGAAGACTACTAACTTGTATAGCGTGTACTATATGTTCTCGACCAACGTGGTCTGATACGCGTTATTGCTCCGAAAACAACACATTAACTTGTTTTAATGGATGATCCCTTGTTTTGTGCTGATAATTACTTTAAAAGTTCTTACCATCCGGGATTTTGTACAAGCACGCCGTTAGCCTTTGTAATCTGGTCCTGCGGAATTGGACAAAGGCCTTTGGTGGTAATAATCTGTGCCCGATCATATGAAACCTGAGTTTCAACTCCGCCTGACATAACCGTGCCACCCGACGCGCACACTGCGTCGGCCATCGCTTCGACACCCTGGCGCAGAAGGTCCCAATAACGTATGCCCTCGAAAGCAAACTCGCGTGCACGCTCGGCCATGATATTTTCCTTAGAGGCAGAAATGTCGGCCAGACCCGCGCGCTCACGTATCATGTGCATATAGTTATCAGCGTTTGCCGAGCCAAGTTCTGCCGCCATAAGCAGGACATCGGCATAGCGCATGATCACCCATGGCTGCACCTGTGTTTCCTGATACTCAGTGTCACCATCTGCATTGGTGGCATAGGAACCGTCGCCAAATACAAGAGGCGTATATTTTTTAACACTATAGCCGGTATAATCACGCCAGTCTCCTACCACATTGGCATAACCGTCTACAGCAGTGATACCCTCGGACTTTATATTGATAACCGATGCGGAGAGACGCCTGTCGTTATTGACAAAATTCCTAAGATATGACGGTGTCACACAACATGCACCCCAGCCTCTGCCATAGGGTGTGAAGTCCAACTTTCGGAGTCCCATCATCACGAGCCAGCGGTTTGTGACCTTGGCGTTATTATCGTTATAATAGTTGTCCTTAGACATATAAGAGAACACCTGAGCGAGAATCACCTCCGAATTGGCATCACCGGCATATGATGAAGCCTCCTGGTCCCATCCCTTTTCACCGGGGATAGGCACAAGTGAAGCCGCGGGCCAAAGATTCTTGTAATCATCGACAAGCTGATATTTGCCCTTTTCAATGACATCCTCGCAATAGCCAAGAGCCTCGGCTTGAGTGAGAGAGCCGATGACAGCCCCGTCAGCAGTTGTATAGCCCGGATCTTTGCCATAGTAACCTTTATAATATAGGTATACACGTCCAAGCATGGATGCGGCAGCGTAACGTGTGATGCGGCCAAAATTATTCGTGCCGAGATTGGCATCTTCCGGAATGTATTCGGCTGCAAACTTTAGGTCTTCAATAATCGCAGCATATAGCTCGGCCGGATCAGCCTGTGGTTTATTTTCAGTTCCGGCAGGTTTTAACAAGAGGGGCACACTGCCGAAAAGACGTGCCAGATCAAAATAGCACAGAGCACGGATGGCACGGGCCTCTGCGAGATAGAGATTACGATGACCAAGAGTCTCATCCCAGACAATGGTGTTTTCATGGGCAAGAAGCTCGTTGCAACGATATATGCCCTCGTAATACAGCTTCCACTGCGTATTGAATATGTCACCCTCGCCGGGACCGGCTGCAAGTGTATGACGGTCAAGGACATTAGCCTTGTAATCGTCAGCATAGCCTGTCGAGCCGTAACACTCGTCTCCAAGTATGGTCGATGCTACATAAAATGAACCGACACCGCCGTCATCGCTCGATACCCCGCGCCAGCCGTCATAGCAGCCTATGAGCGCGCGCCAGGCATCGCCTTCGGTCTTATAGAAGTTTCCCGAGTTGGAGCTGGTCTTTGACTCTACATCCAGGAAACTATCGGAACATGACACGGCCATAAGTGAAGCTGCTGCCAGTCCGATGGCAAGTATGTTGGATTTGAACTTAATCATTTTTTATATGTATTTTTTTGATTAGAACGAGAGGTTTACACCAATGAGGAATGTGCGCGGACGAGGATAATATCCGAGGTCAACACCCGACACCCAGTCAGATGTTCCGTAACCGATTTCGGGGTCCATACCGTCATATTTTGTAAATGTGGCGAGATTCTGGACCTGGAAGTAGAGACGGGCCTGCGAACACCATGACTGATTCATAAGCGGAGCGAAATTGTAGCCCAGAGTAAGGTTGCTCAGACGCAGATAGTCGCCGTCCTGGCAATAGAGATCTGAGAATTGCCAGTTGATATTTTCCTCAGTTACACGAGGTATGTAATTGGATGTGCCTTCGCCTGTCCAGCGGTCGAGAATACGGGTGGTGTAGTTTGATTTCTTGCTCACCTGGTTGCGATAGCTCTGCACAATCTTGAAGCCTGCCGCACCAGTGGCAACGAGGCCGAGGTCAAAGTTCTTGTAGTAGAGATTGATATTGAAACCATAAGTATACTTGGGCATACCGTTACCAAGATCTATGCGGTCAGCCATATCGATCTGGCCGTCATGATTTTGGTCAACAAATCTCACATCACCGGGCTGAGGGTTGGCTTGAAGCACTCCGTTACCTGCCGCTATCCACGAATCGATTTCCTGCTGATTCTGAAACAAGCCGGCTGTCTGAAGGCCCCAGAAATAACCGATGGCATGACCATTCTGAGCACGATAGAACTCATCGGAGTTATCATAGAGAAGGCCGGGATCGCCATGGATAATACCGTCTTCTGTAGGTATCGAACCTACTTTATTATGATTATATGCGCCGTTTAATCCTATGCTATAAGAGAAGTCGCGGCCTATAACGTCGTTCCATGTCAGGCCAAGCTCGACACCTTTGTTTTTGACGTCACCTCCATTGATAAAAGGCGCGCCCGTACCGGCTGTCGAGAGAATGGGGGCTACGACCAGCCAGTCCTTGGTATTTTTTACATAAAAGTCAAAGTTGACAGCAAGACGGCTGCCGAGCAGACGGGAGTCAAAGCCAAAATTGATCTGTTCGGAAGTCTCCCATGTGAGGTCTTCATTGGAGAGACGCGAGGGATATGCACCCCAGTTGCCGGCAACTACACCGGCATAGTCCTCGGCATATGTTCCGTTAGGTCCGAGATACTGGCCGAAATACTGGCCTACGCCGATGCTGAGTATAGGAGCGAGATACTGGAAATTCTTTATATTCTGATTACCTACACGGCCCCAGCTTGCTCGTATTTTGAGAAAGTCAAGCCATGAGCGTGTTGACTCCATGAAGTTTTCGTTGGAGACATTCCATCCGGCCGATACGGACGGGAATGTGCCGAAACGATGTCCCTTGGCAAAGCGCGACGAGCCGTCACGACGAACGGTAAGATTGATCATGTATTTCTCCTTCCAGTCCCAGCCAAGTCGGCCGAAATAGCTGATTGTACGCGAAATACCATCTTCATCCGGACCTCCGGTAGCCGATATGTTATTTAGTGTGGTAGGATTGGCATTCGTGAGCCATGCATTATCCCAAGAATCGAAACCCTCCTTGAGATCTGCTTTCTTTGCCCATATATTTGTGCCGTCATAACGTGTGGACTCCATACCGACAAGTACATTGAAATGATGATCTTTGATATCAAAATCATATGTGGCAGTGTTGGTCCACGTGAGCGTCAGTCCTTCAAAATTGCTTTGCTCTACAGTAGTGTAGGCATTTGAAGAGATTGTGCTGAGCGTATAGATAGGCATATAGGAACGGCTGCGTGACGAGCTGTACACTGTGCCAAACACTGTGCGTACCTTAAGTCCCTTGATCGGCTCTATCTGAGCATAAGCATTGCCAGAGAATGTGGCGGCACGGTTCTCATTCTGATTGGCGAGCATCATCTGGCCATATGGATTGCCGTCCTCCTCATTCCAACTGCTTCCTACTGTGCTCTGATATCCGCCTTCGGAGTTGTAGACAGGATAGAGAGGTGACACGCCAAAGGCTCCACGTAACGAGTTCCAGTTGGCGTTGCCGACCCTTATACCATTGTTTTTCTTGTATACAAACGCAGCCTGCTCTCCTATAGTTATAATACCGTCAAACAGTTTATGGTCTGAATTGACACGAAAATTATATCGTGAATAGTTTGATACCTCGGGACCGCCAATCACACCCTCCTGATTGAGATAACCGAGCGACATGGCATAGGTCGAAGTCTTCGAACCACCTGTCACACCTATGGTATAACTTTGTGTGGTGGTGTTATCATCAATCATCCGGTCGACCCAATCGGTATCCCAGGTGCCACCTATACGGTTGCCTTCGGCATCTGTGCGCCATATAGTGGTCATTGCATCCCAGTTAAAGGGGGCGTTGCCCGAGTTGATAGCCTGCTCATCCATAATTGCCATATACTCCTGAGCGTTGAGCATCTGAGCTTTACGGGCCACCTGCTGCCAACCGAAATATCCGTCAAATGTCACCTTGGCACGGCCTTCCTTACCCTGTTTGGTAGTAATGAGCACCACACCATTGGCTGCCTGCGCACCATAGATGGCTGCCGAGGCGGCGTCCTTGAGCACGTCGATGCTCTCGATGTCAGCGGGATTGAGCGTCGAGATATCTCCGCCTATACCGTCAATCAGATAGAGGGGCGAAGCATTGCCGTTAGTGCCCAGACCGCGGATGGTAACCTTCATATCTGAACCCGGCTGACCGGAAGTTGAGGCGATGTTCACTCCGGGGAGCTGGCCCTGCATGGCCTGGAGAGGCGAGGTGGTGTTCATCTTGGCGATGTCGTCGCCCTTGATCTGGGCGGTGGCTCCGGTTACAAGTTTCTTTTTCTGAGTACCGTAGCCTACCACCACAACTTCGTCAAGCACCTCGGCATTGTCGAGGAGAGCCACGTCAAGATGTTCGGAATCAACGACGACTTCGCGAGTCTGGCATCCCACATAGGAGAATACGAGAGTCGCACCCTTCTCTACTTTTATCACATAGTTGCCGTCGATGTCAGTAGCCGTGCCCTGCGAGGTACCCTTCACAAGCACGCTTACGCCTATGAGCGGTTCGCCGTCGGAGGCTTGGGTTACCGTACCTGATACGGTGACAGGAGAGGCCGAGGCCACACTGATGCCGGCAAGGAGCAACAGGGCGATCATAGCCACCCGGAATAGGTGTAAAGGCTTACACCGTTCCATGCTTTTGTTTCCCATTGATTTGATAGTTTAGATTTTAAAATTTTGAATTATTCTGATTTTTCATGTAAGGTCTGCAAGCAGGTTTGAGGCCAATATAATATCGAGGCTTATCGTCAGATTCTTAATGTTTATTTAATTAAGGTAAGTTTGACTTGATTCACGTAGGCAAATGTAAATATACGTTTCGTATTGACAAAATATATTTATTAATATGAGTAGTGCGTTTGGTTATTTACAGATGTGTGATTTGTTATATTTTATTGATTCGTTTGTTATACACATCACATCCAAAACACTAAATTTCAACATTATATACAAATGTTAAAATTATTCATGCCACGCTCCATGTGTTAACATTTGGAAAAACCGATGTTTTTAGCTTACTTTGCAGATAACAAACCGAAACGATTTGCCTCAACCTGAACTACCTTAAACATATTGTCTTATCACGATCCATGAAAAAATTGATAATCTATATACTTGCTGTATTATCAGCAGGTGTGTCATACGCATTGCCACTTGAGCAACTCTCGTCAGTGGCTGGCATGACCAACAATAAAATCAACGCCATACACCGCGACAGCGACGGATTCATGTGGTTTGCCACCGTGGCAGGCCTTTGTCGTTATGACGGGTATGACCATGACCTGTACTTCATACATCGATCGCCCGACGGCATGCCCGAGGGCGAAAACGATATCGACAATATTACCGAAGCGGCCGACGGAAGGCTATGGCTCAGGTCACACACTATGTATTATGTCTACAATCCGCTCACGGAATGCATCGAACATAATGCCGACTCACTCTTCCACGCCTATGGAGGCCAAGGCTATGTACGCATGGTCAAAGCCGACAAAAACAAGGCTCTGTGGATATATGCCGAGTCGCCATCAGGCATATATTACGTAGAGCCGGAGCACAACCGCGCACGCAAAATCTCCACTCTCGGCTATCGTGAGCTGGAGCGTGACGCGGTGACCGACTTTGCTGGCACCCCTCACGGCATGGCTGTCGTGACCCGCCGCGGCAGCATCTATCTCGTCAGCCCCTCGGCCTGCGAGGTGACCGAACGTATCAACGATATCTGCGTCGAAAACCAGGCCATCCCCGACATGGTCTATACCATGATGTATGACCGCGACGGACTGCTGTGGGTCTACAACACCGAGCGGCTGTGGGTGCTCGACATCCCACGCCGCCGCTGGCTCAGCCACCGTCTCCCGCAGGAGGGCAGGGGCATGATTGTCAAATCGGTGGCACAGGACAATGACGGACGCGTATGGCTCGGACGTGACCATCATGGGCTCGAGATCGTCAGCAAACATTCCGATAGGATTGACTTTCACGAGATGCTCGACAGTGCCAATCTCAGCGAGAGCAGCTCGGTCACAGCCGTGTGTGACGACGGCAGCGGCACACTATGGCTCGGCACATACAAGAGGGGAGTGTTTTACCACAACGACACAATGCATAAATTCTCGCTTGCCAAGGGCAGCGATGTCAACTGTCTCGTGCCCCGCGGTGACGGCAAGGTGTGGGTGGGCAGCGACAGCCGCAGCGTGGGAGTGTTTGACCCCTCCGACGCTTCAGTGACATACTTTCAGAGCATTGGCAGCAGCGCGGCCGTCACCTCGATGCTCCCGGCCACTGACGGCACACTCTATGTCGGCACTTTCTCACGCGGTCTTCAGAAGATGCGCGGACATAACACCGAACGCATAGTCACACACACGCATGTCGACTCGGTCTACACATGGGCGTTGGCCAACGGCCCCGACGGCGACATATGGATAGGCTCGCTCGAGTCGGGCCTGTTTCGCTACAATCCCTCAAGAGGCCTTGTGGCTGAATACAATACCCTCAAAGGCCTCCCCTCCGACTGCATCCTCGCCCTCGCCTCAGCTCCCGACAGTACCCTCTATGTGGCCACGGCCTATGGTGTCGGCATGATACACAACGGTGCCGACCGCGCCGAGATACTCGAAGGCTTTGAGCCCGGCACCATGATTGACATCACAGTTGACTCACGCGGACTCGTGTGGGTGGCTTCTCACAGAGGCATAAAGGTCTACGACCCGCACTTCAGACGCATCCACGACATTGAGGTCAAGGGGCGCAAGGGCGCGTCATACGTCATCGGTCTTCAGGAGGACAAAGAGGGAGGCATATGGGCGGCCGAGGGCGGACGTCTGATACACATACAGGTGAAATACGACTCCGACTCCGGACTGCTCACCACTACCGACCGCAGTTACGACTCCCGCGACGGCCTACAGGACAGCGACTTCAATCAGCGTTCTCTCGCCCTCCTGCCTTCGGGCGAAATGCTCGTGGGCGGCCTCTACGGCATCAACTATTTCGACCCGGCCAAAATCAGACTCAACAATCTGGCTCCAAGGGTTATGTTTACCTCACTGCGTGTCGACGGCTCCCGGATAACACCCGGACAGAAATCGCGCGGACGCGTGGTGAGCGACCGTGCCATCAACCGTGCACGCAAAATAGACCTCAGTCACGACTTCAGAGACATCACCGTCAACTTTGCCACCGACAATTATGTGCTTCCCGAAAAGACGGTCTACAGCTACAAGCTCGACGGATTCAACGACGACTGGCAGTCAACCGAACCGGGTGTCAACCATGTCTCCTACACCAACCTCTCGCCTGGACGCTACACTCTGCTTGTCAAGGCCAGAAATAACGACGGATTTGAGAGCGAAGACACCGCCGCTCTCGAAATAGTGGTACACGAGCCGTTCTACTGGACCGTCTGGGCACGCCTGGCCTATATGGTTATGGTGCTCGGAGCCATATATGGCGTCTATGTGATTATCAGACAAAGAGAACGCCGGCGTTTCAACGAAAAGCGGAGAGCCGACGCCCTCAAGAAAGAAGAGGAGGTCAACCAGATGAAACTCCGATTTATCACCAATATAAGCCACGACCTGCGCACTCCTCTGACACTCATCATGTCGCCGCTCGACACCATGATCAAGGAAGGGGGCGACGAACGGCATATGAAGCGGCTCGCTCTCATGCGCAAGAATGCCGACCAGTTGCTCACGATGGTCAACCAACTGCTTGATTTCCGCAAAAGCGAGATGTCGGGGCTTAAGCTCAAAGCTTCTGATGGCGAACTGGTGGCATTTATAGAAAATGTTTGCAGCTCATTTACCGGACTATCCATATCGGGAGGAATAAAACTGCGATTTAACTCCGACATCCCCGCGCTCTACATGCGATATGACGAGCAGAAGATTTACAAGGTGATGATGAATCTTATAGGCAACGCTCTCAAATTCACCCCCTCAGGCGGAAGCGTAACCATCGGCATCCGTCTCAAGGATGAGGGCGACGTGATAATATCCGTATCCGACACAGGCCCGGGAGTGAGTGACGAGGATAAACGGCACATATTCGAGCGTTTCTATCAGTCCAAGGAAGCAGCGTCCGACCCCGCCATGACAGGCTATGGCATCGGTCTGAGCCTTGTGCACGACTATGTTGAGCTGCATGGCGGACACGTCGAGGTGTCCGACAACACTCCGACAGGTGCGGTGTTTGAAATCACTCTCCCGGTTGTCGGATGTGAGAAACCACCCGTCACAGCCCCCGAGCCGGCTCCGGCTTCCGCCCAGGCCTCGGCCGCCATAGCCCAGGTGCTTGACGAGCCTCGTCGCACACGGCAGACCGAATCGGCAGCCAAACCACAGGCAAGACCGACAGCACTCGTGGTCGATGACAACGCCGACATGCTCGAGTTTCTCAAAGACGGTCTGGGCCGCGATTTCCATGTTGTCACAGTGGGCAGCGGCAGCGAGGCTCTCAGACTGCTCGGCTCGCTAAAACCATCAATCATAATCACCGACCTCATGATGCCCGGTGTTGACGGAATAGAGCTCACACGCCGCATCAAGGCCGACAAGGAGCTTGGCAACATACCGGTAATCGTGCTTTCGGCCAAAAGCGGCGAGGATGCCAAGGTTGAGATGCTCACGCTCGGCGTGGAAGACTACATCACCAAGCCGTTCAACATCGAACTGCTCATCCTGCGCATGAAACGTCTCGTGGCCCTCACATCCGGCACACGCGGCAGCCGCCTCATCGACCCCGAGCCCGAAAGCATACCCATCACCCCGCTCGACGAGAAGATGGTCGAGAAAGCCGTAAAATATGTCGTGTCCAACATGAAACGGGCCGAGCTATCGGTTGAGGAACTGAGCAGCCATCTCGGCATGAGCCGCGTGCATCTCTACAAAAAACTCAAGGCCACCACAGGCAAGACACCCATCGAGTTCATACGCCTCATACGTCTCAAACGCGCCGCCCAACTTCTGCGCGAGAGTCAGCTCAATGTCTCGGAAGTGGCCTATCAGGTAGGATTCAACAGTCCGCGCAATTTCAGCAAATATTTCCGCGACGAGTTTGGCATGTTGCCTTCCGCCTACCAGGAAACAAAGGAACAGGCAACAATCCGGTCACTTTAAGTTAACATTTGATACATATGACAAATCATTTGAATCACTGAGTGTCAACATATGCCAACGTCGCTGTCTGCGTAATTTCGTAACTTTGTGAATGAAAACATAGCGAATCTAACAAACATCTGCGGACTGTCCTTCCGGGCATCCGCGTCATAAAAACTAACTCCATGAAATTTCGACATTTCTCGGCTTCCCTGTTGAGCGCGGCTCTGGCCATGGTCATGACCGGCTGCTCCGAAGGCAAGTACAGTAAGAACGACAACGGGATTACTGTCAATCTCACCCCGGCGACGGAGAACGGTGTCCGCAAAGTGCGTCTGCAAGTGCTTGGCGACAAAATCATCCGCATATCGGCCACACCCGACAAGAAATTTGCCGACGACGGCAGCCTCGTGGTTGTGCCGCAGGAGAATAAAACACAATTTACCGTCGAGGAAGCCGACTCGGCTATCTCGGTCATCACCTCCGAAGTGCGGGCTACTGTCAGCCTCGCCTCGGGCGACGTCAAATTTTACGACAAGGATGGCCGGCTGATAGTATCGGAAGCCGACGGTGGCCGTGAGTTCTCGCCCATAGAGGTCGAGGACACCAAAGGCTACACCGTGCGACAGGTATTCGAATCTCTGAGCGACGAGGAGGGCATCTACGGACTCGGACAGCATCAGAGCGACGAGTTCAACTACAAAGGACGTAACGAAGAACTTTTCCAATATAATACCAAGGTATCGGTGCCCTTCGTGGTGTCGACCGACAACTACGGCATCCTCTGGGACAGCTATTCGCTGTGCCGCTTCGGCAACCCCGAGCCCTACCGCCAGCTCGGCCAGGTATTCAAGATTTATGACAAGGATGGCAAAGAAGGCGCGCTGACAGGCACCTACACCCCCAAGGGGGCCGACACACCTCAGATAGTGCAGCGCGAGGACTCCATCTACTTCGAGCATCTCATACGCAAGGAGCTCAAACATGTGGTCAATCTCCCGCAGGATTTCAACTACTCCGGCAGCCATGTGGAGTATGAGGGCGACATCGAAGCCACCGAGTCGGGCGAATACAAGTTCAATCTCTACTACTCAGGCTACATAACCGTGACCATCGACGGCAAGGAAGTAGTCCCCCAACGCTGGCGCACTGCCTGGAACCCCAACTCCTACAAATTCAGCGTCAACCTCGAAGCCGGACAGCGTGTGCCCGTCAAGATCGAGTGGCAGCCCAACGGCTCCGTAGCCTACTGCGGTCTGCGCGCCTACTCGCCACGCAGCGACAAGGAGCAGATGCAGATGAGCTGGTGGGGCGAAATGCAGTCGCAGATAGACTACTACTTTATATATGGCGACAACATGGACGACGTCATCAAGGGTTACCGCACTCTCACCGGCAAAGCCCCCATCATGGCCAAATGGGCGATGGGCTACTGGCAGAGCCGCGAAAAGTACAACACCCAGGAAGAGGTGCTCTCGACTCTCGCCGAATTTCGCCGTCGCAACATCCCCATCGACAACATCGTCATCGACTGGCTCCACTGGAAGGAAGATTCTTGGGGTAGCCACGAGTTTGACCGCGACCGTTTCCCCGACCCCAAAGGCATGGTCGACTCGATTCACGCCATGAACGGACGCGTAATGATTTCGGTATGGCCCAAATTCTACGTCACCACCGACCACTACAAGGAGTTTGACAAGAACGGCTGGATGTATAAGCTCCCCGTTCAGGACAGCATACGCGACTGGGTAGGCCCCGGCTATCTCAGCTCATTCTATGACGCCTACGACCCCGATGCCCGCAAACTCTTCTGGCACCAGATGGAGGAACACTACTATCCCCTCGGCATAGACGCCTGGTGGATGGACGCCTCCGAGCCCAACATTCGCGACTGCACCGACTTACAGTATCGCAAAGACCTTATCACACCCACTGCACTCGGCCCATCTACCAAATATTTCAATGCTTACGGTCTCATGAATGCTGAGGCCATCTATGACGGACAGCGCGGCGTCGACCCCGACAAGCGCGTCTTCCTGCTGACCCGCTCGGGATTTGCCGGCCAGCAGCGTTACTCCACCGCCACATGGAGCGGTGACATTGCCACCCGCTGGGAAGACATGAAAGCCCAGATTTCAGCCGGCCTCAACTTTGCGGCCTCAGGCATCCCCTACTGGACCCAGGACATAGGCGGATTCTGCGTCGAAGACCGTTATGTAGCCGCCGCTGCCGAAGCCGCCAAGACCGGCCGCGAGACTCCCGACATGAAAGAGTGGCGCGAACTCAACACACGCTGGTATCAGTTTGGCGCGTTCTCGCCCCTCTTCCGTGCCCACGGCCAGTGGCCCTATCGCGAAATCTTCAACATCGCTCCCGAGTCACATCCCGCCTACAAGTCGGTGGTCTACTACACCAAACTGCGTTACGACCTCATGCCCTACATCTACTCGCTTGCCGGCATGACCCACTTCAAGGACTACACCATCATGCGTCCGCTCGTAATGGACTTCACAGCCGACAAGGCCACACGCAACATCGGCGACGAATACATGTTTGGTCCCGCCCTGCTCGTAGCTCCCGTCTACACCTACGGTGCCACATCACGCGAGGTATACTTCCCCGCCGGTGCCACATGGTATGACTTCTACACCGGCAAAGCCGTCGACGGAGGACAGACTCTCAATGTTCCCGCTCCCTATGAGCGCATACCTCTCTACGCCCGCTCCGGCTCCATCATTCCCTTCGGTCCCTCCATGCAGTGGAGTGCCGAAAAGTCAGCCGACATCATCGACCTCTACGTCTATGCCGGCGAGAACGGTGAGTTCCTGCTCTATGAGGACGAAGGCCTGAACTACAACTACGAGAAAGGCCAGTACACCATCATTCCCATGCGTTGGGACGATGCCAAGTCGACACTTGTCATCGGAGAGCGTCAGGGACGATTCCCCGGCATGCTCACCACACGTAAATTCAACATCGTGAAGGTATCGAAAGACAAGCCTCGCGGCTTTGACCGTGCCAACAAGGGCGTGACAGTAGCCTACAACGGCTCAGCCAAGAGCGTTAAATTATAATTACTAATTGATCAACAGGGTGCTTTCTAAGGTAATTTATTTAAAAGTGGCATGTCTCGCCCTCATGGGCGTGGCTGCCACTTTCTTCACATACGCGCGCGACCCGCGCTCAGAGTCGTTTAACGACGGATGGAAGTTCATGCTTGCCGACTCGGCTCACTATAAGGACTCCTCCTATGACGACTCTCACTGGCGCAGCCTCTCACTACCCCACGACTGGGCTATTGAGGGAGATTTTTCCGAGTCAAACCCCTCCGGCACCGGCGGCGGAGCACTCCCGGGCGGCGTGGGATGGTATCGCAAGACGTTCTCTCTTAACGATATCCAGAAACGTAACAATCTGATGATTGATTTTGACGGTGCCTACATGAACTCGACCGTCTACATCAACGGACACAAACTCGGCACACGCCCCTACGGCTACGCTCCGTTCAGCTATGACCTCACCCCGTGGCTCGACCGTGACGACGACAACGTCATAGCCGTGCGCGTCGACAATGCCGAGCAGCCCAACTCCCGCTGGTATTCCGGCTGCGGCATCTATCGCAACGTGTGGCTCCGCTCTCACGGCGACATCCACATCCCTCTCTGGGGACAGCACGTCGTGACAGCCGTCACCGACTCTCTGGCCACCATCGACATCACCACCCAACTGGTGAGCCACACACGCGATACACGCAAAGTGCAGGTCTACTCAGCTCTTCTTGGCAGCGGCAAAATACTGACCAAGACCGAGCCGCTGGCTGTCACTCTCACCCGCAAAAAGCCAGAAGTGACACTCAACTCCACCCTCGACATCGACAATCCCCATCTATGGAGCACCGATGACCCCTATCTCTATAAAATCGTCACATTTGTCCAGGACGCCAAGACCGGACAGATGATTGACTTCTACGAGATCAACACCGGACTCCGCTACTTTAATTTCGACGCAAAAAAAGGGTTTTCACTCAACGGCCGTCCGATGAAAATCAACGGCGTGTGCATGCACCACGATCTCGGCGCGCTCGGCGCGGCTGTCAACACCCGCGCACTCGAGCGTCAGCTCGAAATACTCAAGGAGATGGGTGCCAACGCCTATCGGGCCTCCCACAATCCACCCGCCCCCGAAGTGCTCGACCTGTGTGACAGCATGGGCATACTCGTCATGGACGAGTCCTTCGACATGTGGCGCAAGAAGAAAACCTCTCACGACTACTCGCGCTATTTCGACCAATGGCACGAGCGCGACCTCTCCGATCTTATACGCCGCGACCGCAACCACCCCTCGGTAATCATCAACAGCATCGGCAACGAAGTACTCGAGCAGTGGAACGATGCCAGTGCCGACACTCTCTCGCTCGAGGAGGCCAACCTGATACTCAACTTCGGCCACGGCAAGGACAAACTTGCGGCCGCAGGCGACGAAATGAGCGTCAACTCCATGCTCACACGCAAACTGGCCGACATGACCCGCAGTCTCGACCCTACCCGCCCCATCACTGCCGGATGCAACGAGCCCGATCCGGGCAATCACCTCTTTCGCTCGGGCGCACTCGACCTTATCGGCTACAATTATCACGACGACTGGTTTGACTCGGTGCCGAAATGGTTTCCCGGCAAACCGTTCATCATCACCGAGAGTGTCTCCGGACTGATGACACGCGGCTATTACCGCATGCCCTCCGACTCGATGTATATATGGCCCGTGCGCTGGGAGATACCCTTCTACGACGAGTCATTCTCATGCTCCTCCTACGATAACTGCCACGTGCCCTGGGGCAACACCCACGAGGGCACCATGCGCCACGTGCAGGAGAATGACTTCATCTCGGGCCAGTTTGTATGGACAGGCTTCGACTATCTCGGCGAGCCCACCCCCTTCGGATGGCCCGCGCGCAGTTCCTATTTCGGCATAGTCGACCTGGCCGGCATCCCCAAGGACATATATTATATGTATAAGTCGCAATGGCGTCCCGACACACCGGTGTTACACCTCTTCCCCCACTGGAACTGGGAGCCGGGTCAGACCGTAGACATGTGGGCCTATTACAACAATGCCGATGAAGTGGAGCTCTATCTCAACGGTGAGTCGCAGGGCGTCCGCTCACTCGAGCCGGGCAAATATCATGTGTCGTGGCGTCTACCCTTCGAGCCCGGCACACTCCGCGCCGTGAGCCGGAAGGACGGACGCATGGTGGCCGAAAAAATCATACGCACAGCCGGCGAGCCTTACGCCATACGCCTCACCCCCGACCGCACCATGATTACAGCCGACGGCAAAGACCTCAGCTATGTGCTCGTAGAGATTGTCGACCACCTCGGCAACCTCTGCCCGCTGGCCGACAATCAGGTGACGTTTGATGTCAGCGGCGCGGGCTTCAACGCCGGTGTCGACAACGGCTCGCCTACGTCGCTCGAACGCTTCAAGGACAACAAGCGCAAGGCCTTCTATGGTAAAGCCATGCTCATCGTGCAGAGCGACGGCTCCGAAGGCCCCGTCACCGTCACAGCCACATCGCCCTCTCTTCGCCCCGCCACCACGGTGATCAACGCCAACTATAACAATAGTATAAGGATTATATAATACCTTTGGGAAAATTTTTGTCGATATGAAACACTATACATTGCCAATACTGGCTTTCATGATGTCGCTCTCGTCTGTATCACAGGCCGAAGTGCTGGTCTATCAGGACGAGTCGCGCCCCATTGAAGAGCGTGTCGAAGACGCGCTCAAGCGTATGACCCTCCGCGAGAAAGTGGCCATGTGTCACGCCGAGGGCAAATTTGCCTCGGCCGGTGTGCCGCGTCTCGGCATCCCCGACCTCTGGATGAGCGACGGCCCCCACGGCGTGCGTGCCGAAATCAACTGGAACGACTGGGGCTACTCCTGTCGCACCAACGACTCCATCACCGCCTTTCCGGCCCTCACGGCATTGGCCGCCACATGGAATCCCTCTCTCTCGGGACTCTACGGCAACGCCTTGGCCGAAGAGGCTCTCTATCGCGAGAAAGACGTGATGCTCGGCCCGGGCGTCAACATCTACCGCACCCCGCTCAACGGCCGTAACTTCGAGTATATGGGCGAAGACCCCTATCTGGCAGGCGTGCTCGTCGTGCCCTATATCCGCGAGATGCAGAAAAACGGTGTCGCCGCCTGTGTAAAGCACTACGCGCTCAACAACCAGGAGCAGTGGCGTGGCCACATCGACGTCAATCTCAGCGACCGCGCCCTCTACGAGATATATCTCCCTGCGTTCAAAAAAGCTGTCAAGGAAGGCAAGGCATGGAGCATAATGGGTGCCTACAACAAGGTGCGCGGCCAGCATGCCTGTCACAACGAACTCATCCTCAACAAGATTCTCAAGGACGACTGGCAGTTTGACGGAGTGGTCATCACCGACTGGGGCGGTGCGCACGACACACGCGAGGCCGCACTCTACGGTCTTGACCTCGAGATGGGCTCCTACACCAACGGCCTGACCTCGGAAAGCGAGTTTACCACCGACGACTATTATCTTGCCAACCCTTATCTCGCCATGCTCGAGAAAGGCGAAGTGCCCGTGTCGGGACTCGACGACAAGGTGCGCCGTCTGCTGCGCCTTAATTTTCGCACGGCCGCCAACCGTCAGAAACCCTATGGCTCCGTAGCCACTCCCGAACACTATGCCGTGGCCGAGGAGATTGGCAACGAAGGTATCGTACTGCTTAAAAACGCTCCCGTAGCCAAAAAGCAGCCCGCCCTGCTCCCCATCGACGCCGACCGCTATGGCAAGATACTTGTTGTTGGCGAGAATGCCACCCGCAACCTCATGGCCGGAGGCGGCTCGTCGGAACTCAAGCCTAAGGATATCGTAACTCCGCTCGACGGACTCAGAAACCTCTACGGCGACAAAATCGAGTACACCCAAGGCTACATGTCGGGCCGCCCGATGTATGGCCACGCCGATGTAATCTCCCCCGAGGTCACCGACTCGCTCCGCGCCAAGGCCGTAGAGATGGCCCGCGAAGCCGGACTCGTGATATTTGTCGGCGGACTCAATAAAAACCATTTCCAGGACTGCGAGGGCGGCGACCGTCAGGAATACGGACTCCCCTTCGGACAGCCCGCCCTTATCGATGAACTTGCGGCCGTCAATCCCAATCTCGTGGTTGTGCTCCTGAGCGGCAATGCCGTCGAGATGCCGTGGGAGAAAAAAGTGCCTGCCATTGTCCAGGGCTGGTATCTCGGCTCAATGGCCGGCAAGTCGATAGCCAACGTGCTCTCGGGTAAGGTAAACCCCTCGGGCAAGCTCCCCTTCTCCTTCCCTGCCCGTCTCGAGGACAACGGCGCGCATCATTTCGGGGCCATTTCCTATCCCGGCGACTCCATCAGGCAGGAATATCTTGAGGATGTGCTCGTGGGCTACCGCTGGCACGACACCAAGAAAATCCCGGCCCTCTATCCGTTTGGCCACGGCCTGAGCTACACCTCATTCACCTACGGCAAGCCTGTCGCCTCGGCCAAGACCATCGGCGAGGGCGAGACTCTCACCATCACAATCCCCGTTAAAAACACCGGCAGCCGCGAGGGCAAGGAGACTGTCCAGCTCTACATCGGCGACGACGAAGCCTCGGTGCTTCGCCCAGTCAAGGAACTCAAGGGTTTTGACAAAATCAACCTCGCCCCCGGAGCCGAGCAGACGGTGACCTTTACCGTAACAGGCGATGATCTCAAGTTTTACGACCCCACCTCATCGTCATGGATTGCCGAGCCGGGCCGATTCAAAGCCTACATAGGCTCATCCTCGACCGACATCCGCGCCACCATAACGTTTGAACTGAAAAAGTAGACATAAACGCGTCTCACACGCGCTGACGACAAAAGTCCCAAGAGAGACATTAAGTTTTAACAGGTTGCATAAACATCTGAGTAGCAACCGATGCGTAAAAAACTTTTGTCTCTTTCGGGACTTTTGTCTTTTAGTATCACAAAATTTTCGTCCCTTTTATACAAAAATATGTGAAATTTGCCATATCTTTGCCTTACCTTAAATTATACCAATCATCATGAGAAAAATATTCCTTGCCCTATGTGCGGCCACCGCAGTGTATGCACATGCCGACGAGCCGGCCACCAACACCCTTCTGAAATTTCAGGCCGAAGCTCGCCTCGACTATCAGCGCGACTGGAATGACGGAAAGACAGTCAAAGACAACTCCGGATTTGAAGGCAAATACATCAACATCCAAGCCGACGGCAACATCACCAACGCTTTGAGCTACTCATGGAGACAACGGCTCAACAAGCCCCACAAGGACGCTTCGTTTTTTGACGCCACCGACTGGATATACCTCAACTATGATTTAGGCCGCTGGTCGGTGGCCGGAGGCAAGCAGGTAGTGGCCATCGGCGGATGGGAATATGACCGCGCGCCGATTGACCTCTACGGATGCTCGGTGTTCTGGAACAACATCCCCTGCTACCAAATCGGAGCGTCAGTCAGCTTCCGGCCGTCGGCATCCGACCGTCTCACGTTCCAGTTTTGCGAAAGCCCCTTCTTCACCCCCTCCGACCGCGACATGTATGCCTACAACCTCATGTGGAACGGCTCCCACGGCATATACAGCTCCATATGGTCGGCCAACCTCATCGAATATGCTCCCGGACATTACATCAGTTATCTCGCTCTCGGCAATAAATTCTCATTCGGACGCCTCTCGCTCGAGCTCGACCTAATGAACCGCGCCTCGTCGGGCCAGACATTCCTGCTGCGCGACATGTCGGTGATGGGCGAGATTGCCTACACTCCCTCTCAGCGATGGAAAGTATTCGGCAAGATGACCTATGACGTCAACAACACCCGCTCGGACGCCGACCTCTGCGTAGCTCCGGGCACCGAACTGAAGATGGCCGGTGCCGGTGTCGAATATTTCCCCCTGGCCGACAAGCGCAGCACCCTGCGAGTGCACGCCAACGTGTTTTACTCATGGGGTAAAAACGCCAACTCGGCCGACGTGATGCAAAACAAGACCACACTCGTGGACGTCGGCGTGAAGTGGAACATGAACCTCCTCTCGTTCAAACGATAATCCTCCCCCCGCCATCTGAATCCTTACCTCCATACCATCCAATCACAATGCAACAGCTTGAAAACACCCCGGCCACATCGCGTCCATTCTCCCTCGCCCGCCTCATCCCGACTGGAGTGCCGTGTCTGGCCATCGTAATCGGACTATTCTGGTACATCGGCTCTATTATGGGCATCCCCAACATGCTCAACACCATCATGCACACAGCCCACGACCTGCTGCTCAACACTGTATTTTACCTCATGGGCATATGTGTGGTCACAGGAGCCATCGGACGACTTTTTGTAGAATTTGGCGTGGTCAAACTCCTCGAAAACATCCTGCGCCCCCTCATGCGCCCCCTCTTCAACCTCCCCGGCGTAGCCGCACTCGGCGCGACCATGACATTTCTCAGCGACAATCCCGCCATCATCTCGCTCTCGCAGGACCGACGCTTCTGCCGCTACTTCAAGAAATATCAATACATCTCGCTCACCAACTTCGGCACAGCCTTCGGCATGGGCCTTCTGGTCATGGTCTTCATGGTAGGACAAGGCTACTATATCGAACCGCTCATAGGCCTCTTCGGCGCATTCTGCGGATGCATCGTCTCGACACGTCTCATGCAGTATTTCGTCATAAAGGCCTACCCCTCGTTTGCCAACGAGGAGGCCATAGCAGCCGACACCGGCCATCCCGAAGAGAAAGAAGAGACTGTGGAGTCGAAATCAACATTCATCCGTGTGCTCAACTCTCTGCTCGACGGCGGACGCACAGGTGTCGACGTCGGCATAGCCATCATCCCAGGCGTGCTCATCATCTCGACGCTTGTGATGATACTCACCTTCGGAGCCTCGGCCGAAGGCTACACGGGAGCCGCCTACGAAGGTATCGAACTGCTCCCCTGGCTCGCCTCAAAGATTGACGTAGTGTTTCAGTGGCTCTTCGGGTTCAACGATCCCCATCTCGTAGCCTTCCCCATCACAGCCCTCGGAGCCGTAGGCGCGGCCCTGAGCCTCGTGCCCAACTTCGCCACACAAGGATGGATCGACGGCAATGCCATAGCCGTGTTCACCGCCATAGGCATGTGCTGGAGCGGTTATCTCAGCACCCACACAGCCATGCTCGACTCACTCGGCTATCGCGAACTCACCCCCAAGGCCATTCTTTCCCACACCATCGGAGGTCTCATCGCCGCCATCGTAGCCCACATGGTCTATACTCTTATAGTGTAACCTTTTATGGTTAATAGAGTTTATAAAATTTAAAAAGTTAAAGACAGGAATATGGGAGAAAATAAAAAAACTCCTGTACACCTGTCTTTAACTCTATAAACTTTTAACTTTTATCTTTTTAAACCATCAGAGAACAGACCTCATCGCATCCTCAAATACCGACAAGGCAGCTTTGGCACCTTCGCCCATAGCAACGATTATCTGCTTGTAAGGCACATTGGTGACATCACCGGCGGCATAGACACCTGTCACCGACGTGCGGCAACGCTCGTCGACTATGATTTCGCCACCCTTGGTCATCGGCAACATACCGGCAAACAGAGAACTGTTGGGCACAAGACCCACCTGCACAAACACACCCGAGACCGGATAGACTGTCTCTGCGCCCGACACACGGTCCTTGACCTTGATGCCAGACACTCCCCTGCCGTCACCTACGATTTCCATCACCTGCGACGACAGATGTATATCCACATTAGGGAGCGACGCCACCTTGGTCTGCAACACTCCGTCGGCCTTGAGCGAATCCATATATTCAAACACATCGACATGCGGACACATTCCCGCCATATCTATGGCAGCCTCGATGCCCGAATTGCCGCCGCCGACCACAGCCACACGCATACCCGCATAGAACGGACCGTCGCAATGCGTACAGAACGCCACTCCGTGACCTATATGCTCGGCCTCGCCGGCCACCGATAGACGTCGCCATCCGGCTCCTGTGGCAATTATCAGAGCTTTGCTCCTGAAAGTCTCGTTGCCACAGCTCAGCACCTTCGCCTGACCGTCCACCTTGGCCGAGTCGACCGTACGGTTCTCAAACACATCTATCGCATATTCGCCCAGATGCTCCTTGAGGTTGGCCGCAAGTTTTGACCCCGTGGTCTTTGGCACCGAAATCATGTTCTCTATCCCCAGCGTCTCACGCACCTGACCGCCGATAGCCTTGGCCACCACAGCCGTATTGAACCCCTTGCGGGCACAATAGATGGCAGCCGACGCGCCGGCCGGACCTCCGCCCATCACCACGACGTCATACTCGCGCGTCACGGGTGATACCTGCGCGTTCTCGTCAGCCCCGTAGAGCGTCTCAAGTTTCTCGAGCAGATCGCCGAGCGACGAACGGCCCACGCTCAGACACGTCCCATCGGCATAGACCGTCGGCACAGACTGAATGTTAAGCTCCTCGACCAAAGCTGGCACCACGGCACCGTCGGTCACCGTGTTTTCCACGCCCGGATTGAGCAACGCTATCACATTAAGAGCCTGAGCCACATCCGGGCAGTTGGTGCAGGTCAGCGACACAAACGTGCGCAACTTCACCGGACCTTTAAGAGCCTTGATGCGCGCACACAAGGCTTCGTCAGGCAGATTCTTTCCCTGACCGTCTGCATTGAGCACAGCAAGCAGCAGCGTGGTAAACTCATGGCCGTTGGGTATGCCGCAAAACCTCACTCCGGTCGGAGTGCCGTCACGCACTATCTCGAAAGTCGGAGCCTCGACATCAGCCTCAGCCCTGTGCACGTCAAACTTATCCGACGTCGAAGCCACATCGTCAAGAAAGGACACCATCTCGGCAGAAGCCTCCGACTCACCCTTCGACTGCATGCTGAACGTTATCCGCGACTTTATTTTAGCAAAGATTCCTTTAAGTTGCTGAAGTATTTCCTGATCAAGCATAATTGTATGTTTTGTTGATTGAATTAAAGAAAGAGGGGGAGACACAGCCGACCGACCCGCTAACGGATTGATGTCCCTATGCCTCCCCCGGTTGAGTTTTCTGACAAATATCAGACCCGAGGTCAGATTTTGCCTACAAGATCAATGCTGGGCTTGAGAGTCGACTGACCCTGCTTCCATTTTGCCGGGCATACCTCGCCGTCGTGAGTGGCCACAAACTGTGCGGCCTCCACCCTGCGCAGAAGCTCCTCGGCATTACGGCCGATGCTGTTGTCCTGAATCTCGACGAGCTTGATAAGACCCTCGGGATTGCTGACAAATGTGCCTCGGTAGGCCATGCCGTCCTCCTCGATCATCACTCCGAACGCACGGCTCAACACACCGGTCGGGTCGGCAAGCATAGGATACTGTATCTTCTTGATGCTGTCCGACGCGTCATGCCATGCCTTGTGCACGAAATGCGAATCGGTGCTCACCGAATAGATCTCCACACCGAGACGCTTGAATTCCTCATACTTCTCGGCCATGTCCTCCAGCTCGGTAGGACATACAAAGGTAAAGTCGGCGGGATAGAAGAAAAATACAGCCCATTTGCCAAGCACATCCTTATCGGTCACGGTCTTGAACTCGCCGTTGTGATAAGCCTGTACTTTAAATTCGGGGATGTGAGTGTTGATAATTGATTCCATTTTCTGTTTCTGTTGTTTGTTGTTTTTTGATTGTTATTTTTTAATGTTGTCGTTCACGTTTTTTGTTTCTTATTCTATAATGCTGTCATCATTTATAACAAAATATTGTATTGTCCACAGCCTCTGCGTGAAGCTGTTTTCGCCATTACAACATGCCCCGTCGCCCCATGGTTCACCCCCCTCACACATGATTTAAGAATATATAGCATTGCCTGTTAAATAATACATACACGACAGTTTTTCCGACACACTACCTCCATGTAATACATCATATTGTCGAGAAACACACATCTTGTAAACTCTTTAAACATAAAAGTTGCGAGTTTTTTAGAAAAACTGTAACTTTGTGGCGAATTATTACCATGAAGCAGGATTACGTCACACATTCCGGCACTATAACACACGTCACCGACTCAACACTGACACTTCGCACCGACGGCTCATGCAGTTGCGACGGATGCGCGGTGGCTTCGCTGTGCAATAAGGACAGCTCCGACGGTGGTGGCGAGTCGATTACCATTGACACACCCATGGCCTCGCGTTACAGCGTAGGACAGCGCGTGGAAGTGATAGCCTCGTCAGGCTCGACCCTGCGGGCCACATGGTGGGCACTCCTGCTGCCGACCATACTTTTTGTAGGCGTCATACTCGGTGTGCGCCTGATATGGCCGCAAAGCGGAGCCATTTCGCTCGTGGCCGGATTTGCCACACTCGCCGTCTATGACCTGGGGCTTTATCTCTGTCGCAAGAAGCTCGCGCAGAAGATTATATGGACAGTGCGCCCCGTCTGAACCCTTATCCCCTTATAATTCTAAAACTCAAAAACATACCATGAACGTTATTATCCTATCAATCATCGTCCTCGGAATCATAGGAATCGTCGGTGCCGCCGTGCTCTTTGTTGTGGCCCGCCGTTTTCATGTACAGGAGGATCCTCGCATCGACGAGGTTGAGGCTCTGCTGCCAGGAGCAAACTGCGGCGGATGCGGACGTAGCGGATGTCGCGACTTTGCCGCGGCCTGCGTGTGTGCCGACACTCTCGACGGCCTCAACTGTCCCTCGTCAAGCACTGAAACAATGAATAAAATCGGCGAGATAGTCGGACTGGCCGCTGTAGCCGCCAAGCCCAAAATCGCTGTCATAAAATGTAACGGCACATGCGATCTGCGCCCCTCTCTGGCTCGCTTCGAGGGCGCGCCCACTTGCTCCGTGCTCGCTTCGCTCGGCACCGGCGAGTCAGCCTGTCCCAACGGATGTCTGGGTTGCGGCGACTGTGTGGCCGCATGCCCATGGGGTGCTATGCGCATGAATCCCGAGACAGGTCTCCCCGAAGTTATCGAAGACAAATGTGTGGGATGCGGAGCATGTGTCAAGGCTTGTCCGCGCGCCATCATTGAGCTGCGCAACAAAGGTCCGCGCGGCATGCGTGTCTATGTAGCCTGCTCCAACCGTGAGAAAGGTGCCGTGGCCATGAAGGAATGTAAGGTGGCATGTATCGGCTGCGGCAAGTGTGCCAAGTCATGCACCCACGAGGCCATTACAGTAGCCTCCAACCTCGCCTACATCGACTTTGAGAAATGCAAGCTCTGCAAGAAGTGTGTCGACCAGTGTCCGACCCACGCCATCCACACTGTCAACTTTCCCGTGAAGAAAGCCGAGCCCGCTCAGCCTCAGGCCGACAAGCAGCCACAGGCCGCAACAGTCTAACCACCCCTTCAGCCCCTAACACTAATGAAACTGCATACATTCAAAATCGGCGGTGTACATCCCGCTGAAAACAAGATAGCTGCCGGCAAACCCATCGTCAACATGCCGCTTCCCGCCGAGGTAGTGCTCCCGGTGGCGCAACATATAGGCGCGCCCGCCAAACCCATCGTAGCCAAAGGCGACCACGTGAAGCGCGGCGACCGTGTGGCTGAGGCCGGAGGTTTCGTGTCGGCCCACGTCCACACTCCCATCTCGGGCACCGTAGTCAAGATTGACACCGCCCGCACTCCTCAGGGCATGCCCGTCGAGGCCATCTACATCAAGAGCGACGAGGCCGACCGCGAGGCTGATGCCGCCACCATGGCCGACACCATGCCCAAACGCTCCGATGCTGAGATAGCCGCTCTTGACTCAAAAGCCATTATCGAGCTTATCAAGGACGCCGGCATCGTAGGTCTGGGCGGAGCTACATTCCCGGCCCACGTCAAACTCATGCCCCCTCCCGGCTCCAAGGCCGAAGTGGTCATTATCAACGCTGCCGAGTGTGAGCCCTGCCTGTCATGTGACGACATGCTCATGCGCGAGAACGCCCGAGAAATCGTCAAGGGCGTGCAGTTGCTGGTGCGTGCAGCCGGTGTCAACCGCGCAGTCATAGCCATCGAAAACAACAAACCCGAGGCAATAGCCGCCATGACCGAAGCCTGTGCCTCTGCGCCCGGCATCGAGGTCATGACCATGCAGGTAAAATATCCCCAAGGCGGTGAAAAACAGCTCATAGCAGCCGTCACAGGCCGCGAAGTGCCCTCGGGCGCACTACCCATCGCCACAGGCTCTATCGTCCAGAACGTAGCCACAGCCTATGCCGTCTATCGCGCCGTCTATCACAACGAGCCCATCCTCGACCGAGTGCTCACCCTCCACGACGGCAACGAGGGCAAGAACCTCCGCGTGCCCTTGGGCACCATGCTGTCCACTCTTGTGGAGCCAGGCATGGAATATGAGAAAATTATCCTCGGAGGCCCCATGATGGGACGCACCGCATCGACCCTCAACACCCCGATGATCAAAGGCACCTCTGGCATACTTCTCGACCCGCGTTACGCCCACCGTCACGAACCGGAACCCTGCATACGTTGCGCCGCATGTGTCAACGTCTGCCCCATGGGTCTCGAGCCGTTCCTGCTCAGCACGCTCTCGCGTCTGAAGCAGTATGACGAAGCCGAACAGGAAAAGATTGCCAACTGCATCGAATGTGGCTCCTGCAGCTACATCTGCCCCTCTTCACGACCGATACTCGACTTCATCCGCGTAGGCAAAGGCAAAGTCATGGCCGCCATACGTGCCCGCGCCGCCGCTGCCAAGTAATACCTGTAGTTTTGACAGTTTATAACGTCAAGAAAGTTAACAGACAGGAGCACAGCAATATCCCCGACATGCTGTACTCCTGTTTTTTTGCCCTCTTAACTCTTTTAGCCTATTTATCCATTTTAGCTATTTTAACACTTTTGGACAATAATAACATTTAGAAAATAGATACATTTGCTGCAATATTGCAAATAATAAAAAATTATTCTGCCCCATCACATTATGAAAACACTCCCATTCATCGCATCTGCCGTAGCTCTGCTGTCGGCTTGCACAGGCGCGCAGACCGACAACAACTACTATGTCAAAGCCAATGTCGGTCCCGAACTCAACGGCAAGACAGCCTATCTCTACGACATAGACCGTGACGCCAATATCGACAGCGCGCTCGTAACCGACTCAACGGTCATATTCAACGCCCCGATGACCGAAAGCTATAACGGCACGGCATCAGTAATCCTGCGTATTGACGACAATAATATCGCCAACTTCTTTCTTGAAGCCGACTCCATCACCATCACCGAAGGCATAGCCAAGGGCGGACAGCTCAACCGGCGTATTGACGACTACTGGACCGAACACATAGCCACCAACGAGGAATACATGGAGCTCCCCGACTCGCTCAAAAAAGAAAAATACAACTATTATGCCGCCAAGTCCGACTCGCTCGACAAAGCCTTCTTTGAAGCCAACCTCGACAACGCCATCGGCGTACAGGAGATATTGCGCGACAAACGCCCCTGCTCGCTAGCTGAAATCGACAGCCTGACAGGAGTATATCCCATCCTCAACGGCAATGCACGCCTCGAAAAGATGCGCAAGGCTTTTAAGCTCGAAGAAGAGACCTCGGTGGGCAAAATGTTCAAAGACTTCGAGGTGACCTACAACGACTCCACCTTCCGTCTCTCCGACGTGGTGGGAAAAGGCAAATATGTACTCGTCGACTTCTGGGCAAGCTGGTGTGGTCCCTGCATACGTCAGACTGCCGTAATCAAAGACCTCTACAAGCAGTATGCCGACAAGGGCCTCGAAGTTATCGGTGTCGCCGTGTGGGATGAACCCGAGGCTACAATCGAAGCCGTAAAACGCCACGAACTGCCCTGGCGCAATATCATCAACGCACAACACATCCCCTCTGACACATATGGTTTCCAGGGCATCCCCTGCATCATACTTTTCGGACCTGACGGCACAATCCTAAGCCGCGACCAACAGGACGAAAGCCTCCGCAACGACGTGGCCAACGCCATAAACGGCAAATAAACGAAAAGATAGAAGTCCAAAAGTTTCAAAAGGACATAAGAAACATAAGTTTTTATTCAGAGTGAGTAATAACAGGAGACAACGGGATTTATTTTTTCTTATATTCTCCACAATCCATCACTCTCATACATTTTCTGAATAAAAAAACTTATGTTTCTTATGTCCTTTTGAAACTTTTGTATCTCTCCCCCACCCCATGGCATGTCACATAACGGTTACAATATAATTTTTCAAGCAGAATACTCGAAATTATCCAAAAATTGCGTTAACTTTGCGAAATTAAGTAACTATACCTAAAAAAATACCATACCCAACATGTCATTCTGGAAAGGAGTTTTGAACGTCTTTGGGTTCGGAGGCGACAACGACGAGGATGAGGAGGAATATGACTCCTCGCTCCCGACATATGCAGCGCAACCGCGCTCTGTCACGACTACAGCCATAACCAAACCTGCCGCCACACCTGTATCGGCCACGCATACCCGAGAGACAGAGACTACGGAGCCGGAAACCGAGCCTCATGACAGCAGCGAAGACAACGCTCCCGCCACTCAACAAAATGTCGACAATACCGCCGAACCCACCGTTGCCGACCCCGACCTGCCGGGCGACCTGTTTGACGCACTCATCGAGCAGTTTAACGCCGCTCAGCCCGACTTCATAAGCAAATGCCTGTCGACCGACGCCCAGCGCGCCTATCTGCTCAACTCTCTGTCTGACAGCCTCAAGCAACGTCTCAACAACACAGGTCTGAAGATAGCCTCAGCTAATAACCAAGCCGACGACTCGGCTGAGCACGAGCGTCTGCAGCGGCGCATCTCCTCACTCGAGGCAGATGTCAAGGCCAACGACTCACTGCGACAGGAAAACCGCAAGCTCCAACTGAGCATCGAGCGTCAGAAACGCGCCCTGCTCGACCGCATCAACGACCTTGAGGCTCAGGTGGCGAAAAGCCATGCCGAAAAGGAAAAATTCTTCAGCGACAAGCGCAATCCGGCCGATGCCGCGCTAATCGACTCGACCAACGCCCGCGTCAAAGAGCTCGAACAGTCACTCTCCGAACGCGAATCAAAGATAAAGGAACTGACCGACACTATCGAAAAACTCGGCACTGCCTCCGAGGAACTCTCCAAAACCCTGGCCGAACGCGACAAACAGATTGCCGACGAAGCCTCGCTGCGCGAGCAGCTCGAGGTCAAAAACCGCATGAGCGACGAGATGCTCAACGACCTGCGCAACCAGGCCGCTTCGGCCCGCAACGAATATGAGGACACCTGTCGCCAGCAGCAGCTCGCCCTCGAGCAGATACACGACCAGGTGGCCAGCTTCGAGCAGGTCAAAGCCCGTCTCGAGGCCCGCATTATCGAGCTGAAAGATGCTCTGAAGGATGCCAAGCGCAACGACCGCGAGGAGCAGATAGCCCGACTAAACGAAGAGAACGCCTCGCTGCGCCACACCATCGAAAACAATCTCTACAACCAGGCCAACAGCGAAAACCGACTGCGCAACGAAATCAAGCAGTTGCGCCGACAGCTCGAAGAGGCCGGCAAAGCAGCCGCAACATCATCGGCAGCCGCAACATACGCCAGCACAGAGAGCCGCCCCAGATCAATGTCGGCCGAACCGTCGGCCGCAGCCTATCCTACCGAGACACCGCCCGAACGTCCGGCTCCACGCCGACGCGGACGTCCCAAGAAAGTCAAACTCGACGAAGACCTCGACAATACCGAATGGTTCTCGGGCCAGAAGGATACCCCCGACTTCGGCTATCACGAACCTCCGCGCCGTCCCTCCAACGACAACGCCGCACAGCTCTCGCTCTTCTGAGCCAACTCTCCACTCCCCTTCCACACCCCGTCATCAAGCATCACGATAATTATGAAGATATTAGCCTCTGCGATATTAATGGCCGCCACCGGCCTTCTCAGCCTCTCGGCCGCACCCAAGCGCGCCAATGTCAGCGACTTTGCCGACATGGCTCCGTATGTATATCCCGGCAATGCCGCCCGCTATGTGTCAAAGCCCTACTTCACACCCGACGGACAAAACTATCTCCGGCTCTCTGACGACGGCAAGCGCGTGGTGAAACATAACATACGCAACGGAGCCGAGGTCGAAACACTGATGGATGTAACCCACACCCGTCAGTCAAACATATCCTCCATCCAGAGCTTCACCCTAAGCCCCGACGGCTCCAAACTGCTCATAGCCACCGCCATCGAGCCGATATATCGCCGCTCCACCCGCGCGGTCTACTATGTCTACGAGCTGCGCACCCGCATACTCACTCCCCTCTCGGACGAACATCAGCCCCAGCGCGCGCCTCTCTTCTCGCCCGACGGACGTATGGTGGCATTTGTGGCCGGTGACAATAATATCTATCTCAAGAAACTCGACTATGGCACCGAAGTAGCCGTCACAACCGACGGAGCCGTCAATGCCGTCATAAACGGTGTGCCCGACTGGGTCTATGAGGAAGAGTTCTCGACAGCCTCATCCATGTCTTGGGCACCCGACTGCTCTACGCTCTGCTATCTGAAATACAACGAAAGCGACGTACCCACCTACTCCTTCCCCCTATATGAAGGAGCCTGCGATCCGATGCGTCAGTATGCCCTCTATCCCGGCAGTTTCACCTACAAATACCCCGTGGCCGGAGAGCCCAACTCCAAAGTCTCGCTCCACAGCTACGACATCGACAACCGCAAGACCAAAGACCTCTCTCTACCGGCCTCCGACATCGAATACATACCCCGCATCTGCTATACTCCCCAGGCCGACAGCCGACTCATAGTAACCACTCTCGACCGCGCACAGACCCGCATGGAGCTCCTGTCGGTCAATCCCAAATCGGGCGTATGCAAATCACTCCTCACCGAGCAGAGCGACGCATGGCTCAATCCCAACACATACGAAAACCTCAACTTCCTTCCCTCGGGCATGCTGCTCCTCTCAGCCCGTACAGGCTTCACCCACGCCTATCTCTACAGCTACGAAGGCCAGTTGCTCAAGACCGTCACATCGGGCGATTATGATGTCAAGGACTTCTACGGCTGCGATGCCAAAGGCAACTATTACTTCCAGACCACAGCCACAGGTCCCATCAACCGCGTGGTGACGCGCATCGACGCCAAAGGCGTGACCAAGCATCTCACCCCAGCCAACGGCAACGCCTCGGCATGGTTTGCCCCCTCGATGGACCACTATGCAGTCACCTACAGCAACGCCACCACACCACCATCGTGCACACTCTACACAGCTCCGGACGACAAGAAAGTGCGCGTGCTCGAGGACAATGCCGGCCTTGCTCAGAAATATGCCTCGGCCCCCAAGCCCGAGTTTATCACAGTGACAACAGCCGAAGGCATCACCATGGACGCCTATATCATCAAGCCCGTCAATATGGACGCCTCGCGCCGCTATCCGCTCATCATAACCCAATACAGCGGCCCGGGCTCGCAGCAAGTGCTCGACCGCTGGAGCGTCGACTGGACACAGTATGCCGCCATGCACGGCTACGTGGTGATGTGTGTCGACCCCCGCGGCACAGGCGGCAAGGGACGCAAATGGGAGACAATCGTGTATAAAAACCTCGGCCATTACGAGACCATCGACATCCAGGGTGCTGCTCGCTGGGCTGCATCGCTCCCCTATATCGACGCCGACCGCATAGGACTCACAGGTTGGAGCTACGGAGGCTACCAGACTCTCATGACAGTCTCCACACCGACATCACCCTTCGCTTGCGCCGTAGCCATCGCCCCGGTAACCGACTGGCGTTACTACGACACCGTTTACTCCGAGCGTTACATGCTCACTCCGCAGGAAAATGAAAAAGGTTATCGTGAATCGTCGCCCATCAACCGTCTGAAAGACATGAACATACCGCTACTGCTCATGCACGGCACCGCCGATGACAACGTGCACCTCCTAAACACTATGCAGTATGTGTCCGTTATGCAATCATACGGCCGTTTCTGCGACATGTTTCTTTACCCCAATATGAACCACTCGATCAACGGTTGCGACACACGTCTGAACGTTTACTCCAAAATGCTCGACTACTTCAACAAAAATATGTAAATACAAACCTGCCATACAACAAAAAAACACTTTCAACGCAATTTTAATCCCTCTCGGCCCCTCGACTATCCATCCGTCATCCCCACACCTCACTTCAACAGAAGTATACACACATGTCCACAAAGAATCACACTCACGAAACCGCAATATTCGATCTGTGGCTCAACTGGGTCATCGCAGGAGGCGCACTGAGCCTGCCCATACTGCTGAGCGTATACATCCGGCCGCTCCTTATCCCCCTTATATCGCTGGCCCTTGCCTGCGGTCTGCTTGCATATGACCGAGCGTCGCTGCGTTCGCACACTGCCGTTTGTCCGCTCATACTCACCATCGCCACACGTTCACTGTTTTACTCCGCCATTATAATGATTATAATAAGTATTATCTATGCTCGCGGAGTCATCTGGTATCTGTATGACGACGAAACAATCAACACCGCCATACCCTTTGTGACACTGCTCATAGTGGCTCCGGTGGTGTTTCTCACCACAGCATGGTCCCACATCCGAGGCAAACGTTACAGCGCGTGCCAGCGGTGTGTCAACAACCTCGGCTCCATCTCTGAACGAGGACTCCTCGGCAAGATATTCAGTCAGGAGAGCCGCTACCAGCGTTACTTCATGCTCGGCATCTCGGGTGTGCTCACCATCATAGCGTGGGGCTATTATACATATTTCTACATCAATGTCAACATCAACATCCCCGACCGGTTCTTCTTCGGCTGGATACCAGTCATACTCTATCTGATTTCGGTGTTCTATCTCGGAGCCCGTTGCTTCACGCTCTGGGCCTACTATTGCCAGGACAATAATACCAACAACATACGTCAGGGAGCATTGACAAGCATAAGGATACTACTCATCTCGGGCGACAAATTTTATCTTGCGCGTGAAGAGAAGTATAACGACACCCCCGACGGCTATCTCTACGACACCCCCGCCACCGTGACCATCGACTATCGCAATGAGCTCTCGCTCGAAAAAGCGTCAGGCTGTCTGCGCGACATCAGCCGCATGGACGACAAAGACTTCACGCTGCGCTTCATGTATGAATCGCGCGAGGCTTCGGGCGAACGCAACACGTTTCATTACATCTGTTGCCCAGACTCAACGTCCACCATGGAGAAGTCGGCCCTGCGCGGACACTGGTACAATCTCTCACAGGTAGAGCGTCTGCTCCACAACCGTGAGCTCACACCCATGCTCGCCTCGGAGATACACCGGCTCCACACCATAACCATGGCATGGAAAACCTACGATGCCGAAGGCCGCCGTCTATATAAGGTGAAAAACTATCACCCCATATTCCGCCTCGACGGCATATGTGACTGGGATGTAGACTTCAATTCGCCCAAATGGCTCGACGTGGCGCGTCTCAACGAGGACAAACGATTCTTCCGTCTGCGTAAGCTCTGGCGAAGCATCTATACAGTAAAATAATGAGCACGCAACACAAGCTCATAGTAATCACAGGACCGACCGCCTCAGGCAAGACACGCCGGGCCGTTGACCTGGCGCGCGCCATCGACGGAGAAATCATCAGTGCCGACTCGCGACAGATATACCGAGGCATGGATCTCGGCACAGGCAAAGACCTCGAGGAATACGGCGACGTGCCTGTCCATCTGATAGACATATGTCCGGCCGGATACAAATACAATCTCTTTGAATATCTACGCGACTACCGTGAAGCCTTTGCCGACATCATCGCGCGCGGCAAGACTCCGATACTCTGCGGCGGCACCGGCCTCTATGTGGAGAGCGTGCTCAAAGGACTGTCGCTCCCCGAAGTACCCGAAAATCCATCGCTCAGGACCTCGCTCCGCGGCAAGTCGCTCGAAGAACTGACTGAGATACTCGCCTCGATGAAAACTCTCCACAACATCACCGATGTCGACACATGCCAGCGGGCCATACGTGCCATCGAGATTCAGACATACTATCATCAGCATCCAGAAGCGGCCGCCTCAGCCGAGCCCCATCCAATAGCCGACGCTCTCGTGATAGGCGTTGATGTAGACCGTGACACCCGCCGCCGCCGCATCAGCCAACGTCTTCGCGCACGCCTCGACGCCGGCATGCTTGACGAAGTGAGACGTCTGCTCGACTCAGGCATAGCACCCGATGACCTCATATATTACGGTCTCGAATACAAATATCTCACTCTTCACCTCATAGGCAGCCTGACCTATGACGAAATGGTGTCGCAGCTCGAGATAGCCATCCACCAGTTTGCCAAGCGTCAGATGACATGGTTTCGCGGCATGGAGCGACGCCTTGCCGACGCCTACACCCGTGCCGGCCTCCCCTTCACAAGCCCGATCATAACATGGCTCCCCTCAACCCTATCTCCCGAAGAATTTACACGAAGTATTTTAAAATAAGATACAAAAGGACAAAAGTCTCAAAAGACACTAAAGGGATTGAATAATCAACCAAGACTATTCAATCCCTTTAGTGTCTTTTGAGACTTTTGTATCTCTTCAATATCGGTTATCAATCCTTCTTTCTGACATCCGAAATGGTTGTCTCCGGAGTGATGCCGTCGCGCTTGAGCAGTGCGTCGATAGTGGCGTCATGACCGCGGAAGCGACGATAGAGTACGGCCGGATCCTCGGTGCCGCCTCGGCTGAGTATATTGTCGCGGAATGAGTCGGCTGTCTCGCGGTCAAAGATGCCATGCTCCTTGAAATGAGCAAACGCATCGGCGTCAAGCACCTCGGCCCATTTGTAACCATAATATCCCGCAGCATATCCGCCGGCAAATATATGGCTGAATGTCGGAGCGAACTGCAGGCCCTCGATAGGCTCAAACATGGCCACCGACTCGATGGCGTCGTTCTCAAACTTGGCCGCGTCATCCACCGGCTCTGTGATAGTGTGCCATGCCATGTCGAGAAGTCCGAAGCTGAGCTGACGCAGACATGCATAAGCCGCACCAAACTGTGCGGAGGCTATGAGACGGTCCACAAGTTCGGCGGGGATTGAATCGCCTGTCTCGTAATGGCGTGCGAAGCCGTCGAGAAACTCTTTCTCGGTCAGATAGTTCTCATTAAACTGCGAAGGAAGTTCCACAAAGTCATGCAGCACATTGGTGCCTGACAGAGACCCGTATTTTGCCTTGGTGAGCAGTCCGTGCAGACCGTGGCCAAACTCGTGGAGGAATGTCTCGACCTCATAGGGAGTGAGAAGCGATGGCTTGGTTGCTGTGGGCTTGGTGAAGTTCATGACTATCGTCACGTGAGGACGCGAGTCGGTGCCGTCGGCCTCCATGTGCTGACCCTTGAACTCGGTCATCCATGCGCCCGAACGCTTGCTGGCACGGGGGAAGAAGTCGGTGTAAATCACTCCGAGATAGCTGCCGTCCTTGTCCTTGACATCAAAGGCTGTGACGTCGGGATGATACACAGGTATCTCGCTGTTTTTCTCAAATGTCACACCATAGAGCTTGGTGGCAAGACCAAACACGCCGTCAATCACACTGTTGAGCTCAAAATAGGGACGCATCTCCTCCTCGTCGTAGGCATACTTGGCATTGCGCAGCTTGTTGGAATAATAGCTGTAATCCCAGGGCCTGATGTCGACGGGATGACCTTCGAACTTGGTGGCATAGGCCTTAAGCTCCTCAAACTCCTTTTTCTGCGCGGGGCGATAGGCGTCGCGCAGCGAGTTGAGCAGATTGTATACATTCTCTGGAGTCGCGGCCATGGTGTTGGCCAGCTTATACTGGGCATAATTCTTATAGCCGAGCAGCTTGGCGATGGCAAGACGAGTGGCGGCAATCTCTTTGAGCACAGGGATGTTGTTATACTCTCCCTTGGAGTTGCGGCCGCTGTAAAGCCTGTACATCTTCTCTCGCAGGTCGCGGCGCGAGCTGTTTTTCATGAACGACATATACACCGGAGCGTCGAGCGTGAAGAGATATTCTCCTTCTCGGCCCTCCTCTTTGGCAGCAAGCGCGGCGGCCTCTATGGAACTCTCGGTGAGACCGTCGAGGTCGTCGGCCGTAAGCCATATCTTATAGGTGCTGAGTTCCTTGAGCACATTCTGGCCAAACATGGTGGTCAGTTCGCTCAGACGCGACGACAGTCTGCTGTAAGTCTCGCGGTCGGCACCCTCGAGAAGCGCGCCGTTGCGGGTGAATGACTCATAGGTGCGCTTGAGCAGCATCTTGTCCTCGGCCGAGAGACGCGTGGTGTCGGCACTGTCATGCACGGCCTTGATGCGCTTCCACAACCCTTCGTTGAGCGAGATGGAGGTGGAGTAGTCCGACAGGCGTGGAGTGAGTTTCACCGACAGCTCCATCACAGCGTCATCGCTGAGAGCCGACTCGAGGGGATAAAACACATTGAGCACACGGTCAAGTTCGCGACCCGAATTTTCGAGGGCCACGATGGTGTTTTCAAACGTCGGAGCCTCCGGATTGGCCACGATATCGTCAATAGCCTTGAGTCCGAGCTTGATGCCGCGGTCTACCGCCGGCTCATAGTGCGATATGTCTATACGGTCAAACGGTGCCGTGCCGTGAGGAGTGCCTTTGAATTCCTCGAAAAATGGATTCTGAGCTTGTGTCATAATGCTTGTTGCGACGGCTACAGCCGCCAGGATGTTTTTTTGCACTGTATTTTATTTTATATGTTTAATTTGAACTTGCCGCAATTGACTTGTCCATGACAATAGCCATAAGCCTCGAGTCGACATCGGCAAGAGCCGTCACCGTCAGGCGATCGTCATTGAGAGTGCGCATGAAGCGGTCGACATCACCATCCATAGCCTTGATGGCATCGACATAATGGTCGACAGCCTCGCCGGGATGGCCGGTGAGCAGGCTCAGGTGTCCGGCGTTGATATAGTCGCCCGGGCGTGGAGAGGCTCCGGCGAGAAGCGTGGCCGTGTATTTTACGCAGCGGTCATAATCTCCACCGAGGAGCGTACACCAGGCCAGCGCACGGGTGGCCTTCTCCGTGCCCGAACCGAGAAACTCGGCCTTGAACAGATATTGCAACGCTTCGTCATAACGGCGTAGCTTTACGAGCGACAGACCTGTGTTGAGTGCGAGATTCACATCGTCGGGACGTCCCTCGGCCAGACGGCGGTAACACTCCAGGGCCTTGTCCCACTGCCCGAGAGTGCGGTAACACCAGGCCAGACGTCTCACCGTCCAGTTGCTCGACGAGTCGAGCATGTCGGCCTTCTCGTAATGACGCAGAGCGGCCGACGGACGCCCGAGCTGCTGCTCGCAGTAGCCCATCTTCTGACAGATGGCGGCCGACGGGGCCGACATCGAGTCGAGACGGCCGAATACTTCGAGCGCGTCGGCATAATAACCACGCTTGAAATAAAATTCAGCTATGACCATGAGCGTGTCGGCGTCGTCAAACTCATCGGCCAGCGCGGGGATAGCGGGTATGTTGAGTCCGATGGCGAAGGGGTCGGAAAACTCGCCCTTGCGCCTGAACAGTTTGAAAAACCTGTAGAGGTTGCGCACATAGTTGGTGGCCAGTTCCTCGCGGCCGCCGCGCTTGCCACCCATTCCGGCCATGCGCACCGTATCGAGCTGCTCGCTCTGCATGCGCAGTTGCGAGAGCATCATGTCGCGCTGAGCCGGCGGTATCTGGCCGAGCGACAGAGCTATGGAATATTTGTCATTGTCGCAAAACATCGGTATGCTGCCCATCACTTCAACCAGCGCGTCGATTTCGGGCACATCGCCCGACGCTATCTGGGGATGATTGGTGCGGAAGGGCATGAACCAGTTGGAGATGTCGTTGAAGAAAGCAAAGGTCTTCAACCGCCCGAAAGTGGCCATCATCACGTCACCGCCATCCTCCTGAAGCTCCTGCAACTCCTTGAGACGGTCGGCCACACCCGACTTTTCGAGCATCTCGGCCCATTCGGGATTCTCCTCCATGGCCTCCGGATCAAGCGGATGGTCCTTGAGCTTCTCTATCTCCGGACGGAGCTTCATCATCTCGGGGATGACCTCTTCGTTAAACTTGCGCGTGATGCGCTCGGTGTCGCGCGAACGCACAAACTGCATCGTGGCCATGCGCACGTCGAGAGTCCATCCCGGCATATCCTTGAGAGCGGCCAGGCGATTGCGCAGACGCTGCGACATGTGGCGCGTACGATAGAGCCACATCCCCACGAGCATCCCGCAGAGAGCCCTCACCGACACCTCATCGTCGGCCGACGCATAGGCATCCATCAGAAACAGCATCCTGCGCTCGTCATACTGCTCCATCAGTCCCATAAACACCGCGCTGACCATCAGCGACTTGAAATATGAAGGGAGCGACATGTCGTCCATAGCCCCGCGCAGCGACACCTCATCGGGTCCGGCGAGAGATCCGATGGTCCACACGCGGTTGAATATACGGCGTTCCAACTGCTCGGCCTTCGCGGCAAACTCCCGCGAAGCCTTGGCCGGATTTTCGGTAAGAGCCGCCAGCGACAGTTTCTGATTAGTCTTGGCATAATCGTCAAGCAACGTGACCAGCATATCGGCCGGTGCGGTCTGCTCATAGCGCAAAGTATTGAAATAGAGCGTCGGAGCATCCTTCATGCGTAGAGTGCGACACATCGAGTCGGCAAGCGAGCGTATGCCCTCTGTCACCCCGGCATGCGCCTCGGCCAGCCCCGGATCGGGAAGACCCTGAAGTGCGTAGGCCGACATGTAGCCGTAGCCCTGACGCAGCCCTTCAAGCTCGCCAGAATAACGGCCCAGTTCGGGATAAGCGGCCACAGCATTGTTAAGCTCGCCGAGAGCCGCGCTCACGCGCCCCTGGGCAAGATAACGGTCTATATTGTCAAAAAGATTGATATTGTCAGTCATTTAATTTAAAGTGTTCAGATGCAAATATACAACAAACAAAGCAAACATCGTGCCAAAGCCTGACTTTTCTTATCTTAAGAAACAAAAAATCGAGAAGATTTGTTATGTTACGACATTTCATCCGGAAGTAAAGCCTTCGTCCAATATATATAAACAAAGTTAATGTCATGGCTATGTGAGGGAAAATGCGTATTTTTGCACATAAAAACCAATCCTTAACATTCAAAAAGTGCGGAGAATCCGGCTCGTAACCACACTCTCCAAGTTTTTTAAACCCAAACAATAACTATGCCTCACAACATAGCTGTGCTCGGCTCAACAGGCTCGATAGGCACCCAGACACTCGATATTATCTCACAGTTTCCCGACCGTTTCCGTGCTGTGGTGCTCGCTGCCGGACGCAACGTGGAGCTGCTTATCAAGCAGGCCATGCGCCACCGTCCGGCCCTTGCCGTGATTGCCGACGAAAGCAAATATTCCCTTCTCAAAGAGGCCCTTGAGCCGCTGGGCATCGAGACTGCCGCCGGCGAGATGGCTATGGCCGACGCCATGGAGCGACCCGACTTCGACACCGTGGTCACAGCCACTGTCGGCTACAGCGGTCTGCTCCCGACCATACGCGCCATACGCGCCGGCAAACAGATAGCCCTGGCCAACAAGGAGACTCTCGTGGTGGCCGGCGAACTAGTCACACGTCTGCTGCGAGAGTCATCATCGACAGTCATACCCGTCGACTCCGAACACTCGGCCATATACCAATGTCTGAAAGGCGAGGACCCTGCTACTGTCAAGAAACTCATCATCACCGCCTCGGGCGGCCCTTTCCGCACATGGACTCATGAGGAGACAGCCAAAGTCACTGCGCGCCAGGCCCTGAAGCATCCGCGTTGGCAGATGGGGGCCAAAATCACCATTGACTCGGCAACCATGCTCAACAAGGCTTTTGAAATCATCGAGGCCCGATGGCTCTTTGACGTAGCTCCCGAGAAAATCGAGGCCGTCGTGCATCCCCAGTCCATCATCCACTCGATGGTGGAATATGTCGACGGAGCCGTCAAGGCCCAGCTTGGCATCCCCGACATGCACCTGCCCATACGCTATGCCCTCGGCGACGCCTCCCGTCTCCCCAGCGGCGAGCGTCCGCTGAGTCTGAGCGACTACGCTCAACTCACCTTCGAGACCCCCGATCCGGTGAAATTTCCATGTCTCACGCTCGCCCCGCGAGCTCTCACCGAGGGGGGCAACACGGCATGTATCATCAACGCGGCCAACGAGGTGGCAGTCGCAGCATTCCTGCGCGACGAAATCTCGTTTCACTGCATCTACGACACAATCACCGATGCTTTGTGCGACATCCCCTTCATCGCCTTACCCTCGCTTGACGACTATGTGGCCACTCACCACGCCACCATCGACTATGCCCGCCGCAAATGCCACAGGCATGTTAAGAGCTTAGAGCTGAATGTTTAAAGTTTAAACACCCAACGTGCCCGACAAATACATCCCACTTATAACCTCATAACCCCATAACCTTATAACCTTTGGCCGAAGGCCAAGTAAAAACATGGAATCATTTATCATAAAAGCTCTCCAGTTTATAATCGCCCTGGCCTTTCTTGTCATCATACACGAGTTTGGCCACTACATCTTTGCCCGCATCTTCGGAATCAAGGTCGACAAGTTTTACATGTTCTTCAACCCGAAGTTCAGTCTGCTGCGTTACGACCCGCGCACCAACCGCATAGGCCTCTTCGTCAGACAAGGTGACGAAGAGAAACACACCCCCGACCATGCCGCGCTGTCATTCTCGGTAGGCCGGCCCCACCCCGCCGATCCGGCCTGCGACAAGACCTCTTGGCGCGACACCATCTACGGCATCGGATGGGTGCCGCTGGGAGGCTACTGCGCCATCAACGGCATGATTGACGAGACCAACACACAGCTCAGCGACGAAGCCAAGTCATGGGAGTTCCGCACCAAACCCGCATGGCAGCGATTGCTCGTGATGTTTGGCGGAGTACTGTTCAACTTCATCCTCGCCATACTCATCTATGCAGGCATCGCCGCCCATTGGGGAGCCAAATACATACCCTTTGACGTAGCCACCGAAGGTTTTGACTTCGTGCCCGCAGCCCAGAAGGTAGGCTTCCGCAACGGCGACATACCTCTCATGGCCGACGGCGTAAAACTCGACGCAGCTGACGGCGACTACATGATGCGCATGGTCGAGGCCAAAGTCGTAACCATGCTCCGCAACGGCAAGGATACCGTAGACATAGCCATCCCATCCGACTTCATATTCCGTATCAACGACGAAAAAGGCTTCATGGCCTATCGACTGCCGGTCTATATCGACCGTCTCGTCCCGGGCGAAGCTGCCGCAAAAGCCGGCATGCAGGAGGGAGACCACATCATAGCTGTCGACACAGTGGCCACACCCACGTTTACCGAACTCACCCCCGCCCTCGAAGCCTATGCCGGCAAGGAGATCAATGTCACCATCGAGCGTGACGGCAGGAAAATCACACTGCCCGTGACACCCAACGAGTATGGCAAACTCGGCTTCCAGTTGCGCCCCATCACGGCCGTCTATCCTCCTGTGACCATCGACTACGGCTTCTTCGAGTCGTTCCCCAAAGGCTGGGAGATAGGCACATCCACGCTTACCAACTATGTAAGGTCGATGAAACACGTCTTCTCCTCGGAAGGCGCACAGAGTCTCGGCGGCTTCGGCACGATAGGCAACATGTTTCCCGAGCGTTGGAACTGGCTGTCTTTCTGGGAAATCACCGCATTTCTCTCGGTAGCCCTTGCGTTCATGAACATCATCCCCATTCCCGGCCTTGACGGCGGACACATCATGTTTCTGCTCTGGGAGGTGGTGACCCGCCGCAAAGTGCCCGAAAACGTGCTCATCGCAGCCCAATACGTAGGCATGGGATTCCTGCTCCTGCTCCTGCTCTACGCCAACGGCAACGACATATTCCGCGCATTCTTCAAGTAATACTTGCTCAAAGAGCAAAGGTTATAAGGTTATGAGGTTATAAGGTTAATCTCAGCCTTCTCAACAGCATAACACCTATAACCCTCATCCGACGAGCAATATTAACCCATAACCCTTGCCCGAAGGGCAAATTAACCTCATAACCTTATAACCTTTGCCCGAAGGGCAAGTAATAATGACGACTATAACACTCAAACGCGGCAAGGAGGAATCACTCCTGCGCTTTCATCCCTGGGTATTCTCAGGAGCCATCGCCAACCTTCCACAAGAGATTGAGGAAGGCGACACCGTGCGTGTCGTAGCTTCCGACGGACGTGTGCTCGGAGTGGGCCACTATGAGATAGGCTCGATAGCCGTACGCATGCTCTCGTCCGACGACATAGAGATTTCCGACAACTTCTATCGCGAACGTCTCGCTCAGGCCTGGGCCCTGCGCGAACGCCTCGGACTGATACGTCCCGACAACACCACATTTCGCCTCGTGCATGGCGAAGGCGACTTCCTGCCCGGCTGCGTGGTCGACGTCTACGGCAATACAGCCGTACTCCAGGCCCATTCGCCCGGCATGCACTATGCCCGCCACACCATTGCCAAAGCCCTCACCGAGCTTGACGGAGCAGGCATACGCAACGTGTATTACAAGTCGGAGACCACACTCCCCTACAAGGCCCGTCTCGACCCCGTCAACGACTATATCATCGGAGGCTTCGAGACTAATATAGCCATAGAGAACGGTCTGAAATTCAACATCGACTGGCTCAAAGGCCAGAAGACAGGCTTCTTTGTCGACCAGCGCGACAACCGCGCCCTGCTGCAGCATTACAGCGCGGGAGCGAGAGTGCTCAACATGTTCTGTTACACGGGCGGTTTTTCAGTCTACTCCATGCGCGGAGGAGCCACTTTGGTTCACTCGGTCGACTCCTCGGCCAAGGCCGTGGCCCTCACCGACGCCAATATCGAGCTTAACTTCCCCGGCGACACCCGCCACAAATCCTACGCACAGGACGCCTTCAAATATCTCGCCGACATGCCCGACGGAGCCTATGACCTCATCATCCTCGACCCGCCGGCCTTTGCCAAACACCGCAGCGCGATTAAAAACGCCATGGTGGGCTACCGTCGCATCAACGCCGCAGCCTTCCGCAAGATAGCACCCGGCGGCATACTCTTCACATTCTCGTGCTCACAGGCCATTTCGCGCGAACAGTTCCGCCTGGCCGTCTTCACTGCGGCCGCACAGTCGGGACGCAAGGTGCGCATACTCCATCAGCTCACTCAGCCGGCCGACCATCCCGTCAACATCTATCACCCCGAAGGCGAATACCTCAAAGGCCTCGTCCTCGCGGTCGAATAACATCACTGACATACCTGTAATCCATACCTTTTAAAACCATTCTCCATAATGCTGTCTAAAAAACTAATCATTCCAGCCATGGCCTCATTAGCCATCATGTCATCCTGCTCGCAGGGCAACAACAAGCCCGCGCCGGCCGACTTTGATTACACCGCCGACCGCTTCGCCGACATCGAAGTGCTCCGCTATCAGGTGCCCGGGTTTGAGGAACTCACCCCTCAGCAGCGCATCTTCATCTACTATCTCACCGAGGCTGCAATCGCCGGCCGCGACATGCTGTGGGATCAGAACGGTAAATACAACCTCGCCATCCGCGACCTCATCGAAGGGGTCTACACCAACTACAAGGGCGACCGTAACGACTCTGACTTCAAGGCCCTCGAGACTTATCTCAAGCAGATAGAGTTTGCCAACGGCATACACCACCACTACTCGATGGACAAGTTCAAGCCCGGCTTCTCGCAGGAATGGCTCGCCTCACAGGCCGCCGCCCTCCCCGAAGGCACCGTCACCGACATCGAGTTGCTCATGCCCGTAATCTTCGACCCCTCGGTGATGCCCAAGCGCGTCAACCAGACCGAAGGACAGGACCTCATAATCACCTCAGCCAACAATCTCTATGACGGCGTAAACCAGGCCGAAGTCGAGGCCTATTACAACGCTCTCAAGGACACCACCGACCTCACCCCCGTGTCGTGGGGACTGAACGCCCGCGTGGTCAAAGAGAACGGCAAGGTAGCCGAACAGATATATAAGGTGGGCGGACTCTACTCGCCCGCTCTTGAGCGCATCGTCGAAAATCTCGAGAAGGCTCTCCCCTATGCCGAAAACGACGCCCAGAAGGACATCGTGACCAAACTCATCACCTACTTCCGCTCGGGCGACCTCAAGGACTTCGACACCTACTCTATCGCATGGGCCGAGGACACCAAGAGCCGCATCGACTTTATCAACGGTTTCATCGAGGACTACGGCGACCCCCTCGGCATGACCGGAGCCTATGAGTCGATCGTCAACTTCAAAAACAACGAGGCCAGCCACCGCACCGAGATCATAGCCGACAACGCCGCATGGTTTGAGGGCAACTCGCCCGTCGACCCCCGTTTCCGCAAAGACGAGGTAAAGGGTGTGAGTGCCAAGGTAATCACCGCAGCCATCCTGGCCGGTGACGCATATCCCGCCACCCCCATCGGCATCAATCTCCCCAACTCCAACTGGATACGCGCCGCCCACGGCTCTAAGTCCGTTACGCTCGAAAACATCACCGAAGCCTACGACCAGGCTTCGCACGGCAACGGATTCAACGAAGAGTTTGTCATCGATCAGGAGACCGCCGACCTCATGGACAAATATCTCTTCATCACCGACAACCTCCACACCGACCTGCACGAATGTCTCGGCCACGCATCGGGCCGTCTGCTCCCCGGTGTTGACCCGGGCGCGCTCAAAGCTCACGGCTCCACTCTCGAGGAAGCCCGCGCCGACCTTTTCGCGCTCTATTATCTGGCCGATCCCAAACTCATCGAACTCGGTCTGCTCGATAACCCCGAAGCCTACAAGGCCGAATATTACAAGTATATCCTCAACGGTCTCATGACCCAGCTCACCCGAGTTGAACCGGGCAAAGACATCGAGGAGGCCCATATGCGCAACCGTCAGCTCATCTCCAAATGGGTGTTTGAGAAAGGTCAGCCCGACAACGTAATCGAACTCGTGAAGCGCGACGGCAAGACCTATATCAAAATCAACGACTACACCAAGATGCGCGAACTCATCGGTCAGCTCCTTGCCGAAGTGCAGCGCATCAAGAGCGAGGGCGACTATGCCGCCGGAGCCAAACTTGTCGAGACATATGCCGTAAAGGTCGACCCCGAGCTTCACAAAGAAGTGCTTGACCGCTACGCCAAGCTCGACATAGCTCCCTATCGCGGATTTGTCAACCCCGTCTACACCCCCGTGACCGACAAGGACGGCAACATCACCGACGTGACCATCACCTATGGCGAGGACTATCTGCCCCAGGTGCTCCGCTACTCGCGCGACTACCGCACCCTCCCCGCCTACGCAACCGGCAAATAAATCCGTGTCTGCATAATAAAAAATAAGTTGTGCCGCTGTCATAGCGACACAACTTATTTTTCATATCCATTGATTAAGAGAATTTTAATTGTCTCCAAAAGATTCCGTCAATGCTATCACATCATCTTTATTGACGGGTTGCACGCCAGGAGAGCATGCATCAGCCCTTCGGAATCAATCGGGTGAAACAATACAGGACAGACGCTTTTGTACCATCGCCGGTTGAAACTGACAAGCACGCCTGTGTCCGGAACAATGTCACCGCCACGGCCAAAGGATATAGGATAAGTGAAATAACGCGGCAGAGACGAGTGGCGATTGTCATCATCAATCATTCTTACCCATTCAATTTCAGCTATCGGATATCTCACTGTCCTGCGGCCATAATAACGGGCCTCGAGATACCCGTCGGAGGTCACTACATAACGGCTCTTGCTCACAGACTGCATGAAAATCCATACGAGAACAGTCAGTAACACAATAAACCCTCCACCCAAACAATATAATACCCACAAGTGTGTCTTGAATGCCTCCCATAATATTACAGCGGGGTAGAATACTCCAAAACCTAACACAAAATAGATTCGCGACTTGGTGCCGCTCCATCGGCATAGGAATATATTGTCAGTTCTTTGGCTGCTGCTCATATCTGATGTGGGATTATACGATTGATCGAAACAGACGCAAATGTACAAAAAATACCCCGTAACACAAGTGTCCGGGGCATAAAACGTTATTCATTCGTTACAGCAATGATGCACGCTCGGTGATTTCGGCATCGGTCATGGTGTAACCCTCAAGACTGCCCTCATTGGCCTGGATACATATATATGTAAGAGGCTCCTGCGAAGTGCAGCAAAGATTGCGGTCGCACCCCGTGGCAACACGTATCACGGAACCTTCAGCGATGTCAAACACCGCATCGTCCACCTGAAAGCGTCCCTCGCCCGAAAGGATTATATAATTCTCCTCGTTTGCCTTATGACTGTGAAAGAACGGCACCGCAGCCCCGGTCGGAAGCGAGCCAAACGAAATTTCGCACGATGTGGCACCCGATGCATCCTTTACAAACTGCTTGCCTTCAAAACCCTTCAATTTACCTGCCGACACGTGGCTATACTTCGCCCCGCTGTCAAGAATCTTTACTTCGCTCATGATTACTTGTGTATTTTAAGAATGATTATTAACTTTGCTATCGAAAGCCGCTTTCATTTCGATAGTGCAAAGTTAGCGGTTAAATCTTTATAATGCAAGAGGTTACCAAAACGTAACGCAGTTACCCTCAGGTAAGTAATTTTGAATATGAACGCATTACCCCTACAAGAAAATCTAAAAAAATACACACGTATCGACACCTGTCCCGTGCGCAACGTCCTCTCACGCTTCACCGGCAAATGGTCGATGCTCATACTGTGTGTGCTCTCCGAAAACCAAGCCACACGCTTCAACGCCATCGGCCGTGCCATCCCCGACATATCACCCAAAGTGCTCACCGAGACCCTCAAAAATCTCGAAGCCTCGGGCCTCGTCTCGCGCCACATCCACGCCGAAATACCACCCAGAGTCGAATACTCCCTAACTCCCCTCGCCCACACCCTCATGCCCCATCTCACCGCCCTCATATCATGGGCCATGGAGCACTACACACCCCAAGAAGAAATTAAGGATTAGTTAATTTATATTAATTCAAGCATTTAGTCCATCATATAGTCACAAAATAGCCACAAAGTAATTATCTTTGCAAAAAACAGACATGTGATGATTAACGCCGAACTGTCAAAACTGTTGCCTATGATAAGGAAATATCTGGCCACTCAGCCTATACTTAGAGCCTGGATATTCGGGTCATGCTCACGTGGCGAGGAAACTCCGGCCAGCGATCTTGACATACTGGTGTCATACGACTATGACCAGAAAATAAGTCTTCTGACTGTGGGACGTATTATCACTGACCTCGAAAAACTTGTAAACCGACAGGTTGACCTTGTGTCGGAGCAAGGCCTTATGGACTTTGCCCGACCCACGGCCATGCATGACAGAATACTTATATATGAGAGAGACAGTCAGAGATAAGGAACGACTTGAACATATATTACAAGCCCTGCAACGCACCAAAACCTCACTTGACCGTTGGGGCAAAAATATGTTCATGCAGGATAAGACTTTTTTCTTCGGCCTTGTGAAAAATATCGAAATCATTGGAGAGGCAACCTATAAACTCACTAAAGATTTTAAAGATACTCACACCGAGCTGCCATGGGCCTACATGGAAAAAATGCGACACATACTTGTACACGGATATTATCTTATCGAAGAAAAATTTATATGGGAAACCATTGAAAGTGATTTGCCTGCAATATCTCCTATTATTGAAAAATATATCCGCGAACTAACTGACGAGCCAAAAGACATCACCGATTAGGGTTATGATCTTTAGCGGGCTTAAGGACACAGTTTTTAATAAATTTTTATCCACACATGTTTTATAGTCTCGCTGAAAAGTCGTAACTTTGCACCGTCCTTAGGGAAAAGAGGAAAAATTTGGCTGCTTGCAACCTCTACAAAAATGCTAAAACTGCACTTTATTTTTTAGAGATAACATACATCTCGCGCTCCGTGGCCCGCTATGACCGGCCGGGAGACGGATGGGAAAAATGTTCGAAGCGGCCGCCCCCTCTGATTATACCCGAGGCACTGTTTCGAAATTTTTTTATACAGATATGAAAACATACCTTTTCACATCCGAGTCAGTCTCGGAGGGACACCCCGACAAGGTGGCCGACCAGATCAGCGACGCCGTGCTCGACGAATTTCTCGCGCGCGACCCCAAATCGAAAGTAGCCTGCGAGACCCTCGTAACCACCGGTCAGGTAGTGCTCGCCGGCGAGGTCAAGAGCAACGCCTATGTCGACCTCATGGACGTGACACGCCGGGTCATCAAGAGCATCGGCTATGACCGCAGCGAGCTGAAATTTGACGGCGAGGCCTGCGGAGTGTTCTCCGCCCTCCACGAGCAGAGTGCCGACATCAACCGCGGTGTCGAGCGCGAGGAGGCCGAGGCTCAGGGTGCGGGCGACCAGGGCATGATGTTTGGCTACGCATGCGACGAGACCCCCGACTATATGCCTCTCACCCTTGACCTCTCCCACCGTCTGCTGCGCGAGCTGGCCGACATACGCCGCGAGGCCAAACACATGACTTGGGAGAAGCGCGGACGCATATTCACCTATCTGCGCCCCGACTCCAAGAGCCAGGTCACTGTAGAGTATGACGAAAACAACCGTCCTCTGCGCGTCGACACAATAGTAATCTCCACACAGCACGACGAGTTTATCCGTCCCGCCGACAATAGCCCCGAAGCTCAGGCCGAGGCCGACCTCGCCATGCAGCAGCGCATCACCAATGACGTGCGCGAGATACTCATCCCCCGCGTCAAGGCCCAGCTTCCCGCCGAGGTCGCAGCCCTCATCGGCGATGACGTGAAACTGCTCGTCAACCCGACCGGCAAATTCGTAATCGGCGGCCCGCACGGCGACACCGGTCTCACCGGCCGCAAAATCATCGTCGACACCTACGGAGGCCGGGGAGCCCACGGAGGCGGTGCCTTCTCAGGCAAAGACCCCAGCAAGGTTGACCGTTCGGCAGCATATGCTGCTCGCCATATAGCCAAAAACCTCGTGGCAGCCGGAGTGGCCCGCGAAGTGCTCGTGCAGGTGGCCTATGCCATCGGATGTGCCGCACCCGTGAGCCTCTGCATCAACACCTACGGCACCGCCCGTGTCGGCATGACCGACTCGGAGATAGCCGACATCGTAAAGGAGATGCCATGCTTCGACATGACCCCCTACGCCATCGAGAAGCGTTTCAACCTACGTCAGCCCATCTATCGCGAGACTGCAAGCTATGGCCACCTCGGCCGTCAGCCCCGCACCGTGACCAAGCATTTCCACTCGCGCTACGAGCCCGACTTTGAGAAAGAGGTCGAACTCTTCACCTGGGAAAAACTCGATGCGGTCGACAGTGTAAAGAAAGCTTTCGGACTCTGATGCAGCTCTTCGACACACTCAGATCGCTGCTTGAGTCAGACCGGTCCATACGCCGGTTTGACCGCTCGCGTCCCGTCACCGACACCACTCTGCGCAGCCTTGTCGACCTCACGCGCTATTGCGCGTCGGGCCGCAATCTCCAGCCGCTGCGCTATCGCTTGGTGACCGACGAGGCCGAGTGCGACACACTGTTTCAGGCTCTCGCGTGGGCCGGATATTACAAAGACTGGGACGGCCCGTCGCCCGACCAGCGTCCGACGGCCTATCTAATACAATGTCTCGACACGGAGCTTACGTCCGACTGTCTCTGCGACGACGGCCTGCAACTCCAGGCCATAACGCTCGGAGCCGCAGCCCTCGGCATAGGCGCGTGCATCATCAAGTCGTTCAACCGACGGATAGTGACCGAGACATTACGTGTCCCCTCCCACCTCAATCCGCTCTATGTAGTGGCCCTCGGCTATCCGGCCGAGACCGCCCGCATCGTTCCCCTGCCGGCCGACGGCGACATACGCTACTTCCGCTCGCCCGAGTCGGAACAATGCGTGCCCAAACGTCCGCTCGACAGCCTGATAATCACCCCGGAACAATAATTCTCATCTCATAACAGCGATATATTTGCCGAAAAATATGACTATGGAAGAGTATAGAAACGCAGTCCCCGACTGGGCTATGGACATGAATTGTGCCGTCACAGTGTGTGACGCCGAGTGTAACATTCTTTATATGAACACACTCTCACGCAAAACCTTTGCCCGACACGGCGACCTCATCGGACACAACCTGCTCGACTATCACAACGAGCGGTCAATCGGCATCATACGCCGTCTCCTCGACACCGGCGGCCAGAACTGCTACACCATCGAGAAAGCCGGCATACGCAAAATGATATATCAGACCGCCTGGCGCAAGCCCGACGGCACCGTCGGCGGACTAGTCGAAATCTCAATGCCTATCCCCGCCGACATGCCCCACTACGTGAGAGAATAGACAGGCGTCACACAAAGAGATACAAAAAGACATAAGTCTCAAAAGTAACAGAAGGCTTTTAATATCTGAGCATATTGCTTTACAGACAATTAACACCTTCTGTTACTTTTGAGACTTATGTCCTTTTGTATCCCCCCATAATTATATACACACAACGCGACATTATCGCACCTTTTGGCGCACTTCCGACAGTAACTTTGCGGTATAAATTTTAACACCGCATTTGTCATGAAAAAGTCAGCCAACCTCCGTCCCGTATCGCAGAAAGCCTATGCCCGATTTGTAGAGCGCATCAGCACAGTCATCACCGACAGCACCAAACGTAAAGCCATGCTTGCCGCTCTTGACAGCTATCTTGACGGCAACCGCGAGACATATGACCGCGGCCTTCCCCCCGACTGCGCCATGACATTCGCGATGTTGCGTTTTGAAATCGATCTTGCCATTTCCCGCTCCGCCAAAGCCCGCTCCCGTGCACGAAGAAAATCCACCACCCCCGAGCCCCGCAAGACTGCCGGAGTCACACCTCTCTCCACTGACAGCAAACATCCTAAAACAACTGCCAAAGCCAAAGTCACACCCCGCACACTGGCCACGCCGGCTGAAGATGATGAAACCATCGAAGACACCCCTCAGCTGCCACGTCGCATACGCCGGGCCGTCGACCGCAAAGCCCGCGCCAAAGCCCGCTGGCGCAAAATATAACCTCCCGCCCCAAGAATACCATCACCCCCCAACATAAAAAACGGCTTCGCGACAAGAAGCATCGCGAAGCCGGAATTAAAAGAATTTCAACGCCTTATTCACAGCAGATTGTAGGGCTGGTAAGGCTCTGAGGAAGGAGATATGCCCCACTGCGGATTGTAACGCAGTATGGCATTGTCGATATTAATCGAGTTGAACACCGTCGAATTGACAGGCGCGCGATATTCCTTATCGCCAATCTTATGCACTATGACCTCCTTACACCACGGTTTACCCGTGTCGTAGGCATAACGTTTAATGTCGACCGTGCGCACAAACGTTGATATATGCTGCTCACGACGACGCTCGGTCAGAATCTCGTTGAGCAGGTCGTCCCGGCTTAGCGACGCGCCGCCCGGCAGGTCAGTGTCATCACCTGTGTAACGATATTTGCGCAGAGTGTTGAGACTGATGAGAGCATCACCGAGATGCCCGGTGCGGGCTTCGGCCTCGGCCTTCTCAAGCAGAAGTATAGGATGGGTGATGCCTGTGGTGGTCGACATAAGGTCACTGCGCATATAGATTATCTGAATGCCGTCGTCATGAGTCACATCACCCTGCTTGATGGAGTAGCCTGTATCGGCAAGCGAGAATAGATCCCAACGCTTGTCAGTAGCGCGGTCAAAGATGGAGTTCCAGTCGTCTGACGGATAATAGCGGCTTGCCAAAGAGCCGGAGGGAGCAGTGCGATAGAACAGGTTCTCGCGGTTTTCCACCAGTTCAAAATCAAGGTCAGGCCCACGCAGCTCCATGTATACGCGCGGGTCGACTCCCGGCTCGGGAGAAATGTCGGACACCTGCTCGTAATAGAAATCGTTGAAATTGTAGATAAGTTTGTCCACCGATCCCTTCGATGCGAGAGCCAGACGCCAGGCCTCCTGAGTGTCGGCAAGCATCGACTCCCAGTTGCGGGTATACATATGATACTCGGCGCGCAGAGCATAGGCGGCGGCACGTGTCGCACGCGAGGCATTGGCCGAATACTCTGGAGCATAAGCACAGGCAAAGTCGAGGTCGGTTTTCACCTGATCAAACAATTGCTGAGTGGTGGCCAGAGGCCCGTTCTCCACAGTCGGGTCACCGCTTGTGCGCAGCGGTATACACGGAGTGTCGTTGGGACCGGCCGGGTCATACATCGGACCATAGGTGAGCGCGCCGTAAAGATACACCCACGCACGTCCGGCCTTGGCCTGGGCCACCACGCCCATCGAATAATCGTCGGTGACACCAAGACTCTCGATGCCGTCGATTACGTTATTGAAATACGCTACCGCGCGATATATGCCATATGACCAGAAAAACGGCGTGGTGGTCGGCTGCACGAGTTTGTCATAGTACACATAGGCCGCAAGCATCTCGAGATTGGGATGCGACGGTGTGTACTGATAATGGGCATGATTGTATGACAGACACAAGTTGTCGCCGAGCATCGCATAGCAGCAGTTGCGGTTATTGTCCATCATGAAATAATCAAGCGTATTGGTGTTGTTGAGAAGATTCTCAAACTGTGACACCTCGGTCGGTATCATCTTGCCCACAGGCTTGACGTCGAGATAGTCATCACATGATGCCACCGTGGCTCCGAGAAGCACGAGGGGCAGCAGATATTTGGTTGATTTCATTATATTAGTCTTAATGAGGTTAAAAACTGAAACTTAGACCTACATAATACTCGGCCGAACGCGGCAGCACCGAATAACCGAGGTTGGTAGCCGCGCCTGTGCCGCCCGTATAGTCCATCTCCATTGTCTCTGGGTCGATGTCGACACCCTTGCCGGTGATGCAAAACAGGTTACGGCCCTGGAGATAGATGCGGGCCTCGCTCATGCCTATGCGCGAGAGAAGCGCGCGGTCAAATGTGTAGGAGAGCGTGAGATCGCGCAGTTTGGCATAGCTCGCGTCGCCGATGCATATATCGGTATAGGGAAAGTAGAAGAGGTCCATATTCCACGACTTGAGTGTGGGATATATAGTGTGGGCCTCATCGCCGGGTTTCTGCCAACGCTGTCCGACATAACGGCTGTTGATATTGGAGCCCTGGAAGACGTCTTTGCGATACTTGTGGCCGAGCTTGGCAACGAGCATGAAGGAGAGGTCCCAGTTTTTATATGACAGATTGTTGGTAAACGACATCTCGGTCTTGGGTACACTCGTGCCGAGATATATCACATCGTCGAGGTCACAGTTGGTAGCCAGCTTGACAGTGCCGTCGGGTGCGTAGATCTGACACTGACCCTGGTTGTCGAGACCGGCATAACGGAAACCGAAGAGGCCGAACATCGGATAGCCGGCAGCATGTATCGGCGTGTTGTAAGCCCAGCTTGTCGGATATTGGCGGTTGACATTATATTCGCGCACCTTGTTTTTGTTAAGGCTCATGTTGAATATCATGTCCCAACTGAAATCGCGTGTACGTACAGGTGTGCCATGGAGCGAAATTTCGATGCCGCGGTTGTCGATGGCACCAAGGTTTTTGGTCATGCGGTTGGTGCCGGTCGTCGGGTCGGTCGAGTCGGGAGCGAGAATGTCGGTCGACTTCTTGTAGTAATAATCAAGACTCACACCGAGACGGTTGTCAAACACATCAAAGTCCACACCGACATTGGTGGTCTTGGTCTTCTCCCAGCGCAGAGTGTTGTTGGGAAACGAGGCAATGCCGTTGGACACACCGCCGGTGGTCGGGTTGAAACTGCCGGCCGAGAGTATCAGATAGGGACCTTCGGAGAGCGAGATATTACCGTTCACACCATATGAGGCACGCAGATTGAGACGGTTGACCCAGGGGGCGTCAAAGAAATCCTCGTTGGCTATCTTCCATGTAGCACCCACCGACCAGAGCGGCTTATGGCGATATTTGGGGTCGGTGCCGAAAAAGTTGGTAAGGTCTTCACGGATGCTGCCGCTCACGAGATAACGGTTGTTGTATTCATATGACCCGTTGAAATACCACGACACGAAACGGTTGTCACGCAGAGTATAGGCTCCGTAGTTAGGCGACACACCTGCGCCTCCGCCCACCATGTCACTGTTGTAGGCTCCGCCCTTGAGGTCTTTGATATTGACGGGCGAGAACGAGCCGGCTGTCTGATTATAGCCGTAGCGTGTCTCATACTGGTTGTTGTCAAACGATATGCGGCGCACCTCGTTACCGGCAAGCGCGCTCACGCGGTGCAGACCGAAACTCTTGGAGTAGGACAACTGTGTACGCAATGTCCAGTCCTCGCGCGAATAACGGGTCTCGTCGATGGCATCACCGTCGGGTATGTAATGGTTGGTGGGATTGGCAAGCGAAGTCGAACTGTTGTAGGCATTGCGCATCACATAGCTGTCGGCCCCGTAGATGGCCCGGTAAGTGGAGTTGGAACGGTTCCAGTTGCCGCCTACCTCGAGATTGAGGTTGTCGATGATATTCCAGCGTATGAATCCATTGATGCGCGCGCCGAAGTTGACAGTCTTGTTATATGAGTCATAGGCATCCTGTATAGGATTGTAATACAAGTCCTTGGTCCCGGAAATGCCGGCATACATCTGTTCGGAAGCATACGATACAGGCGAGATGTTGGCGAGATTGCCGGCATCATCATAGAGCCGCGAGTAGGGACGTATGTACTGATTATAGTTGGTGTACATCTGCCATCCGGTGTTGGGCGCATGGTCACGCGAATAAGAGATGCTCGTGCCGATACCCACGGTCAGAAATCTGAAAGGCTTCCATTCGTTGTTAAGGTCGATGATCACTCGGTTGCTGTGAGTGTTGATAAACGAGCCTTTGGTGTTGGTATAATTTACAGCCAGATTGTAACGGTTGGTGGATGTGCCTCCGCTTATGCCCACATTATGAGTCTGAGTCAGCTCGGTGCGGAACATGTATTTCTTCATGTCGGCAAGAAAATCATTCTGACGCAGCGCGTTGATGCGGCTGTCAAACTCTGCTTCCGTAATCATTCCAGCCTTCTGAAAAGCTATCAGTTTGCTGACGTCGCTCATGGTGCCGCGACGCGCTATCGTAGTGCCGCCGGGATTCTGATTGTACAGTTCCAGCTCGGCATCGATATAGTCGCTCGCATTAGCCATATGCAGATAGTCGAGGTCGGGCTTGGGGAGCACTTTGAGTGTGCCGCGATAGCTCAGACGCATCTTGCCCTCCTGTCCCTGCTTGGTCGACACAATAATTACACCGTTGGCCGAACGTGAACCGTAGATTGAAGCAGCCACGGCATCCTTAAGCACGGTTATATTGGCGATGTTGTCGGGATTGAGTTCGCTAAGTTTAAGTTCGGTGGGATAACCGTCCACCACCACGAGCGGGTCGGTCTCGGCATTGAGCGTGGCACGGCCGCGTATGCTCATAGAGCCGTCTTTATTGACCACCACACCCGCCATCTGACCCTCTATGCGGTCAGCCAGACTTGTAGCGAGCTTGGTCTCGAGCTTCTTGGCCGACAGAGTGCCGAAAGCACCTGTAGCCCTCTCTTTGCTCAGAGTGGTATAACCGGTCACGATAATCTCGTCCAGACGGGTCTCATCATCCACAAGACGTATCACCACAGGGCCGGTAATCCCTGATATGGCCATCTCGACCGGACGCATACCTATGTATGTGGCCTGTATCTTTTTGTCGGTCGCCGTAGCCGGCACCCTGAGTGTAAAATTACCGTCGACATCGGTAGCGGTAGCATCTTTTGTACCTACCACGCTCACCGTCGCGCCCGGCAGCGGCTCGTCATCGGTGGATATGACCCTACCCGTGATGACTACCGGCCCTTGCGCCAACAGCACCGGCAATGCCACGAGCACAGCCAGCACACTTGCAAAAATCCTTCTAATCATAAAAATACTGAATTGATAATGTGGTTTGTTGATTATATTTTACAATTCTTCACGTAGCTTAAACATTCACGACATCACTCCATGAGTAATTGAAAAAGGTTAATATTTTCATCTTACACTCATTTTTGATTGGTTTATCACTCTAATCACAGCTATTTTATTGATATTCCCGTTTAAAAAGTTAAAGAATATCAACATTCGCAAATGTACGCAAAAAATTACCCCCCCCAATTATTTAACCTTTATTAACACACCATACAAATATAAGGGGCAGCCCGGACGCTTCATGTATCCGGACTGCCCTAAACTTTAAACTCTACACTTTAAACTTCTGACACTACTCCTTCACTCCGTAGGCGAGGTCGCCGGCGTCGCCGAGACCGGGGACTATGTAGGAATGAGAATTGATTTCGGGGTCGATGGCTCCGACCCATACGGTGGTGTTCTCTTCGGGGAAAGTGGCACGAATGTAGTCAATGGCGTCCTGCGAGGCTATAACCGAGGCCACATGTATGTTGGCCGGAGTGCCTTTGGTGAGCAGGGCGCGATAGCTTAGTTCCATTGACGAACCTGTGGCAAGCATGGGGTCGACCAGTATCAGAGTCTTGCCGTCGAGACGGGGCGATGCGATATATTCGATAAACACGTCAAAATTTTCCTTCTCGCGATATTTCCGATAGGCCGACACGAAAGCGTTTTGCGCACGGTCGAAATAGTCGAGAAAACCCTGGTGAAACGGTATGCCGGCACGGAATATGGTAGCCAACACCACCTGCTCGTCGAGCACATCGCTCTGCATCGAGGCAAGCGGAGTGTTAATCTCGGCCTTGGAGTAGTGGAGCCGCTTGGAGATTTCATAGGCCATTATCTCGCCTATGCGGTGAAGGTTGCGGCGAAAACGCATCATATCGCCCTGCACGTTGACATCGCGCAGTTCGGTCATATATTGGCTCACGAGAGAGGGCCTGTCGGCAAAATTGATTATTTCCATAATACATTATTTAAGGTGTAACCGATAATATCTTATTAACAAGCTGTGTGAACTGGTAGTTTTTGAGGCCCCAGCGCGGATATATGAGCAGGTCTGGTGGCGACTGCGATACAAACCGCTCTACGGCTATGTCGGGGCGCAGACGCCTGACAAGCCGGGCACACAAGGCCGCATAGCTCTCGGGGGTGAAGCGGTGTATGTCATAGGCACCCTGCTCCACATCAAGGGCCATGCGGGTGCCGCGTATGAGCTGCAACTGGTGAAACTTCACCACGTCGACGGGCAGACGGTTGACCTCATCGACCGTCGCGAGTATCGTCTCCTCGTCCTCGCCGGGCAGACCGTTGATAAGGTGCAGACCCACCGGCAGACCGGCATCGTGAGTGCGCCTGACGGCATCGGCCGTGTCGGCCCAGGTGTGGCAACGGTTGACACGCGCGAGGGTATCGTCGCAGGCCGACTCGGCCCCATACTCCACCATGACCCACGGCAGCCGGCTCAGACGGGCGAGCAGCCGGTCGGGCATGCAGTCGGGACGCGTGCCGATAATCACCCCGTCGACCCCCTCAACCCCGCACGCTTCCTCATAGAGAGACATGAGGCGGTCGATGTCAGAGCCGTGGGTGGAGGTGTAGGACTGAAAATAGGCCAGATAGCGCATCGAGGGATACTTGCGGCCGAAAAACCGTTTGCCCTCCTCGAGCTGGGCGGCGACTCCCTTACGGTCGCGGCAATAACCGGGACTGAAGGAGACATTGTTGCAGTAGGAGCAGCCGCCGCGCCCCACGGTGCCGTCGCGGTTGGGACACGTGAAGCCGGCGTCGACCGAGAGCTTCTGCATCTTGCCGTCAAAATGCACGGCAAGGAAATCAGAAAAATCCCTGTAATATTTCATCAGATTCTTGCTGCGCGGTTGAGTAGCAGAGCGTCAAGCAATACTATGGAGGCCATGGCCTCGACTATGGGCACGGCGCGTGGCACAACGCAGGGGTCATGGCGGCCGCGCCCTTTCCACACCACGGGGTTGCCCTCGGTGTCGATGGTCGGGACATCCTGAAGCAACGTGGCCACAGGCTTGAAGGCCACGCGGAAATATATGTCCTCGCCGTTGGATATGCCGCCCTGTATGCCGCCCGAATGATTGGTGAGAGTGCGGGGAGGCATGGCTCCGTCGCGTGCAAAGCGGTCAATCGCCTCGCTGCCCCTCATGGCCACTCCGGCAAATCCCATGCCGTAGTCAAAGCCCTTGGCGGCATTGATGCTGAGCATGGCCGAGGCCAGACGTGCGCCGAGGCGTCCGCCCACGGGGTCGCCGAGTCCGGCGGGCACACCCTTTATGACACATGTGACGATGCCGCCTATGGTGTCGCCCTCGCGTTTTACATCAAGAATGAGCCGCTCCATCTCGGCGGCTTTGGCGGGATGGGGACATCTCACGGGATTGGACTCGGTGAGACCGAGGTCGAGCGCGGTGTAGTCCTCTCCGACACATATGTTGCCCACCTGCGAGGTGTAGGCCTGGACGGTGATGCCGTAATGAGCCAACGCCTGGCGGGCAAAGGCTCCGGCCACGACACGGGTGGCAGTCTCTCGCGCGCTCGAGCGTCCGCCGCCGCGATGGTCGCGCAGACCATATTTGGCAGTGTAAGTATAATCGGCATGCGAGGGACGGAAAGCCGTGCGCAACTGCTCGTAATCGTTGGAATGCTGGTTTTCGTTACGTATTATAAATCCTATGGGGCACCCTGTGGTGACACCTTCAAAAAGCCCCGACAACACCTCGACCGTGTCGCTCTCCTTGCGGGCCGTGGTCACTGCCGACTGGCCCGGACGGCGGCGGTCAAGCTCGCGCTGCACAGCGCCGAGGTCAATCCTAACTCCGGCCGGCATGCCGTCGATCACGCCGCCGATGGCCTCACCGTGGCTTTCGCCAAAGCTGGTGAAGGTAAATATCTTACCAAATCCGTTCATTTCTCTACGGCTATGTCCGCCGCCGTGGCGTTGCAGAAAGTTATGAGTGTCTGAGGTGCAATCCTGATTTGCAGGCCACGCACTCCGGCCGACACATAAATATCGGTGTAATCGAGCGCGGTGGAGTGAAAATAGGTCGGGAAAGGCTTCTTCATGCCGATGGGCGAACAGCCTCCGCGTATATAACCGGTCACGCCGAGCAGATCCTTCATCGGTATCATCTCGGCTTTCTTGGCCCCGGCCACCTTGGCGGCTTTCTTGAGGTCGACCTCCATGTTGCCCGGAATTACACACACGAAATAGCCTGTCTTGTCGCCGTGCAGCACGAGGGTCTTGAACACACAGTTGATGTCCTCGCCCAGCTCCTCGGCCACGTGTTCGGCCGCAAGATTGTCGGGGTCGACCGTATAGGGTATCAGACCATAGTCTATGCCGGCCTTGTCAAGCAGACGGGCCGCATTGGTCTTGTTGATTTTATCCTTGGAATTATTCATAGCGCAAAAATACGCAAATTCATGAAATTTTTTGCTATTTTTGCGTCCATTATATATCACATTGTAATGAAAAAACAGACTCTTGCCATACACACGGCCTTTCAGAGCCCCGACGCCTACAGCGCGCTGAGCATGCCGGTCTATCACACTGCGGCCTATGAGTTTGACGATGCCGAAGTCATGGCCGACGCCTTCTGCGGCCGCATCGACGCTCCCGACTATTCGCGCGTGACAAACCCCACGGTAATCTATTTTGAAAACAAGGTCAAAGCCCTCACCGGAGCGGCCGACGTCATCGCCTTCACCTCGGGCATGGCAGCCATCAGCAACACACTCATGGCCATAGCCGGAGCCGGCAAAAACATCGTCACGTCACGCCACATGTTTGGCAACACCTATCTGCTCATCACCTCAACACTGAGCCGCTTCGGTGTGGGAGCACGCCTGTGTGACCTCACCCGTCCCGACGAAGTGGAGCACGCCATCGACGCCGACACCTGCTGCGTGTATCTCGAGATTGTCACCAACCCCCAGATGGAGGTGGCCGACCTGGGCGCGCTCTCAGCCATATGCCGCCGCCACGGTGTGCCGCTCATAGCCGACACCACGGCCATACCGTTCACTCAGTTTGACGCCCGCGCCCTCGGCGTGGATATCGAGGTGGTGTCGAGCACCAAATACATCTCGGGCGGTGCGACATCGCTCGGCGGACTCGTCATCGACTACGGCACCTGTCAGGGATTTGCCCAACGCATGCGTAAAGAGCTGCTCCTCAACCTCGGAGCCTATATGAGCCCCCATGTGGCCTACATGCAGACCATAGGTCTCGAGACTCTCGACGCCCGCTACCGCATACAGGCCTCCAACGCCCTCCAACTGGCCCGACGCCTACGGTCGGTCGACGCCATCGTGAAGGTCAATTACATCGGTCTGCCCGACAATCCTTATCACGACCTGTCCGTGCGGCAGTTTGGCCCGACGGGCGGTGCGATGCTCACCATCGACCTTGCCGACAAGGCCGTATGCTATGACTTCATCAACCGTCTGAAACTCATACGCCGCGCCACCAACCTCTTTGACAACAAGACCCTCGCCATACACCCGGCCAGCACCATCTTCGGACCGCTCACTCAGGAGCAGCGCGACAGCATGGACATACTCGACACCACCATACGTCTATCAATAGGTCTCGAAGACCCCGACGACCTCTATGACGACATAGTGCAGGCACTAAACCCAACCCTCTAAGCAAGCGACATCATGACATACGATTTCGACAAAATAATTGACCGCCGCGACACTGGAGCACTCAAAGTCGATGTGCTCGGCGAACGTTACGGCCGTCCCGATCTGCTCCCCCTGTGGGTCGCCGACATGGACTTCGAGACCCCCTCGTTTATCACCGACGCCCTGCGCCGCCGCCTTGACCACTCGCTCTTCGGCTACACCGTCGAGCCTCAGGAATATTGGCCCGCAGTGATGCGCTGGCTCGCCGACCGTCACGGATGGCAGGTGGAGCGCGAATGGCTCACCTATATTCCCGGCATTGTCAAGGGCATCGGCATGGCCATCAACGTGTTTGTCAAAGAGGACGAGAAAGTCATCATCCAGCCGCCGGTCTACCATCCCTTCCGCCTTACCCCCGAAGGCAACCGCCGTCAGGTGGTGATGAATCCCCTGCGCGAGAACCCCGACGGCACCTACTCCATGGACTTTGACCATCTCGCCCGTGTGGCCGACGAGAAATGCCGCATGCTCATCCTCTCCAATCCCCACAACCCCGCCGGCATCACATGGGACCGCGACACCCTGCATCGGCTGGCCGAATTTTGCCACAGCCGCGGCATCATAGTCATCTCCGACGAGATACATTCCGACATGGCTCTGTGGGACAACCGTCACATACCATTCGCATCCGTCTCGCCCGAGGCCACCGCGTGCAGCATCACCTTTGGCGCACCCTCCAAGACCTTCAATATAGCCGGCATCGTCAGCTCCTATGCCATCGTGCCCGACGCAGGGTTGCGCGAACGGTTCTACGGCTGGCTTCAGGCCAACGAGCTCAACGAGCCCACCATCTTCTCGCCCATAGCCACCGTGGCGGCCTTCACACAAGGCGACGAGTGGCGGCGCGCCATGCTCTCATATGTGCAGGACAATATCGACTATGTAATCGACTACTGTCGCGAGCATCTGCCCGCCATCCGTCCGCTGCGTCCCCAGGCCTCTTTCCTCGTATGGCTCGACTGCCGCTCACTCGGTCTTGACCACGACGCACTCATCGACCTTTTTGTCAACAAGGCACGTCTGGCACTCAACGACGGCGAGATGTTCGGCCCCGGCGGCCAAGGCTTCATGCGCCTCAACGTAGGCTGTCCCCGCGCCATCCTCACCGAAGCCCTCACCCGCCTCACCACCGCCCTCACCGGGAAATAAAAGGGTGTGATATTTTCTCACGACCGTCTCTTTCCTCTCCACTGCTTCATAACGACAACCGGCATGTGACACCCACATATCGGTTGTCGCTATTTTATGAGTACTTTTCTATCATCCGTCACAGCCGCTTATTGTACTTAAAAGCCTATTTTTTGACCTATATCACGCTTTTACAGTTAACAAACGTTAACCTTGTTTGGGTGAATATTTTTTATACATACATTTGCAATTAATAACAATTTGTTAGATATATACCATTCCGGGCTCTACTGTTTAGAATCTAACGGCTACTGATATTACCTGACATAACCACAGACCTTCCAAAACACTAATGTAAATCCCCACTGCTATCTACACGGGACCTAACTACATTATATTATGAAAACATATTTACGCTTTGCGGCAGGCGCGTTACCCGCGCTCGCGTTGACGTTGGCATCATGCACAGCCGACAAAATCGAGGTTCCCGACAAGGAACTCTACACCCGCGAATTTATCAAACAATTCGGCACCTTCCGCTCCGACCAAGGATGGAACTCCGCGTCACGTGTCACCGCCGACATCAACCCATCGGCAATAGCCGGAGCTACTGAAATAAAAGTCTACACAGCATGGCCGACTACACCCGGATGTCGCATCGCGGCGTCATTTCCGGCAACGGTAACTACATTTTCGTTTGATTTTCCGGCCTCGCTCGAGTTGGCTTATGTAAAAGCAACAGATGCCGACGGCAAAACAGTCTATGGAGCCTATGCCCCAATCAATGACGGCCGTATGCACATCGGCACAACCGCCCGCGGCTCACGCGCCGACGAGCCCACCGGCGGCAGCCACTATCAGATATATACCTATGACCTGACGTCAAACGGTGCGCTCGGCACTTTTCTCACCGACGAAGACTACAACCGTGACTTCTGGAAAAAACTCGGCCTATGGACTCCCGTCGAGAATGTCAAGGACGATTTCACTCCTCCCGACGGCATCGACACCGAGACAGTACATGAACTATGGAGCGGAACGCATGAAAGCGGCGACTGGGGCGCGGCCTACGCTCTGAGCGGAAGCACGGAAAAATTCAACTCCAATCCCACCAACCACTTCAAAGTCACTGTCAGCGGCAGCCTGACCGACCCGTCAACAGACGGAACGTTCATACTGCAATATAAGACCGATCCAAATGATATCTGGAATGGAATCGACATACTGACCAGCAACTGTGTCATCGAGAAAGGTAACGAGCAATTCTCAGCATCACTTGAACTGCACCAGGATGATGTGGCGAAACTGCGCGAATATCCGCTGGCAATCAAAGGCACCAACATCACCTTTAACAAGGTACAGATCCAGGGTCTCGCTTATGAACAGCCCGGAATGATAGGCAATCCCGACGCAAACATCGACCCCGACAAAATCCACATGGCATGGAGCGACGATGACGGATGGGACCTCGGCGGATGGAGCAACAATCTCTCGCTCGCAGGCATGTTTGGCAACGTCAACAGCAATAATATCGAGCTCACTATCTCCGCCCAGGTCATCAACCCGGGCGAGGGACAACACATGTTTTCGATGCAGCGGGGAGACAACAGCGACATTTTCGGCAGCGGCAACATCGTGATAAATGAAGGAGCGTTCTCGCTCACGACCCACATCAACGAGAGCAGGCTCAGAGACCTGATGCAGCCGGGCACCAAAATAGCCGGCAATAACGTAAAAATCAAAAGCATTTCCTATAAGGAGAATCCCTACCGCCACAAGACCTCAGGCGGCAAGGCCAATCTATCCGACGTATTCCGTCTCTACGGACTGACAACATCGCCCGGAGTCTCCGATATGGACTCATACCGCACACATGCCCTGTCACCCTACAATGACTACGACATGACAGGCTACTCGGCCCACGATCTCATATCGCTCGTAGGCTCGAAGAGCGGAGTGTTTCACGAAGAGGTCGACAAGAGCACCAACCAGTGTAATCTCATGCGCTTCAAAGATCAGTTGCGCCCCGACGCCGGCGTAGACTATGAGCTCAAAGAAGCAGGAGAAGTGTCGCTGGACTACTTCTTCGGCTGCGCCAGCACCTTCAACTCGTTTGGCTACTTCTATTACTCCGACGAGGAAGCCTCGCTCCATGACACCGACCCCGACCAGTTTGCCGAGACAATACTCAGAAAGCCCAAATTTATCCTCATCTACCGCGCCTTTCCTCACTCCAACATATTGATACAGCAGGAAGCCGGCGGCAGTTGGCGACCGCTCACCGACCTTGCCACCATAGGCGATGACAATATCGTGCAGTCAGGCGACGATGAAGGCAAGGACAAGAGCGACAACTGGCAACACTGCGGAGAGTTTACACGCATGGTCGACCAGGCCGAAACCGAAGTAGAGAACGGTCAGGCACCGGCCGACCGCAACAATCAGTATCCCCGCTTTCGCTCGGCCAACTATCGTCTGGTCTACTTCCGTCCCGACCAGTTTGAGGCCGACGGTGTCACACTCCGTCCCGGCCAGCAGGGCAGCTACATATTCCCGGCCGGCACACACGTGGCTTTTTTTGTAATCAACGGCGGCCAGTATGCCCTGCAGAAAGACGGCTCGGCAGGATTTCAGATTGACCACACACGCATCTCGTTCTCACGTCCGTTGCTCAACAAATATCTCGGCAACGTATACAACGCCCACGGCCACAGCCACTCGTCGGCAACATCACCGTCGACCAACATCCCAGGCCCCAATGCCCAGGATCCCTGGACTCCATTCGTGACCTATGCCTGGGGCGGCGACATCATAATGGGCGTGGAGGACTATTTCGCCCGCACCAACGACGGTGTCAACGGCAGTGACCACGACATGAACGACATGCTGTTTCGCGTCAAGGGCAAATTTGTCAAAGACCGCGATGAACTTAACCCCAACAAACCCGTCGGGCAAAACTGGATAATAGCCTGCGAGGACCTTGGCGGAACATATGACTTCGACTTCAATGACGTAGTGTTTGGCGTCACCCATATAGCCGGCGAGAGCAAAGCCACGGTCACAGCACTTGCCTCGGGCGGCACGCTGCCCGTCTATCTCGAGAGCCGGTTTCGCCAGGCTACTCACTCCTCGTCAAAAGTCGAGACCGTCGACGGCATCACATACTACACCCTCACGCCCGAAGGCACCAACGACGGAGAATTCCACTCCTGGTGGGGCTCCGACCGCCCTCATAGCTCCATCATCAATGCTTCAGGATGGAACGGTCCCGGAAAATCAATAGAGATAGAAGTCGACGAAAACTTCACGCTCTCCGACATGTCGACCGTTCCCGGAGCCCCCGGAGCAAACGACGCCAACATGGGCGGATTCAGAGTCAGGGTATATCGCAACGGTCAAGACTACAACGTCATAAGCGCGCCCACACAGGACGCGTCCGAGGCAGGATATGAGGCTCCGCAGATGTTTCTTGTGCCCCACACCTGGAAATGGCCCCGCGAGAGACAGTTCATACGCGATGTCTATACCGGCTTCAATGACTGGCAGAGCGAATGGTGGAAACTCCCCGACGGCCCCGCCGGCAGCAACATCATACGCCACAACTGGGTCCCCGGCACCCTTACCGGGAAATAAGACAGGAGTACAGGAGTAAAAATAACAAGACAGAAGTACAGGAATCATGTTTTCACTGATTCCTGTACTCCTGTCTTTATTTTATGCACGAGGAGAGGGCTGAGTGGGAGGTCGTGCGTGGATTTTTTGAATTATTAAGCCTTTGCCTGTTAAATATTTGAAAAATAATTATTAACTTTGCAAAATCCGTGTGGACTCGCCCGACGGTGAGGCATGAGACATTGACCGCGCCAAGGCAGCCTCCACACCCCCTTAAGCTGCAAAAACGAAGAAATTACAAAAGCTGAATTAAAAACATTTTATGAATCCAATCAAAAAAACCATCGCGCTGCCCGATGGCCGTACAATCACCCTTGAGACGGGTAAGCTGGCCAAGCAAGCCGATGGAGCGGTAGAACTCCGCATGGGTAACACCATGCTCCTCGCTACAGTATGCTCGGCCAAGGAGGCCGGCGAAGGTGTTGACTTTATGCCTCTTACTGTCGAGTATAAAGAAAAATTCTCGTCCAACGGACGTTTTCCCGGTGGTTTCACCAAGCGTGAAGGCCGTGCCGGTGACTACGAAATTCTTACCTCACGTCTTGTAGACCGCGCTCTGCGCCCCCTTTTCCCCGACAATTACCATGCTGACACCATCGTGCAGGTGACCATGTACTCGGCCGACGGTGTAGATATGCCTGACGCTCTGGCCGGACTCGCCGCATCGGCAGCCATGGCAGTGAGCGACATCCCCTTCAACGGCCCCATCTCGGAAGTGCGCGTTGCCCGCGTTGACGGCGAGTTTGTCATCAATCCCACTTTCGAGCAGTGCGAGAAGGCCGACATGGAGCTTATGGTCGGTGCCACCTATGACAACATCATGATGGTGGAAGGCGAAATGAACGAAGTTAGCGAGGCCGATCTTCTCGAGGCTCTGCGTGTGGCTCACGCAGCCATCAAGGAGCAGTGCAAGGCTCAGATGGAGCTTGCCGAGGAAGCCGGCGCGACCGTAAAGCGCGAATATTGCCACGAGGTCAATGACGAAGAGCTCCGCAAGGACGTGCGCGAGAAATGCTATGACAAGGCTTATGCAGTGGCCAAGGCCGGATGTGCCGACAAGCACTGGCGCATGGAGAGCTTTGACGCCATCTGCGACGAATATATCGACTCGCTCCCCGAAGAAGAGCGCGAAGAGAAAGCCGCTCTTGTGAAGCGTTACTATCACGACGTCGAGAAAGAGGCCATGCGCCGCTGCGTGCTCGACGAGGGCATCCGTCTCGACGGCCGCAAGACCAACGAGATACGCCCCATCTGGTGTGAGACCGACTATCTGCCCGGACCTCACGGCTCAGCCGTCTTCACTCGCGGCGAGACCCAGTCGCTCGCCACTGTGACCCTCGGCACCAAACTTGACGAGAAGATACTCGACGATGTGCTCAACCAGGGCCGCGAGCGTTTCCTCCTTCACTACAACTTCCCCCCCTTCTCGACCGGCGAGGCCCGTGCACCCCGCGGTATAGGCCGTCGCGAGGTGGGTCACGGCAATCTTGCCCACCGCGCCCTCAAGCGCATGTTCCCCGATGATTTCCCCTACGTATGCCGCATCGTGAGCGACATCCTCGAGAGCAACGGCTCCTCGTCGATGGCCACCGTATGCGCCGGCACACTCTCGCTGCTCGACGCAGGCGTGAAGATGAAGCGTCCGGTCAGCGGCATCGCCATGGGTCTCATCTCTGACGGCGAGAAGTATGCAGTGCTCTCCGACATCCTCGGTGACGAGGACCACCTCGGCGACATGGACTTCAAGGTGACCGGCACCCGCAAGGGTATCACCGCCACCCAGATGGACATCAAGGTGGACGGTCTGAGCTATGAGATACTCGAGAAGGCTCTCAACCAGGCCAAGGAAGGACGTCTGCACATCCTTGACAAAATCGAGGAGACCATCCCCGCACCCCGCGAGGACTACAAGCCCCACGTGCCCCGCATCGTCACCATGCTCATACCCAAGGAGCTTATCGGTGCTGTAATCGGCCCGGGCGGAAAGGTCATCCAGGGCATCCAGGAGGCCAGCGGCGCGACCGTAAGCATCGACGAAATCCCCGATGGCGGATATATCGAGGTGGCCGCAGCCAACAAGCCCTCGATCGACAAGGCTCTCGAGATGATCAACGCTATCGTAGAGCTGCCCGAGGAGGGCAAGGTGTACAGCGGCAAAGTACGCTCGATACTCGAGTTTGGCGCGTTTGTCGAGTTTATGCCTAACCGCGACGGTCTGCTCCACATCTCTGAAATCTCATGGGAGCGTCTCGAAAACATGGAGGCTTCGGGCCTGAAGGAAGGCGACGAGGTAGAGGTCAAGCTCATCGAAATCGACAAGAAGACCGGCAAGTATCGCCTGTCGATGCGTGCGCTCCAGCCCAAGCCCGAAGGCTACGTAGAGCGCGAGCGCGCACCCCGTGGCGAGCGTCCCCGTCGTGAGGGCGGCGACCGCGGTGAGCGTCGTCCCCGCCGCGAAGGCGACCGTCCCCGTCGTGAAGGCGGTGATCGTCCCCGCCGCGAACCCCGCGACTAAGACAAGAGTCTGACATAATATAGAATGGGAAACGGTAAAAATTGGCCAGCAAAGGGCCAATCACTCCGATTTCCCATTCTTTTTTTATAATTTTGCACCCAACTTCTCATCAACATCCCCAGGGGCACATCGCGATTTATTGATTCCGGCCCCGATAATCACCTTAATATAAACCTCACGTTGATACCCAAGAAGATACATTACTGCTGGTTTGGCGGTCGTCCGCTTCCTGCCGACACGCTCGCTTATATCGAGACATGGAAGAGACATTGCCCCGACTATGAGATAAAAGAGTGGAACGAGAGCAACTTTGACCTCGACCTTTATCCTTATGTTCGCGAGGCCTACGACGCGGGCAAATATGCCTTCGTGTCGGACGTGGCGCGGCTCTACGCACTCGCCACCGAGGGAGGCGTGTATCTCGACACGGATGTTGAGATAGTGCGTCCGCTCGACGCGTTTCTCCATCACACGGCCTTTACGGGATTTGAGGACACACGCCATGTCACTACCGGCATCATGGGTGCGAAAAAGGGTGCGCGCTATGCCCGCGAGAATCTCGAGGCATATGCCTCGCGCCGGTTTGTGAAGTCCGACGGCTCACATGACACCACTACCAATGTGGCCGTAATGACAGACTATATGCTTGAGCGCGGACTGCGCCTTGACAACACCCATCAGGATTTTCCCGAACTGGTGACAGTGTATCCGCGCGAATATTTCTGTCCCAAGGATTCGTATGCCTACTCGCGCAATCCGGGATGTATCACCGAGCGCACTCATGCCATACATTATTTTGCCGGCACGTGGCAGATACGCAACACTCCCGAATACATGCGTCTGCGCCGAAAATATCGCGTCATCCCTTACTTCATACGCAAGAAGCTGATTCTCGCCATGCTCGGCGAGTCACGCCACGGATTCTTCCCCACACTCCTGAGAATGACAGGACGATAATCTCTCTCTCGGAGGGAGGGGATACAAAAGGACAAAAGTCTCAAAAGAAACAGAAGTTTTTTTATTTATAGGCTGTAACTTATATAGCCCTGAAAAACAAAAAAACTTTTGTTTCTTTTGAGTCTTTTGTCCTTTTGTATCTCCTTTTGTCGCTTTGTATCTCCTCCCCGGGGGTTATTTCACGTCTTTGTGACGGATTCGCCACACGACGGCATTGTAAGGGGGTATCATTGTCGAGAAAGGCTCGGTGGACGATATTGACTTGACGTCGGTGTCGCCTGAGAGGAGCTCGCGGGCGTTTACACGGCCTTCGGGAATGTTGAGCATCTCGAGGGCGTGAAGGGGGATATTGATGGCGAGGTCACACGAGTCGGCCGAGAAGTTGACGGCTATCAGGAGGGTCACACCGTCATATGAGCGCATGAACACATACTGACGATGGGGGTTGAGCGTGGGATTCTTATAGTTGACATACATGAGGTCGAAGAATCGGCCCTGCGAAATGGCTTTCTCCGTGTTGCACAGCCTCAGGATGCTCGTATATTTGGCTCTGAGCCAACGCTCGCGCGGCGTGAGGAGCGAGCCGTCGGGATTGCCGTCGTTATACCAGCGGCGCAGCGTGGGGATGCTCCAGTAGTCAAAGATGGTGGTGCGGCCGTCATATCCGCTGAATCCCTCCGAGTCGGTGGCCTGCTCGCCCAGCTCCTGTCCGGCATAAATCATCATGGGGCCGGTCGAGAGCATGGAACTTACCACCAGCGAGGGTATCACCTTGGCAGGATCGCCGGCATAGAATTTGGAGCCGAAACGCTGCTCGTCGTGATTTTCGAGAAAGTTGAGCATATGGGACTGTATGCCCTCGACTGTCTGCCAGCAGTTGGTGATGGTGGCCGCAGAGTAGTTGGCACACTGTATGCCGCGCAGGGTGTCGTAGAGATTCACCTTGTCATAGAGGTAGTCAAAACCGCCGGTGAAGATAAAGTCGCGATAGAGATGCACGTCATAAATCTCGGCGATAAACTTGACATGGGGATAGCGATCCTTGACATTGGGTATGGCCCACTGCCAGAACTCGAGCGGCACCATAAACACCATGTCACACCTGAAGGCGTCGATGCCCTTCGATGCCCAGAAGCGGAGTATGTGGAGCATCTTGAACCAGGTGTCGGGTATGGGGTCGTAATGACCGCTGCCGTTGAGAGGGTCTCGGCCATAGTTGAGCTTCACAGTCTCATACCAGTTGTTGACGCCCGGGAAGGCCGAGAAGCAGTCGTCGCCCGTAGCTTTGGCCGGAAATTCTATATAGGCCTTCTTGCCGGTGCCCAGGTCGATGGAGGGGGCGAAAAGCTGACGGGTGATGTAATAATAATTGTTGGAGGGAGAAAAAAACATGTTGGTGTCATCGTGCGCACCGAAATCCTCGATGCCGGCGGGAGCGGCGTCGGAATGATAGCAGCGGGCGGTGTGATTGGGCACAAAGTCGATAATCACCTCCATGCCGGCGTCGTGGGTGCGGGCCACGAGAGCCTCAAACTCAGCCATACGGTTGTCGACGTCGACGGCAATATCGGGGTCCACGTCATAATAGTCCTTGATGGCGTAGGGCGAGCCGGCCTCGCCCTTGACCACGTGGGGATTGTCGGGAGGCGTGATGCCCTTGTCGCTATAATCGGTCTTGGTGGCATGCTCTATGACACCTGTATACCACACGGCCGTCACGCCGAGCTCCTTGATGCCGGCGAGCACGCGATCGGTGATGTCGTTCATCTTGCCCGAGCCGTTCTGCGCGAGGGTGCCGTTGGGCACACAGTTGGGATTGGTATTAGTGAAAAGACGAGGAAACAACTGATAGATGATTGGCTTGCGATCCATAATTATTTCAGGTAAGGAAATATAGAATATAGTGTGTTTTTCAGGTCTTGCGCACAGAGGCCGGTCTGACGAAGCCTGCATTGAGCAGAGCGAGCATCGTGGAGTCGTAGCCCGAGCGGAAAACCCTGTTGATTTCTTTGAGATTGAATACTTTATATGTAGCGATGTCGTTGATGCTTATTGCCAGGTCACACATCTCCATCTGAGCCTGAGCGTTGTTTTTGACCAGCGAGTCGTAGGTCAGTTGAGCGATGTCGAGTATCGACTTTGGTTTGCCTCGACGGGGCATGGGCGAGCAGTTGATGCCTATGAGATATTTGCATTTTTCACGCAGGGCCCAGGCGGGGAGATTGGCCACCACTCCGCCGTCGACATATGTCACGCCGTCAATATTGACCGGCTTGAATACGATGGGTATGCTGCACGAGGCCGACACGCAATCAACAATGCTGCCCTCACTGAAAGCCACTGCCTTGCTGTCGAGCAGGTCGGTGGCACATACTACCGTTGGAAGCGGCAGTTGGGAAATATCGTCGTAGGGTATCTGCTTGCGTAGAAATTTACGGAAGCCGTCCATGGAGAAAAAACCGTCACGCGGCACGGCAAGCTCGGCAAAGTCGCCAAACTTGATGTCGGAAAACGCTTTGATAATCGCCTCGGGGCTCATGCCCGCGGCATACATAACCGCCACGACCGAGCCGGCACTCACACCACCGATGATGTTGGGACGAATCCCCATCTCCTCAAGAGCCATCAACGCTCCGGCATGAGCAAAACCGCGCGCCCCGCCCCCGCTGAGGACGAGGCCCAGCTTATAGGGCTTGCGTGAAAATCTTAACATATCAAGCATAACACTACAAAATTACGCTTTTTCCGCTATATATACAACTAACCGCAATTCCTCTTTTACAAGTTAATTGACGTAAGTTTGATATAAGCAATCAATTAACTTTATTATGATTGCTTATATCAAACTCACATTAATTAAATTCTCCTATATCAATGTACAAATTTTAATTCTCCTATTCTCTCATTCTTATCATATACCAATATCGAATACACGCCAGACGTCAGATTTGACACATCCATTTTTCCATTAGAATCAATTTGAGGACTTATTACCACAGTTGGATAAAGAGGGTTTATAATTTTACATGTTATCGAACCATTGGTCAACTGTTGTGCTGTCAATCCTGAAACAGTTATCTTATCACCTTGTTTAATTAATGACAGTGTTGATTTTTGATATCCAATAGGGGGAATAATTATCGTATTGCTTCTAGTTGATCCGTTATCATTATAACTTATAACTGTGAGCTGTGTAGATAGTTCTCGATCTAAATTTGCGATAAAATATCCCTTTTTAAAATCTGAAACTTCGTACACAAACGGCACTAGTTCTCCCTCATCTGTTTGTTCAACCATGACTCTTGTCGTTCCCTCTACATTACTGATTCCTACTTCAACATCTATAAAATAATCATCATTCGCATATAATGACATTGATTTAAGATTACTTTCATCATGAATCCTTGAATATTTGATTCTTGCTGATTGTGGTGTAAAATCTCTTGTATAATATTTTGCAACTATATCACGTCCTTGATTTTTCAAATACGCAATTCTATATCTCAATCCACCTCCAACGCTACGAGCATATTCATCTGTTGGATAATTCAATGGTAAATTCTCTATGTCTATTGTTATAGGAGAAAAGAATGCAAAATCATAATATATATTATCCCAATGCCCATTTTTAAGTAGTACACAGATTGAGATACCATCTATTACAGGTAGCTTCTCACCTACATAAGATAGACTAAACGGACTACAATAGAAGTCTGTTGGATAAATATTTTCATTTATTCTTAACGCCTTATTATTTAAATATTTCACTTTGGCAGACTCTTCTACAACTGATTGATTTTGAATACCAACCGAAATATCTGTAGTCCCTTTAAACGGCAACATATTGCTAGTATTTCCATTTTCAGAGAATCTATTATTTGGCCGACTTTCATCGGTTACTAATTCTCGTCTCCAATCCAAAGTTCCACAGAATATATCCCTCCAATCACATCCCGAAAGATCGCGCATAATATAACCTTTTCCAAATTCTGATGACAAAAGACGTGTTATAGGCTTGTCATCCTCTGAAATAAAGCATTGCAATGACACTCCATTCTCCCAAATTTCGGGTGCATATAATTTCACTTTATCAAATACAAGACCACCCCAATTCTCCAACTCCAAATCCAGAAAGCCCTTTGTCACATTAGAATAAGCCTCGGATGGATCTTTCGAACCAATGGCTTTCATTATGTGTGACTCAAATGGTGATAGTGTTGAATCAGTAAAATACATGATCTTATCAACTGGATTAGCTGTTATATTTACACCGAATCCAAGTCCTCTTACAATATCCCGCAATGCAACTGTAACAAAGTCAAATTTATTGTCTATTTCCTCATTTAAACTAAACGAAAACTCATTCAATCTATTCTGATTATACGTTATAACAATATCTTCCTTATCCAGAATACTCGTATCCTGAATCTCTCTATAAAATTGATGTTTTTGAGAACTATTATACTCCTGAAGCAATACACTTTTTATCATTGATGTTGGATAGGCATACCTACCACCAGTTACTCCATCAAAATCATATGTATGGAATCCAACTTGAGACAAAACATCACTACGTCTAAGAGGAGCAATTTTTGCTGTTATATTAATAGGAAGACTCATTGGTAAATTCTCTTCCCAAATCTTAACTGCATATTCAAAAGCTCCTCTCATTTCTTCGGACCAATCACCTTCATAAGTGACTACTAGTTTTGTTCCACTCACAATTTCTCGATAATCCGGCATTTGCATCAGCAATCCTTTAAATCCCTCCTCAGATGGACAAACTACCGTAATTGTGTTTTTTGTTTGCGCACTAATAAAAATAGGCACGACTAAAATAATAAATAACAAAATTGATTTCATTTCTTTTGTATTTTTAATGATTTACACTTATTTTCACGACTACGGATAGACACTATATACAATCCTGTTTTCAATCCACTTATATCAACAGTACGTGGTGTAGACACATTAAAGACAATTCGACCGGACAAATCATATATTTGCAATAGCAACACTTCCTCCGAGCAATATAATATATCGTCTTCATAGCAGATATCATCTGGGATATTCTCCTTTACTCTGTTTAATGAAGATTTATGATGCAATTCGTCAATTCGTTTCAACACATCTGTGTCATAAATATAATCAGTGGTAAAAATTGTATCACTACGAACCGAACCATACTTATTTCGCGCCAATACACATATATTTTCGCCCCAATTTGCCATACTATAATATGCTTTACCAAATTCCTTAAATTCAAGAGTCCATATATACCTGAAAAAAGGCTCTGATTCATCTTTAAAATTATTGGAATCGGAACAATACAACCAATAATCGTCAACTCTATCACTTTGAACATTAAATAGAAACTCTGAGTCAAAGCTCATATAATCATTTATCCAATCATATTCATACTGAAAATCAATATCCGTAATCACAGGCTTAGATGGAAGTAATGAAATATTTACAAATATATCTTCTTTCACATTCTGGGTTCTCAGAAACGAAATTTTAACCTTAAATATCCATGAATTTATTGAGTCTTCAAATGTTCTTTCTATATTATTCCAAACAATTGCTGATGGGTCAAAATCATATTCATTTGTGGCATAATTCAATTTGTCCAATTCAACATAATTGCCATTTTCATCCATGGCATATGCATTCCAATTGCCAATTATAGCCCCTACACTCGTAAAATGTAGTGGCGCATCATCAACAATTATATCTGATGTATCATAAGTCACGTTATTCGATACTGTTTCTTTGAGTGTGTCTGACGCCTGCCACTAAAAAAAGGACCAGTCAAATTTTGACCGGTCCTGGCAAGTTTGTAATTTTAGGTGACCAAACTTAAAATTCAAACTAATGGATTTGACAAAATTACAACTTTCCGAGCTGATGTGCAAGCATGCAGCGAAAGGAAATGGTCTTCACGATCTGATGGAGATCATGATCGAGAGTATGATGGTCGCGGAGCGCGGCGAGTTTCTGGCTGATAATCCGGGAAATAAAGGTAATGGCTATCGTCCCGGCTCCACTTATGGCCAGGGGAGAAAACTTGAGTTCCGTATCCCTCGAGACCGCTACGGCAACTTCCATCCACAAATACTCGCCATACTCCGCGACCAGGAAGAGGAATGCGATCGGCTCGCCGGAGTCCTTTATACAAAGGGGCTTACTCAGGAACAGGTTAGTGACGTATTCGACCAGATATACGGCCGGCACTACTCCAAGTCGAGCATCAGCCGTATGGTGGAATGTGTTCGCACTCAGGTCAATGAATGGCTTGAACGCGGTCTCGAAGAATATTACCCAGTCGTGTTCGTTGACTGCGTGCACATCAAGATACACCGCAAGCGATCGGTGGCTTCCGAGGCGTTCTATGTGGCATTGGCCGTAACCGAAGAAGGCACACGCGAGGTTCTTGGCATCTTCAACATGCCGCAGGAAAGCGCCACGGGCTGGGGTGATATCTTTGACAGGCTGAAAGAACGTGGTGTTCAACGGGTCGGTCTGATGGTGGCGGACGGCATCAAAGGACTTGACACCGTAATCGGAGAGAAATTCCCCGGCACACCGTTGCAGCGTTGCGTTACCCACCTGAAACGCAATATGTTCGCCAAGGTAAGGCATGGGGACAAGGCTGCCTTGGCCACCGACCTGCGCGATGTGTTCCGCACCGGCCAACGGGACTACACAGTAGAAATGGCATGGGAGAAGTGGCAGGCAATGTGCGACAAATGGGGCAAGGACTATCGCACTATAAAGCTGCTCCGAAACAACGCCGACTACAAGGTTTACATGACATACCTCAACTATGCGCCTGAGATTCAGGCGATGATATACACCACAAACTGGATCGAACGGCTCAACCGCGACTTCCGCAGGGTTACACGCATGAGGACAGCCATGCCCAACGAAGAATCGGTGCTGACCCTGATGGGCAGTGTGGCAATGGATCACAAGGCATTTGACAGAGCCCTGCCGAACATAACAGTCGACAAAACACTTTTCCCGGACTGAAGGTAAAGGTTTTCTTAGCGGAGAGGCCATCCTGGTGAAGTTGAAGCCGCCCCAAACGGAACGGCTCCCATATTCAACTGTCTCCAGTCTTGGTGCAACCATGTTGCTGGCGAGTTGCTCCTCAGCAGAGCCCGTTTCCTCGTCCGGCTGCACTTCAAAATTACTATTTTTTTTCATCGAATAACGAAACAATGAGAAAAAACAATTAAATTTGCATCGTCATCTGAGGTCTACAGGCTTGAGGGAACTCGCCTCAGACACACTCAGTGAAACACTACCCGTTATTCTGCACTATCTCTTGGTTGATATAGTTTTGAGCATAAGAAAAAACGCCACTGATAAGCACATACAGCATGAATATTATAATTCTCATAAAATCACATTTTTATCTTTGATATTCCGACACATTCGCCTTCCTTATAGTACTTAAGAAGAACATATCCTTTGTATGTAATATTTGATAGAGCCTGTATATCATTCAACTTATACAATTCATTTCCATTAAAATCAAAAACTCTAATTTCCGTAATCTCTTCCGATTGATTGAAGTTAGTATCAACATAGTGATGTTTTTCATCTAATCCACCCAAATAATTTTGGGCAACATCAGACACTACACCATACGGCTTGAGTTCTATTGTATAAACTGCTTTACCTTATTTATTTTCCACAATAAAATCAATCCAAGCATAAAAAGGAGCTGTGATATGATCCGCAACACCCTTTACATAAAAAGGTTCATTAATATGCCATGTTTTCAATCTACTCCCATACTCCTCCTCCACTGAAATCATAATACTTTCTGAACCTGTATATGTTACCTCATAAAAAGCATCATACGAATCATATGGCGAATTATCTTTAACCTCAATAATCTTAGCCTGAACCTTTGGCTTCAACTCTAGATACACTTTAAATGGATATGCTTTTATTTCATTTCCATTATTCATACAACTAAATTCCAAAGTACAACATATCACACCATCTACAGTGACATCATAAAGTTACTCGTTTTCAATCTGAGGAACAATACATTTTAATCCTTTATCGTTTAAGGAAACAACACTCTCTTTTCCATTTCTTAATGGCATTCTAAATGTCCACTTGGGATTTGTTATTTCAGACATAGAACTATCAATATAAAATAGATGTTCTTCATACGCTGATGCAATACCATTTTCACCAATTTCATTACTCCTAATAGCAATTTTATTATTATCAAGGATATTCCATCCAAGAAAACCTAATATAGATTTTGTTATATTGTCTATCTGCAAATTATAGTCTCCTGTTTCAATCTCAGATGCCATCAGTCCTTTTTCCATTAATGTTAAAGGAAGCTTATTTTTAGTGTACGGTCCCTTGGCTAACTTATAATCTGATATTAGTTCTTTTACAAAAAATTCGCGAGATTCATCATTTACAAAAGATGTTAATTCAATATTTTCTTTCCCCCCCATTAATGGTATATTTGTTAAAAATTTATTATCAGAAGTGGTTATTAAACCATCAAAATATGAAAAGGCTCTTTTTGAACCAAAATAATAATTACCGTTATTATTAATTTTTATTGTTGACCCAAATCCTAATATTCTTCCAATAGCACGCACTAGTCCATAAGTAAGATTATTCTCATTAGCAGAAATCTTCTCACCGACACTATAATCCCAAGGTTTATTTTTATTAATATAAATTGTCCCATCATACGAATTCGAATTATGTGATGGAACAGTCCCATTATATACACACAGAGAATATGGATATAATACTCCTCCCAAGGAATTATATACTACTTCAGTTCTAATATCCTCGTCTATATCTGCATACTCAAATTTAATTTTTAATGGCTGAGAGTTTTCAATATTTGATTCCCAAATTATTACAGCAAATTCAATGCATTTTTGTACTTCAATCGGCACATCCGAATATGAACGAAGAATAGTCGTAGCTTTATTTGACAATCTTTGTTCTTTTGATAAAATAGGTATGGATATTCGCTCCTTACCTGGAACTTTATCATTAAATATGTCAGAAAAAATCAAAGTTTCAATCTCTTGTCCAAAAAGATTTACACTAACAGACATTATACAAAATAACAAAAGATATTTAATTCCTCTCATATTTATAGTTTTTTTATAATACTCTATTAGTCTACTTTTCAGAAAGACAATAATATCCTTACTTATAGTAACATCTTTTGATTCTATATATTACATAAATTAGTAGGAAATTATATCTTATCTAAAATGCATACTGTTATCACATTTTGAATTCAATCAAAATTATCAACAACCACACGTGCAAATATAACAAATTACAACATTTTACACAACAAAATTACACTTTTAATAATTCAAATCAATATAATTAACTTTTATTAAGCATATATACACTATGAGGTTGTTTGAAAACAAATGTGAAAGTTGGAGTCCATTCTCTTGAGATGGATTTCGGGATGAATTGAAGGAGCAATGCTGTGGCATTACCTCCCATGCGGGATGTGGTGTGGCATACGTGGAATGTCTGTGTGGTAGCGGATGACTGCGGACGCGTATGTCAGGTAGATTGAGGCTGACATTTATCTATGATGCACCGATATTTCGGTTTGACCCGAAATAAGGGATTTGTTAGGCTTATGAACTAATCCTTATGCCCGAGGCTATACAGCATCTGGAAGAGTGGCGGAAGTACAAGCGAACGAAAAGCGTTAAAAAATCAACAACTTATTTAAAAACTGAAAGAACATCCCGCCACAGGCACCAGGCAAGTGGAACAACTCAAGGGTAATCTATCGGGGTTCCGGAGCAGAAAAATCACTAAAGGAGACCGAATGATTTACAGCATTGAAGATGACAAGGTGATTGTAAACGCAGTATCGCTCTAAGGGCATTACGGAGACAAACAAGATACCCGAAATATATGTCTTGAGTTTACCGACACACGGTGTCGGGCGGTTACTTATAACGCATAAGCAAGAACGAATCGAGAGGTTGCGAAAGTTGATTTATATGCGTACATTTGCAATATGAAATTCAGCGACATCCCCTCACATGAAAATGTCAAGCGTCAACTGCGCGACATGGTGGCCGACGGGCGTGTGCCACACGCCCTGCTGCTTCACGGGCCGGCCGGGTCGGGTAAGTTTATGCTCGCACGCGCGTTTGCACAATATCTTCATTGCGAACATCCTACACCCGACGGTGAGCCGTGCGGCGCATGTCGTGCATGTCTGGCCCACGAGTCGATGAGCCATATCGACACGCTGTATGTCTATCCTGTGGTCAAGACCGAGAAACTGAAGGAGCCTGTGTCGGGCGACTATATCGACGATTTCCGCGACTTCATGTCGGCAAGTCCGTATATGGATTTTGACCGCTGGGCGGCAATGTTTGACAAGAAGAACGCCCAGCCTATAATCTACGTCTACGAGAGTGCACATCTGGAGCGTCGGCTCGCGGTGTCGGCCTCGGCCTCGCGCTACAAAATCGTGGTGATGTGGCTACCCGAAAAGATGAACGAACAGGCGGCCAACAAGCTGCTCAAACTCATCGAGGAACCTTATCCCGACACCATATTCATCCTCGTGAGCAATGACGCCTCGGCCATACTTCCGACCATACGTTCGCGCTGCCGTCCGATAGAGGTGACGCGGCTTGATGACGCCTCGGTGGCCGACTATCTGTGCTCACGCCTGTCAATGGACCGTCAGGATGCCATGGCCTCGGCACATATAGCTGCGGGCAATGTCAATGCGGCCCTGCGGTCGGTCGACGCCACGAGTGTGGGCCGAATGTTTTTCGACTACTTCGTGCGGCTCATGCGTCTGGCCTATCAGCGCGATGTCAAGGGTCTGCTCGAGTGGAGCAACGATGTCACGTCGCTCGGGCGCGAGCAGTCGGTGAAATTTTACGACTATGCCCAGCGGCTCATACGTGAGAATTTTGTCTACAATCTGCACGTCCCCGAAATCTCTTATCTCAACCGCACAGAGGCTCAGTTCAGCGAACGTTTCGCCCGCTTTATCACAGAGCGCAACGCCGAGTCGATAATACGTCACATGAATCAGGCTTCGGCCGACATAGCCGGCAATGCCAACGGCAAAATCGTCAACTTTGACTTTGCCATAAAAATGATCATACTCTTGGTCAATTAGTAATTAGCAATTAGTAATTGAACAAAAGATTATTAATTAAAAAAAGATGGTTCCGTTTCTAAAGCAGGTAGCACAGGTATATCTCGACAATGAGCGTGAGGCGATGATGGATTATTGCTTCGTATTTCCCAACAAACGAAGCGGCACATTCTTCCGCTACTATCTCCAGCTCCTGTCGAAAGGGAAACCGCTCGGCATGCCCGAGATAGCCACCATCGGTGACCTCACCGCCCGACTCACATCGCTGGTCGAAGCCCCGAGGCTTGAGCAACTGTTTGTGCTCTATGACCGTTACCGGCTCATCGGGGGCGAAAGCATCGACTTTGACCGTTTTCTCTTCTGGGGCGAGATGATATTGGGCGACTTCAACGACGTAGACCTCTATCTCGTAGACCCCGACAAACTGTTTGTCAACCTCAAACGCTACCGCGAGGTGAGTGCCAACTATCTCACCGACGAGCAGCGCGAGATATTGCAACGCTACTGGGGCGAACAGTTTGCCAACCCGTCGCCCGACCATTTCTGGGAACATCTTCACTATGACACCCCCACCGAGCTGGAACAGAAGTTCCTGAAACTCTGGGAGGTGCTCGCCCGACTCTATCACGACTTCACCGGTACACTGCGCCGCAACGGCATGGGCACACAGGGCATGATAGCACGCGAGGCCGTGACACGGCTGCGCACATGCGCCACCGCCGAACTGACCCACCGCCGATATATCTTCGTGGGCTTCAATGTGCTCACGCTCTCCGAGCTGTCACTGTTTGAAAATCTCGACGTGCGGGGAGTGGCCGACTTCTACTGGGACAACGCCTCGCCCGCCATGCATGTCAAGGGCAACGCCGCCTCACGCTTCATCGACCGCAACATAAGCCGGTTTCACTCGCGCTATGACCTCGCCGCGCTCTATCCCATGGCCGACGACAGGTTTCCCGAGATACATCTCATGGGCATCCCATCGTCGACCGGCCAGGCCAAGATCGCCGGCACACAGCTGAGAGAATGGATCAAGGAGGGCATCACCTCCACCTCAGCCGAGTCGCTCGACACGGCCGTAGTGCTACCCGACGACTCTATGCTCATCCCGATGATACACTCCGTGCCCGAGTCGATGGCCCAGCTCAACGTGACGATGGGTCTGCCAATGCGCACCACCTCATTTGCCTCGCTCATAGGTCTGCTCGTGTCAATGCACCTGCGCGCCACCGAGATGCGCAGCGAGTGGTGTTACTTTTACGACGATGTGCGCAATGTCATAACCCATCCTCTGCTCACGGCCATATATCCCGCCGAGTGCAAGGCTCTGACGCGCATGTTCATGACACGCCGCATCTACATGCTCCAGGCCTCCGAGGCCATAGAGGCGGCTCCGGGACTGTCGTTTATCTTTGCTCCGGTGAGCAATCCCGATTCGCTCGAAGAGGTGTATGGCTACTTTCACACACTCCTCGTGACCCTGCGCGACGCGCTGGCGGGCGACGAGGTGAGGCGCGTGGAGACATTCTTCATCAACGCCTATCTCGACGCTCTAGACGAGCTGAGAGACGCGGCGTCGAAATGGTCGATAGAACTCTCCGACTCGACCTTCATACAGCTACTCCAGAAGGCCATCTCAGGAGCCTCGGTGAGCTTCACGGGCGAGCCTCTGCGCGGACTCCAGATAATGGGCGTACTCGAGACCCGCGCACTCGACTTCAACAATCTCATAATCCTCTCGATGAACGAGCGTATATTTCCGCGCAAGCATTACACACGCTCATTCATCCCCGACTCACTCCGCCAGAGCTACGGCATGGCCACCACCGACTTTCAGGAATCAATCTACGCCTATTATTTCTACCGCCTGATAAGCCGGGCAGAACGTGTGACAATATATTACGACTCGCGCAACGGTCCGACCTATACGAGCGAGATGTCGCGCTACATCACGCAGTTGCTCTATCTGCATCCCGAGTGTCACATCACGCATACGCTCGGGTCATATGAAATCAATCCATCCGAAACTCCGGTCATAAGCATCCCTCGCACACCCGAAATCAAGGAGAGACTGCTCACCTACTGCACGCCGGGAGGCAAACCGCTGTCGGCATCGTCGATCAACGACTATATCAACTGTCCGCTTCAGTTCTATCTCAAGAATCTCTGCGGCCTCAACACCGACGACGAAGCTCCCGACTATATGGACAGCGCGACCTATGGCTCGATAGTCCACACGGTGGCACAGCGCGTGTATCTCGACCTGCGCGGCAACGCCCCGTCGGTCAAGATCACGGCCGAGATGCTCGACAACATCATCAACTCGCCCACACTGCTCGACCGACTCATCACGGCCACGGTCAACGAGCTGTTCAACCGCCGTCCAAAGGACGATCTGACCTCGCTCACAGGCGAGGCCAAGGTGATGGGAAATATCATCAAATATTTCCTCACACGCATGTTTGAGATCGAAAAGAAGCATGCCCCCTTTGATTTCATCGATGCCGAACACCTCATCACCGGCACCATGCGTCTGGCCCCCGACCTGACCATCAACATCAAGCAATATCTCGACCGTGTAGACCGCGTATTTACCACTAATCACTACGGAGACCTCACCAAGGGCACAATACGCATTATCGACTACAAGACGGGGGTCGACAACATCGAGTTCAAAAGCCTCGACGATCTCTTCGAGCCCACGGCCCGCAATCGGCGCAAGGCCATATTACAATTGATGTTCTACTCGCGCGCCTATGCCGAAAAATTCCGCTACGATGGTCCCGTGCAGCCCTTTATCTACCGCATGCGCACCATCTATTCCGACGGACTCAACCCGTTGAAATATTGCGGCAAGCCTTTTGAGGATTATCACGAAATCATCGACGGCTACATGGAGCGGCTCGAGGCTCTGGTACGCGAGATGCTTCTCTCCGACAGACCGTTCACCCAGGCCGAGAAGGAGGAAAGCTGCACCTTCTGCCTGTTCAAAACTCTGTGCCGCCGCCGATGAAAGTCTACGTGCATGTCCCCTTCTGCCACTCCAAGTGTGCCTACTGCGACTTCTATTCCACGCCACGGCGCGAGCTGATGGCCGACTATGTGGAAGCCGCGGGCGAGGAATGGCGACACATTGCCCCGGCCGGATGCATACCCGACACCATATATCTCGGCGGAGGCACTCCGTCGAGTCTGCCGCTGTCGCTGCTTGACAGGCTCATAGCCCACATACGCGGTGAAAATCCCTCATCGCTGCGTGAATTTACCATCGAGGCCAATCCCGACGACGTGACATCCGAGTGGGCCAGCCATATCGCCAGGCACACCGGCATAGACCGCGTGAGCATGGGCATACAGACATTTGATGACGCGACTCTCCGCTTCATCGGCCGTCGCCACTCGTCCGCGCAGGCCGTAAGAGCTGTGGAGACACTTCGTGCCTCAGGTGTGGCCAACCTCTCATGTGACCTCATCTACGGACTTCCCGGTCAGACTCTCGAGGCGTGGCAGGCCGACCTCGACCGCCTCATATCACTGCGCCCCGAGCATATATCGGCCTATCTGCTGAGCTATGAGCCGCACACACGGCTCGGCGTGATGCTGTCGAAAGGCAAAGTCGAAGAAGCCGCCGACACTCTGGCCGAAGAGATGTATTCCTACCTATGCCTGGCCACACGCGACGCCGGATATGAGCATTATGAAATATCCAATTTCGCACTGCCGGGCCACAGGGCCATACACAACTCGTCTTATTGGGACGGAAGCGAATACATAGGCCTCGGACCCGGAGCCCACTCCATGGCCGGAGGCGTAAGATGGTACAATCCATCCAATCTAAAGCTCTACATCAACCGTCACGGCCGCGACGTGAGAATAATCGAGGAGGAGGACGCCAAAAACCGATTTAACGACATGCTCATCACCTCGCTGCGTACGTCGCTCGGACTTGACCCCAAGAGGGTGCCGGAGGAGTTTGCCGACAGTTTTCAGACCAACGCCACACGACTGTGTGACAGCGGACTGCTCACACTCTCCCCCTCGGGCCGGATGCTAATACCAGAGGACAAGTGGCTGACAAGCGACTCGATACTCCTGCAACTTATCGAAGTGTAACGGAATACTAAAAGCCTCTCTCAAACGTTATAAGTAAAACATAATAGATATACATGTCACTTTTCAATATATTTTCCAAAAAGGAACCCATACAGCTCCCTTTTGCCACCGACATACACTGCCACATATTGCCAGGAGTCGATGACGGCTCGCCCGACGTGGAGACCTCAGTGTCGCTCGTGGAGCGCATGCAGGCATGGGGCATCAGACGCATCATAGCCAGCCCGCATGTCACCGAGGCGACTTTCGAGAACACTCCCGACATCCTTGACCCGGCTCTCGATGAACTCCAGACCGAACTGGCACGACGCGGCAACGACATACCGGTGTCACGCTCGTCGGAAAATCGCATCGACGACTTCTTCCGCGAGATGCTCGGCAAGGGGATGATAGTCCCGCTGCCCAACGATTATCTGCTGGTGGAGTGCTCGTTCATACAGGAGCCGTGGCAGATTGACCAGTTTCTCTACGATCTGAAGATTAAAGGCTTCCGCCCAATCATGGTCCATCCCGAACGATATTTCTATTATCACGGACGCGACAATCACCGCTATGAGCAGCTTCATGACGCGGGCACACTGTTTCAGATCAATGTGCTCTCACTCGCCGGAGCCTACAGCAAGATTGAAAAGAAAGTGGCCGAAGAGCTTATAGAGCGCGGCTATGTCGATTTTCTCGGCACCGACCTCCACAACCACCGCCACGCCGACATCATCGACCGCTATCTCACCACCTCCGACGCGCGCCGCCACGCCCGCGCCCTGCAAGGCCGCATACTCAACGACCGCGCGTTTTTGTAAGAGCTACACTCCTGTCAGGGAGATACAAAAGGACAAAAGTCTCAAAAGAAACAGAAGTTTTTTTTAATCTGTTTCTTTTGAGACTTTTTTACAGTTATCAGACGCTCTGCTTATTTCCTCAACTGGAGGCCGTCAAGGCAGAAGTAGGCGGGAGTGCGCATGTGGCCCGAGGCGTCCTTGTCGGACGAGTCGAGATGAAACACCACTTTGTCGACCTCGCCAAGAGAGTAGAGGTCAAATCTGCGCCAATTGTTGAGAATGTAATCCCAGGCGGGATTTTCAACATTATGGCCCTTCTTGCATGCAAGGTCGACCGACACGGTGCCGACAGGCTGTCCGCCGCGGTAACCTGTTGCGGTAAGGGTCAGATAGTCGTTGTCGCCAAACTTATTGACACCGCCCGGCACATAGGTGTGCCATATGCCCATAGGTTTGCTCGGCACATTGATATTGGCCACCGGCTCGCCGTCCTTGCCCGAATAGGTGTCGCCATAATACATGGCCAGGAAATTCCAGGTAGTGTTGGCCACGAGTGTATACTCAATTACCGACGGCCGGTCGAGCGTGAAGTAAGCATCGTCACCTTTGGCATGTCCGACAAGATAATTGCCTGTGGTGTTGGGGCGCGGAGTCCACACACTGTAACGCATGGAGTCGACCGACACCTCATCGCCTGCCGCGGCAAACTGGCGGTAGCTGCGGTTGCTGACACAGAATCCGCCGGCGAGCTGCGAGCCCGACTTGACAGCATTGAAATTGACTCCCGACACCGAAAATCCGCCGTCGGTTATCACATGGGTGAAACGGTCGGGCATCTGAATCTCATTGAACGTGATATTGTCAGGCTCGGGGATGATGACATCAAGGTCGTCGGAGCAGGCTGACGCCACCGCCACGAAAGCGGCCGCGAGATATGTTGAATATTTCTTAATCATAACTTGCATTGTTTTATTATTCCAGACCGGGATTCTGATCTATCTTGTTAAGGTGGGCTATAATCTCAGCGTCGGGTATGGGCCAGCAATACTGGTTTTCGGAGAAATCGACTTCGGGCTTGAGTGTGCGTATCCATGGACGTCCGTCGTGTTCAAAACGCAGCGAGGCAAACCACGGTGTCTCATTCTCCATGAGCAGCGTGACCACATATTCCCTGAATATCGCGTCCATCAGCTCCTGATGTGTCGCGATGCCTGTCACCGGCGCGAGCACGGGGTTGGTATAGGCCTGACGCATCCTGTTGAGCTCGGCGAGCGCGCCGTCGATGTCGGCCGGATTGGTGCGTGCAAGCAGCTCGGCCTTCATGAGATACAACTCGGCAAAACGGAGATTGTAGGAGGTGTATTTGTCATTCATGCCCTCATAGCGGCCACGGTGATAAAGCTTGGTGAGGATATTGTCCTTGTGCTGGTCCTGCCACGTCTCGGGCGAGCGGGCCTCGCCTGTGATGTAGGGGTAACGCTCGTCGGCCTCGAGCCATTCCTGCACGATGTCGGTGAAGGTGGGGTTGAAGTAGAGACCGTAGGAGTAGATAAACTCGCTGTAGGAAAGATTGGACATATCGCCAATGTAGCGTGAGAAAAGCACTTCGCCCGAATCCCAGGCATCCTCGTAGAGCTTGGTTATGTCAGGTTCGATAGCCGCGCTGCCCGGACGCGAGAGCACTTCGTTGACGAGAGTCAGGGCCTCGGCATAGTCGCCGTCCCATCCGCGCACCATCAGGAGCTTGGCGTGCATGGCCTTGGCCAACTGACGCGACATGTACTTGCCTGAAGTGTAGTCGCCGAGATGCTCGCCTGCATAGCGCAGGTCGTCAATAATCAGGTCATAGCTCTGACCGACGGTGCTGCGGTCGATCATGAGGTTGGAAAGCTCGGCGGTCTTGTCGCGGTAAATGATGCCATAGGGCGACTCGGCAGGGTCAAACCAGCGGGCGAAAAACCACAGCAGATGAAGATTGGCATAGCCGCGAAAGCAGCGGGCCTCGGCAAGCAGACGAGCCTTCTCCCCGGCCGACGGAAACTTATCGTCCGACAGGCGGGTGATACCTTCGATGGCGGCATTGGCGGCATTGACTGTGCTGTAAAGCCCCTTCCACATGTCGTCAAGATTGCTGTTGGGCGACGACTGCTTGTAACCCATGTTGACCATCTCGGGTGAATAGTCCCAGATGCCGGCCATGCAGTGGGCGAAACCGTAGAAGTATCCTCCGAGTGATGAGCTCTTGGCATAGACGCCATAGATGCCGTTTACGCTATTTTGCGCGCTTTTATAATCCGTGACCGAGTTTTCGAGCGTGTAGGCGTTCTCGGGCAGCTCGGTGAGGAAGTCGTTGCAGGATGACGTGGCGAGCATGAGTCCCGCACACACCGTCAGTATATTACTCTTTTTCATAACTGTTGCTTGTGTTTAATCGATTGTGAATTTCAGACCGAAGTTGTAAGTACGGGCAGGGGGATAAGAGCTGTAGTCATAACCCACGCCATAGAGGGCGGTAGGCGAGTTGAAGTTACCCTGCGGGTCCATGCCCGGATACTTGGTTATGGTAAAGAGATTGGTGGCCTGGAATGACGCCTCGATACCTTTGACAAGGAACTTGCGGAACCACTTCTGGGGCAACTTGTAGGAGACGTTGAGTGCGGTGAGACGCAGATAGGAGGCATCGTGAAGCCAGCGGTTGGAGAAGGTGCTGTTCTGACCCATGCCGTAGTGTGTCGACACGGGATATTTGCCGCTCTGGTTCATGGTCCAACTGTCGAGGATGAAGGTGGGAGCATTGTAGACGTTGACTCCGCCAAACTTCGAGGCCTCGGCCACCCAGTAACGTTTGCCTCCAAGACCATAGGAGAAGGTCATGTTGAACATAAGACCTTTCCATATGAGTGTGGAGCCAAATCCGCCGAAGACGTCGGGATTACAGTTGCCGAGATATGTGCGGTCGTCGGCCGTAATCTTGCTGTCGCCGTCGAGGTCCACGAGATAGACGTCACCGGCACCTTCGGTCCAGGAGGTCACGCGATAGTTCATAGGCAGACCTGTGGTGGGATTGATGGGCATTGTGGCCAGGGCTTCCTCATAGTTCTGATAGAGACGGCCGGCATCGATGTAGCCATAGAATGTGCCGAGCTCGCTGCCTTCGGTGAGCTTGAAGTTTTCATATGCTCCGCCGCCGAGGAAGGCAGTGATGCCGTTGAGTTTTTCGAGGCGGCCCTTGTTGTGGGCGGCATTGAAATTGACCTCCCACGAGAGATTGCGGTTGCGGAGTATCGACACTGTGATGTCAAACTCCAGACCGGTATTGCTGATGGCTCCGACATTCTGGTTGGTGGAGTTGAACGATGACGATGTGGGCACCGGACGCGAGGTGATAAGATTGTCGACATATTTACGATACCAACCTATGGAGCCGCGCACGCGGTCGTCCCAGAATCCGTAGTCGACACCGACGTCGGTCTGCGACTGCGACTCCCACTGGAGCGTATTGTTTCCGAGCGAGGTGGGATAAGATCCAGGCTCGCCGTTGTAATTATTGGAACCGATGCCGCTTATGAAGTCATAGTAACCGAGATTTTGCGAGCCTGTACGGCCATAAGAGGCACGCAACTTGAGATAGGTGAGCGTCGGGGCGAGTCCTTTGAGAAACTCTTCGTTTGACATAATCCAGCCGACGGCGCCCGAGGGGAAATAGCCCCAGCGTTTGTCCTTGCCGAATTTTGACGAACCGTCGGCACGGAACGTACCCGTGAGCAGGTAGCGGTCGTTGAACTTGTATTGCACGCGGGCAAAAGCCGAGACGAGCGACGAGTTGTATTTGCTGCTGCCGATGGAGTTTTTGATAGCCGCGCTGCCGAGGTTGGTCAGCACATCGTCGTCGGGGAAGTTGGAGCCTGAGGCTGAGAACGACTTGGCCGACTGACGCTCCATCGAGTTACCTATCATGGCCTGCACGTCGTGAAGCCCCATGGTCTTATAGAAGGTGAGCAGGTTGTCCCACACTATGACATAGTTCTGCGAGTTGGAACGCGAGCCCGAGTTGGTGTCATCGCTGTAATAACGGCGGTTGAAACGATCGTAGTCCGAGTTGGAATAAGTGGCGTTGAGCGTGGTGCGGAATTTCAGCCAGGGCATAATGTTGTATTCAAGAAACGATATGCCGGTAAAGTTCTTCGAGTCGCTGTGATTCTTGTCCTGAAGCTCGACGAGAGGATTTTTGGTGTAGAAGTCGATGGTGTTGATTTCGCCGTCCTCGTTATACATAGGATAGTCGGGACGCATGCCGATGAGCTTGTCGATCATGTTGTCCTTATTGTCGGCACGTCGGGTCGAGGCGTCCATATTGAGGCCAAACTTGAGTTTTTCGCTCACCAAGGTCTCGAAGTTGAATCTCATGCCGAAATACTTTGAGCGACTGCCCTTCACGATGCCGTCCTGGTCCTTGAAATTGACCGAGGCATAATATGACGTGGTCTTGGAGCCGCCGCGCAACGACACATTGTAGTCCTGTGCGAGCGCGCTCTGGGTCATCGCGTCCCAATAATTGTCATGTCCGTCATAATAGGCATTGGGCAGCCACATGTCGGCGATGTCCGACATATCCCACTGGCTGGTGGTGATAAGATTGAACTTGCTCTCGTCCATATACTTCTTGTTGAAGTAGCTGAGACCACCGTTGCGGAATGCCTCGAGCAGATTGGCCTGCTTGGAAAATGCCTTATACTGATCGGCATCCATGGTCTTGAAGTCGTTGGAGTTGATGCTCTGCCAGCCCAGGCGGGTGCTGAACTCGATGGTCGGCTTCATGCCCTCGCTGCCGCTCTTGGTGGTGACTATCACCACACCGTTGGCCGCACGCGAGCCGTAGATGGCTGTGGCCGAGGCGTCCTTGAGAATATCGATGGAGCTTACATCGTTGAGATTGAGATTGTAAAGCGTATTGGATACGTCGCCCGAGACTCCACTCGAATATTGGGGCACTCCGTCGATTACCCACAGGGGCTGACCGTCGCCCGAGAGCGATGACTGGCCGCGTATCACTACCGAGATGGGCGATGTGGGCGACGCGCTCGAAATCATTACATTCACACCGGCGGCCTTGCCCTGAAGCATACTAGCCACATTGGATGTCATGGGAGAATGCTCTACGTCACGGGCCGTCAGACGCGACACCGAGCCAGTGAGGTCGCGCACCTTGGAGGTGCCGTAGCCTATCACCACCACTTCGTCGAGGTCGCTCGAGTTGTATGACAATTCTATGTTAAGCGGCTTGTCGCCTCGGACGGAGATGGTCTGGCTGACCATTCCGACAAAACTAACCTCTATCTGAGGATTGGCAAGATCGGCAGGTATCACCAGCGAAAAGAGACCGTTGAGATCGGTGACTGTACCGATTTTTGTCCCCTTCAGAGCGATTGACGCACCCGGCAACGGATCACCGGACTCATCGGAAACGAAGCCTGTGACTGTATGTCCCTTCGCAGGAGCCGGCGCGACCGATGCGCTCGGCATACTTGACTCTGCATCAACCGCATTAGCACTTAATGTCTGCGGGAATGAGGCAATCAGACTAACGGATATAAGTGATAGTCCAAAAATACCCCCCCCGATTTGTTAAATGTTGTTAAATAAAACATAACTGGTTGAGGTTTAGATTTATAGATTAATAAAATAAGAGTTACTACGCCAACAAAGTTATAAACAATTTTTATAATTTTACAATATTATGTGAATCTAAATAAATTTTTCTAAAAATAAAGATTTTATAGGAATAACCGACATGGAAACCAGAATCAATGGTGGTAAACGACACAAATGGGCGATTTTGTAGAAAAAACGGCTATGTGCGCAGATATTGCCATACATTCCATCCTCCCTACAGGGAGATACAAAAGGGACAAAAGTCTCAAAAAAACTTCTGTTTTTTTGAGACTTTTGTCCTTTCGTATTCCTCAGATCCTACTCGTGGTCGAGGCGGTAGGCTTCGTCGGGCTGCATGCCTGTACCGTCAAAGCAGTGGGTGCAGATGGATTCCTTGGGCAGACCGATACTGTCGACGAGGGTCTCTATCTTGCTGAACTGTAGGGTCGACAGTTCCAGACGACGGGCTATCTCGGCCACCATGCGCTTGTATTCCGGGGTGTCGGTCGTGGCATAGGCCTCGAGATTTTTGTCGGGGTCGCCCTCGAAATCTTTGATTATCTGGCGTGTGATAAGCTCCATGTCGCTCTTTGAAGAGGTGAAGCCGATGAAGGGGCAGCCATAGACAAGCGGCGGACAAGAGATGCGTGCATGCACCTCGCGCGCTCCGCATTCATAGAATGTGCGCACATTGTCGCGGAGCTGTGTGCCGCGCACGATGGAGTCGTCGCAAAACACTACACTCTTGTCTTTGAGTATGGCGGGATTGGGTATGAGTTTCATCTTGGCCACGAGCGAGCGGCGCGACTGGTTGCCCGGCGTGAAGCTACGGGGCCAGGTGGGGGTGTATTTGAGCACGGCGCGTTGATAGGGGATGCCGCGGCCTTCGGCATAACCGAGGGCGTGTCCTACGCCCGAGTCGGGGATACCGCACACGCAGTCGGCCTCCGTTGGGTCTTCGTGTCCCATCTGCCGGCCGGCTTCCTCGCGGACAGCCTCGACGTTGATGCCTTCGTAGTCACTGCCGGGAAATCCGTAGTAGACCCATATGAATGAGCATATCTGACAACGTGTGGCGGCTTTCTGAAGCACTTCGACACCATCGGCCCTGAGGCGTACTATCTCGCCGGGGCCCACGTCGCGCATACGTTTGTAGTCAAGGTTGGGGAAAGCAGAGGTCTCGCTGGCAGCGGCATAGGCTCCCTCTTTCTCGCCGAGCACTATCGGGGTGCGGCCCAGATAGTCGCGCGCGGCTATGATGCCGTCTTCGGTGAGTATCAGCATCGAGCATGAACCCTTGACCTTGCGGAAGACGAGATTGATGCCGTCGACAAAGGTCTTGCCCATATTGATGAGCAGGGCCACTACTTCGGTCTGGTTGATATTGTTGGCCGACAGCTCGCTCAGATGCATCTTCTGCTCGAGCAACTCGACGGCAATCTCGCGCAGATTGTTGATTTTGGCCACTGTCACCACGGCATATCTGCCCAGATGAGAGTTGACAATGATGGGCTGAGGGTCGGTGTCACTGATTACTCCGAGGCCCTGGTTGCCGGCAAAGCGGTCGAGCTCGTCCTCAAATTTTGAGCGGAAATAATCGCGTTCGAGACTGTGGATGGTGCGGTTGAATCCCTTCTCGGGGTCGAAGGTCACCATACCGGCACGTTTGGTACCGAGATGAGAATGATAGTCAGTGCCGTAAAACAGGTCGTTGACACATGGCTGGCGTGAAATCGCGCCGAAGAAGCCTCCCATAAGTGCTGTTTAATGATTGGATGTTACAAATGTTTCGCGGGTGCAAAGTTAAGAAAAAAAGCACATGTGTCAAAACACAAAAATGAGGTCATGCCGAATTTCCGGCCAAGAGGTTGTTTAATAACAAATGTGAAGCCGGAGCGGGTGTATTTTGGACCAGACCAAGATTTCTGTTTATTTTGAGACTTTTAATCCTTGTGTATCATCTTTTTGTTTTTCGGAGGGATAAAAAAATAACCATCCGGCCCGTTGTGTGGGTCGGATGGTTATTTTTATAACTTTTGCGCGGTTACGCCGCGGGGCGTGGCGCGATGTTATAGCCTGATTTATTTGAGAAGATCTTTTACAGCATCATTGGGAACCATTTGTTCCTGGAAAGTATATGCACCGGTCTTCGCCGACTTAACGACCTTGATGACCTTGCTGTAGGTGCGGCCTTCTCCCTTCTGGAGAGATGCAACGGTTTTCTTTGCCATGAGTCAGTGAGATTATTTAATTTCTTTGTGTATGGTGACCTTCTTGAGAATGGGGTTGTATTTCTTCAACTCCAGACGCTCGGTAGTGTTTTTGCGGTTTTTGGTAGTGATATAGCGTGATGTGCCGGGCATACCGCTTGCCTTGTGCTCAGTGCATTCGAGGATGACCTGAACGCGATTTCCTTTAGCTTTCTTTGCCATCTTCTTAAATAATGTCTAAGTATTTGATTTCGTTGATGTAACCCTTGGTTGCAGCTTCTTTGATAGCTGCGTCGAGGCCTTTTTTGTTGATGGTGCGGAGGCCTGCGGCGGAGATGGTAAGTGTGATCCAAGCTTGCTCCTCAACCCAGAAGAATTTCTTGTTGAAGAGATTTACGTCAAACTTACGCTTGGTGCGACGCTTCGAGTGCGACACATTGTTGCCCACCATTGCTTTCTTGCCGGTAATCTGACAAATTTTTGACATGGCTGTTGGTTTTTATCTCTTTGATTTATTGTTTATTGACGGGATGCGTGGGCCACCATAACATGCCTCATATCGCTGCACGGCGCATCATTTCCGATTAGCTTTTACACGAGGTGCCACGAATTTCGACTGCAAAGTTAAGGACTTTTGCGCGGTTTACCAAACCCCATTAAGAATTATTAACTATTATCTTATAGTTTAAAAAGTTTATAGAGTTTAAAAAGTTAAGACAATAGCTCTGAGGGTATCTGATTGTCCTCACGAACTATTATCTTAACTTTTTAAACTCTATAAACTTTTTAAACTACAAGAGAATAAACTACAAGAGAATAAACTCTGTAAACTTTTTAAACTACAAGAGACTATAGTGAAGTTTCCAACGGCTTGGCTTCCCATCCGAGGGCACTTGCGCCGAGCACGGCGGCGTCGGCTTCCTTGAGTTCGGAGAGGAGCACTTTGACCTTGCCCTTAAACATGCTGAGCATGTTTTTCTCCATGGCTTCGCGCAGGGGCTTCATGAGCAGGTCGCCCGACTTGGCCAGGCCGCCGAAGAGGATGATGGCTTCGGGCGAGGAGAATACGGTGAAGTCGGCAAAGGCTTCGCCGAGAATGGTGCCGGTGTATTCAAATATCTCGAGGGCGAGCTTGTCGCCGTTGACGGCTGCGTCATACACATCCTTTGACGTGATGGCCTCGATGGGGAGATTGCGCAACAGAGAGGGGTCGGGACGCAGCTCGAGAAATTCGCGTGCGGTGCGTGCCACGCCTGTGGCTGAGCAGTAGGCTTCGAGACAGCCGGTGCGTCCGCAGCCGCAGAGACGGCCGTTGTTACGCTTGATGATGGTGTGGCCGAGCTCGCCGGCAAATCCGTCGTGGCCATATACGAGCTGTCCGTTGATTACGATGCCCGAACCGACGCCGGTGCCGAGGGTGATCATGATAAAGTTTTTCATGCCGCGGGCCGCGCCATAGGTCATCTCGCCGATAGCGGCGGCGTTGGCGTCGTTGGTGATGGCTACGGGGATGCCAAACTTTTCGCTCACCATTTTGGCCAGGGGCAGCGGAGTGGGCCAGGGAAGATTGACGGCCGACTCGATCATGCCGTTATAGTAGTTGGCGTTGGGGGCACCTATGCCTATGCCGTGCACCTTGCCCACAGCGTCGTGGGTCTCGAGCAGATGCATCACACCCTGATAAAGATCTTCGATATAATCGTTGACGTCGGCATGCTTGAGTGTCTTGATCGAGGAGCTGGCTATCACTACGCCACGGGCGTCGACGATGCCAAACACAGTGTTTGTACCGCCTATGTCGATACCTACTACGTAAGGTTTCATGGTTTGTATGTTATTGTTTAATTATGATATGAGTAATTTTCCACAAACTTAATGAAAATTTTTGGATATATCGGCTCTTTTTACACGAAAAAATTCTTAATTTTGCATGCAGATTTATCATTATTAAGCAATCTGTGATTTCGGCTTATTGACGCGATGTCTATTAAACTGTCGGACAACACACTCACCGATTGCAGATAATCAACGTTTGTTACGAGGGACACACACCTTAAAAAAGATTAATACCATTATTAATAATACATGAAAAAAGTACTACTCTCATGCATGTTGCTGTTGTCGTCGTTGGGCGCAGCGGCACAGTATTCCCATGCCATTCAGGCCGAGAAGCTCGACCGCGGCGTGGTAGCAGTGAAAACCGATGGAGGGGTATTCGTGTCATGGCGTTCACTTGTCAGCGATGACAAGGACCTGTCATTTGACGTATACCGCGACGGCGTCAAGATCAACGAGTCGCCCATCAAGTCAAAAACAAACATCACCGACACACAGGGCTCGGTGTCGTCAAAGTATATTGTCAAGGCCGTAGGCACAGGCGAGGAATCAAATGAGACCTCGGTGTGGGAAACTCCTTACATGAAAGTCCATCTCGACCGCCCGGAAGGCGGCACAAGCCCGGCAGGCGGCAAGCAAGAGATGCGCGAATACACCTACACTCCCGATGATGTGTCGGTGGGCGACGTAGACGGTGACGGCGAATGGGAGCTCATAGTGAAATGGTTTCCCACCAACCAGGCCGACAACTCGTTTTACCGCTATACAGGCAACACCATCATAGACTGCTACAAGCTCGACGGCACCAAACTGTGGCGCATCGACCTCGGCCGTAACATACGTTCGGGCAACCACTACACACAGTTTATGGTCTATGACTTCGACGGCGACGGATGTGCCGAGATGATATGCAAGACCGCTCCCGGCACCAAGGACGGTATGGGCAACTGGGTATTGCTCGGAAATGATAAAGAGACTGCCGACTATCGCAATTCAAATGGTCATGTTATCACCGGCTCGGAATATCTTACCGTTTTTGACGGAAAAACCGGTAAAGCCATCCATACTATAAACTATAACCCGCCACGTAGCATCAGGAATTTCGACAAATCGTCTACTGGCTGGGGTGACAGCTACGGAGGCCGCTCAGAGCGTTATCTTGCCGGCGTGGCCTATCTCGACGGTGTGGGCAAAAACCCGAGTGCGATATTCTGTCGCGGCTATTATACCGCCGCCTATGTATGGGCTGTGGATTTTGACGGCTCTAAGCTCACCGAAAAATGGCTCCACAAATCGGAGACCAGCGGAAAAGGCCTTTATGGCGAAGGAGCCCACTCGCTCACCATCGGTGACGTAGATGCCGACGGATGTGACGAAATCATATTTGGAGCAGCAACCCTCGACAATGACGGCAAGACCACGTGGCGCACAGGCGCAGGCCATGGCGACGCCCTCCACCTGGGTGACTTCGACCCCGACCGCGAAGGCCTCGAGGTATTCATGGTGCATGAGGAGACAAGTACCGCCTATAAATATGACGCGGTGCTCCGTGATCCCGCCACCGGCGAAATCCTGTTTGGTGACCCGCAGAGCCGCCATGACATCGGTCGCGGTGTCGCAGCGAATCTCAGCTCGAAGTATCGCGGATATGAATTATTCTACAAATCCTACAAAGAAAATTCGGCCGGAGTCAACACCACACGCGACATCAAGGGCAATGTGGTAGGCAGCGGAGCTCCCACCATGAACTTCCGCGTCTATTGGGACGGCGATCTCCTTGATGAAATCTTTGACGCACGCGAAGGTGACAACCCGTCCAAGCCTATAATTACAAAGCGCAACGACAAACTGACCTCATCGAGCACACTGATCAACTTCTCCAATTACAGCAATGCCTGGGGTACGAACGGCACCAAAGGCACTCCCAACCTCCAGGCCGACCTCTTCGGTGACTGGCGCGAGGAAGTAATACTCCATGACGGCAGCACCAACTCCGACCTGCTCATCTTCACCACCACCATTCCCACCGAATACAAGGTGACCACTCTGATGCAGGAACGACAGTATCGCTTGGCCATCGCATGGCAGAACGTAGGCTACAACCAGCCTCCCCACCTCGGCTATAACCTCGAGGAGTCGTTCAACACCCAGGGAGCCATCACCATCACCGCCGGCAACCTCAGCCAGCTCATCTATGCCGGCGACCCGATACAGAACATCTCGTTCAAGGTGCTTCGCGCCACAGGCGTAGAGATCAAGGGTCTGCCCGACGGTGTGGGTTATGACTTCGACCCCGCCACTCTCACCGGCACCATCTCGGGCTCGGTAAAAGAGGCAGGCGAATATAAATTCACCATCACCACCACAGGTGCCGAAGAGGGCAACAACGCCACCATCGAAGGCTCAATCAATGTCCGCGTCAACACCTCGATAGAGCTTATCGGCTACTATCCCTTCGAGACCGTAGGCGAGACCACTCCCAACCTCATCGCCAACCAGAAAGCAACCGCGGCCGGAAGCAACGGCGAGGCTGTGGAAGGCAAGAAGGGCAATGCTCTCAGTCTCAACGGCTCCAACTATTACGTGCAGGAAGCCTACGACCTGATAGAGTTTGGCGACAAATCGTTCACCATCGAGTTCTGGATGAACTCTAAGGATGACGCCGCCTACATACTCAACAAGGGTGCCATCGCATCGTCCAACGGCGGCAACTGGGTAGGCCTCGAATACAAGAGCGGTGCACTCCGCTTTGCCGTAGACGATGACGTAGTCAAGAGCGAAGTGCAGTGGGCCGAAGGCTCGACCATATTTGACGGCGAATGGCATCACGTGGTGCTTGCCCGAGACGTCGTGGCCAAGAAACTCCTCATGTATGTCGACGGTGAGCTCAAAAACAGCGCGGACGACAAGACCGGTGCGATCAACAGCGACGGCCAGGCACTTGTCATCGGCAACGTCAACTTTGACTTCAACAACAACTTCACCGGCATGCTCGACGAACTGTCAATCTATCGCGGCGTGATGAGTGCGAGCAAGGTCAAGGAGCACTACGAGACTTCGGGTGTCGACTATGTGGCTTATTTACCCATGGATGACATCAGCGAGACTACCCCCAACATGAGCTATGGCGAAGCCACTGCCGTAAACGGCCATCCCATATCGGTCAACGGCGTGAAGGGCGGTGCCATCTCGTTTGACGGCAGCTATTACCTCACCCAGCCCGTATATGACGCCATACAGATGGGCGACAAGGACTTCTCCATCGAGCTGTGGATGCGTTCCACCGACGATGACGGCTATCTCTTCTGCATCGGCACACACAACACCACCAACGTGGAGGGCGGCACAGGCAACTGGATCGGCCTCGAGCGTACCGGCTCTCTGATGCGATTCTCTATCGACGACAATGTCAAGAAGACCGACTGCACACTCCAGGATGCAAACGGAGTGTTTGACGGCAACTGGCACCACGTGGTGTGCGTGCGCAAAGTGGCCGAAAAGACCACCCTTATCTATGTCGACGGTGTGGAGGTTGCCTCGGCACCCAATGTAGCCACCAACGCCATCAACTTCGCAGCCTCCGAGCTCTTCTTTATCGGCGGTGACGACGAGCCGACAGCCGGCAAGGAAAACCGTACATTCAACGGTGACATCGACGAGCTGACCATCTATCCCAAGGCTCTCTCGCCCGAGGAAGTAGAGGAGCAATACAATATGCTCCGTCTCTCGGAAATCGAGGACATCATGGCCGAGTCGGAAAACGCCCGTTACACCGTGGTCGATGCCTTCAGCGGCCACATCCTCCGCACTGCCGTAGGCTCTGACCGTACCGACATAGTCGACTCGCTCCAGCAGGGCATCTACATCCTCGTCATCGAGGACGGCAAGGAGCTCCGCACCTACAAGTTTGTTAAGCGTTAAATTCCTATAGTTAATTCTTATAGTTAAAAAGTAACAAGTTAAAAAAGTCAAGACAATAGTCAGGCTTATATAACCGAGCTATTATCTTGACTTTTTTAACTTGTTACTTTTTAACTATATACTTTTTTTACTATAAAAGAAGAGATAACTATAAGAATTTGCGTATATTTGCCAGGCAGACCTATTATAACGTTTCAACTCACCTTCCGATAACCAATCATAAAAACATTATTACCTAAATTCATTATGCTTTACTTCCGCACCATGCTCACAGTGGTGTGTCTGGCTCTGCTTTCACCCTCGCTTATGGCCGAGGATGTGATGGAGATATGGACCCGCCCCGATGACAACGCATCTTTCGACACCCATATCGGCACCTTGCAGCCGACCGCCGACGGCTCTTATGTAGGCTCGGCATCTTTTTCCGACTACACCCGCGTGGCCCTGCGACTTGACGACCGACTCTATTACACCACCACCCACCACCAAGGCTGGGGAAAGAGCATCGTCGGCGAACATTTCACTCTGCGACACGACACCTCACCCCGGCATATATGGGTACACTATGGCGGCACGTATACGCTGAAAGCCCGCCTCTCGGATGACCGCTCGGAAATCTCGCTCGAGTTTGTCGAGCCCGCTCCATTCACCATGAATCTCGCCGGAGGCACCACTACCGTTGTGGACGATATCACATCGCTGACAGGTCAGGTGAAGTATCGCAACGCGATACAGGTGAGAAACTCGCCCGTGACAATCGGTGATTTCAGAATAGGCGACACAGTCTACGGAGCTGTCACCGGGCCACAGTTCAGCGACGGGGCCGAGGCCCAGAGTCAACAGTTGTCCCTGACACCAGGAGGCCGCCCGATAACCCTCGACCGAAAGGGCACATACACACTCACCGTCACCCTTGACAACGGCATCCCAACCCTACTCACCCTCGACAAGAGCGAGATGGTGCCAGAGCTGTATGTCAACTCCACTCTGCTCACATATGCCGACGGGGTGTATGGCGGCTCGCTGACTCTTGACCGCAACAGCACGGTCTCCCTCAACTATAACGATGTGCTGTCATATTACATACAAAGCGACATCGACGGCTCGATGGACTCCACCTCGGGCAGCGTGGCGATAGCTGTAGCCGACCGCGGGGCCAAGGTGCTCAGCCGCGGCACGTATGACGTCACTGTCGACATGCGCTCACTGACACTGACCTATGTCAACACCACTCCGCCCCGGCCCTCGACACTCTCCCCCACCCTTCCGGGCGGTCTGACCGACTGCACCAATCCGTCGGCCTATATACCCGACGAGCCGATGACCATGTGGTATAACACGACCGACGGCAACGCCGACACGGAGATCGGGGCTTGGACATCGGTATTCATGCTCGGCAACGGACGTATGGGCATGACTGTCAGCGGACGTGATGATGCCGAAAACATTCCGCTCCACGAAAAGACCAACTATGATGCCGTCAGAGATGTCTCGCACTCCAACAGCGGAGGTGTGGGCAACTATAAGCAGATAGGCAGGCTGCAGATTGTAAACAACGGGACGAAAGCGGAATATGGCTCGGCATTTCTGCGTCAGCTCGACTTGACCACGGCGGTGGCTTCGGCGATAAACCGGTGGGGCGACAACGCTTATGCACGCGAATATCTTGTCAGCAACCCCCATCAGGTCGGTGCGATACACTTCTCCACCGACGGTGACGCCCGGCTCTCCTATTCGTTCTCACTGTCAATCGGCGGCACGTCGGTACAAAACGGTGTCGTGTCAGCCACCACCTCCAATACTCCCAACTGCAATATCCATTATAACGTCACTCTCAAAGTGACGCATGACGGCGGCTCAATGACCACTTCGGGAGGCAGGGTGAGCGTGACCGATGCCAACGAGATAACACTCTTCTATGCCATCGTCACCAACTATGACATAAACTCGGCCAACGAATGTTACTCGTCCGACAGCGATGCCGGTCTCGCCTCGCGCGCCATGGCACTGGTGGATAAAGCAGCATCGGACGGTTGGAACACTGTGTATCAGAAGCATGTCGAGGAGTATTCCCCGCTGTTTAATACGGTGAAATTCAATCTCGCCGACGCGTCAAACAATGCACCTGTCTCCGATCTGAAAAAACATTATGAAAACCGTTATGACGACTTTAGCGCACTGTCTGACAGCCGCACCCGTGCCACCGACATGCTCCTGTTCGGACTTGGCCGCTACCTCAACCTCGCGTCGTCGCGCGGCTCGCTCGACCTCCCGAGCAATCTGCAAGGCATATGGGCCGAGGAGTCTCCGCGCTGGGGCTGCGACTTTCACAACAATATCAATCTCCAGATGAATTATTGGGCCACTGAAAACACCAATATGCCGTCGGCCCACATGCCGCTGCTCAACTATCTCAGAAAGATGGCTGCGAAAAGATGGAATAATTATGCCCGCAATCTCGTCCCGGCAACCAATGGCTGGACCACTCATCTGATGCTCAATACGTTCGGGACCACAGGCGAATATGGTGGCAAATATGTCGAGTCGGCAGGATGGAACTGCACCCACATATGGCAACATTATCTCTATACGCAGGACAGGGAGTTTCTCGCCGACTTCTTCGACACCATGTATGGCGCGTGTCTCTTCTATTTCGACTATCTGACCGACACCGACGGTGACGGACGCCTCGAGATACCCAACCGCTATTCGCCCGAGGTCGGCGACGGACAGGCGGTGGCCGTGCATGCCCAGCAGATAGTCATCCAGCATCTGCGCAACACACGCGACGCCGCGCTCATACTTGGCAAGACCGCCAAGGCCGACAAGTGTCAGGAATATATCGACCGCATGTATGACGGCATCGACATCAAGAACGGAGTGCAATGTGAATGGAAAGGACAACTGTCGTCAAACGACAATCACCGCCACCTCTCTCACCTGATGTGTCTCTATCCGTTTGCCCAGGTGACACCCTATGACGATGACACGCGAAATTTTGACGGAGCCTACAACGCGCTGCTCAACCGCGGCGACTCCGACGACGGTCTCGGCGTGTCGTGGAACACTGCCTGGAAAATGAATCTCTATGCACGTTCGCTCCAAGGCGACCTCGCTATGCGTCAGCTTGCCTACGGCATGGCCAGGCGTTTTGCCCCCGACCTGAAAACAATCAACGAGAATGTGTTTCAGATCGATGCCGGGGCGGGCGTAGCTGCCGGTATGGCCGAGATGCTGCTGCAATCCTATTCGGGCGTGATAGACCTTCTGCCGGCCCTGCCGCTGTCGTCATGGCGAGGCGGCTCGGTGAGCGGACTCAAGGCCGCGGGCAACTATGAGGTGGCTATCGAGTGGGAGAACGGCGAGATGCTGTCGGCTCTCATCACCGACTGCATAAGCCCCGCCGCCATGCGCGATGGCACACGCATACGTGTCCACGCCTCAACTCTTCCCGGAGCCGACATTACTATGCTTCAGGTCAACGGTGTCAACGCCATCGACGCCGATACACCCTCGTTTCTACTCGACTCGACCCCGCGGCCCACATACACCTACGAGCCCCGGACCGACAGCTATGTAGTGACCATCCCCAAGGGCACGGGTAAAGAGGCTAAAATCACATTTGGAGATGTGTCGACCGGCATCGGTTCGATTATTCCTGACAGCGACTGTCACCAATCAATCCCCGCTCCCGTTGAATATTACGACCTCCAAGGCCGCCGCATCACCACCCCCGGCCACGGCATCTACATCCGCCGCTCCGGCTCAGACGTAACTAAGGTACTCTTGTAGGTCTCTTATAGTTTAAGGAGTTTAGAGAGTTTAAAAAGTTAAGATAATAGTTCCTGAGGATAATCGTCAATAGATACACTCAGAGCTATTATCTTAACTTTTTAAACTCTACGCCCCAGCTTGTCAGTACATCCTGCTGACATAGATAATGAAATCTATCAAATTTTATGACTGTATTGGCGTCTTACATAATCGGCAATGGGCTCCCATAGCACTATTGATCTGTCTGGATATTCAGTAAACACCTTCCCATGGTTTTTCAAACCATAATTTTTCATTTGGTTATAATTTCCATCAAACTTCCCTTTATCTTGACTATATTGGCTTTCAAAGGCCTTTTTAAGTTGGCTATATGTAACTCTAACATTACCATTTCGACTAAGTGTCATATATAGATTAAGTATACGACTATTTAATTGTCCCGGTTTTTTAATCCATGACAGAACTCGACTCTTTACTTTCTCAATCTCTTTAGCGTCTCGGTCTTCTTCATACTCAAACTCATCAATATGCGCATCATTTGTGATTGAACCCTCTCCACCTGTATACTGGATTAATTCGCTCCATTTTTGGGGATAATAATCAGGTTTTATAGGTCTTTCTACTCCTTCCGGATACCAACCATAAAGCTCATATGCTCTATACTTGAGAACATTTATGACATCCTCATAGTAGTCAGATAAGGCAGCTAAAATACGTGGAATCAACACAAGATTCTGTAGAAGCGTATGATAACGTTCATCGTAAGTTGTTTTGGGCCAAATATGGCACACTGCATAACTTTCAAACTTTATAGATTTTGAAACAGCCTCCTTTATTGCGCGATTTGCATATGTATTGTCATCAATGCGGATACCATCTATGATTTTACCCTTATTTTTTGCTTCACCACGTTTTACATTTGGATACACAGCCTTTGATGAAACATTTTCTGGCAACACCCAAATCGAACTTTTAGCTATTAAATCAATTAGCTGATTGCTAATTGACTTAAATAATTCATCATACTGAATATTATCTCCATTTACTATACTTTTTTTATTTCTCATATAATTATATGTTTTTTAATCAAAAGAAATTACGAGATGCGTGACCAGTCGCGGATGCGGGAGTTGAGGAGGGCGAGCTGGCGCGGGAGTATGGCATTGGCCGGAGAGGTAAGGTCGGGGTCCGCGTCAAGCACCTCACAGGCTGCATCGCGCGCCATCTGCACTATCTGGCCGTCAGTGGCAAGATTGGCTATGTGGAGGTCAAACGGTATGCCGCTCTGCATTGTGCCTTCTATATCGCCCGGACCGCGCATCTGCATGTCGGCCTCGGCTATCTCAAAACCGTTGGTGGTGGCCGTCATCAGTTCAAGACGCCGGCGCGTATCCTTGGCAATCTTGCGTTTGGTCATGAGTATGCAATAGCTCTGCCCCTCGCCTCGGCCTACACGTCCGCGTAGCTGATGGAGCTGCGACAGGCCGAAACGCTCGGCATTCTCTATGAGCATCGTCGTGGCGTTGGGCACATTGACACCCACCTCAATCACGGTTGTGCTCACAAGTATCTGAGCCTCGCCCGAAGCAAAAATGCTCATCTGATAATCCTTCTCTTCGGGCTTAAGACGACCGTGCACATAGGCCACACGATAGTCGCGGTATATCTCGCAGATGTTTTCATAACCCTCCTCGAGCGAACGCAGGTCGAGCTTCTCATTCTCGTTGATAAGCGGATATACTATATAGACCTGCCGCCCCATCTTGAGCTGTCGCGCTATACCCTGATAAGTCGACAGGCGGTTCTCGTCATAACGCAGCAGAGTCTGCACCGGCTTACGGCCGGGGGGCAGCTCGTCGATCACGCTGACGTCAAGATCGCCATAGACAGTCATGGCGAGCGTACGGGGGATGGGCGTGGCAGTCATCACCAGCACGTGGGGAGGAATGACGTTTTTGGTCCACAGGCGGGCACGCTGCGCCACACCGAACCGGTGTTGCTCGTCGATGACCACATAGCCGAGGTTGCGAAACTTCACACGGTCTTCAATCACGGCATGTGTGCCTATGAGTATGTGGAGCGAGCCGTCCTGCAACTGAGCGTCGATGACATCGCGCTCCTTTTTGCGCGTCGACCCTGTGAGCAGTCTCACGTTTATCCCCATCGGAGCGACCATCTCGCGTATGGTCTCGTAATGCTGCGTGGCAAGAATCTCGGTCGGGGCCATCAGACATGCCTGATAACCGTTGTCGAGGGCTATAAGCATTGTAAGCAGGGCTACGAGAGTCTTGCCGCTGCCCACATCGCCCTGCAGGAGACGGTTCATCTGGCGTCCCGTCCCCATATCGGCGCGTATCTCCTTTATGACACGTTTCTGCGCGCCCGTAAGTGGAAAGGGAAGAAACTGGCTGTAAAAATTGTTGAAAAACTGCCCGATGTGCCCGAACATAAAGCCCTGGGTCGACGACGAGCGGCGACGCGCATAACGCTGGATGTCGAGCTGTAGATAAAACAGCTCCTCAAACTTGAGCCTGAGCCTCGCCCTGTAGAGCATGGCCATCGATGGGGGAGTGTGTATGACGGTGAGAGCCGTGCGCAAGTCCAGAAGCCCATAACGGTTTACTATATGTTCGGGCAGTGTCTCGGGTATGTAACGCGCACCGGCAAGAATCTCGGCGGCGGCTGTGGCAAATGTGCGCGACGAGAAGCCGCGGTTGCGCAATTGCTCGGTGAGCGGATACACTCCGCGAAATCCACCCGATGCCAACGGTGCGCCGGGCGGGTCAATCTCAGGATGCACCATGCTCCAGCGGCCGTTGAACACCGACGGCTTGCCGAAGAGTGTATACTCGGTGTGGGTATGATACAGCTCGCGCAATGACTTCACGCGCTGAAACCACACCACCTCCATCGTGCCGGAGCCGTCGCTGAAAAGCCCGACAAGACGCATCTTGGCCCCTTCGCCTATGGTGTTGAACGACACAAACTGTCCTCTCACCTGCACGGCGGCCATATCCTCGCCCTCAAAATCACGTATGCGCCTGATGGTGGTGCGGTCTACGTAATGAGTCGGGAAATGATAGAGCATGTCGTAATAGGTCCTTATGCCGAGATTCTTCTCAAGAAGCTCGGCACGCTTGGGACCTATCCCCCGCAAATATTTTATATCGGTATTCCTCAAGAGATTGTTCAGAGATTCAACATTATTCTTTCGATGTCGCCAGGATTGGTGACCTTGATGTTGGCCGTGTCACCCTCCACGAGCGCGAGCGGGCCGAGACCGGCGGCCTCGACCACTGAAGCGTCGTCGGTAAAGGTGGGGAGGAGCTCCTGACGGTTGGCCTCGATGAGCGTGCGTCCGTCAAACACCTGAGGGGTCTGCACGGCGCGGTAGAGCGAACGGTCGACGGCCTTCGAGCCGCCGTCGGGCTCAAGCACACGCAACGAATCGGTAACAGCCACCACGGGTATGGCTCCGCGGCATGTGTCGGAGAGCGCGGAGAGCAGACGCTCCATCATGGCGCGCGTCACCATCGGGCGCGCGGCGTCATGCACGCTCACCCATCCCACGGTGGCGGGGTCGAGGGTCACGACGGCGTTTTTCACGCTATGGGCGCGCGACGGACCGCCGGCGACAATGGTGTGAGGGAGAGTGAAAGAGTGTTCGCGACACATCTCCTCCCACATACCGGTCATGTCGGCACTCAACACCACAATGATGCGTGCACCGGGAGTCGCTCCGGCAAGACGCTCCATGGTGGTCATGAGCATCGGACGGCCTGCAAGGTCGCAAAACTGCTTGGGCAGATTGCCTCCGTAGCGGCTTCCGCTCCCGGCCGCCACGATTATGTGCACATTGTCTGCGCTGTCGGGATAATGTATCATAATTTCATTATTTATGTCCGCAAAGATACGAAAAAGCGGTGTTGCGGACAAACCGCAACACCGCTCCTCACGTTTCAACTATTTATTTATGAGAGCCTCAGTATCCAGTTTCACAACTCGGTAAAGAGGACGAGGGATGTTATATCTTGTCTTATCTTTCTACCTTACCCCTTAGTGTCATGTTCAGGGGGCCTTTTATTTACTTTTCATGATTAAAACAAACTGCCATGCATTTTTGCACGGCAGTTTGCGCTAAAAGTGATTAAAAAACCCTAATGGAATGGCCTAAATTAAGGTTTGAGTGTTAATTCGGAGCTTTTTTACATGGCAAAGGCATTGAATCCGCCGTCGACTACGGCCACGGTGCCTGTCACAAATGTCGAGGCATCGGAGATGAGATACTGTATGGTGCCGCACAGCTCTTCGGGCTTGCCGAAACGCTTGAACGGAGTCTGGCGTATCACATCCGCGCCACGCTGAGTGTATGAGCCGTCGGGATTGGTGAGCAGCGAGCGGTTCTGATTGGTCAGGAAGAAGCCCGGAGCTATGGCGTTGACACGTATGGCGGGGGTGAATTTGGTGGCCACCTCGTTGGCGAGGAATGCGGTGAAGTTGGATATACCGGCCTTGGCTGCGGCATATCCGGCCACGCGTGTCATGGGGCGGAAAGCTGCCATCGACGAAAAATTGACGATGGTGCCGCGGCCGGCCTCGACCATCGGGCGCAGAAACACCTGGGTGGGGATTACCGAGCCGGTGAGATTGAGATCAAGCACCGTGCGGAACGCTTCGACCTCGAGGTCGAAGAAGTTGCCGTCGGGCGCGATGGTGGCACCCTTCATGTTGCCGCCGGCTCCGTTGAGCAGGGCGTCCACGCGGCCATAGCGGGCGAGGATCTCATCACAATTGGCCTGCACGACCTCGGGATTCATAACGTCGGTGACAAGAAACATCGCCTCGCCACCTTTGGCCTTGATAGCCTCGACTATCTCGTCGCCCTCATCCTTGCGGCGACCCATGAGCACCACCTTGGCACCCTGTGTGGCGAGATACTCGCCTATGCAGCGGCCGAGCACACCTGTACCGCCGGTGATGACCACGACCTGATCTTTTACTGAAAACAATTCGTTCATGATATATTGCTTTTTTTATCTATGATATTACCCGTTGGCACAGGCCGCCATGACGCCCTCTATCTGTCCCAGGGCAAGCATGCGACCGTGAAACGAGTAGCCGGCATTGTAGCCCTTGTCGGCATCGTCAAGCATAAGTTCGGCGTGGTCGACACGCATCGGGATATTGGGATTGACCTTCTGGAATATCTTCACAACCTCTATCAGACGCGGGTCGAGGTGAGACGACTCCTTGAAGTCGCCCCCCGAAAGGGTCTTGCAGATGCGGATGTGGGCAAAGTGGGTGCGTGAGGCATATTTGCGTGCCAGCGCGACCACATCGTTGTGAGGACCGGCACTGAGCGAGCCGGCACAGAAGGTCAGACCGTTGTGCGGGTCAGGCACGGCGTTGAGAAACGCCTCGATGTCGGCATCGCATGTGACTATGCGGGGCAGTCCGAGGATGGGACGCGGGGGGTCGTCGGGATGCACACACATATTTATATTGTATTCGCGACACACGGGCATGATGGCGTTGAGGAAATAAGCCATGTTGGCGCGCAGTTGTGAAGCGTCGATGCCGTCATAGAGCTTGAGCAGCTCGCGGAACTTCTGCACGGGGTCGAGATCGGCCTCGGAGATATTGCCGTTGACAAACCCCTGGGTCTTGACAATGATATTATCGACAAGACGTTTCTCGCCCCCGGGGGTCATAGACTCCTTGATTTTGGCAACACGCTCGAGAGTAGAGGCGTCATAGTCGGCCTCGGCACCCTCACGCTTGAGTATGTGGATGTCAAAATAGGCAAATTCGCCGAGATTGAAGTAAAGATTGGATGTGCCGTTTGGATTAGGGTAGTCCAAGTCGGTACGCGCCCAGTCGAGCACAGGCATAAAGTTGTAGCATACAGTGGTCACTCCGGCCTTGCCAAGATTGGCGAGCGACTCTTTGTAACGCTCTATCAGAGCGTCGCGGTCAGGACCGGCATATTTTATCGACTCCGACACGGGCAGACTCTCCACCACGCTCCACCTCATTCCCTTTGACTCGATGAGAGCTTTCATCTTCTCGACCTCCTCAAGAGACCACACCTCACCGTTAGGTATGTGGTGCAGGGCTGTGACGATACCTTCGACTCCTATCTGACGGAGCATATCGAGAGTAATTTTGTCGTTAGGCCCAAACCATCTCCATGTTTTTTCCATAACTGATTCTGTACCTATTAAAATATATATGATTTAGGAAGAGCAAAGATTGCAGGGACGCAGGCTTGCATCCATCGCCCCTGCAATCTAATGATTACTTGCGGGCTTCGGCTACGTATCCGAGAGCCTCACGGCACTTGTCGGTAACATACTGCCAGTCCTGAGCCTTCACCTTGTCGCCGGGGAAGAGCTTGGAACCCATACCCACGCAGAACACACCGGCCTTGATCCAGCCTTCGATGTTTTCCTTTGTAGGCTCTACGCCGCCGGTGACCATGAGCTTGGTCCAGGGCATGGGAGCGAGAAGACCCTTGACAAACTTGGTGCCGAGCACGTCGCCAGGGAAACATTTGCACAGGTCGCAGCCTGTCTCCTGAGCGGCACCAACTTCGCTGACTGTACCGCAACCGGGGGTGTAGGGGACAAGACGACGGTTGCACACACGTGAAACCTCAGGATTGAACAGCGGGCCTACGATGAAGCATGCGCCGAGCTGGATATAGAGAGCGGCTGTGGCGGGGTCGACAATCGAACCTACACCCATAGCCATTTCGGGGCACTCCACAGCTGCAAATTTCACAACTTCGGCAAACACTTCGTGAGCGAAGTCACCGCGATTGGTAAACTCAAACGCACGTATGCCGCCCTCGTAGCAGGCCTTGACAACCTGCTTGGCTACTTCGGCATCCTTGTGATAGAACACAGGCACCACACCGGTCGCACCCATCTTGGCGAGCACGGCGATTTTATCAAATTTTGCCATTGTTTAGATAATTTTAGTTCCGCAAAGCTGCGCGATATTGCCACGGACTTAGGCTGACGGCAATATCACGCGGCCGGCGAAAGTGTAATTAGATATTAATATGTACGGTTTTTGTTAAGTAATATTATAGGATTTCCGATTGATTTTATCTCTTGCTGCGGTTGCGCCACAAGTTGGTCATATCCTCGAGTGTCTTGCCTTTGGTCTCAGGCACGAGCGAATAGACAAACCACGCGGCCACGATGCATATCACACCGTAGAGCGCGTAGGCAAACATGTGTCCGAAACGGTCGCCCATATCGCCGAGCGACATATTGTACATAGGTACAAACGTCGAAGATACGATAAAGTTGAATATCCACTGGAAAGCCACGGCTATAGCCACGGCTGCCGAACGGATAGTGTTGGGGAAAATCTCGGCGATGAGCACCCAGCAGATGGGTCCCCATGAGAACATGAACGAAGCCGAGTATACCATTATTGACACTACCGGGAATATCGGGGGCACACCGTCGATAAGGTTGCTGAGTGCGACACCCATTGCTCCGATAGCCATGCCTATCGAACCCCAGATGAGGAGCGGCTTGCGACCGAGCTTCTCGACGGTAAAGACTGCCACGAGTGTGAAGGTGATGTTGACGATGCCCATGTAGACGGTGTTCATCATCGGGTCAGACATGCCCATCGACTCGAAGATGCGGGGGGCGTAATAGAGTACGGCATTGATGCCGACAGCCTGCTGGAACACTGAAAGCATGACGCCGACAAAGATGACCATGACGCCAAACGAGAAGAGCTTTTCGCTCTTGACCTCGGTGGTCTCCTTGATCTGCCGGAGTATCTCCTTGGCTTTCTCATATCCGTTGATATGAGAGAGTACATTGAGAGCCTTCTCGTCCTTGCCGACAAGGGCAAGGTAGCGGGGCGACTCGGGCACAAGACACACAAGGATGGTGAAGATGCCGGCCACGAAAGCCTCAGAGCCGAACATGTAACGCCAGCCGGTGGTGATGGTCCACTGGTCGCTCTGGCTGCTCACCTGATAGATGGTCTCGGAGATTTTCTCGATGACAGGCTGAGTGTGCTCGCCGAGGATGAGGAAGTTGACAAAGTATACTACAAGCTGACCGAAGATGATGGCAAACTGGTTCCACGACACGAGGGTGCCTCGCATGTTGGAGGGTGCCACCTCGGCGATATACATGGGGCAGATGGCCGAGGCCAGACCCACACCGATGCCGCCGAGTATACGGTATATGTTAAACACTACGAGCAGAGAAGCCGTGGGCTTGCCATACTCGAAGAGCAAAAATTCAGGATAATAGCTGCCGATGGCCGAAAGGAAAAAGAAGATGCCGGCGATGGCGAGTGACTTCTTGCGACCGAAAAAAGAGGCGAAGAAGCCGGAGAGAGCCGAGCCGATGATACAGCCCAGCAACGCGCTTGACGAGGTGATGCCGTGGATGGTGTCGGTGTAGACAAAGTCCTTGGCTCCGAGGAAAAACGCCTGGAGACCCTTTTCGGCACCCGATATTACGGCCGTGTCATATCCGAAAAGCAGTCCGCCGAGCACTGCCACCAACACGATGGAGAACAGGTAGACTTTGCTTCCGTTTTGAGGATGATTCATGGTTTTAGAAAAATACTTAGTGTTATGTGTTTGTGATTATGCTGAGTGTATATATGCCGAAAAGTTTAGGAGTCCGGGAGCACAACTCTATATAGAATAATGCTCCCTGACTCTTAAACTTTCAGATTGCCGTCAACAGGCAAAACTGATTAGCAATACATGTTGAGGATAGCCTCGTAAAGCTCCTGCTTGCCTGAGGTCACCTTGGGTTCAGGCTGAGTCTTGGCATAAGCCACTACATCCTCGAGGGTGAGCTTGCCTTCCTCGAACTCCTTGCCCTTGCCGCCGTCAAACGAAGCATAACGCTCGGCGAGCATAGCCTTGTAGGGTGATTCTTCGAGCATGGCGGCTGCGCTTTCGAGTGCGCGGGCCATAGCGTCCATACCGGCGATGTGGGCGATGAAGATGTCCTCAAGGTCGGTAGAGTTGCGACGGGTCTTGGCGTCGAAGTTGGTACCACCGTTGCCGAGGCCGCCGTTGCGGATGATCTGCATCATGGCCTGGGTGAGCTCATAATTGTCGATGGGGAACTGGTCGGTGTCCCAGCCGTTCTGATAGTCACCGCGGTTGGCGTCGATCGAGCCGAGCATGTTGTTGTCAACAGCTACGCAGAGCTCGTGCTCGAAGGTGTGGCCGGCAAGAGTAGCGTGGTTAACCTCGATGTTGACCTTGAAGTCGTTCTCCAGGCCGTGAGCCTTGAGGAAGCCTATTACAGTCTCGGTGTCAACGTCATACTGGTGCTTGGAGGGCTCCATGGGCTTGGGCTCGATGAGGAATGTGCCGGTGAAGCCCTTGCTGCGTGCATAGTCGCGGGCGATACGGAGCATTGTAGCCAGGTGCTCTTTCTCACGCTTCTGGTCGGTGTTGAGGAGGCTCATGTAGCCTTCGCGACCGCCCCAGAACACGTAGTTCTGACCGCCGAGAGCGATGGTGGCGTCGATAGCGTTCTTGATCTGAACGGCAGCGCGTGCCACTACGTCGAAGTCGGGGTTGGTGGCTGCACCGTTCATGTAACGGCCGTTGCCGAATACGTTGGCTGTACCCCAGAGGTTCTTGATGCCGGTAGCGGCCATCTTGCCCTGGAGATACTCTACGATTTCTTTCATGCGGGCCTCGTAACCGTTGATGTCGCCGAGGTCACCGATGAGGTCGGTGTCGTGGAAACAGAAATACTCGATGCCGAGCTTCTCCATTACCTCAAAACCTGCGTCAGCCTTCTGCTTGGCGATGGTCATGGGGTCGCTGCCCTCGTTCCAGGGGAAGGTCTTGGTGCCTGTGCCGAACTGGTCGCCGCCCTCAGCGCAGAGGGTGTGCCACCATGCCATGGCAAACTTGAGCCATTCCTTCATGGGTTTGCCGAGGATTACTTTCTCTGCGTCATAGTAACGGTAAGCGAGGGGATTCTTAGAGTCTTTGCCCTCAAATTTGATTTTCCCGATGGTAGGGAAATATTCCTTAACTGCCATAGTTAGATAAAATAAAATTTAAGATTATATATTATGTGTTGATTTTTAAAAACTTACAGTTGGAAGAGCAGACGCTGCTTCCACAAAGCGTAGGCGTCGGCATAGGCCTGACGGTCGGCCTCGACCGGCTCGATGACCTCAATTTTCTCAAGCGAAGCGAAGGCTTCGTTGTTGTCGGCATAGATGCCTGCGCCAATACCGGCACCCTTGGCTGCGCCGACCGAGCCGTCGGTATTGTAGAGCTCAATGGTGGCTCCGCTCACGCCGGCCAGCGTGTTGCGGAACAGCGGACTGAGAAACATATTGGCATGTCCGGCATGTATCTTGCTCAGCTTCATGCCCATCTGCTCCATCACCTCCATGCCATACATGAATGAGAACACTATGCCTTCCTGCTCGGCGCGGAGCATGTGGGAGCGGTCGTGGGTGAGGAAATTGACTCCGTGGATAGAGCATCCCACCTCCTTGTTGCGCAACACGCGCTCGGCTCCGTTGCCAAACGGTATCACCGACACGCCGGCGGCTCCGATGGGGGCTGTGGCGGCGAGGTCGTTCATGCCGGGATAGGAGATGCTGTCGGGAGCCATCACACGCTTGCTCCAAGAGTTGAGGATGCCTGTGCCGTTGATGCAGAGGAGCACGCCGAGACGTGTCTGATCGGGGGTATGGTTGACGTGGGCAAAGGTGTTGACACGGCTCTGGGGATCATAGTTGACATCGCCGAGCACACCATATACCACACCCGAAGTGCCGGCGGTCGAGGCCACCTCACCGGGGTTGAATACGTTGAGCGAGAGAGCGTTGTTGGGCTGGTCGCCGGCACGGTATGACACGGGGATTCCCTCGGCCAGACCGAGCTCTGCGGCGGCCTCGGTTGTCACTGTGCCCTGGATGGAGAATGTCGGCACAATCTCGGGGAGTATCGAGGCGTCAAAGCCGAGATAGTCGAGAAGGAACTGTGCGGGGCGTCCCTCCTTGAAGTCCCAGAGCATCATTTCGCTCAGACCGGATATGGTGGTGCATGCGCGGCCGGTGAGACGCAGAGCTGCGTAGTCGCCGGGAAGCATGATTTTGTGGATGCGTTCGAATGTCTCGGGCTCGTTTTCCTTCACCCAGGCCAGCTTGGTGGCGGTGAAGTTGCCGGGCGAGTTGAGCAGATGGCTCAGACAGGTCTCTTCGCCAAGCTCGCTGAAAGCCTTCTCGCCATAGGGCACACCGCGTGAGTCACACCATATGATGGCGGGACGCAGGGGCTGCATATCCTTGTCGAGCATTACGAGTCCGTGCATCTGATAGGAGATGCCGATGGCCTTGATGTCGCGGGGATCTACTTTTGATGTGGCCATCACGCTGGCCGTGGCCTGTTTCAGACAATCCCACCACTGCTGGGGACGCTGCTCGGCCCATCCGGGACGGAGTGCTATTATCTCTGCTTCGGTGCGGGGATAGAAATCCGAGGCTACCGTGCGGCCGCTCTCGGCGTCAACGAGACTCGCCTTGACCGACGAGCTGCCTATGTCATATCCTAAAAGGTACATATATTATATATAATGAATGGTTAGATTCGAGTATATGTGTGTGTACAGGTGTGTTTGAACTGTCGGACAACCTCAACGCGATGTGTTGTAAATCTTGCGGTCAAACTTGAAGTAACGCGCGGCACGGTGGGCCACTCCCTTCTGCCGCTCCTCGAGAGGTATCACATAGGGCATCTGGGAAATCTTCTTGTGGAAGTTGCGCACATCCAGACTGCGCCCGTAGATTATCTCGGTGAGCAGACGAAGCTGCGAGGCCGTGAATTTCTTGGGCAGAAGGTCAAAGAGTATCGAGCGGTTGTTTTCCACCTCGCGGCGCACGGCCTTGAGGGCTTCTTCGATGATGAGATTGTGGTCAAAGGCCAGAGTGCCGACCTCGCCTACCGGCATCCACACGGCCGACTCGCGGTCGACAATCTTCTGCATGGGGCCGTCAAGCTTGACCAGCGCAAAGTAAGCTATGGTGACGATGCGCTCCACATGGGCCTGCTGGGCACGCTCGAGCCACACGACGTCGCGCTGATTGCTCGTGCGGTTGCGCGAACCGAAGGCCTTGAATTGCTGCAGGGGCACATCTTTGACCCCCGTAAGCTCATGAAGCACACGCATGGCGGCCTCGTCGAGATCCTCGTCCTGATAGATGAGACTGCCGGGGAGCTTCATGTCGTTATACTCTCCGGCCTGATCCTCGCCGCGACGCTTCACAAGAAGCACTCTCAGATTGGTGCCGTCAAATCCGAGCACTACGCAGTCGATGGATATGTGATTATTCGCCAAAGGAGCCATGGATGATTTTCAAGGTCTTTTAGTAGGTTTTACAATTTCTCCGGCAAATATACGAATCTTTTCTCTATATCCACAAATATTTTTGATGTTATAAAACATTAAATTCTACAATTTTAGTTTTCTTACTTTTAACAATATCACACAGGTGTCGCTAATATCCTAAAACTTAAAAATTTGTATAAAATAGGGCGTCACGGTGTCGGTCACGCCAACATTCTTTGGCCCGAAGGTGTTAGTATAAGTGGAAGGCCGCTACTCAGGTCGCCCACGGGAAAGCTCCTCACGCACTTTTCGACAATCCCCGCAGGGCATCACGTAGGGCCGGCCACGTATTCAACAAATAAAAAATAATAACATCTAATTGTAATTCACGATGAAAAAAGTCTTATTCGCCGCCGCTATCGCCGGATGTGCTCTTACCGCCGGCGCGCAGAACGTCATCGAACGACCCACCTTACGCGACAACTGGTCCATCGGACTTGACGCCGGAGTCACTACTCCGCTCAAGGGACATTCATTCTTCCAGAACATGAGAGGGAACTATGGTCTGCACATCGAAAAGCAGCTCACTCCACTCGTTGGCATAGGCGTAGAAGGTGCATGGGGTGTCAACACCACATCAAGCCGCACCGCATTCGACACCCAGTATGTGGGAGCATACGGTACGATGAATCTCAACAATCTGTTTGGCGGATTCCAATGCGAACCGCGCAAATTCTGGATTGACGCTAAAGTAGGCTTGGGATGGGGCCACAATTTCTATCCCGGCGCACATGACGACAATTACATCGCCGCAAAGACCGGCCTTGCCTTCAACTTTGGTGTCACCGACAACTTCTCTATCTCAGTCAAGCCTGACGTGACGTGGAATCTCTCGGGCGAAGGCGAAAAGGCTCAGTTCAACGCCAACCGTGCCAACTTTGACCTCATGGTCGGCTTTAACTACAATTTCGGCCCCGGCTTCCAGTGTGTGACATGTCCTCCCGACTATTCGTCACAGGTTGCAGCCCTCAATGACGAGGTAAACGCCCTGCGTGCAGGCGTAGTGGCCGCTGCCGACGACCTCGCAGCCTCTCAGGCCGAGAACGCAGCCCTCGCTGCAGCCCTCGCCGCAGCTCAGAACAAGGCTCCCAAGGTTGTATCCGACACCACTTTCAGCAGCGTGCGCTTCGTATTCTTCAAGATTGGCAAGAGCACTATCACTGCCGACCAGATGCCCAACGTGGAGATGATCGCCGACTATATGAAGCACAATCCTTCATCGACCGTCATCATCAAGGGTTACGCCTCACAGGATGGTCCCAAGGAACTCAACGAACGTCTTGCTGCCGCCCGCGCCGAGTCAGTCAAGAATGCTCTCATCAAGAAATACGGTATCAAGGCCAGCCGCATCAAGGCTGAAGGCCAGGGTATCGGTCACATGTTCAAGGAGGAAAGCTGGAACCGTGTATCCATCTGTACTCTTGACGAAAACCAGCAGTAAACGCCTCCCGACACTCTCCGCCAACGGATGATGACGGGCAGGGCTTAGGATGAAAGAAGCAGAACTCTTAATCAACCGACCACGGAGCGACAATATTCAGATAAATCAATTCAACAGGCTGCGTCCTCTCACCGATGGCGCAGCCTGTTTCGTTTCCCCCCTCAGATGGTCTGAAAAACAAAAGACAGGAGTCCGGAAGCTAAACAGCCCGGGACTCCTGTCTTTTGACTTTATAAACTCTGTTAACTCTTTAAACTACAAAATAGAGGCGGATATGATGCGTATATCCTCAATAGGACGGTCGTTGGCATCGGTCTCGGCGGCCTCGATTTTCTCAACCACATCCATGCCCTCGAGCACGCGGCCATACACGGTGTAGGCTCCGTCAAGATGGGGAGTGCCACCCTCGGTCATATAGACCTGGCGCATCTTAGGAGTATAGATGGTGTTGTGGTCGGCAGTAAGACGCTCGGTCTCCTGCGCAAGCGAGTCCTGGAGAGCCTGCAGTCCGGCGGCGTCGCGGTTGCGGCGCAGGGCCATGATGCTGTCGCGGTGTTGTGCGGCGAGCGAGTTGAACATGTCCTGCTTATACTGCATAACGGCGCGACGCTCCATCTGATCGAGCTGGCCTGCGGTGTATTTCTTGCCTGTGACGATATAGAACTGCGAACCCGACGATTTCTTCTCGGGGTTAACAGCGTCGCCCTGACGTGCGGCCGCGATGGCTCCGCGGTGATGGAAATGCTTGGGAAATACAAATTCGGCCTCTATCTCGGTGCCCGAGTCGCTTGCGCCGAGCATTTTGCCCTTGGGTGCGTTTTTCGATTCGGGATCGCCCGTCTGCACCATGAAGTCGTCGATTACGCGGTGAAAGAGCACTCCGTTATAGTCACCTTTCTCCACACGTTTGATGAAATTGTCGCGGTGGCGGGGTGTGTCGCCGTAGAGAAGGATGGTGATGTCGCCGAGCGATGTGTGAAGGAGCACCTTGACGTCGTCGGGTGAGATGGTGTCGGTGTCGGCCTCGGCCTGAGGGTCAAGAGCCTCGGGAGTCTCGGATAACTGTGTCATTTGTGAGTTTTTAGTGTTATACGCATATATGCCGATTGCCACTGCGAGCAATACGAGCACGGTTATTAATAATGCTTTTTTCATTGTTTCACGATATTGATTGTCGGTTATGTATTGCTGTAAGCCTCAAGCACTTTGTCGACAAACTGTGAGTAGGACATATGCTGCTCGAAATGCTCGCGTCCGGCCTTGGCGAGACGCTCGCGCAGATCGCGGTCGTCGATCACACGGCCTATGGCATCGGCAAGTGCCATGTCGTCTCCAGGGCCTACAAGTAGTGCTGTGCGGCCGTCCTGGAGATATTCGGCCTGGCCGCCGTTGTTGGTAGACACCTCACATTTGCCCAACTGGAGATATTCGATATTGGTCAGCGGGCACGAGTCGAGCGTCACCGAGGGGGCTATGGCTATGTCGGCCTGACGCATGAACTGGCGAGCATCGGGAGTGAAACCATAGAAGTGCACGCGCTTCTCTATGCCTCCGGCTGCGGCTATCTCCATGAGCTGGCGGCGGTATTTCTCCGACTTGAGCGCGCCGACAAACACTATGTGAAACGGTTTGTGGGCTATTCTCGACAGGGCTTTGAGTATGACGCTGCAACCTTTTGACTTCTTGACGCGTCCGGCAAACATCAACAGGGGTGCCGAGGAGGGTATGTCGTAGAGAGCGCGTAGCGACTCGACATCCTTGTAGGGATAGGGCGGGATGCTGTTGTGTATCACCCTGCACATATCGTCGCTGATCCACCCGTTGGCCCCTCGGTAACGACGCTTCACGAGGTCTGACACAAATATGATGCGGTGAAGGCGTCGGAACAGAGGTCGCAAAAGGATGTTGACCCCGGTGCGGTGGGCCTCATGACGGGTCATGACCACACGTGTGTCACAGCCGGCACGAGCCACGGCCAGTTGGGCTATCGGCACAAAGCGGGTGCTGTGGACATGTATTACATCATAATGCGTGGCGCGCAGCATTGCGGCCAGTTCGTTGATGCTGGTGCGGTCGAGCGACCATCTGAAAGGGAGTGTCTGATAGGGAATGGCGCGACGTTCCAGTTGGGCGGTCACAGCTTCCCGATCATAGGCAAGATATGTCACCTCGTGGCCGCGTGCTTCAAGCTCCCGACCAAGGTCGACGATATATTGCTCGGCTCCGCCCCATATCTTGCCGGGGATAATCTGCAATATCTTCATGACTGTGCGAGACCGTCCTAAAGCCCCTCGGCCGACGGTTGCAACCGCTTGTAGATGCGGCGGAAGTTATTGTCGGTAGCCGAAAGCTCAGCGGCACGCTCGGCATAGTCGGCTCCGTAGAGGCTCTCGATGAGCGCGGGCAGATAGCGGTGTTCGCGGTCTTTCTCGATAGATGCGACCACAAGGCGGTCAATCACCGAGGCATAACGCTCGCTGTCAATGGCATGGAGATAACGCGCAGCCGATACGACAAACTGGCCCGAACCGTCGACAAGTATCATATTGTCAATGAGTTCGTCCATGATGTCGTCACACAGGCCTATGTGATTGGCTATATATTCATACGTCAGCAGACCGTCGGGGTCGTAGGAAAGTTTTTTCTTAAGCTCTTGATCCATTGCTTGGTCCTTTTGATGATTGGTGTTTGGGGTTATTAGATTTTAATAAGGAGGGAGTATCATAACAAACGTTATGATACTCCTGTTTATTTTATAGTCAAGGGATTAATCCTTGGTTACATACTTGTTGTGGTAGGCATACCTGCGGTAAGGCGTAGCCACCGAAGTGGTGCCGTTGAGCACGACCATCAAATTGTTGAAACGATGGTTGTCATACATCTTGTTGAGTTCGGGCAGCAAGCGGCGGTCAAGCAGTCCGGCACGCAGGATGAATATTGTCATGTCGGCAAGAGGAGTGATGATGGTCGAGTCGGCCACGATGTCGGCGGGCGGACAGTCGAGCAATATCAGGTCATACTCTTCACGCAGCTTGTCGAGCATCACCTGCATACGGGTCGAGTAGAGGAGCTCGGTGGGATTGGGGGGAACGGTGCCCACGGGTATCATGTAGAGACCTTCCTGAGAGGTGGGACGTATGAGTTTCCTTATGTCGTCGGTAGCCTCGGACAGATAGTCGGAGACGCCGGGGGCATAGTTGCCGACCACCTTGGAGAGCGAGGCTCTGCGCAGGTCCATGTCGATTATGAGCACCTTCACATCCTTGTGCTTGATGGCCATGGTGGCTCCGAGATTGAGAGTCACGAACGATTTGCCCGAGCCGGGATTGAACGATGTAATCATGGCAATCTTGTTTTTGCCTCCGCGGGTCATGAACTCGAGATTGGAACGCACCATGCGGAACGATTCGTTGAGCAGACTGTGGCCGTGGGGCTTGACAATGAGCGTCGGGGCTTCCTCGATGCGCGATTCCTTGCCGATGGTGTCACGCCAGCGGCGACGCCAGCGGTTGATGCGGTTTTTGCTCGTCACTTCCTCGGGTATTTCGCCGATAAACGGAGCCTTGACGCCCTCGAGGTCGGCACGGCTGCTCAGGCGGTTGTTGAGTGTCTCCGAGAGGAAGAGTATGATGGCCGGGATGAGCAGACCTATCACCAGTGCCACAAGCATGATGTTGCGTGTGACGGGCGACGATGGTTTAAGCGAGCCCATCGGGGGTGTTATGACGCGGGTGTTGTAGGGTGTGAAGGCGAGCGACAGCTCATTCTCCTCACGCTTCTGGAGCAGGAAGAGATAGAGCGACTCTTTGACCTTCTGCTGACGCTCTACCGACAGCAGATACTTGGCCTGGGATGGCGACGAGGCTATCTTGGCATTGGTCTTGCGGTCGCTGCGCTCAAGGGCTGCGAGCTGGGTGCCGAGCATGCGCAACTGAGTGTTGAGCGAAGAGGCGAGCGCGGCCCTGATGCTGGCGAGCGAGTTGTCGCGGTCCTTGACCAGCGGGCTGTTCTCGCCGGTGGTCGACAGGAGCTGGTCACGCTCGAGCTGAAGATTGTTGTATTCGGTTATCTGAGCCACGATACCCTGGTTCTCTATGCCGAGATTGCCGGGTAGGAGCTTGCCCTTGTTGGCGGGCGACTGCATATAGTCGATGAGAAAGCGTGTGATTTCCATCTGGGTCATCACTCCGAGCTGCTGCTTGGTGTTCTCGTTGGCATTAGCCATATACATCTCGGAGGCGGCGGCTACGTCAGGCACCAGATGTTCGCCCTTGAAGGTGGCTATGTTATCGTCGACATGGCCGAGTTCTTTCTCGATGACGTTGAGACGTTCGTTGATAAACTCCGATGTGGCCACGGCCATCTGGGCTTTCTGCTCAACCCACTTTTCATTATATATGTCTATGAGGGCCGACAGGAAGTCATCGCCACGCTGCACATTGTCATCTTTGATGGCAAAGTCTATGACCGAGGCGTCTTCGTTGGAGAGGGTCTCGGTGAGCTTGGCCTGATACTTGCTTATGGCTGTAGGCATAGGCCAGTAGGAAAACCGTATGTCGTGGTCAAAATCGGGCGAGAAGTTGGGGCCGGCCGAGATAACCATACGTCCGAAAGAAGTACTGACAGTGTCGCCGAGAGTGACGGTCATGACGTCGAGCTCGTTGCCGAGATGGTCGTACATGTCGCTCACCTCCACCTTGCCGTCCTCGAGTATCGTCATCCTCATCCTCAGGCCACGGTTGACCGAGATGTCGGGCAATGATACCGACAGCACCATTGAGTCGCCATAGAGCGACACTGGGCGGAGGCGTTTCTTATATACATAGTTGGCTCTGAGCCCGAGACGCTCTATCACATCACCTATGAGGGCCGGCGACTGGAAAGCAAGAAGCTCGTTGGCCACATTGGTCGATGTGGTGAAGAGTCCCATATCGCTCAATGCCGAGGTTATGCTCTGGGAACTGGAACCAGCCTCGTCATCCTGCACCACGACCTGGGCCGTGCGTGTGTAGATTTTAGGCGAGGTGAGCACATACAGTGCTCCTATGATAAGACAGGCTGCTACGGAAAAGGCAAACCATTTCCAGCACCGCACACACAATGACAGGAAGTCGCTTATGTTAATCGAATCCTCTTCTTCGGACACTACAGGGGCTGCCTGATAGACCGGCATCTGCTGAGAGAGAGGCTGCTGTGTATTGTTCTGCATGTAGAGTGGACTTTTTGACTTTTAACGTACAATTATAGCTGTGATGGTCACCGCGAGCGAAGCTATCGACACCCAGAACGAGGTCGACTGGACCGTATTGGCATTGAGCTGAGACTGACGCTTGCGTGTGGGATTAGGCTCGACATACACCACGTCGTCCTGCTGTATGTAATAGGCTGGTGACGACGTGAGGTCGTTGCCTGAGAGAAGACTCACCTGGTAGGTGGTCTGCTGTCCGTCGACCGTACGTATGAGCTTGATGTTGTCGCGCATACCATAGATGGTAAGGTCGCCGGCACTTCCGAGCAGGTCGAGAATGGTCATGTCGTCGCGGTCTATCGGATAACGTCCGGGCTTATTGACTTCGCCAAGCACCGAAGCCTGGGCATTGACAAGCTCTACGGTCACGACTGCATCTTTCACGAGGTCACGCCCTATAAGCATGCCCTTGATGACTCCGGCCACTTCCATGCGGGTGAGCCCTCCGACGTGAATCGTTCCAAGCTCCGGAAAGTCGATGTCTCCGTCCTGATTGACAGTGTAGGCACTGACTCCCTGTGATGTGTTATTGTTGGCCAATGCCGAGGTCTGTCCGAGCAGACGATTGGTGTAGGGTAGATTGAACATATTGGCCACCATCGGGTCACGCGAGTTGACAATGATGGACAACTTGTCATTAGGTTTGATGACGACGCTTTTCACATCTACCTGTGATGGCGTCTGAATGGCCATTTCCTGAAAATATGCCACATCCTTGGGCGTGGAGCACGAAGCGACTGCCATTGCAAACAGAATGGAAACAGCAAATAATAAATTGTTGAAACGCATGTGACTTAGAGTCATGAATTGATGACTTGAAAGGATAATTTTATAGCTTTATACGTATGAATAACAATCATACCGCGCATTATGTCACAAAATTAATATATTTTAAGATATATTACAACTATCAGTCGTGAAAATAAGTGAAATGACGGCTGTGACGGGCCGTCATTTTCACTGAGAAATAACGTCTTATGTTTTTTCAGTCAAACACTCCCTCCATCGACGACTCTTCGGCGTCAGTGTCGGCGTCGGGCTCGTCGTCATACATCCCGTAAAACTCCTTTTCGCAGAGATCCAATCCGGGCGGGAAGTTAAAACGGGTCGACTGGGAATATTTGAGCGACGGATCGTTGTAGACCTTGCGCATGAAGCGGCCGTAGATAGGGAGGGCCATCGACGCGCCCTGTCCGTAGGCCATCGTGTTGAAGTGGATGTAACGCTCGTCACCGCCCACCCATGTGCCGGCCACAAGCTCGGGCGTGAAGCCCATAAACCATCCGTCGGCATTGTAGTTGGTTGTACCCGTCTTGCCGCCCATCTCGGCAGTGAGGCCGAAGCGTGACCTTACCCTGTGGGCCGTACCCTCGTTGACTACGTTGAGCAGCATGGAGAGGATGCGGTAATAGGCTTTCTCCGAGATTACCTCGGTGTGGCGTGGCGAGAACTCCGAAATGATGTTGCCGTTGTTGTCGGCTATGGCTGTGACAAACATCGGGTCGACGCGCATACCATTGTTGGCAAAGGCCGAGTAGGCCGTCACCATTTCCTTGACCGACACGTCGGCCGGACCGAGACACAGCGACATCACGGCCGGAAGATGGGCTGTGATACCAAAATTGTGCATTGTCCTGACAAGCGACGCGGGCGAGAGCTGCGATATGAGACGTGCCGAAATCCAGTTGTTGGAGTTAGTGAGTGCCCAGCGCAGATCGACCATCTCGCCTACCCTTGCACTGCCGGCATTGCGTGGTGCCCACACTCGGCCGGTCTCGTCGGTAAGCACAGGCTGAGTGTTGGAAAACTCGTCACAGGGGGTGAAGCCTTCCTCCATCGCGTAAGTGTAGAGAAACGGCTTGCCTGTCGAACCGATCTGACGCCGTCCGGTCGACACCATGTCATATTGGAAGTAGCTGAAGTCGGGACCGCCAACATAGGCCTTGATATGACCGTTAAGCGGATTCATGGCCATGAATCCCGTGCGCAGGAAGTGTTTGTGATAGAGCACGGAGTCGAGCGGTGTCATCACCGTGTCGACCGAGCCTCCGTAAGCAAATACCTTCATCTCGCGCGGAGTGTTGAAAGCGCGGTCTATCTCCTCGCGCGAGGCTCCAGCCTTGACCATCTCACGATACCTGTCGGTATTTTTCATCGCGTTACGTATAAGATGGTTGCGGCGTATCTCCGAGAGCTCGGCACGGTCGGTGGTGTAGGGCGCACCCTTGGTGCCGCGTTTCTCGCGGAAGAACGCTTTCTGCAGGTCACCGCCAAGATGCTCGGCCACAGCCTCCTCGGCATACTGCTGCATGCGCGAGTCGATGGTGGTGTAGATTTTCAGGCCGTCGTTATATATGTCATATTTCGAGCCGTCTGGCTTGGGATTTTTTTCAATCCAGCCATACAGCGGATTGGTCTCCCAGGCAATGGAGTCGTCAATGAATTTCTGCCCTTCCCAGCCTCGATAGTTTGCCCGTTCGGGACGCTTGGCCCGGAGCATGCGACGCAATTCCTCACGGAAATATGGAGCTATGCCGTCCTTCACGTCCACACGGTGAAAATTAAGAGTCAGCGGCAGAGCCGACAGCGAGTCAAGCTCGGCGTCGGTGAGTTTGCCGGCCTTGTGCATCTGGGCAAGCACCACGTTGCGACGTTGGCGGGTGCGCTCGTTCTGACGCACGGGATTATAATAGGAGGGATTTTTCACCATGCCGACAAGCGTGGCGGCCTCCTCGACAGTCAGGTCTTTGGGAGCCTTGCCGAAATAGATGTTGGCCGCGCTCTTGATGCCCACGGCATTGTAGAGAAAGTCAAACTGGTTGAGATACATCTTTATAATCTCCTCTTTGGAGTAATATCTCTCGAGCTTGACGGCTATCATCCATTCGATAGGCTTCTGCATGGCACGCGTGAGCAGTCCCGAACTCTGGGGCGAGTAAAGCTGCTTGGCCAACTGCTGGGTGAGCGTAGAGCCTCCGCCGGCATTCTTGTTGCCCATGAGCACCGTCTTGAACAGCACACGGCCCAGTCCGCGCATATCAATACCCGAATGTTCCTCAAAGCGCACATCTTCGGTCGAAATCAACGCGTCGATGACATGCTGCGACACCTCGTCAAAATCGGCATAAACTCTATTGCCCGTGCCGTAGAAATAGCGGCCTATTTCCTTGCCGTCTGACGAATAGAGTACCGATGCAAAACGGTCGGTAGGATTTTTCAATTCCTCTACGGGCGGCATGTAGCCTATCACACCGTTATAGACGAGAAACAAAAAGAAGAACAGACCGACAACACCAAGCACAAACACGGTCCACATCGTGGCTATCAGGCCGCGATGCTTACGCTTCGGTTTAGGTTTGTTCTCAGGCCTGGGCATGGCTTCGGGAGTCTTATGAGGGTGAGAAGGTGTAGTGGGCATATAAAGAATCAGCCGGATAAGAAGGTTTTGAATATCGTATTTTAACGCTCGGCTCGCATGGGATTATTAAGAAAATCCTCATAGGCAAGTCTGATGCCGTCCTCGAGCTCAGTGCGGTAAGTCCACCCCAAAGCGGCCGCCTTTGACACATCAAGCAGCTTGCGGGGTGTGCCGTTGGGGCGCGTGGTGTCCCACAGGATTTTGCCCTCGTAACCCACCACCTTAGCCACAAGCTCGGTGAGAGCCTTGATGGTGAGTTCCTTGCCGGTGCCGGCATTGACAGTCTCGTCGCCCGAATAATTATTCATGAGAAATACACACAGGTTGGCCAGATCGTCGACATAGAGAAACTCTCTGAGCGGACTTCCGTCACCCCAGCATGTTACCTCGGTCAATCCCTGCTCCTTGGCCTCGTGAAAACGGCGTATCAAGGCCGGCAATACATGTGAGTGCTCGGGATGATAATTGTCATTTGGTCCGTAAAGGTTGGTAGGCATCACCGATATATAGTCAGTGCCATACTGCTTGTTTAGATACTCGCAATACTTCAGACCCGAAATCTTGGCTAGAGCATAAGCCTCGTTGGTCTTCTCAAGTTCAGACGTAAGCAGACAGCTCTCCGGCATAGGCTGAGGAGCCAGACGCGGATAGATACACGACGAACCGAGAAACTCGAGTTTCTTGCAACCGTTGCGCCATGCAGCATTGATTACGTTCATCTCAAGCATCATATTGTCATACATAAAATCGGCCAGGGCTGTCGAGTTGGCAATGATACCGCCAACCTTTGCAGCGGCAAGAAACACATATTCGGGTTTCTCCTTCTCAAAGAAGTCATTGACCGCCTGCTGCGACACCAGATCAAGCTCGGCATGAGTGCGAGTAATGATATTGTTATAGCCCTGTCGTTTAAGTTCTCTTACAATAGCCGATCCAACCATACCACGGTGACCGGCCACATAAATCTTAGAATCCTTGTCCATCGGAAAATGTATCAATAGTTCAAGAATGCAAAATTACTAATTTTTAATCAACAAGTAAAATAAATAGAGTTAAGAATAACGAATAGCCTCAGAGACAACCGAGGAGATACAAAAGTTTCATAAGCTCAATAAGAAACAAAAGTTATAAAAGGGGATACAAAAGTTTCATAAGTTTAAAAAGAAACAAAAGTTTTTATTCCAGAGGATAAATCAGTCGCTCCCGCACGGGCCTCCGCAGGTATCCGCCACCGCACGGGCATCACTCGCATGAGCGGCCGATTTATCCTCTGGAATAAAAACTTTTGTTTCTTTTTAAACTTATGAAACTTTTGTATCTCCTCCCCGGGTATGGCGGGGTGCGGAGTGGGGATAAAAAAAGTCCGCCCGGATTCCTGTGAAGGAGTCCGGGCGGACGGAAGGGGCGGTTATCTACTTTCCCAC